>FZPS01000160.1_pt14 | contig 232351 bp, 192 predicted proteins | sample 1817821 | NCBI WGS metagenome assembly FZPS01 (sample SAMEA104158645, study PRJEB21678) | metagenome | place: Germany | collected 2015-04-21
GTACTTGGTATCGACAACGGCGTTTGACTACCATCAGATATTACACGACTCTCAAACGCTTAGTTACAAGGAGTGATGCCTGTGCCGGTTTGACTACCATCAGATATTACACGACTCTCAAACAACCCAATCGGTCTGCGAATTGCTGACCCCGTTTGACTACCATCAGATATTACACGACTCTCAAACGCCTGTACGGCGCGCCTTACGGTCGCAAGCGTTTGACTACCATCAGATATTACACGACTCTCAAACTACGAGGTTAATTTGTAATGAGAGAGATATGTTTGACTACCATCAGATATTACACGACTCTCAAACTACGAGGTTAATTTGTAATGAGAGAGATATGTTTGACTACCATCAGATATTACACGACTCTCAAACAAACTAACAAAATAAAAATTCCCAAAGAAGTTTGACTACCATCAGATATTACACGACTCTCAAACGGGTTGCCCACGACATATGACGTGTGAAATGTTTGACTACCATCAGATATTACACGACTCTCAAACCGATCATGCTTGAAGAGCTCAAAGAAGAGAGTTTGACTACCATCAGATATTACACGACTCTCAAACCGGGGGCTGCGGAAAGTCCGTGAACACGTCGTTTGACTACCATCAGATATTACACGACTCTCAAACCTGATCGCCATGCTCGGATTCCTGTTCATGTTTGACTACCATCAGATATTACACGACTCTCAAACACCGAAACGGCTAAAGCGCTGATCGCATACGTTTGACTACCATCAGATATTACACGACTCTCAAACGACGGTGGCGTGATTAAGACAAATTCGATGTTTGACTACCATCAGATATTACACGACTCTCAAACAGTAGGGTTGTTCTCGTCATAATGACGCATGTTTGACTACCATCAGATATTACACGACTCTCAAACGTACAGCGCGCCGCTGTACTCGTACATGTGTTTGACTACCATCAGATATTACACGACTCTCAAACGTAAACTTAATACATCAAATGAAAGTAGGTGTTTGACTACCATCAGATATTACACGACTCTCAAACGGCGACCGCGGTTCGGGATCCCATCCGCCCGGTTTGACTACCATCAGATATTACACGACTCTCAAACTTGTCAAGGACTTGGATGATGCGTATTACCGTTTGACTACCATCAGATATTACACGACTCTCAAACATCCGACAATGCAAATTGCAACCGGTTTTGGTTTGACTACCATCAGATATTACACGACTCTCAAACCGAGACGAATCAAGTCTTGTCGGCGGCGAAGTTTGACTACCATCAGATATTACACGACTCTCAAACACTGGTGGACGGGCGAAAAGACGGAATCCGTTTGACTACCATCAGATATTACACGACTCTCAAACAGTTGTGGATACGTCGCCACGTCCAGTTAGTTTGACTACCATCAGATATTACACGACTCTCAAACATCCAACAACACAATCTTCAATCGGTTTTGGTTTGACTACCATCAGATATTACACGACTCTCAAACGCGTAATCGGAGCGATCAACCCTAACGCCAGTTTGACTACCATCAGATATTACACGACTCTCAAACATCTGCCGTTCGATTTTTAGGAGCGGCGGAGTTTGACTACCATCAGATATTACACGACTCTCAAACGTCGCAACAGCGAGCTGTTGAAACACCAAGTTTGACTACCATCAGATATTACACGACTCTCAAACCGCCTTTGGAAGGATTGGAGCGCGACGACGGTTTGACTACCATCAGATATTACACGACTCTCAAACTTCGTAAATAAGGAGGCGAGATCATGAGCAGGTTTGACTACCATCAGATATTACACGACTCTCAAACCATGGTGACGATTGTAAGTTACGACGGCAGTTTGACTACCATCAGATATTACACGACTCTCAAACAAGCATCTAATATACTAAAATTAAAAGAAGTTTGACTACCATCAGATATTACACGACTCTCAAACTACTCGATCAGTTTTCTTATCCGCCATTAAGTTTGACTACCATCAGATATTACACGACTCTCAAACTTGTCGGAATTGATGGACTCACCTTAGGTGTTTGACTACCATCAGATATTACACGACTCTCAAACAGATGATGTGGTCAATCAGTTGAGTCTGACGTTTGACTACCATCAGATATTACACGACTCTCAAACGTAAGCCGCTTGCACAGGTTGACCCCCCCGTTTGACTACCATCAGATATTACACGACTCTCAAACTCCCGGCGGCTCTAGCTTGATATCAATGTAGTTTGACTACCATCAGATATTACACGACTCTCAAACATATGGACAAACAGATCGTGCTTGAAATAGTTTGACTACCATCAGATATTACACGACTCTCAAACAGACAGGTCTCGTTGTTCCCGTTCTGGTCTGTTTGACTACCATCAGATATTACACGACTCTCAAACAACTTATAAGATATTGCACACGTTGCCGCGTTTGACTACCATCAGATATTACACGACTCTCAAACCTCAAATTGAATTAGTGTCATTGCAATTCCGTTTTCCCACGATATAGAAAACGTGATGGTAGTCTCTCTTTATTGATACATTATCAAAGTCAATTAGATTTCACAACAATCGCGATCTATTATTAATCTCCGATAATGGTCGGTGTTTAGAGGTTGTTTTTTCTCTGATGATTCGATGAACCAGACCTGAAATTTTCCATAACGAATAGAACTCAATAAAGACTCAAATACATCAGGTGGTAGAAAGGCTCTGATTTGAACGAAGATGAACAACTTAATGCCAAAAAGCTCGCGATGTACTTCCATAAAATCAATGATTCGTTCGCCGAAGTTTAAAGAATCATCTGGAAATCGCATCTGAAAAAGGGAAAGGACCTGGGACAGTGATACATCTTCGACATGGCTTGGTTCAAGAAAAAAGCTGTCCCAGAGGTGAGTTATTGTATCGTAAAGGTTACGCAATGCGTAGTAATAAGGCTCAGGTAACTGTTCAACGTTGGCTTTTGTTTCGATGTGTTTATAAAGTCTATTGAGAGTCGTTCGGGAATTGATATCGACGTCTAATGGGTCGGCAACGAGTGTGACTGTTTTTATTGAACATGGTGTACCCTCCTCTGAAATAATAATCTGCCCGCTCTTACCTGCGAGTTGTTCATAGAGATCAAAAACTATCGTGGAAAAGTATTCTTCGCTCTCTATGATAGTTTCATTTATTAGCGTGTTTTCTTCAACCAATGGTAGATTAATATCTGGGCTTACGACCTTCATAGCACAACTACCCTTTCATCAGTGTCTAATGTGTCGTGTGAGGCAGATCCCACAAGATAGACCATGTTGGCATACTGTTTCTCTGTCACAACAAGAATTTGCACCAGCCCTTGAGGAGGCTTGTTCGATTGTAAGCGCCTTTTGCAACTCTCTACCTGTGATCCGTTAAGGCAAATCTTAGAGTAGACGGATTCCTGCATCATCAAGTATCCGTTCTTGATAAGAAATTTTCTGAACTGACTGTAATTCCGCCGTTCTGCTGCGGTTTGCATGGGCAAGTCGAAGAACACAAGCACTCTCATGAATCGGTACATGGTAGATCAGAATACATCAATATAGGATTGTCTGTTCGCTCATTTAGTCGGTCCAACACGCTTTTTACGTAGATCCGAACAGCGTTTGGCAAGTACTGTTTCTGACCATCCATGAGAACACGTTGCTCGATAATGTCAAGCATCGATCTTTTCTCGGTTGGTCCAAACTCTTTTGGTGCCAGATCGTACACTTGCCGATCAACAAGAGGTCTAAAAGGTTCCATCAAGTCGGATGTAAAATTGTATGGGTTGAATTGGTTGTCGTGCCAAATGCCAAGTTGGGTTAAGTATCCTGCAGACACAATTTCTTTGTTAAACAGAGATAAGAGAAGGGCATATCCGTAGTTTAGTGCTGCATTCGTCGGACATTCTTTGTCGCGTGAGAATTCCATTCCCCACAGGGCATTAAAATATACTTTTGCAGCGTGCCCTTCTCTGTTTGTCGCATCGCCAAACTCGATTTCATTTAGATATAGGTTCAGCAGGGCGGCTTGGGGGTGGTCGCGTTCCACAAGGTGGTCACGTTGCTTTTTGATTTTCCAGCTGACTATTTCTGTCCAGATCTTCGCGCATGAGGTCTTTGACCAAGCTATTTGTGAACGTATCGATTTGCTACAATCATGTGATCCTACGTACGGGGTAGTCTCGCAACAGGGATTATGTTTTTCATCGCAGAAAATGACCTTGACTTTGTTCTTGACCAACTCTGCAAGTAGCGAACAGGTGAAGGAGCAGCCTGTGTTATCAACGATTAACACGCCGATTTCCGTGATAGGGATGCGCACCGTCTCACCGGATCGAACAACTAAATGGTTCATCCGAAGGTCAAGCTTGGATCGCTTTGTGATACAGATTGTTCTCCAGCTCATAAGTCATCAAAAAAGCTATCCCCATAAATCGATGGCGTTTTCATAGAAGCCAGAAGGAGATTGGGTTATTAAGAAGTATGTTCCGGTATTGTTAAGTTTTTTGTTGAATTGTCTAATTCCTTCGCTTTTAGATAGCCCAAAACACCGTAGGTCAAAAAGTTGCGCATGGCAACTCATCGTCGAGAGGAGTTGGCTAAAAGCATAGCAATTCTCATATGTTATTTGAGCATCGAATAATGACAAGCGGTCTTCTAGCTTTTCTGCCAACCTGTGTAATTGTGTGGCTTTGTTCCAGGGACCTGTTCGAAGCCGATTGAGTACTTCCTTTGATAATCTAGCTAAATCTATTCCGGCAAGGCGATTCCTGCACAGTTCGTCTATTTTACTTTTATCTTCCTCAGACATGCTTTTATTATTGTACTTGTCTATTGTTGTGAGCCTGGTGCAGTTAATAACCTGAGCAATTTGTTTTTCAGTCTTTGGTGAAAAATAAGCTTGAATATGTGATTCGTATCTATACGCATTTCCCGTTTTGCCTCTAATGCGGCAGCGATAACCATCAATCTCTAGCACTGAGTTAAACGGCAGTTCTTGTATGATGATACGAACATGTTTGGTAGACAGTGCAGACTTAAAGTAATCGGTAAGAATAGTTTCTCCTTGGTCTAATTGATTGCGTATCTGCATACGAAGGGCGAGTGGTACTGGTTCTATGATGCGCTCTATTCGCCCACCAATTTCGACTTCTACAAGTGCGTAGTGTGCTACACTAACTTTGTTATATGCGCCATATCGTGTGATGTTCAAATAAGGATTATCATCCTTCGGCTCTCTTCCCGGAGCACTCCCCTTGATTGGCATTTTGCCTTCTGAAGAACTCACTTTGCTTGCTTTGATTATTTGTTGGTCAAACAATTCCCCTGTTCGGATAACGGATTGTTCAGTGTAGAGGACATCGTTGCGTGCCATTACTTTCTTAACGGTTGCGATTGTGCCATCCTTTCCTGCTTTCCATGCGAGCCCGAGATCCTTCTTTCGGTAAGATAAATCAAAATCGTAGAGACGCGCCAAATTGTATCGGTTTCCATACTTGTCGACTTGTGCGTTAGCGAGAAACTGCTTAGGATCTTTTGTGAATTTTTCATCCAAGACGTTGCCAACAACGATGTTGAGATAGGCATCTTTTGCGTGGTGGATGTCGTTGATTTCACGGCATTTGACGAATTCTAAATCTTCTTTGTCTGGTTCATTATCAGAACATCGAAAGTCACGATAACGAAAATCTCGAACATGGTTAGACTTCACGTACACTAATCTTGTCTGATCACCTAATACTCTTTCAAGGATATCCGTGACGATTTTGATTGTTTGGCTCGTTTCCACCAATTGACGATTAATGAATCCCGCTAATTCACTGTCAGTAAGAGGTGTGACGCGAGATAAGCGGTTGTATTTTTCGCGACTCATGAAGCCTTGATGCAACAGTCGTGTCCAGAGTTTCCCAGCCTTTTCTTGGTATTCGCGGGGCACAGAAGGTCTGTCTCCCTTTGCTCGATTCAGCTCGGCTTTAACGAGAACGAGATTGTTATGAATACTGTCATCCTTTGTCAGTGATCGCGGATAGATGTGATCAATATCGTAACGATTCGTGCGGAGGTCCTTGATATCAATGGTTTCATCGGAATAAGCACATCTGCCCTGTTGGAGATAGTATAAGAACAAGTGCTTGCTATCGAGGACTGTTTCCTCCTCATTTTCTAGCAATTTGCGCAGTTCAATATTCCAGTCATCTGCATCTTCCTTACATGATTTATACAGTTCTTCCAGTTGGCGTTTTCTGGATTGAGTCCGTTGTTTTGGGTTGAGGTCGCCGCGTGTTACCTCGACGAATATTTTCTCAGGAGGACCTCCCATTATCTTCTCGATATCTTTGTAGACAAGTAGTGTTTGCCAGATCATGCGTTTGACAGCAGGGGAAGCCATATAATCATCTAAGATACTGTGTGAAATATCGAGCGATTTTGGAGACGTAGCTCGGTTGATTTCCTTGATTTGATCACTGAAGGAATAATTGTTTGACAAGAGTTCCATAAGTAGCAACGGCTCTTCTCTCATCATCTCGATGATCGTTTTGTTGTAATCCTTATCGGAAACGCCCTTGATGCCAGCGAGTAGCTTTTCGGATAATCTTCCCCAATCCTTGTAGCGTCTTGACGATAGGAACTTTAAATCTTCCTCTGTCATGGAGTCACCATAATCGGCTTTTAGTCGTCGCCTTATCATGGCGGAATCATCCGGGAAAAGTGTGATGATTCTTACGATATTCTCCATATCGTTCATGTCAATATCGGTATTGGTAGTAGTGAGTTTTCGATAATCGTGCAAGGCGGTCAGATGAACGGGAATATCTAGATCAAATCCACCCAAGTCTGCGTCTTTGAATTCATATCCTTCACTTTTCAACCATTCTTGAACGCGCTTGCGTGTAACCCTTTTGGGTGCGTTTGAATTTCTGAATAAGTCTTCTATCAATCCCTGTCTTGTTTTGTTGTCTAATCTCACGCCTTTAATATTGATTGCATTGACGATGTTAAGCATCATAAATTCTGCGTACAGGAGAGATTGTTTAGGTAGTGCTTTTTCGCCTGTTAGTTCGCTACAGTTCCTTGTCATTCGCTCAATAAAGACCTCGGCTGATTTTTCCAAGTCCACTTTCTCTTGGATATTCCACGGATAGACCTTGCCATGTTCCTTGCGTACAACCCACGCATATCGTCCGTTGTCTTTATCAAATCGGTGGGCAGGGTTCAGGGGTCCGACGTAGTAGGGAATTCTAAATTCAAAAATCTGTTGGATCTTATTGCACGTTTCTTTGTCAAGAAAATCTAGATAGGTACTTGCGTTTTGCAGAATAATTTTGAGTTCTGCACCAACAATCTGACGAGGAATGGTGCCATTGTCTGTACCGACGATCAAGGGCATAAAATCGCCCTTCTCAATTTCATTTATGAGTTCCTTAACCTGTGGTATTTCATTATATGGTTTTAGCTCGTTTTTTAATAATTTGAGAAAATCTGCTTGATTGCGGTTTCGATATGCAAGTTTCTTTTTTCTACCGCGTTTGCCGTAGTGTCCTGCATAGGCGACATAGTTTGTCAAGTTATCTTGGCTGATATTGAATATCCGTGCGTAGATATGTGGCTTATTAAAGTCGTTCTCAGACTTTGCACTAGCTCTAATGGCTTCTTGATCAAGTGCAATAAGTGATTTTACGACATTTTTCAACCGACGAAGATCGCGCTTATGCTTTTCATATACGGCGACCTTCGCCTCAGAGAGAAGATCGTGTTCTCCGAGAATTGCCGATAGGCGCATCCAGTTGAAAAGGGCGTAGGCTGAATCAATGAGTTCGATTCTTTCTGCCCCAATTGACTCTTCAACGTTTGGTCTAGCCGCATCGTAATCCTTGGTCAGCTCGCAGTCTTTTGTGTCGGCATCCTCGAGTTCTTCGTCATCGAAAAGCTTCTGAAAGTTGCATTTCAACCCTGCCAATAGTTTTGTTAACTCACTCATTTGTTTATTGGGAAGGTCGTAGCCGCTACTCTCAAATATTCCGAGTATTTGTTTTTGTTTTGTTGACCGCGGGATATCAGTTTTCGTGAGTACTTCTTTAAGTTCTGTTTCAACTTCCGGGAAGCAAGCATCACCAAACAATGTGTTGCAGGCTTCAGCAAACGATGCGTAGCAAGCATTATATTGTTGATCGGGGTTGTATTCGCCACCCGGGTAGAGGAAATGTCCTCTGTTTTTCATAATATGAAGCAAAGCAAGATAAACAAAACGAACATCTTGCTCTGAATCATTTTTGATTAAATGGTTGCGCAGGTGATAGATGGACGGAAAGCGTTTATGGAAATCCACATCATTAAAATCGGGATCATTGAACAGTGAATACTTTTGTTCTGTTCTTTTATCTTCTGGATAAAAGAAGCTATCATCTAAGCGCTGTAAAAAACCGGGGTCCTTCTCGTCGAGAGCAGCGCAAAAAACTTCCTGAAGAAAACGAACGCGTTCCTTTTCACGTTTACGGCGACGTCTAGCAGTGCGAAACTGCCTCGTTGCGGCGGACGTTTTTGCTTCTTCAAAGAGACGAATGCCCCAAAGATGACGTCCGCGTTTGCGAATCACATTATAGTATCGGTCTGTGACAGCAAACCCAAGGGAACTGGTCCCCATGTCAAGACCTAAATAGTAGGGTTTTTGTGTTTGCTGTTCAGTGCGTAATGTGTTTTGGGTAGGGGTTGTATTGTCGTTCATGATTTGCAATTTCCTTATGCTTCTGCTACGATGCTAGTGTCAGATGAATGACTACCATCTGAAATTACACGATAAGTTCAAATAACGATTTATCGACTTCGCCCTTAGGGGTCACGCTTTGTGAAAGCGGTTGAGGATCTACCAAGCGGTAGATCCTTTCCTATGCTACAACAATTGTTTATTGTGTGCAATTATATAAATATTTATCCTTGTCGATGCCTATTATCTAGCATTTAGCTTAACACAAAAAGAAATAGATAGTATTTGTTTATCAGTAGAGGAGACGTCTGTGTATCGTTTGTAAAGTTCATTCATAGAGATATCAAATATACAGGTGAGCGAGCAGTTGTTTTTCTTTGGGACTAGTATGATACATTACTGCTTTGAGTGAAGGGAACATATCTCACTCACATACGAATGCTCTGAATCACGCTATCACGCTGGAATCGGAAGCCATCCAAGCGATTCAGTTGAAGAATGGATTGCTCATGGCATAAAATAAAAGGACACCACTCTCTATAAGGTGTGGGGATGCAATACTTTACCTCACCGCTAGAAGACATTATAATTTTCGGAGATCTTAACATGGAATCGCGCACCGTTTTTGAACGAAGAGACAAAGTGAATTATTACCTCGACTTGGCGGAAGTCGTCGGTGAACGAGCGACTTGCATTCGCCGTCACTTCGGGGCGGTCATTGTCAAGGACGATGAGGTGATCTCGACGGGATATGTCGGCGCGCCTCGCGGACGTGCGAATTGCAACGAGCTCGGATATTGCATCCGCGAAAACTTGAAAGTCCCGCGCGGCGAGCGTTATGAGCTCTGTCGCAGCGTTCATGCGGAGGCGAACGCGATCATCAGCGCAGCGCGCAGCGAGCTTCTCGGGAGCTCTTTGTACCTCGTCGGCAAAGAAGTCCGAACAGGTGAGTACGTCAAAAACGCGATGCCCTGCTCCATGTGTAAGCGCCTGATTATCAATGCCGGGATCAAGGAAGTTTATGTCCGCGACACGAAAGACGACTACCGACTCATTGACGTCAAGGAATGGGTCGAAAATGACGAGTCGTTAGAAGGTGTCTTCGGATATTAAATTGCCCGGATAAATCGAACCGGAATCTCTCGAAAACTTAAGCTGTCTGAATCCTTGTGATGCCCCCTCGCTGGCGAAACGAGCAGGGGTCTTACAATACTAAATCTTACATACAATTCCGCATGAAATGCATTTTCTACAATGCCAAGATTTTAGTCGGGACACCGAGTTTTGTCAGTCCTCTGTAAACCACACTTTCAAAATCACCATAGACTAAATTCTGAGGCAATCCTTCCAACGTCTTGATCAGTACATCCGTGGCAGGCAAAACCGCGGGATCATAAAAAGCTCCATAATCGCGGTTGCCTGGTAGCGCTCTGATGATTGAAGCAGTTGCTTCAAGATCGATGCGACGAAGATCGCCGAGGCATTCTGTTTCGGCACCGAAATTGCCCACATAGAGTTGACGCTCCGGACGAACAAAAGACCGCCTATATCGTTCTTAAGGTTTGCAGTTGCCACATGGACTATATCCAAGAGCAATCAGTTCGTCTCTCGATCCGTTAAAATACCACTTATTACTTTCCTTCATTCGCGTGACGCTGTAACAATCAGGGTAATGGAATTTTTTCGTGTTTTTATTTGCGATGTATTTTGCCGCGCCTGTCGTGGTAGTGGTTGCACTACTTGGTTCAGTTGTGGTAGTCGTACTGCTTGGCTCGGATTTAGTTGTAGTGCTTGTTGATTTGGTCGTTTTAGCAGGTGTTGTGACAGTAGTGACTACAACCACGGCTCCACCTGGAGTCATGATGCTTTCATATGAAGCTTGCTTCGCAACTGAAACGGAGACTGACCTCCCATCTGACGTAAAGACAATATCGCCATTTAAATCAGTTCTATACACAGTCACGTCAGCGTCTCGCAGACGACTAAGCGGGTTGTCTTCCGGATGACCGTAGCTATTGCCTTTGCCCACTGAGATAACTGCATACTTTGGCATGATTTCTCTTAGGAAAGGGTATGTCGTACTTGTATCACTTCCGTGGTGACCAACCTTTAACACTGTCGCAGATAGATCAACGCCGGAATTGAGAAGGGCTTGTTCTGCTTCGCGTTCTGCATCACCAGTAAACAGGAATGATGTTGCACCGTACTGAACTTTCAGCACAATCGAAGTGTTGTTCGTATCGCTAGTGGCGTTTAAGCCGAGAATCGTTACCGTCGCGCTTCCAAGCGGATACTTTGCTCCTACACGAGGAACCACAATGCCGTTGCCCTTTAGATTTGCGTATTTCACAAAATCTCTAAACGCCTTAGTGTCATAAGAGGTAACGGGGCAGAGTATTAAATCAGCGGTAGCATAATTAAGTGCACCAGGTAGACCACCTATATGATCTTCATGTGCATGAGATCCGACTACAATGTCCAAGTTCTTGACATCTTCTTTTTTAAGGATGGAGTACATTCGACTGGAATCACTTTTACCTCCTCCATCAATCAACATGTAATGACCATCACATTCGATTAATGCTGCATCGGCTTGACCAACATCAATGAACTTAACTGAAAATGTTGAATTCGCAGGAGGAATTACGATTTGATCCTGAGTTGTTTCAGTAGTTGTTTCCGTATCTGTACTAGCTGAAGTTGAAAATGTGGGCGTTGTGGCGGTCGTCGTTTCTGAAGGGTTATCAGTACCGATGGCAACTGTCCTTCCCTCACCGTCCTCTTGAATGCTAGTTGAAGGGTGGTTTCGATTATCTTGTACGTGTAATCCTAGCGGGATTTTCGCTTCATCAAAACGAGAATCTGTGTTTCCACAAGAAACAAGCGTAAAACAAAGTAGAACAATAAGGATAATAAGAAGATATCTTTTTGTTTTCTTAGCAAATAAAATAAAATCATTCATAGCTTCATTCGACTCCAATTTACTATGTGCAGTACGAATATAAGACCGATAGCTTGTAATAATATTACCATTCATTGATAAATTACACTCACATGGCGGTTCTATTTGTCAGGGTGTAACATTTGTCATATTTCCTTCATGCTCATTATTACTTCCTTCCTCAAGAGTTCAATCGGTATTAAGGTATATGCCAACGTCTCCAAACCACCTTCGTGAAGATCGTCTTTGTTTCGGTGGAATGTGTTTTGCCATCTAAAAATTCGTTGAGCATTGAGGGTTTTTATCGAAAACCATACAAATTGCATACATCGTTCCGGCACGGGCGCTTATTTGAAAATATTAAAAAACCCCCGTAAGCCTACAGCCACAGGGGTTTCCTTGTTGGTTGCGGAGGCAGGATTCGAACCTGCGACCTCCGGGTTATGAGCCCGACAAGCTACCAGCTGCTCCACTCCGCGGTGTTCACGTTTAGGGTGGTGCTCGTGGCCGGACTCGAACCGGCATGGATTGGAATCCCGCGGATTTTAAGTCCGCTGCGTCTGCCGATTCCGCCACACGAGCAGTTACTCGAAACGCTAAGATACTTTAGCACGTCAATGTGATGCTGTCAAGTTTTCTCGTCATGCTGTTCTGTTGCTCCAACAGGAGTTTAAGCTGAATGCCAAAGTAACTTGGACAGTGAGAAGTGCGGGTCGTCCAGTTTAATCTGGCAAGTCGGCTGTTCTGTTTACTGTGACATAACGTTTATTAATCTGAGCTGAATGCCAAAGTTGCTCCGAGAGATTTATATTTCCGAGGTTTTGCCACAACCTGTGTGAGAATAACGAAGACGAGAACTCTGAGTTGTAGCTTCCGTATCAGTTGCGAAGTTGCGCTAGTAACGCTTAGCGAGTCCAAAAATACTCATAATAAACCCTAAAACAAGGGATATGATGATAAGCATGTTGATTCTCCTTGCCCTGTATAGACCATGCCACTTCCTCTGTAACTACCATATTAGCACCTTAAGGAGTGGTTGTTTACATATGACCTCTGCTCAAGAGAAGATAAACACACGTGTTTTACCATTTATTAGTGGCGAATATTGTCAAAAGATAATAGGTCGCGTCGTTCTGCGTTGGCGTTGCATGTTTTCTTGAGTTTCAGACTCGTCTATACTAAAATAACGAGGCACGTCCCAGTGGCCTAATGGATAAGGCAGTAGCCTCCGGAGCTGCGGATGCGGGTTCAATTCCTGCCTGGGACGCCAGATAAAACATAGCCGTCGATCCTGTTTTACGTAATTGCACTATAACCGAGCAGATGCGAGGAATAGTATTTGCGCCAACAATGATGTGGGGGAAGTCCTTAAGGAGCATTTTTGATGAACAATAAATTGATAAGTTTATTTTCAGGTGCTGGAGGGCTTGATTTAGGTTTTGCAAAAGCGGGCTTTGATGTTGTTATCGCAAATGAATTTGATAAGACCATCTGGCAAACTTACGAAAATAATCATGATGCAAAGTTGATAAAGGGAGATATTGCAGAGATTCCCTCGTCTGAATTTCCTGACTGTGAGGGCATTATTGGTGGACCGCCATGTCAGTCGTGGAGCGAAGCGGGTTCGCTGAAAGGTATTGAGGACCCAAGGGGTCAGCTATTTTTTGAGTATATTAGAGTTTTGAAAGATAAACAGCCAAAATTTTTCTTAGCGGAAAATGTAAGCGGGATGATGGCTCAAAGGCACAACAGTGCTGTAAAAAATATCGTTTCGAAATTTGATAAAGCTGGTTACGATGTCTTTATTTACCTGTTAAACGCAAGTGATTATGGCGTGCCACAAGATAGAAGAAGGGTTTTTTATATTGGGTTTAGAAAGGATTTGAATATATTTTTTGAACCTCCTATTCCTTACGATACAAAACCTACCTTAAGAGATGCCATTTACGATCTTCAGGATACGGCAATGCCTGCTTTGCCGATGAACAGGACGAATGGAAAAAACTGCATCGTGCCTAATCATGAGTATTTTTTGGGCGAGTTCTCTCCTATTTTCATGAGTAGAAATAGAGTTAGGGCGTGGAATGAACAAGCTTTCACAGTTCAGGCATCGGGAAGACAGTGTCAATTGCATCCTCAAGCTCCTAAAATGATTAAAGTAGAAAAAAACAAGCAGATATTTGAGCCAGGCAAAGAGAATTTGTATCGAAGGTTAACGGTGAGGGAGTGCGCTAGAGTGCAAGGATTCCCAGATGATTTTGTGTTTTACTATACAAATCTTAACGACGGATACAAGATGGTTGGTAACGCTGTGCCTGTGAATTTAGCGTATGAAATTGCGATAGCCATCAAAAAACATCTAGAAGGTTATCGCAGCAAGCAGATTGGTATTAGAGAATGGAAAGGAATGCAAAATGAGCACCAAGAGCAATGACAGAGGTCGCGCATACGAATATGTGTGGATAAACACTCTGTATGATGCCTTGAGCATTGTTCGGGACACGCGCATTGTAGAAAACTCGAGTTTTGATGCCAACAAAAGAGCATGGGAAGCCATGAGTGAGGACATGCGAGAATTGCTTGAGGATTCTGCGACTGCAGCTGTTGATACTATCCTTGAACTAGAACCTCTCATGATGGAAGACTCGGGTGATGTGTTGCTTCTTGAAACCCAGCAGGACGGCGCAGGTATAGAGGGTGATGTTCGAGATATTGTCGTGAGGCGCGATTCAATTAAATGGGAATTTGGATTGAGCATAAAACATAACCATGAGGCGGTAAAGCACAGTAGGCTTAGCCATAGATTGGATTTTGGGGAGAAATGGTTCGGTATACCTTGCAGTCCAAACTACTGGTGCACTGTAAAGCCTATCTTCGATAGATTAATAAGCGAAAGACACAAAGGCACAAAGTGGTCCGAGATAGACGACAAGGAATCAACGGTGTATGTCCCACTTCTTAAAGCTTTCATCGATGAAGTTAACCGAGCATACAGTCGTGATTCTAGTTTACCCACTAAGATGGTTGAGTATCTTATTGGCACCAATGACTATTACAAGGTGATAAGTCAAGACAGAAGAAGGCTCACCATTATTAGAACATTTAATATACGTGGCACCCTCAATAAACCAAGTCAAATTGAGGTTTCCGCGATTAGCGTTCCTGTTACAGAGTTGCCGACTGAGATGGTCGCTTTGAGGTTCAAAACTGCAAGTACCAATACGGTTGAAATGTATTTGAACAATGGCTGGCAGTTGAGTTTTAGAATACATAATGCCAGTACGATAGTTGAACCCAGTCTCAAATTTGACGTGCAATTGATAGGTATGCCCGTGACTATTTTAAGTATTGAGTGTCAGTGGGGTTGATTCTTCGCAAGCATAATCGTAATAATAAATAACCAACGGTATTAATAATCTAACAAAGGTCTTGAGTTTCTACATCGATGTTTCACTAAGTACTGGCTTTGTTACGGAAAGTAACGGCGATGACACGCAAAGTCCATTGTCGGCGAAAATCCTCCAACTAGAATGAGGGCGTAATCTAAAGATTGGAGGTCATGAACATGACATTAGGAGAAAAAATCAAAGAAGCGAGAAAGCAATGCGGGTTGACCCAGGAGCAGCTTGCAGAGAAGATGTTGCTTTCGAGATCCGCTATTGCTAAATGGGAATCGGACAAAGGTCTTCCCGATGTGGAGAATCTGAAGACATTAGCTCGACTTCTGAATGTGAGTGTCGACTATCTGCTCGGTAACGGAGAGACTGTTACGGATTTTGTGATCCGTGAAGCGTACAACTTGGCGGATTACGGCGACGGGAGCAAGAAAAAGAAAAAAGAGCGCCTGATGCGTGAGAAATTCCCCGATGCAATCATTCGCCCATTGCTTGGGAAACAGAAACTAACAAAGGGAGAAAAAGTGCTTGACAACGTGCTTGGCTTTGTTTTTGGTGCACCTTTCGGCACTCCCGATGTTGTTCACGGTGTTAAGAACATTGACAAAGCATTTTTCTTAGTTGAAAAGGACGACGACAGACAATTCCTCGTTACCGTTACGGATGAGTTTATCGAAACGCGACAACTGATGAGGTATATCGAGTCGAAGAAATTCGAGATCGGTGAGTGGCAGTTTTCGAAGTGTCGTTATGTAATAGAATAGACCTTTATTGTGAAGGTCAAACGCCAAGGCGATATGGATTAAGAAAAAGAGTCGTCTATATCTGTTTGAATAGAACAATTTGAATCACATAATGAAACCGGACGATCCGTATCGCTGACCGTCCGGTTTCATTTTGGAGTTTTTTGCCGGTAAAGTGTTCGGGATAAGATTTTCGGTTACATAGCATGTTCGCTTGCCATGCGTGATAGAATGTTGTTCAGGCCTTTGCCTAGATTCTTCCGGAGGTGGCGAATTGGAAAGCAATCTTCAACTTTACGGGTTTAATAATCTAACGAAGACCTTGAGTTTCAACATCTACGACGTCTGCTATGCGGAGACGGAGGAAGAGAAACGCGAGTACATCGAATACATTCACGGGCAGTATAATTCTGAACGGTTAACGGGCATCCTGCGCAACCTTACGGATATTATCGGGGCGCATATTCTCAATCTCTCGAAACAGGACTACACACCTCAAGGGGCATCCGTCAGTATTTTGATTGCCGAGGCGCCGCTAAAGGATCATGAGGTCGATCCGACGAATAATCGCGGGATTCTGGAGACGTCGGAAACGGCGATTCAAGCAAATCTCGAGGCATTGGAAAAGGCGAATCAAGCGCATCTAGATGTACCTGGAACGGCGATTCAGGCGCACCTCAACACGAGCCACGTGTCGGTTCACACATTTCCCGAATCGCATCCGAGCCGTTCGATTTCTACGTTCCGCGTCGACATCGACGTATCGACGTGCGGGCGCGTGACACCGCTTGTGGCGCTCGATTACCTGATCGGCAATTTTGAATCGGATATCATCACGATCGACTACCGTGTGCGTGGTTTTACGCGCAATACTGCGGGGACGAAACTTTTTAACGATTATCCTGTGCGCTCGATTCAGGATTTCATCTCCATTGAGACGCTCGACGATTACAACACGATGGATGTCAATGTTTATCACTCGAATCTTTACCATACACGCATGATTCTTCGCGAGATTGATCTTGACCGCTATATCTTCAATCGTGATGTACATGAGATTTGCGAGAGCGAGCAGGCGGAGATTCGCCAAGCGCTCGAGCGCGAGATGCTTGAAATTTACAACGGGAGAAACATCTTTGAAGAGAGCTGAGGTGCGTCGATTCGCGTTAGACCAGACGAAGGCGCCGATCCACGATGCGCTGCTCGATTACCGGCGCCGGAGAATCGTCTCTTTTGACGTGCCGGGGCATAAGCAGGGTCGCGGCAACGAGGAGCTCGCGGCATTTCTCGGCAAACAGTGTTTATCCGTTGACGTCAATTCGATGAAGATGCTCGACACGCTGATCCATCCGACGGGCGTCATCATGGAAGCGGAAAATTTGGCCGCCGACGCGTTCGGTGCCGACAGTTGCCGCTTTATGGTGAACGGCACGACGTCAGCTGTCCAGGCGATGATTCTCTCAAATTGTTCGCCGGGCGACAAGATCATCATGCCGCGCAATGTGCATCGGAGTGCGATCAACGCCCTGATTCTTGCGCGCGCCGTCCCTATCTATGTCAACCCTTCCGTCGACAAGGAGCTCGGCATTCCGCTCGCGATGTCCGTCAAAGACGTCGAGGCGGCAATTCGCGAGCATCCTGATGCCGTTGCCGTTTTCGTCAATAATCCGACGTATTACGGTGTCTGTCCCAATCTCAAGGAGATCGTCAGGATCGCTCATGCGGCAGATATGCGCGTGCTCGTCGATGAAGCGCACGGGACGCATTTCTATTTTCAGGACGCACTTCCCGTCTCGGCGATGGATGCGGGCGCCGATATGAGCTCCGTTTCGCTCCACAAGACGGGCGGGTCGTTGACGCAAAGTTCGCTGCTGTTGCTCGGACCGAGCATGCGCAAAGATAGCGGCTATGTCCACCAGATCATCAACTTGACGCAGACGACGAGCGCGTCGTATCTGCTTCTATCATCGCTCGATATCACGAGGCGAAATCTCGCGTTGCGCGGCGAGAAGATTTACGAACGGGTGATTGAGTTCGCCAATTACGCGCGCGACGAGATCAATCAGATCGGCGGGTATAACGCGTTCGGCGAGGAACGTTGTGACGGCGATGCCTTCTTTGCGTTTGATTCATGCAAGTTGCCTTTTCATACAATCAAGATGGGGCTGTCGGGGATCGAGGTCTACGACATCCTCCGCGACGAGTATGACATTCAGATCGAATTTGGCGACATGCTCAACTGCCTCGCGATTCTCTCCGTGGGCGATCGTCCCGTCGCGATTGAGCGGCTCATCGCGGCGCTCGCCGATATTCGTTTTACATACGGAAAAGAACCCGCCAGACACCTCGTCAATGAGTATATCCCGCCCGTTGTCGTCATGACGCCTGCAGAGGCTTTCTATGCACCGTCGGAACAGTTGCTTCTTGCTGAGTGCGAGGGGCGCATCGCCTCCGAGTCGATCATGTGCTATCCGCCGGGGATTCCCATCCTCGCCCCGGGTGAGTGTGTGACGCCGGAGGTGCTTGCCTATATTCGATACGCAAAGGAAAAAGGAAGCAGGATGACGGGAACGGAAGATGGCGCCGTCGAGAAGCTTTACGTGCTGACCGAAAAGTAATAATTGACCAAACATTATATGTAACCCGCCCGGAAGGAGGCACACGATGGAACTGTGGTTTAGTGAATTCCATTCAACGGACTTCAAAGTAGACTTTCGCATCAGGAAGCAACTCTTCGGTCAATATTCCGATTACCAGCATATTCAAGTGTTCGACACGTATGAATTTGGACGTATGCTCGTGATGGACAACATCGTCATGTTGACGGAGAAAGACGAGTTCATCTACCACGAGATGATTGTGCATGTCCCGATGGCGGTGCATCCCAAGGCTGAGAGAGTGCTAATCATCGGCGGGGGAGATGGAGGAACGCTCCGCGAACTCTGTCGTTACGATGACCTCAAGGAAATCGTGATGGTCGAAATTGATAGTTTGGTCGTTGATGTCGCAAAGGTATATTTCCCAACGGTGGCGACGTCTTATGACGACCCGCGCGTGACATTGCTTTTTGAGGACGGGCTGCGCTATGTGCGGCGCTGTCGCAATATGTTCGACGTGATTATTGTCGATTCGACCGATCCTTTCGGTCCCGGCGAAAGCCTTTTCACGAAAGAGTTTTACGGCAACTGCAGTCACGCGTTGAGGGACGGCGGCATTCTCGTCAACCAGCACGAAGGCACTTTTTACCATAACGATGCCGAAGAGGCGGCGTCGACATACAAGAAGACTTCGCCTGTTTTCAAGAATACGTTCGTCTACCAGGCGCACATTCCGGTTTATCCGGCAGGTCATTGGCTGTTTGGCTTTATGTCGGATCGCTACCATCCCCTCAATGATTTTGATCCTGATCGCTGGAATGCGCGAAACATCAAGACGGATTACTACAATACCGAACTTCACCGCGGCGCGTTCGCGTTGCCGAATTACGTGTACCGCCTGCTTCACGACGGTGTGTTACTGGACCAAACCTTTAGGCGTGTCATCGGGGATACGATCTGGCCACCGAATGGGGACACGCTCAATACAGAGGATGAAGATCGCGTCGACATCGACTTCAGTGAAATTGAAAAGAATGGTTAACAAGATGGACGACCAACGTCTCGATGAGAATTATGAACCGACGACCTTTTGCGGATGTGAGGCGCCGTACGAGGCGAGTCGCTTCGTCATCTTCGGCGCGCCGTTCGACGGTCAAGCGTCTTTTCGTACCGGCGCAAGGTTCGCTCCTTCCGCCATGAGAAGAGATTCATGGGGACTTGAATCGTACAGTCCGGTTCTCGATCGCGATTTGGAGGATATCGGCGTCGCCGATGTAGGCGACTTGGAGTTGCCATGCGACTCGACAGCGGAATCTCTTCTACGTGTTCAGACGGCATGTGAGACTTATTTGCGGGACGGTAAAATCCCCGTTATGATCGGTGGAGATCATTCAATGACACTCGCCGGGATTCGAGCAACCGCGAATCGTTATGAAGATCTCCATGTCGTCCATATCGATGCGCACACGGATTTACGCGAGGAGTATCTCGGCGATCCGTTTTCGCACGCGTCCGTCATGCGCCGCGCTTACGAATTGCTCGGCGATGGTCGTATTCATTCATTCGGCGTGCGTTCAGGGTTGCGCGAGGAGTTCGTTTTTGCGCGCGAGCATCTCTGTTTTTACCCCTTTACGCTCGAGCAGGCGGGACTGGCGCTCGATCAGATCGGTGAGGCGCCCGTATACGTCACGATCGATCTCGACGTCCTCGATACGTCGGTATGTCCCGGTACCGGGACGCCGGAACCGGAAGGCGTGTCGTTTACCCAGCTTCGTCAAGCGCTTTCTATTTTCAGCAAACTGCATGTCGTGGCGACCGACATCATGGAGCTGTCTCCGCCGTGCGACTTGTCCGGCGCGTCGACCGCTGTCGCATGTAAGCTGTTGCGCGAGTGGCTGTTGATGATCGCATAGTATTTTGCTCATACCGATAGATTCATTTTAATTTCAGATTCCTGAGTATTTTTGGCGTCGATTCTTATTCGACGAAATATCTCATGAACTTGCGCTTTCACTGGCTGAAAGTGTATGATTGACAGCCTGTCGTTTCTTGTCCCATCTGATACAATCATGATGGAAAAGTGCCGTGTATCCCCTACGATGCGGCGTGCCTCTCCACAAGATGGAACGATAGAAATCTGTTGACGGAAGGAGAAGATACTCGATGGCAAAAGCAATGATTATCGGTGCGGGCGGTGTTGCGCAAGTTGCCGCTCATAAATGTGTAGAGAATAAAAAAGTATTCAGTGAGCTCTGTATCGCGAGCCGTACGGTCGCGCGTTGCGATGAACTGAAAAAGAAACTGGACGGTCGAGGCGTGGCGATCACGACGGCGCAGGTCGATGCTGACAACGTGCCGGAGCTCGTGGCGCTCATCAAGGCGGAGAAACCTGATATCGTGATGAACTTGGCGCTTCCTTACCAAGACCTGACCATCATGGACGCTTGCCTTGAGACGGGCGTCGACTATCTCGATACGGCGAACTACGAGCCGGAAGACACGGCGAAGTTTGAATATAAATGGCAATGGGCATACCAAGATCGCTTTCGCGAGAAGGGTTTGACGGCGATTCTCGGCTCCGGGTTCGATCCAGGCGTCACAGGTGTCTTCTCTGCTTATGCGCTGAAGCATGAGTTCGACGAAATTCACATGATCGACATTCTCGACTGTAACGGGGGCGACCACGGTTATCCTTTCGCGACGAATTTCAACCCTGAGATCAACATCCGCGAAGTCACGGCGAATGGTCGCTACTATGAAAATGGGCGTTTCATCGAGACAGAGCCGATGGAGATTAAGCGCAGCTATCACTTCGAGGGGGTAGGGGAGCGCGACATGTATCTTCTGTACCACGAGGAGCTTGAGTCGCTGGCTAAACATATCCCGGGCGTGCGACGCATCCGCTTCTTCATGACGTTCGGCGAGAGTTACCTCAGACATTTGAACTGTCTGCAGAATGTCGGGATGACGTCGATCGAGCCGATCATGTTCGAAGGTCGCGAGATTATCCCGCTTCAATTTCTGAAAGCCGTTCTTCCCGATCCGGCATCGCTCGGTCCGCGTACAGTCGGCAAGACGAATATAGGCTGTATTTTCATCGGAAAAAAAGACGGCAAGGACAAGACGTGGCGCGTGTACAATATCGCTGACCATCAGGAAGCCTACGCGGAAGTCGGTTCGCAGGCCGTTTCATATACGACGGGAGTGCCGGCGATGATCGGGGCATCTCTCGTTCTGCGCGGTCTCTGGAAAAAGCCTGGTGTCTGGAATGTCGAACAGCTCGATCCCGACCCTTTCATGGAAGATTTGAACCGATTCGGACTACCCTGGATTATTGATGAAAATCCCGTCCTCGTTCCATAACGAACAAGAGCATTTAGGTGAAATAATGCCATGACAATTACAAATAATGATCATACCCCTATACGCGGGCATGTTGACGATGTCGGTGATGCTTTCGAATCCATAACGCAACGTCAACTCAAGCCCTCCGAGCTCCGCGTGCGGGAACTTCGGACGCCGTGCTACCTGATCGACGAGAGAATGCTTGAGCGGAATGCGCGCATTTTGCGACAGGTTAAACAGATGTCGAGCTGCAAGATCCTGCTCGCTCAAAAAGCTTTTGCGTGCTATCCGCTTTACGATATGTTGTCGCGCTACTTGGACGGCGCGGCGAGTTCGGGATTGTACGAGGCGAGGCTTGCGCGCGAAGAGATGGGCGAGGACTGTGAAGTTCACGTCTACGCGCCTGCCTACGATGAACGTGAATTCGACGACTACCTCGGCATGGTCGACACGATGGTATTCAACTCGTTTGAGCAATGGGAACGTTTCCGTGAAAAAGTATTTGAACACAATCTCTCCGGCGGGCGCCAAATCTCATGCGGGTTGCGTATCAATCCCGGTTATTCGGAGGTGGAAGTCGATTTGTATGACGCGGCAAGCAGTAATTCGAGGCTCGGCGTGTCGGCGGAGGATTTCAAGATCGGCTACGAGAAAGGTCGGTTCGACGGGTTGAGCGGCATTCATTTCCACTCTTTGTGTCAACAGAATGCCGACGTGCTGGAGCGTACGCTCGATGCCATTCGCGAGTCCTTCGGTCCCTGGCCGAAGCGACTGTCTTGGATCAATTTCGGCGGCGGTCACCACATCACGAAAGAAGGTTACGATCTCGACCTCCTTGTTAAACTTATTCGACGCACGGCGGACGAGACAGGAGCGACCGTTTACCTTGAGCCCGGCGAAGCGGTGGCACTTGATGCCGGCTGGCTCGTCGCATCGGTGCTTGACCTCGTCAAAAAACCGGACTATGTTATCGCCATCCTAAATGCATCGGCGGCTTGTCATATGCCCGACGTTCTGGAGATGCCTTACACTCCGAGGTGTTTTATCGTGCCTTCGTCTGGGCGTTCCAGCAGCGTCTCAGTCTGGTACGAGGGTGTCGAGCCCGGCGTCAAGCCTTACAATATTCAGCTGGCGGGACCGACTTGTCTGGCGGGCGACGTGATCGGTACCTATTCATTCGACGTGCCGCCGCTACCTGGTGATCGGATCGTATTGACCGATATGGCGATTTATACGATGGTGAAGAACAATACGTTTAACGGGATGCCACTCCCGTCCATCATGTTGCAGGACAAAAAAGGCAACATCGTCAAGCTCAAACGATTCGGCTACGAAGATTTTAAAGGAAGACTCGGCTAAGACGGAGACGGCTGCTTCCGGGTGAGAACTTAAAGATGAAAATACGCAATATCAATTTGACGGAAGGAACGATTTGGAAGCAGATCTTTGCTTTCGCGTTGCCCTTGCTCATCATGAATTTGATGCAGCATTCTTATTCTGTCATCGATTTGATGATTGTCGGGAATTTCAGCGGCGTCGAGTCGATGGCAGGCATCGGTGCGACGGCATCCATTATTAATATGCTTCTCGGGCTTGCCTTAGGATTGTCAACCGGTTGTTCCGTTATTGTCTCGCAGGCCAATGGGGCGCACGATTACGACAAGTTGTACAGGGCAGTTCACACAAGTTACGCGCTCGCTCTGGTGAGCGGTATCGCCATCAGTCTCATCGGCGTGTTCATCGCGCCTCACATGCTCGTGTGGATGGGGACGCCGGCAGAAATCTTGCCCTTTGCGACCACGTATTTGCGCATTTATTTTGCGGGCGGACTATCCGTCATCATCTATAACATGGGTGCGGGGATCTTGCGAGGCGTCGGCGACACGCGTCATCCGTTCATCTACCTGTCAATCGGTGTCGTATTCAACGTATTGCTCGACTTGCTTTTTATCGGTGTATTCGATTGGGGCGTGTCGGGAGCAGGCTGGGCTTTCGTTATCGCGCAGACGCTTGTCGCGTCACTGGTGACTATCAGCCTCGCGCGAAGCTTGACGCCCTTCAGGTTGTTTATTCGTGACATCGCCTTCCATCGCGAAGTGCTCGGAGATGCGCTTAAAGTCGGCATTCCCGCCGGCTTACAGGCGGCGATCGTTGCCATCTCCAATGTCTTTTTGCAATCCGTCATCAATACGTTCGGGAAACACGCAGTCGCCGGATATACGGCAGCCACGCGAAGTGACGGATTCGTGTTCGTGGTGATCAATGGTTTGGCGCTTGCTGTCATGACTTTTGTCGGTGCCAATATGGGAGCAGGACGATATGATCGAGTAAAACGGGGACTTAAAGAAAGTCTCGCTCTGACTTTCGTTGTCATCGTTTCCGTTTCGGCGGTGATTCTTCTGTTCAGATATCCGATCGCATCCCTGTTCAATTCCGATCCCGACGTGATACGTTATTCGACACGAACTATGATGTTTATTTTGTCATTTTATTGGTTGTTTGCGTTGTGTGAAGTCATGGGTGGTTTGTTGCGCGGAATCGGTCATTCCATCTTTCCGATGTTGATCAGCCTTGTCTGTATGGCAGGCGTCCGTCTAGCTTGGATTACCATTGTTCTGCCTATTTGGTATAGCTATGACGTGCTCCTTATGGCGTACCCTGTTTCATGGCTCGTCTCTTTCATCGCTTACATCGCCTATCTAAAACTGAAACGAGGTCTATTCCCGAAAGAAAACAAAGAGACGGAGGGGCTCATGGCATCTGATGCAAATGTCTGAGCAATCGGCTAAACACTTTCGTGATATAAGGTCAGTCACGACCTTAAAGCCGAGTGCCGACACGGAGTCTTGTGGCGTGTCGGCAAGGGGACGTAATGCCCATCCGAGTGTTATACTTGCAACGATACCATTGCTTTACATGAAGCAATTACAGCCGTTGTTGTTCGATATCGTGCGATACGATATCGATAGAACAACGACCCGGATGGCGGGAATAACAGATTGAGGCGACCGAATGACTGAATCTCAATATGACGATATTCGTGAACAAATGGATAAGTTTCGCTACTTTCATCTCGAAGGGCGTAAGGAAAAGGGCGATCGTTTTCTTCAACCGTGGCTTTTCTGCCATGTATACGCTTCAGGCAGTAAGCGAAAAGGAGAAATAAAGCGCGCCTACAAAGAAGTCATACGGTTTTTCGGACAGAAAGAGCTTCAAAATATCCGTAAAGACGCGGGGGAGGATGCCGATCGCATCATCGAAGCGGAAATCTACGATTCGGCAAACGTTTATCTGACGATCTGCCGTGACGACAGCGGATTCGGCAAAAAGTTATTCGGGCTTTTGCGGATGAAAGCGGAGGAGAAAGAGGACAAGATCATTCGCGATGTCTACACCGGGTTCATTCCGCTTCTCGCGCGTATGGAAGACTTCGCTGAACGCCTGGCGATGATACGCGCCATTGATTTGGCGTGTCGATCGGTCTATCCGCAACGACTTGATGATATGAAAGCGTGGATTGACTCCTTTGAGGACGCCGATTTGCGTTCCGTTTTTGACGCTTTTGGGACTCCTGAAGAAGAAGTCTCTGAATCATGATATGGGCTTTGATGGCGCCGATACACGTGCAAGAATCGATGCCGAAAAAATGAATAAGCATCATGGTTCTGTCGATGTTGGCGAAGGCGTTTCCTGATTCGATCGTGGACACGTAACTCATGCCGAAGCCGAGTTCAGAAGCGATATGCGTCTGTGTGAGGGAGTGGCGCTGTCGTTCCAGCTTGAGAATATAACCGACCCAATCGGCCGCCGCGCGATGCATACGGTTGATTTTCTGCGGGTCTTTCAGCGACAATTTGTCGGTTTTAGGGCGAGGTCGCCTTTGCCGGTTGGATAGAGAGGATTCATTTGTGAAACGGCTCACTGTCATACGAACTCACTACGTCGACGAACGGGTTGTTTGCTTTGAATGACACATTCATTGTAGCATGCTGACCGAAATGCATTTTCGCTCTGAGCGAAATCCAATACAATTCCCTTTTTTTGAGGCTACAAGGACACCTGAATAGATGAATAAGAAAATCAGAGAGACAAACACTTCCATCGAAGAGCTTACCGCAAAAAAGTCAGGTCGAGCGATTTTGGTCGCCGTCGATCTGCGTCCATACGATGGAGAAAGAGTTGAGCGATCACTTGATGAGCTAGAAGATTTAACGAAGACAAACGGTTTTACCGTCGTCGATCGCATCGTGCAGAGGCTCGATAAAGTCGATCGCAACACGTTTGTCGGGTCGGGCAAACTCCGTGAGATCGTAGAATGGGCGGAGGAAATTGATGCCGACTTTCTGATATTTGACGGTGAGCTTTCACCCGCACAGACAAGAGGGATTACGGAAGCGACGGATTTGAAGGTGAGTGACCGAGTATCCGTCATTCTCTCGATCTTCGCCGATCATGCGCGAACGGATGAAGGGAAAATTCAAGTCGAGCTTGCTTACTGGCGATACCGACTGACACAGTTGACAGGGCGTGGCGTGGAACTGTCGAGACTCGGTGGCGGGATCGGAACCCGCGGTCCTGGAGAAACGGTCTTGGAGCAAGATCGACGGGCTATCAGAAAACGCATGGGTGTTCTGCGGCGCGAGTTGAAGCGGATGGAAGACCGGCGGGAAAGATCGCGTTCACTACGAGATCGCCGCCATGTCATGACGGCGGCAATCGTCGGTTACACGAACGCAGGAAAGTCGACACTACTGAATAAACTGTGCGACGAAACGCTTGACGCAGGAGACCGCCTCTTCATGACGCTCGATCCGACGGCAAGAAGACTCGATATTCGCGAAGGGCTATCTCTCATTCTCGTCGACACGGTCGGTTTCATACGAGATCTTCCGGCATTTCTCTACCAAGCCTTCAGAGCTACCTTCGAAGAAGCTGCCTCCGCCGATCTCATTCTCCTCGTAGCGGACGTTTCCGATCCGGATGCGGCGATGCATATCGAAGTTGTAGAAAAGCAACTGAACGATTTGGATGCCGGGTCGATTCCTGTTTTCTATCTTCTCAATAAAATCGATCGTATGAGACCGGACAGCTTGCATGATGTCATGATGTTGTTACGTAATGAAAAGGCGTCTCAGATCCTTCAGATATCGGCAAAAACGGGAAAAGGGTTAGATGAGCTGCTTGCGAGCTTGGCACGTTTCGTTGAAGATTCGTTGCTCGAATTCCGAGCTGTTTTTCCGTATCAAGAAGCCGGTCTCGTCGCCCATGCACGGGAGTACGGGACAGTCGACGATGTGAAATATGAGGACGACGTGATTGTTTTGGAAGGGAAAATTAGAAGGAACGAGATTGGACCGCTCAAACCTTGGATTGTTCCCGCGCCTTAAGCGTTTTCTCTTCTTTCTCATATAGTACGCGACAGATCTCATCCATTAAATCGTGGACGGTTTCGTAGTCCGCCGGGTTAATGGGGGGACAGAATTCGACAGTCAGTTCCTTTCTGCGAAAACGTTTCCAATCGATCGGTCGTGGCACGGACATATACCGCGAAAAAACTTCGAAACCTCCGTCGATGTAAACGGGAACTACAGGTACACCTTCCTTTTTAGAAAGATATGCCGCACCGTTTTTCAGCTCCGCGATACGCCCATCATACGTTCTCGTTCCCTCGGGGTGAATCATGACAATGCTGCCTTTGCGCAGTGCGCGTCGCGCGAGGATTAATCCGCGGATGGGGCTTCCTTCGCGGTCGATTGGGATGGCTTGTCCGACGCGAAACATCACCCGCCCTGTAAGTCCGAAATTTCTTTCGAGGTCGGAACCGGCAAGACCGGAGAATAGCGGAAGTTGCTCTCTTGGAATGCCGCCCATAATCCACAGACCGTCGAACATCGTCTGATGGTTGGCGACAATGAGATACGGTGTCTTTCCTTGAGGGATGTTGACCTGATTGATGTAGCGAAGGCGTAACAGTAATCGGCTGAGGAGCATCGCGAGATAATAGAGAAAGTAACCTTGCCAGCCTCTCTTTTGTATTTCCGTCGGTTTTCTATTCCACTTACACATCAGCTCGATGAATTCTCCCGTTTACGTATTTTGCAACAAACGATTTAATGCTTAGGTGTCACGCATATAAACGATAACGATTCTATCACATTGACCAGCACAAATAGACGTTTAATCGGTCACGTCGGATGACTTATCCTTTCGTCTCTTTGCAAAAAAGTCACGGAGCACGTCGCCGCATCGTTCTTGCAATACACCGCCGATGACTTCAACACGATGATTGGCTGGGAGATCGAATACGTTCGCGACCGATCCCGCCATGCCGGATTTAGGATCGTACGCTCCGAAAATGACACGTCGCAGACGCGCCTGGATGATCGCGCCTGCACACATCAAGCACGGCTCGAGTGTGACGTAGAGGTCGCAATCGAGCAATCTCCACGAACCCAATACTTCCGATGCCTCGCGAATCGCCATGATCTCGGCATGTCCCGTCGCATCTTCATTCGTCTCGCGTGTGTTGTAACCGCGCGCGATGATCTGATCGCCTTGGACAATGATGGCGCCCGCCGGAATGTCGCCCAATACGGCAGCTTTTTCCGCCATTTTGAGCGCTTCTTCCATGTATTGTTCGTGTTCCCCGTGCAACATGTGTAGAGAATCCTATTGTATCTCGTCGTCATTCCATCTTCGGAATGAGTCGTAAAGTTTGGTTTCGGATTGCCTTTCGAAGGGCAGTATGGAGCTCATTGAACGATAGCATTCCGAATGATCTTGTACCGTTTATCTTATCATGTGTATGTCGGCATTGCGTGTTTTTCTTTTCTTTGTGGTAAGATGCTCATGTATGTGCATTGCATGGGTTCACCGGAATGGATCAAGGGAGAAGTTCCATGCAAGAATCTGTTGATTAGGCGCAGTTCCTAAACACGTCATATGTTGACCGGTAGATAGGAAACAGAGCGCAGACCGATAGAGAGTTGAGACTGGACGATGGCATTAAAAGAAGGACGCTGTATCAATTGTGGGTCGTTTCTATTTTTAGACCCTGCGATGCCTGAGGGGCACTGTTTTTTCTGTGACTGTGTTTTTAAGAACGAGGAAGCTTTTCGGGCATTAACGAATCCGGAGGAGTTTGAGTTCCCGAATGAACCGCAACCGAAGTATGAGGGACCGTCGCTCACGCCTTCACAAGTACAGCGTGGACCCATCATACCTGCAGTCAGTCGGACGGCAAAAAGAATGACGCCGGCTGATGATTATGTACTACCCGAGAAAAAAGTGCCGAAACTGAAAATACCTGTGAAGTCGATTTTGATCATGCTTGCTGTTGCGGTCGTGATTGTCGGCATTTTTGCGGCGATTGCCGTTCCGACGATCGTAAAACGTAATGCCCAACGACTCCATATCGGGAAAGTATTCGCGGCGTCTATACCGATGGAGATCGATGTGGACAAAGATCTCATGATTCAGAATCTCGGGTGTACGAGCGTCGTGGTTGTGCTTAAAGAGGACGTTACTCTCGAGGAGGGCATTGAGATATTCCATAAGTACTGTGATGCGCGCGCCGAGACCTTGGAGATAAAAGACGGATCGTTTGCCAAGACGAGATCGCCGGTGACACTGAGGGTCGCCACCCCGGGCGGCGGTTACCTGATCAAGAAACCGAGCGACGAGGCGGCGCTCAAGACGACAGCAGTAACAAAATTAAAATAGTTTTCATGACAGAAGCATGACAAAAAAGCCCCTTTAGCCTATGCGAGGGGCTTTTCCGTTTGATTTGTTCTTTGTTTATTCACAGATGATTATTAGGATTGACATCTCTATCCTTTAGAATGTAGTCAATGTAAGAAAGGTAACGCCCTGAACTTCATACTTTTCCTCCAATTGATGGACAGACTCGAGAGTGGTGCCTCGAGTCTGTTATTTTGTGTAACCTTTATCGCACTTCGTGCGATGTGATTAAGTCTTTCTCACACTCGTTAAGCCATTGCTCCAGGAACGTGTGACTGCACTTCAACTGCAAGGTGAGTACGCTACTCTTGTTCTGTTCATTCTCAAATTCTTGTTTTATGATTGGACTTATGAAGGGTCTTTGATTTTTAGGGGCGACGATGAACATGGCAAAGGACAACTCGATAAAAAAAGTGATTCTCTTCATCCATGGGTTTGCTGGACATCCCAACCAATTCAAGCTGTTCTATCCGGAAATCCCCGATGGATATGATTATCGCGCGCTGCTTCTGGCGGGACATGGCGGGAGCGTCGATGACTTTGGCAGAGCCACCATGAAAGAGTGGCAGGATCAAGTTGACGAGAGTCTCCGAGAGTTGAGTGAGAAATACGACGAGATTTACGTGGTCGCCCATTCGATGGGAACGCTGTTCGCCTTGCAAAGGGCGCAGAGTCACAGTGTCAAAGCGTTGTTTCTGCTTGCGGTACCTCTGTATATAAGGGTTAGTCTTTTGCCTTTTCTGGGTAAATTGCGGATGATTATTCGAGCCAGCCGTGATAGCGTCCATAGCACATACGATCCTTGTTCCGGTGTCGAAGCAGATGTGCGATTCTGGAAATACGTTAAGTGGATTCCCAATTACGTATCGCTCTCAAAAGAATCTCGGAAGACACGTACTCTTGTGGAAAGCAAACCATGGTCCGGCAAAAGATGTGTCGTTTTCCAATCGGCGCACGATGAGCTCGTCAGTTCCAAAACGGGGAAGCTGTTGATCTCTTGTGGTTGCAATATTGATATTTTGGAGAATTCCTCGCACCACCAGTACAGTCAAGCGGACGGCGAGAAGCTTGTGCAGGCTTTTCACGCGTGGCTGAAGTGATGAGAATATGGGTGATGATGAGAGGTTATCATGGACGCATCTTCCGATAAAATGGATATAAGCGGTCACCCGTGTCCCGCTCGGCAGTGCTTCTTGAAAACGGAGACCACATGTCTTTCATGAAACTGGAACAATTACATCGCGATGCGCATGGCATGATCCATGCGGCGCTGGAAAGCGCCAAACCGCAGAGAGCTGTCAAACAGGCGTTGGCAGCGCTTCTTGATGATGGCAAAGCGCTCTATTTGCTTGCGATCGGGAAAGCGGCATGGAGTATGGCGGAAGCCGTATCCGATGTCCTCGGCGACCGCATTGTCGAAGGCATTGTGATCACTAAGTACGACCATGTTCACGGTGTATTGAAGAATATTACCTCGTATGAAGCAGGTCATCCAATCCTAGACGAAAACACGCTCAAAGCAACCCGGAAAGCTTTAAAGCTCGTCGACCGATTGACAGTGGACGACCGCCTTATCTTCTTGATCTCCGGGGGCGGGTCCGCTCTCTTTGAAGACAGCGACTTGAGTCTCTCCGAGCTTCAGGACATTAACCGCAGATTACTCGCGTCCGGTGCCGACATCGTCAGCATGAACATGCTCCGGAAGCGCTTTTCGAACGTAAAAGGCGGGCAATTCGCTGAACGCGTAAAACCCGCCCACATCTTCTCCGTTGTTCTTTCCGACGTTCTCGGTGACCGTCTCGACATGATCGCCTCGGGTCCGGCGTATCCCGATCTTTCGACGAGCGACGATGCGAAACGTATTGTTTCTGACTACGGAATCGAGCTTCCGGCAAGAGCGCTCGCCTTGCTCGACAAGCCGTTGCCGCAGAATTTGTCCAACGTAACGACGAAGATTGTCGGCTCCGTGCGCGGACTGATTGCCGAGGCCGAGACAGAGGCAAAGGCGCGAGGCTACGAAACGATCGTGTTGAGCGACAGAGTCGACTGCGAAGCGAGAGATCTCGGTCAATTTTTGGGTACCATCGCGGAGATCAAGGGAGGCGAAGAACGTAGAAAACTAGCCTTCATTTTAGGCGGTGAGACGGTCGTCACGTTGCGAGGTGACGGCAAGGGAGGCAGAAATCAGGAGATCGCTCTCGCTTCCGTTCCTTACCTTGCGAATGTCCCCGGGAGTCTCGTTTTTTCTGTCGGATCGGACGGAACGGACGGTCCGACAGACGCGGCGGGCGGAATCGTCGACAGCACGACGCTCGAAAAACTCGCAAAAGCCGGGTTCGACATCGATGACGTGTTAAGGAGAAATGACAGTTATACGGCTTTGAAGGCAGTCGACGCGCTGATCATGACGGGACCGACCGGCACGAACGTCAATGACCTTACGTGTCTTCTGCTATCCGATTAGAGAGCGTACTTGCTCCACGTACTCTTTTTCCATTGCAAAGCACTTTTCGCATTCCAAAATAAGCTGTTCCGGTTCTTTCGTGTCAAGGTCACTATAGATGAGCTGTTCAAAGTCGGATTCGTACTTGTCCCTTACAGTCTTGATATCACTTACAAAGAGTGAGTAATTCTTTACCAACGCTCTCGCCAGGGCTGTCGCGTCGTTGCCATAGTCGACGGAATAATCAACATTGTCAAATCCTTGGACAGTTTTACCGTCTGAAAACACGATCGGTTTGAAGAGCGATACGCAAGGATGAGGACTGCCGGTAAACCAAGCAATGAATTTGTCGCCTATGTAATCGACGATCATGGACGATGTAGCTTCCGATTTGATGAACGGACCGGAATGGATGCAGATCGACTTCATTCCTCTTTTTATATTTTGATCCGCAGTCATATGGGATCGCAAGACTTGCATCACGTTTGTCAACTCTCTGTCCGAAGTCTTGAGATAGTTGTAAACGTATTTTCGTCTGGCATCACCTTTCGTAAAGAAAGTGACAATCTTGTTTTCATATCTCGCTTTGAAGTTACATGGTTCCTCAGTGTCGGGATCGACTTCACAATAATCGTCCGTGATGGAATAGCAATTGGAGATTGCCGCGACGTCACGTATTTCTTGCAACGCCCAGTGTTTTCCGCATGTTTCCAATACGTACCCCCGCTCAAAGTCTTTGATCAGGAAAGAGTTATGATACTTCAAAGACCCTCTGTAACCGCCGTCCCCACCCTGTTCATGCTCTTTGAGCAACCTTGTGATGAAGCTTACGGTCTCCTGTGCGTCTTTACAGTTGTGCAACGCCAGTCGCAAGATATCCATACCCAACAGGGCATGGTCCGCCACCTTTGCCTTTGGGAAAACAGCCTCATTGCCTATTGACAAACCGAACTGATTGACCCCCATTTCGGCTCCCCACATCCATACGGGGCGCGATATCAACGCGCTGTACGGATTGTCAAACTTGTCGAAAATGGATTTTAGTGCCAAGAGTGGACCACTCGTGTATTTTGAGGAAGCCTCGATATACGGCCTTTGATTGAATTCATCCACCGGATTCTCGGAATAGTAAACGATTTGAGGTTCTCCGGGTTCCCGATCTGAATTTTTGCCGAAAAAAGAGCGACCACTTCCATCCCTAGAAAACATTGCCACCGTATCACACATGGTAACGATCCTCCCGCCGAAATCTCTTAGAAACCATTTGTGTTATTGATTCTATTTTTTCACGAATGCGGGCTTTCTTCAAGCCGATTGCTACACAAATGATAAGCTTTATGGGCGTACCGCTTTGATCGTGTGATACGTTATGACTAAGATCAAAGATGGCTTTGTACGTTGTCTTTAACCTTTTAATCGTGATAGCATCAATTTAAGGGTTAGCGTATGGTGTTCCGGCTCCAAGATATCGGATCAATCATTTGTCAATCGAAGGGGAATCGGTATGAATCACGAGGACATCCGACTTAAATTTGAACAGGCGTCAGCATTTTTCGCGACGAACCAAACACGATCTTATGATTTTCGCCGCTCTTGTCTTGAAGCTCTTGAAAGAGGGATACGGAGTCATGAGAAGGGTCTCTATCTCGCACTGAAGAAAGACTTGAATAAAAGTGAACACGAAGCGTTCATCACGGAGATAAGCCTCGTTTATGGAGAGTTATCGTACATCAAAAAACGCCTTCGACGATGGATGCGACCGAAAAGGGTTCTTCCGTCAATCGCTCAAATGCCGTCTTCCGTGTGCGTCCACCCCGAGCCATACGGCGTTTGTCTCATCATGTCGCCATGGAATTATCCCGCACTTCTGACACTTAGTCCGCTGATCGGCGCCATCGCGGCAGGCAACGTCTGTCTTCTGAAGCCGTCCGCGTATAGTCCTCACACGTCGTCCGCCATTGCGACTATTGTTCGGGAAAGCCTTCCTGAAGGCGTCGTATTTGTCGTGGAAGGCGGGCGCGCGGAGAATGAGACGCTGCTCGATCTGCCGTTTGATTACACCTTTTTCACCGGAAGTCCTACGGTCGGACGTCTTGTGATGGAAAAGGCGTCTCGCCATTTGACCCCGGTGACATTAGAACTAGGCGGTCGATCGCCCGTCATCGTCGACGAAAGCGCCGACATCGAGAAAACAGCCAAGCGGCTGACATTCGGCAAACTGACAAATGCGGGACAGACATGTATCGCGCCAAACCACGTCTTCGTTCACCGCTCTGTCGCCGATCAGTTGGTCGAGGAGCTCGTGAAAAACTTTTTGGGGACGTTTGATTCGGAGGAGCATTACCAAAAAGATTATCCGCGTATCGTCAACCGGAAGCATTTTGATCGTTTAATGCAACTCATCGAAGGACAGGAGGTCGCCGTCGGCGGTCGAGGGGATGGCGAGCGATTGCAAATCGAGCCGACTGTTCTTTTGAACTCCTCCAAAGACTCGCCCGTTATGGCGGAAGAGATCTTCGGACCGATCCTTCCCGTTATCCCTTATGACTCCTTGGAAGATGTCATCGCCGAGATCAAGACGGAGCCGAAGCCTCTCGCACTTTACTTTTTCACGAAAGACAAAGAACGTGCACAACGCGTGATCGATGAGATATCTTACGGCGGCGGATGCATCAACGACTGCCTGCTGCATATCGCCTCACCCTATGCTCCCTTCGGCGGTGTCGGAAACAGCGGTATGGGCAGGTATCACGGTGTGGATAGTTTCAGGACATTCAGCCATTTCAAAACCGTACTGAAGAAGTCTTGGTATTTCGACGTCTCGCTTCGATACCATCCGTTTACGGAGAAGAAAACGAGGCAGGCAAAGCGTATTCTCTAATAAGAAAAGGGGAAGCGTTCGCGCTTGCTCAAGACGGATTATTTCATTGACAATTAACAAATGCTCGTGTTAATATCGCTATGCTCCGTGGCGTCGTCAGGGAGTAATCAATGCTCAATGTGGAGGGTTGTCCGAGCTGGCTGAAGGAGCGCGACTGGAAATCGCGTGTGCCCCTACAAGGGTACCGAGAGTTCGAATCTCTTGCCCTCCGCCATTTTACAAGGCAGTAGCCGCGATTTGCTTGTTACAGAGCACAAGCTAAGGCGGTCGGTTGTTGTCTTGGAAGAGCAGCCAGAGAAGTAACATACGTTGCGATTCTGGTATAAGTAAAGCCGGAGAGATTGTTAAGTTTCAATGCCTTAATTTTTCTTTCTCTCCGGCTTTTTCTTATAATAAAACACGCCAAAATAGACGTGTCTAGTTCTCTCGTTTCGTAAGTTTTTTGATTTCTATGCAACCGGAGTTAACCTAAAATTTCTCCGGCGCCTACCGATGTTGTCGATGGCAGCCAACTGACCCTCGCGAGATCGCAGAAAGGCAATCCTCTGTTTTTCGGGAGCCGCTGATTCAGACCGTACAGAGCACCACAAGGCGGTTTAAATTATCAAGTTTCAATGCCCTGCGTACAATGTACATTAATAAATGCGTGGGGTCAATCTTTAGATTGTTTTGGGCATTCGGTCTTTATAAATCAGCTTTATAAATCCTTTATAAATCCTACAAAGAGACACACGGAGAGGGTTATGTCTCTGAGAAGGCTGAGCTGTATGCTCTGATTGATGATGCCTTCCGTGATTTATATATTACGATAGTAGAAAGAAAGCCAATAAGAGATTAAATTGTAATCGGTGATTCTGGTGATAAGATCAGTATAATAATCAAATGAGTGTCGCATTATGATTGAATGATTAATGCTGTTTCAGAAGGAGGAAATGATGGGTTTTAAAAAGTTGCCGTCAAATTCCAGAAGATTGCTAAACATGATTGTAAGTTCAGATAATCCGACTGAGCTTTTAAGAGAGATGCTTGATAAGGCAACTAAAAAAGAAGATGAAGAATTACGGGGTATACTACGAGAACTAAAAGAAGAAGGTTATATATCAACTGTTTGGGCTAGTGACAGCCCTTATCATGTTACCATTCATAACAAAGCTAGAGCTTACGAAGCACAATTAGCGGAGACCGAGATAAGCGAAAGAAAGACAGAATCAGGAAACATTATCATCGGAAACAAGAATATGATTACCAACTCCGCGATTGGCAACACTATTCAAATCAATCGTGAGAACGAGAATGAGAAAAAAGGATTCTGCGAAAAACACCCCATTATTTGTAAGATATTAGTTGCATTGGCGGCAGGTGTTATACTTCTGTTTTCTTTTTGGCAGAAAATCGTTGATTTTTTAGAAGGGTTGTTTTAGTGGCAAAAAGTGAGATTATTAAAGATTTAGCAAACAGCAAGGTAGATATTTTTACAGCGTTAAAAAGGGCAAAAGTTTTATTCACGGCATTGGGTAATGATGATTTGCTCCTTTGGGTTAATAATGAATTGTCAGGTTATCCAAATGATTCTCCTTTACCAGATTATAGAATTGTAAGAGGCACTCTTGTAGGATCATATCTCAGAGGGTCAATGGCATATCATATGAAGTGGACGAAAGTGTCCATACCGCTCGGTGAAATGCCTATAGAAGTACAAGATGCTCTATTGAATGTTCAGCTCTTTGAAAGCGTAACAGGATTGCATAAACTGGTTGAATTAAGCAGTAGTGAAAATAATCCATTGGTAAAGGCAGTTCCCGCTGATTTCTTCCCTTATATTAGCGCATGTAACAAAGATCCTTCTATGGTGATTACGTCAGCTAATGTTGTTATAAGCCAGCACATTATTTGGGACGTACTATCTGTAATTGAGAATATGTTACTCAATATTCTTATTATGCTTGAAAAAGAGTTTGGAATTCTTGATGAATTAGATATTGACTTTTCCGGTAAACAACCTGACGAATTAGATGAATTTGCTAAAAAATTAGTGATACTTCTTTACAATGACAATAGAGTTTCTATTGGAGATCATAATCGAATTAAAAAATCTACTCTCGCCTCATGGTTGAAACATCAAGATGATAACTAAGCTAAAAGCGATTATCAATCCAATGTTGCGTCTAAACCACGGTTGTCTTTATTTTAAAATTAGGACTTAGAAAAGCAAACTTTAGAGAATTACGTGAATGATCCGAGGTGATAAATTATTCAACCGTAATTCTGAGAAAATAAAAACTTTCAAAAGATATAATTTACAAAACTCAACACACAAAGCCCGCACACTTTGGAAAGTCGCAATTTATCGAAAGGGAAAGTGAAGCGGTTTGTTAGCCTTTTTTGCCCGCACCGAAAATGGCTAAAATAAAACCTAATACAAGCGAGATAATAATGACCATCATGTTGTGCCCTCCCCATCCGAACAGGAAACTTGTAGCATCAGCTTAATTTATTCGTTGCAATCGACGATCTTGCCAATATCTGAACGGGGTCTTAACACCCATTTTCAAGTTCATTTTAGCACAACACATATATCGTTACCATATTATCAGTATTGATGATCGCTATTCTGTGCGAGAAAATATTGTTTGAAATTGCGCATTGTAATTAGTACATTTTGGTTTTCATTTCATCATCACAAGCGCTGAATAACTGTATAAAAAAGTGCTGTCCACAACTCGCGGACACCAAAGGATGTTGTTTAGGCGGAATTATGGTGTCAAGCATGATAAATTTTGCATAAATTCCGTCATGTACTTCGTAAAATGTGATTTACGCGTAGTTAAGTATTTCATTCTAACGATTCTTTTGAGGGGGGATATTCGGATAAAACGAACTAAAATTATAGGCTTTATCATTCAACAACGCGGTATCTCATTATTGGTCAATCAATTGAAGCAACTTTTCTTCCTGCTCTACTGTCAATTTGGTAATTGCTCCCGTGCGACTAACCGTAATGAAATCACGAAAATCCGAAATATCAACTGGCTTCTCTAGGATTTCAATTTGCTCTATTCGTGCATACCAAGGGCTTCTCCAGTATTGATATTCGAACTCGCTTACATCTTGGCGGGGTTGATCGACAACCTTTCCGATTGCTAAAATTTTACCGTGATATCGGTAGTACTTTTCCTTTTGCTCTTCCGCAAAAAATATGAGATCACGATTTCCCAGTCGTTTCGCTTCATTCACACCAGCACGAATATGATCCTTCGATGTTTTTGCACACATAAAAAAGACAGTATCGCCAATTTCAGCGTCTTTTGAGACAGTCCACTCCGTCCAACCGTCAATCGCGCTGGCAAATAGAATGTCGATATTGGATTGCCCCACTTCGAAACGTTCTACAAGATCATCAATTCCAACAGGAGATTGGAAATTTGTGATGAAACTGCCCATAATATGCCCTCTCAATCTTTAAAAGCAAACAATACTCCATCTTTTAGATCATTCTATCGAAACATTTCCAGTAACGGGATGTTTTTCCATTGTTTCGGAGAACATATATTAACTAGCAATTGCTTTTTTGAAAATTAATACCATAAGCCATCTGATCATGCTGAATCAAACAGATTCTTTATATCGGATATTAAAAAGATTGCTTAAAGTAAAGCACATTCTGTGAATCAATATTTCGCAGAGATACACGATCTAAATATTACATCTATAATGAAAGATAAAATGAAGAAGATTTCATCCTCGGAAAATGGGCAAAAACGAATTTTCGATACATTCATTACTTGTAGAAGATACAATAGAGAAGATGCCGATGGTTTGTGTAGCTTGTAATATTGGCTGAGATAGACACAGCGGCATTTAAGAATAGGGGATATCAATGTATGGCTCGACTTGAAGATATTACCGTAGGGGCAAGCGTTATTGGTATTGTCGGGGAGGTACCTGTAACCGTAATCGCTGTTAAGTGGTTCGGAAACACTGCTCTAGAAGTAACATTTAAAGATGCTAGAGGGCAACTTGCGAATCAACTTTTATACAAAGAAGATGAGGAGCGAATCGAAGTTAAGTCTGGTAGTTTGCCGTGGTCTTTTGATGCAGATGCAAACCTTATGAGGCTTGTGTCGGAAGCATATCGCATTAACCTAGCCCATATTTTTGATCCATATCTTGCGGTACACACATCCTCCATTGAGCCCCTGCCGCACCAAATTTCAGCAGTTTATCAAGAGATGCTTCCACGGTTGCCCCTTCGATTCATATTAGCAGACGACCCTGGTTCAGGTAAAACGATTATGACGGGACTGTTTATTAAAGAACTAATCGTTCGAGGAGATCTTAAACGCTGCATGATCGTTTCACCAGGCAACCTTGCAGAACAATGGCAAGACGAGTTATTCCGCAAATTTAACCTTCGATTTGAGATTCTCACAAATGACCGTATTGAGTCAGCAGTTACAGGAAATGTATTCGCAGAAGCAAACCTTTGTATTGCCCGTTTGGATAAACTCTCTCGTAATGAAGACTTACAGAATAAGCTACGCGTTACTGACTGGGACTTAATCGTCGTTGATGAGGCGCACAAGATGTCCGCTACAGTATGGGGAGGAGAAGTCAAATATACAAAGAGATTCCAACTTGGGCGACTGCTCTCATCCATCACGAGGCACTTCTTGCTTCTAACTGCAACACCACATAACGGGAAGGAAGAAGACTTTCAGCTGTTTATGTCTCTCATAGATCAGGATCGTTTTGCTGGTGTAGCACGAAGTAGCCATAAGCCGATAGATGTATCCGATGTTATGCGTCGCCTCGTCAAAGAAGATTTGTTAAAGTTTGACGGCACACCTCTTTTCCCGGAACGTCGTGCCTACACGGTTAACTACGATCTATCACCAATGGAGGCAGAACTATATACCACAGTTACAGAATATGTTCGCGAGGAGTTCAACCGTGCCGATCAGCTCAATGGTGAGCGTAAGAACACGGTCGGTTTTGCTCTAACAATTTTGCAACGCCGTCTTGCTTCCTCGCCTGAAGCCATATACCAATCCTTAAAACGACGTCGTGAACGTTTGGAAAACCGCCTTGCAGAAGAACGACTCGGAAAACGCGGGTACGAATATGACTTCCCCGAATATGATGACTATGACGATGACGATCTACCATCATCTGAGTTGGAGGACACTGAGGAAAGGATTGTGGATCAAGCATCTGCATCTCAGACTATCGCGGAACTTGAAGCAGAAATTGCAACGTTGAGCAGGCTCGAACGAATGGCAAACAGAGTTCGACAAAGCAATGAAGATCGTAAGTGGGACGAACTCTCCAAGTTGCTTCAAGATAATGACAATATGTTCGGTGGCGACGGAATGCGTGAGAAACTGATCATTTTTACAGAACATCGCGACACACTACGCTACCTGACCTATAAAATTCGCTCTCTTCTTGGCAATGACGAGGCGGTCGTAACCATCCACGGCGGAATGTTAAGAGATGAAAGGCGAAAAGTGGAAGAAACATTTATGCAAGACAAAGAGGTACGGATACTTATCGCTACCGATGCAGCCGGCGAGGGTATCAACCTACAGCGAGCCCACCTCATGGTCAATTATGACCTCCCGTGGAATCCAAATCGTCTTGAACAGCGCTTTGGACGAATCCACCGCATTGGACAGACAGAAGTATGTCATTTATGGAACCTCGTGAGCCAAGAAACTCGTGAGGGCATGGTTTTTCAGCGCCTGTTTGAAAAGTTGGAACAAGAACGGGAAACTCTCAAAGGTAAAGTATTTGATGTCCTTGGAAAAGTAACTTTCGATAACAAGCCCCTGCGTGATCTGCTCATCGAGGCCATTCGCTACGGTAATGACCCCGCTGTACGTGAACGGCTCAATCAAGTGGTTGACCATAGCCTAAACCACGACGAATTGAAACGGCTCATTAATGATAACGCATTGGCAGAAGAAACGATGGATGTGCATCGTGTAGTAGCTATTCGCGAGAATATGGAGCGAATGGAAGCCCACAAACTTCAACCACACTTCATCGAATCATTCTTCCTAGAAGCGTTCCAGAGCGTTGGTGGAAAAATTCGTGCTCGTGAGAATGGGCGCTATGAGATCACTTCAGTTCCATTCGCTGTTCGGAACCGCGATAGGCAAATCGGTTTTGGAGAACCAGTGCTTTCCCGTTATGAGCGAGTCTGCTTTGACAAAGTTTTCAGCACTATACCGGGGCAAGTTCTTGCCGAGCTTATCGCACCAGGTCACCCACTTTTAGAGGCAACGATCGACCTCGTGCGCGAGCGCAACACGGATGTACTTAAACGTGGTGCAGTGTTTGTGGATGATGACGACCTTGGCGTAGATGCACGACTGCTTTTCTATATAGAGGACTCTGTACAGGATGGTGTAATTCTTCCGAATGGTGGCAAACGCATCATCTCCAAAAACATTCATTTTGTGGAAATTAAAGAAGATGGCACTGCCATTGATGCTGGATATGCCCCTTACCTTGATTATCGCGCTACAAGTAGTGACGAAGCAGCAGTCGTAAGAAAATATCTCAATAGTCAGGCATGGCTTTCGTCAAATGTTGAAGATATTGCTATAGGTTACGCTATTAGAGAAATTATTCCTTCACATGTTAAGGAAGTAAGAGAGCGAAAAATTGATCTCATTGAGAAGACTACAAAAGCAGTTAAGGAACGATTAACTGCCGAAATTCAATATTGGGATTTTCGAGCCGCAGATTTAAAAATGAAAGAAGCTGCGGGCAAGCCAAATGCAAGGATAAATTCCATGCTAGCGTCTCGGCGTGCTGAAGAGTTGGCATCCCGCATGCAAAAACGTCTTGCAGAATTAGAGACTGAAAAACTTATATCTGCAACACCCCCCGTGGTAGTGGGCGGAGCAATCGTCATACCGCGAGGCTTATTAAATATGCTACTGGGAAGACCTGATGCTTTGGGCGCTGACGCATTGGCACGTCGTGAGATAGAGTTAATCGCTATGAATACTGTCATGGAAATTGAACGATCCTTTGGTTACGTCCCACGTGATGTTAGTGCAGCAAAAGTAGGCTATGACATGGAGTCTACTATTCCCCCCGACCTGCGCGAACCGGGTGGCGCAACATTACGCTTCATTGAAGTCAAAGGAAGGACGGCGGGGGCGAATACTGTAACTGTAAGCAAAAATGAAATCCTTACAGCGTTTAATATGCCGGATGAGTACATACTGGCGATCGTAGAAGTTGATGGAACAAACACTAAAACTCTCTATTTGCAACAACCGTTTCGGGAACGCCCGGATTTTGCGGCTACAAGTGTTAATTACAATATAAAAGAACTGTGTGACAATTCAACTCTCATTTTGCGGAGATAGATAATGGGATACAAAAAGAAATTAATCGAAGTGGCATTACCACTAGAAGCGATAAATGAAGCTTCTAGTCGTGAAAAATCTATTCGCCATGGCCATCCGTCCACATTGCATCTGTGGTGGGCAAGACGTCCCCTTGCTGCAGCAAGGGCGGTCATTTGGTCTTCTCTAGTTGATGACCCCTCAAGTCGCCCAGAAGAATTTCCCACGGAGGAAGCACAAAACAAAGAACGCCAGCGATTATTTCGGATACTCGAGCAACTTGTAAAGTGGGAGAATTCAAATAATGAAGCAGTACTTGCAGAGGCAAGAGCTGAAATCATGAAATCTACAAATGGTAACCCGCCTGCATTGCTAGATCCCTTCGCGGGTGGCGGGGCGATACCACTTGAAGCGCAACGATTGGGACTTGAGGCCTACGCTAGTGATCTGAATCCCGTTGCCGTCATGATTAACAAAGCGATGATAGAGATTCCACCAAAATTTGCAGGACAACCACCCATTAATCCTGAATCGCATCGTCAGTGTCGCGTCATGTGGAATGGGACGCAAGGGCTTGCCGAGGATGTGCGCTACTATGGCGAATGGATGAAACAAAGAGCGTGGGAGCGTATCGGGCACTTATACCCAAAAGTTAAAGATGAAAACGGAGAGGAGCATACTGTCATAGCATGGATTTGGGCACGAACAGTAAAATGTCCTAATCCTGCCTGTGGCTGCGAAATGCCACTCGCAAATAGTTTTGAACTATCCCGAAAGAAAGGCAGAAAAGCATTTATTCAACCTATCATAGAGGGCAAAAAAATCCGTTACGTTGTGAGATATGGTGATAATGCGCATGAATCACCTAAATTATCAAGAGGAAATTTCAAGTGCGTTGCTTGCGGATCTCCGGTTGATGGATCATACATAAAAGCTGAAGGCGTTGCAAAACGTCTGGGCGTCCAACTTATGGCTATTGTTGCTGAAGGCGATAATGGGCGCTTATACATTACCCCTGACGATGAACAGCGAAACGTCGCGTTATGCACAAAACCGGAATACACACCTGATGGTGAAATGATTGGTAAGGCTGGAGACCAGTTGCCTCTTTATGGATTTACATCCTTTTCGGAATTATTTACTAATCGGCAGTTGACTGCAATGACAACATTCCGAGATTTAGTACAAGAGGCTCGAAAACAAGTCGTTTTGGACGGTGGCAGCGAGGATTATGCAAGAGCAATCGGAGTTTATTTGGCTTTTTCAGTAGACAAGCTTGCCGACACAAATTCCATGTGTGTAACGTGGAACATTACTCGCGATGGACTTAGAAACACCTTCTCTAGACAGGCGTTGGCAATGACTTGGGATTTTGCAGAAGGAAATCCGTTAGGAAACTCATCTGGCTGTTATTCTAATGCACTTGAATGGATACGACGCAGTTTGCTTCACTTGCCTGCAGATAAACAAGGATTCGCTGTACAACATGATGCTCAAACTGATATCGGATTTCGAAATATTATGGTTTCGACTGATCCACCCTATTACGACAATATTTGTTATGCAGATTTGTCGGACTATTTCTATGTTTGGCTTCGAGGTGCACTGAAGAGTTCATACCCAGACTTGTTTCAAACAATGCAAGTACCAAAGGCTGAAGAGCTAATAGCTAGTCCCTATCGTTTTAATAATGGCTTTCATGAAGCGAAAGTGTTCTTTGAAGATGGTATGCTTCAAACGTTTCAACAAATCAACAGGTATACTCGCGATGATATTCCTGTAACTGTATATTATGCTTTTAAGCAAAGTGACAACGACATTAGTGGTAATACCGCATCTACTGGTTGGGAAACAATGCTCTCTGCAATTCTTCAAGCGGGTTTTTCGATAACTGGCACTTGGCCTATTCGTACAGAAAGGGAAGCAAGGACAATTGCTACTGGCACTAATGCCCTCGCATCTTCAATTGTTCTCGTTTGTCGTAAACGCCCAGCAGATGCGCCAATTTGCACTCGCCGCAACTTTATTAATACGTTGAAGAGAGAGCTCAAGCCAGCTCTAAAAAAACTACAACAATCAAACATTGCTCCAGTTGATATGGCACAAAGTGCTATTGGACCCGGTATGGGAGTGTATTCCCGTTTCTCGAAAGTGTTGGAAGCGGATGGAAACCCGATGAGTGTGCGTTCAGCTTTACAAATAATTAACCAAGAGCTTGATCTCTTTTTTACTGAGCAGGACGGTGAGCTTGATAGCGACAGCCGTTTCTGTGTTGATCTTTATACACAGTACGCTTTTAACGAAATGAAGTTTGGTGAGGCTGACGTGCTGGCACGGGCAAAGAATACTTCAGTAGAGAAACTCGCCGCCCGTGGTGTCCTGTATGCTCAGAAGGGTATTGTTAGGCTTTTTGGCAGGGAAGAAATCCCCGAAAAAATTGACAGGGAAATTATCTGGTTGCTCACACAACAGCTCACCCGTGCTTTTGAAAAAGATGGAGTAACTGGCGCGGCCAAGATTGTTGCAGGTATCCTTACCTCTGAACCAGAACAGGCAAAGGGGCTTGCATATCGCCTGTTCCAAACAGCAGAGCGCAAAGGTTGGACACAGGAGGCATATGCCTACAACTCTCTCGTTATAAGTTGGCCGGAAATACAGAATAAGGCAGCGGAATTGATGGTAGCAGCAAGTAGTGCTGAACAATTGACGTTTTTTGATCTCGTAAATAAGTAAAAGAAAGGGAATAGTCATGGAGAAGAATCATTTGCAAGTTTTGCAGGGCTTTAGAATTCTGCTCAAAGCGATGGCACCTTATGTGGCAGGTGAGCTCATGGCCGAATATGGTGATGATTGGTGGGAAGAGGCTGTTCTAGATATACTCTATGACGATCAAAAACGCGATTTACCTCTTTCTGGCGAGCAGAATACACTGGTAGAGTCACTAGATATTGCCAGATGCTTGCTCCTGTTCGATTTACATTGGCGTGAAGTTTTTCGCAAGAAATTGTCTATTGATCACAGAACATGGGCGAAAGAATTAGTCAGTACAAGAAACAAACTCGCACATCTGGGCAGCAATGATTTTTCTGCTAACGATACGTGGCGTGCATTGGACACTATGTCGCGGTTGTGTGAGCAGATCGATCCTGAAGGCGCAGAAGAAATTCGTGTTCTTTTGCGTACTTCTCGCTACGGTTCTGCTAACGGCTCTACTACAATGATTGAGGGTATTGTTGCTCCAAACGCAATTGCTAAAGCAAAAAAGGACGGCATATTAAGAAGCCCATCTGTCAGCGGTCTTCCCAGTTGGCGTGAAGTTGTTGAACCGCATCCTGATGTTGCGCAAGGACGATATAAGAATGCTGAATTTGCCGCTGACCTTGCGCAAGTTGCCCGTGGGGAGGGTGCGTATGAGTATCGCGATCCAGTAGAATTCTTTGCCCGTACCTACGTAACAGAGGGGATGGCAGGGCTTTTGGAGCAAGTGATTCGTCGTGTTTGCGGTCGGGATGGCGAGCCTGTTATTCAGCTCAAGACCGCATTTGGCGGAGGAAAAACCCACAGTATGCTTGCACTTTATCACCTGATGCGCGGTAGAGTTGCCATTGAAAAAATCCCAAATGTAAAGCCTGTCTTAGAGAGAGTGGGTGTTGATACTCTGCCTAAAGTAAACGTAGCGGTTCTTGTTGGAACAGCCCTTAACCCAACTAGGAGCAAGCGTCCACCCAACATGCCTGGCATTACTATCAACACACTATGGGGAGAAATGGCTGCACAGCTTGCAGACTCGGCAGGCAACCCTGATCTTTACAATCTAGTAAAAGAGGCGGATAAAAAGGGAGTTTCTCCCGGATCGGAGACCTTAAAAACCCTTTTTGATGCTGCTTCCCCCTGTCTTGTGCTCATGGATGAGTTGGTCTCCTATGCAAAAAAAATCTATGGTGTTCCCGGTCTTCCTGCAGGAACGTTCGATAACTTTATTTCCTTTATTCAAGAATTGACTGAGGCTGCAAGGGCTTCTAAAAATAGTCTTGTAGTCGCGTCTATCCCTGAATCCGAAATTGAGATAGGTGGTGAAGCGGGAAAAATCGCACTTGAGACCATTGAGCATACATTCGGACGTATGGAATCTATCTGGAAGCCTGTTGCCGCGAATGAAGGATTTGAAGTTGTGCGTCGCCGTCTGTTTCTTGACTGTAAAAACCCTAGTGCACGCGACGCTGTCTGCGCAGCATTCTCCGCAATGTATAACGAGAATGAAGCCGACTTTCCAATTGAAGCAAGAGAACTGGAATACAAAGAACGGATGTTAGCTTGTTATCCTATCCACCCGGAAGTTTTTGATCGTCTGTATGCAGATTGGTCTACTCTTGAACGTTTCCAGCGCACCCGTGGTGTTTTGCGTCTGATGGCAGCAGTTGTATATGAACTTTGGATGGGCAACGACTCAAGTTTGATGATTATGCCTGGCTCTATCCCGCTCGATGTGCCAAATGTGAGAGATGAACTTACTCGTCACCTCTCTGAGAATTGGAATGGCATCGTTGATAAAGAAGTGGATGGAAAGGATTCGTTTCCCTACAAGGCCGACAAGAATCATCCTAGGTACGGAAAGTATCTCGCCGCCCGCCGTATAGCGAGGACGATCATGCTTGGCTCCGCTCCAACAAGCCGTGAACAGGCTACACGTGGTATTGAAAGCTCTCGTATTCGTCTTGGTGTAGTCCAACCCGACGAAAACATCGCCGTTTTCAATGACGCCTTAAATACACTTCGCAATGGTCTTTCGTTCTTATACACCAACCCATCGGGTGACAGATTTTGGTATGACAGTCGACCGACACTGAGAAAAACAGCAGATGACCGTGCTACACAGATGTCATCTGTCGATGTGGAACACGAAATTGAGATGAGACTTCGTGCACTGCGCAGAGAACCACCTTTTGCGGGTATTCACATTTGTCCTGCATCCTCACTTGATGTTCCCGATGAACAGGCCGCTCGTCTTGTTGTATTACGTCCCTCTGACGTGTATAAAGCATCGAAACAGGATAACGAAGCAATGACAGCGGTAACAGACATTTTGAACAATCGTGGTAATTCGCCGCGTATCTACCGCAATATGCTAGCGTTTCTTGCTCCTGACCATGATTTAATGACCAATCTCGAACAAGCAGTACGATTCTATTTAGCTTGGAAATCTATCAAGGATGATAGTGAAGACTTAAATCTCGACGCAGCACAAAATCGAGAAACTCAAAACAATTTAAATCGTGCAAATGAGACGGTAGACGCTCGGATCAAGGAGGCATACTCATGGCTTCTCGTACCTTATATCGATAGGAACACAGATATAAAAACCATTCAGTGGGATACCATCACTATTAGGGGTGGGACTGAGAACGTTGTTCGTAAAGCTGCTCAGAAAATGCGTCAAAACGAAGCCATTATCGAAAGATGGGCTCCTGTTCTCCTTAAAATGGAGCTAGACAATATCCTCTGGCGTGATTCTGACAATATCTCCATCAAACAACTTTGGGAATATCTTTCTACCTATTGCTACCTACCACGCTTAGCGAACGAAAATGTCCTCATGGATACTATCCGAACCGGTGTGAATTCTGATGAGTATTTTGCTATCGCCTCTGGTTATGACGGGACACGTTATATTGACCTGAAAATTAACCAGTACGTTGGGTTTCCTGAAAAATCCGGTTATCTGGTCAAGATCGATGTTGCTCAAAAACAGCTTGCTGATGAAAGGGCAAAACGCCAAGCAGAGTTAGATGGGGCAGCACGTCCTGGGATAAGTCCGTCAGTTCCTGCTGAAATAAGAGGTCATGGCGGATATGTACCCCCTCGTGTAGATGATGACAGCGCAGCTTTTGGAGACTATGCTCCTTCCGTGCCCGAGCCGAGGAGCAGAAGATTCTTTATGGCCGCTGATCTTGACATAACCCGTATAAACCGAGATGTTCAAAAGTATGTTGAAGAAATTATTCAACACCTGACGTCGGTCGATGGTGCAAATGTTACGGTATCACTTGAAGTTCATGCCGAGGCAACAGACGGCTTTGATAAGCAAACAGTACGAACAGTATCTGAGAATTGCCGGACGCTGAGAGTACGAGATTCAGGGTTCGAAGAATAGGTTAGGGCAATTCATAATATGCAAGGGAGGAATATTTGAAAGTAGGATTATCGGCAGATAACCCAAACTATATGGAGATTATTTATGAAAAGATTTGTTGCACTCATTATTGTTATTTTGATGCTTGCAGGAACTGCTTGCCAAACAAATGTAGATATAGTTAACTCAGGGAAGAGCGTTACATCAGACACATCTGCGGTACGTAAAGATGCAGCATCAGGCACATCGCCTTATCAAGAAGAACCGATAAAAGCTATAACATCGACATCTCCAGTCGTTACAACTAGTCGAACAAGAGATAACCCCGACCATATTTCAAAATGGTTTGGAGATATACAGTTGACTGAAGAGGAAGCTAGAGCTTTTGTCAAATATTTAAACTCTCTCGATGGTGATGATATCTCTGAAAAACTGCGAGCTTCGAAGTTGTTCAGAGATGGCGTAGATTTGGCGCTAATAGATTTTGACGAGTATTCTGTTGAAATAGACACGTTAAACCAAATGATCGATATGGGTGTGATAATCGATCCAACGTCTTACAAGGATCAAATTATTCACTATGTTAATTTGGCGTATGAGTTATCTAAGATGCATTACGCTCATGTGATGTGCTCGTATCTTATGTCTTTAGATCTGAATAGTGAAAATGGGAAAAGATTATTGGCGTCCAGAATAGAAGAATCTAAAAAGGTCGTCAAAATTTATGATTTGTCAAAATCAATTATAGACACTTTAGAAACCGCTATTCATAACGGAGATAGCGCTAAAGAGATGCGAGAAATAATAGAGCCCGATATTCAATATGTTAACGAAGTAGTTGCTAAGGTTAAAGACCTGATACAACAAGCAAAAGAGATGGAGGAGAGGCTTAAGGGTAACTCAGGCTAATCAAGTGCCTAAGAAAAAATCTCTCACCACTGATTTGACAGATGGTGCCAAGATATTAGATTGCGTCTTGAGTTTTCTAGAATTACTTTTAATGATCTATTATATGGTGATCGCGTTTTGCTAGTCCAAGATGGGGCGCCTAGCGCGTCCCGGCCAATGGAAGTATGTTTTCATTTCATTAATCACCACTTGTTTGGCATATGATGTCGCATGGATAAACTCATGTTCTCCAGAAACAGGGTTTACACCGATGTAAATACCGACGTGTGTATTGAGAGAGGAGGTTTTATAGGTCTTCTTGCCCCAGAAGAAGAGAAGATCGCCAGGTTTTAAGAGCACCAAGTCTTCATTCATACGTCGTTCGCGTTCCTCTTTGCTCAGGTTGTCCCGAATCCAACACGAATTGATGTGCTCAAACACGATGGCGCGTCCTTGAGATGAAGTGTCTTGGTAGTTCGAGCCGTGCAACAGATTGGTCGCGTAGGCTGTCCCTTTCGTAATCTTGTTATAGACGACCATCGTTAGCCCGGAACAATCGATCCCGGACTTTGTTGTGCCGCCTAAAACGTATGGCGTGCCGAGATAAGTCTTCGCTTCCTCAATGACGCGAAGGCGAAGTCCGTCTTGTCCCTTCACCTTTGCTATCTGATACCGGACATAGATCAAAGGATGCACAGAAGATCTATTTTCGTCGATCGCAAGGTGAGGAACAGTGATGTAATTCCCGGTATCCGGATTTTTTACACTGCTTTTTGGCACTTCGTCTTTCGGCAGCACTAATTTCATCGAGAGTTCGCCTTTTACGTTAAAAAGATGGCTCCCAGATGAAATGCTGGCACCTATTACAGGGGATTGGTCGAATTGAAGATCACCGTTTAACTCTAGAACCGCTCCCGCTGCGTATCGGATACGCATGGCCGTATTATCCGAACTCACATGGACAATCAGCCCTCTGGAGATCGATCGGATGGATGTCAAGGCATCAAAATTGAGCGTTAGCCAATGTTGATCCTTTTCTGGGGTTGTTACCCCATACTTTTTCGTAACATTCTCCGTTCCGCTAAACGGCAAATCCCATGTCACGAGAAGGGACGGCGGGGACACGTGAAGATCATATCGATTTCCTTGTATTCCATCGAGCGCTTCACGGTACATGGCCGACATATCTTGCACTTCCGCAGGGTTGTAGACTTTCCCTGCCTCCATGAAGAGGCTTTGACAAACCGCTTCCGGAAGCTCTACTTGTTTGATGTTGACTTTAAGTGTTGTCATATCCATCCCGTTGTAGTCCATCTCGTTCAGAAGGCAAATGATCGAAGAAAGCCGTTCCGGATCGATCGTTTCTTCATCAGTCAACAGCTTTGCAATCGCAATGGCTTCGTTGTAATTTGCTATGTTCACGGCTGAATCGTTATACGATACTTCGATTTTGGTATGAAGGGGATAGAAAAGCGACCACTCCTGTGATATTTCACGGCTGAGCGCCATATCACACGCATATTTCAAAGCGTGAATCGTTTCTTCATCGGTGTTAAGGACGGGATTTGACATCACAATCGCGACGATAATCACGATGACCACGACAACGACGATCAGGACAACAAGCGCTGTCACGGAGATCGCGCCCACAATCGCGCTCACCACTGTAGAGATAATCGACACGATCAAAATGACGGTTTTAACAACAGCGATGGCTACGTTCATTAACCCGGCGATGACACCGGATGCAAGTGACGTAGCCTCGCCGCCGACGCTTTCCTTCTGTGCTTGCAGCTTGCCTTCAAGCTGCATCAGAAGACCGCGCAGCGGTCTGATTGTCAAGGCATCAACTGTTTTCTTCGTTTTCGTAAACTGACGCTCAAACCTCCTCTTCGGTGTCGTTTTCTTGCGATCGCCGCTGCCCGCTGATCGTGACGCTGTGCGTTTTCCCCTCCTGGGGCTTTTAGCCGGCAGCGGCTTGCGGGAGAAGCCCGCCTTAAAATCCTTCTGTGATGCTGGCTTCTCAATCTTTTTCGCTCTATGAGCGATCGCACGTTTTTGTTCAGGCTTGATCGCGTCCGGGCGTTTCTTAAAGGGCAATGTATCCGGCTTGCGTTTGATCGTCTTCGTTTTTAAGAAAGCTCTTTTGGTCGGCGCTTTATGCTCACTTATCTCCGTCCCGGATGCTTTCATCGCTTCGTTTCGTGCCGTCATCTTGTACTGCGGCATGACTGGGCGCTCTATAGTCTCCCTGGATGAATTATGGCTCAAGGACGGCGGGTTCGATCTTTGCTTCACAATAGGGACTCGGCGCTCTTCCATCTCCTTGCTCCTTTAATACATCGCTTCCATCGGTCGCGATGTCATCATGCGGTAGAGTTCCGTATCCTTCGGAAAATCATCTGCGAAGGGGATGATATTGCCCTCGATTTTGAGAAGTCCCGCGCCTACATCAGCGTCCGTAATCATCGAAATCTCTACAGGGTTAAGCAACAGCAGCTTCGCCAAGATATCCCGGTCAGGCGGCGACTGATTCAACATGACGAGTAATTCCGAGTTGGACAACATCGTTTGCGCCACGTGGGACTGCAACATATCCGAGACGTTCTGCGTAATCCCTGTGATGGCGGCATTGTAGTGCCGTACACGTTTCCACAAGGCGAACAGGTAATCCGCTGCGGAAGGCACGCGGAAGAGCAGGTAGATCTCATCGATGAAGACGTACGTACGGCGTTTTAATGCCCGATTAGCGGTGATTCGGTTAAAGATCGAATCAAGGACAATCAGCAGCCCGATGGCCGTCAGTTGACTACCTAAGCCAGAGATATCGTACGAGACAATCCTGCGGTTGATGTCTACGTTTGTCTCTTGTGCGAACGTCGAAAGCGTCCCGGTTGTAAAAAATTCCATCTCAAGCGCCAATTCGTGCGCTTCTTCATCTTCCTGCTCCAACAATACACGGTGAAAATCTTTGAGTGTCGGTGTGTCGCCCTGATATCCGGAATTGACGTAATCCTGCATCGTGAGGATGACGCACCGGTCGATGATGGACTTTTTCTTCGCCGGCAATTCATGATCTCGCATGATTAATTCAAAGAGGCTCATTACGAAATTTGACTTGAAGACGAACGGGTTTGCTCCTTCTGAGTAGTCCCGGTTGATGTCCAGTGGGTTGATATGCTCTTTTGATGTGTCGGATATCTCGATCACTTGACCGCCGAGCGCTTTGACGAGGTTGTTGTATTCCCGCATAGGATCGATGATGATAATGTCTGCGTCTTCGGATAGCGCTAACATCGTGATCTCACGCTTCGCTGAGAATGACTTGCCGCTTCCCGGTACGCCGAGAATAAAGGCGTTTTGGTTCTGTAACCGCTTCCGGTCAAGCATAATCATATTCCCGGATAAGGTGTTGACGCCATAATACGTCCCTCCCTGATCCTGTACATCCTTCGCTTGGAACACGCTCATGATCGCGATCGATTCCGTTGTTAGTGTGCGCCACACGCCGACGGGCGACACGCCGCACGGAAGGGTTGAAGTGAGCGCCGCACGCTGATTATTTGTTGCGATCGCCAGGGCACACATATTTTTTCCGCCGATCATCTTGATGGCTTCGGTCGTGTCATCAAGCTCTTCAAGCGAATCCGCTACGACGGTAATCACAATGGATGCAAACATCAAGTGTTGGTCACGTGACGTTAAGTCGGACAACAAGTCGCGCGTCTCCATCTCCTGCTGTTCGAGCGAAAACGGTACGGACGCCGACCAGTTCTTCGCTTCGTTCTGCTTTTGCTGCCACCTTGCTTTATTCGTCTCGATGCCAAAAAGCCGGCGTTCAATCTCCCGGATCGCATCCTGTTGGCTCACCGGCAAGATATTGATCGTGACGATCATCTGCTTTTGGATGTCCGTGATTTCCGCTAAGAGTCTATCCGTCATGTAATTGGGATACGAGAGTAGAACGAGCGTCCGGTTGTACTTGTTGCCGATCTCTACATGGTCACGGAGAAACTTCAATCGATCCGGGCAAATATAATCCTTGAACGACTGACCGAGTACCATCATGTCGCTGATATCGAGCATGGCGTGTTCCTCATATCCGGAACGATAGAAATCATGGAATATCCGTAAACGCTCTGTTGCGTCGAGAGGCGTCAAGGTTGAACCTAAGCCGCGCATCGTGACACGAAGTTCTGAGGTCTGCCTTGCAAAAAAGCTCCGCGCCTCATCGAAGGACGACTGATCGGACGTAATGGTGATGTAGCGATCGCGGACGATGCCGGACGCTTGCTGCGTCTTCTCCCTCAGCATCTTATTGACTTCTTGGCGGTACTGATCCAGCTCATCCTCTTGGTCTTTGAGCATCGTCTGATCGCGGAAACGCTGCAGGTTGATTTTGTGGTTGATTAAAGTGATCTGCGTCACACTGTCCGGACGCAAGGAATTGAGAAGGCTGCTATATTGCCTGAAAATCCTCTCTTTTTCCGGTTCATCCGACATTGAATAGTTAATATCGGAAAAATGATACGTCTGCGAATACGTTTTCCCGCGCCTTGCAATCCCTGTCCTTTCGATAGCATCGAGCGGGATGGCGTCTTGAATCGTGCGCGGAATCTTCCACTCTCCATCAATCTTTTTGGTGTATAACTTTAAAGCTTTCATATGCTTTTTTTCTCCCTTTAGTGGTTGGTAGTGAAGTCCTTCACTAGTTGTTTTCTTTTGTGTCGTTTTCCCGCTTTTTTGTCCGGCTAAACGGCTTGCCACGCTGCATCTCGATCATGCGTTGCTCGTACTTGTGTCGTCTGTAAATCCGGTAATACGTGTTTTCGTCACCAAGCTTTAGCTCAGGTGTGCGGAGACGGTCACGGCGTCGCTTGAGATACTCTTCCGGCGTGTGCCCCTGAACACGCGCAAACCCAAACACGATGAACGGTGCTGTGGCGATGAGGCATATTAGAAGCTTCAAGTCCGTCTGTAACGGCAGGATGAAGTACAGCACCAGAGCGACAGCTACGGCGGCAAGCCCTAAAATGAATTGTCGTGCCGTGAGTCCAAACAGGACTTTTTCTGAGTACTCACGTACTTCCTTGTTGATTTTTATTTCCACGATTCGTACTCCCTTCCTTAACCAGCGATCATCTCTTTTGCAATCTGTTCCGACGACCCGACAATGCTCATCAGCATAAACATGCTGAACACGCGCCATCCCAAATAAACAAAGACTTCTTGCCGATCGGCAGCACTTGATACAGGGTCAGTTTGCCAAGCGTCCCAGAGTTCGCAGTATTCGTTGTACAAGCCGTTATCTTCGAGCCATTTTCTAAGATTCGGGTTAAATCGTGGATTAAGGGACTGGAATTTAGTCCCGCGATAGGTCATCCATGTGACCTCGTCCGGACAGTTATGTTCATGAAGAAAGACATTCAGGGTTGGCAAATCCGGTGTCTCATCGGGCGGCGAATCAGGCACAAAATGATTTCCAACGAGGTAAAAGATGACGAAGGATACGATGATCAACACACCAACAAGTAGTAATGCCATGAATGACTTGATGAATCGCCAAGCCGTGTGCCGGTGCTCAGCCGAGGCAAAAAATGTCAGAGGAACAGATGACACGGCTACATACATGAATATCTTGAAAAAACGCGAATAGACGATCAAAAGGATTCTGATGCTGATCACGAAAATGGCGAGCGCCATAATAAAACTGACAATCACATAGATGATTTTGTCCCATGTTCCCGCGTTGTTAATCTTCATAGCGACGGAAGCCGGTATGGTTTGTGAGACAAGAGCGCCTCCACTTAAATTTCTTCCCGTCGCCCAGGCATACGTAGCGTTGACGAGTTGTTGCATGATCGCAATGATCGCCTTGAAGATGAAAAGAGAACCTCGCATGATGGTGTATGCGAAGACAAACTGCGTCAGATGCCGCATCATCGTCTCTTTGCTTTGTAGCTGTTGGAAATCTGTCGTAGATTTGACGAGCGCCATCAAAAAGATGATCGCTAAAATCGTCGTGGCGACTGGAAGCAGGGCGCTATGGATGGACTCCATAGCGCCCCAGACAACCGATTCTCCTTCGGTCGCAGAAAACAGATGTGGTGGAGAGGTTGTCAGAAATTCAAACGCTTCTCCAATACGCGCATTCCACCAAGAATTAGCCCACTCTAGGATATCAACCGCAGCGGACATTATTGTCACAATCATAAGAGATTCCTCCTACGGCTTTTTCGTCGAGGTTTTAAAATGTAAGAGACGGAATGAGCAGCTGCAAAATGAAAGGTGCGGCTGTGATCACAATGCCACCGAGCAGCACGAAGAACGCTTTCTGCCGTCCTGCCGGGTCTTGATTCATCTGGGATGTGCCAAACTGTACGAGTCCGAGCAGGATCACGATGCCTCCTGCCACCAAACACAAGTACTTGATGATCTGAAACAACTTGGTCGCCGGTTCCGTGACTTCTGTGGGCGGATCAGCTAAAAGTGCCGTCCATAAAGTCGTCATTAAAAATGTTTTCATGTCTTTTCCTCTTTCATGTGGTGAATATAAAAATGTCCGCCTCCATCGGCGGACGTCTTGATGTTCGGGTGTTTTTTAAGCTTGTATTTGTCATCGATGACCGGGCGTTCGCCCCGTACCATGACAATGCACTTTCTGTTATCCAAGCGACGCACTTGATCGGGACTCATGAGTTCCAGCCCTAACTGATTGAAGTTTACGGAGCTTGAGCCGTGTCCTCCGCGCGTCATCTGGTATGTCTTCGTCCGGATCGTCTCCTTTCCGAGCGCTTTACTGATGTACTCATGCGTGGATTGCTCGTTGCCTCCGAGATAGATAAAGGTGTCGCAGTTGCCGACGATCGACTCCCATGACTTCTCGTAGATCGCTTTGAGCTGTGCGACGTTTTGGAGAATGATCGAGATCAGAATCCAATGCTTGCGTGAAGTAGAGAGTATCTTCTCGAAGTCTTCCGGGAGCTTCACGTTCGCAAATTCATCCATGAGGAAGTGAACCGGAATCTTCAAGTGTCCCATCGGTTCCTCATCTGCCACGCTGTAGAGTTGCTGAAAAAGCTGTGTGTACACCATGCCCGCAATGAAATTAAAGGAGCTGTCCACAACGGGTGTCTTGATGAAGAGTGCCGTCTTTTCATCTCCATATGTCTCAAACGCCATCTCATCGTCCATTGTTAGGTTTTGCAGTGACTCCAGGTCGAACTTTGTAAGTCTCGCGGAAGCCGTGATGATAATGCTTTGCATTGTCTTCTCTGCGCCTGACTTAACACGGTGATACGTCAGGGATGCGATGTTTCCCGGATACTCCGCCTCATAACAGGCGAACAGGATATCAAGGATGTTCTCGCGACTTGTATCGCCTTTTGCTTCCGTGAGTAGCGCCATCAGCATGCGAAAATTCTTCTCAGACGGCAGCCCAAAGTGATGCAAGAGCAACATGAGCGCGGACACGAGCATCGTTTCCGCCTTTTCCCAGAAGGGATCGGTCGTTGTACTGCCTGCCGGCGTTGTATTTTTGATGAGCGTCGTGATGAGCATCATGACGTCATTGTCTGTATGGATGTAGGCGAAGGGGTTGTACTTATCCGACTTTTCCATATCCACCAGGTCAATGACTCTGATCTTGTAGCCCATCGATTCCAAGGAATGGCCGTTATCTCGCAAGATTTCACCGGCAGGGTCTAGCACGACGTAGCTTGTGTTGCCTTGTAAAAGATTAGGCTTGACGTAGCCTCTCGTTTTTCCGGAGCCTGATCCGCCGACCACAACAACGTTACAGTTTCGCCCATGACTCCACGTATCAAGGTTGATACTGAGATGCTTTGACAGAAGGATGCGTTCACGCAAACGCCTTGTGAGTTTATCGCCCTTATTCAGGACAGAAAACCGTGACAAGAATCTCAAGAGCTTTGGACGCCTTACGCCGATCGCCTGATTGATGTGATTGATATTGCCCCACATCGCATCTCCATACTCTCGCCCTAAACGGTAGTCTTTTTTCGAGAAACGGATGCCGTAGACGGCGAGGATGTACCCGATTGTGAATACGCCGATCGCAATATACGTAGCGGGATAGAACGTAAGCGGGTATAGTTGATCGAACGACGATTCGAGCAATTCAATTCGTGTACGCCAGTCATTGCTATTCATGAACGCCGGCACGACCAAGGCAAGGATGTAAGAGACAATAAACCACGGGATCACAAAGATCAGAAATGTGCCGACTGTTCTCCGCTTCATCGTGCCATCTCCGTTACAGCAATACCCTTGAACGTCCTCTCCGGGAACGTCGGAAGGATCTCGTGCTCTACCTGATGAACAAGATAACTTAGGCTCTCTTGCGTTTGCTTCAAGGCAGCAAGGCGATCCGGGATACTCATCTTATCAAGCCAGTCGCGCGAGCAGTCGAAGTAGTACTTGTCAAAGAAGTCCAAGCGCGCGAGATAGGCGTTCGCCGTGAGCCAAGCGCTGCTTGAGCGATCTTTTGATCTCTGGGGATAGATACAGGGCAGGATACCCTTATCGTACAAAGACATCACCGCAAGAAAGACTGTGTCCTGTAGGCAATACGCTATATCCTTAGTCAGGTCGATCGCTATGACACTTCTATCTTCATTAAAGAGTGCCGCCATGTCATTTTCCGTGTTCGGTTTTTGCAGGTGTGCTAGTTTACACCCTGCGGCTTGTGCCACGGCGTCAGCATGGCTTTTCGGATCGGCTGTCACATTTGAAGGCCAATGCGATTTATCGGCTACGGTCGTCTGGGATCGATCAAAGACATTTTTGATCTTCGCGCCTGTTGACCCATCGGGTTTGTCATACGTCTCAAAGATTTTTAATGCTTTCTCGCCTTTGCGTACAGCTGCGCCCACGCTTGCCCATTCCTTATATGTCCGTACATCGAGAGCGTCCTTGTGTTGATGGACGAGCAAGAGTACGTTTTCGACGCTCATATCCGGCATGGCTCCCTGAGTGTAGAGATAATCGATTAGATGCTCTACGATCAACGTCAAGCGTTCGGCCTGATCTATGACGGCCTCTTTCATGGCGTCCTTGACGGCCTTATATTGAAATTGGGTGACAGTCATGTGCGACTTCCTCCTTTCTTGTTGGAAGCTTCCTCTTCGAGCGCTAATTCCGTACGTGTCGTCATATCAAGCGCCATTTGTCTGGCAATCTCCAAGATGCCTGACCGTTCTTCCGGAAGCCTTGCGCGTAATTGCGCTTCTACCTTGTCATCAACTGTCCGATCGTAAGCTCCAAAGTCGTGACGAATGGCGTATAGCTGGGCGGCGAGGATGCTCACCAAGTTTCTCTCTTCCGGAAAAATGTTTTTCTTGTTTGAAAGCAGGCGCTCAGCGATGATGGCCGCTGCCATCAGGACGAGTTGATTCTTGTCCGCTGATACATTGATAAGCAGCATGTTTTCTGACGGACGGTTTTCGACAATTTTGTCTTCACCAAAGCCCTTATTAAAATGCGCCACATCGACGCTTCCCAATTTAGCGAGAGCGCGCACGTGCTCCACAGCCTGTGATGTCGGGGTCTCCCATCGCTCCGCATACGTTGTTTGCGAGACGTCGTACACGCTTTCGACGTAGCGTGCCCCGGTCTTCTCATATATCTTGTCTTGTCGGAACATGAAGATCGATTGTTGCCTCGTTTTTACGCTTGCTTTGACATTCCCCCAGGCGTCACGTGTGCGAACGTCGGACACTTCCGGTGCTTGACGCCAGACGATAATGGTGTTTTCCGTGCTCAAATAGGGCATGTGCGCCTGAACCTCTTGTATTTGGCGTAGTAATCCCGCTTCGTGCCCAAGGCGAAGCAATACATTGTCGTATTCTTCGAGCAAAACGTCTCTTTTTTGCAGGTAATCCTCGGTCTCGTCAAGCTTGATGCGCAGGGCGTCCGTTTTAATGATGATCGGTTTATGCGGTTTCTTTTGAGCGGCCTCGATGAGCTTTTTCGCAGCATCCATCCATGCGTCTGCAGGATGGATGCTTTGATCACGATGACTTAACGGGATAGGGCGATTGTGTTCATTTAAATCGAGAAGAGTGAGCGCTATGAGCAGGCTTGTTTCTGATCGGTACTCACGGACTTCGACTTGTACCGGACACTCACTCTCTTCGCTTTGATCCTTCAAGGCGACAACCGCACCATAGTAATCGAGGAGCTTATCAAGAACCGTCTTAGTAGGTTCGCTCGACATGATTTAGCGCTCCTTTCCTCTCTCGATGACCGGTACACGAGGCGCTGTGCCGCCCTTTTCCCTCAGCTCTTTGACGTAATGGAGCATGGACGCAACACCTTCCTGTACCGGCGGACGTTTATTCGCCGCGTCGTCTTTTGAGGGCGCGGAGGGCATGGTTGATGCCTTTGTCAAGGTCGGGGGCACTGAGCCGGATGGTTTCTCCGACAGGTCGTCCATACGTAACTTCTTGTCCAACTCTGTCACCTGGGAATTCTTTGGTGCGCCCGGCGAATCCGGGCTTGATTCTTCCCCCCGGTTTATTCCTCGGTCTTGAAAAGGGTTGGTTGTCACCTCATAAGCCATGACGCCCGCTTCCATCATGGACAGCGCTCCTTCCTTATCAGGCACAGATGGACGTTGTTCTTTAGGTTCGGTTGCCCGCGGTTTTTCGATATCCTCATGAAGCCTCTCCTCAAAACTCTTTTCGCGATTAACCTCGATGACACCAATGCTTCGATCTTCTGCCACTTCGTGGACTTCAATTTCTTCTGCGACTGTTCTGTTCGAAACCTCATGTCTTAAATCGATTGCTTGTACACTCTCCGGTACTTCCATTGCCCTCTCAATTCTTGCTGCCTCAGTCACTAAGTGTCCGGCTACAGCTGTCAGTCTTCCGATATCTGATGATCGGATAAACAAATTGACGATTTCTTCACTGTCCGTTTTCTTGCGGAAAATGTTTTTTGATTCAGCGATATAGCCATTGATGTGGTTCTTCTTCATGCTCTCGACGAGTTGCGCCTTATCTTTTGCGGCGAACGTGAAGACTGTCGTATCAATATCACCGTGCTTCACAAGTGACCGCTCTCGTACGTTGCGAAGCAACACTTTGCCCGCGGCTTTTCCGAGACTGCCAAGTAAGCTCGCGACGTGGACTGCTCCGGCTCCTGTTACTCTAAGAGCACCTAAACCACCTTCCAAGCCGAATTCAGCCATCCGAAAAATTAAATATATTGTTTGATCTCCGGGTTCCATCGTTTTTGTCCTTTCTTTGCAATAGAAGAGCGGCCATGATGCCGCCTTCAAGTTTTGTGTTTCTTTGTTCTGTTGCTACGCCTTGTTACCGTTCATATCTGTGTCCTTTGAACGGATCGTGATCTCCACGGGCTGGCCTGTAACGTGAGAGATCGCAGCAATGAGTCCATTGGCAAGCGCCTTGTTCTCTCTCAGTTCGCTTGGCGCAATGCCCACGCCTGATAAAAGACCGGTAAGATCGTCTCCTAATTGGTAATCTCGATCGATCAGCTCATACACAAACATCTCAAAGATGTAGCCGTGACCGTCATGATCCGATGCGATGCCGCGTCGAATCTCGTCAAAGAAATGCTGATCATCAACGTTTGCCGCGCGCTCGAAGTCCTTGCATCTCACGAACAAACCGGGAGCGTACTCGATGACCTCTTTCGCCGAGCGTACTCCTAATCGCTTTGCAGCGTCTTTGGCATTCTTGGCCTTGCACGCCGGAACGTTCGTAGCTTGAATGCTTTCCCATTCTTCTCTGAGGTCAACATATTGCCTCATACATACCTCCTTACGAACCACTTCACTACTAGATACAGTCACATACTGTCGTTTGTTCTTCCTTACCTAAAAGCCAATCAGCGGTTACTTGGTATAGTTCGCATATTTTAGCAAGGACTTCTAATTTCGGCGTAGACAGATTCTGTTCATAACTGGATAACGTTGCAACGGAAACGCCTATGCTTGCAGCGGCTTCAAGTTGTTTCAGTCCTTTGTCTTTCCTTAATTTCACAATTTTTTCTCCAAACGTAGAGTCATCTTGTTCACCATGCTTTGGCTTTGGCACGCATTCGCTTGCATTCAGTAAAGAAAAAGCGACATACTCTTCTTTCAGTCCGAAACCTTCTAGCACAAACCCGATATCAGCCTTGATAATCCGTGTCGGTGTTACCTGTTCGCCGTCATTGCCAACTTCAATCAGAATCACGACATCACCTTTTCTGTAGTCACGATCCTTAACACGAACCTCGAACGTCTTAGAACCGTCCAAAAAATCATCGAAAAATGGTTGTTGTAAATTAATTGCGTGTACGCTCATAGTTTCTCCTTTCTGTTGCTAGTTAAGAACTTCTCTAGCGCTCACGATCTACTGATTCACGCTTACTTACTCTCTGCCACAGCACATCAAATTCTTCGCTTTGCCAAAACGGCAAGCTATAGTAAACCTTGTTCTTGGCATCATCGATATATCCATACCCCGCTACCGAGTGTTCGATCTCAATCAGCGCTGTATGATCGGGTGGCGTTGCATATGTCAGGTCTTCGTTTTGAGTGATCTCATAACCCTTCTTTCTCAAAAGTTCGAGAAGCTCGTTTTCTGTTGTCGCCATCTGCTCAACTTGCCTTAAATCGCGTGACACCACATAACGTGCGTAATATCTTTCGTTTGCCATAGCAAGCAGCTCTTGACTGATCTCCTCATAAGACATCGAAGGCTCAAACTTGCCGGCAACGTCATAACCGTCCTTGGCAGCCGTCCTGATCAGGCTCATTATCTCCGGTGTATAGCGTGGATCATTCAAGAGAAAGATGCTTACTCCCTCTTCTAAAGCTTGACGCAACTGATTCATTTGCTCCGAACTGTAGATTGTGTATGCGTATGCCTCGACATCAATCCCGTTTCGAAAACCCTTGTGTACGACTTGAATTTGGGCGGCGCTAAAGCCTTTGTCGGCGTAAGACGATAAATCCATGCCGTCATAGAGAGCAAACTGCAGGACACTCGTCATTTCGTCGTCCCAACGATGATCTAAGAGACTGGTCACGTCCAGACCGTCGTTGAGCGCCTCTCTGATCTTCCACATTTGCCAGTCGCTGTATCGAGGATCGGCATACTGGATCACATCGACGTTCTGTTCCATGCCTTTCATGATTTCGCTCAGCTGCTGCTCGTTGTATGCCTCAAACAGCGTGTATTCGACTGCCGTCATGCCCTTTCACCGCCTTTCTTCTCACGTACACCTCGTTTCGGTTCGTCCGGCGGTCGATCCCGCCTTTGTGCGTCTTGGATCATCTCTTTTAGATGTTTACGTTCTTCTTGTGTACCGAGTCCTGCATCTAAGAACGCTTGCGCTTGGCGATCGTCTTTGATTCCGTATCGGTATAGGAGCCGTATCTTGGCAGATAAATCCTCCATGATTCTTTTCGCCTCATAGTCGATGCGAGGTCGTCCGTATTTTGCAATCATTTCTTCTCGCCACGTTTTCGTCGCAAGGATTCGGCGGTAATAAAACCTGAACCTGCGTACTACCCATGGGTACCGGATGTGCTTTGCCTTCATCCTTTGCACCGTAGTATTCTTTGGCCGATACACAGTGACTTTTCTCCGACGTCTGATTCTGTCTTCAAGTGCTGTGGGGATAAATGCGTCTCCGAGGGATCGCAGGCGGGCGAAACGCTCCATGCCGGGGGCTTTGACGGCGACATGTTCACGATCTCGTTTCACTTCATAACCTTGGGATTCAAGGCGACGATATAGTTCCTCAAGAGACGACACTTCTTTTACGAGTTCGTTGATGTCTTTACGGATTGCTGCACGAAACGATGAATTTTTCACGTGACGCTTAGGCGGTGTGAGTCCTAATTCACGGAGTTTCTCCGACTCTCGCTTTTGTTCGCCTGGAATCACAACAGACAACTCATGCTCCCGACAAAGGGAATCGGATAGATGCCGGAGTCTCCTCTTTTCGCCTTTGCTCAAGTTGTACTTTTTGCCGTCAAGGAAGCTCACAGAATTGATGACAAAATGGTTATGAAGATGCTCCTTATCAAGATGTGTTGTGACCAACACTTGGTAGCGGTCTCCCCACATCAATTCGGCGAGCTTAACTCCGATATCATGTACTGTATCCGCATCGGCTTCGCCCGGCGCAAAACTCTGGATTGCATGGAAACACTGGATGCCATCTTCCTTGTCAAACATCCTTTTGACGTTGACAAACTCATCACGTGCGTTTCGTTCATCACAATAGAGTCCTGTAACGTACTGCACGTCATGCGTCTTCTCCGGCTGTTCAATGTATTCAATGACATCTGTCAACGCCTGGTAGTAGGGAACAGTATGCGTTCCGGTTATCTTGTGTTCATTTGCGGCGTAGTCAAGTGTTCGGCCTGCATCACCTCTAATCGATCTAATCTTTGTTGTTGCGATAAAATCACCACCTTTTTGGCATACAAAAAGCGGCACGAGTGCCGCTCTGTTTTTTGATTGTGAACTACTTCACTAGTTGTTATCGTTCTTCGACTGTTCTATCTTTCTGATAAATCTCGCGCACGTCTTCCAACAAAGTGATGGACGCGTCAAACACCTGATAATCTTCGGAGTTCGGAACGGAAATGTTTCGAAGATCCTCGAAGTACTCCTTCAACTGGACACGCCATTCAACCTGCGTCAGCGCCCGGTAAATGTGCTCTTCAAGGTACTCGACCATGTTGCGCACGTCGGGAACGTGGTGTGTGATGTATTCGAAATCATACGCGATGATAAGATTTGCCATGTAACTGGCTGCTTGTCGAAGACGTTCGTCGGTCAGCGGTTGGTCTTTTATTGGGAATGAAAATCGGTTCATGCATTTCCTTTCTGCTTTATCTTCTTCGGCGTCGTGTACGCCTATTGATTGTTGTGCAGCACTCGATCAATCTTGGTTAACATCTCGTTGAGCTTTTCAACTTGTTGATCGTAGTGCTGTTGGCGAATGTCATGTGTAGCGTTCGCAATTCGGGCAATCTGATTAAGATTCCTCCCGATTTTCAATAAGTTATTTTTGAATTCGTGGTACTCAAGCGGTGGGATTTCTTTGATTTCAACATCGGCAAGAACTCTCCGGATGTATGCTTCGCGTGATAACCCTGCCCGCACATGATTAGTAGTGAGCTGCTTCATTTCATCGTCATTCAGCCTTACGAGGAAGGCGTGCTGTCTGATCCTTTTTGGTGACCTCATCGTACTCCTCCTTGCTACACCTAGTGCAGTCGATTTTTGCTTGTTGTTCTCTCGTGACATAATTCAGCTGTTATCTTGAGACTTTATTGATGTTTCATGAGTTCCTAATCCGGTTTCCCGCGATATTGTTCCCCCTTACGATCAGATAGTAGGAGATCAAAACCATGTCAAGTTTTGCTAAATATTCTGTACGTATAAGCCATAGTGTAAAACCGCCCCTGCTGTGGAGGATGGCATAATAATTCTTATTATATTTTAGTGGCTAAGAGCATCTTTCTTATTAACGACAGTAGAACCAGATTTATAAAGAAAACAGAATCATTCCATTTAGATCAAGATTCGCTATAATATTGAAGACCATCCTCGGTGATTTCTGGTGTAGTATATCCTTTCATATAAAAATCCCACAATTCCATTAGCTTCTCCTTTTTTTCTTGCAGAGACGGTCTAATTCTCTTTCTGTAATCGCGTTTGTGGGGATTTACAAGAGGATCAATCGGCGACAAAGTTACTAAAGAATATCGTATTTCTACTCCGGATTTTGAAACATGAACATGGGGCATATGCTCGTGAATCCTCTCGTTGGAATGAATTGTATACCTATAGCCGTATTCATCGTGAATAGATCCACCGGCGACAAGAAAATAAGCAAATGCCAATCGGTTCGTTTCAAGATCCTGAAAAATCTCTGAAATAGTTTTATCTTCTCGTAGCCCCAGTAGGTAACCGCGATGATGTATATAAACCGTTTCTACAGCAAAATTCTCGAGCCCCCACCCCAAAGCTTCCAAGCCTTCCACTATTGCAATATCTTTTTGCAAATGGTCAATTAAATCACTGACATACACAATTCCAGATTGGCACAAAATTGCCTCGGTGAAATTTTTTACAATACTGTTCCTAGGCTTAAAAATCATTATTTGTTCGGAAAAAGTATCATCACTCAACCCGCAAATATAAAAACTGAACTGTAATTCCCTCATGTTCATGCGACCTCACATTCCATTTGCTATGTGTATTATACGATTAGCTCAAAAAATTTTCGCTATTTTGCGATCCAGCATCTCCTTATCAATGCGAAATCTGCTAGACACCCTCCACCTGATAGAGAGAAGCCAAGTCATAGAGAGATGGTGTGTTCTTTTTGCTGATTGATAATTTGCACATAATTTCTCTATTTTCCGTATGAAAACAGCACGTTTTAGATAATGACAGTTTGTCGAAAAAAACTAGCCAGATCAATTTTTTATGTGTTGTTTTGATTAATATCTACAAGTATTTTAATTATTTGTTACCCTTGTCCTACACATTCTGTGTTACACTACAGTCAGAGATAGCGTGATTTATATAATGAGGAAGGAGAAACGCGCTATGGCTACTGTATTCGACGTTGCAAAATACATCGTTGATTCCCTCGGTAAAGTTACGACTATGAAATTGCAAAAGCTCGTCTATTACAGCCAGGCATGGAACTTAGCGTGGGACGATGTTCCTATTTTTGAGGATGATTTTCAGGCGTGGGCGAATGGCCCTGTTTGCCCGGCACTATACCATGAGCACAAAGGACGGTTTACTGTGGACAGAGGTTTTCTGAGCGACAAGGGAGACGTTGAAGCTATCACTGAAGATGAAAAGAACACAATTGATGCAGTACTGAGCTTTTATGGAGAGAAAGAGCCGTCATGGCTGAGCGGTCTAACTCACCAAGAAAAACCATGGTTAGAGGCAAGAGGGAATTGTCCGCCGGGTTTTCCCTGCGCTACTACAATAAGCAAAGATACAATGCAGCAGTATTATGCTAGTTTAATTGATGGGTAATAAACGCAACAAGAATAAAAGAATCCCAAGTAGTGCAAGTAAAGATGTAAGACAAGCAAAACATCCTACGCATATTGAGGATCCAGATTCATTCTATAACTACTTTCCTTCTTGGCGTTTCATGCGTTGTGACTGCGATCATGAGCGTTGGAGAGTTGCCTCCGATGTTATTACAGATGAGTTGCTAAATCACTTGTCTTCGTATGAGTCTCGCAAATGGTCTGAAATTCTTCAAGATGCCTCTGGAAGACGCAGAAATACCCGTAATCATCTTGTGTATTTTGAGGACATGGTTAGAGAGGCGCGGCAGCGTGCAGTCCAGCTCAAGTTAGATAGCGAGGATGGTCTGTACTCATTGGCTTTAAGCGGGAAAAAGAGGTTATGGGGCGTTATGCAAAGTGAGGGTGTGTTCTGTATTGTTTGGTATGATCCCGGACACGAAATATGTCCTTCACGAAAGAGATATACATAAGAGTGATAGCTTTCTTCAACCGCCTACGGGCGGTTTTTCAGTTCGCCCGCAAGTGCGGCTCTTTTCTTATGCCCTTTTATCTGGATAGTTCATTTGCCGTATCCGCATGACCCGATCGATCTCTTTCTCGCTCATCAGATTAACCGGGATTAGAGCGTAAGTTCTCGTTATATCTTCGTCTGGTGTGTGTTTCGTGATCTCGACAAAGTGTGCATTACCGTCAAAGAACTGATCAAAATCGTTTCGCATAGGCGGCTCCTTTTTCTTTAGCGTAGCGTTCACATTTGCACTGTTGTGCGCCATTTCGGTGCAAAAATGGCCTGATTGTTTTCTATCAGTTTTATGATTGCCTTTGATTCTTTCAGATTAATCTGTGAGCCTTACGATCTGAAGACTTCGCGCCAGTACTATATATAAGTTAATAAGCATTTTAATATGGTAGATAGTGTTACTAAACATAAAGATAAGATACTTTATATACGCCAATAAACATACAAGCTACGGTATTTATTGTCTGATAAACATACAGTATGTTAGCGCTCTGTTTTTTGCTAACGCGCAAGCATCGGATTTGGATATCCACGCCCTTTCGGGCGCGGACTCCTGCATCCCCCGGCTAAACCGGGCTTGCTAGGGGACACCCCTAAAACCCCGGTTGTACTCGAGTGTTCGTGTTTAGATTTGTGCTTTGTGTCTAGGGGCTTGATGCATTTCCTCAGATCGAACAGAGACGTTTGGTCAGGGATGTTCTTGCGCCTCAAAAGCTCCTAGACGCTTTTACTGCGTTTTAGGAATAGCCGGAATCGCCCTCAATTTTAATTCTGGAACGTTTTACAAGGTTAATTAATCTATGTTCGGTAAACCTGCCGTCGATGATCAATATCGACGACAAAAATGACGATGGCGTCATCTTCAATCGAGCAGATGACCCGATAATCGCCCACACGGTAACGCCATAGACCGGCGAGATTACCTGTTAAGGCGTCACCCATGTCGCGAGGATTATCCAGCTTTGAAACCTCATCCAGCTTTGACATAATCCTCTTTGACATGGTCTTATCGATTCTCGCAAAAGCCTTATAAGCTCTCGGTGCAAACTCAACTCTCCAAGTCATACGCTTCACGAACCTCATCCATGGAGTATGTCTTGAGTTTTCCTGCACGATAGTCAGACACATCCTGCAAGATGCGGTATTCGTACTCGATCTGGTCTAAACCGCTTTCGATCAAGTGGCGAATATAAAAAGCCTTGCTTCTTCCTGTGTCCGTAGCAAGTCGTGAAAGTCGTTCGTCAGTTTCGGGTGTCAGTCGAACTGAAGTAGGCGTTGTAGACATCTGTTTATCCTCCTGCAATAGTATGACTACATGTAGTCATTTATAGAGTACCAGAAAATTCGGAAACAAACAAGTACAACAAAGACGGCTCCAAGAAAAAACGAGCGCATCCAATACGGGTTGGCTGAGTGGAAATGTTCCTTGTCAGCAATTACACTCAGTTATTTTCTTTATTCTAGCATTTAGCTAGCCCGGATGGTGAATACTCCAACCTGGATCGTAAAGTCCTCTCTGTTCAGTTTTAGCATCCGTTGATGCGTCTAGGAATAAATCGTCGTGACGCACATTCACGCCGTCACTTTCGAAGTAGGCGTACCCAAGGCGTAACATCCATTCGTTGTAAAAGTCATCGCCGGCTAAATAAATGTACACCGGTAGGCTTAACTCTTCGCCGACGGGTGCGCCTTCAACATATCGAATTTCCTGTTGGAGCAAGTAATAATTTAGCTGCCGCTTAATCCACTTTCCTTCGTCAGTGTTATCGGACGTTTCACGCAATCCTATGATGCGCACTTCAAATCGTCTGCCCGTACTCTCGTCGCCGATCCGCAGCACGAGTCTATTCGCTGAGTTGACGCGAACAACCGTTGCCGTCCTCACATCATCCGGGTCAACCGGGCGATTGTAGAAATGCGTGGTTATCGGTAATGCCGGAAGTGTCGATGTGGACGGTGCACTTTCCTTGCCATCGGACGTGCTGTTCGGTGGACTCACAGACGGTGTGGTGTCGTCGATCGTCGATATCCTCGCCGGCTCTGACATAGGTGAGGTTGAGGGCGTTTTTGCCTTTCGTCTGCTACTTAGGAGAGGCGGCAGAATCAGAACAATGATACATACAACGATCACGATCAGGTACTTGATAATATTCTTTTTACTTTGCTCCATGCTGGGTGTCCTTTCCTCGTGCGACTATCGCAATAACAGAAACAGAACCAGCATCAGGAAAACATTGAAGATGGTCGTAATAAGGAGCGGAATCACGATGATTGAATAATCCGGCTTGTTCTGTTCCGCCGATTTTTCTTTAGAAGACTTTCGGGAATCAAAAGCCGTCTCTTCGAGTTTCTCACGCTCTTCCTCAAATTCTTCCCGGACTGCGTTCACGACGTGTCCTGCTAGAAAATGACCGTCTTCTCGGCGATTCTCATCATAGGTAGTAACTGTCTTTTCAAGCGCTGAGATTGCCAGATGCAAGTCTGCGACTTCAACAAGAACCTGACGATTCACGTCATCACCTTGAAGCGCTAAGTACCGTTTGTAGCGATGCTCCGGATTCAAGAATTCCGCTATGTCTCTTGCGTCCATCTGCAGTTCCGGTGTAATGTCTTTGACCGCTTTGGCGACAGCAACGAGAGCGAGATCGTCAGCGTTACGAGGCAGCTCTTTCATCTCCTCTCTGATCACTCGGCGCATAAGCGATTCAAGACGTCTCTGCTCCGCTTCCTGTTCATCGGTCTTTTTCTGGACGTTTTGTCGCCGGCTCGTCACACGCTTCAACAGTGTTTTTTTCTCTTCGCTCATCCCAAGCTCCTTAGCGTGATCGCTCCTGGTCTTTTATGACCGGTGCGTGTTCTTGCACCAATGGCTCACGTCCTCTGAGATGGTCGATGATAGGAATCACGTGTTCGCTATACGTCTCGTGGACTTCCTTTAATGAGGTGACGAGCATTGTCCGATATGCGTTCGCTAAATACTCTTTCTGATTCACGCCTTCCGGCATGTTTTTTCTTGCTTTCGTATCCGTTTCGTCTTTCAGTACCCGGAACGCCTCGGCTAAATGTCCTTTCCGTTCGTCCGTGACTTCAAGCCCTAGCTCGTTGTGCATCATGATGGACAGCGCATCCGCTTCAAATTCAATCAAGGCGCTTGATTTGTCGGTCTGCGGGGGAAGATCACGGTGCAAGAGCGCGTGGCCGATCTCGTGCGTGAGCGTCGAGACACGCGCCGTGTCTCCGAGTGCAGGGGAGACGCAAATATGATTTTCTTCACGGTTATAACTTCCGCGGCGCTTTGCACCCGACATTTCGATGGACACATCACAAATGTTCTCGCGGGTATACGCGATAAGCTTTTCCGCAAGCTCCGCATGTTGCATGGAAGCAACGCCCGGTGTTAAAAGCTTCGGATAATCGTCAAACGGCACGGTTGTCTGTGTGATGTCAAACACGCTTCCAACCTTAAAGACAAGAACCTTGTCAGTTTTGATTTTCTTCTCTTCTATGAGTTTCTTTTCTTCCTTCGTTGCGTTCTTCAAAGCCTTCCGCTCGCCGTTTAAGCCATCAAAGAACTGAGCGGTAACGGGAACGAAGATCTTCATGCCTTTTTCACCGCGCCGGACGGCGTAGCCCTGTGCTTGCCATGCCTTATAGCTTGCGACAAAAGAGGCTGCGTCGTTCTGAAAGAAGATCAACATGGTGTTGTTCGGCGAATACCTATGAAAGCGCGTAGCAAATGCAAGGTATTCCGCGATCTTTTCCGGATCAGCGACGTATGAGTCGGCGATCGATTTGAGTTGTTCCTGCAGCGCCTCGAAGGCGGTTACATTTTGTTCTTGTTTCGTCATGATCTTTTGCTCCTTTCGCAGCAATGAAAAAGCGGCTCTCTTGCCGCTTTTGCGTCTTCTTTCGTTGTTTTTTTATTTTCTACTTCGCTAGTTGTCTTTTGCTACCTTTCCGGCTCGTACTCGTAAGTCTTAGCTATGTCTGGAGTTTCCGCTCGTCCCATACGAGCAAGCCACTCTGTACTGGAGCAACCTACGCAGAAGTCTAGTAACTTCGCTTTATCATGCGCCATCGTTCCGTTGTCTCTTGGAGGGGCGATCCAGAAAACTGTACTTGTTTTAGCTTCAATGTTTTCAGGCGATGAAACAACCATTTCACTCGTTGCTTCTTCCAGAGCATCTTCAAAGCCATCAAACTTAGTTTGCGACAAGACGGTATAAAAATAATCTCTCGGTACATCATGTTGAATCCGTTCAACCCAGACATATTCGCCGTCAGGAATCTCCGGACACATATCTTCAAGAGCGATCGCATCATAAAACAGCATATCCACATCGATAACCTCGTCGAAGATATCCCATAAATCTCCGATTGACTTGACATGAGTACTGATCGCTTTATCGTATAGGTCGCGCCTTTCTTGAAGGACGTTTGAGCCGTCAATCATCCAAGCAAGCAGGTTTTCTCTGTGAGAACGCCAATAGTCAAGCACCCATCGTTCCTTATCGATGATGAGCGGTATGATTCTGTAGTCGTTCCACATGAACAGAATATATTTGTCTTCTGTTTGACCAGTCATTGTGATCTCCTTTCAGCGACTAGTGAACTCCTTCACTACCACGCGTCTTCGTCCGACAAGCCAGTCTTCCGTGAGCGTGATCGTGTCTAGCCGTTCCTGTATTTGTCGCTTCATCATCTTGATGTAGCGCTCGGCTTCCTCTCTTCCTTTGTCGCCTTCGGACGGGAAGAAGTAGCCGCCGGTCGATTGCGAAAGAATCAGGACACCTTTTGCGCGTAACGCTTTGATTCTTCGCTTGATAACGCGGACGCTCAACTGCATCAAGCTTGCCAAGTCACGCGCCAAAATCGCGTTTCCGCTGCCTGTCGGTATGAACCCTAAATACTCCTTTTGCTTCGTAGTGAACTCCTTCACTACCACGCGTCTTCGTCCGGCAAGCCAGTCTTCCGTGAGCGTGATCGTGTCTAGCCGTTCCTGTATTTGTCGCTTCATCATCTTGATGTAGCGCTCGACTTCCTCTCTTCCTTTGTCGCCTTCGGACGGGAAAAAGTAACCGCCGGTTGATTGCGAGAGAATCAATACACCTTCCCTGCGTAGTGATTTGATTTTTTCTTTGACGGTACGGACGCTCAAGTGCCTCAAGCGTGCCAAGTCGCGAGACAGGATTGCGTTTTCACTACCTGTCGGTATGAGTTCCAGCATGTTTTCCTCCTTACGTAAAAATGAAAGGGCGATTCAGTCAACCGCCCTCATACATTTTCTGCCAATGAGTTAAAACGTCCGGCATCAGCTTTACCTCTCATATCCGTCTCTTGAGAGACTGAAAAGAATCCCCTCTTGTTTGAAGGAGTAGTAGCGCCCCATGTCACCGAGAATGATGTGATCCTCAATTCTGATTCCGAGCAGCTGGGCGCCTTCCAAAAGCAGTTTTGTCGATTTCATATCCGCCTGACTCGGCTTCGGATCGCCGGTCGGATGATTATGGCAGACAATAACAGACGACGCGCCATTCACGAGGGCTTGACGGAAAATATCACGAGGGAGAACGATAGCTGATGAAAGCCCGCCGTACGAATGGGTATCGATGCAAATCAGACGCAACCTTGAGTCCAAGCTCAGAACAAGAAAATGTTCCCTCTTCCCATGTTTTTCGATGTGAGCAAAGGCAAACTTAGCAGCGTTTTCAGGGCAACTGCAATCTTGCCTATCGATTGATAGAGTCGGCGCTGTCGCTACAATGTGCTGAAGCGCTTCATAGCGCTCTCTCTGTTCCGGCGACGTTGCGAGCTGATCCGCGTTGATTAGCAGGTCGCTGAGTCCGTACTTTTCAGCATGTTCTATAACTTCTTGTTCCTTGAAGTCCATCACGAGCGAATAGGAACGGATGAACATCCATTCGTCCATCGTTAACACGTTTACACCTCCCTCTTTCGAATTTCTTCGACAAGCTTAATCAGCTCACGCACTTTGTTTGCCTCTTCCGGTGTAACAGTGTAGCGCTCCGGATCGCCCCATAAAGCATTAATATCGTCCGTTGACACATCGATATCTAAGAGTATTTTGATCGCTTTTTTAAGAGTCATGGCTCATCCTTTCTTTTACTAGGGAAATAATTCGCTAGTGGTGCGCTTTTCCATCTATCTCCTTCACGGAAAATGTGAGATATGTGAAGTGCCCCACAGGTTGCGAGGCACTTCATCTGTCATGTATCAATCTTCTTGGAGTTCCTTCTCGCGCTTCTTCTTGAGAATCAGCACGACGACCATCAAGACTGCCGCCAGTCCGAGGAACGGGAAAGCGTAGAGCGGGAACGCCTCTCCCGTCTTTACGGGAGGCGTCGTTTCTTTGTTCTGAACGGTCACAATCAGCACTTCGGCTTCTTCCGTGAGCGTCACATCCGTCGCTTGCTCATTCAGGTCATAACCCTTCGGCGCTTTCGTCTCCACAAGTCGATAATCGCCGTAGGGTAGTCGCAAGATGATGATTGTGCCCTCGGCGTTCGAAACAACGGACGTTAAATCACCCGTCGCATCGGCAATGTATACACCATCTTCCAGACGGAAGCGCATCTGCTCCGGCTCTTCGCCGTCGCGCAAACGGTACAGCTCGAATACAGCGCCTTCCAAGCGCTTGTCGGTTTTCGCGTCTTCCTTTTCGATGGTGAGAGATGTCGGCTCGTTCGTAAACTCGGTGACGCCGGTGACGTTACCCCACGTGTCAATCGTAAATGTGAATGTCGCTTCGTTCAGGATGTAGCCATCCGGAGCCAGGACTTCGCGGAACGTGTAGGTGCCGGCGGGTAGTCCGATCAGAGTTGCGAGTCCTCGGCTGTCCGTCTCAACGGATCGGACAAGTTCGCCCGTCTCGTCATAGACTTCGATGATCGCGCCCGCTACAGGTTCACCCGTCACGATGTCGGTCTTCTCAAGCGTGACGACCGTTTCACCGTTCTCTACGACAAGCCCTAAGATATATTGCTCTTCGTCGAGCGTCATCTCAATGCCGTTCGGGTTCAGCACATACCCCGGAATGGTCTTTGTTTCTACCAGGCGGTAGTCGCCGTAGGGGAGCCGAAGCATCCGGATGGTTCCGGTGTCGTCTGTCGTAAGCGTCGTGATGTCGCCGTCGGCGTCTGCGATGTACACGACGCCATCTTCCAGGCGGAAACGCATCAGCTCCGGCTCTTCGCCGTCACGCAAGCGGTACAGCTCAAACTCAACGCCTTCTAACGGTTTATCCAAGTCGTTGGCATCCACTTTGTAGATGGAGAGCGATGTCGGCTCGTTCGTAAACTCGGTGACGCCGGTGACGTTGCCCAACTCGTCGATCGTGAACGTGAACGTCTCTTCGTTCAGGACGTACCCGTCCGGAGCGAGGATCTCTTTGAATGTATACGTACCTACGGGGAGTCCTTTAATCAGGGCTTGCCCGTTCTCATCGGTCGTGACTTCGCGCACCAGCTCGCCCGCTTCATCGAAGATTTGGATGACCGCACCCGGTACGGCTTCGCCTGTCGCAAGATCGGTTTTCTCAAGCGTGACTTCCGTTTGGGCGTTCACGGCATCATACTCGATCACGCCGACTTCTTCGTCTAACGTGAAGTCATAGGGAGTCGGGTCAAGGGCGTAGCCTACCGGCGCTTCAACTTCCAGGAGGCGGTAGTCGCCGTAAGGAAGTGTAAGCACTTGGAGCATACCGAGTTCATCCGTCGTAAGTTTTGTGATCTCGCCGTCGGCGCTTGCGATGTACAGGCCGTCTGCCAGACGGAAACGCACCAGCTCCGGCTCTTCGCCGTCACGCAAGCGGTACAGTTCAAAGACAGCGCCCTCAAGCAGCATGGCGTCGTCATCTGCGTCACGCTTATAGAGCAGGAATTGCGTCGGCTCATTCGTGAATTTCGTCACGCTGCTCACTTCTCCGTAAGGGTCGATTGAAAACGTGAATGTCTCTTCATTCAGGATGTAGCCTTCGGGTGCCAGGACTTCGCGGAACGTGTACGTGCCGGCGGGGAGTCCTTTAATCAAGGTTTGCCCGTTCTCGTCGGTCGTGACTTCGCGTACCAGCTCACCCGCTTCATTGAAGATTTGGATGACCGCGCCCACAACAGGGTTGCCCGTCACAAGGTCGGTCTTCTCAAGCGTGACCTCGTTCATCTCGTTTTCAAGGTCAATGACAACGGGAGACGTGTCATCCGAGTCGTCCTCCACTGTAAAGGCGATAGGATCAGGCAAGCGTTTGTATCCGGGGGACTCTTGCGTTTCAATAAGCTCGTACTCGCCAATTGGGAGTCCGTAGATGAGGATCGTACCGGCAGCGTTTGTAGTCAGTACAGACGAGTTGCCTGCATGAGTTAACTCTTCCCAGACGTAGGCGTTCAACGATGTGTCGTAAATGAATCGCTGGGCGTTCCCATCCTTGTCCTGAATCAGGAACTCAACGCCTTGGAGTGCGTCGCCTGTCACGTTGTCTTTCTTGTGAATTTCAACGCATGTGAGCTTGTTGCACATCACGACAGGCTGCACCTCGCCGGTGTCAAGAACCGTGAACTCAGCATCGGTCGCTATGGTATAGCCGGCAGGAGAGAGTGTCTCGCACAGGATGTACGTCACGCCTACTTTCAGTTTACGGATGACGTGCGGCGTGTCCGTCGATACCCACTCTTCCACAACTGCGCCGCTCTCTTTTTCTATCACTTGTAAGTGAGCGCCGGGCAACTCGTCATCGCCAGTGATCGTTTTCTTTGAGAGCTGAACAACGGTTGGCGCGTTCCCGATTGATTGGTCAAGCACCTTACCGACAAGAGGAATTTCCACATAGTTGGTATCTCGCGTGATCTCGAACGTGAGATCGTCGATGGAGGCATATCCGTCCGGAGCTTTGACTTCTCTCAACGTGTATGTGCCGATCGGCAGTCCGCCCGCTGAGATGGCAATGCCGTCATCATTTGTGACGAGGCGATCTACGATAACCGGTCGCCCGTCAATGATTACGGTGAAGGTCACCAGATTTCCGTCCGAATCATAGATTTGGAACTCTGCGCCTTGGAGCGGTTCGTCGGTCGCTGAATCACTTTTGATGATCCTGAGCCTCAGCATGATGCGCTCGTTTCGAACGTACTGGTTTACGATTTCCTCATTGCGGATGATCTTAACCTCGAAGTCGTCATCATTGATGTAGAACTCGTCGGGTGCACTCGTCTCACGAAGGATGTATGTGCCAAAACGCAAATAAGGGGTGAGTGCCATACCGTCGCTGTCAGTTGTCAACGTTCCCACCGGATGACCATAAAGGTCAAGGGCAGGTGTGTCGTCCGGATTGAACAGCTCAAACGTGGCGCCTTCAATCGGAATCGCATCGCCCTTTGCCAACTTGATGATGCGAACCCTACCGCGAATCGGCTCGTTTTCGATCGTCATCTCAACTTCGACGATAGGTGTGTTCATGTCTTGATACGTGAGCGTCACATCATAGACAGTCTCGTTAGGGAGATAGCCTTGTGGAGGGGTTTTCTCTTTCACTGTGTAAGCACCTAACGGCAGATTCTTCGAGGTCGCCACACCGTTAGCATCGGTTGTGATCGTGTCAACGACTGCGTTGCTATTGTTGCGAATTTCGAAGATTGCGCCTGCGAGCACTTCTTGACTGATCGAATCTTTCTTGACGATCTTGATGCGTCCTTCGGCTGCAATGTTGCTAATCGTCCTGGCTTCAACAATAATCGGCGTATTCATATCCTTGTACGCCAAAGTCATGGTAATCGGCGTCGGGTCGAGGATGTACGGGGAAGGGACAAATGTCTCCGTCACAGTATACGTGCCTAACGGCAGAAGTCCTGTTTGTGCTTTCCCTTCGGTATCCGTCGTGAGAGTCGCAATAAGCGTATTCGCGGCGTTCCTCACTTCAAAGACCGCGCCTTGGATGAATACGTTGTTCTCACCTTGCTTAGTGACCTCTAAACGCCCCTGTGCAGCATCATTGTTCACAGTTCGTGCTTCAACGACGACCGGCGTATTCATGTCTTTGTATGCTAGGGTGATCGTGATTGGCGTCGGATCGAGGATGTATGGTGCAGGAACAAACGTCTCCGTTACGGTGTACGTGCCAAAGGGCAGTGAGCCTGTGCTCGCTTTCCCTTGTGCGTCTGATGTAAGGGTCGCAACAAGTGTATTCGCCGTGTTTCTCACTTCGAAAACCGCTCCTTGAACAGGTGCGTTGTTCTCACCGTGTTTGATAATCTCGATTTGCCCCTGTGCATCGACATTGCTGATCGTCCTCGCTTCAACGACAACCGGCGTGTTCATATCCTTGTACGTCAAAGTCATGGCAATCGGTGTCGGGTCAAGAACGTAAGGTGAAGGGACGGATGTTTCCGTTAGGGTGTATGTACCCAAGGGCAGGAGTCCTGTTTGTGCTTTCCCTTCGGCGTCTGTTGTGAGCGTCGCCACAAGAGTATTGGAGGCGTTCCTCACTTGAAAGACTGCGTTTTGGATTGGCGTATTGTTTTCACCTTGCTTCACGATCTCTAACCGACCCTGTGCGCGATGGTTCTCGAAGGTGACGCCCACGGTTTGACCAGTTCTCAGCGTCACTTGCTTCACGGTCGAATCGTGCAGATACGGCGCGGGGACAGAGACTTCACGAACGTACACGGTCGTTCCGTCTCCGATACCAAATTGTTGCGGCACTGTTGTGCCATCGGCTCGTGTTGTCAACCGGATCGTGCTGCTTGCCGGAAATGTTGACAATTGAGAGAGGTCGAAGACAGCGCCAGCGATGTTTGCGCCGGTCACGGCATCCTTCTTCGTCACCTGTACATAGCCGTCGCTCGGTTCGTTCGGGATCGGTGTGTTCCAATACACGCTGTTGATTTCATCCATCCGAATTTCAATTGTCCGAGGTGTAGGATCAAGCGTATACCCATCCGGCGCCTTTGTTTCTGTGAGCGTGTACGTTCCGGGATCGTATTCCTTTGGCGATATGTATTCGGAAGAAGTCATCACGATCGCTTCGATATATCCTCCTGGATATTGCAAATTGAATTCAGCACCCGGCAAGCCGGCGCCGGTCGTTGAATCCGCCTTCTTAATGCGGAAACCGCCTTTATCTTGTTGTGGCGGCTCCCAATTCATACGGAACATGTTTGAGATGAAATAGCCTTTGTTCGGATCGCCTGAACTCCATGCGCGATTGTACCAATTGGTGCTAACCCATTCTGCGCCACGAGAGGAACTCATTGTGATGAAGTAGCTCGTATCCGGGTTGTAATTCGGGATTTGAAGGTATACATTCTCTGCGGGTGTCACCTTCCCAATAACAAGTGTCGCGTGTGTATTCGCTCCAGACGATCCGGGATTGTACATTGAATCCTGATCACCTGAGATAACTATATCGCCTAAGCGTAGCTGAGTCTTATCAACAGGTGCCAAGTGTCGCGTGTAAAGCTGCGGAATAGCGGTAAGTTGTTGACGGAAGACACCGACGCCGGACGTCTCAAACACAATGCCGTTACTCGATGCGAATGTGTGTCGTGTCGTCAATGTGTTCTGAAGTGAGCTATAGTCTCCGTTGATTTTAGAGGCAGTTGCCGTGTAAAGTACGTGTGTCACGAGGTCTACACAACAAAAGCCTTGGGTAGAGGTTGCTAATGGAATGTACTCCGTGCCCCTTAGAACGTTGTTGTATGCGTAGCCGGTCTGATTCGCCCGGTCGATATGCGCTTTCGCAGAGCGAAGAATACGCTCACGTGAGACGGAGATATCTGACGGTTGAAGTCCCGGTCGTTGCGCTGCGGTATAGGCGTGCGCATACTGTGTGTGCTCCATGACAGGAAGCAAGGAGAGAAGCAACAGAATACAGAGTAGCGAAAGAAGCCTCTCCTTCCATTTCTTCGTGGTGGTGTTTGTTCGTTTCTGCATGTGTGCATTCCTTTCATTCTTTCTTACGTTTTTTGATTGCTGACAATACAAAAAAGACTGTTTTCACAGCCTTCTTTACTTTCTTTGCCCGGATTTACCAGGGTTTTCTGTTTTTAGAAAAATGCTAGACAAAGAAAAAAGCGGCGATGATGCCGCTTAACTCCTTGTGATTTTGGCGACTAGTGAAGAGGTTTACTAGCAGCTGTTATCTGTTTCTCATTTCCCGTAGCTGATGTACATATACAAATTTTCAGATGAAAGCCCGAAAGCGAATTTTGTCCACGTTGCTTTGAACATTTGGTTATAATGACCGGAAGACTTTTTGACGTGTGCAAGAAAATCCTCTACCGTCCAGTGATCAACATATCCACCACACCAACTACCTTGTGAGTATTTTTCACCATAGGTTAATTTTATCCACAGGTTTTCTGCGGATATGCAATCTTTCTCCCCATGGCAGTAATCACAGCCGGGGCAAGGCATGGGGCGCGTGTGTCCGAAGAGTCGAAGCTGCTCCTCTGCACGGATGTTGGCGATCTTTTGCAAGGTCGCATCGCCGTACGAGACGCGGACGCTATTGCCGATTCTAGCACGCTCTTCATTGATCATGGCGACAAGATTCGCTTTTGTGATTGGGCGGCCTTGCGTCTTTGTCGTTGTCGTTGTGGTCGTCGTTGTTGTGGTTGTAGTTGTAGTAGTCGTTGTTTTCCTAGTTGTGGTCGTTTTCCTCTTCGTCGTGGTTGTCGACTTAGGCGTCGTTTTCACGGTCGGTGCTGCTGTCGTTGTGGTCATCAGAGGTTTCGTCGTGACTTTCACAATCGTTGTCGGTGGTTTTGTCGGCGCAGTCGTCACCGTAGTAAGCTCTGACGATTCAGATTCCGGCTCTGTAGAATCAGAATGTGTTGATGTCGGTGATTCGGGTTCTTTGCTTTCAAATCTTGTCGTTGTATGCTCCACCGACGCGGTCGTATCCACAGTCGTAGGTTCTTCCGGCGGGGGAGTGACCAGCTTCTGGCAAGCGATGGTCACTGCCAAGAGACAGGCAATCAGACAAAGACCGATGCGCTTGTAAGCTGTGTGTCGTTTTCTAGTCATGGTTTTTGCTCCTATTTTCGCCGCAAACCTTACTTGCGGACATTGTATCACCTCGTTGTGTTAGACCGTCTTAGCGGAACAGTCTAGTCGCCAAAGTATGTGTACTCCAGTTCGTCCTCATCTAAAAATGGCAACGTCTCAAATTCACGTTCTCTCTCGGGTTCAGCCAATGTGCTAGATTCTGTCGGTTGACTTGAGGCGCGACGCGAGGAAGATAAACGCAAGCGATTTACTCGAAGGGATCGTGAGTAGACGGTTTTTCCTTCCTCTCCTTTGTATTGTCCTGATACAAACGATCCTTCGATGTACACCTCTGTGCCTTTTTCTAATAGTCGATCAACGATTTTTGCAGTACGTCCAAAGGCCACGCAGTCAATATACGTGACCGATTTGCCGCGAGCGGTATACACATCTTCAACAAGTGTGAACTTCGCAAATGTGATTTCACCTTGTTCGTTCTTCGAGATATGGGGGTCGTTTGCCAAATTTCCAAATGCTGCTGCAATAGACATGTTTTTTCTCTCTTTCTTTTGTGTTTAGCGGCGTTTGCCGCTGTTCTTTTTTTGTCTCTGTCTACTAGTGAAGTAGTTCATTGCCTCTCCATTTCGTGTTCCGTTGCATGTGTGAGGCGTTCTCTTTCTTCGCTTCGTTTTGCATTGTTAAAGCGGTCAAGGTCGCCCACAAGATAACCTGTAATACGTCTGATACGCTGAAAGCCTATGGCTTCTCCTACAGTCTTCTTCTCATCAAGCTGCATTAGTAACCTCCTCTCCGTAAACTGATGTTGATCATCACAAGGTATCCAACGCCGAGAAGCGTCAAGAGTGAAAAAATCATCGTGAACACATCAACTGCGTTAGGTGATGATGACTTTTCACTCCAATGATCTTCTGGTTTTTTGCTCGGCGTCGTTTCAATTTCTTCCGTCTCCGTCGTTGTTGTTGGGGACGTTGTGGGTTCTGTTTTAGGCTCTGGTTCAGTTGTCGTTGGAATGGCTAGCTGTGAAAGTGAAATCTCCGTCACCTGATCCGACACAAGGAACACGGCGATCCTGTCCGGTGTTTGAAATGTGTCATCAGGCAACCCTACAACGGTGACGTAGTAGAATCCTGAGCCTAGTGTCATCATGGCGTGTCCATCCGCACCTGTGACGATTGCCTCTTTGACGCCTTCTTTTTCGGTCGCGATCAAGAGTGTAACGTCTTGGACGCCGGCATGTTTCTCATCGACCACATGGAGTGAAAGCGTCGGAACGCGCATCGATGTGGCAACGTGTATTTGTGGCGGTGCTTCACCTTCTGCAGGAACTGACACCGTTTCTTCGCTGTCAATCTCCAGTACGGGAAGCTGCTCACCGTCATACTTAAACCCCGCCGGTAGAGCAACGGGGCTTATGCTCACTTTTCCTGTGACAGACGGCGTGGATAAAATACCGTCTGCGTTTGTCCAGGATTCCTTTATCTCGTCTCCTGCCGTTACTTGACATAAAGCGCCCGGTACCGGAATTAAACTCCCTTCGGGCGTCTTGGCGACAATCTGCACGCGGATGACCGCAGCCGCGCGTACCGGGACGGCGAGGATTATCAACAAAAAAGCGTACGCCAAGAAGGGGACGAGCTTGCGGATCAATCGTCTTTTCTCCATTTTTTCCCTTTCGTTGATTCGTTTGTTTCATGTGTGGTTCAAGCGATTGATCATCACTTGATCGTTGTGATTAGGCGTCATCGTCGCGTTATAGAGCGCCGATAAAAGATATCTTGGCATGTTGACGATTCTGCTTGTGACATCGCGCATGTTCTCAATTACGGTTTCTACATGTCGTGGCGTCATCTTCAAGAGGCGACTCTTGACAACTCCTGCGGGCATTTCCATTCCGTTGACTTTGATCGTTTCTTGATCGGCACACAACACGTCCACCATGACGCGGACTATTTCATCCGTGAGTTGTTTATCCTCATTCAGGAGCAACTCGTCGTATTGAATGTTGGCGTGTACCACTTCCTTCATGCGTGAGCGAGATATCTTTAGTTCTTGTTCATTCGTTTTTGGGATCGTCTTCTTCCTCGAAAAGACGTCGGGTTCTTCTCTAAACCTTGAAGTACTATCTGAAGAAGAAGACTTAGTAATACTCTCTGTATGTAATCTATGTATATGTCCTATCACGTCTGATAGGATGCTCCTATCACGCGTGATAGGGGGTGTCGTCTTTCTTGAAGATACGCCCTGTCGCTCCTGATAGGAGGTGTCTTCAGCCGTGATGAGAGGGGGTATCATCTTTCCTGATGACACGTCCTGTCGTTTCCGATAGGGGGTGTCATCGCCCCTGATGATACATTTCAGAGGATCAGAAACGGGTGAAGAAGGCGTTTTGTTTTTGTGAGGTCTCTCTGCTTCAGTTGTTGGTGGCTCGGCGATTAACGAACGACCTTGGGCGTCCTCTGGATTGTCCAGGCTCGTGTCTCGTTCAACATCTGCAAATAAAGAAACGTCGGTGTCCGAACTCGGAGTTTCTTCCGTTTGTTCCGTTTTTGGCGCTTGATACGTCAGTTCCGCTAGGCGATCGACATTGAGATCAATAAAGAGAGCGTTACAAAGCACACCTGTTTTGGTGCGTATATTCTTGAAGATGCGGCAAATGACACCTATATCTTCAAGGCGTTTGATAGCGCGTTGCACCTCCTGATAACCGAAGCCGAACGTATCAGCCAGTTCTTGGTATCCTTTCTGAAGATACTGATCGTCATGGAATTTTTTACGTAACCCTATAAACTCTCCTGTTATCTCGTCACGGATTTCTTGCGGGCGATACCAGTACACAATTTCTGACAGAAGGATGATTGCAGTCGTGTCCGGTTTGCCGTCCTTCTTTTGAATCGTCTTGTACCATGTCATCGGGATGATGTTCCCTGAAAAATTCATGCGCCACATTTTCTCGACTTTTTTGTGGTCGCAAAAAATCTGTTTGCTCATATATTCCCTCTTCTGAAATAGAAAAAGCGGCAGAAGAGCCGCTTTTTTCGTTGAATCTGTGTTGTATTGCGCTGTTACGTTTTTTCCAGCGTGTCGTCAAATATTCGAGTTACAGCGAGGAGTCCCTCAGGGATAAGCTCGATCGCAAGATGGTTCGGTGTAGAGTATCTAACTTCTTCTATGTACTCCTCGTAATAATGCCTTTTAACGATTCCTCGTTGTTCAAGAAAGGTAAGAGCACGCTGGGCTTGCTGTTTTGACATGTTTAGAGAATTACTCAGTTTTTCGTATGATCGGCATAAAAAGTCGCCATCAAATTGCGCTTGATAATCGACGACATAGCCTTTGTCGTTGTATATGGGTTTTGGCATGTACCATGACACGATTTCGGCAAGTAATGCGATCGCCGGATAGTGCGGACGCCCGGAGTCGCGTGTGATGGTGAAATGCCAAGCCGCCGGGATGACAAGTCCCGAACAATCAAGCATACTGATGACATCGACAATGGGATTTCCTGTGTTCATTTTTCATTCTCCTTTTCGTTTTTCTGCAGATGAATGTAAACTTCCTTGCACTGCGAAAAGTCTCGTTTCCACAACCCCATAATGGCAACGGATTGTCGTTGCTTCAGGGTCGCTAAATTCTTTTTCGCATGACAATCGTTTGGATGATTCGCTAAGTGCTTTTGAATTGATGCAATCCGTTTGGACAGGTTGATCACGACAGACGCAACCGCTCCGGGATTTTCGTTTGGATCGAGGATCGCTCCGGTGTCTAACTCTAATGGGTTGTTCATCGCTCGATTCCTCCTATTTGTTCGGTACAACTTTGCGCAGATGCTTAATCAAATCGGCAACTGGCGTCTCGGCAAACGAGGCCGAATCGCCGGGACGAAGCAGCTGTTTGTGCTCGATACGTGCACGACTCGTCATGTTGCCGTTCGTAGCCGGTATTTCTTGCTCTCCAAAGTCATATGAGTAAATGCTCGAATCATCGGGAAGCTTGCACTCTCGAACGACGAGATTCAGCTTTGGAACACGACAGAGAACTTTCCAAGACGCCCAAGATTCTAAAAACTCTCTTCGTTCCTGGTCATTTTTGAGAATATGCGCCATTTTGGAGCATTTCTTTGATTTTTCCTGTAGCGGTGAGTTATCTTTAACTGTTAGGTCAATCGGCTCATCGTCTTTAGCCTTTTCCATTTTTATGCGTTTTAGCGCATCGCTTAGCGACAGTTTTCCATCATGCCAATCTGTCCAGTCATCATCTGTCATGCCGTTTTTAACGGTCATATAGTCTGTGACTTGCCTCTCTGACATGCCCATAGACTTTGCGATAAGCACACGTGTCGGAATGCCTTTAAGCGACTCGTCTGCACCGCGGAGTAATGCGTAAGCTTTCTCAAGCTCAATGATCATTTCGAGGTTTTCCTGCACCGTCGTCTGTCGTGTAAGTGCGTTTGACTCGAAGAACTGAATCTTTGAGCGGATCGTATCGGTTTTTTCACCGGTCGTTTGAAAAACCATCACAGGGACGGTCGTCAATTCATTGGCAACGGCTGCACGATAACGACGATGCCCGGCGACGATCATGAACTTACCGGGGATAGAAGGATGCGGACGTAAAAGTAGCGGCTGTAAGATGCCGTGTTCACGTACGCTTTCTTCTAGCGCTCTGTCACGATCTTCGTCCACTTCGTAGATATGATCATTTTGCGGATCGGGATAGATATCTTTGATCGACAATGTAGAAAGGTTCGATTTACCATTTTCTTTTTGGCGATCTTGTTCAATTTTCTTTGGATTAAACAAACTCATTTCACACCTCCTCAGCAATGCGAGACAGCACTTCCTCGGCAAACCTGCTGTAATCAACGGATGCTGTGCAATGAGGATCGTATTTCATGACAGGGAGATGCATGGATTCGGATTGCGGTACTTTCGTCGTCTCCCTTATATAATTTTTGAATAGCGGAACACCAAATTGCTCGATCATTTCCACGTTATGTTTCGTCACGCGGAGCCGTTCTCTAGCACGAGTCAGGAGTACGCCTAGGAGTTTTAGCTCTGTGTGTCGGATTAAGTTGGTCTTCATGACGGCTTCTTTGACTCGTGCAATGCCTTGCACCGATGAATCGGCTGCAAGTGATGGAATAATCGCAAAGTCCGCCACCATGAGTACATTGGCGGTCAAGACATCCAGCGAAGGCGGACAGTCATAGATGATGATGTGATAATCGTCCAGATGATCATCAATCGCACGACGCAAGAACATCTGTGGCGGAATCATTTCTTCTGTGCGCAGGATAGCGCTTGCAGATAAAAATTCGTCCGAAGAGGGGAGAAGGTATAAGTTGTCATATTCTGTAGAAATGATGGCCTCCCGGATCGGTAGATCACGGAATAGCACATCGTGGATGGTTGGCTGTCCATCTTCAATGCCACCAAGATTACTTGTGGCATTCGCCTGCCCGTCCATATCGACAAGAAGTGTTTTTAGACGCCTCTTCGTTGCAAGGGCATAAGCAAGATTAACTGAGGTGATCGTCTTTGCGACGCCTCCTTTGTTGTTTAGTACTGCTAGTCCTGTCATATTAATATCCTTTCTTAACTAGTAGTGAAGGTGTTCACTACCGCGAGTTGTTCTGTTACCAAAACTGCAATATTTGACGCTGCGGAAGCAGCATGATCTCTTTGAGTTGCCATGATTCGTACTTCGCATAAGTGCGGAAGGAAATATACGTGCATCAAGGAGAAAGTGAAGACAGATATTTTTGTTATTAGTTACTGATTGATTCCAATGTGTCGGCGATGAGTCGATCAGCATTGTCGTAAGCGTGTGCATACGTACTAAGCGTGATAGCAATTGAAGAGTGGCCAAGCCTCTTTGAGATTGCTGCGACATCAATGTTGAGATGGATGAGCAAGGATGCGTGCGAATGCCTCAGGTCATGGATTCTTATGCGTTGAACCCGTGCTTGTTTGCATGCAAAATGAATTTCATCTTCTAGTTTCCTTTTCGTCCATTTGAAGATGAAGTCAGAATCGTCAATGTATTTGCATCTAGCTCGATAATCGTCCAAGGGGCGATAGGCTTGACTCGGCAAGATGATTGTGCGAATGCTAGAGTCTGTTTTAGGTGGTAATAGAATCGCTTTGCCGTTCAATCGCTGATAGTTTCTTTCAACTCTTAGTTTTTTTCTCAATGAACAGTAGTCTCGCCATTGCAACCCATACAGCTCGCCTTTTCTTAAGCCTGCCCAAAAGAGCAATGCAAGGGCAGCTCGATGATGCATCGTAGTCATACATTCATAGACCTTCTCGTACTCATCGAGTCGCCATATGGAGGCTTTTCGTGATGATGAGTGTCGTCCAATGGGATCAACACGGTCGCAAGGGTTTTCGGCGAGGTCATGGAATCGGACACAATAGTCGAATATGCCTCTTAGAAACTGGTGCAAGGTTCGCAAATACTTTGGTTTGAAGTTCAGCGAAATTTGCGTATTTTGCCATTCACGAATGTGTAGAGGGGTTATCTCATTCATGATCATGTCGCCAAAGTACGGACGGACTCTATTCCGATACAGGTAACAATGATGTTTTTGCGTCGTGGGGCGGATGCGCTTATTCTTATCTGGCAGATAATATTCTCGATAGTACGCATCTAGCGACAAAGTTGTTGGATGCTGGATGTTTTTGTTGGACAACATTTGCTTTACCTCTTTCTAGTTTATTGATGGTGCAAGTGTAGCCAACATAAAATCAGATCAGCCCAGAACGGGTTTATTTGAAGTCACAAAGACATACTTTTAGGCGCGAAAATAGTAGCAGTAGCGAGGTCAAACCGGGTCAAGTCTCTTGCCCTCCGCCACAATTTGTCCCAAAACGCCGTCATACCAGGCGTTTTGGGACTTTTTTGTACCCGAAAAAGCGTGCAAAATCTTCCTTTTTTGGAAGGGGGAATAAAGATTTTATGAGTTTGAGGGAAAGTTCCGAAAACTGGGAAAAAAGTGGGTTAAAAGTGAAAAACGGAGGAATTTTTTCCTCTATTGAACCAGTCGACAGAGCTCATTCATACGTTTTTTGTTGTGGAACAGGGCGAAAAGCGCGTCAGTACCCACGATTTTCATGACGCGATTCATGTTGTAGGCCAAAAAGCTCAAGGCATATTCAGCCGCAACTTTCGTTTTACCCTTCAAGAGAGCAAAGTGAGCGCCGTGGTACCACTTAATCGTCCCGAAAGGATGTTCAACCGTACACTTGCGCGTGCGTAACTTCTCGTTATCTTTCGGGATGGTAATCACAACCACGGCATCGTCGTGATCCTTGCGGTAGAAACTGTTGTTCGGGACAAAGCCTTCGGGTAGCGCTTGCAAGGGCAGGTCGCTACGACCTCTCACACGAACGGCGACACAATGTGTATTCGAGCCAAAATAGACCTCTTTTACTTTCGCTTTCGTACAACGAACTTGGCATTGGCGGCAAGCATCGCGATTGCGGTAGACCTGACCTCCCCTGTAGTCGCTCTTTAACAACGAAAGAACTTGACCTGTCGGGCAGGTCACTGTCCCGTCCGCATGGCGAAGGAAGCACGACAGCTCCGAACCGCTCTGGACTTCAATCGAGATGCCTTTATCTTCATACGCCAATGGAAGAACGCCGGCATGAAGGCATGTCTGAATAGCCGCGGGGTCGGTTCGAGCACGCAACGCCTCGGTGATGTCTGCGTCCCGATACGGCAAGCTGAATACGCGGGTATCTTTGTCATATTTCAACGCGACATGCGGGATATTGCCGTTCATGAGACAATCCAGGATATCCCTACGACTTTCGTATCCCTTGTCCGCCACCACCTCAACGACCGGTGTGTCAAGCGCCGTTTTGGCTTCTTGGCAGAGGTCATTGAGTAGACCCTGGTCGGTATTCCGGTTCGTGACTTCATAGGCGCAAATGAGATGGTTCTCGCTGTCAACGGCTGTCTGGATGTTGTAGCTGCAGTGGAAACCGTCTTTTGAGTGCATGCGGCGTGCGTCCGGATCGGTCGTCAAGAGTTGTCTTTCACCGCTTTCTTCCAAGTCCTCGACATACCCCTCATACCGCTCCTTGCGAGCATGAAAGTCGTCCAGTATCTCCTGAAGACGCTCGCGTGTACACGACGACTCATCCTCTTCCGTTTGGTCTAACTCGTCCATGGCCGCCATATAGTGGCTAATATGCGCGTCAATCGTCGCGATCTTCTTGAGCAGGACATCGGTCGTATAGCAGGTCGACTTACTATTCACCGCACGGATCTTGGTCCCGTCAACGACCAGGAGTACCTGTTTATATAAATCAAGTTCCACGCACACTTTCGTGAACACTTGAAACACACGTTTTAAAGCCTCCGCATTCTCCTTGCGGAAGTCAGCAATCGTGCGGAAATCGGGGACTAAACCACGCAATAGAAAGATCACTTCCAGATTGCGTCGACACTCGCGCATCAGGCGGCGACTGCTGCGTATCTGGTTGGCATAGCCGTAAACATAAAGCTTCAACAGATCCCTTGGGTCGTAGCCGGGTCGTCCCGTTGAGGCAGGCGTACTGCGTGTGAACGACAGCGCTTCCAAGTCTAAGCCGTCAACAAAAGCATCCAGCACGCGTACCGGACTTGACTCGTCTACGTATTCATCGATTGAGGGGGGAAGGAGAAACTGCTGACGACGATCGTCACCTTGGATGTAGCCCATAACCGAACCTCCGTGTGCGTTTTCTCTACTTCTATTTTACTATGTTGCGAGAGAAAAGAGACCAAATAGAGCTTTAATCGACGAGTTTTCGGACACTCTGGCCAATATTGAAAAAGCCGTCGTTCCTGTTTTCGTAACGACGGCTTGTTCGTTGCCCTTATCTGAGCGAGGATTCATCGAGAGCGGAGGACACTCAATGTCTTGATAAAATCAGATGTTATCTTTCGCGATCATTCTCCGAGAGACGTTCTTGATCAATCTCAGTCGTCAGGTATGCTTGATATCCTTCGTAACGGTAACTTGCGTCGATCCCTTTCATAAAGAGTTCGCGTTCGTCTATTCTGTCAGTCAAAGCGCTTTCCAAAAGCACCTTGATTTCCGTCGTGCGTACGGGGCTTCGTTCCATCGCTAGAAGATAATCTTCGCGATCGATGCGGCTCCAGTCCACGACAAGAGCGAGCGCATCTTTCAGCATGGCGTCAAGCCAGATGCGAAGGCTTCTTCCGTTGCCTTCCCGGAAGGGATGTGCGACATTCATTTCTACATACTTCTCAACGATCTCGTCAAAGGTGCTTTGTGGCATCTGTTCAATCGTCTTAACGGCTTTATCGAGATAGAGGCAGGACGCAAACCTAAAGTGTCCTTTCGCAATGTTGACATCGCGAAGCTTGCCGGCGAAATCGTAGATGTCCGAAAATAAATGAGCATGAATGTCAGACAATCCGCGAAACGTGCCTACTTCAATCTCATCGAGAATACCGTGATCAAACAGTTCGATCGCACGGCACTTGCTGATCTTTTCTTTTATTGTCATACTCTAAACTTTTTACCGGATATGTTCATCTTTGTCGAATTCATTCGTCCGTTCATCTATCAATCCCGATAATTGCATCGCCCGAAGAAAACGATCAGTCAAACGATTCTTGTCAATTAGGGGGTCGTCATCGAGGTGGATAATGTAATCGAAGTGCTCAAAACCTTTTCGCTGAAACGTGTCTGCAATGCTCAATCGATTCGATTCGCTCAGTTTGTCCCAATACATCGCACAAAGAAAAGAAATGTCGTATAAGTCTCGTAGAGTATCACGTGATTCATACGCTCCTTTCTTCATCGCAAACAGCGTGTTCAAATCATACGTTCTGATGCCATCAACCACTGTTGGCACAAAGGAATTTGCTCTTTCCCTGTAAGATATTTCTACCTTTAGTGGTGTTTTGATGGCGTCTTCTTCCTGATAGTGTATGAAGAATCTTTTGACTGACGGTGTGTCTTTTGCAATGCGGTACGTATAGCCGTAGCTATTACAGTATGCTCGAACGATGTTTTCCGCGCGATCATCCAGTCCATATCGATCGCGTGAGCCGTCTAAGTCAATGTCCTCAGAAAAACGATCAAGACTATAACAGAGATAAAGGGCAGTTCCCCCTTTTAGAACGTATCGATCAGTTTGTTTGTTCAAATACTCAAGGAATGTCCGGATCACCTGATCCAGCTCCTGAATCCACAGTTCATTATAGTTCATACTGATCGCTCCTCCTTATATCTAATCCACGTCATTGCGTACTCGCGTCCCATCAGTTGATCGATCGCCTCCCAGTGTGGGCGTGAGCGGAGCATCCATACGTGATCCATCAACTCTCGTGTGTATTGCTCATTGTTGATGAAGTCATGACGTATACCGCGAGCCGAAGAGAGTTGTCCGTCGTCTAAGAGATCGAGGAGAGCGCGAAGATGGTTAGCGACGTTGACCGGAGCATTGAGCCACGGAATATCACGCTGTCTTTCTATTCCGTACTCACCAAAAATACTGTCACCGCTCTTACGGAGACGTACATGATCCCAATCGATCGCAGTGCGATGCCAATCGCCATCCGTTTCAAGTTGGCACGGTATGTTTAAGGCAGCACGTCCTGATACATACAACAACGCGCTTTCCTCCTTTCCTTTTCTCTTGTTTCTATTCTAGCACGCAGCCCACTGTCATCAGCAAATAAATCATCGCAGAACAGGGGCGTGTGGACATAGGTGTCCATACCTCTGGAATTCTCTAGAGCGCGTTATACAGCGCTTTAATCAAAACAGGATGTCAATCAGTCGCTTTGTCGCCTCATCTAATTTTGCGTGCTGTTTGAGCGCTCGCTTCGTGTATTCAACTTTGTAGCTCATAGACCGAGGCTTTTTCTAACTTCCTCATACGGTATCGTTTCAAGCGTGCCTGCTGTTTTTTCCGCTTCGTAATCCCGCATGATCTGTAAATCGTACTCATCTTCAAGTTTCTCGAAGGCGAGGCGCTTAATAAGCGATGACACGCCGCAACCATAGAGCGCGGAAACTTGGCGTAAAAGTTTGCTTTCTTCTTCGTTAAAACGGACGCTTACAATTTCACCCATTTTCTAACCTCCTACATTTGTAGTACATGCTACTGTGAGAACGAAAAAAATCAATAGGAAACGCTTTTTACTGGCGCTCTGCGAGGGTTATTTGTGATCGAGGTTAGTTTGTTCACCAAAACATAATTGTCAGCCTCACTCAGCTGGGAAGAAACTGAAGCAGAGAAGAATAGAGTTGTCATAATCGGCTCGCAGCTTGTCGACACGATGTTTATAATAATTTTCAATCTCGATTTGTGCGTTATACCTCACTACGTAGGCAGCAAACAACTCTCTTGCTATTATCTCGATATCTTCTAACTCTACATAGTCCGTATCAGGATAACTTTCAATTTCATCGTCGAATTCCGGATAATCGTCAATCAGTCCCAGCTTTACAGCTGTTTCACCCGTAATGAAGTGAAGATCCTGAAGAACAACAACCGCATCTTCAGTGCTTTTCTGAATGTCATTATGCGCCGCCTCATTTCCAATCTTGCGAATGTCATGAAATGCACTTATCACCTCGCTGTCATGATGCTTTGCTCCGGCATAGCCATAGCGAGTTTTTCAGCATTACTACAGTGCTCATACACTTTACAGTTCTCGGTAGCGTGATGGTTGATTATCGACCATAAGCTTGATAACTCGCGCCATGCCGTTGTTGATTGATACTTCTTGATAATTAAATTTATCAAACAGTCGAGCGCTGAGTTGAGTTAGGGGTGAAAACAGCGATTGAAACAAAAATAGTGGCAAAATGAATAAAATTAAAATAATTATCAACAGTGGCGATATTGATCGCTTGCGTTGTCTTTTTGATCGTTTTGGTAACCGATTGGCAATGAAACGAAAAGCTGGTTCAGAACCCGGTAATTTACTGGTCACGGCTTTTTCAGCCAACTCCAGCGACGACGGTCTTTTAATGGCCGATACACCTCGCTTTTCAAGTTGATTCAAAGCTTGCAAACGCTTGGGTAAGAATTGGTCGTCTCTCTTTACCATAACTAGTTATATTTTAGCATATTTTAGCTAAAAAAGCAAAAGCACCAGTTTCTGGTGCTTTTCTGCCCCATCACTGGGGCGATTGTTATGGTTGTGGTAGATATGCCCAGCCATCAACTCCGTGTTCGATAAAGTCATTTTCCACAATCGATATGCCTTTACCACTAGTGGTATAGAATTCTGATTCGACCGACAGTCTAAAAGCCGGCTGGTCAATGTTAGCGTAAACTGTTTTACAGTCGATGTAAAAACCAGCCAATTTGTCGTCCAAAGCAATTGGCTCGCTAGTTAGGGCGTTGACCAGATCTTCATCAAAATTTTTGACAAAAAAGACGCCAATTTTGTCTCTGGGAGGTCCTTTTCCGAGTATTTTGTCGAAATCGGGATGGATATAAAATCGGTTAGGATAATATTTTCCATCATCTGGTGTTCGGTGGAGAGGCATGGCTTCTCCAAAATAGCGGTCGGCTTTCGGCACCCAGTCAAAAATTATTCCCCATAGTTGGTCGTAAGTCAGCTTTTTGGCTTCGATTTCGGCAATCAAACTAGTAGGCAAGGGCCACTTTTGAAACATTTCTACTTCTTCGAACCGAAAAAACGGTTCATCAGACCGGCTCGGCACTCCTATGATAGTTGTTGGCTGGCTTAAGTCAGACTGACCATTTGGTTGCTTGTTGCATCCAATTAAGAGTGTTAGCAATATTATAATTACCAAAAACCATGTCAAAGTTCTAGTTCTCGTCATCGTATTCACCTCCTTTAACTCGGATAAACTACATACTTCCATTATAGCATAAAATGGTAAAAAAAGCAAGGAAACGGTATTTGGCTAGAATTTTAACCAAATAAATAGAGCCCTTGCGTGGTGCAAGGGCTCTTTTTAATGTTATGGTAGTTCTAAGGACAAAAGCCTGCCTTCTTTTGCCCCTAATTTCACCGAGCCACGACCAGCTGGGCTGACTATAAGTTGTGGTAATTTTCCGTAAGCAATCTCATCAGAATGCACCAGGAAACTAAAAGCTATCCACTCTTTCTCAGGCTCTTCGCCGTTAGCATTGACTAGCCGACCCCATTTTTTTTCTAAGCTTGGCACGTGACCAAACCACAGAACTCGGATTTTTCTCAGCTGTTCGCCCTGGTCTAGACGAGCTTGGTCGTCGGGGTGAATGTAAAATTCGCTGTTTCGGGGCGAAACACCAGTCCCGCCACCAGCAATGGTTGAATAAACAGTTCGACCGTGAATTTTAATAACTCTATCTTCAGGTATAGCAGACGTCAAAAATTCTTGAAAGAGCCACTGCTCAAGGACACCGTTTTTATAATCCTCTATCATGTTTTCTGGCAGGAAATATCCCCCTGCTGTCCAGGTATCGACTTCCTGCTGGGTGCCCCATTTGCAAGTCGGTTCGTTTCCGGGTTTTTCTGTTTCAGTAACGTTGGGCGATGTGCCAGTTGGCGCATCGCTACTATTCGGCTTAGGCTCGGCTGGTTGGCAGCTGACTACGGTAATCACTAGCGAAGTGATTACGATTACCATAACAATCTTAAATATCCAGTTCTTCATTATTCTCACCTCCCTAGTAATATGTTATAGAACTATACTTCTATTATACCTATATCAAGATGGCAATTTTTTGAGCGGTCTTAGATATGCCGTGATACTTGTATTTTGAGATTCGTCGATTTCTAGTAGTCTAGCTCCTTCATCACCTAGGTATCGGAGAGGGTGAAGATTTCATCTTTAAAGCGCAGCTTCGGACATTCGTACAGTTCCTGTGGAATGGTGTTCGTGACAATTAATTCACGCATTCTGAGATACTCCAGAAACTCCGTTTCGGTAAGCGTTGACATGCCGTCAGATAAGAGGTTGCCTATGACTAATTCTTCGAATGTCCCATAGGGACTGTCATTCGGAACAATAATACCTTTTTGAATGCGCCTGTCTAGAATCTGTGGCGATACGACGCGGAAGCCAGTGTCGTATTCGACCATCAGAGATTCTAGGAGGAAGCCGTTCCATTTGTAAGAAAAAGTTGGGAATGACTCATAATCAAATATGCTTCCGAAAGCAATGTATCCTGATTGGCTGACAAGTTTGTGCAGCATGTCGGAAACATTATGTAGCGCCGATTGAGATATGCCAAAGTATTTCTTTCGCACGTAGTCATTTTCTGAGATACGAATAAAATCCTTCTCTACCTCTGAGAAAATTGAATGTACAGTACCCGTTTGCCAACCGAGCGTATTGGCGAGACGATGGAATTCATCATAATGTAAAAAAGGGTCGCAAGGGAACAAAACCTGTACAATGTTTGCGGACGATATTTCCTGAACAGGAAAATCTTTAGAAAGTATGTGTGGTCTTCTGAAGCGATAATCACCTCTAAAAAGCACTGATGTCACATAATAGAGATTTTGAGCATTGGCGATATTGTTTCTTAAAAGAAAGTCCTCGCATGTATCTTTTATAGCAGCGAATAACAGGGTATCGCTCGCGTAGCCATTGTGCAAATCGGTCTGCGTTTTCATGGCGTTCGAAAGCATTTCTCGTTCATCGTTAGTGATTATGATGTTGTCGATGTGATTGAATTCGTTATAATTCCATTGGAGAAGTTTCGGTTGCCGCATTACAGTGAACGTGATGATATGATCACTGATGCCGGGAATTGATTGTCTAATTTCTTCTCTGGTCATAGCGCCGCCATTGTCAAGTAGGAGCCGGCTCAGGCGGTCATCGATACTTTGCCTTGGTTCACCGACTTTGGACATTAAGTCTCTTTCATAAACGAACTCATTCGGGTAAAGATATTTGAGCATTCCATGTAAAAAATACCTGTCATCTATATTCGTTTCAGCTAGCAAACGCTCTTGAAAATGTGAATACAGCTCAGCATAATAAAACGAGGTTTGGGAGCTATCATTGATAAATTTGTATATCTCTTCAAATAAAGAGACGCTGTATCTAACTTTTTCAATCGGACAATATCGCCCGCGACCTGAAAGTACAAACTTTGATGTGTCTCGGGTCATTCCGGCAGTTAAGGCTCTATTGTTCGCAGGCAAAGACAATCCATGATAACGCTTGCTTATGATCTGCCGAAGCAGGCGCATATCCTCATTGTTTTCATTTGAATCCAGTTTGATATCGAAATGAAAATACTTCAGGACAGCGTCGTGACAGACAATTGCGTAATGAGACTTTCTTCGTACAACAAAATCGCCGTAAAAGCGATATTTATTGTGTATTAGAAAATTCATGACGTCTGAAACATTAAAGCACTCAAGGTGACGCTTTTTGAGCTCGTGCTCGATTAATTCAAGATTATCATAGTAATTAATACCTGCTCCAACGACCTCATCTATGATTATTTTGAGTCTGCCCTCCGCATCTGTGCCGCATGCGGAGTATTTGACAAAACTATCTGAAAACTTGAAATAGCATACATAACTCGACTTCTGCAGAACAAGTTTGCAGTATGTCGCTGATTCTTCAGAGCGAAAAAGGTTGATGAGATCTGAGAAGCGAAAAGATATTTCCGTTGTTGACAGTAGCATGCCTGCAACCAGTTCAGCAATATTCCTAAGCTTGCGGCATGTTTCAGCAAGGATCTGTCGCGCTCTCTCTTTGGTTAATTGAATTTCTTTTCCGATTTGTTCCAAAGTTGCACCCGCACAGCGCATTGATAGACTAATCTTTGCATTATCAGTCAGTGCCTTGACAGCGTCAGTAAAAAGCTGAGTGGCAGGAACCGAAAAATAACTGTCAATATCGTGGAGAATACTATATTCCTGCGGAGTCAACCCCCGCCTACGAAGGTCACCAACGGTAAAAAGGTTGTTTTTATGTAATAAAACAATTTCTTCGCCGGACAAGCCGACATTACGAAGTAAAGATATAGGAATTGGCGCATTCTTGGAATCGATGTCATTAAAATAATACAGCTTGGACGGATCATCAATAAAACGAGTCGCATAACCATCATTGGGATTTGCGGCTTCCAAGTTTGCTATAAGTTCGGCAGCCAAGGAAGCCATGTTGTTTACAGAAGGCCTCCAATTAGCTTCAAATACCTGTTTAGCTTCTTTGACCAGTTCTTCTGAAATGCCAGGCACCGTCAGCAAACGATCGAAATTGAAGACCCGTAAATCACTGAGTGTGAAGATGCGATGTTCTATGAGGTATAGCAGCATTCTATCGTACTTTTCATCGCTGTAAAGAGTGAAGATCGACTCGGATTTCAAGAGTATTTCCTTTCATTTACGAGATCTTTTTTGTTTGATTCTCTCTATTATTTTACTATAACTGATCAACTAGAAAAACCTGATAACACAGGCATAACTGAGCTAATTAAGCCTAGTAAGCGAATCTCTCTGAACAGTATTGAAACAATGTAATTCTGACAAATGCGTTTTCCATTGACCCTATTAGACTAAATAGCAGTTTTGTTTCAAAATAGTCTTAACCATGGAATTATCCGGCAAATCTATAAAATCCTCACTAGTTAAGTGCGTCTCCGCGATATAATGTGACCGCCGATGTTATAGTAAAAGGGAGCGATGGCATTACAGTAGGAGATATTCTAAATGACTGAGAAAAATACAAAGCCGAAGTTCAAGCGACAGAGGTTTTTATTGTCCTTTATGCGGCAACTCAACGAAGGTGTGACTGCTACTGAAATGCAAAAGCTCGTTTTCCTTCACAGCATGAAAGAAAACTCCGATTATTACGAATTCGTTCCGTACAAGTATGGCCCTTACTCCTTCCAGTTGGCAGAAGACATTTCCATACTCTGTCGGGATGAGTATTTGTACAAACAAAATTCTCGAATTCACGCAATAGACCAGTATCAGTGCGAACCACTCTTCTATATTGCGGACGAACGAGGAGAGAATCTTTTAAGAAAAACTTACCGTGAATACCCATATTATGCAATCAACAGTGAAATACTTGATCGACTTTTTAATAGAGAGGAAGCAGATCGTTTTCGGCGCAAAAAGCTGACTTATTCACACCAAGACCAAACACTGTTTACAATAGGTTACGAGGGGAGAAGTGTAGAGTCGTTCATGAATACACTTATTCAGAATGACGTTCGCCTACTTTGTGATGTTCGCAGAAATCCAATTAGTCGCAAGTTCGGCTTTTCAAAAAATAGGCTCAAGAGTATCGCGAGTGGAGTAGGAATCAAGTATATACATATCCCTAACCTTGGAATTGAGTCTAAGAAGCGAACTTCTCTTACCTCCAATGCCGATTATCGCTTTCTTTTTGATGATTATACAAAAACGCTTCCCGACCTCAAGCCTTACCTTGAAAAGCTTTACTCCTTGTTACGTTCTGAGAAGCGTATAGCCCTAATGTGCTATGAAAAAGAACCTGATATGTGCCACAGACACGTTATAAGAGATTATCTTGTCAACACGCATGAAACAAGGAGTGTTGATTTATGATGTATGAAACGAAGAGGGTATATATCCTCGTAAAGACTTATCCAACCGTTTCAAAGTCATATTCGGAGCTTGTTTGCACTGCAGGTATTCTTGAAGATGGATCATGGATTCGTTGATGAGCTTATTGCCAAGGCAAAAAATGACGGGACTTCTCTGGCTGTGTTTAAACCGACTAAAGTGCTCAATTTTAAAGTAGAGGAAGTAGAGCGCAATTGGGATCCCAATACACTGGGAGCGCTCAATGCTTTGTCACGACAGTTAAGCTTTTTTAAAACCCCAGAAGAAATTGAAGAGGAATACAAGGTAGTACCGAAGAAAGTTCCATACAAGTTTTCTTATGAGTTTGAAGACGATGACGGCAGGTCATCAACTTTGATGATAGCGGATTGGGAGATCGGGATGTTGTATTTCAATTGTTTAGAACAAGCTAACGATGATGAAGATATCGCGATAGAGAAGGTTAAGCAAAAATACTTTGATTATTTTTTGACGCGTGATTTACATTTCTTTCTCGGAACGGTGAAAGAGTATCATAATATTTCTCAAAACCCTTTCATTATCGTAGGTGTGTACTACCCACCTATTCCACCACCATTTGAGCAAATGAGTTTCTTTTGAAGGTATGTTGAAGTTGATAAGAAAATCAAATTTTTTCGTTCTTATTTTCTTTGATTGTAACCGTTCTTTCGTCCTTTGGTGGCAAGCATAACAAAACGAACACAATCCACTCAGAAAGCACACCGGTGCATTTGGGTACATTACAATCTAAGCAAACTTAATAGGCACTCACTTTGTGCTGAGTGTTTTGAGTGTAGAGCTTACAAACACCAGCCCATATACAGGGGTAGATAGACTCGGTCATTTTCAACCTTCATCTGTTTCGGGTGCAAGACATATTGTGTGCCAATTCGCTTCCCAAACTTATTCTTAAATCTGTCCAAGGAAGTTGTACCGTACTGGCGAGGGGACTTCACTTCGATTGGACTAATTCGCGGTTTACCTGTTGCATCGGCATAAGGACGAGTGATAAGAAAATCAATTTCCATGCGTTCTTCTCCCTCTTTATGCCCTGATTGAGAGTAGAAAAAGAGTTTATAACCAGCAGCAACAAGCATTTGCGCCACAAGATTTTCTACCAGCATCCCTTCATTAATACCAATATTCCCCCTTAAGATAGAGCGATAAACCGTTTCGTCGGTAGTATCCTTATCCGCAAATGCCAGTGTGACAAGAAGTCCCGTGTCTGCCATGTAGGACTTAAGTGATCTGTACTCTTTATTTAAAGAAAGTCCCACAATGGGATCGGTAGATGCGTAACAGAGATTGCTTATGCGAGCGTCTTCAAGCCAGAAGAAGGCTTCCTCATAATCTCTCATACGTGCGTTTTTATCTAAAGATGCTAGTGTAAATTTCTTTTCTCGCTTAGACAATTGCCCCGGAATGTTATCAAGTACGGATACGACCTTGAACTTGTAGCCTCTAGCAAATCTGGCAACATCATTTCTATATAGAGTAAGGATTTGCCTTTTTTCTTGATCGACAACTGAGAAATCTCTTTCTTCAATATAAGTTGCTACAACTTTTGGCATACCACCTACCAGCATATATTCACGCAATAGTCCTGAGGCGCGCCTGTGCAAACCTTCCGGCAAAGGTTTAAGCTCTTCAAATTGCTTGCGAATCAGAGTTGCTAAATTTTCCTCGCCCATAGCCCAAAGGAATTCTTCAAAATCGAGCGGTTCAAGTGCTAAAGTTTCTTCTTCAGAGGGAAGAACGATTTTATCAATATTTTGCTTTATAGAAAGTAATGACCCGGTCTCAATATAATCGTAACGACCATCGGCAACCAGATATTTTATTAGACCACGCGCTTGAGGAAACATCTGCACTTCATCAAATATCACCAGTGAGTCACCTTCGACTAAAGTGACACCATAAAATGCCTGAAGATACAGAAATAAGGTGTCAAAGTCCGTGCGATAATCTTCAAAGTAACTTTTAACTTCATTCGGCGCTTGGAAGAAATCGATCACAAGGTAGGAGCTGTATTCGTTTTTACCGAACGTTTCAGCCAAAGTGCTTTTGCCCACGCGACGCGCACCTTCGATTAATACAGCGGTTTTTCCATGTGAATTATTTTTCCACTTAAGTAGTTTGTCGTAGGCTTTCCGTTTGAGCATGGCACATCCTCAGAACTTTCTTGAAGCTAATCGATAGATTTTGGTTTATATCTACCCACACTATACACGAATTACACACGTTCTGCAAAACTTACCTCTTGGAAATCAGCACTTTCTGCAAAAGTATAACATGTAAATTGTACACGCTTTGCAATGCTCGCTCAGTGATGTGCTCGACCCCAAATCAACATTTCAAGAGACAAAAAAGGACAACTCAGGATCGTATCCGTTTTGTTGTCCGTTTATGGCAAGCATAGCAAAACGAAAACAATCCACTTAAAATGTTGACCCCGAATAATAGACCACTCCATGACATTTCTTTCCTGCTTTTCAAAATTATCTACCGCTCTATCTACCGTTGCGGCAGGTAGCGCGGCAGATAATCTACCGCGCGGCAGATAGAACGGTAAGTGAACGGTTCCTAGGTCGATAGATCATTTGATTCGGTACTCGTGGAGGGCTACTACCTATCACTATTCTGTCGTCACTAAACATTTGCCCTAACTCTTCCAGAACTTTGGTACGCTTAAAACCCGTGTGTTCTTCAATCTCAGCCCTCGATAGGCACCCTTTTCTGAAAGGAAAAGTCTCTTGCCCTCCGCCACAATTTGTCCTGAAATGTCGTTATACCAGGCGTTTTGGGACTTTTTTGTACCCGAAAAAGCGTGCAAAATCTTCCTTTTTTGGAAGGGGGAATAAAGATTTTATGAGTTTGAGGGAAAGTTCCGAAAACTGGGAAAAAAGTGGGTTAAAAGTGAAAAACGGAGGAATTTTTTCCTCTATTGAACCAGTCGACAGAGCTCATTCATACGTTTTTTGTTGTGGAACAGGGCGAAAAGCGCGTCAGTACCCACGATTTTCATGACGCGATTCATGTTGTAGGCCAAAAAGCTCAAGGCATATTCAGCCGCAACTTTCGTTTTACCCTTCAAGAGAGCAAAGTGAGCGCCGTGGTACCACTTAATCGTCCCGAAAGGATGTTCAACCGTACACTTGCGCGTGCGTAACTTCTCGTTATCTTTCGGGATGGTAATCACAACCACGGCATCGTCGTGATCCTTGCGGTAGAAACTGTTGTTCGGGACAAAGCCTTCGGGTAGCGCTTGCAAGGGCAGGTCGCTACGACCTCTCACACGAACGGCAACACACTCGGTATCGGGACCGAAATAGACCTCTTTTACTTTCGCTTTCGTACAACGAACGCGGCATTGGCGGCAAGCATCGCAATTGCGGTAGACCTGACCACCCCTGTAGTCGCGTTTTAACAAAGAAAGAACGTGACCTGTAGGGCAGGTCACTGTCCCGTCAGGATGGCGAAGGAAGCACGACAGCTCCGAGCCGCTCTGGACTTCAATCGAGACGCCTTTATCTTCATACGCCAAAGGAAGAACACCGGCGTGAAGGCACGTCTGAATAGCCGCGGGGTCGGTTCGAGCACGCAACGCATCGGTGATCTCCGCTTCACGATACGGCAAACTGAACACGCGGGTGTCCTTGTCATACTTCAACGCAACGTGCGGGATGTTGCCGTTCATGAGGCAATCCAGAATATCCCTACGACTTTCGTATCCCTTATCCGCCACCACCTCAAGAACGGGGGTATCAAGCGCTGTCTTGGCTTCCTGACAGAGGTCATTCAGAAGACCTTGGTCGGTATTCCGGTTCGTGACTTCATAGGCGCAAATGAGGTGATTCTCGCTGTCAACGGCTGTCTGGATGTTGTAGCTGCAGTGAAATCCGTCTTTTGAGTGCATGCGGCGTGCGTCCGGATCGGTCGTCAACAGTTGTTTCTCGCCACTTTCTTCCAAGTCCTCGACATAGCCTTCATATCGCTCCTTCCGAGCATGAAAGTCGTCCAGTATCTCCTGAAGACGCTCGCGTGCATGACGACTCATCCTCCTCCGTTTGATCTAACTCGTCCATGACCGCCATGTAGTGGCTGATATGCGCGTCAATCGTCGCGATCTTCTTGAGCAGGACATCGGTTGTATAGCAGTTCGCTTTACTGTTCACCGCACGGATCTTGGTCCCGTCAACAGCCAGGAGCACTTGCTTATATAAATCAAGTTCCACGCACACTTTCGTGAACACTTGAAACACACGTTTTAAAGCCTCCGCATTCTCCTTGCGGAAATCAGCAATCGTGCGGAAATCGGGGACTAAACCACGCAATAGAAAGATCACTTCCAGATTGCGTCGACACTCGCGCATCAGGCGACGACTGCTGCGTATCTGGTTGGCATAGCCGTAAACATAAAGCTTCAACAAATCTCTAGGGTCGTAGCCGGGTCGTCCCGTTGAGGCAGGCGTACTGCGTGTGAACGACAGCGCTTCCAAGTCTAAGCCGTCAACAAAAGCATCCAGCACGCGTACCGGACTTGACTCGTCTACGTATTCATCGATTGAGGGGGGAAGGAGAAACTGCTGACGACGATCGTCACCTTGGATGTAGCCCATAACCGAACCTCCGTGTGCGTTTTCTCTACTTCTATTTTACTATGTTGCGAGAGAAAAGAGGCCAAATAGAGCTTTAATCGACGAGTTTTCGGACACTCTGGCCAATATTGAAAAAGCCGTCGTTCCGGTTTTCGTAACGACGGCTTTTTGCGCTTCAACACCTATCGAAAAAGAAAAGAGTAGTTCTACTCCTATTTCCCTATAAAAAGACAAGCGCGTTGTCAATTCTAGTATTTGAAGTTCTATCTTCCCATTGTGGAGTTGTGTAGTATTGCCCTTTTCAACACTCACAAATAGTTTATTGATCTGTAAAATCGATCGGGGGTGAGTGAACTCTAATCTTGCAGAATAAAATTCTGATATGCTATATAATAATTTTTAATCTACAAAGAAAAAATCTTTAACCATATGAATCTCAGCCGTTATTATCATATTGGGATGATGATTTGCTTTAGATAACCATCGGCATACTTTCGTGCTGTTTGATGCACATAGATTATAGATTAGGGAGAAAGAGAAGATGCGTTGTAAAAAAGGTCGTTTTTGGCAGGGTAATCATAGGCTTATAACATCAAAAAGAAAGAGCATTTTCCATATGATTCTGCTACTCTTGGTGCTTTTGGCTACGTTGGTCAGTGCCTGTCAGACGTCTAGTCCATCCAGTCAGCCAAGTAACAAAGAAGTGGAGTCTAAGATGACAGAACCTAAAGAAATTGAAACAGATCCCACGGAATCTGACAATGATGAACAACCTCCTGTAGAACCAATTATTGAAGAAGTGAATCTGTTTGTTCATGGTCTGCTTGCCGTGCAAAACGAATATGACAAAGTGGGTTACAAAGTGGGTTACATCGACAAGACAGGAGCTTTTGTGATTGAACCGAAGTTTGATTATGCAGAGTCATTTTCAGAGAATGGTCTGGCTACTGCCAAAGTAAATGGCAAATGGGGTTACATCGACAAGACAGGTGCTTTTGTGATCGAACCGCAGTTTGATCGTGCAAAATCATTTTCAGAGAATGGTCTGGCTGCTGTCGAAGTAAGTGGCAAATGGGGCTACATCGACGAGAGTGGTGCTCTTGTGATAGAGTCGCAGTTTGATCGCGCAAGGTCGTTTTCTGTGAACGGTTTGGCTGCTGTTTCTCTTGATGGCGACAAATGGGGCTACATTGACGAGACGGGTGCTTTTGTGATTGAGCCTCAGTTTGAGGATGTCTTTTCTTTTTCTGTTAATGGACCTGCGCCCGTTCGTGTTAACCGCAAATGGGGTTACATTGACGAGACAGGTGCTTTTGTGATCGAACCGCAGTTTGAGTGGGCAATGCCTTTTTCAGCCTGCGGTTCACCGGCAGCCCTTAGTGCTGCGGTAGCTCCAACAGATCGTCTATGGAACTACATCGATAGAACCGGCACATTTGTGCTCGAGGAGTATTATCTCGATTGGGGAGGAGTGTTTTGGAATTTTTCAGCCAATGGTCTGGCACCTATCATCTCAACAGACGAAGAGAACGAGAAATCTTATTTGAAATATGGTTACCTCAATGAGGACGGTGCTTTTGTGATCGAACCGCAGTTCCAGTATGCAAATCCTTTTTCTTTTTATACATCGAACAGTGTGGCAGGTGTCCGAGATGAGGCTACTGAAAAATGGGGAGTTATTGACGAGAATGGCAACTATATTGTTGATCCACAGTATTTTGTTGTAGCAACTATGTGCTCTACAGATGGTTATCTCGTGGTAAAGAAGGACGGCAATTTTGGTGTTATAGACCGAGAAGGCAATGAGGTGATTCCCTGTCAGTACAGAAATATCTGCTTTCCGAGCAAACTACACCCTTTGCGCTTTGTCGAGAATTATTGGGAAGACGATTAATACTTCATTCTTTCACTGAAGTACATCATGAACGGTGACTGTCATCAGTATTCTGACAGCACGTTTGCCGGGAAGATGTACAGAATAATTGAGTCGTATCGTTAATCCGGCGATGAGGCAGGATGCCGGCGTCGATGTTTCATACCTGTGAAGAGTCACTGAATCGTAACGCAAGCTCCGCAATTCTTATTTCTTTCCGAAGGTTTGTTCAAATGCCGACCATTTGTCGTCTCCGAAATAAGAGATGATGTCTTTAAGGGACACAAGAGACAAGACGTCTTTTTGCTCGGGATCTTCAACGGTGTAAACGCCTTGAGAGGGGGTCAACAATGTTGGCATTGTGTCTTCATGTTGATGAAGAACAAACAGGTATGTCTGCCCTATGTCAAGCTCGGGCATTCCCGCTAACAACGGAATGTTCGCCTTAGCACAGTCACCCCGAAGTGCGCGTTGCTCATTGACCATCACATCTTTCAAGCCGCCGATCATGCGCATATGGATTGTGTCCGCGGGCTCACCCTTGTAGAAAGAAAGCGTCTCGATTTCATAAACCGTGTGCAAATAAATATCCGATCCGTATGAATCAGCGGAATGCGGTCTGCCGGTCTTAATGTCATACATCTGAAAGGAGATATCGCTGATTTTGCCTAACACAACAATATTCCCCGCCTCGACCAGTTCATGCGCACTTTCATACGCCGGCCAGTCAAGAGATATGTGGGTTCAACAGCGATCTGGTCATTCGCATATTCCATTTCAACTTCAGCGCCTACCGCAGAAGCAAGTGCATTTTGGAGATGTATATCCGTTTTTGGTTGGGGAGTTTTTTACAGCATCCTGCTCCACTTTGTACTGATTCTGACAAAAACTAAAAGCCGAATTAGCACGTGGATTTTGCACACTTTAATTTATTTGCCCGCTATTATAAATATATTTTTGTATGCGCCCTTCGGATTTCTTGCGGAGAAGCAATACCACATGGTGGAATCCGATTTCGGCTGGGTAAATATTCTTCCAGGCAACGCGGGGAATATCTGGCTTGCCTTATACTACTTGGTTTTCGCAGTCGCAAGTGTTTTGTTGCTTATTCGCTGGTGGAGGAATCTTGAACCTCATGACCCTCAGAAGCGGCTGGCAAGAAATTTCTTGTTATCCGTATTGGCTCCGTTCTTTTTGGGAATAGCGACAGATACGATGCCCGATATCCTCGGGATAAAGACTTTCCCTAAATTGGTCATCGTATTTATTATCCTGCCCGTGACAATGCTTTCCTTAACATTGAGAAAATCCGGTTTGCTTCTTGAGAGGTCCATGGAAATATCTTTGCCCTTGAAAAGCGACCAACAATCAGGTTCAGAACGAATGCGCATGTTTCGAACGGTTGCATCCATCTTTACGGCGGGCAGCGCGGTATCATTTTTCTTAGGATATTTTGCCTTGAAAAGAACAGTGAGAGAAGAAATCTTACTTGCAGCGACTCTGTTATCACTTGGAATTATAATAAGATATATACCGCGCATAACAAAAAATATTATCATTCAGAATACCCTATTCCTGTTAGCGGGTACATTTAGTCTCCTCCATATTACTTTTAGAAATACCGATACAGGTGCGGTGACGATATGGTCGATCTACATATTGTTCTTTATGTTTACCGTCATCATCGACAGTAAAATCCACCTTATTGCCTATGCCGGATTGGTGATATTAATTCAAATTGTTTTAGCAGTTTTTTATCCGGCAGTGACTGTCACCATTGATATAAATGCTTATATAATGAGAATGGCTATTGTTATGCTTACTTTCTTTGCCGTGCGGCGATTGGCAGACGAATATTCTTTAAAACTGGAGGCACATAAACAATTTATAAAAGAACAACAAGTGCTTGAAGCCATTTCGACCAATTTTATTACCATCAGCAGTGAAAACGCTCCGAAGAAGGTCTATGAAATGCTGAAAATGTCTGCCGAGGTTCTCGACTTTGATTATGCCTATTTAATCGGATTTAGAGAGAATGATGACGAGGCAAATGTTTTCAGCACTTATGCGAAAAATGATGAGAGCGATTCATTTCCCTATCACCCGGGAATGAAAGTTAAAATGGACGACTTGCCTATGGCAAAAATTCTGATTGCCAAGGGTACGCCCATGATGTGTGAAGACATCATCAACAGCTCTTTTGATGAATGTGAGGGGACAAGAGATTTCCTCATCTCAAGAGGGATAACCTCCTTTTTTGCCTATCCGTTACAACTCGCAGGAAGACCGATAGAAGGCATACTTGTCTTTGAATACTATGACCGGAGCGATAAGAACCTCATCGAAAATCAATTACACTTTTTAAACATGATTGTGAATATGTTGGGTGATTCAAGAAAGAAGACGTTGTACGAAGAAATGCTCTATGATGTTGCTTATTTTGATGAGTCCACAAAATTAGGGAACAGGAGCTTGTATATAAAGACGGTTGAGGAGAGAATACGCGATAATAAAGAAACAGAGAAAATAGCACTTTTAAATGTTGAACTCTCGAACATGAGGATGATTAAGGATACCTACGGTCACAGTATGGTCGATCAGGTCATGTTGAAATCTTCGATAATGCTTAAAAATCTGTTGGGGACCTCTTGTACGATCGCAAGGACAAATGACGGAGAGTTTGCCGTTATTATCCCCAACGTGGAAAACACCGAACAGATAGAATGCTGCGCAAATAGATTGATTGACGCCTTTTCCCGCCCCATATCGACCGATCTGGATATAGAAGCCTTATTTGTCGTCCCCCATATTGGCATATCCGTGTATCCGGATGACGGAAGAGATGTAAAGACGCTTATGAAGAACGCCGATTTGGCGGGCTATGAGGCGGTAAGAAGCAATGAGGATATTGTTTTTTATGCGGATCGACTGGGAGACCTTATTGCGGAAAACACTTTGTTTACGAACAAGCTTTTCAAATCGTTGCAAAACGAAGAGTTCTCTTTGGAGTTTCAACCCCAGATCAGCTGTGAAACGGGAAAGACCGTCGGGATTGAAGCTTTGCTCAGATGGACGACCGACGACAACAGGAGAGTACCGCCGGATCGATTTATCCCCATACTCGAAAAGACCGGAATCATTTACGAAGTGGGACTCTGGGTCTTGGAGCAGACGCTTCTGGAGCATAAGAGACTTATCGCGAAAGGGTTTCCGCCTCTTCGTGTTTCTGTAAACCTATCGGTTGTACAATTTGAAGGGGAAGATTTTATTTCTGACTTTGCAAAAATTATAGAGGAAAGTCAGGTAGATCCGAAGTATATTGAGCTGGAGATCACGGAGAGTTTATTCTCTAAGGACCCTGAGGATGTACTGAAGAAGATAGATGAACTGAAAGGATTGGGAGTCCATATTGCCATCGATGATTTCGGCAAAGGTTACTCGTCGTTAAATCGGTTAAAACTGGTACCTTTTGACAGATTAAAAATTGACAAAGAAATCATCGATTACATTAGTCTGGAAGGGAAAGGGGCTCCATTAACGCAACATATTATTTCATTAGCCCGGATTTTCGGTGCGACCGTTACGGCCGAAGGTGTAGAAACAAAAGAGCAAGCGGATTTCCTGAAAAGAATCACTTGTGATGAAATACAGGGATACTATTATTCGAGACCTCTTTCTCCGGTAGCGCTTGAAGAATTCCTCAAAAAAGAATGATATAGGCTCCTTGCTGATTACTCTTTAAAATTGTTTCTGTGTAAGGATAATATGATCAGCCGATAATCCACTTCACCAGCGCGACAAGTGCTGTAAGCGCCGGGAGCGCTGCATACGTCAGCCACCGGCGTACTGTTCCCGGAGGTGTAGAGGGTTCAGGCAGGACGATGGCGAGCGGGATCGAGAGAAGCGTCGCCGTGCGCGTGAACGAGTAGATAGTACCGGCTCGCCGTACGATGATATCAACGAGGGCAAAAGCCAGTATGAGATAGACGGCATAGAGCAATGTGCGGAGGAGCGACGTTGTACCGGTGAACATAGAGCGGCGAAAGCGCGGCAATTGCCGTTCATCGGCATCTCGCATCGCGAGGAAGGCTAGCACGACGAAGAGAAGCCCAAACCAACCGTGGAAAAACCTAAAGAAGACAGTGACGAAAATAGCGCCCCCTATGCTGATAAGCCCGATGACAAGACCGACGATAGGGGAGATCCTGTAATTCCCCGGATTGACGGGAACACCAAAGAGAGTCTTTTTGTCCCATTTGCCGTCCGCCGGTATGGCATGGGCGACGAGGTCATGGTAGCAACCGACCGTCATCGCTATTCCTGCGAGCATGGCGATGCCTGCTGCATAAGTAAAGAGAGCGTTCCTTTCCGGCATGATGACGTTAAGTTGCCAGCTTGCCAGAGCGGCAATGAGTTCAGTCACAAATGCCGCCACGACGATTCGCAGAAAATACAGGAAGTGATTGACACTTCTCCGCAGTCCGCGGGCTATGAGCAAGGCGAAAATCGCAAAGGCAGTATGTCCCGCCATCTGAGAAATAAGGAGAACAAGTGCGGGTATAACTTCGGGAAAAAAAATTCCCGTCAGATAAAATAGTGTCAGAATATATCCGACGAGTTTCAGCAAAATACGCTCCTTTGGAGAGAGAATTGCGACGCCAAACGCAAAAAGCGAGGGCTATCCGCAATCTTGAACAGTTCTGAATCAGGTATCTGCACAGGCAAAAATCCTTGCTCATGCCTGTGAACTATTGTATCATGACGACGTATGTCAGACAATCAAACGCCCGGTCGGCATCGGCTCATGAGAGCGAAATTCAGAGCGATCATTGGGCGATCCAACTGTTATGATATATCTATAAGATTCCTGCTCAACTAAGCAGATAAATGGAAGCTATGCATGGGATTAGGTCTTAATATTGGAATAGATTTAGGGACGGCGACCGTTCTCATTTATGTACACGGAAGGGGTATTGTATTACGCGAACCTTCTGTTGTCGCGGTGAATACACGCACGGGAAGAGTCTTGGCAGTTGGGGAACGTGCCAGCCTGATGCTTGGTCGTACACCGGATATCGTCAAGGCTGTCAGACCTTTACGTGATGGGGTGATCTCCGACTTTCAAGTGACGGAGATCATGCTGAAGGAATTTATCAGCCGTATCAACACGGGCTTTCTCGTTCGCTACTTCAAACCGACCATTGTCGTTTCGGTTCCCGGCGTCATTACACCTGTGGAACAGAAGGCCGTTGAGGACGCATGTCGTCATGCGGGCGCTCGTCAGGTCTACCTTATTCGCGAGCCAATTGCGGCTGCGATCGGTGCGGGCATCGATATTACACAGGCGAGCGGCAGCATGATTATCGATATCGGCGGGGGGACGACGGACATCGCCGTGATTTCGCTTTGTCGTCCTGTCGTGGATACATCGATTAAAGTCGCAGGTGACAAATTTGACGAGGCAGTTATTCGCTACATTCGCCGAAAGCACAATGTCCTCATCGGTGAACAGACGGCGGAAGAACTGAAAATCAACATCGGCTGCGCTTACCCGCGAGAGGAGGAGCTCACGATGGAAGTTCGCGGTCGCAATCTCATCACCGGTATGCCGGCGATCTTGACAATCAGTTCGACGGAGATGCTGGAAGCTCTTGAAGAACCCGTGAGCGCGATTTTCGAGGCGATACATTCCGTTCTGGAGCAGACGCCGCCGGAACTTATGGCGGATTTGAGTCAGCGCGGTATTGTGATGACGGGGGGAGGGTCACTTCTCTACGGTCTCGATCGTATGCTAGCGACGCGCGTCGGCATCGAGGTCATTGTGGCGGAAGATCCCGTTTCATGTGTTGCGATCGGTACGGGTATCGCGCTCGGTATCATGGATAAGTTCACCGATCTGGCAGGTCTGTAGATCACATTCTTCAGATTATTTGTTGTGCAAAAATCGGGTTGACGGATTTTGGAAACTTGTTTTATACTTTCCATGATTCCCAATTAATGTTTTTTCATAGATACATGTCGGCAACAAAGATGTTGCGTTGAGGGGACAAGTCAGAATTCAATTATGATCTCCAGATAATAAATAAGGGGAATGTAATATATGTGTGGATATTGGTATCCGCACGCTCAATATGATGTAGAGGAGCTATTATGGCACTACCGGATTTGCGTGGCAAAACAAAGAAAGATCTCGCGGCAATCGCCCATATCTCGGGGTTGCTGAGACCGTCGGACACGAGTCGCATGACAAAACAACAACTGCTCGATTATTTATTGAGCGTGGCAGCAGACTCGGAAGAGGCGGTGGTCGCACAGGATGTCGTACCTGAGGCGTCTGAATCGAAGCAAAGGGCAAGCAAGAAGACTGAAAAAGTTGCCGTTCCCGAGACGACGAAAGACGCTGAAAAGGTGAAGTCTTCGACGGACGAGTCTGAGCCGGAGAAAGAAAAAGCTCCAAAAAAAGAATCGTCCGCGAAAAAGTCGAGCGGGACGACACGCAAAACACGCACGATCAAAGCGAAAAAAACGGAAGAAGAAGAGGACAAGAAAACGAGCACAAAAACGGTGCGCGAAGTCAAGAAGACAACCTCGAAAAATAAGTCCGATCGCTCTGAAAGTGCAGAAAAAGCCGAAGAAACGTTGGAAGAAGCCGATGTCGCGGAAAATGCACCCGTCGCGGAAGTAAAGCACCGAGAGCTCGTAGCCGTGGAGTCTGAGGAAGATAACGGCGAAGAAGATGAAAAGGGCGATGAGAGGTCGCAGGAAATCGCGACCGGAGTCCTGGAAGTAATGCCTGAAGGATACGGCTTTCTCCGTGTTGAAAACTACATCCAAAGTAGCCGCGACATCTATGTTCCCCCGCAATACATCCGCCGATTCAATCTGCGTACCGGCGACCTAGTTACGGGACCCGTACGTCATCAGCGCGACAATGATCGATATAAGGCACTTTTCTATGTGCGTGAAGTCAACGGCGAAACGCCCGACAAGATGATTCGGCGACCGCATTTTGACCGTTTGACGCCCATCTATCCTAGAGAGCGATACACATTGGAGACGAATCGCGAAGAACTCTCGACGCGCATCATCGATCTCGTTTGTCCGATTGGAAAAGGTCAACGCGGCATGATTGTATCGCCGCCGAAAGCCGGTAAGACGATCTTGCTCCAGAAAATTGCGAACTCGATTTCCTTCAATAACCCCGAGACGGAACTGATCGTACTTCTCATCGATGAGCGTCCAGAGGAAGTGACCGACATGCAGCGCTCAATCAAGGGCGAAGTCGTCTATTCGACATTCGATAAAACACCTGAAAACCATGTCCGCATTACGGAGCTCGTGCTAGAGCGCGCCATGCGTCTCGTCGAACTCGGCAAGGATGTCGTGATTCTTCTCGACAGCATCACACGCATGGGTCGGGCGTACAACTTGACAATTAACCCGACGGGACGCACGCTGTCAGGCGGTCTCGATCCCGGCGCTTTATACGGACCGAAGCGGTTCTTCGGCGCCGCACGCAATATTGAGAACGGCGGAAGTCTGACCATCATCGCGACGGCTCTGATCGAAACGGGATCACGCATGGATGAGGTGATCTTTGAAGAGTTTAAGGGTACCGGCAATATGGAAGTCATCCTCGATCGCAAATTGGCGGACAAACGCATTTTCCCCGCTATCGATATCACACGTTCCGGAACACGCCGCGAAGAATTGCTCCTGAGCGAAAAAGAACTCGATGCCATTTGGCTTTTGCGCAAAACGTTCACGCAGCTTGAGACGGCAGCCGTGACGGAGACGATGCTTGGACTTCTTCTGAAAACGCGAAGTAATGACCAGTTTATTTCATCGATTAATGTGTCACTAGCAGACAAATCGCTGTTTGACGCGATGCGCGGAGGCATGCCGAAACGCGACTGAAATGATTCTGCTTGAATTACATTAGATCTGAGAATAGGTTACAATGTAGAGCGCATGGATTTTTTTTCATTTGTTAGAGACGTTGCATCAAATCCGTTACTTGCCGTCACTGTTATCCTGACAATTGGCGTTATTTTAGTGAATGGGTGGACTGACGCACCTAATGCGATTGCAACGGCTATCTCTACGCGTGCCATCTCTGTCCGAGGCGCGATTATCCTCGCTTCCGTTATGAATTTCTTAGGCGTTTTCGTGATGACCATGATCAGCGCGACGGTCGCTGAGACGATTTTTAATATGGTTGATTTTGGAGGCGATGCGCACGATAGCATTGTCGCGCTTTGTGCCGCCATGGTGGCTATTGTTGTTTGGGCTTCAGGTGCTTCCTACTTCGGTATACCAACAAGCGAAAGTCACGCGCTGATCGCCGGGTTGTCCGGTGGTGCGATCGGTTTGCAAGGCAGCTTTTCAGGTATCAATGGGGCTGAATGGGTGAAAGTTCTCTATGGATTGGTTCTATCGTCAGTTCTCGGATTTGTATTCGGCTATGTGACTACGAAAATCATCGAGAGGATTTGCTGCAATGGTCACCGGCGCAATCTGGCACAAGGTTTTCGAAAAGCGCAAATCGGTGCGGCTGCGGGCATGGCTTTCATGCACGGCGCGCAGGACGGTCAAAAATTCATGGCTGTTTTTATGCTGGGCATTATGCTGAATAAAGGGCAGTCGGTGGCGGGCGCCTTTAAGGTGCCGATCTGGATGATGCTGCTATCCTCGTTAGTGATGGCGCTTGGAACCTCCATCGGCGGCTACCGTATCATCAAGGCGGTCGGGATGGATATGGTGAAGCTTGAACCTTACCAAGGATTTGCCGCTGACCTTGGGGCGAGCGCCAGTCTGTTATTGGCGCAGGTCTTCGGTCTGCCCGTCAGCACGACTCACACGAAAACGATCGCGATTGTCGGTGTGGGGGCATCCGGACGTCTATCGAATGTCAAATGGGGCATAGTTGGTGAAATGGTTGTGAGTTGGGTGCTTACTTTTCCATGTTGCGGTCTGATCGGATACGGTATGACGAAGCTCTTTATGGCGATCTTTTAATTGCCACCGCGCACGTTGTTTGACATGATACTGCTGTCATATGAGGGAGATATATGAATGAAAAAGAAAAAAAGAAAAAATGATTATTTCGCTCTGCTCGAAGAGCTCGTCGAGTACATTCAAAAAGCGGCTTCTTTCTTAAGTGACACCATGAATGATTACAATATCGAGTATCTATCATCAGGTACTCTCGATGAGATGCACGATATTGAACATTCTGCAGATATTAAACTACAAGAACTCACATCAAAACTGGCACGTGAATTTATTACACCTATTGAACGGCAGGATATTCTTGCGATCGCTCAGCGAATCGATGATGTGACAGATGCGATTGAAGATGTTTTAATGCGCCTCTATATGTACAACATCGTAGAACTTCGCAAAGAAGCCTTCGAATTCGTCGAGGTGATTATGACCAGTACGGAAGTGCTTATGAAGATTATGGCAGAATTTGCGAACTTCCGTCGCTCGAACGATATCCGTGCCAACATTATCAAACTCAACAGCTTGGAGGAAGAGGGCGACGCAATCTATATGCGTGCGATCCGCAGACTCTACCTCGAAGAACAGGACCCGATCGCTGTCATCGCATGGACCGAGATTTTCCGTCGTTTAGAAGGGTGCTGCGATGACTTTGAAGATGTCAGCCAGGAAATCGAATACGTTTTGATGAAAAACACATAGTGAAAAAAGTGAAGATCATGATGAAGAGCGATTTATGCGATCTATGATCGCAACTCCGAGGGGGGGATTTATGAAAAACGAACGTCATCACGGTTTTGCGACAAGGCAAATTCACGCCGGCAAAGAGAAGAATCCAAAAGGCGCGTTGTCGACGCCCATCTACCAGACATCCACATTTGAATTTGATTCCGTTGAACATGGAGGCGCCTGCTTTGCGGGTGAAGAGCAAGGCTACATCTACACAAGGCTAGGCAATCCGTCGCTTGATGCCGTTGAGAAGAAAGTGGCATCGCTAGAAGGCGGGCAAGCCGCTCTCGCGGCGGCGTCAGGCATGGGCGCCATCTCGTCCGCGCTCTGGACTTCGCTTTCATCGGGCGATGAAGTCGTCGCCGACGAGACGCTTTACGGGTGCACGTTCTCGTTGCTCGCGCACCAGTTCGGGCGTTTCGGCATCTCCGCCACCTTTCAAGATTTTACGAACCCGGACAATCTCAAGGCGGCGCTGTCCGAGAGAACAAAAGTCGTGTACTTTGAGACGCCCTGTAACCCGACGCTTAAGATTGTTGACATCAAGGCGATCGCCGACACAGCGCACGCATACAATCCCAAGATCAAGGTTATCGTCGACAACACGTTCTGTTCACCTTATCTACAGACGCCGCTGGCTCTCGGCGCTGATGTCGTCGTTCACAGCGCGACCAAGTATCTGAACGGACACGGCGATGTCATCGGCGGCTTTATCGTCGGCGACGAGGATTTTATTGCTTGTTGCGGTAGTGTCGGGTTGAAGGATTTGACAGGTGCGACGATGAGTCCCTTCAACGCCTTTCTCATTGAGCGCGGTCTCAAGACGCTCGACATCCGCATGGAAAAGCATTGCTCCAACGCCGAGAAACTTGCGGGCTATCTGCGCGCACATCCCGCCGTCACGCGCGTCTATTATCCGGGATTTGAAGATTTCCCCGGTCACGAGATTGCAAAGGGACAGATGCGTCGTTTCGGCGGCATGATTGCCGTCGAGTTCGCCATGAGCCGCGAGGAGACGGCTGCCGCTATCAACAATCTTGAACTCTGTACGATCGCCGTCTCGCTCGGCGATGCGGAGACGTTGGTCGAGCAGCCGGCGACGATGACACATTCCGCGTACAACGCGGAAGAGCTGAAAGCGGCAAACATTCCGGAGAGTCTCGTGCGCATTTCAGTCGGTTTGGAAGATGCGGAAGACATCATCGCCGATTTTGACCGTGTCCTTCCCAAGTAAAACAGGTTTAACTCCTGCGAGTTCAATATGTGGATACAGTTTGACCTCACCGCTTTCGATGTTATTCGAACCGCCAATTGTGAACGGCTTATCTGCGTCAGCTGAAATCACGCGACACTTGCCCGCGATCTCCTGAGCGACCGTTACCACGTCGTCACCATCCAAGCTGTTGAAATGTTTTCACGCGGTCTGCATGTTGAGGACGGTGGTATTGATGTCAAGAATTGCCCAAGGTGAGTGCTAATTTGTGAGGTGAAAGAAGAAATAGAGAGGATTTATTTGATAAGACAATGAAAGATCGTGAAGCGAGTGTGCTAACGATTGTTGCAGATTCTAAGAAATAAATCATCGTATAAAAGCTCAGACAGTGGCATCTTTCTGTTTCGAGAAATTAAGAATATTGAATATTTCGAAGTAGAATGATAGTAAGTAGAAGCTTGGGAGGTGTGTTATTTGTCCATGAAAATCGATTATTTGGGACATAGCGGTTTTTTCGTTGAAACGGACAGCGTGTTGCTGCTGTTTGATTATTATTGCGGAGATCTTTCGTTTATAGGACAGAAGCCTGACGAAAAGCCGCTGTTTGTCTTTGCGAGCCATGTTCATGAGGATCACTATAACCCTAAGATCTTCTTTCTTTCGGATATTCACCCCCGAACGACATATCTTTTGTCATTTGATATCAAGGGGGATCCGGCTGTGCCGGAAGACCGTGATGTTCAGTATTTGGATGCTGACAGGACATACGCGATCGAAGGGCTTGGCACGGTGACGACGCTTTTTTCTACCGATGAAGGTGTCGCGTTTCTCGTCAAAACCCCTTGTGCAACGCTTTTTCACGCGGGAGATCTTCATTGGTGGGACTGGCCCGGCGAAGATCCTGAATGGCTTGAAAACCAAGAAACCGTTTTTAAGCGCGAGATTGGAAAGCTTGAGAGCACGTCCATTGATGTCGTCTTTGCCGTTCTGGACGGTCGGCTGGAAGATAATTATTGGAAAGGCATGGAGCAGATTCTGTCTGTCCTGCGTCCGCGATATGTTTTGCCGATGCACTTCTGGGAAGACAGAGGCATTGTAGATCGATTTAGGGAGCTTCCCGCCTCGCGGGAATCGGAGACGATTATACTAGATACGACAAAAGAAACCCATTGGGAAATTAAACTTGAGGAGGAATAACTTATGAAATTCAAGATGGTACATGAAAACTATAATGTAACGGACCTGGACCGCTCACTCGTTTTCTACGAGGAGGCGCTGGGATTAAAGGAAAAGCGCCGCATCACCGCCGAGGATGGCTCTTTTATCATCGCGTATCTCGGGAATGAAGAGAGCGATTTTGAACTGGAATTGACTTGGCTTAAGGATCATCCCGAACCGTACGATCTCGGGGATGAGGAATTTCATCTGGCGTTCGAGACAGACGATTTTGAATCTGCACATGCACTGCATGAAAAGATGGGCTGCATTTGCTTTGAAAATCCATCCATGGGGATCTATTTCATTCAGGACCCGGATGGATACTGGCTGGAAATATTACCGACCCGGTAAAAGCGGTTACATCAAATAGTAGGTGACATATTGCTGCTTGATAGCGAATTTGTCGGTCATTGCGTGTGTCAAGCTTATCGTGCTCTCTCGGAAAACGCTCGGAAAAATCGGATAACTTCATGTTTGCGTGACCTGAATTTCTGTGTTACTATCTACTTTGCGCTTTTGCGCGACGGATACGATTGAATGCACCGAAGGTGAGGAGATACAACATGGCTAGATGCGAAATTTGTTCAAAGGATATGTTCTTTGGCAGAAAAATCAAAATTACGCGTTCGCAGATTTCCGGTCGCGGACTGCATCGTCAGCGCGCGAATATCAAGAGAGTTCGCGTCGTCGTTGACGGAGTCCCCAAGAGAATGAACGTCTGCACGCGCTGCCTCAGAAGCGGACTCGTTCAGCGCGCGTAAGATTTTTTAATCTGACAAATGCGCGGAGTGACGCCTGTAAACTAAACGAGCTTACTCCGGGCTATTTCAGGCTAACTTAAAACACCTGACCCGGGGGAGGACAGGTGTTTTTGATTGCACTTTTTCTTATGAGTTGTCAGTGCGCTGACGCGTTACCCCACCTGCTTTTCCTTGTGTTCGGCGCACGGTCCGTCGAGGAGTCCGCGATGGATAGCTTTCGTCGGGCAGACTTCGACGCACTCTCCACAGTGGATGCAAGCATATTGGTCGATGACTGCGAGGTTGTCTTCGATCTTGATGGCGTCGACGGGGCAGGTGCGCACACAACGGCTGCAGGCGATGCACCCGACCTTGCAGGTGTTCCGCACGACTTTCGCGGGCCAGTGATTGGAGCACGTGACGTTCGTCGCGAGCTCGTGCTTGGGAATCAGACGGATCAGCTCTTTCGGGCAAGCTTTGACGCATTTGCCGCATGCGGTGCAAAGATTGTGGTTCACCTTAGCGACGCCGTCTTCGATGTAGATCGCGTTGAATTCGCAGACGTTGACGCAGTCGCCGAAACCGAGGCACCCAAATGTACAGGAATTAGGTCCGGAGAAGAGTCCGTTCGCCGATGCGCAGTGCGGTGTTCCCGTGTATTCGTATCGTTCATGCGTGTGTTCGCACGTCCCCTGGCAGAAGACGTTCGCAACGAATGGGACTACCATTCCCGCCTCGACGCCGAGCGCTGCGGCGATAGCCGTCGCTGTATCCTGACCGCCCGCCGTGCAGAGTGTTGTGTCTTCCTCGGATTTGTCGGCGAGGGCGGACGCGTAGGCGGAACAACCGCTATAGCCACAGCCTCCGCAGTTCACACCGGGGAGGATGCCCTCAAGCTCTTCCTGAAGAGGATCTTTCTCCACGCTGAAATAATGAAAGACAACGAGAATGATGGCGCCCATCAGGAGCGCGATGCCTCCGCCAATGAGAGTAGCGCCGAGGACGGAATTGAGTAGAATGATGACCATAATAATCTCCTTCCACGCTTAACCGAATAAGTTCTCAATTACGCCTTTGAATCCCATGAAAGAGACAGAGACGACGGAGGCTGCCATTAAGGTGATAGGCAGACCTTGCATGAATTCGGGAATATCGGCTTTTTCCATTTTCTCGCGAACGCCTGTGAATAGAAACATCGCCAGCATATAGCCGACACCGGCTCCGAACGATGACATCATGGCGCTACCGAAGTTGTAGATCTCCTGAATGTTAATCAGCATGACGCCGAGGATGGCGCAGTTCGTCGTGATAAGTGGCAAATAGATACCCATCGCCTTGTAAAGCGGCGGGAATGCCTTGCGGATAATCGCCTCAAGCACTTGAACGACGGCGGCGATGACGAGGATGAAGACAACAGTCTGCAAATAGCCGAGATTGATCGGTTCTAAAATAGACCAATAGATGGGATACGTGATACCTGTCGCGACGATCATGACGAAGATAACGGCGACGCTCATGCCCATCGCGTTTTTCAAATCCTTGGTCAGTCCGAGAAACGAACAAACACCTAAGAATCTTGAGAGAACGAGATTGTCGATCAGGACGACACTGAGTAAAATGATGAGCATTTCTTTCATTTCGTTTCCTCTCTTTCTGCTTGCTTCACATCCTTAAGCTCGACCAGAATACCCGGCTCTCTCAATGCTTTGGGAACAATGACTTTTGGCTCATCTGTCTGCCCTTCGAGATCATCCGACGCGTGATCAACAGGAGCTGTGTTGGCGCTGATGCAGCCGGGACACTCAGCGCATCCTATGACCGCCTGTGGTTGTCGTGCATAAAAACGCTTATTCAGCTTCTGCGTGATGGCGACCATGATGCCGAAGACTGCGAAGCCGCCGGCAGGCAATCCGAAAATCATCATCGGTTGCAGACCGCCTTCCGTGATCCACGGCATCTTCATTCCAAAGAACGTACCGAAACCGAGGATTTCTCTTATCGAACCTATGAAGAAGAGCGCGAGCGTAAAGCCGACGCCCATGCCGAGTCCGTCGATGGCGGAGCGCACAACGCCGTGACTGTTCGCAAACGCCTCCGCGCGTCCGAGAATGATGCAATTGACAGTGATCAACGGGATGAAGATGCCGAGTGAGGCGTTCAACGCCGGCACGTACGCCTGCATGAGGAATTGCAGAATAGTGACGAGACTGGCGATGATGGTGATGTAGGCTGGAATTCTGACTTTGTCAGGGATGACTTTCCGTAAGAGAGAAATGACGACGTTCGACATGATCAGGACCGCCGTCGCGGCGACCCCCATGCCCAGTCCGTTCTCCGCCGATGTCGTGACGGCGAGCGCCGGACAAGTTCCCAACATCAGGATGAGAAGCGGGTTTTCCTTTAGAACACCTTTCAGGAATTCATAAAAAAGAGAGTTCTTCTTTGTCACGGTGATTCCTCCACTTCTATTTGCATAAATGCGTTGAAGGCGGCAGCCGCAGCTTTAACGGAGTTGATGACGGAGACGGAAGAGATCGTGGAGCTGCTCACCATGTCGATATCTTTCAACGGATCAGATAGAAAGCGCCCCTTGAACTGATCAGTGAACGGCGCCAAGGCGACGTTCTGTCCTAACCCTGCCGTCTCATTCGATGCATCCGGCACGATACCGACAATGACGCCTTCAAGATTGAAACCGACCATCACCGGCATTTGTCCCGCGTAGCCCTTGCTCGATGCGCGGACGATGGCTCCGACGACATCGCCTTTTTGCTTGACGACAAATATCTGATCGACACTCGGATGATCGATCGTCAAATCGACCGGTGTACTTGCGGGGAAGCTTGTGCCGGCTTCCGTAATCAATTCCACCGGGAAGTCGTCGGCTTCGGGGAAGAGCGCACGCTTGTTTGCGTCCGCCATCAACTGTTCCTGTTTTGCACGTGCGTCCGCCGTGATCGTCGCAGTGACAGCGAGCAAAGCGACACATGCGGCGCAGATCACCGTCAGAATGATGGCGGGCACTACACCCCTTTCAATGAAGGGAACATGCTGTTTGCTTTTCTCATGATTTGGCATGTTTAGTACCTCCAACCGTCATGGGTGTTGTCCACCGTTCAATGTGGGGGGTGAGAATGTTCATCAGCAGGATGGCGAAAGAGACACCCTCAGGCATGGCGCTATAGACGCGCAGTAGTCCCGTCAAGAGTCCCGCTCCAACGCCGAAGATAATTTTACCGAGAATGGTCGTTGGCGTCGTCACATAATCAGTGACCATGAAAAACGCCGCCAAGACGAGCGCGCCCGAGAGCAAGTGGACGAGGACGTCCTGTCCCGTTGCCAACATGAAGAGGGCTGTTGTGCCGATAAAAGAAATCGGCGCCCAGATGTCGATGATCCCCGTCAAAAGGAGAAAGATGCCGCCGATGAGAAGGGCGACGACTGAAGTCTCGCCGATACAGCCGGCGTGGCATCCGAGGAATAAATCGAGTGTAGAGGGCAATGAGCCCTGACCTTGTCCGACGATGGCCAGCGGTGTCGCGCTTGACACGAGATCGGTCGCCGCGTCGCCTGCGAATTTTCCTAGCACGCTGTAAGTTGAGATCTGTGCCGTAAAGGAGACGGATAGGACGATACGCCCCGTGACGGCGGGGTTGGCGAAGTTGTCGCCGAGACCGCCAAATAGTTGTTTGGCGACGACAATGGCGACGAAGTTGCCGATGAGCAAAACCCAGATCGGGCAGTTAACGGGCAAGCTTGCCGCGAGGAGTAAACCGGTGACGACGGCGGAGAAGTCGCCGACCGTCTGCTTTCTCTTCATCACAATCCTCGCAAGCGCTTCGAATAGAGCTGCGGAGGCGGCGCTGATGCCGAAGAGCATCGGAGCTCTCCAGCCGAAAATAAAGGTCGACGCGATGATGACGGGGACGAGCGCGATGACAACATGCAACATCACCGAACGCGTTGTCGTCTTGTCGCGGATATGCGGTGAAGCGGATACGCGTAACATCAGCTCTGACCTCCTTTCTCGCGGGCAGCCGCTCTTGCGGCGCGAACAAGTGTTTTTCCGTTTCGGATGTTCTGGACGAGGTAGCGCTTGGCGGGACAAACATATGTGCAGCTACCGCATTCGATGCAGTTGAGGACGTGGCGTTCGTCGAGTTCAGTCGCATTATTTGCGCGCGCTGCTTTGTCGAGTGCGGCAGGCATCAACTTCATCGGGCATGCACGGAAACATCGACCGCAGTGGATACATGCCGATTCTTCCGGGAGTGCGGCTTCTTCCTCTGTGAAGACGAGGATAGCGTTGTTATGCTTCAAAATCGGGCGCGTGATGTCATCGACGGCGACGCCCATCATCGGCCCGCCCATGATAATCTTTCTGGCTTCAGCTTTCAGACCGCCCGCTTTCTCGATGACTTCTTCAATGCTGCTCCCGATCGGAACCTCAAAATTGCCGGGAGTCTTGACGGCACCTCCGTCGAGCGTAATCCATTTTTTGACGAGCGGCATGCCTGTCCTCAGATACCGTGCGATAAACCAAATGGTCGTAACATTCTGCACGATGACACCGACGTCGGCAGGCAGACCGCCTTCCGGAACGATACGGCCGTTTATAAAACGAATCAGCACTTTTTCCGCTCCTGTCGGATAAGAGGTCGGCAGTACTTTTATCTCGACACTACCGCGACCATCGCGCTTTGCGCGTTTGGCGGCTTTTTTCAGTGCGACGGCGGCGTCTTTTTTATTGTCTTCGATTCCGAAAACAACATTTTCGATGCCGCACCAGAATGCTGTTGCAAGTGCTCCGGCGACGCACTCATAGGCGTTTTCCAAACATATACGATTATCCGTTGTAATGTAGGGTTCGCACTCCGCCGCATTGACAATGAGCGTATCAACTTTTTTGTCGGGCGGGGGATTGAGCTTGATATGTGTCGGGAAAGCTGCGCCACCGAGTCCGACGAGTCCGGATACGCGGATAGCCTCGATAAAACTTGCGTGATCCGTGACGACGGGCTTCTTGACGAGCTCCGAGACCGTATCTTTGCCGTCCGAGACGATGGTCACATACTGCGCGCGACTTCCGTCACTCAAAATCTGTTCTTGGACCGATTCGACTTCGCCGGAGACGCTCGCATGGACCGGTACGCTCCACGCGCCGAGCGGTTTCCCGAGAGGGTCTCCGATGTCGACGTGATCGCCCTTTTTCACAATTGATTCGCAACCGGGACCAACTTGCATGTCAAGAGGGATTGTTACACGGGAAAAACCGGAGAGCGGCTTGATAGCGAGACCGGCCGTTCCCTTCTTGTCGGCGGGGTGGATCGCCTGCGACAAGCCAAGCCATTTCATCTTCATACATTACCCTTTGCTTTTTGGAGATAGGAGATGCACGCGGAAAGCATGATAATTATGATTACTCTCCCATCGTTTCCATGCTTATTTATCTTATCCAGTTTAACGCTTGGAATCACATTCTTCAATGGTCAGCGAAGAGGATTGCTGTGATAGAATCTCACTTGATCAGTCAATGAACGGAGTTTCCATGCGCTCAAAAAAACAGGTCAACTTGCTTGAAGGTCGAATTCTGCCGACAATTGTAAAGCTTGCGACGCCGATTATGGCGAGTTCTTTTGTGGGGCTTGCGTACACGCTGACCGACATGTTCTGGGTCGCCGGATTAGGCGATCGCGCTGTCGCCGCCGTAGGGTCGTGCGGGACGCTCCTCTGGCTCGTCGACAACTTGTTTTCGATTCCGCGCGTGGGCGGGCAAGTGCTTGTCGGACAATCGCTCGGAGCCGGAGAGCAGGATGAGGCGAGGATGTGGACGCGAGCTGCGTTGCGCCTCGGGTATGCCGTGGCGTTCTTGGCGACGATTCTATTCATCTCGATGTCGGGCGTTCTCACTTCGATTTTTCAGTTCAATGAAGCCGATACAATCACTCGGATGGAGACGTATCTGCGCATTGTAAGTCTCGGTCTCATACCGAAGGTTGGTGTCAGGCTCTACAGTGCCGTTCTTACGGCGTCGGGAAACAGTTTCACACCTTTTGTCATCTATGTAACAGGGTTGGTGCTCAATATAATACTTGACCCGCTATTTATTCTCGTCTTCAAGTGGGATGTCGCCGGCGCCGCGATTGCGACTTTGATTGCTGAGGTCGTCGCGTACGTGCTTATGTTGGTGGCCGTCAAGCGGCATGAACTGTTTTCGAATCTGCGCCTTTTACGCGAGCGCTTGAATTTTCAGCTCTTGAAGCCTATTGCGAAACTTGGAGCGCCGATCTCCGTTCAAGGGGCGATGCACGCCTCGGTGACGATTCTGATCTCTCGCCAAACTGTCCGGTTCGGCGACCTTGCCGTGGCGGCTCAGAGGCTAGGGGCGCAAATCGAGAGTATTTCGTGGATGACTGCCGACGGTTTCAGCGTCGCGGTCAACGCTTTCATGGCGCAGAATTTCGGCGCTCGTTTATTTGATCGCACGGGTAAAGGATATCGTGTCGGTTTTTATCTTATCTCCTCGATCTGTACCGTGACCACGCTCATTCTCTATTTTCTCGGTGAACCGATCATGGGTTTCTTCTTCTCAGATCCGGTGTCGATTGTGCACGGTCGCGACTATCTGCAAGTTCTTTCCGCCTCGCAGTTGCTCCAAGGGCTGACCTTGCTGACGAGCTCCGCTTTTTCCGCGCTCGGTCAATCCTTTATCCCCTCAATCGTCATGACGAGCTTCATGATGTTGCGCCTGCCAATCGGGGAGGCGCTCTCTGCCACGTCGCTCGGCGTTAAAGGCATCTGGTGGTCTTTTTCCATGACGACGAACGTCGCAGGCTTGATACTCATCGCGATTTTCCCGTTCTTCATGCGTCGCCTGCGACGTAAGGAGGATATATTCCGGCGAGGACAGCGTCAGTAATATTCATGATGCCGTGACCTTTTTGTCATTCGTTTCCGTATCCGTTTTATTTTGCTTATCTCGCTTGTATCAGTACCTCCGGAAGTAGCGGTAATATTGCGCTATCCGTAGCCTTGTGCATTTTTTCGTGTTGCAATCTAGACGCACAGTGTTTAGAATAAGGATAACTATTTTAATGCCTCTAGAGCATTTGTAACACCTTTTGGGGCAATAGAAAGAGGTGCAGATTATGAGTACATACAGAGTCGCCGTGTTTACAGGAGAGAAAACGATTGAATTCAAAGAACTGGAATTGAAGAAACCTCTCGGTACGCAGGCTCTTGTCAAAATTGATAGTTGTGCGCTCTGCACGTTGGAGCAGAGAGTGTACAACGGAGTCATGCGCTACTACCCCTTTGCCGGCGGCCATGAGTTTGCCGGTACTGTATGCGAGATCGGCGATAAAGTGGTTCATCTCAAACCGGGTGATCATGTGACTGCACGCATTTTGACGAACTGCGGTTCCTGCTATTATTGCCGCAACGGTCACGAGAACCAATGTGTTATTTCCTTCCAAGCATCACTGCATGAAGGGATTAACGGCCCCGGAGGGCTGTCGGAATATATCCTTATTGATGAGTCGCTTCTCTACAAAATGGCGAACGACATTAACCTCTCTTATGCCGCACTGACAGAACCGCTCGCCTGTTGTGTACACAGCATCTCCCAAGGGAACATTGAATTGGGCGATGATGTCGCCGTAATAGGCGTGGGTATTATGGGCGCTTTCCACATAAAACTGGCAAAACTTCGCGGAGCAAGAGTCATTGCCATCGAGCTTGATCCGGAACGCTTGGAAATCGCGAAAGAGATGGGTGCGGATGTGCTCGTCGACGCAGGGAAATGCAATTCAGTCGAGAAAGTGATTGAATTGACGGAAGGACGTGGAGCAAACGTTGTTTTCTGTACGGTCGCTAATCCGCAGTCAGCGGCGGAAGCTATCGCCATGGCCGGCAAACTGGGGAGAGTTGTGCTTTACTCCTCATTTCATCCTAAACTTCCCATCGAGCTTGATGTCAACCATGTTCATTATTCCGAGATGATTATCACAGGTTCCGTAAACCCCAAGATCAAAGATTTTTATGTAGCCTCCAAACTGCTGTCTACCGGTATTGTGAACCCTGCCCGTCTCATTTCTGAGGAGGTGCCGTTTGAAAATATTGATTACGCTCTCCAGCGCGCAATAGATCCTGAAACGTATCGGGTTATTGTCAAAATATAGGTCGGAATGTAACAACAGTGCCTTTTGACACTGGGATAGGTGTGAAAGGGAAGAAAATGGCAAACAACCGTGGAAAGCTTGGGCTTCTCCATAGCTCAACGATGATCATCGGCGGGATGTTCGGGAGCGCCATCTTCTCCCTTTCCGGGGTAACCATCATGAACGCCGGTCCCGCTTCCATCCTCTCATGGATCATCGCGGGGATTATCTTGTTCTTCTACGGATTGCTCAACGCGGAATTATCGACCGTTTTTCCGCGTTCGGGCGGTGTCTTTGTCTTTCCCGCTAAAACACTCGGCAAGACGCCTGAGCAGGGGCGTTTATGGGGGTGGATCGCGAGCTGGGGCTATTTGAGCGGTGCATGGGTTGGGACATCTTTTGCGGCGGTGTATGTCGGTTCCTATCTAAGTCAGGCTTTTCCCGCGCTTTTGTATTTACGCGTTCCTTTAGCTCTTTTGGCCATTTTCTTATGCGGTTTTCTGAATGCATTCAATATTTCCGTTGCGGGACGGGTCAGTGCCATCCTGACCGGTTCACTGATTTTGACCATGCTCGTTTATGTCGGTGTAAGTTTTTTTGGCGGGGCGTGGGATAGTTCCCTTCTTCATCCTTTTTTCACACAAGGGAAACAAGGACCTTTCGGTTTCATCCTTTCGGTTCCCATCGCGATGGTCGCATACGGTTCCATTGTATCCGCGGCCTTCATGGTCGGTGAGATTAAGAATCCGAATAAAACAATCCCGCGCGCCATGATGATTGCCATGAGTGTAGTGATGTCACTGTACTTTCTGATTCTGCTCGCTACCCTCGGATTAGTAAGCGCTGATTTCCTGAGTAGTGATCCCAACATGGCAATGATTCCGCTCTATGCCGCCGCCCGCACAAAGCTGATGAATCTTCCATGGTTGCCCGTGCTGCTTTCGCTGGCGGCAACGATCGCGCTTCTCTCCAACATGATGGTTCTGACGGCGCTTGCTGCTCGCGTCGTTCAGGCTGCCGCCATTTCCGGAATCCTTCCGCGTATTCTGGGGGAAAATAATAGAAAAACGGGCGCGCCGCTGAGAGCGGTCGTTCTCGTGACGCTCTGTTTTTCCGCGTTAGCCGCCTTTCCGGACGTCACGTTGTTCGCGATCAATTTGAGTGCGATGTGCAATGCTGCCGTTGTCTCGATCATCTGCATTACTGTTATCAAGGCGAGGAAGAAATTCCCGGGGCAGGCTGCTTTTAACGCTCCGGGCGGTAAAATCACGCCGGTTATTATGATGATTGTTTTACTTTCTTGTTACGTTCCGCAATTTTTTATGGGCGGATGGTATATTTGGGTTTTTACCGCATCTTACATGCTTTGCGGGGTACTGATCTTTTTTTCGAGCGCAAAAAAAAGACGCAAAGCAGAAACAGAATCGATGGATTCTTTGCATGAATAAGGAGACGTCCGCAATGGATTATTTAGAACTGACACAAGTATCTCAGGCTCCCTCTTGTCTTGCGCTGGGAAGGTTTGACGGTCTGCATCGCGGGCATCAGGCGGTGATCGATTTTCTGACCGGCAAGGCGTCTTCGCGTGGTCTCAGGTCTACGCTGCTCAGCTTCAATTATGATAACGTGTTGAACAGCTCAAAATGCATCACGTCTGAGTTGGAAAAGCGCCTCCTTCTGGAGAAAAGCGAACTCGATCTCATGGTGTCTATCGATCCGGAAAGCTTTGATGACGCGGCTCTCGTCCGCTTTGCCGTTGAAAGGCTCGGCGCCGAAGTCATTGTTGCCGGAGCCTGTGACAAGCGCCTTCCGTTGTTCAGGGAGATGAGCTCGCTTCTCGGGTTTGAGCTTTTGCTTTGCGACATTGTCAGCCACGACGGAGAGCCTGTCACTCGTGAGCGCGCATCGGAATTGCTGGATGCCTGTGAGTTTAAAAACCTGCGGGCAATGTTGGGTCACCCATATATCATCTACGGTGAAGTCGTTTACGGTAAACAGCTAGGACGAACGGTCGGAATGCCTACGGCAAACATCGGCTTTGTTCCGAATAAGCATTTGCCCCCCGACGGTGTTTACGGTGCCATTTCAATGGTCGACGGAAACTTATACCGCAGCATGGCCAATATCGGACGCCGTCCGTCCGTCGATGATTTTGAGTATGTCACCGTAGAAAATTTTCTTCTCGATTTTTCTGGCAATCTTTACGGCCAGTATCTTAGAATGGATCTACAGGAAAAAGTGCGCGGCGTGGTGCGGTTTGATTCTTTGGAAGAAGTACGCGAGCAAGTCGAAAAAGACCTGGACTTCGTGCGCCGGACACTGGAGGAGAGTTTCTTTGAATATACATCGAGAATAAACGCGCCTGAGAAGACAAAGGATTGAATGTTTTGACTATGAGAGATGCAGAAGATTTGACACACATAGACGTACCCCTTTATGCGCGAGTTGCTTACGCTTACTATTTAGGCGGCCTCACGCAGGGTGAAATAGCGAAGAGAATGAGGACATCGAGGCAGAGAATCAACAGGATTCTGGCCAAGTGTCTCAGTCTTGGAATCGTGGAAATACACATTCACGGTGAATCGTCCATGTTTTTAGAGCAGGAAACGTCACTTGCAAACAAGTATAATCTGAGGTCTGTCCGACTGGTTGAAGAGACGCAGGATGAACAAGAGTTTTTCGTTTCCATCGGTCGGGCTGCCGCACGCTTTATGACGGAAACACTTCAAAGCGGTGATGTGATCGGTTTTTCACGAGGGCGTACGCTGTCCGCTATGCTTGAACACCTGGAACGTCTCGAACTCGACAATTTGACAGCGACACAGCTTATGGGAGGCTGGAACCATCAAGCCGGCGGCATTGGAGGGGACAATATCGTAATGCGTTTCAGTGAAATAATTCCCTCAAAAGTTAATATGCTATATGCCCCTGTCCTGGTTAATGATGAGGAATTACGCCGTGGCATTATGCGCGAGCCATATTTTCTAAGGTCGTATGAAGTTATTCAGTCTTGTACTGTCGCGATGCTGGGTATCGCGGAGATTAAAAATCTCAGTTTTCCTCAGATTAAACAAATTCGCCCGTATGTCCCGCCTGAAGCTGTGGGGGAAATCTGTACCCGCCTATTTGACAAGGACGGAAAAATTCTTAAAACAAAAATTGACGATCGAACGCTAGCGATTGCACCGGAAGACCTGTGCAAAATACCGTTACGCGTGGGAGTCGCGGGGATGACGTATAAGACGGAAGCGATCCTCGGCGCACTGCGAGGACAGCTCATCAATGCGCTGATTACAGATACGGCCGTTGCGGCCAAGCTGCTTGAAGCCTAAAATAGATGCTCTTCTTTTAGAAAAGCACGTAGTATTGGAGGATAAATTAATGGGTACAACTCACCGAATGAATCACATTTTTCGCGCGGACAAAAGGACTTTCATCCTAGCAATGGATCACGGTTCTAATTTCAACGTACTCCCTGCGTTGAAAGACCCTGGGAAAGTGATCCGCGCGTGCGCATCGGCAGGAGCGGACGCTTTTCTGTCCACGATCGGTATGCTCGACAAGTTTGCGGATTGTTTTCTTGGGAAAGGAGTTATTCTGCGCATCGATGGCGGCATTTCCTTTCTCGGAGCAAACGACAAACCGCTGCAAACGGTGGTGACGCCTGAACAGGCGCTTGCGATGGGAGCGGACGCGATCATTACCATGTGCTTCCCCGGTTCGCGTTTTGAGAACGAGACGCTTTCTTCTCTGGCGCGCAATATTCAGCAAGCTCACCGCTGGGGTATGCCCGTTGTCGCGGAAGCGCTTCCGCGCGGTTTTGAAAAATCCGAAGATTACCGTACGCCTGCGAACATTACATTTGCCTGCCGTCAAGCTGTTGAGCTTGGTGCGGATATCATCAAGACCGAGTACACAGGCAGTATCGAGAGCATGCGCGAGCTTGTGGAAAGCGTATACGCGCCGGTTGTCATTTTGGGCGGAGCGAAGAAAGTTCCTGAGCGACAACTGATGCAGGAGATTCGCGATGCACTCGACGCGGGCGCGGCTGGAGTTGCAATGGGTCGCAATATCTGGGGGCATCCTGATCCCGCGAAGTACACAGCGGCGATTGCAAAATTGATCCATGAGGATGCCACCGTTGAACAGGCCATGAAGGAGCTTGAGTAAGGAACTTCGCGCACATCAATCTGATGACGTGTCATAAATGAGGAGCCTTGCCGTATGATCAGGCAAGGCTCCTGTATGCAAATCTTATGACGAGTGCCCCATCATCCAGAGCGCGATCTTGTTCATATCGATGTCTTCTCTCGCCATTTCTCCCAAAATCTTTCCCTTGTAAATGACACCGATTCGGTCGCTCAGTGCCAAGATCTCATCAAGTTCCGTCGAAATAAGGAGTACGGCGCACCCGGCGTTTCTGGCATCCATAATCTGATGGTGGATGTAGTCGAGCGCCCCGATATCAACACCGCGTGTTGGATGAACGGCTAACAGCAGGTCAGGTTTTTTCTCAAGTTCTCGGGCGACGAGCAGTTTTTGCTGATTGCCGCCCGAAAGTGAACGCAGAAGGGCTCGGGGACCGCCCGCTTTGATGCCATACTTTTCGATTAGCTTCTCCGAATAATCCGTCAGCTTTTTCCAGTTCAGAATCCGCATGGATTTAAACTTGCTGTCGCTTACATTATGGAGTATCAAGTTTTCCGTGACATCCATGCTCATCATGGTCCCCATTTTCTGACGGTCTTCAGGGATATGCGCGATGTTATGATTCAGAACATCGCATGGAGCGCATCTGGGCGCGAGCGTCTCTCCTTGGAGAATAATCTGCCCGCTGATGCGCGGAAGCAGTGCCGCAATGCCCTTGATCAGTTCACTTTGCCCGTTTCCGTCGACACCGGCGATGCCGTAAATCTCTCCTCGATGCACTTTCAGGGAGAGATCATCCACGGAGAGCGCACCGGATAAGGATTTCATTTTCAGGTTTTTCACTTCCAACACAACGCATTTGTCATCGTGTTGGACGCGATCTAAGTGCATATCGAGTTTTCGACCGATCATCATCAAGGCGAGTTCCGACGGTGTCGTGTCGCATGTATTGACCGTGCCGATCACTTTTCCCGCACGGAGAACAGTGACCCGGTCACTGATTTCCATTACTTCTTTTAATTTATGTGAGATAAAGATAACTGACTTATCGTTTTTTCTTAGTTGATCGATGATGAGAAACAGCTCATCTGTCTCTGTTGGAGTGAGAACCGCCGTAGGCTCGTCAAGAATCAGCAGTTCTGAGTCATTGTAGACGGCCTTTAAGATCTCGACTCGTTGCTGTTGCCCGACGGTCAAATTGCTGATCAGGTCGTCAGGGTTAACTTCCAGAGAATACTTTTCCGAGATTTCACGGATTTTTTGGGAAATCTCCGCCCTGTTCAGGATGAAAGATTTTTGCTCGATGCTGAGCATCAGCATGACATTTTCCACGACGGTCAGTGTGGGCACCAGCATAAAATGCTGGTGCACCATACCGAGTCCGTAATGAATCGCGTCTTTGGGAGAACGAATGGAAACTTCCTCGCCGTTAATAATGATTGTTCCGGCATTCGGTTCAAGCAGTCCATAGAGAACATTCATCAAGGTGCTTTTACCCGCTCCATTCTCACCGAGAAGGGCGTGGACTTCTCCGACTTTCACGCAAAGATCCAGTTGGTCGTTTGCTACAAGGTCACCGAATTTTTTAGTGATTCCTCTCAATTCAAGTCGAGGAGCTGCCTGAGTTTCCTGCATGTCAATCTCTCCCAAAAATCTTGATTTGTTTTGCTTCGTCAAAGTGGAAGACGCTTATTTGTTCTCGTAATATTCCTTGTATTCCTCGTAGAGATCCTCCGTGCAGATGACACCGTCTTTAATATCCTTAATGAGTTTCGCCATCTTGTCTTTGACTTCTTGCGGAATCTTGTCTTCCAGCTGACCGTAACCCGTCATGACGACGGCGTCTTCGCGGATGCCGAACGGGTAAACGATGCCTTCGAATGTGCCTTCGTACACCATCTTCGCCGCGGTGTATGTCGCAATATCATTCAACACCATGACGCTGGACAATACCGTGTCGGGCGCCTGGGGAGCGAAGTCCGCGGAGGTTGCGACGTTATAGATGCCGCGCTCTTGGCACGCGGTAATAGCTCCGATGGAACCTTTATCGGCTGTTTGACTGAGGATATCGCATCCGGCGTCAAGGAGGGCGAGCGCGGCTTCCTTGACCTTGGCAGCATCGACATTGCCTGTGTAGACGTTGACGACCTCAGCGTCGGGATTGACGTATTTAGCGCCTACAATGGTACCGTTCAACACGGCGATGAGGGGTGGGATCTCAGAGCCGGAGACCATCGCGATCTTGTTGTTCTTGGTCATCAGTCCGCAGAGCGCTCCGACGAGGAATCCTACGTCTTGAGAGCTAGGTCTGAGAGAGGCGAGGTTTGTCCCGTTTCCTTTAGGTGCGCTTGTGACGGCAAACTTAATATCGGGATACTCTTCGGCGATTTGGCTGGCAGTCTCAAAGAACTGGTTGCCGTGACCAATAATGAGATTGTAACCTTCTTCCGCATAGCCTCTGAAGATCGTATCGTAATCGGCGGGTTCTGCCAAGTCTCTGTAAGCGACAGGGACATTGTATTCTTCTCCGAAACGTTTTACTCCTTCATAGGCGGGACCTGAGAATCCAATATCGGTGATTGGTCCCGGCAGGACAATAGCGATTTTGAAGTCTTTGGGCGGGTCAGGTTGCGATTTTTCGGGATCTGACACGTCAGGTTTAGACGCTTCAGTTTTATCCGGTCCTTCCGTTTTATCCGGAGTAGCCGGTTTGCAGGCGGACAAAACGAGCGCGATCGTCAGCAATAAGAGAACGATCATGGTGAGCACTTTTTTCATTGTATGTTTCCTCCTTTTTCTAAGTTGAAAGCGCACACGGATTGTTTTGTGTTGCGCAACATACACTATTTGCTTTTGCGATAAGGTTTCGCAAGACTTGACGGTTGCCGCGATTTGCGCGCAAACAGGACAAGCGCGATAACGGTCATGGCGTATGGGATCATCAGGGCAAACTGATAAGGGATACTGCCTGTTACTTGCAAGCGGAACTGTAAAGCATCGCCTGCACCGAATAACGCAACGGCAGCCAAGATCCCGATCGGCGTATATTTGCCGAAAGAAACTGTGGTCATGGCGATATACCCGCGTCCGCCCGTCATGTTGTCAAGGAACATATTGTTGATTCCAAGCGCCAAGAACGCACCGCCAAAACCGATGAGCAGCGTTCCGATGATACATGCGATATAGCGAATGCGTATGACGTCCAGCCCGACCGATTCGACGGCTAGGGGATACTCGCCGACGGCTCTAATTTTCAGTCCGATACGCGTATGTTTTAACAGTAACGCTGTCAAAGGTATCAGCAAAAAGCCTAGGTAAACAGGGATTGAGTAACCGAGCGGCTTAAAGGTAAATTCAGGCAGTATTTGCTGGCTACTAGTGTCCTGAGGGAATAAGCTGCGGTTCAACAAAGTTGTTAGCCCGAGCGCGAGAGAGTTGAAGGACAGTCCCATGATAATCTGATCGACATGAAATCTTTGTACGATGAACGTGTAGAAAAAGCCGACGATTCCGGTGATGATCGTTGCGACGATCATGCCTGCCCAAACGTTCTGGGTAATAGAAGTCACATAGGCGGCGATAAATCCTGAAAGTAACATGAAACCTTCGCCTGCCATATTCATAATGCCGGAACTCTGGATAAAAAGAGTTCCGAAAGCGACGAACAACAAGGGGGTTGACTGCCTGATGGTGGAGGCGAGAATACCCGTAACCCATCCCCAATTCATGATAACGCCTCCTTATTCGCTACATCGCGGACGGATTTCTTTTTTCTCCGTTCCCGGAAAAGTTCGGGGAGGGTTGTCGTCAGCTTCATGAGCACGGTAATGATGACAACTCCCTGAACAATATCAACGAGTTCCGCCGGCACATTCGTAAACATCTGAACGGAGTTTGCCCCGCTTTTCAGTGAACCGAAAAGGAACGAGGTGAAGAGCATTCCGACGGGGCTCTGTCCTGCCAGAAGGGCTGCGGCGATTCCGTTGAACCCATACCCTACAGAAAAATTCTCAAATAGTCGGTGCTGTACGCCCAAAATTTCCATTGAGCCTGCCAGTCCCGCGAACCCGCCGCCGATTAGCAGAACAATGAACATGTTTTTGCGTACGTTGAACCCCGCGTATTCCGCGCATTGCCTGTTCTGACCAACGACGCGGATTCGGTAGCCACTTGGAATGTATTTATAAAAAAACCAGAAAACCACTAGACAAAACAGCGCGATGAGGACGCCGATATGCAGCCGCGTTCCCTTGACTAAAATAGGAAGCATGGCTGACGTCGATATTTTGGGGGAGAAGGGGTAGGTCTGGGTCTTATCTTTCATCGGACCGGTGACCAGATAGCTGACAAACTGGACGGCGATGTAATTGAACATAATAGACGTAATGATCTCATTAACGTTGAAGCGAGATTTCAAAAATCCGAGCAACCCTCCCCACAATGCGCCTGCAACAAACCCTCCAATAATTGAAAAAGGGATCAATATCCATGCGGGCAAATGTCCGAAATATACTCCGATTGCCGTGGAACAAGCAGCGCCCATGTACAGCTGACCTTCAGCGCCGATATTGATTAATCCGCATTTTGAAGCAAAAGTGAAACTCAGTCCTGTAAGGAGTAATGTCGACGACTTGAGAAGACTTTCACTGATCTTCTTAACACCTCCCAGCGCCCCTTTAATGAGAACGCCATAAACATGGAGTGCGTCGGATCCCGTTACCCAAATAATGATGGCTCCAATCAGCAACGCGAAGGCGAACGAAAATAAAGCCGATGCGATTGATGCCACATTTTTCTTCCACCGTGTATTTACGATCATGACCACCAGCTCTCCGTATCATGAAGTCTCTCCAACAGAGAGGAGCGTTTTCTAACTGATGTTACAAATGATTGCAGTGCATGACATTCGTTGTCTACTATTGTACCATTGTACAAACTAAATATCATTAAAAGTCAAAAGAATTATCCAAAATCATGCATTTATATTATGTATTTGCAAAATATCCTTCATTGTAAATGGCACATGGCGCAATCTGGCTGGACGAATAGCGGGAGTGAGACATTTATGGTCTGAATCTTTCTTTGTCTTTTCTTCGTCCGCTTTTTCTTCGTCTGACCGCTGAAGCGCTTTAGTGTTCGCTTGCGCCATAACGGTTTTATATGATATTATGTCGTGCGCACGTTATAAAAGGGAGGTTGCCGAATGAAAGTCGCGCAGATTATTTTTATCGTGTTAGATATTATTGCATGTATCGGTCTTATTGTGACCGTCATGTTGCAGGAAAGTAAATCAAAGGGACTCGGCGTTTTGGCGGGTGAGTCCGGATCGGATACGTTCTATGGCAAGTCGAAAGGGCGCAGCAAAGAAGCTGTCTTGAGAATGCTGACGAGTATTTTCGCCGGTTCATTTGCCGTGATTACAATGGTGCTCTACCTGTTAACCGGTCGCGGCTAGAACGGGAAACATCGGAATGACGATCGAAAGGAGAGCCAAGAGGCTCTTTTTTTCGTTGAAGTATGCAACATCATAGGATGAGCTGTCGGTTTGCGCGCTATAAGAGAGATTGTCAGTTGGAAATGCGTATTGAACAGAAGAGTTCTGAAAGCACGGGAGGAAAATGTGATTCGCATCGCCTTGGCATCATTGGGATGCAAGACAAACCAATATGAAACGGATGCATTGGCGGAGTGGTTTCGGAGGCACGGCTTTTCCGTTGTGGACGACCGGGATAAGGCGGAGGTTTATGTGCTCAATACATGCACCGTCACGGCTGAAGCCGAGCGGAAAGCGCGCCAACTGTTCAGACGCTACAGGAGGCTCAATGAACAAGCGTTGATCGTCGCCTGCGGATGTTATGCGCAACGTGTCGATCTGTCCGCCATAGCGGATATTGCCGTTGGCACTTTCGGTCGATCGGAGATTCCCGCACTTATTCTTGATGCGCTGATTAAGAGGGGTTTACTATCTGACGACCGGTTCACAGCTGACATGGGGGATATCGCCGAACGTACTGAGGTTCCAAGTGTACCGGGAAAAGTCATTCCTTATGAGGAACTGCCCGCTCCCGCCGTCCCGAACGAGACGCGCGCATTTTTAAAAGTGCAGGACGGATGTGATCATCGCTGTGCTTATTGCGCTATATCTCTTGCGCGCGGACCGTCGAGAAGCCGCGCTCTACCAAATATTCTCAAAGAAGCGCAGGAGCTTGTTGCACGCGGGTTCTCGGAATTCGTGCTCACGGGGACGAATCTCAATCTGTACGGAGCGGATTTTCATCGGCGGACTGGTGCCGATCGCGATGGTGAGCTTGCTTCACCGGCGTTCTCGGGGTTGTCCGTTAATTCGGATGCTGCGGGAGATTTAGCAGATGTCCTCCTCGCGCTTGATCGAGTAGAGGGCATACGAAGGTTGCGTCTCGGATCGCTTGAAGCGGGGCTGATGACAGAAGAATTCATCGACAAGATCGCCGACGTTGAGAGTCTTTGTCCATCTTTTCATCTCTCTTTGCAAAGCGGATCCGATCGTATTTTGCATGCGATGAGGCGGCGCGATACACGTGATTCCTATCGCGGCGCCGTTGCGCGGATTCGGACTGCTTTTCCGAGCGCCGGCATTACGACAGACCTGATCGTCGGTTTTCCCGGTGAGACTCGGGATGATTTTGAAGAGACGCTCTTCTTTTGCGATGAGATCGGTTTTTTACGTATCCATGTATTTCGTTTTTCCTCTCGCCCCGGAACGCTTGCGCACAAGATGCCGCACCAAGTGCCGAGTACGGTCGTTGCTGAACGATCGGAGATTCTGCGAGCGAAAGCCGCACATCTTGCCGAAATTGCGATCCGTGAGCGTTTGGGACAGACACGCGATGTGCTGATCGAAACATTTGACGAGCGAGGTCGGGCGGAAGGCTATACGTCCGAATACATTTTCGTCAAGGGTCATAGTCGTCGGGCGGATCGGTTACGGGGAGCGTCCAGCGTTGAGTTGCCCGAACAAGGTTCCATCGTTCCGATGCGCATTGTAGGCATTGAAGAACAAACGGCGATTGCCGAGATCATTTGAGTATGCTTTGAGTGAGATTGAGCGCGGATTGTAATCCCCTAACTACTACTATAAGGTGCTTTGGAATGGTAAACTGATTATTGGAGGTGCCTATGGTCGAACAAGATACAAATCGTTTTGAAATTGGTAGCGAGAAGCGTCTGGCAGCTCATCAGATTATGGCGGAAGTCATCGTCGCAATGGAAGAAAAGGGTTATGACCCGATCAATCAGTTGGTTGGTTATTTAATTTCGGGCGATCCGACGTACATCACGAGTCATCTCGGAGCACGCGGAGTGATTCGCCGTATGGAGCGCGACGAACTGCTCGAAGTTATTCTGCGAGATTACATCGAACGGCTCTAGCTCCGTGAAAAAGCGAGTGCTCGGAATTGATTACGGGACGAGGAGAGTGGGTATCGCCATAAGCGACCCGCTTCGCCTTATCGCTCGTCGTTTGGAAACGGTGACGCGCAGTCGTGATGACGCGCCGGGACCTGTTGATCATATCGCGTCGCTTTGTCGGGAACACGACGTCGATACGATCGTCGTCGGCTTGCCTCTTAGAACGGACGGAAGAGAATCTCCGATTGCCAAAGAGGCGGTTTCGTTCGCAGATGCTTTGCGGGAAAAAACAGGCTTGACGGTAGAGATGTATGACGAGCGTTATACGTCGCAAATTGCCGGTCGCGTGATGGTGGAGACGGGTGTGGGGAAGCGCGGCAAGAAGCGCGACAAGGAACTCGTCGATCGACTCGCCGCCGAGATTCTTTTACAGGGTTGGCTCGATACGCAGAGGGGCGGTTTTTTCGGTCAATGACCGCTGTATTGCGTCGTGATCGGCGGATAACGCGCGGATAACGTGCTATAATGCGTTCGTTCATCTTCCTTAAGTGCATTTGTCGCACGAGAAAAGGGAATTGAACTTTCGTAATAAACAATCCTTGAGGAGGATAGTGAGAATGACATTGATACAGTTTATGTATGCTGCGGCAGATGACGATTGTTGTTGTGAGCCGGAATGCTGTGAGGGTGACGGCGAATTTTTTGATGAAGATGATTTTGTCGTCTTGACCGATACGGAAACCGGTGAAGAGTACTCTTTCATCCTAGTCGATAATTTTGACTTCGAGGACGCGACTTACTGTGTCTTGATCGAACCGGATGATATTGATGAAGAGGAAGTCAGTCTGTTTTTTATGAAACTCGTCGAATCCGATGACGGCGAGGAGGTGCTGGTCGGTCTCGATGAGGATGAAGACGATCGCGTTTTTGCCGCATACGAAAAGTATATGGACGAACAAGATGAGTCGGAGTTCGAGGAAAACTGATCGTTATAATAGAGGTCGCGCGCCTCAACGCACGTCTCGTGATCGCGCCGAGGATCAGGTCTTGGCGATTCTTGTAGACGAGCGCAATGGTCGTGAGTATTACGTCTCAATTATCGACGTTTTTACTCTCGACGGCACGACGTATTCCGTCATGTACAACTATGAGCCTGATGACGGTTCAAGGTCTGACCCGGAGATCGTCATCATGCGCTCATGGCGCGACAAAACTGGTGAACAGGCGTTTGCGTCGATCACAAACAAAAAAGAACTCGATCGGGTCTTCGATTTCTTCTTTGAGCGTTATACCGATTCGATCATTCGTTCATAGGCCGTTTCCTGTATCAGGCTTGCTTGAGGGAAAGGTATGCACATGACAGATATAAACGTTCGGAATGACGCACAGACAAATCAGGAATATCAACGTCGGGAAATCCTTCCGAATGAGCGGGAAAGGCGCGTCAGAGTGCGTACATTTGTCATCCCGCTCTTATTTATGTTCATTCATACAGCCGTAATGATCGTGTGCATGTTTGTGCGTATTTTTGTGCACGTATTATCTGTTGATCGTGCGACAGCGGCAATGTTTTTAGACAAATTGAGGGATCCGGCTTTTTATTCGGAACTCATGATTGAGGTCAATGTGCAGACGTATGCTTCTTTTTTTTCAATGCTTCTGCTTATCCCTATTTATCTGTTGTACGTTTATTGGAGGAAGAGAAAGAATATTCAAGTTCTCAATCGTGCGCGTATTTCTTTTGCGCACGTTGCCAGTGCCTTTGCGATTGTCCTCGGTTCAATCGGATTAACACAGATTTGGATGTCTATTCTATCGCAACTCGACCCGTCCTCGGCACTTGGGATTAAATTTCAAGAGTATATGGAGCTGATGAAACACTTCGAACCTTCCGAGGGGTGGATGTTGGTACTTGAAATCGCGACAACAGTCATCCTCGTGCCGATCGGTGAGGAGCTGCTTTTCCGCGGGATTATACAGGACGAGATGCGGCGAGCTTTTCCTCCGGCTTTTGCAGTCGTGGCGACATCGTTGATTTTCGCTATTTTCCACGGCAATTTTATCCAAGGGTCGTATGTGTTTTTTGTCGGACTCGCTCTATCCCTTGCGTATCATCTGACGAACAATTTCTATATTCCGATCGGTATGCACATCGTCTTTAATTTGGTCGGTTCGGGCGCATTTTCAAGGTTGGTCGGTTTGACAGAGCGAGGCGAGACAATCCTTATGTATGTCTTATATGCATCGATTCCGTTAATGATCATCGGGTTCTTCTGTTTGCGCTACTTGCGAAATAAGCGTTCTGAGGTGCAATACGAATGATACGGCATCCGCGAGGAATTCCTTCGAGCTTGAGAAGGCGAACGCTCATCGTCGCCACGATTGTGTTGCTCGTCGTCATCTCTCTTGCGTTAACGATTGTTTGGAATGCGACGGGAAAGAGGACGAGACGAGCGGCTAAGATTGTCCGTTTGAGCGATGCGTCAACCGGACGCCAACCGATTAGCGGGGTGGGGTGCAATCTGATCGGTTTGCCCGCGACAAACCTGATCAGTAGCGGGTCATTCAGTCCCGAGTTCATTCACGCACATTATTTTGCGAGCGGCGGATCATTCGAGGAGTTCAACGTCAAAGTTTCAGAAACATTGGACAATGTCCCGCAAGCGGACGGGTACTTTAGCGGATCGTCCTTCGTCTTGTTTCGTGAATCTCAAAACGAAATGAGAGAATTACTGAGCGGATCAATTACGGGGTATGAGGCGGGGCAGGTCTCAGGCATGAGAGTGATCGAACCTTCTGACCCGATCCCCGACGGAGTCAAGTGGAACGCCTTTGCGGAACTGAAAGATTTAACTGTCGCCTGTGGCACGGAGGGATCCGTTCTGAGGATGCCGCGTGACGGCGTCCCGGAATGTCGCGACATCGGCTTTCAAGTCGATCTCGTCGCGATTTCTGCCGGTCCGAGCGGCTTTTTGGCAGGCGATTCGACCGGTCATTTCTATACTTCCTCCGACGGGATCGTATGGCAAAGGATGCCCGTTCGCGCGACGGAGGCTGTCCGAACGATTGAATACATCCCGTTGCCTGATTTTGAGAACGGTTTTTTCCTTGCCTCGGCAGCGGCGGGAGAGGTGTATTTCGGACATTTAACCGGTCTTGAGCCCTTGCAGGGTATTGCCGACAATACCATCACGCGTTTTGTGACGACAGATGACGGTGTCGTGTTTGCTTTGGGTTTGGAAGGTCACGTCTTCTCATCGGCTAATGGCGTCAACTGGGAGCTTGAAGAGGAGCTTTCAAGTGACGGAGGCTGGCTCGGCGGAGATGCGGCGGGAGGTATTGCTTTCTTCGTCGGCGATGGCGGGCAAATGGCCATTCGACGCGACAAAGGTTCCGTGATCAAGATTGATCCGAAAAATCTCCGCAGTGCTTTCCCTGGCAGACTCCCTGAGAAAGGTCATTACAGCCGATGGCCCGATCTGACGGATGTGGTCGTATTGGCGACAAACCGTATCGTTGTCAGGACGGAGAAGGGTATGCTGCTCTATACAGAGGATCAGGGGCAGACATGGGAGCAGGGCGGACCTTTCATCGTCGACAAAACGGCGAGGATTGAGCGCATGAAATCAGGCGACATCTTCGTTGTCTACGGGAAAAACGAAGTGACGCGTGCCGAGTTGACCGTGAAGTTCTCTTTTGAGCCAATGCTGGCGGGTGAAAGTGTTCAGTCAGGCGACCTCATCGTTTTAAGTCTTCCGATTACACGCAAGCTCGATACTACAACGCTTGCAGAACCGTATCGACGTGATTCTCTCGCATTCGGTGAATGGGCGATCTCCGGAGGGGCATCGTTCAAGACGACGCAGGATGCCGATGCGGGAAAAGCGGGTCTTGATTCTGGAGGGTCGGGAGCTTTGTCGTTCCGACCTCCGGGTGACTTTGACGATAAAGAGAGCCGCGATAAATATCTCGCTGCGAAAGACTATCTGTTTTCCATCACGCGCGGGACGGTTGATCAGAGTGCTGTGAACAACCCGAATCGCTCTTATTTGAATGCGAGAATGACGCAGAAAATCGATTTGTCACGTTTGGTGCAGGACGAATCGAATCCTTTCTTTCTACTTGAATTTGACGCTTATTCGGCGGGGAATATTGAAGGTCCGATTGAAGTATGGTTCTCGGGACCACATACGGATATGGGAGAGTATGTTTCCGTTTCACAAAATTCATGGGAGCACAGACGTCTTACGTTTGTTTTTCCGAGCGGCTTAAAATCGGAAGACGAGCTCTGGATTAACTTTGGGTTCTCCGGCTCGGGGACGCTGTTTATCGATAATCTATGGTTCGGTCGCAACGGTGATGCATCGCAGGCGCTTTCATCGTTGGTGACGAAACAAGAGCAAGCGCCTCATTTGCCCGTGGATGTGGTCAGGCTCGACTGCGTGCCGATCGGGCGATCCAAGTATGCAGCGGAAACATGGGCACTGCCGGAAGGAAGAGCGGTGGGGAGGATGGGTGCCGCGATGACACATAACTTGGGTGCGGCATTACAATATACGGAGTATCTTAACGCCGTCCCTTGGCTAGTTCTTGATCTACGCGTGACATCGCAGGAGCTCAGCAATCTCATCGAATATCTTGCCGGCTCGCCGCTTTCTGCGTATGGGAAACTGCGCTCTCGCGACGGGGCGATCGGTCGATGGAGCGATACGTTCGATGTCATTTACCTGGAAATAGCGGATGTGGATGATGTCTTGCCAAACGATATTGCGCGCGCCAATTATGTGCATTGGATCATGGATCAGATTGTGTCGGCACCTGATTACGACGATGTGCAGAACAAGATATTCCTTATCGACGGTATGGTATACGATGACGGTCGCAGCCATACGTCGGCTGACTATCATGCAGGTGATTTACTGCTCGACGGTCCTATCAGAGATGCGGCGGATGTTGAAGCGAACGTCATGCGATGGGTCAACTCAATTCCGCGTCGACGAATGATCGGTGACCGATTTATGCCTGAGTTGCTCCGATCAGTTGATGTGACGCGACTAGGCGAAACAGTGCGTCTCGTCGACGTGGCGTTGCCGCTCGTCGCCGATCTCGGTGATAATTCAACAGTCGCCTTAGCCGACATCAATCTTGCCGATAACGAGTTTTTGTCTGGCGATCATGCGGCGGTGCGCGCACTTCGGGCTTGTCGCGGTTTAGCGGGCAAGGTATTGTTGGAAGAGCCGGAAAAAATGTTTTCGGAACACGAGTCGGATAAGAAGAAATCGGCGGGATCGCCTGATAACGAACAATCTCAGACTATTTATTTCTATACATTCCGTTCGCGAGAAGGAATAGCAGCCATAGCGATCAACATCGGTACAGATCCTCAGGTTGTTGCGATTCAGGGTTTCGATGAACAAGAGGCATCGTTTGAGTTGTATGACTATCGAGGCATCGTAATCAGCGAAGGCGTCAATCAGCCTGATCGCGAAAACTTTACATTATTGCCTGGCGGTATTTTAGTATTGAGGCAAGGGATGTCGATTCCACCGAAATAAGTGCCGTATTGCATTGAATGGGTGGACGGTACGAGGTCGATGGTCCAACTTCAATTATATATGCACATTGTGGTTGATATGGCGGTGACAAGTGTGAAGGGTTACGCATGGAGGAAAGAGACGGATGGAATGGCTTGATATCATCAAGAGTATTGTTTACGGAATTGTAGAGGGTGTGACGGAATGGCTTCCGATTAGCAGCACGGGACATCTGATCCTGCTTGAAAGGCTTCTGCCTTTCAAGGCTGGTGAAACTGCCGCGTCGAATGGTCGTTTTTTCTCTTTCTTTCTGATTGTCATTCAATTGGGCGCCATTCTCGCTGTCGTTGTGACATTCTGGAGGGAGTTGTGGCCTTTCCCGAGGAAGAGGACTGCCACGCCTGCGACTAGTCGCGGCGACCTCGCTCCATTTCGTCTGGGCAAGACACCTTTTGTCGTCGATATGCGCATCATACGCCTCTGGTTGATCATCTTGATCGCTTGTGTCCCTGCCGCTATCATAGGACTTCTCTTTGATGAACAAATTGAGGCGGTCTTTTACAATCCGTGGACTGTCGCTGTTATGCTGATTACAGTCGGTATCGCTTTCTATCTCGTCGAACGATGGCTGATAAAGAAAAAAAAGAAACCGCGGATTGATAGTATTGAGCAGATCGATTGGCGCATCGCACTGATCATCGGGCTGTTCCAAGTCGTAGCCGCCGTTTTCCCCGGGACATCGAGATCGGGTGCGACGATTCTCGGCGGACTATTGATCGGGATGAGCCGTTCTCTCGCGGCGACCTTTACGTTCTATCTTGCCGTTCCCGTGATGTTCGGGGCAAGTTTGCTGAAACTATTAAAAATCGGTCTTAACTACAATCTGATTCAATGGCTGTCGATTATTGTTGGCATGGGGGTTGCCTATCTTGTGTCGATTTTGATTATCCGCTTCTTGTTGAACTACATCCGCAAACGCGATTTCCGGCTATTCGCTTACTACCGGGTGGCGTTGGGGTGCGTTGTGCTCATCGCTGCGTTTGCCGGATTTTTTAATTGAGCACTATCAGAAAACCACTTAGAGGTAACGACATGAGGACATTCTCACGAGAGGATTTCTTTGAGGCAACGCGAGCCATCCCATTGCCTAATCGCGAGCGCGAACGGCGTGCAAAGTACCGCTGGAACTCCCTCTGTAAGCCGATCGGCTCTTTCGGTGTATTGGAAACAATGATCACACGATTGGTTGGATTGTCGCCCGGCGATGAACTTGAGGTGAAACCGCGCGCCGTCTTTGTGTTTTCGGCTGATCACGGCATTGTCGCGGAGGGAGTCTCGCAGACGGGACAGGATGTTACCGCCCAGGTCGTACGCAACATCGCAGATGGACGCGCAACGATCAATATCTTAGGCAGAAAGACCGATTGTCTCGTTATCCCCGTCAATGTCGGCGTCGCTGAACTCGAGAACGATTATCCCGGTGTCGTTCATACGCCCGTTATGCCAAATGGAACAAATAATTTCGCTTATGAAGATGCCATGGGTGAAGAGGAAATGATGATGGCTATACGCATCGGCATGGAGTTGGCGCTGAAGGCTGCCTCTGAAGACTACAAGATATTGATCGCCGGCGAAATGGGAATTGGCAACACGTCTGCCGCAACGGCGATGCTTGCGGCGCTTACGGGACGCCCGGCATCGGACTTGACGGGAAGAGGTGCTGGGCTGTCGGACGATGGACTGCAACGGAAAATTCAAGTCCTGACCGATGCTCTCGCCATGCGTGAGGTCGATCGCTACAACGCCTTTGAAGTGATGAGAAAAGTCGGCGGTCTTGAGATTGCCGCGATGGTCGGTTTCTATGCGGGTGCCGCCATGACGGCAACTCCCGTCATCCTCGACGGATTGATCTCCCTTGTCGCTGCATTGACGCTTGTTCGACTCGTTCCGGAAGCGCGTTCCGTCATGTTCGCGTCACACCTTCCGGCGGAAAAAGGCGGCGAGGCGGCACTTCGCGAATTGGGGCTCGATCCCTGTCTCGGGCTTAACATGAAACACGGTGAGGGGGCGGGCGCTCTCATGTTGCTACCGCTTATCGACTGTGCTCGCGCCGTTTATCTCGAATCACTAACATTCGACGAGGGCAGCGTTGAGCCCTATGAAGTGTACGATCAGTCGTGGTAACTCTCGTTATCGGAGGCGCGCGAAGCGGCAAATCGGAGTTTGCCGAACAATTCGCTTCGACGAGGCGTAATAACCGCCTGTTTTATGTTGCGACGCTACGCCCTGCGGGGGATAGAGAAAATCTTGAACGCATTGGGAGACATCAGACCATACGAGCAGCGCGCTCTTTCGAGACGGTCGAGCTGTACACGCCTGATGATCTCGACCATTGGTGTAATGAGTTGAACTCAGATGGCAAAGCGGTTGTTCTGTTGGACTGTCTCGGCGTTATGATTTCGCAGGGGAAGTACGTCGAAAGCGATGGCGGTCAGTGGGTGGAGCTTGAGAACGAGACGGTCGAATGCGCCGTGATGAGCGCATTGGGAAAGCTCGCACGGAAGACGGAGGATTTAATCATTGTCGCGCCCGATATCTTCAAGGCGAAAGCTCCCGATCCATCGACTGATCGCTACATGCGACTTTTAGGGAGCGTGTTACAATCAATTGTAGAGATACTCGATTCATCCGTCGTTGAAGTCGTTGCGGGAATACCTGTCATTCGGAGAGACTGTACGGGCGCTTTGAATTCATTTGCGGAGCGGATAGGAAGCTGATAGCGCATGATTCGCTCGATAAGACCGAGAATTTCTCGTTACGTGAAATGGAAGTGATGAACGCGGGATGAGATAGAGATGCGGAAGGATAGTGGGATAACGCGAACCTCAGACCGGACGAGAAGAAGCAGACCCAGACTGTGGAGGAGCTTCTGCTTGGCGATGTCGACGTTTACCGTCATTCCTTTCCCGCAGTATGCATTTCACCCTGTGTATTTGTCATGGTCTCTCGCATTCTTTCCGTTTGCAGGATTGGTGGGAGCCGCACTTGCCGGAGTATCTCTTTACGTTCTTCGTCTATTGGGCATGAGTATCTTTTTTCGTGCAGTCACCGCGCTAGTCGTGCTCATACTTTCTTCAGGCGCGATCCATCTTGACGGTTTCGCTGATACGTGTGACGCGCTCTTCTCAAGGCAAGATCGTCGGGTGCAGTTGAAGATTATGCGCGATCCGCACATCGGCGTCTATGCCGTGATCGGAACGATGCTCTTGCTGCTGATGGCTTTGGCTGCATGGACAGTGATCTTGGCAACAGGGCGGACGCTTCTTATCCTTGCGTCTTTACTTTTCGGTGTTTTCAGTCGTTCGCTGTCAGGGCTTTATAGCGCGTCGCTTCCCTCTGCCAGAAGAGAGGGAATGCAACACGCCTTTCGTGAGAAAATGCCGAGAAAGGCTAAAGGATTTCTCGTTGTTATTCTCTTGCTCAGCGCTCTTGCAGTAGTCGCGTCGGCACATTGGAGCGGGGTTATAGCGGTAGGGTTGTCGTTTCTTTTGTTTCTGTATTTTTGCCGTTTTTCCGCAAGGGCATTCGGCGGTGCGACGGGAGATCTCGCCGGATTCCTCCTATCCGTGACGGAAGTTGGCGGATGGGTTGTACTTTCTTTGATGTACGCGTTGCCGACCTGGTACTGATCGACGCTTACAAAGAGTACAGACGAAATACGGAAAGTTACAATGGACTCATGACAAGGTTACTCGATGAACCACGGTTAGGAGATGCGGAAGTATGGAAGACTACGGAACACTCACTTTCATAACAGGTGGCGCTTACCAAGGCAAACTGCGCTACGCTCTTTCTCTCTTCGCGCCTCATCCGGTTGCTGTGATTGAAGGCGACGCGATCCCAGAGACTTGGTTTTCAAAGAGCCAGGATCCCCAAGGCGTAAGTGATATTGGAACCATACGCATATTATCGTCGGAGGAAAAACATGGCGAAGGAGACGCGGACGGTAACGCTTTTGATACCGTTATCGTCAATCACGTTGAGCGATCCGTCGGGACGATCAGGACTTTAGCTATGACTCCTGAAGAAGCGCTCGAAAACCTTCTTATGAACTTTAAACATTCGAATCAGGTTCGCAGACTGATTCTCATAGCCGACGAAGTCGGTTCAGGCGTTGTTCCACTCGGGGAAGAAGCGCGGCGCGATCGAGAAGATGCCGGAAGATTAGCCGTCGCATGCGCCTCGAAAGCGTCGCGAGTTGTGCACGTATTGGCAGGTGTTCCGCTTATTATCAAGTAGGGTTGTAATCGCCCGCAAATATGAATGTGCTATATGGAACGGATCGCATGATCCGGATCGACTAATTCGAGAAATGTAGAAAAATGTCAGGGTCGGCGACATGTACACCGACCCTGATTATTTGTCACTGGGCTATCGTGACGGAGTGATGCGATGAGCGGTCGATTGCGCTGAGTTACACCTCCGCAGCCAGACTGCGTTGGTTGATTTGCAGATATGCCACGACTGTCAGGTTCATGGCGATCTTGAACAGCGCCACAGCCCACATGCCGACCACGTCGAGCAGGATGCCTGCCACCGCCATGAATACGATCATGCTGATGGGCTGCATCATGTTCAGCCCGCCGATGGCGGCTCCTGTCTTATCGCGCGGGGCAATCTGCGTAACGATCGCGTTGGGGACGGTCGTTTCGCCGGCAAAGCCGATGCTTATGAGTATGGCAGGCAGCAGCATGAACATGCTGAAGGGGTTTTTGCATATCGCCATGAGCGCAAAGCCCGCTGTCGCGATCAGGCAAGAAACCTTCAGCGTGCGGATTTTGCCGATGCGATCCATGCCGATGGCAAAGAACGGGAATGCGAACAGGCTCACGACACTACTGAGTATAATGGGAAGCACCACCTTGGCAGGCGCCTCGGAGGCGGCGAGACCATAATCCGCGGCGGATTTAGTCGCCCACGTCACGAGAACAGCGGTGATAACCATGATATCGGTACGTGTGCAAAGCGCCGCAAGGTAGCTCGCACGCATCGCTTTGCTCTTCTTTAGCAACGGCACCACATCCTTAAAGCGTGTCTTTTTCGACTCAACGGATGGTTTGCGATTTTCCCTGAGGAAAAAGAACGTCACGATGAAGCCTATCGCTGCTACGGCGATGCTCACATAGAAGCCCGCCCTTACGCCCATCCGTGCGATGATACTGGAATAGATGCCGTTGGCGAATATGGCCGCTATGCCGTTTGCCATACTGTAGGCGGTCATACCCTTGCTCTTGTCGCGCGCGGAGGTATAGTCGGACATCAGCGCCATCAAGGTTGAGTTGGTCATTTGGTTGGTCACGCCGACGATCGAGCGTGCAAAGAGCGCGAACGCCGTTACAATTGCCAACGAAGCCGCCGCGGGAATTAGCGCGGGTGCGAGCAGATAGATGACGTTGCCTAGCAGTATGAACGCAAAGCCCGCGCCGATGACTTTTCTGCGACCGATGCGGTCGCTCAGCGCGCCCGTGTACCCTGCGAAGAACAGCATCATTATCTGCGCGACATTGGTCATCAGCGTACTTGTTTGCCCGAGCGAGGCGACCGGCAGACCGACGACCTCGGTCAAATAAGGCGATATGAGCACGGAGTTGGCGGAACCGAACATGGCTGAGAGCATGATCGTAAAGAACAACAGTTTGAAGTCGATCTTGCGCAGCGTGCCTGAAACCGACAGACCGAATATGGAATAGCGTTTCTTTTCGCGCCGGATGGCAGAGTACTGTTTTTTCTCATGCGGTGCGACGTGCCCCAGATCAATGTGTAACTCAGTTACCTCGCCAGCCGTTACGACCGTTTCGACGGCGCGTTTGTCCTTCTTGCCTGTGCGCACAAAGTAAGTGCCTGCGGGCAGATTGGAGAAGAGCGCCACACCGTTTTCATCCGACGCGAGCGTATCGCGTATGCCCGGCACATCAAAGCTGAAGAGGTACAGTTTGCGGAAGGCGGCAGGTTTACCGTCCTTGTCAGCAACCTGCACACGTAGTGAAGGTACAATCGGCTCATTGAGCGACACCGCATTTGGCGCGCCGTACTGTTCAAGAAATTTACAGGTTTGCCCCACGGTGTAGTACGCCGTGTCCTCGGTAAACACGTTGACGATCACGCTGACGGTCGCGGTGCCGTGGCGGCAGAGCGTATTATTGTCACCATCCTCCTTGCCGCTGTGATCGCATGCGATTTCAAAGCAACGCTCAGGTGTGAACTCTTCCGTTTCAGCGATCAGGCTTTCAAGCCGCTCAAGGCGGCGAAGGGAGGAAATGTTGGCATTTTCATTGAGCTCAACACTGTTCAGCGCGGCGAAATCCTCATCAAAGTGGTTAGTAAAAGCGATGTATGAGACATCGTCCCTGAGTGATTTTGATTTGGATACGCGCATATCACGGCTACGCAACTGTAAATCCACGGCGCGATTTTCTTTAAAGCTACCGATGAGGAAGCGTACACCCTGATGCGCGAACGTGCCGCCCGCGTCGAGATGTGCGCGAAACATGGTCACGGCCTCGTCAACAGTCTCGCACTTCGCCAACACTTCACGTGCCATGATGAGTCCCGGCAGACCAACCGTCGCTCCGCGGTTCGGACGACCGACGTTGTAAGTAATACATAGTTTTTGGTCGTTGATGCCTAGTCCCACGCCCACGTTGCCCGGTGAAAAGAAGGAGAGAAATGCGTGCTCGCCGGTATCGGGCAGATAGTGCATCAGTACACCGCCCTCCGCTTGCGGAGGCGCGTCGGTGATATGAGTCATGATGAGTTTTTCGGGTGTAAGGAAGGCATACGCCGAGCAAGCTTCGGGTTCGATGTGTTCCGTTGTTTCCGAGAAACGTGCTTTCTTTCTGAGACGGTCGTCCTTTTGTTTCTGTACGATGTCGTAGCCGATGTTCCAACCCATCACGGCTTCCATCGCCTTTTGGTAGTCGCAACTGCGCAGTGCGGACAGCTCGTCCGCCATGCCGTGCATCTGTTGCTTGCACGATTCAGGCATGTACTGCTCGATCTCACGGTAGTATGCCTCGAAGTCTTTTCCAGTGATGCCGAATATCATGCGGAACAGATTTCTGCTCTGCATAATCTCGTCCGGAAAATTGCGCGCCAGTTGCCGACCAATCTGTTCCCAGTTTCCGGAAAGCTGGATGGCAGTATACTGCCTCGTTACGGGCTTGTCCATTGTGTTCCTCCTATTCATTTTTGTTTGGTGATAACGGCGGATTTATGGTCATGTCTTACGACGAATAACTGTGTTTTACACATTATAATATCACCTTTACCGATGAGAATTGCGAAGCATATTCGTACTGACTACAAATATGTGCCATGACGAATCAAAAATAATGGACATGAAAAGAGAGTATTTGACATTCGACTAGCACGCCCCAAGCTATATACGTGATGGCGGGAAACCTTTTCATCTTGCAGGTTTGCGATGGCAATCCGCGCTTCTCACTGTCCAAGTTACTTTGGCATTCAGCTCGTGCATAACCAGCATAACCTGACGTGTAACTGCGATTTGACATTACCCAATTCTACAGGTAAAATCATCTAGCGTCGTTTTTTAGGCGTGTTATGGCGGTATAGCTCAGTTGGCCAGAGCATTCGGTTCATACCCGGAGTGTCACAGGTTCAAATCCTGTTGCCGCCACCAGTTAAAAGGCCCGTTGGTCAAGTGGTTAAGACACCGCCCTTTCAAGGCGGAGTCACGAGTTCAATTCTCGTACGGGTCACCAGACTCGGGATTTTAGCTCAGCCGGGAGAGCACCTGCTTCACACGCAGGGGGTCGTCGGTTCAAGTCCGGCAAATCCCACCAAAGACGACATTCAAACATCGTTGACGCGTATATGACGCGTTCTCGATAAAAGAAAAGCCGGAGAGTTTGTCAAGTTTCGTTGGTTTTGAGATTTCTCTCTCCGGCTTTTTTTGTAAAAAATTAACACGCCAAATTTGACGTGTCTGGTTCTTCGCTTCATAAGTTTTTTAATTTCTATGCAACCGGAGTCAACAAAAAACTTCTCCGGCGCCTACCAATGTTGCCGATGGCAGCCAACTGACCCACGCGAGATCGCAGAAAGGCAATCCTCTGTTTTTCGGGAGCCGCTGATTCAGACCGTGCAGAGCACCACAAGGCGGTTTAAATTGTCTAAGTCCAATCTTTCTAAAGACGATAGATACTATTGTTTTTGCGAATCATCACTCTTTAAAAAGTTCTTTTAGAATTTACTAATTCAGCTAATTCGCAACAAATATACCATTGTTATTTGTCGTTTTCTTTTATCTTGTTCCAAGCCTCGATGGCTTCTTTTTCGGTAATTATTTTCCTAATCTCTTCTTTCATAAACGATCTACTAGTAAACCGCTTCACTACCTCTTACAATCGTCGTCTCTTTCATCTTTCCTTTCTCGGTTTCTATTTTAATTGATTGTCAGTCTGGATGATTCATCTGCCTAATCTCATGTCTTGGCGAGATAAACTATTTTGAAGCCACAATTATTGTTCACCTCTGCACTTAAGTGTTTAAGTGTGATCGTAAAATGCGTTTTGCCGATCAGCTGGTTTTTATTATCGCTCAATAAGATTGCTTTTTCAGTCTTATTGTGATAATATTAAAACACTTTAAGGGAGGCAGAGTACATGAAACATTATTCGCATATGTTGGAACTCGGTTCTTTTAGTCGATCAAAGCTTGCGGAGGCACTTAATTGCCCTGATGCGACTGCCGCAACAATATTACAGCAATACCAAAAGAAGGGATATATTCAACGTGTTCGTCATGACTTTTATGTTGTGATGAGCCTTGAAAGCAGCCAGCCGCTCTTATCTCGCTATGAGATAGGCAGCCGACTTTTTCCGGATGCCTGTGTATCACATCACAGCGCATTTGAAGTTTTCGGGTGTGCCAATCAGGTATTCTACGATACTTATGTAACAAGCGCTCATCGTTTCAAGGATTTTACGTTTGATGGGGTAACATACCGTCGAGTTGCTCCGAAAGGGAAGCCCAACACACAGATGGTTGGCAATATAAAAGTGACAACACTTGAACAGACAGTGATCGATAGTATACAGGCAGTTGAACGAATAGGCGGACTTGAAGAGCTTGTACGTTGTCTCATGATGGTGCCTTCATTGCGGAGCGAAAAACTACTTTCAGTTCTTGCTTCATATGAAAATGGATTCCTTTACCAGAAAGCCGGTTATCTGTTAGAGCAATTAAATGATGCCCTATTATTGCCATCTTCATTTTTTAATGAGTGCGCGACACATATCTCGCTTGCAAACCGTTATCTTACACAGGCTCGCGATGGTTACGTATATCATGAGAAATGGCGCTTATATGCTCCAATCAACTTAGATAAAGTAGTCGATAAAGGAGTAACGTATGATGTTGCAATTTAACCGAGCAGTTATAGGGAAACAGGCAAAACAGTATGGTTTTGTGAGGGATACATTTGAAAAAACATGCCGACTTATTTCAGTCCTAGAATTTATTCAACAAGATGAGTGGTTGGCAGAGCTTTTATCCCTCAAAGGCGGGACGGCTATAAACCTTACCATATTTGACCTCCCGCGACTTTCTGTGGATATTGATCTAGATTTTTCGATAAACGTTACGAAAGATGAGATGCGGTACAAAAGACAAAATATCTCATTAAGACTTGCAAAACATATGGAGAATTCAGGTTATCGGTTAAGTGATAAAACAAGAAAGCATCATGCTCTGGATTCATTTGTATATGATTACGTTAATGCCGGCGGTGTACGGGATAATCTAAAAATCGAAATTAACTACATGCTCCGTTGTCATGTTTTGCCTTTGACAATACGTAGCATCAATCTTCCATGGATGGAACGAGAAGTTTCTGTACAAACTGTAGCTCCAATCGAAATTTTCGCATCTAAAATTGTTGCGTTGTTAAACCGTGCCGTTCCAAGAGATCTCTTCGATATTTACAACATGTTATCCTGTGAGTTGATTGAGCATGATAATCACAATCTTCTTCGGAAATGTGTCATTTTTTATAGTGCCATTAGCTCCCAATCCTCGCTGATTTACTTTGATTTTGAAGAAATAAAAAGTATAACCCAGTATAGAATTAAAACGGATTTACTACCTGTTCTCCGGCAGGGAAAATATTTCAATGCGGAACCCGCTCAAGATATGGTTATTGAATACCTTGATAAGCTGCTCGTCCCAACCGACGGTGAAATTGAATTCTTAAACTTGTTTCAACAAAATATATATCGTCCTGAGTTGATATTTGGAGATACGGATGTATCTCGCCGAATTATTAATCACCCGATGGCACTTTGGAAATGCAGAGATAAGTTGGCACATGATTTTCCCATCGATAAACATAATCAAGGGTCGAAGGAGGGAGTTCATCGTGACTATTAATGATTTGTTGAGTCAACGAAACATGTCGAAATATCAATTAGCTAAGAACAGCAAGGTGCCTTATACAACGGTAAATGACATTTGTAACGGGAAGACTAATCTTAAATACTGTAATGCTGATACGGTATACCGGCTTGCATTGGAGCTTGGTGTCACGATGGAAGCGCTTCTTGCACCCTGTTACGAAGAACGCCCTTCCTTTGAGTTGTTCAAGAGTCACGTCTGTCATCGGCTAAATCACCTTGGCGACATTGAGTTCATTCGCCAGACAATAGAGAGCGACATCATTCGCGATTATTTTGAGAAAAAATGGTATCCGGAGAGTCTATATATGCTAGCCATGGTCGATTACGTTAGCCGAGTGAATGATGTGATGCTTTGTTCAGATTACGATGATCTGAGGGAATATCGGTTGTCGGAGACGCTCTTTCCTGCAAGCATCATAGCGTTTTCATCTGCCACAAAGAGTGATGAAGTGAAGAAAGAAGCCTTGGCAAATGCTATCCCGGAATTTCTTCGCTTTAACATCGTCGAGAGTGAGGTAAGGAACGTTGTCTAGTCAGCCTCCGGCAAATCCCAACAAAGACGACATTCAAACATCGTTTTCGATAATAGAAAAACCGGAGAGTTTGTCAAGTTTCGTTGGTTTATGACTTTCACTCCGGCTTTTTTTGTAATAATTAAACACGCCAAATTGACGTGTCCGGTTCTTCGCTTCATAAGTTTTTTAATTTCTATGCAACCGGAGTCAACAAAAAACTTCTCCGGCGTCTACCGAAAATGATTTACTAGTGAAGTGGTTCACTACCTCTCAAAATCTTCGTCTCTTTCTGTTTTCGTATTAGTTTGCGAAAGTTCGCTAACAATTCGATTTTGCCCGTTCATAACAAACTCCCGGATGAAATCATAAGGTGAGATGGATAGCTCCTGAGAGCGTTCCAAGTCTACCCCAACTCGTGAGATTGCCCTGTTGACCATCGAATCGGTTAGTACCGGAATATCAAAGCCGGTATCCCTGTTCTCCAAAAGCTCTATGAAGTCTTCGATCAGAAGATCTCTTTGACGGGCGGTACTCGCTGGATAGCCGCGGGAGATGAGAGCGATATTGTGATCAAATAATGGCGCTGCGCCTATAATCTCGCCAGTTGCCACATTGCGGAGAAACCCATAGTTCATGCCGTGTCTGTCCATGTTAAAGATGAGCGCATCAAAATAAACCATCTGGACGAATGAGTCCGCAAGGATCGGCGATATTACTTGAATGGCGTCATAGATTTCAAGATAGTCGGCACGATCGCCAATGATACTTGCAGCAGGTTCATAGTTAACTAATGCTCCGTCCGTAAAATCTTTGCTGCGAATATAGCCGTTCGCTAACTCATACCGTGCGATGGGAATGTTTAGCTCTAGTGCCAGATAGTATGCCAACATTTCCGTGAATCGTTCTTCGATCGAACCTGCTTTGTACAGCCACCATGCGCCATCTTCAAGCCGCCAACATTTTTCATAACTTCCAATGTTAGTGAGTTCCGGAGTCCGGGACGGTTTCTGATTGAATGAGTTGACATCTCCTGTCAGCGCCAGATTGTCAAAGGTATTGCTTTTGAATTTAATGTCTTCGTACGTAAGAGTAGAGTCCTCCGACTTAACCCAATACGTATCGGTGATCGTCGCTGCGTTAAAATGCAGCGCTGTAGAGATATCGTCCGTCTGCTGAAGGCGAAGAGCTTTCTTGAGAAGTCGCGAATTGACACGCGAGTCATCAATCGCGCGTTGGCGCAGCCATCCTCTGAAATCATCATGACGTTTGAAGTAGAAGGGAACACACGAATCATCTAGGATGTGAATGTTTCCATCAATCACCTTAGCTGCGATAAGATTTTCGCTCATAATCAGGTAGTTTTCCATCATGCGCTCCTTCCTTTCATTATTCAAACAACTCGAGTTTAATATAGTATACCTTGCAAAGGCGCTGAAATTGTCCCGTCGCACGACCATAATTGCAACGATTTCTTTAGGGAGGATATAAGGATACGTAAGGGAACAAAGTTCTTGACGGTGTTGCTTCTTGTAGAGTCGACGCCGTTCCGTCTGTCTGCTTCAAATGAAACAAAGGTAGGGGCACCTCTAGCAGAAGACTTTGAGCCGTCATGGGAGGAATCCGCGCCCAACCGAGAGATTCTGGGAGAGGTGGAGGAGTACCGCGAGGCGGACACCAAGCACTTCACTCGACCGACGCAAATTTTTACGTCGGCTTTTCGTCGTTAATTCTCGTACGGGTCCACCATACGAGGGCTTTATTCTGGTTTTAGATCCGGTCTTTCATTTTGCTACCGGCATGTTTTCTGGATATTGTCAATTTGAAGGTGGGGTGTATACATATTTACTGCCAAAAGCAAGCATTGGTCCAACAATGAGTGGAAACAAACAGTATAAAACCCCTATTCCGCCATCTCTTGAAAATCTATAGGCAAACTTATAATTAACGTAAATGATTGGAATCAATCCAATACCGGGAATCAAAGATAGAACGAAAAGAAAATCAGGGTTATTCAATGTAATTTTGTATTTAATCCATTCCCCATAGATAGGAATTAAGGCTTTCCAACCTTTTTCTCCGGCTTTCTTGAACAGTTTCCAATAAACGATAGTCATCAAAATGACTATCGCAAGAGATGCCAGAAAAATAATGAAAATGACAAAGAATAAAAGATATGGCGGATCGTAATTGGTTTCAGGCATACCTAGCGTTCTTAGGGCGATTCTGAATAAATTCATTATTCTACCTCCCACTCTTAAGGCCTCAACGGAAACTTTTTCAGATTATCACTTTTCATTCGCACACTTGGTGGAGTTAGTTTGATTATATCAGGGTTTCGAGGGATGGAAAAATGATCTTTATCTCTAGAAAGGGCAAGTGATTTTAGAGATTTCAGTACTCCTCGTCCTAGAATTTCACAATGAAAAGGCAAGCAATTCAAAAACAATGCAATGAGTCTTGCGTTTTTCCACGTTGTCTTTTTTATACGGATGAGTAGAAAAGCTGCTCTCCATATACAAATGTTTCTCGTCAAAAGTAACCGTTTTCGTTTCATAGCCTCCAAAATAGCCGCCGGTAGAAAATCGAATTCCCTTGACGGTTTTTCCCTCTAAGTGTTCTTCATAGTATTATTCCGGACTAATCATTATCGATAGCTTTCCTCCATTTCAATCTAAAGGGCTTATGAATCGATCTTCTCGCATAGCTCTTCAAGTGGACAACCTGTGCAGGCCATTTTCTTTTTGCAGTGCTCCTTACAGTTATGCACAATCAGGGCATGAAAGAGACCATAGAGTTCTACTTCTTGAGGAAGCTCAGCTTCGCAAAAATTCTTGACTTCCATATAAGTCTTCCCGGCTTCAATTGGGAAACGTCTGAAAAATCTCATTGTGTAGGCATCAACCACAAAGCTCGGAAAGCCAAAAGCATAAAGAAGAATGGAGTCCGCCGTCTCATTGCCGATGCCCCGAACTCGTAAAAGTTCGGAACGGATGTCCGGTAGGGGACGTCTTTTTATCAATTTGAGATCACCGTTATAGCTCATAAACCATTCGGTGACGGCTTTCAGGTACTGTGACTTTTGCCTGAAGAAACCCGCAGGGCGGATAATTTCCTGAAGCTCTTCTAGGGGCAAGTCCAAGATCCGCTCCGGCGATAAAATCCCTTCAAAACGTTCCATTGCTTTTTCTACATTCGTCCAAGACGTATTCTGCGTGAGAATTGCACCAACAATCACCTCATAAGGCGGTGTGGTGTTTCCCCACTGAAGATCCCCATAGTGAGAGTATAGAGACTGATAGATTTTTTCTAACTTCCGCATCGCTCAACCTCTCCCAATAAAGTTCAAAACATCCTTTGTAGCGCACTTAAACCGCGGTGGATTCTTTCAATGTTGACGAGAAAACAGATATTATTTTAATTTAGAAAAGAGAACATGTTCATAGTCTTTGACATAATATCTGATATTCTTCCGTCCCTTTTGAATGATCGTGTGTCCTTCTGCTTCTAGTTTTTCCTTTTGCGCCGTTACACCCCCAAGATATTTCTAATTCAATTCGCCATTTGCTTTCAGAGTCTTCTCCTGCGTAGTACCATGCTCCAGTTTAAAAGTCGTTTCTCTCCCCAAACCGGGTTTTATCTGCAGAAAGAGATGATTCCCGCTTGTTCTAATGTCCTCATGCCAAGTGAATGATAGAAACTATTGGCCCTTTTGTCCGAAATATCAGTATTGACTTGAATCCATCTGACGGAGGAATATTTTTCAAGGACTCGATGCATAAGTAGTTTTCCAAGACCTTGCCGCTTATATTTGTCGTCAACGATAATATCCTGAATAATGACCGCATGTTCACCGTCACCAATGCATCGGATAAACCCAATTAATTCCTTATCATCAAAAACGCCTAGAATATACAGTGAATTGTCAAACGCCCGTTTTAACTTGAGATCGTCATCGAGATATGCTGACCAACCTTCGCTCCTGATTAGCCCCTTGATATTATCTATAAGACCTGAGTCTATTTCTTTATAATGAATCATAATATTCTCTCCTCCGACAGATTCTTGGCATGCACTTATATTGTCACTACATTTTACTCGTAGTGATTGAAGTAGAATGTATGGATTACAATGATTCAAATTAGAAACGGTCGAGCGTGCAAACGTCACGCCCGCTTTGAGTACTTAAACTTATAGAAGAGACGCATGGCCAAAGATTCTAACCAAGGTAGTGGCGGCGTGCCCGCTAGCTCACCGATGTTGGCGGCGCGGGCATTTTTTTCCAAGACGGCGCGCACATTTCTTGCGTCTGCAGGATCCTTGCCGTAGCAAATGGCGACACCACGCTTAGGGTCGAAGACGACGTTGGCGGTACCGCGTCGTCGACCGGCGCTGATGCCGCAGATCTGTGCGAAATCATCTAAATAAGGCTTTAGCCGACGGTTAAGCCACGGTTTTAACTCGGCATCTGCCGACACGGCAATGGCCTCGCTCGATGTGGTTCGGAGTGTCCGCGCGATGTTTGCTTCCTCATCGGTGTCGCAGTTGATGTCTTCGCGTTGCTCCGTTTTTCGTCCGAGTCGTTCCTCGTAAACTTCTATGGCGAAGCGCTCCAAGTCCTCCGCAAGGCGAACACAGTCTGCAGCCGTTTCTGCGAGGATATAAGCTCCGTGCCGCGACATGAGGATGACTTTCGCATCGCTTTCGGCAACCGTATCTGCCATGTTGCCATGTAAAGTCTTGCTGCCGGGCGGGCCGTAGCCGCTCAGGGGGATTGAGGGCGTGCCAAGAAGAGACTGCCATTTCTCCGGCACGTCGATGTCCGTATCGAGTAACGAGATGGCGGAGGCGTAGATTTGGTGCGTGTGCGCCGCCACGATTAGAGATGAAAAACGGTTATAGACTAGGGCATGCATCGGCGACTCGGAAGAGGGTTTCCCGCTATTCTCGTCGAGAGGCAAACCGTCCTTAACTGATACTTTCACGAGATCGGAAGGCACCATACCTTCGTATGCTCGCCCTGATGGGGTGACGACGAAGGTATCTTCATCGAGACGACCGCTAAAGTTGCCCCATGTGCGGACGACCAAACCAATTTCTAAAAACTGTTGCGCCAAATCGACGACGATACGGCGGATCTCAGATTCTTTGTCTTGTAGCATAAGTTCACCCCTGCCGATTAGGTTCGATCATGTGTTTGAAAACTGTTACGCCGGGCAGAAGAAGCACGGCGATGTATATTCCTTTACCCTGCAGCACATCATACCACGAGCGGTCAGGCTAAATCCCGTTCTCCCAAAACTGTTGCTTTGAGCTGATGACGAGTTAGGAACCGCTCTTTGTTGCGTTGTATGTTTCAACCTTGCTGTTTGAGTTTGACCACATTGGAAAAGACGCGGTCAAAGGCTTCAAGAGCCTGATCGATCTTCTCTTCGGTGTAAGCTGCGCTTGTGTAAAGCCTGCTGCCCGCCAGAGTCACAAGCCCTTCCGCCATGTAGGCGGCACCCATGTGTTCCATTTCCGCCTTTCGGACAGATGTTTCGTGTAAGACCTTAGGGATATTCCATGGTTTCTTCCAATTGACGGCGAAGTGCATCGTTCCGACGGTCTCAAGGTGGCAGATGGAGCCTTGATTGAATGCCACGAAGGGCAGGTCGTGCTTCTTTATGAGTTGCTTCAGGCCTGCCGTGAGGCGATCGCCCATGGCGTTGGCTCGTTCGCAGGCGTTCGTTTCGTAAATCTGCTTGATCGTGTAGTATCCAGCCAAGGCGGAGAGCGGCGTCGCCGCCATGGTGCCGCCGACGAGAGCTTTCTTTACTTTGTCACCGGTCTGAATTCCTGCTGCCAGGTACTTGCGATACTCTTCTTTGCCGCCGATGCCTCCTGCTCCGGGATAACCGCCGCCGATGACTTTGCCGAAGACGGTTAGGTCAGGCTCGATGCCCATGATGCCCTGAGCGCCGTGAGGCGAGAGGCGGAAAGCGGTGACGACCTCATCAAAGATAAGTAGGGCGCCGTACTTTTTGCAAAGCTCGGCGACGCCCTTGACGAAGTCGACGCTGATCGGTCGCGTGCCGCTTTCAGGTCCGACTGGCTCCAACATGACGGCTGCTGTGCCGCCGCGCAAGGTGTTGCGCCGCAATTTGCGCTCGAGCGATTTGAGGTTGCCTGGGAAGAATTCGTCAATACCTTTGAAGATATAGAGGGGAACTCCGTGAGCTTGCGTGAACTTACTTCCCGGAATACGAATACCATAGGCGTGCTGATCGCTCCAACCGTGGTAGGCGCCGCCCATCTTCAAAACATGTCTCTTTTTTGTTGCCAGTCGTGCAATACGGATGGCGACCATACATCCTTCTGTACCCGAGTTCAGGAGGCGTAGCCATTTGACGGAGGGAATAAGGTCCGATACGAGCTTGGCGATATGGTACTCATATTCGTGGAAGAGCCCGGTCGAGGGACCGCACGTATTGAGGAGGTCGATGACTTTTTCTCTGACCTCGGGCGGGTTTGAACCCAAGACAACGGGGCCGCCCGCTTGCAGGAAGTCAAAGTAGCGGTTGCCGTCCAAATCCTCGAGATGGGCTCCTTCCGCCTTCGTGAAGACGAGAGGGAAGGGGTGATTGAAAGCGAGATTGTGCTGAACGCCACCAGGGATATAGTTGATCGCCTCCTGTAGCATGGCATAACTCTTTTTGCACTTCTGACCGAAGTACTCTTCCTCGTACTTCGCCAAAGCATCCGGTGCGATAGAATAAATAGGCTTCTTGATTAATTCATCCAATTCTTCTATTTGCCGATTAACTGTTTCGGCGCTTAAGTCCACCATGCAGACCTCCTTGTTATCGAGTAGTCGCTCGTTACGAATTTAGCACGAGTAATGGAAAAATGCAATAATTCATTAAGATTTTGTTGTCATTTTTTGGTTAAAGTGGTAGTATTGGGCATGATAATCATTGAGTCTTCACTCAATGGTCGGTGTGGTAGCCGGTCCGGAATTAGACGAGGAGCGGTATGAAGGCTTTTGTCAATGAGAGTTTTTTGCGTTTGGAGGCGGAGAAGCGAGAGCGTATTATAAGCGCCGCCGTCAATGAATTTGCTGAACGCGGCTATGAACTTGCCAATACGAACCACATTGCTGAACAGGCGATGATTAGCGTCGGCTCGCTTTTTCATTACTTCGATACGAAGGAAAATCTTTTTCTCTACATCGTGCAGTTCGGTTCCACGATCATCGAGTACTACGCGGGGCAGGTGGTAAGAGATGAGGAAATGAGTGTGGCGGAGAAGATTGAGTGTTTGGTGCGCTTGGCGGTTAAGACGTCGCGCGACGAGAAGACGCTGATCCGGCTCTACCACGAGATGTCTTCGCTCGGCAACAACGAACTCATGGCAAAGGTGCCTCAGAGTCTTGAGAGTTTTACAGCCAAACACTATGCGAGGATGCTTGAAGAGGGACAGAGAAAGGGTGAGGTCAGACAGGACTTGGACGCCAGACTTGCCGCTTTCGCCATGGACAACATCTTTATGGCGCTCCAATATGCATACTCTTGCGACTATTACAGAATTCGCTTTCAAATTTACAACAATCCTTGGATTGATCAGGAAGAAAATGATGAGAAGGTCATTTCGGAGACACTTAAGTTTCTCTACGGTGCTCTTTTAGTACCGGAGAATGAAGGGAGGAGTCGGCAGACATGATCATTCTGACGTATGACGTTGGCACAACAGGTGTCAAAACGTGTCTGTTTTCACTAGGGGATGAAGGCAGCCGGGAGGGGGCGTCGATACGAATGTTCGATTCGTGCTTTGCCGACTACTCTCTTCGAATCCTTCCAAACGGAGGAGCTGAGCAAGATCCGGAGGAGTGGTGGGATGCTCTTTGTCAGACGACGAAGCGGCTCGTGGAACGACGACCGGAGGAGTGTTCCCGGATTGCAGGGATCAGCTTCTGCGCCCAAGCGCAGAGCCTCGTTCTACTTGACGAATCTGCCCGTCCCGTCCGCCCCTCGATGAGCTACATGGATCAGCGTTCGGGCGCCGTACGCAAGGCGCACAGTGGACGCGGACCGAAGATTGCCGGTGCCGGCATACCTTTTCTCTTGCAGAGCCTTTACCACACAGGCGTGGTAGCAGGGAGCGACAAGGATCCCGTCTGGAAGTACATCTGGGTAAAGGAAAATGAACCAGAAGTTTACGCCGGAGTTCACAAGTGGCTCGACGTCAAGGACGCTCTCGTCGCTAAGATGACCGGGCGCTTTACCATGAGCAGGGATTCGGCATTCGCCACCATGATCATGGATAAGAACCAAGAGCCGCCGGAGTTCAGTTCCTTCCTGATGAAGAAACTCGGCATCCCGGCGCATCACATGCCTGAGATTGTCGATTCCACGGATGAAGTGGGTACTCTTCTTCCGGAACCTGCGAAAGAGCTTGGACTTCGCTCGGGCATCCCCGTGTTTTCCGGCGGCAGTGACGCCGCGCTCATCGGCGTGGGCGCCGGTTGCGTGCGCCCCGGCATGACACACGTCTACATGGGTACTTCGGGCTGGGTATCTACAGTGACGGAGAAGAATACGGTCGACACATCGGCCATGATCGCCTCTGTCGTCGGAGTCCAGCCCGGTCTTTACAACTACTTTGCGGAGTTGGAGACGGCGGGCAAGTGTCTTGAATGGGTGCGCGACCATCTAGCCTTAGATGAGATCAACATCTATCTCGAAAAAATGGATGTCTCCGAAGATCCGAGATCCGAGTATAAAAGTCTCTACGACTACCTGTCCAAGGTCATTTCCGAAACGGCGGCGGGCTCGGGAGGCGTCATCTTCACGCCTTGGTTACATGGAAATCGCTGTCCCTTTGAAGATGCTAACGCACGCGGTATTTTTTTCAATATCAGCTTGGAAACGGGCAAGACGGAACTGATTCGCTCTGTCGTAGAAGGCACCTGCTACCATATGCGTTGGTTTTTGGAGACGATACGTAAAAAGATAAAGACGGAGTACACCGTCCGCTTCGTTGGCGGCGGAGCTCTTTCCTGTGTCACGGCAGGCATTCTCGCCGATGTCCTGCAGCTACCGGTCGAGACGGTGCCCGAACCGCAGAACGTCGGCGCGGTCGGAGCCGCTATGGTTGTGGCGGCAGGTCTCGGACGCATCGGTGATTTGGCCGCAGCCGAAGAACTCATCAGGCCGGATGCCGTGTATCAGCCGAATCCAAGCTCTCGCGCCGTTCACGATCGCAACTACGACACGTTCATTCAGCTTTATGCCGCGAACAAACACCTATTCCGTCATCTGAATCAAGATATCTGAAAGGAAGGACGCTCCTATGCCACAGTCTCCGCAAGATAATTCGGTCCCACGAAATAATCCGGATCCGCAAGATAATCCGAACCAACAAGATAATCTTGTACCGCAGGACGCTTTCACACCTCAGGATGCTCCGCTCAAGTCGCGCGAGTCTCTGTTCCAAGCGATTAAATTTACGATTCTTTCTCTGTCTGCAGGGGGAATCGAAGCTCTCTCTTTTCTTGGGTTAGACAAGCTGACCGCATGGTCCTACGACGTCAAGCACGTCATCTCCATCGTGCTGTCCGTCCTTTGGAACTTCACCTTGAACAGACGCTACACGTTCAAATCTGCAAACAACGTACCCGTCGCCATGCTTAAAGTGGGCATTTTTTACGCCATCTTCATTCCCGTGACGGCTTGGCTTGGTCAATTGGCTGCCGGTGCCGGTATCCACGAGTACATCATCAAGGCCGCCACCATGATCTTGAACTTTGTCGGTGAATTTCTTTGGTGGAAACTTATCGTTTTCAGAGGGAGCGAAAATACGAACAAGCTGGCTCGCGCCAAGCAAGCAGCGAAGGCAGGGGATGAAACTGACAAATAGTCGATGAAACTCTAGCAAACTTTTGCATCGTAAACGTGCAGAAATACTTTCTCAATCTCTTCTTTTGCAGGAGATCAATTCTTTGATCACGAATGATAACCGTGGGTGCATTTTCTGCAATGCATCATAATGACAACCTTACTTCCTGTTGTCTTTGCAAGAAAATCATATCCGCGATCTCCTATGTCTCCTTCAGAGGCGAAAAAGCGAAACTGCGATACATCCGCGATCGTGTCCGGTGTCCGTGAACAGGCAACCGCGGCTACTGCTACCTGTCTTACGGTTTTCGATTCAAGTGTTCAATGACCGGTGCCAGATATTTTTTGTCCGTCCAATCACAACTTTTCTCTCCTGCCTCAATCAACGCCCTTTCCCATATTTCTAACGTTGAAGGATCCTTTTTGGCGATCGCTTTAAACAACAGCTTGCACATTGTACGGTCGATCAAACTCATTTTTTGCAGATCCCAAACTCCGCGACAGTAAAATAGGGGGAGGTCCGATAACTCACTTTTGAGATTATTGTTAGCTAATACGTGCAGTGCTTCCTCATCGTAAGGCGACGCGCCGACACAGAAGATAAGCAACGTCTTGTCTCTCAATACCTCAAAGTGCTTCTTTATGAAAGATACTCCGGAGATTCCTGAAGCATAGACGCCTCCGCCGAAAATTACAATGTCATATTCCATGACATGTTCGATTTTAGCTGTCTTGGCGTCCAGAACAGGGAACCCCGTTTCTTCTGAAAGCCATTCGGCATATCTCTTCGTGGCACCATATTTTGATCGATATAAGATGATTCCGTTCATATACGCACTCCTTCAATGATAGTCTCAAGCTTTATTCCCATTGTAGAACGATGGATCATTTCTTTTTGTAAAAATTTCATATTATTTTTCAAAAACTTTAAACATGGAAGCCTTGACAGGTTGAACGGTGTTCAATATAATCAATTTGAACACCGTTCAAGCAAGTGGATATACGGGAGGTTGTTATGGAAAAGAACATACAAAATCATTCGGATATAAAAGAGACGATTATCGACGCGACCATTTCACTCATCGAAAGCTCGGGCGGCTTGATCGAGAATATCACGATGCGTGCCATCGCCCAAAAGGCTGATGTCGCCGTCGGACTCATTAACTACCATTTCACTTCAAAAAAGAATTTGATTGAATTGTGCGTACAACGAATCATCTCTCACGTTATGAGAACTTTTCCTGGTACAGGATATGCTGCGTATGGAGAAGGTGAAAGCGACAAGAGTGACGGCGATATGGCGTCTTTTACATCAAGTGTCTTTACATTCCTGATCCAACATCCCGAGATCTCCAAAATCTCCATGCTTAGTGATCTCTCGCATCCGGACATAAAAAGCAATTCTTCTGTGAGCTACAGGGCCATCTTGAAGGCGCTTCCCGAGACGGAGTCGGAAAACATTCGTAAGGTTAAGGCATTCATGCTTTTGTCGACGATTCAGTCTGCTTTTTTAAATCGTGAAATAAGCAAAGCGCTTTTGGGATTCAATTTCAACGATAAAGACGATTATAGAGCCTTTTTCCGACTTGTAACGGAAATGCTGAACATCACGTAGAGATCATTGACATCATGTTCGAATAAGAACGGAATTGGGAGGCGATCGGAAGAAAGGAATCAAGATGACTGAGACAAAAAGAAAGGTAAGAAGCGGAAAAATGAAATGGATTTTATTCAGTTTCTTGGCGGTGATTGTACTTTATTTGTTGATTCAGGGCATACGTTGCATGATCGGCTTGCGGAACTCTCAGGAGAAACTAAGGTCATATGAAGTCAGCACGGTCACCCTCTCTTACGGCGTGATGACATATGTCGATGTCGGTGAGGGCGACGTGATTCTATCGGTCCACGGCATTTTTGGCGGATATGATCAGGCCTATGACAATGTTAAAAACAGAACATCACAAAACCGTGTGCTTGCGCTTTCGCGCTTCGGTTATCTCGGCTCTGACGTGAAAGGCGAGGGGACGCCTATGGAACAGGCGGCCGTCTTTGAGGAGTTGCTCGACTATCTGGACATCGACCAAGTTTTTGTTTTGGCAACGTCTGCCGGAGGTACTCCCGCCATTCGTTTCGCTCTCGATTATCCGGAGCGAATTAAGGGTCTGATTTTGTATTGTTCCGCGATGCCGGTCAACGAAAAACCTGAAACTTACCTTGATTACCAAGCGCCGCCCGAGCCGCTCTTGTCCGACTACGCCATGTACGTCATCAGCCCGCTCATGCCTCTCTTAATGGGCATGCCCGCTTCGATGGTAAAAACGATTCAACCCATCGCTGAAAGGAAAGTCGGGGCTATTCTTGACGGAAAGCTCACAAATCCAGATATGGAGAGAAATTTCGATGATTATCCGATCGAAGAATTGAAAGTGCCTGTCTTGATTTTGCACTCGGAAGACGACGCTGTAGCGAGTTTTGAAAAGGTTGAAAAGGTCAAGCACCGTTTCCCCAACCTCACACTCGTTACATTCCCCGATGGCGGCCATCTGATGACGGGACGCGACGCAGAAATTGACCAAGCGCTCAACGATTTTCTGAATTTGAATCAGTAACATTTTTTCAAGTGGGAGAGTCTTGGCGCAATGTCGCCTCATTTGTTCGAGGCCTTAACGATGATTTCATCTTGGTCTTGATGGTCATCGGTATTCTTTACACGACAAACCGCATGAATAGAGTCAAAGAGATAAAACAAAGAATTTCTAAAGAATTCTCAACAGACGATAAACGACGTGAAACAGTCACTATGCTAAGATTATTTGCGTGTCTGTCAACGCTTTCCTATACTTTAAAAGGAGGTGATCACGATGCCGCTTTTGTATTGCGAGAGTTGTCAGCTTGTTTTTGAAGGTGATCGTTGCCCTGCTTGTGGATGCAAACGTGTTAGAGAGCCTTTACCGAACGATCCTTGTTTTCTCTGTGAAAAGCAGCTGATGTGGGCAGAAATGTTGGCTGAGGCTCTAAAGAATAACGGCATTCCTGTCATTCTCAAGAAAAGAATGGGCATGGGCATGGCGTTAAGCGTTGGTCCTATGGCGGAACACTGTATAATCTATGTACCTTTTGCTCGTTTGGATGATTCCTTGGAGATTTGCGAGGAGCTGTTTCCGTCGGAAGAATTTTTTTCATAATCGAGGGTGGATTCTCACGCCGTTACCCAAAATCTGTCAAATACGAACATACTGAACAAAGGTAATGATACGCCCTCACAGTCATAGGCCATGTTGCATTTTTCGGCTAAGTCTTTTACGTAGATACAATAGGCGGACATGCAGGAGTATCGTCTTTCGGGGAATTTACACGGTTTACCCTCGTTGATTGTGCATGGCGTACATAATGAGCAAAAGGAAACGCCAACAAGTAATCCGTGAATGCCATGTTGCTCCAGTCTCTCAATCACTCTGTTAGAAGTATCCTTATGCCTCATTTTCGCGGATTCGACCGATGCATGATCCCGGTAATCCGGTATGTTCCAAACCGTTTGCATGACGAGGGCATTCTTGTGCTTCAAGATTTCTTGTTTCATGTCTTCTGGTGCGCCACAGTGGGGAGGGCATGCATGATTCACACCGTATTGACCACAAAGGTTTTCCTCGCAATACGAGCGAAAGGAAGGATCAAACACAATGGCTGATGTGTCGATCACCGATGCGCCGGAAAAGCCCTCTTGGATCGCAATGTCAATGATTTGATCGTGCGTCATTAGATGCTCCCTCATCAAAGAGACTGGATATGGAAAGGTTTAAAGGCCTTGCGGCATCAGAAAAATAAGAAATTTTAACAAAAATTTACTTTACTAATACCAAAATACCACAGAAACCATCTGCCCTATCGCTTATTCTTAAATTAAAGATAATTATGTGTAAAGGAGGCGGATTTGATGAAAGAGAAACAACTCAAAGCAGCGCCTGGTATGCCGATGCTATTATTGTTCATCGTGCTGTACCTTGTGGCGATAGGATGTCTCGTGCTTGGCGGCATTCTGATGGAAAACAAAAACAATCTTGGCGCCCTGCCGATGGCGCTCGGCATCATCGGAATGGTTCTCGGTGTTTTCCCCTTCGTCGGGTTAAGGGTATTAAATCCCAATGAGGCTCTCGTGCTAACTTTGTTTGGTAAATATACCGGCACTTTGAGAGAAGCGGGCTTTTACTTTATCCATCCTTTCTCGGTGGCAGTCAATCCCGCTGCCCAAACGAGACTTGGCCAAAGCGGTGATGTGAAGACGAGCAAGCAAAGAGTTACCATCTCTGGCGAAGGCTCCAAGACGGAAATAGACGCAGCGGGGAAACGTATTTCCCTCAAGGCTATGACATTAAATAATTCGGTGCAGAAGGTAAACGATTGTTTGGGCAACCCGGTTGAAATCGGTATCGCCGTTATCTGGCGGGTCGTCGATACGGCAAAGGCGGTTTTCAACGTCGATAATTACAAGGAGTATCTCTCTTTGCAGTGTGACAGCGCTCTCCGTAACATTGTGCGTATCTATCCTTACGACGTGGCGCCCAATGTCGATACGACAGGCGATGGCGAACCGGATGAAGGAAGCCTGCGCGGTTCGAGTGAGGAAGTTGCCAGGCGCATCAAAGAAGAGATTCAGAGCAAGGTATACGATGCAGGTCTCGAGATCCTTGAAGCGCGGATCACTTACTTGGCCTATGCGAAGGAGATTGCCGCCGTCATGTTACAACGGCAACAGGCAAGCGCCATCGTAGATGCCAGAAAATTGATCGTGGATGGAGCTGTCGGAATGGTTCAGATGGCCTTGGAAAAACTTTCCGAAAATGAGGACGTAAAACTGAATGAAGAGCAGAAGGCCGCCATGGTATCCAACCTTCTGGTGGTATTGTGCGGCAATCGCGACGCCCAACCTGTGATCAACAGCGGCAATCCGTAGGGAATTATTGCGGGGCGGCAAGTAGCGAGTGTTTACTAAATTACCTGCCGCCCGAATCGGCAAAAATCTAAAAGCGAATTTTACTTTTTTACGACAGTCCATTCTCCATCTTTTACGACGTATTGGAATTCGTTAAGTTTCTCGTTCATCATCACGTCAATCAAATCATCAAAGTCCTCTACAAGATTGACCTTGTACAAATCCTCACGTTCAACCCAATGCATGAACCCCTCTTCAGAGGAAGTAAGTTCTCCCTCATATTCACTTGTCTTGAAGAGAAATACGAGATATCTGCCGTTTTTGTAATCTCCATCCATAATTGGAAATTGTTTGACCCCGCATAATGTCGGATTCAAAATCGTAAGCCCCGTTTCCTCTTTAATCTCTCGGACGACCGCGTCGACAATGGATTCCCCCTGTTCAATGTGACCGCCTGGCAATACGTAGCCTTTCCAGTCATCTCGCATACGGTCTTGCAAGAGGTATTTTGTCTCGTCATAGATCAAGCACAGTACTGCAAGCTCTATGTTTTCAGTGCGATTCATCATTATCAACGTCCTCCAGATGATTTCTGTCAATCCGTTCCGGTGGTGACACAATAATAACAAGACAGACTCCTCGAGTCTGTCAAGTCAGGATCGTTTTGTTGCTTATCGCCTGATGCGAGTAAGCGACTCGATATTTTCCCCCGAAACGGAAACAATGTAATTCCTCGTGTTTTCTCTGCTAGATCATCAATCGGAGGCAGAATATAGCGTAAATGCATTAATAATGACAAGAATTTCTACGTATGTATGCTATTATTTTATACGTAATGCAGTTTGACGAAGATAGATGATTCACCTAATCTTTTCTTTAAATCTTCGGAGCGTTATGGTTTTATGCATGATTAGATGTGGTTTATATACACTCATCTGCATGTGTAGAATAGCTGGTTGCTGTTAGCGACCTTTGCCGAAGTAATTGGAGGTTGAAGTGCTGTCATATGCTCTAAAACGCGGTGTTGTGGCTCTGCTCACGATCCTGCTGGTAGCAACCATTACTTTTTTCCTGATGAATGCCGTGCCGGGCAGCCCGTTTTTAACGGAAAAATCTACACCGGATCAGATCGCTAAAGCGGAGGCGAGGTACGGCTTGGATAAACCCCTCATTGTCCAGTTCAAGAACTACCTGCTTAATTTTATGAAGGGCGACTTGGGCGTATCCTTGAAGATGCAGCAGGACACGCCGGTAAAAATTATCATCTTTGAGCAGGGTAAGTTTAAACTCTCGATGAGGATCGGTTTCGTCGCGTTAGTTGTGGCTGTCATTACCGGTATCGCGCTGGGTTCTTTGGCAGCCTACTATAGAGGGCGCTGGCTCGACAACCTTTTGCGTGTCTTTACTACTTTCGGCGTGGCTGTACCCGCTTTCGTTGTCTCCTCAATGCTCTTGATTTTCTTTGGTGTCAAGCTGGGCTGGCTACCTGTGGTGTCGGGCAGCTTGGATAGTGCAACCTCTTACATTATGCCCGTGATGGCCCTCTCTCTCTATCCGACGTGTTATATTGCCAAGCTGACGCGCACCAGTATGCTGGATGTCATCAACCAAGACTATATCCGCACGGCGCGTGCCAAGGGGTTAGGCACGGTCAAGATCATTTTTAAGCATGCCCTGCGTAATTCTCTCATCCCCGTTGTTACCTATCTGGGTCCGTTAACCGCAGGCATAATAACGGGCAGTTTCGTCGTTGAGACGACGTTCGGTATTCCGGGCTTGGGCAAGTACTTTATTAACAGCATTACGAATCGTGACTATCCTATTATCATGGCTACGACCATCGTTTTGGCGGCTCTGGTTATTCTGATGAATTTTGCTGTTGACATTCTCTATAAGGCGGTAGACCCGCGTATCAAGCTGGTAAAGGGGGAGAGCTAGTATGGCAGACAAGAATAAGGCAAAGTTCATGCCAAGCTTCTTCCACGTCGGACCGGAGCAGATTGAGGCGGCAAAGAAGCTAACAGAGGCTGACTTCCAGCTTGCCGATGAAGAAGAGAAGGAAAGTGTCATCCAGCGGCGCAAATCTGTGTCTTACTGGCGCGATGCTTTCCGACGCTTCAGGGAAAATACCGTCTCGATGGTTGCGCTCTTTGTTTTCTTTATCATTGTCCTTTTTACCTTTGTTGGACCTATGCTCATACCCTATGACTACTCCAGTCAGTACAGGACGTCGGCCAAACTGTCACCGATGGATAATTCGGAAGATGAAAAGGCGGTCGACGGTCTCCTGAAAAGTGGCGTCGATGCTGTCTATGCCACGCTCTTGCAGCCGGGATCTCTGACGGCATTGAGGGCGGGAGACTACTACTTCAACTTCAAGGGTGAGACTTACTCTTTCAGCTTGGACAAGAATCTGGCAAAGGCTTCCATCGTCGTTGACTTGGATCAGCCGGAAGTCCTGTCGATCCTGACGGACAAGAATTTGAAAGCCGGTACCTATACTAAAACAAAGCCACTCGCCTATACCACGGGGGCACCCTCCGATACAGCGAATGAGATCAAGGTGGTGAAGAAAATCTTCCCCCACGTCTTCGGCACGGATACTGCCGGTAGGGACATTATGGCCAGAACGATGTATGGCGGGCGTGTCTCTCTTACTGTGGGTATAACGGCCGCCTTGATCGTCCTCGTTATCGGTGCGACGTACGGATCTATTTCCGGCCTTGCCGGCGGCAAAGTGGACTTCGTCATGATGCGCATCGTCGACGTCATTTATTCTGTGCCTGATGTCCTCATCGTCCTGCTTTTGCAAGTTGTCCTCAAGAATCCTCTCCAAGCGTGGTTTGACTCGTCGACCTCACCGTTTGTACAGCGGCTAGGAGATCTTGGTGGCGGTATTATCAGTATCTTTATTACCTTTGCCCTGCTTTACTGGGTGGGCATGGCCCGTATCGTTCGCGGTCAGGTTCTGCAGCTAAAAGAGCAGGAATTCATCACGGCAGCCACAGCCATCGGTGTGTCCAACGCGAGGATTATTAAACGGCACTTGCTGCCTAACAGTATCGGCCAGATCGTCGTAGCTACCGCTTTACAGATTCCCAGCGCTATCTTCTTGGAGTCCTTCCTGTCTTTCTTAGGATTGGGTGTGTCGGCTCCCATGGCCAGTCTGGGCTCCATGTGTTCAGACGGTTTGGACACCATTACGATCTACCCGTACCGCTTGATGGCACCTGCCATCATTCTGACGGTGCTGGTTCTTTCACTTAACTTGGTAGGAGACGGCTTGCGGGATGCGCTTGATCCCCGACTTAAGCAGTAGGAGGCAACCATGAAAGAAAAGAACTTGTTGGAAGTTAAAGACTTACGTGTTTCCTTCTTTACGCCGGTGGGAGAGGTCAAGGCCGTGGATGGCATTAGTTATTCCCTTGGCTACAACGAGGTGATGGGAATTGTAGGAGAGTCCGGTTCCGGCAAGAGCGTGGAGGCCTATTCAATTATTGGCCTGTTGCAGCCGCCGGGAAGGGTTATCGGGGGCAGTATCCACTTTGAGGGCGAAAACATCCTTGCTTATGACAAGAAGCAGATGCAGGCTTTCAGAGGGAATGAGGTGTCCATGATTTTCCAAAATCCCATGACTTGCCTCAATCCCGTCTATACTATTGGCAACCAGCTCATGGAAGCCTACTTAACCAAAGAGAAGCAAGCGACGAAGAAAGAAGCTCGGGAGAGATCGATCGAGATGTTGGAGCTTGTAGGTATTAACAATGCCGCCGGCCGGATGAAACAGTATCCACACGAATTTTCAGGAGGCATGAGGCAGCGGGCGATGATCGCTATGGCCCTTATCTGCGGTCCGAAACTTCTGATTGCCGATGAACCCACGACGGCTCTCGACGTGACGATCCAAGCGCAGATCTTGGAGCTGATGCGGGAAATCCAGCAGAAAACCCATATGTCCATTATCTTTATTACTCACAATTTGGGTGTCGTGGCTGAGATATGCGACCGGGTCTCCGTTATGTACGGCGGTGAAATTGTAGAGCAGGGCAGTGTGAACGACATCTTTTACTGTCCGCGTCATCCCTACACGATCGGTCTGCTTAGATCCATGCCACGAGTCGACTTGGAGGTGAAAGAACGCCTCATCCCGATTGAAGGCACGCCCATTGACCTCCTTGATCCGCCGAAGGGCTGTAAGTTTGCACCTCGCTGCAGTGAATGCATGAAGGTCTGCCTGAAAGAGAATCCTCCGACCATGCTGGTAGGTGAAGGAGATCATACAGCGAGCTGCTGGTTGCACGTGAAGATGATGCTGAAGGAGGGCGCCTAATGACAGAGAAGAAGCCCCTGCTCAGGGTAGACTGCCTATACAAATATTTCCCCATAGGCGGTGGCGGTAGGAAACGGCGCTACGTTCAGGCGGTCGAGAACGTCTCTCTTTCTATTTATAGAGGCGAAACACTGGGTATTGTTGGCGAGTCAGGTTGCGGCAAGACGACTCTTGGCCGATGCATCCTGCGTCTCACTGAACCTACGAGAGGGCGCGTCAGCTTTGACGGCGACATCATCTATGACAGTGGCGGCCTCAGCTTGCCCCGGTTCGATGATCAGGGCGAACCGCTTTATGCGGAAGACGGTAGCCCCCTGTTGGAAGAAAGTAAATACCATGCACCCAAGATGTTGCCCTATCGTCGCAAGATGCAGATTATTTTCCAAGACCCCTCCGCCTCCTTGGATCCACGGATGACCGTAGGTGAGATTATTGGTGAGGCTCTAACTGTCCACCGGCCTGATCTGAAGAGGCGGGCCTACACAGACCGTGTTCACGAGCTCTTGGACATTGTCGGCTTGAACTCCGAGCATGCCAACCGTTTCCCCCATGAGTTTTCTGGCGGGCAACAACAGCGAGTGGGCATCGCACGTGCTTTGGCTGTCGAGCCGGATTTTATCGTCTGCGACGAACCGGTTTCCGCCTTGGACGTTTCGATTCAGTCGCAGATTGTAAATACGTTGGAGGATTTACAGGCTGAGATGGGCCTGACGTACCTCTTCATCGCTCACGACATTTCGGTGGTCCGGCACATTTCCGACCGGATCGGCGTCATGTACTTGGGTAGCGTTGTGGAATTGGCAAAAAGTTACGAGTTGTATTCACAACCGTTACACCCTTATTCTCAGACCCTGCTGTCGGCGGTGCCCATACCGGATCCGGAGAAGACGAGGGCACGGGAGCGCATTCTCCTTGAAGGCGATATCCCCAGCCCCATCAATCCGCCCCCGGGTTGCAGATTTCACAGCCGCTGCCCCTATGCGATGGAGAAGTGCCGCGAGGTAAGTCCGGAAATGAAAGAGCACGCACCGCAACACTACGCTGCCTGTCACCTCTTGGGTTAGGTTCGCAAGTCAGCGGAACGCAATAGGTAATTGCCGGGAAACCGCCTGGTGATGATAAAGAACATTCGAATATTATCGGACTACGGCCCGGTAAAACAAAAATGGAGGAAAGAAAATGAAAAGAAAACTTGCTCTTTTGCTAGCTCTCATCATGGCCTTCCTGCTTATTGCAGGCTGTGATGGTGGCAGCAAACCGGAACCTTCGGGTTCTGAACCAGCCGGCAGCGAAGATCCGGTTGATACGACCGAACCGCCGGACGTTGATACGAGTCCAACGAACATCAACCTCTGTATCGCATCCGAGCCGGAAACTCTGGATCCGAACATGGTAAGCAGCGTTGACGGGGCTACCTATACGCAGCATACATTTGAGGGTCTGATGAAGTACGTGGCGACCGGCGAAACCGTCGGCGCGGACGGCGAAATGAAAGATACCGCCATTGACTTTGGTCAAGCGGCAAGCTACGAAGCCACCAAAAATGACGCGGGGCAGCCGGTGTATACCTTCAAGTTGCGTGACAACATCTTCTGGTCGGACGGCGAGCCCGTCAAGGCCGGTGACTTCGAGTATTCCTGGAAGCGCATCGTCGATCCTGCTCTGGCCGCCGACTATGGCTACATCCTAGACGGTATTGTTCTGAACGCCGCGAAGATTCAGGCAGAGGAAGCCGATCCTTCCGAGCTCGGCATCGTTGCCAAAGACGACAAGACCTTGGAGATTACCTTAGAGGCTGAATGTCCCTATTTCGTCGAGCTCTGCGCTTTCTCGGCCCTGATGCCTCTGCGTAAGGACGTCATCGATAAGCATGGCGCCGCTTGGACCGATCCCGGTAACATGGTCGGCAACGGTGCCTTTGTCTTGACAGAGTGGGTCCATGACAGCTATATCAAGATGGCTCCCAACGAGAAATACTACGATGCAGCTAATGTGTCGGACATCACTTTGACCTGGTGGCTGAGCGATAGCGCGACAGCGATGCTGTCAGCCTATGAGAGCGGCGTGTATGACTTCTTTGACAGCCCGCCCCTTGACAGGATCGAAGACCTGCAGGCGAGCGGTGATGCCTTTATCGCTCCGTACGTCGGTACGTACTACACTTACCTCAACACGGAGAGGATCAAGGATTGGCGTGTCCGTGCCGCTCTGGCTCTCAGTGTTGACCGCGACTACCTCGTGGAAAGCGTGACACAGGGTGGACAGACTGCGGCTACCGGCTTCGTGCCTAGCGGTATTGTCGACAGCGAAGGCGATGACTGGGCCGAAAAACGCCCCAACGTCATGTTTAATCAACTCCAGGCGAAATACCCCGAATATGACCTCAGTGACTATGAAGGGCGTACCGAGCTGGCCCAGTTCCTCTACAATCAGGCAGTTGAAGAAGGCGCTTGGGATCCGAATACGACACTGGTTTACAACTTCAATACGAGCGAAGCCCACAAGGTTATCGCTGAGGCTCTGCAGAGTGACTGGGATTCTGTCCTAGGCGTGAAAATTACGTTGGCGAACCAAGACTGGAACGTCTACACAGCCGGTCTGGGCGAAGGTGAGTTCGACGTGGCACGCTTGGGTTGGATTGCGGACTACAATGATCCTATTACATTCCTCGAGCTTCTCGCAACGGGTAACTCGTACAACTACGGCCGCTGGGCAAGCGACGATTACACGAAGCTGATCAACAGCGCCAAGGAGCTGCCCGGTGGCAAAGATCGCGACAAGTTCCTGACCGATGCCGAAAAGCTGCACTTCGACGAGGGCGGCTTCACGGTTAGCCCGCTCTACTACTACACCAATATTTACTGCAGAAGCGGCGCTCTGAAGAACGTCGAGTACACCTCTTTCGGCTACTTCTTCTTCCACCGTGCTGAGAAGGTTGCCTAATAGGACGGTCTCATAACAAATGACTAAGGCTTGCCTGGGCAGGCTGGCTAAAGTTGCAAAACAGCGGGGGCGGTCGCACGACTGCCCCCTTTTTTAGGGTCTCCGAACATATCGTTGCATCCGACAGCGTCCTAATTAAACGCGTTTTTCGACGTCAATGGGTTAGTCGGGATTTGGTCAGAGTGAGAGAATTTTGTGCGAAAGGGCGGTATTCGCGAGTAAGGCGTTGACAAAGAATATGCGCACGATTACAATGCACTAGGATAAAATTTTTTAAGTATTATTTTTGATAAAAATCAGAGTTTTAGTAGCATGAGAAAACAATTGGAGACATTTTTATACGGTCGTTTGTCGCGCCACGAGTTCGCTAATGACGACGAGAAATATTTGTATTTGATTTCGTTTATCGCATGTACTTTTGCGATTTCAATGCATTTTTTCCTTTTTGTCTTTCACCTTGCCATCAATATGATGCCCTTGTTTTTCGTCTCATTAGCAGGTTTTCTGTTTGATTTACTATTTTTTTGGCTAGTTGAAAGAGGTTATTACTTGCCGTTTGGGCTTTTGCTTTCCGTGACAGTTATCATTCATGTCCTTGCGACCGCAATCTGCGTCGGCACACGAAATCTCGTCATCGTATATCTGCTCGTTACAGTTATGATGCAACTCATCATCCCATATGCAAGCGGTCGCGTTCGCGCTCTTGTGCTTGGCGTTCTTTGGGCAAGCATGGTCGCTCTCGTCATTATTAACTTCCATTTAACGCCGCTTTACGACATCGGGCATGCCACCGCTGCGCTTGCCATGTTCAATATTCATTTGGCATTTTTCGGTACCATCATCCAACTAACCATAGGAAATTCCATTTGGGATGCCATCATAAAAATTAACCGAGAAGAATTGGAAAGAAGTAAAGGAGAGGCCAACACGGATCCACTCACCGGTCTTTTCAACCGAAGGTATGCAGTCACGTTTTTTGAGAAGTTGAGAGCAGGTCAGATTGAGCAGTTTTGGTGCGTCGCCATGCTTGATATTGACGATTTCAAACTGCTCAACGATACCTACGGACACGAATTTGGCGATGATGTTTTAAAGTACATCAGCGATTCTATTATATCAAGCTTGCGTAAAACAGACGTCGTGTTTCGCTGGGGCGGGGAAGAATTTCTCATTTTGCTAAAAGATGTTGATGTCTCTACCGCCTATCGTCTTTTAGATAAACTACGTGGCAAACTAGAATTGGGGAATCTTGAAATTAATGACATAACTTCAAACGTCACTGTAACAATCGGCGTTTGTTCTCTGGATCCTCAAAATATAAAGCAGAGCATCGAAACGAGTGATCGTCTTATGTACAAAGGAAAAGCATTAGGCAAAAATATTGTAGTTATGTAAATGCTCTGAAGGGATTTCCCCATCCACAACTACCTCTTCGATAACTGTACACCCCGTGAGATGTAGTGTCTGATTCGCATGCCGGAGCCGGATGTGCTTGAAAGGTGAAAAGATGCAGGGTAAGATGACAATGAAAAAAATGCAATTCTTTTTTTTGCGAGGTCATAATTATGAAATATGACTTCGTCTTATCAGTTATTTTTTACATTTTCGGTTATTTTTATGCGGTTTTTGGTTCTTATATTGTTGTTACCAACGCAACGAGCAAAATCAACAGGCTTTTTCTTTCACTAACAAGTTCAATGGCCATTTGGTCTTTTGCGTATTCCATTTCAAACTCGGCGGCAACGGCGGAGTCGAGCGCTTTTTGGAGATGTACCTCTGTTTTCGGTTGGGGTGTATTTTTCAGTGTGTTGCTACATTTTATTCTTGTTCTCACTAAAACTGAAAGTCGGTTAAATAAATGGGTCACGCTCGTCCTAATATATTTTCCCGCCGTCGTGAATATTATCTTGTTTGCTCCATTTGGATTTATTGGAATGAAACAGTACAAGATGGTGCGGACCGTTTTCGGTTGGGTCAACACACTCCCCCTCGATACTGGAAAAGTGTGGCTAAACTTTTACACCATCGGATTTTCGTTTTTATGCCTCGTATTCACTCTTCGTTGGTGGAAAAAGCTCGAACCGCGCACCCTTCTGAAGCGACAAGCGACATTTCTTGTATTATCACTACCGCTTCCGATTTTGTCGGGAGTGATTACGGATGTTATACCCAACATTCTCGGGAAAGAATCATTTCCCAAAGTGACGATTATCTCAATGATCTTTCCTGTGGTAACACTGTTTTTAGCATCGCGAAATTACGGTTTATTTCTTGATAGAAGGGGGACGTCACTTGTTCTGCGGGAAACCGACAGTTTGGACAGCGACCGATTGCGCCTGTTTGAAATGGCAACAGGAGTAATTGTGGCAGGTACTGGATTATCTTTTATGGTGAGATATTTCGGTATGAAAGGGGCTCTCATTAATGAGTTTCTAGTCGCCGGAGCGTTGTTAGTCGTAGGAATTTTTGTAAAGTTTATTCCGATTATTGTTAAGAAACATTCAGTCCAAAATACGCTATTCCTAGCCGTGAGCGTGTCTGGGATGGTTTTCCTCACAATCATAAATGCTGAGACGGGTGCGACAACTATTTGGGCGCTCTATATACTGTTCCTGCTGGTTACCGTCATTCTTGACAGCGTAATCCATGCCTATATCTTTGCTGTAGCGAGTATTGTGATTCAGGTTGTTTTCTGGATAGGTAACCCGAAGATTCCTGTCACGATCAATGGAAATGACTACATAATCAGGGTCTTTATTATTATTCTTTCTTTCGTAGTTATCCGATATCTGACAACCGAATATGCTTCAAAGATCGAGGGGTATCAAAAGTTCGCAAAGGAACAGGAAGCTCTTGAAATCATTTCATCCAATTATCTATCGGTTAGTAGCGAAAATGCCAAAGAGATAACCGATAAAATGTTGGTACTGTCAGCTGAAATTCTTGGATTTAACCATGCATATATCATCGAATTCAGCGGGGATTACGAAGACGCAACCGTTCTCAATACCTGTGTGAATAATGTTGAGAGAGGATCTTTTCCCTATCACACCGGAATGAAAGTCAAGACGGTTACTTTGCCTATGGCTCAACCTCTGATCACACAGGGTAAACCTCTCACGTGTGAAGACTTCACAAACACCGGTTCAGATGAAGCCGAAGAGCGAAGAAATTTTTTCATGTCGAGAGGAGTGCACTCGTTTTGTGCGCTGCCAATACTGGTCGACAATCGTGTGATGGCAATGCTTGTCGTTGAGCATTATGACCGAATCGACAGGAACGTCAGAGAACGTCAATTATACTTTTTGAGGATTTTTACCAATATCTTGGGAGACTCAAAGAAAAAGACCCTGTACGAAGACAAACTCTATGAATTCGCCTATTTTGATGAAACGACAAAGCTGGCGAACAGGAATATGCTGAAGATGAGACTTGATCATAAGATACGCGGTAGCGACGGATCAGGTAAAATAGCCGTTTTAGTTTTCGAACTTGAAAACCTTAGGGTGATTAAGGATACCTTCGGTCATAATTTAGGGGAGCAGGTCATGATAAAGTCTGCGACGATCCTCAAGAATCTGTTGGATGAAAGTTGCGAGATCTCAAGGACAGGAGAGGGTGATTTCGTTGTTGTTCTGCCGACCGTGGAGAATAATGAGCAGGTGTTGGGATGTGCGGAGAGATTGCTTGACTCATTCTCCCGACCCATATCGACCGGGGTAGGAAAAGAAGCGCTGTTCGTCGTTCCCCGTTTAGGTGTTCTATGTATCCGGATGACGGGAAAGATGCGGACACTCTTCTGAAGAATGCCGACCTGGCGGTATATGAAGCGAAAAACATCAAAGAAGAGATTATTTTCTACACTGAGCGACTGGAAAGCCATATTGCTGAAAACATCTTGTACACAAACAGGTTATTTGAATCGCTGCAAAACGAAGAGTTTTTCTTGGAGTATCAACCGCAGATCAACTGTGATACGGGAAAAACCGTCGGGATTGAAGCGTTACTCAGGTGGACGAGTGACGGCACCACAAGGGTGGGGCCGGATCGTTTCATCCCCATACTTGAACAGACGGGATTGATATACGATGTGGGCCTCTGGGTGCTGGAACAAGCGCTTCGTGAACATAACAGGCTTATTGCCAATGGATTTCCTCCTCTTCGCGTTTCGGTCAATCTATCGGTTGTCCAATTCCATGAGGAAGATTTTATACTCGATTTGACAAAGATCATCAAGGAGAGCCAAGTTGATCCTAGATATTTAGAGCTTGAGATTACGGAAAGCCTGTTCTCTGAAAAAACTGCCGAAATACTCGTAAAGCTCAACACATTGAAAGAAATGGGTGTAAGAATCGCCGTCGATGATTTCGGCAAAGGATATTCGTCGTTAAATCGTTTGAGATTGGTGCCTTTTGACAGAATCAAAATCGACAAAGAAATCACCGATAACATTGATGTAGATAATAAAGCGGTTTCTATAACGGAGAACATCGTTTCATTGGCTAAGGCGTTCAATGCGAGCATCACGGCAGAAGGTGTGGAAACGAAGGAGAAGGCTGAATTTTTGAAAAGTCTAGGTTGCGATGAAATACAAGGATATTATTATTCGAAGCCTCTATCGGCGGAAGCATTGGAAGGATTCCTTGAAAAAGCGTAACGTAGGTGCCTTCAAAGCCGGGCTTATTGATAAATTGATCGTTAAACGATTCTAATTGTCTTTCAATTGGACCTGAATATTTATATAATCTTAGCGAAGCAAGTTTATTCTCGGAGTTAAGTTGCTTTATTATTACAGTAAAGGTAAAATTGGCTTTTACTGATGTTCCTCTAACTTAGAAAGAAAATGTCTAGATTTGACAATGATTAGATTTTATTTGCATCACTGCTATCATAAAGGAGAAAGTTAGTTGATTAGCGAATATTCATTTGAGCATAGTGTAACAACGAAACAGATTTTCGACGCATTAAAGGCGCATGTTATGCGTTCTAGAACTGCGATTACAACCGTTTTTTTGGGTCTTTATGGTGGAAGTGATACTGCTTCAGCCGAGATACCCGATGTCGAGGAAATAACAGCCTTTTTGACAAATCAAACGAGAAAGTCCGATTTCGTTTTCAAAATTTCAAACGATCCCATTTGGTTCATGGTTTTAGCCCAAAGTGGCGAAAGAGAAGCGGCCGCATTTCTTCGACGTTTATTCAGGATGGTGAGAACTGAAGGGATTCCTGCGTTGAATAATCAAAAGCTTTTGTTTTCCGCTAGCGTCGCAGAAATAGGCAATGATGAAGGTACTTTTGAAGAGCTGATTGCGGTTGGCGCGTTGGCTTTGAAAAAGAGTTTGAGTAAAGGACCTGAGCAGATCGAATACATAGCTTCCTTTAAGAAAAGACCCTCGGAAAAAGTGAGGGTTAGTATTTTGGAGGAAAATGCTATTTACCGTGATGTGCTTCACCGAACTTTGGATAATCTGGACTTGGGTCATTTTGAATTGGAAATAAAGGAATTTCAAGACGGTTACGAATTCTTGGAATCTAAGTGGTATCTTTCGAGCCATACCCACCTCATTCTCATGAACGATATACTCCCTCGTCAAAGCGGATTGGATGTATTGCACGAAATTCGCAGACTGCCCAATAATAAGAGAATTATTGTCTTTATGATGACCAAAAGAAGTTCGGAAGAAGACATGATTTACGCTTACGAAAGTGGCGTGGATAGCTATTTCGTTAAACCCTTCAATTTGCGTTTGCTGGAAATAGAAGTCAAAAGAACCTTTGAGAGATTGTATACATTATGAAGATTCCAATTGATGTATTGATTATTGGTATTGTCTCTTTATCTCTCATTCTTGCTATTTTAAGTATTTATATGGTGCTTAAAGGTACCAGAGATAATATTATTTCTAGGAAAAAAAAGAAATACATACAAAATAAACAAGACACATGGTACCGCTATTTCAATGACGATGTTCCTTTGCCTTCGGAACTTATCCCCAATAACAAAAGTGAAATTAAAGCTATAGAGGAAATATTTCTTGCCTACGTAGAGAATATTTCTAACCCAACAATTAAGAAAAAAATCCGGAAGTTTTCCAATCAATATTTGAGGCGGTACTACTTAAACCTTCTTTTGCACAGGAGATGGAGTTTAAGAATGAACGCTCTTTACCGGATCGTAAGTTTTGAAATTGACTCTTTGGTCGATGAATGCAAAAAATTTGCGAAACGAGCAAAATTGTCTTCTGAGGAACGTTTCCAGTTGTTGATCATTCATTCGATGTTTGATGAAGAAAGTTTTATTAATGAATTTGGCGATTCATCGCTTGCGCTCTCCGAATATGAATACAAAAGATTATTGGTTAGCTTTAGCGTGGAGATTCTTGAAAAATTGATGCTTCAAATAGACAAGTTCCCTGAAGAATATCAGTATTATTTTGTTGATGTCTTAGGAATTAAACGCAATCTTAGTTTTTTACCGTTTTTAGAGAATAACCTTAGCCATGACAATGCGGAAATTCGTATTCGTTCCTTAAAAGCCATCAACGAAATAGGCATGATAACTGATTTGGATAGGTATACGGTTTTCTTGGATTCTCCGATTTGGGAAGAGCGGTTGATGTTGGCCAAGCTTCTGGGGGCTTTTCCTTTGGAGCAGGTTTATCCGTATTTAGAAGAATTATTGCAAGACGAAAATTGGTGGGTACGTTCCCAGTCCGCTAGAACGATTGGCAATAGCAAGGATGGCAAGTCGAGGTTGGAGACGTTCATTGCCACTGCTCAAGATCAGTATGCCATCGAAATGGCTTAAGAGGTATTGGTAAGAGGGTATTGATCAATGAATGCAGTAGTAGACGTTTTAATGAAGTTTTTTGGCGGATTCATAATAATATATATGAGTCTGATCATTGTAGCTTATACTGGAATGTTAATATTCGCATTTATCGAAATTCGCAAACAATACAAGTTGGACAAGACTGCTTCGGATGAAGATTATATCGATGCTTCTTATTACAAACCGCTTTCCGTCATAATCCCTGCACACAATGAAGAAGTAGGGATTGTTGACAGTATCCAATCTGTAATGAGTTTAAAATATCCACAAATGGAGCTAATCGTAGTAAATGACGGTTCCGAAGATCAGACTCTGCAAGTTGTCATAGAGCAATTTCGGATGAAAAAAATATCCAAAGCAGTCAAGCAGCAAGTTGAATCTAAACCGATCATCCAAATCTACCAATCGGAAATTCATCACAATCTATTTTTGATAGATAAAGAGAATGGCGGGAAATCAGATGCCTTGAATGCGGGCATTAATTGTTCCAGATATCCTTATTTTTGTTCCATTGATGGAGACTCTATCATGGATGAGAAATCTCTTTTGCGAGTCATGAAGCCGATTATTTTGTCAAATGAAGAGGTCATCGCAGCAGGGGGCAATATTCGTATTGCCAACGGTCTTGATGTCCAATGGGGTTCAGTCTATCAAAAGAGCCTGCCTAATCGTCCCTTGGTTCTAATGCAAATAATTGAATATACAAGAGCCTTTATGATGGGGAGAATTTCCTTAGCTAAATTTAATTTAATCCTCATCATTTCAGGAGCTTTTAGCGTTTTTGATAAAAAGTGGGTTATTGAAGTGGGGGGATATTCCGCCCATACGATTGGTGAAGATATGGAACTGATCGTTAAATTACACCGATTTGTCCGAGAAAACAAAATAAAGAAAAGAATTGAATTTGTTCCTGACCCCGTGTGTTGGACAGAAGCACCGGAAAATCTCAGAGTATTGAGAAGGCAGCGCAGACGCTGGCATCAAGGGTTAATTGAAAGCCTCGTAAAACATGTCAAAATGACATTTAATCCTCGATACGGGAAGATCGGCATGATTTCATTCCCATATTTTTGGTTAGTTGAATGTTTCGGTCCGCTGATTGAGCTGGGCGGTTACATCTATGTCATTGTTGCCTTCTTTATGGGTAAAATGTATTTCGAATTTGCCATACTGCTCTCCTTACTATTCATCTTATATGGCTCCGTTCTTTCCGCTTTTTCTGTCTTGTTGGAGGTCTGGAGCGTGAATCTCTACGCGGGAACAAAGAATTTTTTCAGATTAATGCTTGTGTCATTAACGGAAACTTTCTGGTATAGACCTTTAACCTTGATTTGGAGGTGTGAAGGTTTTATACAGGTTCTTTTAAGACGGAAGAGTTGGGGTCACATGAAGAGGGTGGGACTTTCAAAGAATTCTCGCAACAAGAGGAGCAAGAGATCTAAATGAAACGTATTCTCATAATAATAATTTGCTTGCTGATATTAATAATATTGCCTATTGTTTTATGGTTTTTAGAGCCTAACAAAGAATGTCATGTTGCTATCATCGACAAAACAGTGCCAAACGAAACGTTCCGCGAACACCAGGGTCTCGTCTTTTTGCTGAATTATTTGAAGTATAGAAACGGATTTGGCGATACATACGATTTGCGAAAAGACTTTTATGGTTTTTACCCAAATGAAGAAAAAAGAACCTATAAGATAAAGCCATTGCCAACGAACTATGATGGCTACGACGTTATCTATATGGCGGATACATATGGTGTTTACGAAGAAGATTTTCCGTGGATAGAGAAAGAGAGAGAAGGGTCGCGTTCACCTCTTGTCTATGGAGGACTGCAAGAGCAAGAGTGGCTCGATATTCATAATAGATTGGAGAAGAATGAAAAAAGCCTGTTCATTGCGGAATACAATGCATTTGCTTCGCCAACCGGGAGAGAAGTGATGGAAAGCGTCACCGCTTTTTTGGGTGTTGATTGGGATGGATGGGTAGGACGATATTTTGATGAATTGGATTACAATATCAATTTAGAAATTCCACAGTGGATCATAGATGAGTTCGGGGAATCATGGCATTATAGCGGTCCCGGGTTTCTTTTGGTTAACGATTTTACTTATGAAATCCTTGTTTTAGAGGCGACGAAGCATGTTTTAGATAAAGGGATAAATCTCACCTTTACCCAAGAGGGAAAAGACTTTTTTGGACTCGAAAAAAGTCCCAATTACCACTATTGGTTTGATATCGTAACGCCTGAACGAGGCTCAACCGCGTTGGCATACTACAATTGGAATTTAACTGATAGTGGGAAGAAACTTCTGGAAGAAAACGGAATCCCCACTGAGTTTGCAGCCGTTCTTAAGAATGAGCGGGGTTCCTGCACCAGTTACTATTTTGCAGGCGACTATAACGATATAGGCGTCGTTCCGCGCCTATACAAATTCAAGGGATTACCGAAACTGTATAGCTTACTGGAAATTAATTCGGACAGCGATTTTTACTGGTCGACGTATTTTCCCATGATGAATAAAATCCTGAAGACTTTTGAAAACCGTCCTTCGGAAGAAACTACGAGTTCTGAAACAAGTATAAGTACAGAGCCTACTGAGCCTGACGATAAGATTCAGTATTACTCCAGAATAAAGGATAACAGTTTCCAAATCTTAATAGACGGTGAATGGAAGCCCATTACGATAAAGGGTGTCAATATCGGCATGGGTAAACCCGGCGTCTTCCCGGGTGAAGCGGCGATCACTGAAGAGGAATATTACCGTTGGTTTGAATATATCGGCGACATGAATGCCAACGTCATCCGCATCTATACTTTGCATGCCCCGGGATTCTACAATGCTCTCCTTCGTTACAACGAAACCCACGATGAAAAATTGTATGTTATACACGGTGTTTGGATGAACGAAGAGATGTTGCTGAGTGCATACGATGCTTTTGAGGAAGACAATGTAGACGATTTCCAACAAGAGATGAAAAGAACCGTCGATGTAATACATGGAAATAGAATTCTTGAAGAAAGACAGGGACACGCGTCCGGGTTTTATAGCTCAGATATTTCCAAGTATGTTATTGCGTATATTTTAGGCATCGAGTGGGATCCGTATATGGTGGAAAATACAAATGATTTTCACTCATCAGTTGGAGAATACAACGGCAAATATATTGAGACGAAAGGTGCAAAGCCCTTCGAATATTTTCTGGCACAGCAGATGGATATCATAGCGGAATATGAGTTGGAAAACTACAACTCCATGAGACCCATCAGCTTTAGCAATTGGCCGACGACAGATATATTGGAGCATCCATCCAATTTCCAAGACAGTGAGGATCGAGTCGGTGTGGATCCTAATGTCATATACATTAAAGGAGATTTGGAGCCAGTCGGGGAGTTTGCCTCTTATCACGTTTATCCATATTACCCGGATTTCCTGAACTTTGAAGAGAAATACCAAAACTATATTGACCACAGAGGCGAACATAACAATTATGCCGGCTATCTGAATCACTTAAATAGTGTTCATCGACTTCCCATTTTGATAGCCGAGTTTGGCATACCGGCTTCACGGGGTCTCGCCCACGAAAACCCCTTTGGCTGGAATCAAGGATTTACTTCCGAAAAAAAGCAGGGTGAGATTTTATGTCGCCTTTATGAGGATATTTTGGAAGAGGATATGCTTGGGGGATTGCTCTTTGCGTGGCAAGATGAGTGGTTTAAGAGAACCTGGAATACAGTCGATTATGACAATCCGGATCGAAGACCGTTTTGGTCTAACGTTCAAACGAACGAACAACGTTTTGGGCTTTTATGTTTTGACAGACATAAGATAAAGATCGACGGCGATACGGAAGAATGGCAAGCGGAACCTCTCTATAAGAAAGATCAGGGAGTCATGAAGGGCTTATACGTCGATCATGATGAGGCTTACTTGTACATTAGATTGGACTACTCCAATGACGGCAACGGTTATCCTGTAATCTTGCTCGACGTCGTGCCCGCTCAAGGAAACTTTTTTGTAGCGGGAAATGATTCTATTAAGTTTTCTAACGGAGTGGAATATTTAGTAACTCTGACCGAGGAAGAGCCTAGGATTATAATCGATCAGTACTATGACTTATTCGAATTCATGTGTGATTACTACGCTTACCATTCGTTCACGGTAGAGAAACCGTTGAAAAACAGCGGGGTATTTTCGCAAATCCATTATATTCTCAGCATGGAATATACGTCATATGATGGTGATATCCTTATGCCGTTCGGCAGTTATGAAACCGGAAGACTAAGAAAAGGGAATGCTAATCCCGAATCAAAAGATTACGATTCCTTAGCGGACTTTTACATAAGTGATGAGGGAGTACTGGAATTGAGGATTCCTTGGCTGTTAATTCAGTCAAGAGATCCGAGCATGAAGGAGTTTATGGGAGATATCTACAAGGACGGCATTGGAGCAAGCAAATTTGTCGATGAGATCTATATCGGCGCCCTGTATGTGGATGATCAAGGCACTGTTTTGGATTCATTCCTGAGCACGAATAACGGCGTCCTAAGTGCTTTGAGAGCCTATTCTTGGGAAAACTGGGAAATGCCTGAATATGCGGAACGGCTGAAACAATCCTATTATATCGTCCAAGATTTTTTCAAAGATTATTAATGAGGAGACGGTTCGTTGATTTGATCTTATAACCTTGTGTTGTCTCGTGGTGTGACCGTCCGGGCGACCTGCCCCGGTCATCACCGACCATGAGGGGATCCGAATTACTTAAGGTAACGGGGCTGTCGAGCGACAGCCCCGTTCATTTATAGCCCTGTTACTAAGGCTGATTGACGACGCCGACGAAGAGAGGCACGCCGTCATGTCCCTGTACAACGAAGAGGAAAGGTCGATCCAGGATGAAGTCAACGATTTCATCCGGAGGCACTCCCATGCCATCGAGTGTAAGGGTATATGCTGCTCCTGTAACACCCTGTTCGTCGATCATGACACGAGCTGCGTGATTAATATCTGACACGTAGAGGTTGGCATTTTTCGAAATTGGTGAAAAGTCAGCAGCGTCGGTGAAAGCTGTTTTTATGCCGAGTTCTTGCAGGGTCTCTTCCAGGTGTATGTCGCTCATCACATCAAACTTAGGCACCTTGAAATTTACGATGACGTACTTTTGGTTTTCGTATGTCATTCTATTTTGCAAGAGAGCGTTGATTTGCGGGTCATCCAAGAGCTCGTTTACATTGACGTCCTCATCGGGCAGCAAGAACCACATGCCTCCAGCTTCGATAAGGTCCTTGTTCACGGCCGCAAATTTGTCACCCCAGTAGTAATTATGGCTGCCTGAGTTATACATAAAGTCCGTTTCAACGGAGCCGGACGGTGTATGGAACGTACCCTTGGCAGTATCGCTCTCTTTAAATTCACTATCCCATTTGGCGCGGAAAAGGATGGTGGATGCCAAAGCCATAAGCGTGTCCTCGTTGAAAGCGACGTTATCGACGCTGGACTCCAACAAATTATCTGTCTGTTCATTGAGCCACTTCTGCAACTGCTTAGCCATGTTAGCGCTGCGCATATCGCCTTGGAAAACTGACGACTTGTAGGTGTCTTGCAAAATTTGCATGGCTTCTTGTTTCACGGACAGTGATTTGTCAAGCCAAATGGAGTTGGCAAGCAGGCTCGTCGTATTACCGTCATCCAAATAGTGGGCATTCCAAAGAGAGTTAGCCTTTGCACGGAGTTTCTCAATGGTGTCAACGCCTAGGACTTGAAGGATTTCCGTCCGCGTATCGCCGCCGGTAGTTTCCGCCAGTAAGCTCAAAGCCAAGTAAACGTTGAGCGGTGAATAGATGCGGTTGTCACCATCTCCATTCAAAAGCAGCCGATTTGCCTCTTGAGCGAAGACCATGACGCCGTCCTGATAACCTCTCGGCTGATTCCGCTGTCTTTGCAGATCGGCGTACCAAGCATCATTAGCCTTATCGAATGCCTCTTGATCGCTTTGCATCAAGTCTTCAGAAGGGCATTTGTGCATGATGGGGTATTCCGGCATGGCAAGGGCGGAAATACCCGCCACCAAATCGATTCGTCTAGTGGCATGCGTCGTGCCGGTGACCTCCGGCTCCTGCATCGAGCTGTTCGTTACGTCTGAAGGATACTCGTATGTGGCGGGTTCTCCCAGTCGACGTACGAACTGGACAACAACAAAGCAAGCTACGATGATGGCAACGGCCGCCGCGACAGCGCCAACCCTGTAAAGGAGCGGTTTTCTCCTCTTTTGGCGGACCTTGGCGGTCTCTGTCACGATGCGATCGTCCAGCTGTCCGATAGCGTCTTGTAAATCTTCAATCTTCATAAAACCAACCTTCTTTCACAAGTTCTTCTTTCAATTTGATTCTGGTGCGGTGGAGCATAGTCTTGATGCCTCCTTCGCTGCGTCCGAACATACGGGCGATGTCGCCGATCGTGTCGCAGTAAAAATAGCGGCAGACAAAGACTTGACGTACCACACTGCGCTCTCCGGCTAGAAACTTGGAGATCGTTGCCGCCAGCTCGTTGAGCTCGACTGTGTCCGTGATCATCTCGCTTCCCGCCACGACGTCCGCCAATTCGTCCAACGGCAGAACGTAGTCGCCGCCGCCCCGTTTCAGACTTTTACGCTGTCTCCACCGATCAATGGCATTCTCTCGCGTGATCTTCGCCAAGAAGGTCAGTAGGACGGGGGGTCTGTGGGGCGGAATCTTTTGCCATGCGCTGAAGTATGTGTCGTTGACGCACTCTTCACTTTCCTCGACATTGTGCAAAATGTTGTTGGCGACAGTGAAGAGGTAGGAGCCATAGCGGGCTCCCACATCTGCCAATACATCCTCATCGCGGTCAAAAAACCGCTGCACTAGAGCACATTCCAATGAACTTTCTTCCATAGGTAGATATCTTCCTTTCACCCTATATACCGTAAAGTAAGGTCAAAAGGTTTCAGTTGGTTTCTTATGTCAGAATAGCAGTTTTGGGATATGGATAATGGTTGTTCCGATCGTTTTCCAATACGCTCGCTCAAACGAGGGGCAGTTCCGATGAACAGTTTTTTAATTTAATTTAAAATATTGGATATGCGCCTGCCACCCGTGTGCAATTTTTCAACTTAAATCGATTTTCCGGATTATATGCCCGGAACTGATGTGAATTTTTCAATTAATATCGAATTTCCGGACTCTGCGCCAAAATCAGAAATCAGTGTTTTTCAACTTAAATCGATTTTCTGGACTTTACGCTCTCAATCACTGAAAAGGAGGGGCTCTCTCATTTTTTGAGACAGCCCCTTCGCCACTAATTTGATGGGTTTTTCGGATCAGAGCGAGGCGGGGAGATCACGCGAGAATTTCTCCGCGAGTTTCTCTTGCCAGTCAGATAGGGGAGCGAGTTTGCCGAGAAAAAAGCGCAAGATCTTCGGCTCATGCTCAAAGCGCAGACCTCCGATCAGGTCGCGGTTTTCATAGAGCCACGTCACGCGGTCGATCGCGTAGTCGATCTGGCTCATGGTGAAGACGCGTCGCGGCATGGCGAGGCGTAGAAGTTCCATTTCTGCCAAGGTCTCATTGCCTTCGGCGTCTCTACTCTCACTGAGCGTTCCGCGTTCCATCCCGCGGATACCGCCGGCGATGTAAGTCGCGGCTGCGAGTGCCGCGGCGGGGTACTGCTCTTGCGGGATATGCGGTACGAAGCGGGAGGCGTCGAGATGGCAACCGAGTCCGCCCGCCGGCGTTACGACCGGAACACCGCGCTTCTCGAGTTCGGCAACCATGTAGGCGATGAATTCCGGACCCTGCGAAATGACGGAAAGATCCATTGTCTCCTCAAGTCCGACGGCGATCGCCTCAATTTCACGGACCGACATACCGCCATAGGTGAGAAATCCCTCGTTCAGCACAATCAGCTCTTTCAACGGATCGACGAGCTCGCTCTCTTTCATGCAGATGCCGCCCCCGCGCGCAAAGCCGAGCTTTCTCGCCGAAAAGTAGATGATGTCGCACTGATCGCAGACCGCCCGCATGATTTCTCGTACTGAAAGACCTTTGCATTCCTCGTCCCTGATTTTCAAGAAATAGAGGTTGTCCTGAAGAAGCGACGCGTCCATGACAAGCGGGACGCCGTGTTTCCGACAGATCGCGGATGTCTCTTTCAGGTTGCCAAGGGAGAACGGCTGTCCGCCGATCAGGTTCGTACCGGCTTCAACACGGACAAACGGCACCCGACCTTTCTTTTCTTTCAATAGCTTCGCCAGCGCCTCGGTGTCGAGGTTGCCCTTAAACGGGTGGTCGCTTTGGCAACGAAGCCCTTCCGGTAAAAGAAGTTCGACGACTTCACCGCCGCAGCGCACGATGTGCGCTTTCGACGTCGTAAAGTGGTAGTTCATCGGGACGATATCGCCCGGTTTTACGAGCAGATCGGCGATCACCTTCTCACAGCCGCGACCCTGATGAGCCGGCAAAAAGTGATCCATACCGAAAATATCGCGCACCGTCTTCTCGAGTCGGAAAAAGGACTCGCTGCCTGCGTAGGCGTCGTCTGCCTGCATCATCGCCGCCTGTTGGCGGTCGCTCATGGCATTGACGCCGCTATCGCTCAGCATGTCTAGAAAGATATCCTTGTTGCGGAGAAGATAGAGATTGCTCGATGCTTCCTTGATGCGTGCGAGCCGCTCCTCGACCGGGAGCAGATTCAGCTTTTGCACGATGCGCACCTTATGGCGCTCGAGCGGGATTTTTCTCCCGTCGAAAAATGAGATTGTTTCCATGCTTTCGTTCCTCCTTAGTGTTCCGCGATGCCTTTAGGCAACTCGCATATTCCGGCTTCCTTGGAGCCGGTGAGCCCGGGGGACGAAAGGTAATAAAAAACGTCCTCCCCGACAATGTTGTCGAGAGGACGTCTGTCAACGTGATACCACCTCTCTTCGCTTTCACCTCGCAGTGAAAGCCTCTGCCAGTACGCCGATTGCTCACGGCGAAGACCATAGTGGTCGTCTTCACCAAACCGGTTATACCGCTGCGCTGTCACGGGCGCTCCCGTCGTCTCCTACCTCCGGTCGTACGGTCTCAGGACGCTGCTCTCGGAATGTATTCACCTCACCGTCTGCTTTCTGCCTCGCACCACCCGGCATATCTCTGCAAGCTTTCGATGAAACTACTTGTTTCCGGTCATCGCATTTATGACGACTACGATACCACAAAAAAACACATTTGCACAGATGTAAAACGAATCTTTTACTCTAAATTCTTTCAAAGTCTTTCAATTTCTTTCAAGATATTCTTTCATGACTTTCAAACGTACTTTCAAGAGCATTCCCTCTGTGCCCGGCATGCCAATGGGAGCTCTAAGCACACGAGGATTTGCCCGATTCTATCGGTATGAGTATGATTTAGGGGTGAAAACTCTCGAGCGAGAAACCGAAGGTTAAGAAGAGCTGACAACAAGCATCGAAGTAATTGGTGAGGATAATAGGATCACCTGAAACGATAAGAGTTATTGGACTGTGGCTGAATACAAGAAGAAAATATTGATCAAAAACGGATTCATCTATGACGGTACGCTCGACAATGTACCTTTTACCGGAGATATACTCATTTCAGGCGATCGCATCCGTGGCATAGCGCCGTCCATAGAATGCGAAGACGCCGCTGTCATCAATGCTGCCGGACGTATGGTAACGCCCGGTTTTATCGATATTCACCGACATGCCGACTTGGCAGTCTTTCGGGAGAGTTTTGGCATCGAAGAGCTTGCACAGGGAATTACCACTATCGGTATGGGCGTGTGCGGATTTTCCTTCGCTCCTTATACGGAAAAATCGGAGGGGTTGTACTCTTATACGTTTCCCATACACGGTCCCTCAATCGATGGTGCCCGATATCCGACGATGGACTCGTATGTGCGAGCACTTTGCCGCATCAATCCGGCAGTCAATGTAGCTACGTTACAAGGACTCGGTGCCATACGTTTAGCGGTAAAGGGCTACGAGTCAAGCAATTTTACCGAGAGGGAGATCCTACTCGCTCAGGAATATGTCCGACAGGCAATCGATTGTGGACTACGCGGTTTTTCCACGGGTCTTATGTACTTGCCGGAGGTCAATAACACAGCTGAAGAATTAATGCGGATCTTGAGACCTTGCCGCGGGAAAGATTTGCTTTACATGCCGCATATGCGTTATGAAGCGTCAGGCTTAGTGGAAGCTGTCGAGGAGAGTATCGCCATCGCAAGAGCCAATGACATGGCGCTGAGCATCAGTCACTTTAAGGTGCTGGGTCCTGATAACTGGCGCATCACGCTGGAGCGTGCCATTGAGAAAATTGAAAATGCCCGGGAGGCGGGCATGGATATCACGGTGGATTTTTACCCCTATCGCGGTACGGCAACGACGATGGCATCCATTTTGCCAACTTCTTTCATGGCGGAAGATTTTTCAACCACTTTGGCAAAAATCACTAAACCGGAAACGATTGACCGACTTCGGCGTTGTTTCAATAATCCCGGTCCGAAAGATGAATGGATTGATCCGAATTTCCGTTGGCGAAATACGATGATCACAGGTGTCAGTCAGCCTGAGAACGAAAAGTATTTGGGTAAAACAATCCGTGAATGTGCAGAGCTTGGCGGATACGGCGATGAAATACCATTCATTGCGGATATTCTAGCTTCCGAAAATGGAAGTGTTACTATGGTCGGTCTTTACATGGATCCCGGTGACATCGCAAGGATCGCTAAGCTGCCGTACTCTATGGTGATATCCGATGCGCTATATAACGTCACCGATACACCGCATCCACGTGCGTATGGTTCATTTCCCCGTATGATTCGCCATTTTGTACAAGACACCGGAATCCTTACGATGCAGGAAGCGATTCACAAGATGACCGAGTTTCCCGCGAAGCGGATGAAATACAAGGAACGAGGAGTTTTGAAGGCAGGTTACTTTGCCGATATTCTGATCTTTAACCCTTCAAATGTTCATGACCATGCCACATTCGCCGATTCTAATCGACTCTCGACCGGCATGGAACACATCTTTATCAATGGAACACCGGTTTGGGAAGACGAGGAACGAGTCGCCAAAGCAGGTGTTTGTCTTCATGGACCAAGCGTCACGTGATGTACTCTTCATTTAACGAATTGAATGAATCGTATTTTATCTATTTCGAGGGCATGCTGTCTGCTAGACTGTGACTTGTGTGGGTGCCTAGAAAAATTCTCTTAACGGCTTTTGAACCCTATGTCGAACGCAGCTCTTGCTTGCTATACGCCTGTTTTGATTAAAAGTCGGCACAATGCCTGTCCTCAAGCATTAATAAGATCATCGAGTGTAGATTATATTATTTAAGACGAAGAAGCTGCTAGTATGTTCTAATGTCCGGTCAACATAACAATCAATGTGAAGGCAATGCCTGCTAAAAAGGCAACGGTGGAATGTTTCTTTTCGTGTTCACTTGTTTCAGGCAATAAATGCGACGCTGAAACGTATATCAAAACGCCTGAAACAAATCCCAGCGCAAGTCCCAAAATGTCGTCACTTAAATTTCGAACTAGTGGATAGGCGATGAAAGCGCCAATGGGCGTAGTCAATGCTGCCACAAGGAAAGCGTATATCCCGGCTTTCTTTTCACTGACTCCGCCTTTCAGCAGTACAGAGAAAGTGATCACACCTTCAGCAAATTCATGAATGACCAATCCGACACCGGTAAGAACACCTATGACCGTACCCATGCTAAAAGTAACTGTATATGAAATGCCGTCCATGAGTGAATGAATGGCGATGCCTTCTATGGCAGTGATTCCAAAGGCTAATTCTTTTTGCTTCGTTTTATGCTTGATAATCTTGTTGCTGAAATACATGAAGATGAAACCGGCAAGTGCTACAAATCCTGCGTGAGGATTTTTTTGCAGTGCGTGAGGCAAAGATATGATTAATGGAGAGGAAATTAGTATTCCAGCGGCGAAACACATGGAATACTCTTTTGTTTTATTCGCCCATTCGCGTTTTCTATAAATGGCCCAGATCCCAAAACTGTTCACTAACATTGCGCCAATGGCAAATATTGAAATCCAAGTAAATGTACTAAATTCTTTCATGGTTGTTTAATCACCTAATCTGTGATGTCGGTATGAATACTGTACTATAATTTCTCTCTAAAAGTCCTTAGCGAGGATTGGACGCGGTATTTTTTTTCATGGGTGTCCTTATGTTTTTTTGTGTTATTTCGAATATTTAGATAAAAAGCAAATGTGGGTTATTATTGCATAGTGAGTTCGCCTGAGGAGAACACGAATGCAAGGCTGATACTATACCCAAGATATACCCTAGAAGTAGTTTTTTGTTAGAGGTGACAGAGCATGAAAGCAATGAAAGGTTTTTTAATCATACTGATTTCTCTAATGGCGGGCAACCTGATCGCCGCCTTGACTAAGCTGCCGATCCCGGGCTCTATAATCGGTATGCTGATTCTGTTGATTTTGCTACAGACTAAAATAGTGAAAGTTGAGACGGTTGACCACGCGGCAAGCGCGTTAATTTCTGCCATGGTGCTTTTTTTCATTCCTGGTGGCGTGAACCTGATGAATGTTTACGACATGTTCGACGGGGTCATCGTCCAGGTGCTCGCAGTTCTTGTCGTGACGACGATCCTAGTCATTGCCGTAACCGGTACCGTAGCCGATCAGATTATCAAAGTGAAGAGAAAGAAGGGAAAAGAGTAATGGAGTTCTTGTTACAGTTTCTTGACTCGCCGCTATTCGGTATCACGTTAACGATCGGCGCACTAGTATTATTCCAAGTTCTATTCAAAAATGTGAAGAACCCGCTTTTGAACCCGCTCATTTTCGCGATTATCGGAATCATCGCGTTCCTTAAGTTGACGGGGATCCCCTATGAAAGCTATGCCAAGGGAGGCGACATCATTGCGTTTCTCCTCGGTCCGGTAACGGTGGCATTTGCCGTTCCTCTCTATAAACAGTTCGATAAACTCAAAGCTAATGCGCTTCCGATCCTAATCGGCATTACTTCCGGCGCCCTTGTGGCTATTGTGAGTACCGTAGGTTTAGGTCTTATCTTTAAGCTTTCCAATAAAATGATCATATCGCTATCGCCTAAGTCCACGACGACCGCCATCGCAATGGAACTTTCACGAATCTTGGGCGGAGATCCAGCTTTGACGGTCGCTTTCGTGGTGTTTGCTGGCACATTAGGTTTTATGTTCGGTGAACCGATTTTCAAATTGCTCAAGATCGAAAATAAAACGGCAAGGGGTATCGCACTTGGAACCGCTTCGCACGCCTTCGGCACTAACCGCGCCCTGCTCATGGGAGAAGAAGAGGGTGCTATGAGCTCTTTAGCCATTGGCGTCGCCGGTGTCATGACAACATTCCTGTTACCGCCCATTCTGAAGTTTTTTGGGCTCTAAGAAAGAGTCTACAGGTAGAAAGAAGAGTTACCTCCGAAAGTCAGTCGCAGTACGCGTGTTCTGGCGGTCCGGGAATGACAGAGTAACGATTGTCACAATTTTTCACACTGATGGTCAAAGATAGTCAAAATTGTGTGCTAAAGTATAAATGAACATAAGATAGATACAAAGGAGGTAAATAGGATATGTTTAGTTTGGTACCGATGAGACGCAGAAATCGAGATTTTGTGGAAAGCTTTGGTCGTGACTTGGATCGCTTTGGGCGCGACTTTAACCGTTTTTTTGACAGCTTTGACAACGCCATGGCTACAGACATTGTAGATAAAGGCGATCAGTATGAATTGACCTGTGAGCTGCCCGGACTCGAGAAGGAAGACATTAAGATCTCCATTGATGACAACACCATGACCATCGCCGTGGATAGGCGGATGGAAAGGGAGGAGAAGAGTGAGAGCTACGTCCTGCAAGAAAGGAGAGCCTATAAGTACAACCGGAGCTTTGATATCAGGGGCATCGACAAGGATAAGATTAGCGGCTCCTATAAGGACGGCTTGCTCACATTGAACTTGCCCAAGACGAAGGACGAGGACGAGGGTCAGCAGTACGTAGATATTGATTTCGGCGACTAGGACTCTCCAGCCGACACAGACGAAGAGACTGTCTCATTTTTCTTCGCTTTCGCAGGTCGTGGATACTTCAGAATCAGTTCCGAGTGGATGAAAGCTCCGACCATCAGTATGTAGACAGCCAGATAGAGCCAGAGCATGAGGAAGATGATGCCGGTAATGCTGCCGTATAAGAAGTAGTAGTTGGTCTGTCGCGAAATGAAGAAAGACAGAGCATGAGAAATGACCAGCCAACCTAGGGCTGTGAGCAAGGCAGAAAAGACAGTGTGGCGGAAGTAGCTACGCTGTCTTTTTAATATGGAAAAAATGATGGTGAAAACAAAGGTGAGGAGTAACAAGCTGGCAAGATTGGCGAAAATGTCAAAGCGGTCGCCGAGGATGAAAGTCGGCAAACTGACAAGGTCCTGCAAAAAGCCTATGACTAGGCGGTAGAAAGCAAGGATAAGAAGAATTGCAATGAGCACTAGGCTGAAGGCGAAGATGGCGATGATACCGAAGAAGCGGCGTAAGAAGAAGCCGTACTTGGATTCGGCATGGTAAATCTTGTTAAGGAATGCCACGATGTTTCCCACGCCCTTGGATGCTGCCCAGAGGAGACCGAAAGCGGCTAATGACAAGAGGGGAATACTGCTGACCCTGCCCACGGAGTTGAGGAAGTCTTGGAGGAGAAGCAGGATCTCTCGGGGGATGACGACGCTGAGTTGGGGAATAGCGGCTTCAAACCTCATGCCCAAGTCAGGGTCCAAAAGATCCAAAAGGTTTACGATAAACATGACTAGAGGGAAGATCGAGAAGAGCAGATAGTAGGCGGATGCCGCAGCGCTTATGCCTGCCCTAAGGGAAAAGAACCTTTCTAGGCGGCTTCGCCAAGCGGAAAACCGGGGACTCTTCTTGGAATAGTCCTCTAACCTCTGCTGCAAGACGCTAATCTTTGTCATGAAGCGGCTCGTACGATCTTCCTTGTTTCGGTCGTTGGTCATGGTTGCGTCCTTTTTGTAACCGAAGCATGAGCCGATATGTCTACATCATTCATTTTTAAGGAATTCTTCCAATGCTTCTGTCGATAAAGGTCTCGAATAATAAAACCCTTGTATTTCATCGCAATCTATTTTTATCAGGAACTCCGCCTGCTCTTTCGTTTCCACGCCCTCGGCTGTAATGCTTGCATTGAAGGACTTTGCCAAAAATATAATCCCTTCGATTACAGGCGATCTTTTTCTTTCCGGATCGAAATAACTGATAATGTCTTTGTCGATTTTTATTCTGTCAAAAGGTATCTGATTCAATCGATTTAGCGATGAGTACTCTTTGCCGAAATCATCGATTGCAATACTGACTCCCAATTCTTTCAATTTGTACAATTTTTCAATGACTTCGGTGGGATTTCCCGAGAAGAAGCTTTCTGTAATCTCAAGCTCGATATACTTCGGATCTACCCCGCTTTGCTCGATTATTTTCGTAACATCGGAAACAAATTCTTCTCTTTGAAATTGTACAGCCGATAAGTTGATGGAAAAGCGGAGGGGGGCAAATCCCTTTGCTATGAGTCTGTTGTGCTCTTCAAGCGCTTCTTTCAGCACCCAACTCCCCACATCGTGAATCAATCCTGTCTGTTCAAGTATAGGTATAAATCGACCAGGCGGTATTCTTTCGTTGTCGTCGTTCGTCCATCTGAGCAAAGCCTCAACCCCGACAGTTTTTCCTGTATCACAGCGAATCTGAGGTTGAAACTCAAGGAAAAACTCTTTGTTTTGTGACGATATAAAAAGCCTATTCGTGAGCAATGTATTTTCCGCAATTTGACTTTCCAGTCGCTCCGTATAGAAAATAATCTGCTTTTTGGTATTCTTCGCTTCATAGCTTGCCAGGTTGGAGCTCTTCAAAAGGGCGTTCGCATCCCTTCCATCATCTGGGTAAATGGATATGCCAATACTGATAACGACAAAGAGCGCATCCACATCTGTCTCTGTCGAGATTGGGCGAGAAAAGGAATCAAGTAGTTTCTCCGCAACCACCTCAATCTGATTAACGTTTTTTACGGTCGGCAAAATAATAATAAAAGCACTTTCCCCTGTTCTTGCGAGATTACATGATTCTCCAAGCAGTTTTTCCAGAATTTTCGCCGATTCTATCATGATCTGCTCACCTGTGCTTTGACCGAAAGTATCAATTATATTTCTAAGGTTCTCGAGCTCAAGGTCTAAAACGGCAATTTTCTCCGCACCTTTTCTATCGTTTATGATTTGCTCAAGTCTTTTTATCAGCATACTCTTGTTCGCTAGTTTTGTAGTTTCATCAAAATATGCGAAATTGTACAGTTTTTCTTCGTACAATATTTTCTTTTTTGCGTCTGCCAATACATTTACAACAATTTTCAAGAAGTGCAGTCGACTTTCTGCAATGCTCATATCAATGGGGTCACTGTATTCAACAATTAGAATTCCACCTACTTTGCTGTCGACTATTATCGGTAACGCAAAATATGAGAGTACGCCTCTAGACGTGAAATAATCTCTCTGTCCTTCATCTTCTTCAACGGAAACACGAGACATGTCTTCACACATCATAGGCGTCCCTTGATCGACAATAGGTTTAACTATGGGCAACGTCGCCATTTCAATTTTCATTCCAGGATGAAAGGGAACCAATATACCCTCTACGTCTTTTACATGCGTGTTAAGAATCGTTATGTCTTCGTGATCCGCACTAAAATCAATCAAATAAGCGTGACTGAATTGAAGTATTTCGTCAACCATTGCCAGCATTTCATTGATTGTATCTTTAACGTTTTCTCTACTGATCGAAATAAAACTGGAAGAAATCCTTTCAAGTACTTCCTGTTCAGTTGCAAACCTTTGATAACCTTGCACCTTTAGGGAGTATTCATTCGACAGATATCTCACGGCGACATACGAAAGCATAATAATGGAAATTCTTGTAGCATACTCAATTCCATCGATGGTGACGGTAATTTTCGGGTAGATGATCCAAAAAATGACTTGTATGATGACGCAAAATGCAGTAAAGACACTGGTAAGATTACTATCATCAAGGATAACGGTAAACAGAAGAAACAGTATATAGACCGCCCATATCGTTAACGCTCCCGTGTCTTCGTTTACGATCATAAAATAAAATGTACTCGATGCGCATATTACTAAGAAGATAGCATCCTGGACAACTTGCTTTTTCGATATGATAGGAATAGCCCTTGACAATAATCCAAAAACTATTAAAAACAAAGCGACCAGCAGTTCTCGTTCTAACGATCCTTTCTCTGCGAAATAACCTATTAGAAAGGAGATCGCGCCACCTACCAGAAATATAACCGTTGCCGTATTAAATAAACGTGATCGATCTTCGGCAAAGTACTTTTTGATTTCCGGAAACGAATATGCCGTCCTTGTTGTTTCCTGGATCAGCCCGAATTTTTTCAATACGAAAAATAGCATGATTATCGGAATAATGAGAAACAGAACGGGCATTTTGGGGAAGAATTTTTTATCGAGAATGTCAGGTATTGCATCAATTACGGCTTCTATGAGAAACACAAGCATTATGGAAACTAAAAATTGTGTTGCCTGTCGCTTCTTGGGGGTATGAGACTCAATACTTCTCCACCAGCGAATAAGCACGATAAGAGTTGCAAGCGAAAAAATGATGTAGTAAACGTTAAGCCAAATACTTGCAGCGTACCTGGGAGTGTTGTTCATCCAACCGTAAACGGTCTGTACCATTAAATAATGTCTATCTCTGAGATACCCGAAGGGTCCGAAAAGAATGATGTTTATGAGTGCCGGTAAATAAAGCACGACATATATAAGTCGTTTACTCAAATGATTATCAATTTTGGGGAGAAGTAGCACAAAGTGAAGCAATAAGCTGCTAAATATACCCCAACCGAAAGCGGAGAAAGACCTAACATAAGCGCTTATTTCCGCAGTAGGCGCTGAGGTTGAAATGGAGTATGAAAAAGACCAAACCGCCAATGAACTTGTCAGAAGTAAAAACATTCTGTTGACTTTGTTCTTTGAGTCCGTGGCAATTACGCATGCACCAAAAACCATATAAAAACAACCGCAAATGTAAAGCGCTATTGATAGTATGAGACTGTATTTCATGATAGCCTCCCAGCAAAGGTTCAAGTTTCAGGCTAGTGCGAGTTAGTTCTATCTCTCTATTCCAAGACATTTTTGGCGCTATTTCTCGTGGGGGCGAGGGTTTGCATGATGGTAAAGTAATGATCTGGCGATTACGAACATTACAAGATGGTCGAAACGGAAATCTCCTTTGTCTAAGGATGCTACAAGGGCTTTTCGAAAAATAGCCATGTTTCTTGTAGTTCGTCTACATAATATCATAAATATATTCATCATATCTGCATAAATAATCTCATTTTTTGTGTTTTTGTGTATATATTTGTTGGAAACCGTTGCTGTTTGCCAAAATGCCTACTTCTTTTGACCCTTTTTCAGATTGGAGTTTTTCACAAAATATTATGATTAGGTAGTGTGAAAGCGTAAGTCACAGTATAATGAAAAAAAAGTGTCAGGGGGGGCAGATTCATGAAGCAGTTTCATTCCCTGAGGAAATGGCTAGTCAGCCAGTTCAAAGCCCATCCGCTCCGGAGCTCACTTATTGTTTCCGGAATCTCTCTTTTACTTATCTTGGGTTGTCTTCTTGTTTTCGGAGTTTTTGAATCAGAAGGACTGAACCTGGATCAGAGCGGATTTGATTACCTTCCCGAACGCGAATATATTCTCGGCGCAAAGGAAGATGAAAGACCGCGTACGCTCAATGAACTACTTTACAGTCAGAATGCTGACATAGAGGATTTTCTACACAGTCCTGACATTGCAGCGGAGCTGCTGGCGGCAGAGAATCTCATGGATATTGTGGATTCGCGCTATGCCCTCGACAATCTCAGGAATATAGAAAGACAGCTGAATGAGCGGACGGAGGAAGAGAATCTTCCCATGGGAGATCTGGTTACACTTAACTCTACACCCGTCGAACCGCCTGTCATCGAAAAACCGCCGAGTCCTGCAGATGCTCTGAAGCCATTTATGCCGGATCCCGCTCCTGTAGAAGAGAAGAATCCTCTTCCCAAATCCGAGGGAGCCAAGCGGCTTGATGAAATGGCTGAAGCTATTGTCTTAAACCGTCCGGCAGAGGTCGCCCAAGTTCGCGATTCCTACAATCTCCAGCAGGACATTTTCGGACAATTGAGGGATAAAGTAGCCGATCTTCTGGAGGATGCTGAGTATGGAGAATGGGAACGCCTGCCTTCTTCCATCAACTTGAAGGGCATCTGGCAGAACCCGGGAGAAGCATTGGTCCATATGGTTCCTGAGGCAGACTGGCTTCCTGAGGAAGGCTATCGCATCTATAGACAGATCGGGGACACAAAAGAACTGGTCGTGGAACAACTGGCTGCGACGCAAAAGGTTTTTACGAATCATTTTAAGCACCCGGATGCACAGGATATCCAGCAAATTTATAAAGCAGCTGAATACTCCGAGAATGATCGGGCTACTCTGGGGATGGATGAAGCGACCTTTCACGACACCATCTACCGAACCCGCCCCATGTTACGAGAAGTTGTCCATATGGGGGGAGAAAAAGACTTTCTTCTCATGAAAGAAGCACAGATTACGATACCTGACGGCGTGGATCAGAAAATGCCCCAGTCAGACCGTGCACTGAGCTCCCCCGTTCAGATCATGAATCTTCCGGAGAATGGTCGTTACGAAGCGGGCTCTATACGCTCACAGGTCTGGAAGCGATTTTCCGTGTACCAGGCGGAGCTTCCCTACGGCATTCAGAGCTTTGGAGATCCGAGTACTGGAGGAGAAAACAAAGCTTATGAGGCGGCCGCCACGACTCTTGAAGCCCGCCAGCAGATCTCTACACTGGCATTTGTTGACGATGACTTCGCCGAAGAAGCTGGTTTTCTCATCCGCGATGATCTATCAGGGATGAAACTTCCGAACGGCGAATGCATCACATATACTATTGAATCTCCCCATGGACAGAGCGCCAGCGTGAAGCTCTACTGGGGAGAAGAGCTGCCTCTTACGAAACCTGAAGGATTCATGGGGTACGGACTTGACGGGAAAGTCTATCTGCGTTGGAGAAAACCCGCCAGCGAGACCGAAGGCAAAATCATCAGCGGCTATTTCATTGAGCGCAAGCTCGAGGGAGAATCAAAATTCGTTGTAGTCCATGATAAGCCTGTCGTTATTACTGAAATCCTCGATAAGACGGGAGTGTTCTTTGAGACTCCGGTCATGTATCAGGAAAAACTGGAAAATGGAACGAAGGCGCAATATCGCCTGTATTCCATCGACATTTTCGGAAGACGAAGCGAGTGCTGTGAACCAATTAATATCCGGGTAGAGAAGGTAACCCCGCCCGATTCTCCCACAACCTCCTCTCTGATTCTCTTAGGAGGCGAGGAACCTTTTCTTTCTGACGATGTCCTAGGGAACGCCATACGCGAAGCCATCGCCAAGAACAAAGGCAAAGATGGAATTGTCATTCCGATCTTCAATGAATCACCCGATACGGTTCGCTTCACGCTCTACCGCGCCGAAGCGATAGGGGCTGGGTCCTATGGTAAACCTGTTCCTTTGGCGAACTTCCGCTTCGATAATCCGAAAAAAGGAATGGAGGGAAAAGAAGGCACTTTGCCGGAGGTCCCTTCGGAGACGACCAAGAACAAATCATCTCAATCGGGGAAAACCCATGGACAATACGCCTGGGGAAAACTTTTCGACGCCCACCATCTGTTTCTCAAGAACAACGAGCCTCTGGCTCCGGACATGATCTATTTTGATGCTGATATCGAGAAGGGAGTGACTTATAAGTACTGGGTATCTGCATGGGATTCTTGGAATAATGAGAGTGCGTGGTCCAAGTCCTGTGCTATCGGTGTTCCGACCTCGGAAGAACCAAGTGTTCCTGACTCGCTCATGATCTCCATGATGACAAGAAAACTGCCGGACTACTCCCGTCTCTTGCCGGGAATTGTCGCTGATGAGAATGTATCTCAAAAGAACCTAGAAGAGGACAGCGACAGACCGACAAGATTAAGTGCGGAAAACACATCCGTTACAGAAATGGCGGATATTTCAGGTGTCCGGATCGGGAGTTACATCAGCGGGGAGGAGGCGCCGCTGATTCTTTCACGGTTATTTGACAATTTCCCGGAACAGAAATACATACACATTTTTCTGGGAGTTCGCGGAAAAGATGTTCTACCGGACGGCTCGGCGCGCCTGAGATGGCCTGCTTACAGCGGGGACGACCTCGGCGGGTATGTCGTCTATCAGCTGCATGGCGAGTCTTCAATTCCGGAAGATGTGCAAAACCTTGACCGCGACGAACTGATGGCGCTGGGTCAGTGGACAAAGCTGACGGATAAAGCCCTAGAGCAGAATCAATACCTCGTGCAGGGACTTGACCCGGAAAGAAAAGGAGTCCACCTCTTCCTCGTCTGCTTAGAGCCGTCACACGTTAGCACAGATGGCGACGCGGGGGACGGCACGGGAGAGTTGACGCTCTTATCATTGGCACGTTTCACCGGTGCACTTCCCATCAATCAGAATCCTGAAGGGGGTTATGTTCTTCTTGAATGGGATGAACCGAAAGATCTTCAAGTCAAGCATTACCGCATCTACCGCAGTGAAGTGCAGAACTTCAAGAAGGCAGTTGATGAGTCGACACTGGAGTGGACACTCGTGGGAGATTTGATCTCCGGTACGCAGTTTACTGACCCTGTCGAACAGAGTCACGCTCACTATTATTACTACAAGATCACGGCGGTCTCTCCTTGGGGAGTCGAGTCGAGTATTGGTACGGTGGAGAAGTTCCGCGTCCCTTCGACGAAGCCGCCGCAGACACCAAATCTCCTGCTTCCACTCTCGCGAAAAGATGGAGTGCAAGTGAATTTTTCTTCCGTCGAGTATTGCAGTCGCTACGAAGTCTACCGTGCGGAAATTCCCAAGATTACGGCAGATAAGCTGAAGGAAATTGACTCCTCTGTCTTGAGGAGTATCTTTACAACACCTGCAGTGAATGACGATTTCCTCACTTCAATATTGAAAAAAGGGGTCGACTCTGCGGCGAAGGGGGCAGGGCAGAAACTCAACGCTCTCCTTTCTTTCAAGACGGTCACTCTCTCCCAAGCGGAGCGTCTTTCAGCTATTCTCTCACAGGTGGATGTTTCCCAGCGTCAGAGCGCCTACTCCGAGATTATTCATAAGTTTGGTCCTCTCGCTCTCGCCGACTATGGGGAGCTGAGCTTGCCAATGATGGAACTCGTCGAGTGGACTAAAATCGCCGAGATTCCCGTCGACGAGGACACCGAAGAACTTGTCGATCCGGGAACAGGGCTGAAGAAGCCTCTCTCCGTGATCGACTATGACGCTCAATATGGAACCCATTATCTCTATACGGTTCAGGCATGGAATGATGACGAATTAGGGTCTACACGCCCGGAGCCCGTGGAGGCGACTCCACGTAGAAACCGCGGGTTTGATCCGATTGACGGATTGAGTTTCACCATCTCACACGGAGAGTTTCCCTCGATCGATCTGACTTGGAACGAACCTCGCATGGCGGGGTTGACACCGGATCAGTGCCTCGAAGACACGATCGGTTACATCGTCTACTACTCTACGGAGAAAGATGGTGTCTACGTCCAAGCGAGTCCTCTGCAATTCGATCCGAGTTGGCGCGATGCCAAGGCGGACAGAGCGGCTACCAACTGGTATAAGGTGCGGGTGCTCGATACTGGAGGATATCTGAGTGATTTTTCGGAACCGATCTTAGCACGTGAGAATGTGACGATTGAGCTTCCCAAGACGGACATCCCCGGTGAGTCGGAGTCCTCTTTCTATCGAATGTCGACATCTGCGGAGAGTCATTCTCCGCAGATTATGAGATTGGCAACGTCCGCGACAGGCAAAGTTGAACTGAGCAATACGTTAACGTGGAAATTCGGCGATTTCTCAGGTTTTCCTCTCAGGAATATTACTCTTGAAAGTCCCACGTTCTTTGGTGCTAGATTCGGTCTTAAAGGGAGTGCGGAGCTGCTCTTCGGCGAGCCCGGTGTCGGACAGGTTCTCCCGGTGCGCATTGCCGATGCGGATTATGTTGTAGCAGGCAAAGAGATTATTTTCACCGAAGGCGTTCTCTATGTGGACAAGCCGTACAAGCTTGAAGAAATCGGAGTAACCATCAGCTCCCTGAATATTCCTTTTAACAGTTCGGGAAAGGTGAGTGGGTTTGTTCAAAACTCAGATCCGAGCAAAAATTTGCTTGGCAATCTCTCCGGATTCGCCTTTACGGATGCATTATTGCGCGGTCAGACCGATATTTATATCGGGTTAAAACAAGGACAGATGAGCGTCCTTCCGGAAATCCGCATTGATCGGCTGACGCTCGATAGAATATCTTCCGTCGTTATCTCCCTAGATACGAATAAAAACTCGACAAAAGTTCTTTCCTTTATAACAGAAGCGACATTGAAAGCTCCTCTGGAAACACTCAACAATGAAGGTATTCGAATGCTCGCAAGGGATCTCTGCTGCGACGCACACGGACGAATCAGCGGGAGCTTGGAAACGATGGGGATAACGCCGCAAGATGCCGATCGACAATTCTTGCAGCTTCTTGTCCCCGGCGGGGCAGGATTGAAAGTGGAAGCCCGTATCGTTTACGAAAAGGGTGTTCCCATCGATGACGGTTTCATTGAGGGCAAGGTTATTCTTCCTTTCGAGCGGGCAAAGGAGATGGGTACCGGTTCCCTCCAACATTTCGCAAGAGTTCATAGCGCCATCAATACGATGGACTATTTTATGGACCCCGCTTATGACAAGGAGAAGCACGACGACTCGACCACAAATGAGTACTTCATCAATTTCGGAGAGATTGCGCAGCAAAACGGACTTTTAATCGTCCCGGCAGATCCCGACATGCAAAAAGACTGCGCCTTTGCGGAGTTCTCCGTGAACAACTGGAACGGCGAGGGTTTCATGGTTGAGTCCGCCAACCTGACACCCGTGCGCGTGGCGGATCGGAGCCTTAGCAAGGATCTCCAGCGTGCGCAAGCCATCATCGTATCGCCTACGGAAATCAGCATTGACCTTGACCGGAATGCGTATCTCCCGGCAACCAAGGGGTCCGAGACACCGCGAGAGACGGAGAAGCCTTTCTGGGTAGGAATGGTATTTAAAGGCGGGGAGTTGGCACTGCCGCCCGCCTTTGTGCAGACGGAAGACGGACAGCCCATCAAATTCCGCCTCGCTGAAGGCGAAATGATTTATGACCTTAACGGCTTCAATTATCAGACTTATCTGTATAACGATGAAGGGGTTCCCGCCGCTTTTGGCGAACAACTCGGCGGTTTTTCGGACGTGATCGTGTACGACTGTCTTCTTGACATGTATGCCAATAAGGTCAACCTGGAGATCAATGCCGAAGTGGCGCTGGAACTGTTTAATGACAACCGGGTCAAGGTGAAACTCTACACTAACAAAGAAGACAACGAGGATGCAAAAGGCGGTGAGTTCCTCTGCTCTGTCGCCCCTACGGTGATCGAAGATTTTGTGGGTCCTGGCACGAAGCTTACGATTGATGGAGGTTTCTTGAAGCCGGAAGGCATGCGCTTCGGCGGGGCGATCGAGCTCACGACACCGGAAATTCAGCTGAAAGAGCCGATGAAATTTACGACCATGGTGGTTCCAGCGAAAAAGACAGACACCTTTGCTGACAATAACGCCGACAAATTGCACGCTTGGGCAACTCTTGACAAGTCCGCGCCCATCCACATGCAGGGCTTCTCCATGGATATCCGGGAAATCAACTTTGAATATCTTGCCGCCAATGTGACATCGGGTACGGCGACGAGACTCTCGCTCTGGGGGTCCGTGCTTCTCTCGGAAGAGATTGCGCTGGGTGCAGAGACCACCGATCGCATCTCGGTCGATACACTCAAAGGATCGACACCGGAAATGCCCGAGGTAATCTATAAAAACTCCCACTCGTTGCTCGAGACTAGCTTTGACGGATGCATCGATGTGAAGGGTGTTCTCGTTCCCAAACGATTGGCATCTTCTTCGTCTCAAGCTTCTCAACCTCAGTCGCTTACTCCGACGGCGATGGCGGCGCATCATCCGATACGGCTGTCATTGGATGAACAGGATATTAAAGAAGCCGAAAAAGCGGTCTCTCAGATTGAACAAGGTCTTGTTGAGTTTCAAACAGAGAATCTGGACCTCGGGTTCCTTGGGAGTCTCGGAGAGCTGCCGATCGATACGATCACACGTTTTGGCTACGACGTAGACAACGCCAGGTGCTATTTCTCCATCGGGATGTTGAAGAAAGCCGGCGATAAAGAGCTTAATGTGGGGATCGGCTCTTTGGACAAGTTCTCGGGTCTGATCGTCAATAACATGATCGTTGAACGCGATGAACAGAAGCATCTCGTATTTCCGGAAGGAAAGGCGGAGATGAAGGAGTTTATCTCGGAGATGGAGGTCGATCGAAGCCAGGACGGGAAGATGTTGGCAGCCATGAAGGGTACTCTCAATATCAAGAAGATTGCGCAGGTGCGCGACCTATACTTCGGCTTTGAAAGCGGTCCGTTGGTAGAGGCGTCGGGAGGTCTCTATCTGCCACTGGATGTGGATGTTATCCTCAATCCCCAGAGCGATGGTTTTAGACATGTGGGGGATGTCAACATTCTCTACAGCCATCCGGATCGCTACTTCTCTTTCAGCATGACACTCAATGAGATCGATATGGTGGCGATAAAACTGAGCGGATCGCTCGGCTTTGAATTCAGCCCTAAACTTTTCGGAGTGTATGTCGGCTATCCTGAGACGCTCGCTGGAAATATCGGCATCTACCGCGTAGGCTTAGGTCTCGGTTTCCGTTTAGATGACGATGGCGCGAACATTATCAAAGCCAAAATCGAGTTCGGTTTTGAGCGTTCAGTGGATGTGTCGATCGTCTATCTGCGAGGCTTCATCTATGCCGGCGCGGACGGAGCCTACTACGAAAAGTACGATCAAGATGGGGACGGTGAATACGACGGTTCGAAATTCATTCTCACCATTTATCTTAAAGGAGGTCTTGAAGGCGGAATCAAAGTCTCCGGGAAACGCTATAACATCATCAATATGTATCTCGATGCTCGAGGAACGATCGAATCGATTCCCAAGAAAGACGAGTGGAAACTGACATGTTCAGCGAAAGTCTCATATAGTCTTAACCTCTACCTCTTCTCTGTCAGCGGATCGGTCAGCGCGAAGTTTGATACGACTTTGTGACGCGGAGATAAGTAGAAATTTAAAGCATGAGACCGGACACCCCGGGATATCATCTCACCCCGGGGTGATTTTCGTCGTTTTTATGGCATCGTGCCTAATTGATCATTGGCAGTTCATCATGATAAGCTCCGTCTATCGTGCTTTTAAACTTTTATACTGCATAATATGAGCTATTAACCGGACTAAAATGGATAGAGGCATAATAATGAATGATCAACATGTTGAATTCGAGACGTATTTTAAAAACTATCCCGACGCGAACGGCTACTTCGGCAAATACGGCGGCTCCTATATCTCGCCCGAATTGCAAACCGCTATGGATGAGATTGAGGCGGCGTACTATACAATTTGTAAATCGTCGAAATTCATCAGCGAGCTTCGCCGCATTCGCCGGGAGTTTCAGGGAAGACCGACGCCGATCTCTCATTTGGAACGATTGTCCGACAAAATCGGTACAGGCGTACAACTCTATGTTAAACGCGAGGATTTAAACCATACAGGAGCCCATAAGCTTAATCACTGCATGGGTGAAGCGCTGCTTGCCAAATTCATGGGAAAGAAGAAAGTCATTGCCGAAACCGGTGCCGGTCAGCACGGTGTCGCCCTTGCGACCGCCGCCGCATACTTCGGACTCGAGTGTGATATTTACATGGGTGCCGTAGATATAAAGAAGCAGGCTCCCAATGTTGCAAGAATGAAGATTCTCGGTGCAAGAGTTGTCGAAGTAACGAATGGATTGCAGACCTTGAAAGAAGCGGTAGATGCGGCATTCATGGCATACGCCGAGGATTACGAGAACGCTATCTATTGTATCGGCTCAGTCGTAGGTCCGCATCCGTTTCCCCTGATTGTTCGCGATTTCCAACATGTTGTCGGCGTCGAGGCAAGAGAGCAATTCACGGGTATGACGGGCGAGCTTCCCGATGCGGTTGTCGCTTGTGTTGGCGGGGGCTCCAACTCGATCGGCATATTCTCCGGCTTTTTCAATGATCCTGTTGACCTATACGGCATTGAGCCGCTTGGCAGGGGAGCAAAGATTGGAGATCACGCCGCCAGTCTCACATATGGTGAAGAAGGGATCATGCACGGCTTCAACAGCGTCATGTTAAAAGATGAGAGCGGTGAGCCGGCACCCGTGTACTCGATCGCTTCCGGTTTGGATTATCCGTCCAGCGGTCCGGAGCACGCCTTCCTGCGTGACATCGGCAGAATTAAGTACGATGTGGTGGATGATGAGGAAGCCGTCGACGCCTTCTTTAAGCTCTCCAAGATGGAGGGTATCATTCCTGCTATCGAAAGCGCCCATGCCGTCGCTTACGGCATGAAACTAGCCAAAACGATGGGCAAAGGGTCGGTGCTGATCAATTTATCCGGTAGGGGCGACAAGGACATGGATTACATCATCAAGAAGTACGGTATCAGATAAACAAAAACGGCGACGGGGGAGATTATCATTTTCCTAGTCTCTTAAGTATCGTTTTCTCATAAAAAGGGGCGACAGTTGTTTGCCGGAGTGAACGTTCTCTCCGCAGTCTTGAGGCAATTCCTCGGCGTTCAGCGATTCATTTTCTGCATGATAGATCATTATAACTAGATCGGAACGACCACACGAAAGGAGTATAGAACGTCATATGCGGACGTCAATCAAAGAAAAAGTGCTCAAAACGGCTTTCATTGATACGTTGCCGATTCTCGTCGCCTTTCTTATTCTCGGCATGGGCTTTGGAGTCTTGATGTCCAATGCCGGTTATTCTCCTTTTTTCGTTTTCCTTATGAGCGCTTTCATTTATGCAGGCTCGATGCAGTTCGTTGCCGTGATCGCGGCGGGAACAGCCGTGACTCGCTTTCTACCGTTTCTCCTTTTCCCGCCTGGTAGAAAAAAGCCGCGTTGGCTGTTGCGTTTGAGCAACGTACTTCCTTCAGCGGTCATCGCCATGCTCATTGTGTATTGTCTGAAAGACGTTTACTTTTCCAAGACTCAGGGCTTTCTACCTGAACTGATTTCTCTTGCTGTCGTCTTCCTTTTGCATCTTTGGAAACGCCAATCCTTGCTAAGCATCGTCGGCGGTACAATCTGTTACATGGTTCTGATACAACATTTTTTTAATCGTTAGTACCTTTGTCAGCAAATAAGCAGATAGGGACTTGAAACGCCGCGAGATGGCGGTATGCTGCATGTATTCCAATTTGAATATTAAGGGACTATATGAAACGAAGAATGAAAAAATCAGTGTAAACATCAACATGGTAGAACTGGGTAAGATTGATTATCTAGCCAATAATTGGCATCCATTCAAATCATACGGAATTTATCAAATCTGCCATTACGCACGAGCAGGATCTTAACAGGGTATGCAAAACTCTTACCGAAGACACAGTGTTGTCATTGGTGTTGTATTTCTTACACAGAACCGGGGGCTTGTGGCAATGCCAGACGTCGGCGAGACTCAAAAATCAACGCGGTGCTCGCGCGAGCACCGCGTTGCCTCGGGAGCTAATTTACCAGTCTGCTACCGGAGTTGTAGCTATCAGCAGTTAAGGCACTTTTTTATCCGCCGAAATCGCCTGTTTCCGGCCAACCTTCCGGTTGCCCGTCATAGCCATCCTTCACGACATCAAAAAGCGGATAAAAGTTGACGTAAGAGTAGTCGAACACATCGTTTTCTTCCGCTACAATCACGTCCCAGCGTCCGTCGGAATAGACGGTCGCGTCCGGCCAGTCTTGACCGTACTTGTGATTATTCTGCTTCTTAAAACCGTAAGATTCCAAACGCTCGCCGTAGGCGTCGATATCTGCCTGCTTGTAAACGATGTCGGTTGTGTAGAAGCTCCTGTCAGGAGCCCAACCGCCTACCATGATTTCGCCGCTTGCCGGTGTGGGAATGTCTTTGGGCCAGCCTACAGGCGCAGGAATGCCAGGTTCCGGATCAGGTTTCGGCTGTTTCTCACTCTCGCTCGGTTCGGGTTTAGGTTCAGATTGGTCCGGCTCCTTGCCTCCATCTACCGAAGGTATCGGCTTAGGTTGCTCCGGATCCTTATCGCAGGCGACGACGAGGGTAAGGACAAGTGCCAAGATGGTCAAAATGGTTAGAATTTTCTTAAACATTGTAAAGACTCTCCTCCTAAATATCCTTTGCCACAAAGTAAGTGACAAAATCACGATATTACAATGCAATTGTATTAGCTCAGAATTATTTGCTCAATACGTTTGTCGTATTCGGTTGATTTTCGTCGTATCCGGTCCTTGTATCCTCTAATGGAAATATACCGGAAAAGCGAGTGCCATTTTTGTTTTGCATGCTTTAATTTGCCCGCCAAGAGCTGAAAAAAGAGCTGAATCAATTTTCAGCTCCCGTATATCAGTTGATTTTCCAACAGTCAGCTTTGATCATAGGGTTGGGTTGCGCGCGGATCGATTGGCATTAGAATGAGTGACCGCCGGAACTTCCGCCGCCTCCACCTCCGCCTCCTCCACCTCCGGAGCTCCCGCCGCCTCCGCCGGATGATGATTCCCTGTGGCGTGTCCTTTTTTGCGATATCATTGTCGCGGTCACATTCTGGATAAAATCGGTTCTTTCCCCGAGGCAGTCGCCTCTAATGACGTGTGGCGTGTCAGTCTTCTTAATCGAAACAGTTCTCCTTCGGTTGAATGTAACGAGCAGAAAGTTCAACAGGAGTCCGAGGCATATAGCCATGAGCGCATTTGTCACATACCTCATCGGAGTGGATATCCTTCCGCCTCTTAGGATGATGAGAACTTGATTGAAAGCCTCATTAGCACATTCATAATATTCTTCGCGGGAAGCGTATTTATAGATATTGGTCGCAATCTCGTTTGACTTCGTGTTATTGATTAACTTTGCAAATCGACCGTCCGAGTAGAACCAAATCATTCTGTTGTCCATGTCGATCAGGAAGAGGGTGCCCGACTGCTCGCCAAAAAGTTTATAGTACCTGCTTTCTGCGTATCTTTCCGCTGACTCGTTATTTTCATAGATAGTAATGAAGGCAGCGTGTCCGTACTCTGTTACGGCTTTCATATTCTCGAGCAAGCTCTCCTTTTCTCCTTTGCTGAGAAGCCTTGCCTCGTCATGGATTACGACCATATTGTCGTTATCTGCCGTGTATTTTATAACGGTCTCTTCATCTGCGGAAACGGAAATTGCGGACAAAAACACAAGCAAAACGGCGAGCACCATGATGACCGGAAATCTTTTTCTATTTTCCATGGTCCGCGCCCTCCCTTCTGAAGAAATCCGGTACCGGTCTGGTGGTTAGATAGTTCAAATAATTGATCATTGAAAGCATATTCGCCAGCATGCCGAGTAGACAGAGAATAGCCATTCCGTAATACCAATAATCGTATGCGGGGTTTTTTATCCCTATTAACAGTCCTATTCCGAGTACAATGACACCAATCAGCATCGGTATGGGTGCTGTCTTTTTTTCAATTTTTGTAACTCTGTTCGTCGTCATTATGAAGAGGTGGATCTGGAAGAGCAATGTAATGGCGTAGACGAGGGGATTTGCCTTATTCTTGACGCCGTCTGCCGTGTCCATAGTTCCAAAAAATACGGTTGCCGCCACGATGATGAATCCGATCAGAAATCCAAACAAACTGTTCTTCTTCCTGGGAGATTTCGCGTTTTTTTTCTTTTTCTTATCCCTATCCTGTTTTTCTCTCTTGATATTCACATTTCCAAGATCAAAAATATGATTCTCTCTATAGTAGATTTTTGAAATTTCACGTGAGAACACGATAGAAGATATTGACAGGAAAACCGCAGCTACCCAAGAAATTGTCTTCGGCAGTATAAACATCGGAAGCAGCGACAAAATGACAAATAATATGATTGACGCAATGCCAGAAACCTTGAAGAACGCTTTCGTGTTCACCGGGATATCCATCGATAGTTTTCCCGTTTGACCGTTCATCACGGAATATGCCACCCTTCCCTTATTCTTCCAGGTCAGGAACCAAACAGGAAACAGATCGACCCGGTGCCGGTACCCGGTAACACCGGTCTGTCTTTTCCTCTCCGAATGTTCTTTCGGAACCTTCACGTCAACATACCCGGCTCTTTCAGCGATACCCTTGTAGACGGTATCTATGGCAATCTTCTCAACCATTTCGCCGTAGGTCTCCGGGGGAGTTGTCAGTTTATCTGAATAAAACCCTGCGACGTATGCTTCCTTAAAGTCTTCCTCATCCGTTGTATCAAAAGGAGAAATCTCCCGGGCGATGCTGTCATCGAATGAAGATGATGCATCGAAGCTCATGCCCTTTACGGTTCCGCCTATTTCGGCGTCTATCGCATACGTCTCGTGATAATCCCATTTACCGATTGTATAGTCTTTTGTCGCTTTCAGATCGATAGCGTTGTTGGGAATATCAACCTCATAACTCAGATAGGGGATGTATATTCCTCTGAAACTGTTGATATGCTCGCCTTCTTTTAATTCTTTCGGAACATAAAGGTAATAACTTAATGCACTCTCATAAATTTCTACAGCCTGTTCCTTGGAAATCTTAAACGGAACGATCCGCTTAGGTCGTAGCGCTTCTTCTTGTTTCATTGTGAGATTGGACTCACCGCCGCAGTATGAGCAATAAGCTACCGTTTGATCGTCCGGAGCGAAAAGCTCGGCTCCACAGTTCGGACATTTGTAGACCGTTACCGTATACGTGTCTTTATCAGTTTCCGCTTCGTTTGAAAGACTGTAATCATCAATGTGCATATCGTTGTCGCAGTAACGACATTTCAAAGCTTGAGTGGGGACATTGAAAGCCATGTGACCCCCGCATGAAGGGCATTTTATAGCCATAAGACCTCCTGATTCCTTCGTGTATCACAAATACCGTTTAGGATTTGCTGTTTCTCATCATTGTCTCTTGATAGAAAAATCTTATCACACGATAAGTCTCCGCACTCCCTTATAACAATGGTGAGAAAATACTGTTTTCACAAATGATGGTGGTAAGTTGCTGACGCAAATAACTGAAATATTACCTAGAGTCATATTTTCATCATTACAGAAGTATCCTTGCAAACGCTCGTTGAAAGATTGCCATATTGAAGAGAAATTCCCACAGCAGGTGGGCACTACAGCCCCTTCATTTTTTATGAAATCGAGAGCGTTAAGTCCAGAAATTCGATATTAACTGCAAAACTCCGGTTCCGGCGTAAAGTACAGAAATTCAATCTTAATTGAAAAATTGCACACCGGTTTTGGCGTAAAGTACAAAAATTCAATCTTAATTGAAAAATTGCACACCGGTTTTGGGTGAGATTGTTTACAATTAAAGGAGTAAACGCAGGGGATAAAATGATGGAATGTTTGGATTTGTTCGTGCGATATGCTTCGCTGACCGGACCGAATCGCAAGCGAGCTATGCATACTGATTTTTCTGCGCTCCGGACGAGTTTGCAGATAGAGCAGGATGATGCTGCGCAAGCAGGAAGGCAAGCGAAACGTCTTATTCACGTTACTGTGCCTGCTAAAGAGTTAAGTGTTGCTGCTATTGAGTCTGACGGTATCCTGTTGTCCGGAAATCGTCAGGTTTTTATGGAGGGTGAGCAATGTACGGTCATCACGACAACCGAACGTATGTACACTGGAACTTTGAAGACATATTGTTCCGGTTTAGGTGTACGCCTTGATGAGTTGGTGAGTACTGTAGAGGACATTGCAGATTTAGGTATTCAAGTGGGGGATTGGGTGGAAGTGAACCCTCACGTACATGTGACACAGAGTCGTTTTATCAAAGCACGGAATCTACGTGCGATCAGTAGTTTTGCACTATTGATCTGCGCGCTCGAAATGCTTCGGGAGGACGGGCGAGCGTTGGCTAAAGGAACGGTGTTTTGTATTCATTTTGAAGATGATCATGCCGGACGTCACGAATGTTGGGGTATCCAAGGAGGGACATACTGTCCGGAAGATTTCGAAGAGTCATTACGAATCGATACACTAGCCATCACAGGGGAGAATGGCTTGGACGAATATTCTGTGCTCTGCAGGGCGAGGGTTTAGAACGAGTTGTTTATTAGGCTAGCCGTCATGAAAATCGGACATCCGGCAATTGACTTTTATTCGTCTCAGGCGGGCAATGAATCTTATTCGTCTTGATTACTGCGGCTTGCAGTCCAGAGTTCATCAGCTTTGGGAGCCCAGCGCTCCGCATATGGCTTGCACTTGGCATACAAATCGTCAATATTTTCCGGAGATTCCATATCGGTTGAACAGGCGCCTGAACACTTGACCATGTTGCGCAAACACTCCGGATTTTCCAGCATGGGACACGGACGGAGCATATTGTCATTAAAAGGCTGACCTTCTTTGTAAGCCATAAATAAGGGGCGCTTGTAGGCTTCCAACAGTGAATGCTTTCTGATGTTGGAATCCGCATAGTGGATGAAAGCACACGGTTCGATATCGCCGTTTGCGTTAATGTGAAGATAGCTGCGACCACCGGCTATACATCCTTTGACATATTCACCGTCGTGTTGAAAGTCAATCGTAAAAATGGGTTTGCTATTTCTGTATTCCCTGATCTTACGGTACATAATCTCGCGTTGTTCAGGTGAAGGAAGCAGTTCAGGAACAGCTGTATTACCGACAGGCATGTAATGAAAGAACCACGCAAATTTTGCCCCCGACTCAATCAGCATGTCGATGTATTCCTCAGAACTGAGAGAATCGATGTTCTTGGAGGTGTAGCAGCAGGATGCACCAAAGAGCAGTTTTCTTTCTTTAAGAATGCGCATGGCACGTTTCACTTTCTGATAGGTGCCTTTACCGCGACGGTAGTCGGTAGCTTCCTCAAAGCCTTCAATACTGATGGCAGGAACAAAGTTCTTGACACGCAACATCTCGTCAGCAAACTTCTCGTCAATCAGCGTTCCATTGGTAAAAGCTAGAAACATACAGTCAGAATGGGCTTCGCACAGACGGATGATATCGTCCTTGCGAACCAAAGGTTCGCCGCCGGAATAGATGTACATATAGGTGCCCATCTCGGTACCCTGCTTGATAATGTCATCAAGCACCTCGTATTCAAGGTTTAGCTTTTGACCATAATCTGCCGCCCAGCACCCGGTGCATTTTAGATTGCAGGCAGAGGTAAGATCCATTAGGATGGCCCAAGGAATGTTACAATCGTGAGCTTTTTTAAATTTATCCTGTTGGGGAACGCCAATCAACGCTGAGTTAACAACAAAATTCTTAAAAAAAGCCCTGCGAACACCGGGATCTAGGTCAGTCCATAGGCTTTTGATAAGTATGTTCCAGTTGTTATCTGGATTGTCTATAACTGTATGAAAAGGCTTTATCAAGTGCGCGAGCTTACCTTCCTTATCAAACTTCTCGACCCATCCAATTATTTTTGGCAAACTCTTGTCGGGATCCTCATCAAAGTATTTAAGAGCTTGATTTACCGCAAATGCTTGCATATTTTCTTTGAAAGTTCTGCTCATAGTACAATCTCCTTTTTCTGTATCTATTTGCCTTTAGCCAAATTATAGAAAAGGAACGCTGAAACCTCATTGGACACTAAGGAGCAAAAGTCCAAAATTGTAACATTACGAACAATCTGTTACCTTCTGGGACATAATGGCGGCTTTGTGCATTGTTAGCGAAGGCTTCTTTTAATACCATTTCGACATATGGCAGAGGGGTGTATCCGGGCTTTGGAAGGAATGAACGAAGTAAATGGAAAAAAATGTGTCGCGAATATTGGTTGAAACCGTCGTAAAAAAAGCGTTGAAGAGTATTAAAGACAGTCCGGAACGTGGCATCAGGAATCTCATCGATGTGGCTTTGCAATTTTCAGATGGAAGATTCCAAAAGGATTTTTTTGCAAGTGCCCAAACGATGCTCCAGAATGAGAACAGTGCCTACTATGGATTGGTAAGAGATATCATAACGCACGTAGACATCGAAAATCTCTACACTTTCGGCATGAATATCGGTTACAACGGTTGTACGATAGGTGCAAGACGTATCCGCGAGAACGAGAAAGTTTTGGGTTGCAAGATTCCATGGGCAATGTCTATTCAGATGGGGGTGCAACAGGTTGAAAAAAACCAGCGAGAATTCAACGATCTAATCTCAAAGTGTGAAAAATTGGGCGTTCATACATGGATGTTGTTTGCCCCAGATCAGCCCGAAAAAGCGTTCTCACTCATTGCGAAGCATCCTGATAGTGCATTCTGTATCTTCTGTGAGATGACGGACGTGACCTCTTCATTCCTTGAAGGTGCAATCACGTTAAAAAACATGATGACTATGGTTCGTTACGATGAACATGCCGACGATGTTTGTGCTGAACTCCGCAGACACAAACTACTTTACTCGGTGTGGTATCAGTATGAACGTAAAGACGTAAAGAAAATCATCAATGGCGGTTTGTTCAACGATGCTCAACAACTTTCGCCTGTATTTACCGTGTTACTACCCGATGAACAATGTCCGGAAGAAGTGCGTCAATTAGTATACTCAGCCGTAAAACAAGTTCGCTCTGATCAGCGATATCGCACCATCGCTTGGGATTTGAAGGGAGATCATCGTTTAATCAATACGATGCTTTCAGAAGATGCTCGTCCTGAATATTTTGAATTAGATGGCGACCTGCGCGATGGGCACAAGAAATTGCTATTCCTGTGTTAGCTCCTCGTACAGTGCCACTGTGCCTCGCTGTACCAGGTTAAGTAATCTTTCGACAAACTCGTCCGGCGGCATGCAATCACTTTCTAAAAGCCAACGCTCTATTGTGTAAACAGTCGCATCGGTAAAAAAAGCGAGTGCGAAATCATCACTGTCGCCAACGAGAGATACCATTCGAAGTTTCACAAACGGCATGATATATTCTCGGAAATGCTCAGGAAAAGAGTTTTGACCTTCAGTCTGCAACGCCTTGCGATAGAAATTTCTGTTTTCGTAGAAATAGTTACATATATTTTGGAATCTGTCTATTTGCTGATGGAGTTCTTCAGCTTGTGAAAGATCCTTAACAAATGATATGAATTCAGTATCAAAAATCCAGTTCAGCAGGTCATACTTATCTTTAAAATGGTAATAAAAACTCTTGCGGCTCATCGCACAACGTTCGCAGATATCAGCCACACGTATCTTTTCGAAAGGAACTTCTTCCATGAGCTCTTTCAAAGCTATTGCAAGTGCTTGCTTTGTTATATTAGAGTTTGCCATAAAGTTCCCTCCTATAAAGCCACAAGATTTCCCTTTCGTCTTTGAGATACTACGACTATTCTATCATCTCTATGTGAATAATTTTATAAAAATGACTTGTATCGATTGTTTATATTTTGCTCCTGCACAAGCACATGGGGTGTAGCAAGAATCGCAGAGCCTATCTGGAACTTGCAAAATGAGATGTTGCTAAAGGAAATGCAGATACTTCTGATCTCTTTCGATGGCTTCATGAACACCAAAAGTAGATTCAAAAACAAAAGAAACGCAGTTCTCAATACAAGAAATTGTATCAATAACTGCGTTCTAGGTTGGCTAAGGACTGAGTGATTGATACAAAATGCACCCGGTATCCTTGTTCCCGTTTGTTGGGTGAACACCCTTACAGTTTTCCGTTTGTTCCGTTTGTAGGGGTGTGCATTTTTCGTTCTATTAAGCAATGTGTCACCGACGAGCAGGGTTAGTTATGCCCGTGTCCCGGTTCAGCCTTAAAGAGGAGACGATTGCATGTCACTGTATAAGCTGTACAGGCCGGCGAGACGCACTAGGGCGCGCGTAGCACGTTCATAGTGTACCGCAGGTTCGCCTCCCTTGAACAGCGTTTTCGCTCCATCAAGCCGTGAGAAGGACGCTCTGCCGCGCGGGTGCCCTGCCGCCAAGGCTGCTGTGCGGCCGAGGGCCCCGGCTGTCATGGAATTTGAGGTAGCGCATCAATCGGAAATCCGGTAGATTTCTGGATGCGATGATACACCAAAACCCGTTTCATTGTGAAGCGGGTTTTGGTGTTAAGTTGAAAAGCTGGATATCAGGGAATTTTGCGCAGGTAGGTAAGCCGTGGAGCGATCCGCTCTGCTTTTTATTTCCCGCAGAGATAGTCTGGCTGCGGTGCGGGCTTATGCATATAAAGCATCGATTTGTGCTCACTCGCCTCCGCCGGCATCTTCATCGTTCGGCGTCGGCTCAGGCGTAGATTCTCCGTAAGATGGTTGGCTTTCTATCGGTTCCATCGTCGGCGCGGGACTAGCCTCAGAGGTAGATTCACCATAAGGCGGCTGGCTTTCTGTCGGTTCCGTCGTCGGCGCGGGACTCGCCTCAGGGGTAGATTCACCATAAGGCGGCTGGCTTTCTGTCGGTTCCGTCGTCGGCGCGGGACTCGCCTCAGGGGTTGGTGTTATTTCAGGAACAGCAACCGCTACGGCCTCCGCCTGAATTGTTACCATAATCGATCTGGTATAACCCGGCTTGAGCAAGCCGCCGGGGATGAACAGTGTGCTGTTTTCAAAATCAAACCAAGGCTGGCCATCAATCCGCTCCCCTGCGGTGTAAACGGAATAAGCCTGCTTGTTAATGGTGACTTCAATGGTTTCCGGCAACGCGTATCCCTCTGCGGCCCTGAGCACAATACAGCGCGTGCCATCCCGCAGCGTTTCGTCTTCCAGCGCGATATGATCGCCCAGTTTATATGTAGTTGTAACGGGCAATTGCACCGGCGGCAAGCCGATGACCGCGCCGTTTTTCATTCCAGAAATCTCACGGCCGGCAGCCTTCATAAAGCCAGCAGCCGCCGGGATATACTCGCCCCAATAAGCTACAAAGGTCAGCTTATCTTCTTGTGCCAACAGATCCGCCAGCTCATCGGGGTCAAGCCCATCAGGAATGCCGTTCTCATAAGTAAAGGTAAACGTGCCGTCTTTGGCGATCTTCTGCGTGTGGTACACTAAGAGATTTTTATCTGCATCCATAAAGCTTACCAGGCAGTAGCCTTGTGAAGCCGTGGATTCGTCATCGGGCGTTATTGTCACCAGATAGCTACTGTTATAATCGAATTCAAAGATTGCGGGGACATCTTCATCACCGTCCCTATAAGCTCTTTGGGTTAAAGGGTCTCCGACCGGCACATGCGGCTCAACAGAAACATCCATCTGCTGCACCTCAATGGTACAGGAGAATCTTGCCGCATTCAGCGTGGCGACATTGCCGGAGACCGTACTTGTAAACCAAGCCCAGGTAGTTCCGGCGAGGCAGACCAGGCACAGCGCGACGCTTAGAAGGGAAGGCAGTACCAGACGCAGGATATTTCCATCCCTTCGTTTTGTGTGCTTGCTATTGGAGCAGAATATCTTTAACACGATCGCCCTCCATCGATTTCATTATTGGCCTAATTCGGCAATCAAAAGGCACAAGGCAAGCTTATGCCCTTTGATTGCCCCTCTCCCCGAGAACCGGGGAGAGAGGGGGGGGTATCCAATATATCAGTATTGGACATCAGTTTCGGGCTGTGTTGCACCGTTAAGACTTATGGGATATTAACAGTGCCGGTAGTCGCTATGGTGCCCTTACCTGTGACAGTCGCACCTGTGCCAGGCACATATGCCCAGAAATTAGTATTATCGCCATTGTTGTTGATATAGTTGGTGCCAGCAAATGTAAGACTCAAAGCTTTTGAACCGTCTGCCTGTATTGCAGCACTAAAGCCAGTCGTCGTCATATTGAAAGTACAATCCTTAACAGTCATACTGCCGGTGCAGTAATTGCTGGAGAAGTTGATAGCCGGCCAACCATTTATATCGAAGGTGCAATTCTCGAAAACAATCTCTACCTGCCCATTGTCCCCATACTCGTCGCCCGAGAGACCGTTGATGACAACATTGGCATCGATAAAGTGACAGTTGCGGAAGATATACTTGCCGGTTGAATCGCCCCGAGGCACTATTTGAACCATGTCAGTGACACTGCCTTTAGTATTCTTGAAGGTCATGTCATTAAAAATACCCGCCTGGGTCTCACCTTCCGAATCCAAACCTTCCTCGTTGTCAAAACGGATTTTACCGAAGGAACCGTTCTTCTCCAGGGTGCCATTGCTCATGGTAAGGCTCTTGCCATCTTCTACTTTGATAGAATCCTGAATCGGTTGAGAGCTACCGCTCATGTCAATCACCGTATCGCCACCAATGGCCTGGTTGTTGCCGAGGGTTACTTGGTTGTTCAATACGGGAAGTGTGATGATGCCACCTTGGGCGATAGCAGCATTAAGGCTATCATTATCAGTGACCTCATAAACGGCATACTCAGCATCCTTATCATACTGGTTGGTTGTGCTGTCGTGCTCAACGGTATCCTGGGTTGCTGTGACGGTAATGGCTATGCCATCAATGGAAAGCCCTTGATACTCGTTGCCGGCAGTTTCACTCATATGGCCGGAAAGAACAAGCGCGTTCGAACTTTTCGCGTCTGCAGCAAGCTTGCCCTCGAATGTAGCGAGATCAATCTCATCACTACCTACCTTAATCGTCCAATCGATTGCCTCCAATAGCTTGGCGTCGCCTACGATACCTGAAATCATTAACTTGTACTTCAGGGCCAAGTTGCCGTTGTTCTTCACATAAACGGCAGGGAGACTGTACGTGCAGCCGGGTTCCCAAAGCAGAGGCTCGTTCCCTTCCGCCTTGACGAAGTTCAGTGTCTGGCCTTCAAGGTTTTCGTCAGCTGCGTTCAGAAGCTGGACGTCCAGTGTTCCCGCCTGAACACCGTTGACACTTGTGCTTGCGGTGTCCGTAAACCACGCGAAGGTCAAGCCGACCAGCATCGCGAGGCACAGGAGCACGGAGAGGCTGCTTGCCAGCAGGGCTCTTTTGGTGTGTTTACTCTTTGTCATGTCAATCCTCCTAAAATTATGTCAGCTTTTCGTGTGAGAGCGTCTCTCCGGATAAGCCGTAAACCGGGGTGCGCATATGTACCTGGAATTCTATGAATACAAATACCACCTCCTTAATTTCGTGATATTTCTCAAACTCCTTAATTTCGTGATATTTCTCAAAAGAGAGAGTCTCCGGCTAATAACCGGAAAGGCTTGACCTTTTGGACGTCTATGCCACCGACAAATTATCCGCCGTCGGCATCCTGATGGATTTCCGTACCGGCAGACGGCTTTTCCTCCGCTTTGTAGCCGGACATCTCACTTTTGAGCTGCTGCAGCTGCTCCATTACCTTCTTGGTTTCGGCCCGTTCCGCTTCCAAACGCTCCCGTTCTTCGGCCATTTCCGCTCGCTGCCTTTCCTGCACGGCATTCATTTCGGCAAGCTGCTCCTCTTTGTACCGCTTGAAAAGTCGGACACTGTTGACACCCTGGATGATGATCAGCAGCAGAAATGGGAGAAAGATGCAGACTATATATCCGGGTGTGGTTTTTAGGAAGGAGAAGAAGCTGCCAACACCGGGGATAGCTTTCTGATACTTACCAAGCACATATTCATATGTCACAAGTGCTTCATCGTTAGTATCCGTCGTCGTTCCGTAGGTGATGAAGCCGGGCGCACCCCCGGAGTCGGTGGTGAGGCCGCGTATCTTATGGGTCACAACCTCCCCGAAGCTGTCGGAGTCCTGAGAGAGAAAGGCAATAATATCTCCCGCCTGCAGCGTAGCCGGGTCCACCTCCTTCACCAGAATCAGGTCGCCCGCCTTAAAATCCGTGGCGCTCATGGAATCCGAGCGGACGATGAAGGCCTTGAAGCCGAACAGATCCCGGTCGTTGCGGTCGAAGGTCACCGCCGATATCACAGTAAAAATCATCATGGACACAGCGGCGGCGACGACCAGCCAGACAAGGATGTTCTTTACGATCTTAAGCACATTCCGGCCTGGACCGGATTTGACCCGGGTTTCGCCCTGCCCCTTGATATGTTTCAGGTGGTTTCCCCCCTTCCTTTGCGTGTCTGTCATTCGTTAAACTCTACATCTGGATTGTTCTTGGTCTGAACCGCAACGGCGGACAGCTCAAAGGTCAGGGAGCCGCTCTGCTGCGCGTTCCCAGACTCCTCCGGGAAGTGGAAGCGAATCGTCATATCCTGCCTTTCGCTCACTTCAAGGGCATTTTCAAGGGCGGCGACGTTGCCCTGGGTAAGCGTAGAGAGCTTGCCGGTTAGCAGCGATTGGCCTTCCTCATTCAGGATGGTTACATCCAGTACATCGCCGAGATTTCCTTCCACCTGGGCAAAGTACAGCTTGTAATACACGGCCCACGTGCCCTTGTTTTGAATATAGAAAGGCTTTTCCACGGTCATCCCCGGCTCAAAGAGAAATTCGTCCGCCGTGATGACCGGCTCGCCATTGTTTAAATCGATCTCGATTCTGCCGGTTTGAAAGCGGTTGTTTTCCATCTTGATGACCGTATAAGCCAGGGCCAGGGAGGTAATACAAAGGCCTGCTATCAGCAGAATCAGCACAATGATGCTGACACTCAGTTTCTTCGTCTTATTCATTCACTTCTCTCCCTTTGGCGCTTAATCAAAACCAAAATCAGTAATGCTCCGCCGCCCAGCCCCATATAGAGCCCCAGGTGCGTGTTTTTCTCCCCTGTTTGCGGAATACCGCTGATGTTGGCGTTGGCATTGGAAAAAAGCGGAGTGCCGCTATAGGCCCTTCCGTCCTTTAAGTAGCTGACCGATGCCGTCAAAACGCCATCCTGCTCTCTTACGACGATTGTAACGCGGTAGACGGAATCATCGTATTCGATTCGGTCGTCAGCTCCGGCTAGCTGGCTTATGTACAAGGTATAGACACCCGGGGTGGTGAACGGGAGGGAATCAAACTCCACCAGCCCCCCGTTGTTGCGCTTGGTTTGCACGATAGTCCCCTGCTCATCGGTAAGCTGGAAAGTGAAGTCATTCCCCTTTGGATGATTCCCGTCCACTGTCATTTCCGCGGTCAGCTTCACATACACAGGAGCGGGCTCGCCGGGCTCGCCGGGCTCCTCCACCAGATACCACCAGCGAAAATCGGCAATCAGCTCCCGGTTCATATACCGTTTTCCATCCGGGTCAAGCCCATTGGGGCTGCCCACGCCGGTGTCCAGGGAGATCGTGATTCGATAGCGAAGAGTATCTTCGCCCGCGGCCAGTGGATATTCCAGTGCAGAGGGCATGTCGCGCAGGAGGCCGTCGTAGAGCGTAATCCCCTTGTCCGCCAGCTCAATCTTTGCCTCGAGCACTTCGGCCAGTATTTCATACCCGGCGCGTATATCCGCGTGATAGTATAGGGTAACTGCCTCTTTATGGGAGACGCTCACGCTATACTCTTGCACAACAGAATCGCCCGGGAACATGTTCTCCACACTAAAAGGTGTTCCAGATACCGCATCACTGCTTTCTAAGCCGACCTTTTCTGAGCCAGCTGCGAGTACAGGCGTGGCGGCACTCAAAAAAAAGAAGCACGCCAGCATCAGTACTGACACATAGAACATTCTCCGGTTATTGATTGTCTTTGGACCTTTCATTCATCCCACTCAACCGTAAGCTGTACCTCTTCCGGCGTCCTTTCGTCAACTTTGTTCATCAAACAGTTCAATCTTATTAAAAGTTTTTCTTTCGAAATCATTGTTCTTATTTACTTTTTTGGTGTGTCTGCATCTACTCTTCGATACAGCTCGACGGGTTCTTCCGATATAAAGCGGCGAACCTTCGTTGATTTATCTGCGTGAAAACAGAGTTTTTGCGACAAAGTTATTTAATATATACATATATTAGACTAAAACTCTAATGGTTGCAAATCATTTCCAGAATTTTTCTAGGCAAATATCCAGAAAATAGGTGTAGTCAAGTCCTAAATGTTGGTGTAAATTCCCTTTCCCAGTAGCTGTGTCTTAGTCTTCCTACCTCCCCGGCCTAGGCCGGGCGAACATATGTTCCTGTTCGTTGCATCTTCGAAATTTTTGCCCTTTCCTTTTCTCGTTTCCAATCGTTGTAGTCGTCCATATCATGGTATTTCTTTCCCGTGATCCATTTCTCATGCTGGTCTAATAAAAGGGCGCCGATCAATCGTGTCATACTCGCTTCATTTGGAAATGTCCGGATGATACGTTCTCGCCTGCGGATCTCCTCATTCAAGCGCTCCACGCTGTTTGTTGTCCGCTGACGCTTGCGGTAGCCTTGCGGGATCGAGAAGACCGCCATGACATCGTCAAAGCCAAGATCAAGCTTCGAAGCCGCCTTTGGTGCCATCTCATCCAAGTAGCGCATGAGAACTTCTTTTCGTTCACGCGCAATCTCGAGATCCGGGCTATTGTACATGTCAGTTAACAGGACTTTTACCTCGGCGCGCTTCCTTTTGGGGACACTGTCCAGAAGGTTGCGTGAAAAATGGGTCTGGCAGCGCTGCCATGTGCTGCCGACGAACTGTTCTTTTGCGGCTTTTACAAGCCCATTATGGTCGTCAGAACTCAAAAGATCCACCCCCGACAGACCACGTGCTTTCAAAGATTCAAAGAACGAACGCCATGAGTCATAGCTTTCTCCGTCACCGACTGTGAACCCAACGATCTCGCGATACCCTTCGTCATTCACTCCCACTGCGATCAGCATCGCCTTCGAACGAATGGCTCCCCTCTCCCGTGCGCGCATGTAGATGGCGTCCACCATGAGAAAGGGGTAGTGGCGTGCCAGCGGACGATGCTGGAAGCCTTCAATGATGGGATCGAGTTCCGAACATAGCGCAGACACTGTACTCTTTGAGAATGACACCCCGCATAAAGCTTGTGTGATTGCGCTGACCTTACGCGTGGACACGCCCTGGATGACCATCTCCATCATGCTGAGTAATAGCGCTTGTTCACTGCGCTCATAGCGGCGAAAGAGCGCTGTCGAGAATGTGCCGTCACGTAACTTCGGGATATGAAGCACAAGGCTTCCCACGCGAGTGGTAAGCCCTCGCGTACGGTAACCGTTACGATAGGTCTGTCGCTCTGCATTGCGTTCGTACAAGCCCGCCCCCACCTGTTCCGTTGCTTCTGCACTCAACACCGCGTTAAAGACTTGTTCGAGCAAATGACGCATCGCATCGTCGTAGCCTTTTTCGCGATCTCCCAACATCAGGGCTTTCAAAAATCCGTCATCCAGTGTAATATTCAATTGAGCCATCAAATTCTCCTCCTTCGATGTTTTTATTCAAACCACATTCTACAGGAAGGGGATGAGATGGCTCCTTTTTGTTCCAATCTATTTACACCACTTTAGCGGACGTTATCTAAAGGTGTTCTTAATACATTTATCTAGTTCCGGCTTTCCATTTATTTGTTCTAATTTTTCATCAGTGTATACCCTTCTTGATGGGAAACCTTGCCCATAGGTATCACGAAATCCTAATCGATTAAAAAACTCCACCAGTTTTGGTCCAGAACGATAACGATCTGTATTATCCCCATTAATAATTTCTCTTAATTTTTCAAGTGCCTTATGACTAAGTATCATTTTACAACTTTCTCTACATTTTCATACTATAGCGTCTCAATAAAGCTTTCCATCACTTCATCAAACTCTGTTAATCTTTGCTCCTCATTAAAGAACGGCAAACCGATAATTTTGTATTCGTTGCCAAAGGAATAGCTTTCATCTACTGAAGCAACAGAAGTAAGTTCTAAGAGGAATTGCTCTTTCCATGCATCCTCTAACAAAAGGTGTGAACCTTTAGACTCTACATACACCTGTTGTGCAGAGAAAGTCTGTTCTTTTCTTTTGCGAATAAAGAGCAGAAAATCCGGCTCGAATCGCTCACCTGTATCAAAACTGTAAATCGCAAGATCAGGTACTCGTTCATTTCTGATAACGTAAAACTCAAGGTTCTTTGCTTTTAATTGCGGCACTATTTTCGCGTCAAAGTAACGGAGAAATAACTTTTCTTCGCTGGTGCCATAGTTGTCATTAAAGATGTACCAGTCCCTTTGTGCTAAATCGAGAGCAAAACGAGTGTTAGTATTGTTAATCTGAGATGCACCTCGGCCGCCATCTTCATCAATTTTTCCCAGTTTAACCTTCTTATCTTTCAAGACGGATTTGAGACGTCTCGCTTCAAATACCGTAGATCCCTGATATTCCTGCTTAATCTCTGTTATGTGTTTAGCTACCGTCATTAGAGCATTTTGAACAGCTTTATATATCGATTTTGTCTCTAACTTTCCGGTGTAGGAAATTTCTATTGTGATATTGCCGATATAATCTTCCGAGCAGAGAAATTCTCTAAGGGTCTTCAGATTCGGATATTTCATCTTGAGTACAGAGAAAGAAAGCTCATAAAAACCGGAAGCAGCACCGGAAACAATATTATAAGGAATTTCTTTCAATCTGCTGCGCCAAATAGATGATGTCTCGTATTGAACTTTCGGTTCTGCTACTTGGAGATAGTCAGTTTGCTCTTCAACTTGAACTTCAAAAAGATTGATTACTTGACCTCTGCGCTCAGCAGTATGGTAGCTGAAAACTTTGTTTCTCAGACGTTCATCGACAGCATAAACATAAGAGCGTTCTTTTTCTTCCCTTTGGTTGCTAAAGACCAACCCATCGAGGTAAAGATCGCTTGATTTGAATGCGTCTTTGATCTTGTATTCGAGGATATGTTCTTCCTCTTCCTGAAGCCCTGTAGCAATAAGGGCTTGCTTCAGTTCGTTAATATAACGTGAATCATTTTTGCTGTGAAAGTACATCGTCTCCAGATAGCGGTATTTATTCTCGAGATCGTTGTCATATTTTCGCTGAAACCGTTCTTGACTTGCTTTCGCAATGAAAGGACAATATCTGGCAGCCCTACCGATGAGCTGTGCTTCTTTGATCGTATAGCTACCGATCTTTCCTCCGGATCGACTTTGTCTGGTATCGTAAAGCCTGACAATATCAAATAGATTCAAGACATCCCAACCCTCATTGAGCATATCGACAGCAAAGATCAGTCTAATAGGATTATTTTTGTTCTCGAGTGAATTGACCAGAATTTGATTTTCTGTATTATCATCTCTTGCACCGTTCATGATAATTGAAGTTTCTTTGGTAAAAGAGTCTCTTAAGGAACGACACAGCACATTCAAATCCCCATGCTTCACTGTGAAATAGGCAAGTGCCTCTTGTAGCGGTTTTATTTCAAAATTGTATAGAGACTCGAGTTTTGCCACGTCAAGCGTTTCCATTTTTTGAAAAAACAGATCATAAAAGTTTTCTGAGTCGCTTATTCTTTGCGATTTCATCATGATAACGGGCTTAATATTCTGCTTTACATCGGTAAAGAGATATTTTCTGTACTCGCTCATGACCAAGGCAATCAAGGCTCTCGTCCAAAGATCCGTATCGGTAGCAAAATTCTGAAAATCCTTTGTATAACCACTCTGGCGGAATTTTGCTAAGGGATAATCCATAATCATTTTATCAAGATACTTTGCTCGAACATTGCTATCTTTAATATCAGCTGTCGCCGTAAATTCAAGAAGGATATTGTCATGATTACGGGAGAAAGCATTCATCACTGAATATTCCCAAGATCTACGATTAGCCTCCTCATCTTTTGTTGCTTTCTTTGTAAGCGTGTTTACATGATGACTTTCATCGGAAATGAACACAATTTTATCGTCCTCAAAATCTTCATACGTAAGAGCGTTTTCTCCTGGTGAAAAAAGATCAGAGTGTAATTTTTGAGTGGATGTAAAGCAGATGTGAATATCCTTACTATCACGATTAATTCCGGCAAAATTGATGACCGGTCGAATTTGTATGTCTCTTCCTAAATATGAAAGTGTCTCGGCAAAGAGATATTTGTTAGATTTTGCATCCGTGAAATTTAGTTTTGTCTTTTCTAGAATATTTGTTTGATTAACAAAAAAGAGAAATTTGCGATATCCTTTCGTATAGAGATATAGGATAAGCCCTGCCATGATGATGGTCTTGCCCGATCCGGTCGCCATATGAAAGAGCGTATGAACCTGCTTGTTTTTACGCAAATTCTCATTTTCAAAATAGGTTACAAAGTTTTGAAAAGCCTGTACTTGATACTCTCTGAGTTGAATACTTGAAGCAAGATTGCGCTCGATAATATCAGGTATCGGCGAAAGCATTCTGGCACTGGAAAGCGCATCTAAAGTTTCATAAAGAAATAAAGGATTTCGCATTATTTCGTCACCTCATAAAATGAGTGTGTAAATGATTTATCTTCATCACTAACATCATAGTCTTCGTCATCAATTGAAGAGTAGTTAATATAGAGTTTGTTTTTATCAATAAGTTCAATTAGCGCTTTCTTTTTATCGTCGATGTCCAGATGCTCAAATGTATTATCGACTTTTTCTAGCTCCTGTGTTGTGAGGTAAGGAACTATGCGCTCATCTTGGTAAATTCGATCTTTAATTTTGGAAATTGTCGTATCGTCCGAAGCTTGGATAGCATCAATTAGAGTTTGCCCATCTTCTTTCAGCTCACAGTAGACAAATGAACCGCCACCTTGCCAGTTATTTTTTCTTGACACACCACTCTGTTCGCCTTCCATGACTTTGTTTAACCTTCTTAGCATGATATCCGTGTGTTTATCCAATTGCTCACACATAATAAATCGTCTTCTTGTTTTTAAGGCCACTGCTCCTGAAGTTCCTGTACCCCCGAAAAAATCGAGAATAATATCATTCTCTTCAGTATGTGCTTTAATAATTCTTTCTATTAGTTTTTCAGATTTCTGCCCTTTAACCGCATCGTCTTGTTCGAGCATTTTTGAAACTGTCTCTCCGGAGAAAGAAACAATTGCAATACTATTTAAATCATCATATTCATTCCCATTCCATACATCTTCTACCGGATATTTCTCTGCTTCACTCGTTGCAATAACTTTAAATTCATCTCTAGGTATGTAATGCTTAATGAACTTCATTTGGGTATCGTTTTTTGAATAAAAAAGAATAGTATCATGATTTCTAATCCAATTATTATCCGCTGATTTATATCCCGATACCCAACCTATACGCCATATTATTTCTCTTTGAAAATTTTCTTCTCCAAATATCTCGTCCATTAAAACTTTTGCATAATGAACCTGATGATAATCCAGTTGTACATAAATTGCTCCATCAGGCGCAAGCAGTTCACGTGCAAGCTCTAATCGGTTTTTCATAAACGTCAGCCATGTCGAACGATTGAATGAATCGTTATAGCCGAAACTGTCACTCCCGGTGTTGTACGGTGGGTCTATGTTCTTACTCATTTTGATACAATTTTCAAATGCCTAAAAACGGCTGAAACGCCTTGAAATAGCGGGATTTCAGCAGATTTACGCCTGTCAACTTTTGTAAAACTGAAGCGATTTTTCACCTGTTTCAGATAATTGTTTTATTTAAGTTCGGAATTTTGCACCCCCTACCACAAAACGGAAGACGAATCGTTAAAAAGTATGGCAATCGTTAAAAGGTTCAAGAAACAAAAATAGCCCCACGACCTAAGTTCAACTTAGACCGTGGGGCAAAACCTATTATCGTGATGGTCTGTCGTTAGTCTTGCAGCCTATATTTCGGCCAATGGTTTCTTCTAAGATACGGCAAACTATCAGTTGCGTCAATATAATGGTGTAAATTCAAAACAAAAAGAGAACATGCTTCTCCTATCGGTTACAATGTAGTTGCAAATCAACAAGAACCGGAGGTGAAGAAACATGTCTCAAATCGATATTACATTAGATCGCGAAACATTGATAGCTAGTTTTGCGGAAGACTACAACAAAGCACTTACCTATTTACTGACTGTTTTGCTCAATGCAATTATGCGTGCCGAATCTGAAGAGCAGTTAGGCGCAGCCAAACATGAGCGAAGCCCGGAGCGGAAAGACTACCGTAACGGCACACGCGATCGGCCTTTAACGACACGAATCGGTAGAATTATTTTACAAGTTCCCCGTCACCGCAACGTGCCCTTTGAAACGATGATCTTTGACCAATACCAGCGAAGCGAGGCGGCACTCCTAACGACGATGGCCGAGATGGTGGTACAAGGTGTGTCGACAAGGAAGGTGAGCAACGTCATGGAAGAGCTATGCGACACCTCATTTTCCAGGTCATCCGTATCGGTTGCATGCAAACGTCTGGACGATGGAGTGCAAGCTTTCAAGGAGCGGCCGCTGCTCGATCACTACCCGTTCGTGACGGTGGATGCGAAATATTTCAAAGTTCGGGAAGACCATCGAATTGTATCCAAGGCGCTCATGGTTGCCATGGGCATTACCGCAGATGGGCGCAAGGAGATCATCGGGTTTGAAGCGTACGACAGCGAAACGAAGAACACCTGGACCGCCTTCTTCGAGAAGCTGCAGTCCAGAGGTTTGAAGGATGTACACCTGTTCACTTCCGATTCGCATGCGGGCCTCATTGCGGCAATGAAAAAGGTGTATCCGAAGGTTGCGTGGCAACGCTGTCAGTTCCACTTTGTGAAAAACATCATGGACCACACGCCAAAGAAAGAGCAAAAGGGATTGCAAAGCGAGCTTCGGGAGATGTTTGATGCCCCGACCATTGAGGAAGCGCGCAAGAGAAAAGACGAGATTGTCAAGGACTATGGATCGGTGGCGGAGAAGGCGATGATGACGCTGGACGAAGGATTTGAAGCGTCGATGAGCGTGATGTATCTTCCCGGAACGATTCGCAAGATTCTTCGCACCAGCAATGCAATGGAGCGCGAAAACGGAGAACTTGGTCGTCGATATGATGTGATACGCATCTTCCCCAACATGGAGTCTCTCGTGCGCCTGATGGGTTCGGTGCTCATTGACAGGCATCACATTCTGAGCAGCCGGCAAGGTGTGTTTTCAGAGACGCGATACAAAGAGGCTGTGAACGAATTCAGACCACTGCTCATACAAGTCGCGTACGAGCAGGAAAAACTGCTCGAAGCAGCGTAGAAAAAAGAAGCCGCATGCAACAAATGAATTGTGACCGCGATGAATTTACACACTATTTTGGACTTGACCAAACTATCTGCTAACACTTCTAGCACAAACTCTTCTAGTGTCTGATCCGGCTGAAGATCATTTCCTACCATGCTTTCAAGATGGGCATATTCCTCATTCGTAACTTTGATTGTTATGGTTCTCATT
>FZPS01000184.1_pt48 | contig 231742 bp, 222 predicted proteins | sample 1817821 | NCBI WGS metagenome assembly FZPS01 (sample SAMEA104158645, study PRJEB21678) | metagenome | place: Germany | collected 2015-04-21
TTGCATGGCTTGACTTTGCGCAGCCAGTGCCCCCTTGTTTAGCTCATCATTCACCAAGCGCGGCAGGTCCTCGGAGATAAAGCGCTCGATGATTGCCCGCTTGAAGTTCATGATGCGGTAGATGCCAAAATCCAGGTCAGCACAGTCAAATTGAAATAACTCGCGCAGAAGTTGTTGGAATTTTATTTGAGGAGTGCTCATCGCTATTTACCCTGCCTTTCTTCCTTTTCCTGACTCCTCCCGGTCTTTCTCCACCAGGTCCGGGATGATGGGCACAACGAAAATCTATTTAAACGGATTTCCGAAACATCCCGTCTGTAGCTTTATATATTTTTATATTATTCTATTCTACATCGATAGTCAATTTCATCCTCCTTAGAATAGAATTCGGAAGAAACTAAAAGTAACACATAAGACACTGTTTTTGTCAACCACGAAATCCGTGGTAAGTCAAGTAAAATAAAAATCCCGTGGTTTTCGTAATATCGGGCTTCGTGAGGAAGACGGGTGTTAATAATCCGTGGTTTAAATTTTGGGTTTAAGTTTTATGGTTATGTGGTCTATGTGTTATACAAAAAAAGCATCATTTTTAGCTGCTGTGGGCGCCTACAATCGTTTGTAAATAGTATGGTCGTCTGTTACATAGGTAAAGGAGTCTTGGAACGATTGTAGGCGTTTCCGGATGGCAAAAAACGGTTAAAACCTGCTGTCAGTGCTTTTAACTGCGACCGCATGGACCCCGAGAACGTTGAACTTTAATTCGCCTTTGCTCGGCTCGTGGTTCCCTCGGACTGGCGGATAAAAGCAAATGGTCTGCCACGATGCGGAGGGCATAATAGCTATGATGCTGCTGACAGGTTGATTGAAAAAGCAAGAGCTGCGGATAAAATGCCCCTGCTCATTATTTTCCTTCCTAACATATTAGATATATTAGAGGTTTATCGCTTGCGGCCTACGATTTAATAGTCGTAGGCCTTTATATTCTGTAACTGCCCGCTATAATAAAAGACCTTACAGGTCAAATAAAACCGCCTGTAATGTTTTGTATTGATTTGCTGACGTGTCTACCGTGTCAACCCTAAACACCACAGCCACCATTACATGGTCTTTTATCTCTGCTTGCTACGAGCTAAATCATCTACTGGTCAAAAGTGTAATGCTGATAAAAGTGCTAAAATTAAGGACTTCTACCAATCTGCTCTTTGTATTCGAGCTATCGTCTCCACATGGCTGGTCTGCGGAAACATGTCAACCGGTTGTATCTCATTAACCATGTAGCCATACTCTGTGAGATATTTCAGATCTCTTGCCAAAGTGGCAGGATTACATGATACATAAACCATGCGTTCGGGGGACATATTCACTATTGCTTGCAATAACTTTTCATCACATCCCCTGCGGGGTGGATCCACTACCACAACATCGGCTTTGATTCCCTGTTTTGCAAGTTCAGGTATAATCTCTTCAGATTTGCCTGTAATAAACTCTGCATTATCTATGCCGTTTATTCTTGCATTTTCTATCGCATCTTCTATTGACTGCGGAACCACCTCTACTCCATATACTTTAGCTGCTTTCCTTGCCAGAAACAGGGATATAGTTCCTATACCGCAATAGGCGTCAATTACTGTCTCCTTGCCAGTCAAGTCAGCGTATTCCAATGCTTTGTTATACAATATACCAGTCTGTATCGGATTAACTTGATAGAATGGCAAAGGGGAGATTTTAAACTTCAAGTCACCAATTTCATCTATAATATGGTCAGATCCCCAGAGTATTCTATACTTGCTGCCCAGTATTACATTGGTCTTTTCAGTTTGATAGTTTTGAACAATACTGGTTACAGCAGGCAATCCTTTTCTGATAATTGATACCAGCTCTTTTTTTCTGGGAAGCTCGCCATTTGTAACAATAATTACCATGATCTGATTGCTCTTAAAACCCACCCTGGTTACAACATGTCTTATTATGCCTTTATGTATATTTTCATCATACACAGGGATCTTGTAAGTTTGTATAAAACTACGAACCAACTCTGTTACTTTATTAATGATATCATGCTGAATTGGGCATACATCAACATTAATGAGATTATGACTTCTGGGAGCATAGAAGCCCAAAGCAAGCCTGCCTTGAATAAGCCCCACAGGGAACTGGGCTTTGTTTCTGTATTGCCAGGGATGGTCCATGCCAATGGCCGGCAATACTTTTATATTTTCAAAATGGCCGATCATTTCCAAAGCATCTCTGACCAGCTTGGTTTTATATTCCAGCTGCCCTTCATAAGACAGGTGCTGCAACTGGCAGCCTCCACAGTATTTGAAATAAGGGCATTTAGGTTCAACGCGGTCGGGCGACTTGTGAATAATGCTCAGTAATTTACCATAAGCATATGATTTAGTTACCTTTACTACTTTAACCAGTATCCTTTCTCCAGGCAAGGCCCCTTCTACAAATACAGCAAACCCATCAATTCTGCCCACTCCTTCTCCGTTGGCTCCCAGATCATCTATAGTCATTTCATATTCCTTATTTTTTTCTACTGGTGCTTTGGCTGCATGCATTGTGCTTTTTTTCCTCCCAATATTTAATAATCTATAAAAGCATAATACTTCCTAAACAAAATGTAGTCAAATAACAAAAAATCATGAAGAGTGTAATTTATATCACATCTTTATATTTGTCGGTAAGTTATAATTAACACAAGGAAAATATACAAGGAGATGAGGTAACTTGATAAGAAAGATTATAGAAATAGACGAAGAAAGATGTAACGGGTGTGGTTTGTGTGTGCCTAATTGCGCTGAAGGTGCCATCCAGATAATTGACGGTAAAGCAAAACTAGTTAAGGACGAATACTGTGATGGATTAGGCGCTTGTTTGGGACATTGTCCTCAGGATGCTCTCAGAATAGTAGAAAGAGATGCTCCCGAATTTGATGAAGAAGCAGCCATGGAATTTGTAAAAAACCTGAAAGAAAACAAGATTACTGTTGAAGAAGTATTGACAGAAGAAGCGAGAGATAAAAAGCCTGAAAAGCCCGCATTTGTTGGCTGTCCAGGCAGCAGGATGCGTGTTATAAATCATGAAAACACTGCTCCTGTGGTGGAGGAATCAGGAAACGGAGACATATCTTTCAGTCTGAAACCTCAATTGCAGCAATGGCCTGTGCAGCTATCCTTAGTACCGGTTAATGCTCCCTATTTCCGGGATGCTGACCTTTTAATTACGGCGGACTGTGTCCCGTTTGCTTATCCGGACTATCATCCAAAACTGTTAAAAGGCAAAAAAGTAGTTGTAGGTTGTCCTAAACTGGACAATTTGGATTTCTATATTAAAAAACTTACAGCTATTGTTAAAGAAAACACCTTGAAAAGCATAACAGTTGCCTTTATGGAAGTACCCTGCTGCAATGGAATAGTATATGCTGCGGAACAGGCAGTGAAAGCCTCAGGCAAAGAACTGAAAATAAATAAAGTAAGAATTACAATTGATGGAAAAAAAGAACAGGTGTAATTGGATAAATTAATCATATTATGGGTATCCTATTTCAGAACGCAAAATACTGAGAAAGATGGTGAAGTTATGAAGAAAAGGATATCCATGATAATTGCTTTTGTTCTGGCATTAATTCTTCTTGCTTCCTGTGCTCCCAGACAAGGTCAACCCCAGGCCAGTCCCAGTCCCAGCCCTTCACCTGCTGAGACCAGTCCGGAACCTTCACCAGCCGGTGATGAAACGGAAGGCGATCAAAACGGCGAAGAAACCGGCGATGTAACAACTCCGGAGGGTTTGGAAGACGGTGTATATGTGGGCAAATCCGATGAGGATGAACGGGGTGGTTACGGCGAAATCAGAATTACCATTGAGAACGAAAAAATAACAGATGTTGAATACACCGAGTATTCCGGCGATGGCAACCCAAAATCCAAGGAAACCGGATATGAGTATGAGGAAGCACTGGAAGCTTTTGAAGAACTTCCAAAACAATTGATAGAAACACAGGATGTTGATGAAATTGATGACTTCTCAGGAGCTACAGGCACTTCTGAAAAGTTTAGAGTTGCAGCAAAGCGTGCATTGAGCGGATCACCGGAGACGGATGATACCGATCAGGATTCTGAAACTGGCAAGCCCGGTGAAAACGGCGAAACCGAAGGTGAAAACGGAGCACAGAATGACAGCCCCCAGAGCTGATTGGGGGCTTTATTTATTTTATTTCACGAGGCTTGCAAAGAGTTTATGTATTTCAGGATATTTCTTTTTTATATTAAGAGGTCTCAAATTGATGTCTGTAAAAGCATGAACTGTGCTGCCCCTTGCCAGCAGAGCCCCGTCTTCATCCCGTATAACTTCATAATCCATTGTTACTCTGATGCCTACATATTTGGAAACCCAGGTCCGTACTGTAACAAGATCATCATATCTGGCTCCCTGAAGGTAATAGCAATGGGTTTCCAATAATGGAAGCATTACGCCATTTTCCTCCATTTGCCTGTAATTCATGCCGGTATTTCGCATAAATTCCGTCCTTGCAACTTCAAACCAGGTGTAGTAATTGGTATGATGTACAACACCCATTTGGTCAGTTTCTTTGTAACGAACGCGAATCTTAACCTCTGTTATGTTCATATTACCTCTCCATCAACTTACTATATTGATAACACCAGTGCCAGATTATATAGATCTTGATTGAATTCCTTAGGCATATCAAGTGCTTCCTTAATATCATAATCTACAATTTGATTCCGTCTGATAGCAACCACCCTGTTCCCAATATCATTTTCCAGCAATTCAACAGCATGGTAGCCCATTCTGCTAGCCAGTATTATATCGGCAGCTGTAGGACTTCCTCCTCTTTGGATATACCCAAGCACTGTCGCCCTGGTCTCCATACCTGTTTTTTCTTCGATAATTTTCTCTAATTCAACGGCCTTTCCGGCCCCTTCTGCCAATATAATAATGCTGGAGCTTTTTCCCCGATTCCGGCCTTCTATTATCCTTTTGCAGAGCTTGTCAATATCCAAAGGCATTTCCGGAATTAATATTCCTTCTGCGCCTCCGGCTATAGCGGTATATATAGCTATGTCACCTGCATGCCTGCCCATTACTTCAATAATATTGGTTCTTTCATGGGAGGTTACCGTATCACGAATCTTGTTTATAGCTTCAAGCACGGTATTAACAGCTGTATCGAAGCCGATTGTCTGTTCAGTACAGGCAATATCATTATCAATGGTGCCGGGAATTGCAACAACCGGAAACCCTCTTTCGCACAAATCCAGGGCACCTCTGAAGGAGCCGTCACCACCGATAACAACCAAACCTTCGATGCCAAATACATTTAATACATTTATTGCTTTTTTCAGACCCTCTTCTGTTTTAAAAAGTTCAGATCTTGCAGTATTGAGGATTGTACCGCCGCGATGCAAAATCTCTCCTACGGATTTTACATCCATTTGATCAATTTCGCCCTTAATCAGTCCTTTAAATCCTCTTCGAATGCCGTAAACCTGCATGTCTTTATAAACAGCTGTCCTGACCACTGCCCGTATGGCTGCATTCATGCCTGGAGCATCTCCGCCGCTTGTTAAAACTCCAATTCTTTTCATATTGTTCCTCCCCGCTACTAGAATAAATATTAGTATATTAGTTGATTAAAACCCGTGATCCATCAAGATATTATGAACTTCCTGAACTTCTGTCTGCGGAACCAAAATTTCATAATAGTTATCCTGATCCGGAACATTTTTATACACAGGCTTTATTCTTATTAAAAACCCTTCTGCGGTTAACAGATCATTTATCTGGTCTGCTGTTTCCTTATTCTGAGCCATGTAAACAACCTTCCACATGCCACCGGCCTCCTTCATGCTTGCAGGTTTCAGCATTTCAGGTTTATATCATTTTAACACAGTTCTCGCCCAATAAACCACTCAATTCCTTAATCAGCTCTGAATCCCTGCGAATCCATAATTCCGGTTTTGACCGGAACGTTTTATTAATAGATTCCATATACAGATACACGGGTATATTTCCCTTGTATTTTTGCAATACTTCATATATCCTGTTCTGAATCCCTGGCTGCATATCGCTTCTTATCTTGAGATATAATTTGCTTTTTTCATTTGTAAGGGGTTCAACTTCATTGCAGATTATTTTAGGTTCTTCGTCCTCCCTTAGGCTGATCCGCCCTTTAATGGTTACAACCTTGTCTTCTTCAAGTAATGATGAGTATTTGGAATATACCAAGGGAAAAACAATTACCTCTATTGCACCATATAAATCTTCCAAAGTAACGAAAGCCATTATACTGTTGTTTTTGGTATACTTTATTTTTTTATCTGTAATAATTCCTCCCAAAACAACGGTGGATTCTTCCGAAAGGTTTAAATCAACAGAGCCGTTAATTATTTCATTTTCATCTGCATTGCGAAGCTGTAAAACATCCTGTGTCGTATGGTAACCTTCCAGAACATCCTTGTACTCATCAAGGGGATGGCCGCTGATATAAACCCCCGTCATTTCCTTTTCCATTGACAGGAGCATTTTTTTGGGAAATTCTTCTATGTCAGGCAAATCCAGCATATGATAAGCCTGGTCCGATGCGGATTCCAATTCGCTGAACAAGGAAACCTGGCCCTCTACATTCCGCTTTCTCTCCTGCATAACACTTTCCAAAACTTTTTCGTATACAGCAATGAGTTGTGAACGGCGTACTCCCAAGGAATCAAAGGCACCACAGCGAATCAGGCTCTCCACCAACCTCTTGTTTATTCCCACATCCTCAGTTTTCCTGCAAAAATCAAGGAAGCTTATAAATTTACCCTTTTTGTTTCTGGCCTGAATAATGGCTTCTGCTGCCTGTTCCCCTACGTTTTTTAAGGCTGCAAGTCCGAATCTGATAGTATTCCCGGAAACAGCAAACCTGGCCTGACTATGGTTAATATCCGGAGGCAGCACTTTAATATTCATTTTCCTGCAGTATTGAATATAACCTGCTACTTTTCCGCTGTTTCCCATAACACTGCTGATAAGTGCGGCCATGAACTGAACCCTGTAATGGCATTTTAACCAGGCCGTCTGATAGGCTATTAAAGCATAGGCTGCGGCATGGGATTTATTAAAGGCGTATTTGGCAAATTCCATCATTTCATCAAATATCGCATTGGCTTTTTCCACCGATACTCCCTTCCGGCAGGCACCAGGTACAACTACATTTCCATGCTCATCCTTGATGCCATAGATGAAATTCTGCCTTTCCTTCTCCATAACTTCAGGAATTTTTTTAGACATGGCACGCCGTAACAGATCAGCCCTGCCCATGGAATAACCTGCAAGATCTGTTACTATTTGCATTACCTGCTCCTGGTATACCATGCAGCCATAGGTTACTTCAAGTATTGGAGCAAGCTTTTCATCTGTATACTCAATGGAATCAGGATGGTTTTTGTTGGCTATATAACGTGGTATCTGATCCATTGGGCCGGGTCTGTATAAAGAAATTCCTGCAATAATATCTTCAAATACAGAAGGCTTAAGTTCCTTCATAAACTGTCTCATTCCGGCGCTTTCCAGTTGAAACACGCCATCAGTATCCCCCTGGCTTATCATTTCGTAGACTGCCGGATCATCCAAGGGAATGGAATGGATATCTATTTTCCTGCCTTGCTCTTCCTCAATCATCTCCAGGGTATCCCGTATAACCGTAAGATTTCTTAAGCCGAGAAAATCCATTTTCAAGAGGCCCAGTTCTTCAAGGGTTCCCATGGGAAACTGGGTAGTAATGCTGTCATCATTTTTTTGCAGTGGCACGTATTCCGTTATCGGCTCCTTGGAGATTACCACACCTGCTGCATGAGTAGAAGCATGCCTGGGCAGGCCTTCCAGTTTTTTTGCCATATCAATTAATTCCCGGGCATCATTGTCCTCCTGATACAGCGCCTTCAGTTCGGGATTTCTTTCCAGGGCTTTTTCAATAGTCATGCCGATTTCCATGGGAACCATTTTTGCAATCCGGTCTACATCCCCGTAAGGTATATTTAGAGCACGTCCAACATCACGGATGGCAGCTCTGGCCGCCATGGTTCCAAATGTAATGATTTGAGCAACCCGGTCTTCACCGTATTTTCCGATAACGTAATCTATTACTTCCTGACGCCGTTCATAGCAGAAATCTATATCAATATCCGGCATGCTGACACGTTCTGGATTTAGGAATCTTTCAAAAAGCAGCCCATATTTAAGCGGATCTATCTGGGTAATATTAAGTGCATATGCCACCAGGCTGCCTGCCGCGCTTCCGCGGCCGGGACCCACTATTATTCCGTTATCCCTCGCATACTTAATAAAATCCCAAACAATTAAAAAGTAATCCACGTAACCCATCTGTGAAATAACGGAAAGTTCATAGTTCAGACGTCCCATTATATCAGGGGTTATCTCGTCATAGCGCTGTCTAACACCCTGGATACAGAGCTCTCTTAAATATTCCTCAGCGGTATAGCCTTCAGGAACATCGTATTCAGGAAGATGCAGAGTGCCAAATTCAAATTCCACATTGCACCGTTCCCAAATCTTATACGTGTTTTCCAAAGCTTCCGGATGCTCCTGGAACAATTTTTTCATTTCATCGCCGGATTTAAGATAAAATTCAGGTGTTTGAAATTCCAATTTATCTTGATCTTCCAGGGTTTTTCCAGTCTGTATGCATAGCAGCACCTCATGTGCTTTGGCGTCTTCACGGCTTACATAGTGTACATCATTTGTTGCAACCAAGGGTATCCCGGTTTCCTGGCTGATCTGCACCAAAGCCATGTTCACTTTTTCCTGTTCCGACAGACCATGATCCTGAAGCTCCAAATAAAAATTATCCTGACCAAATATCTCGTTCATGCGAAGAGCAGTTTTAATTGCATCTTCATAGCGCCCCTGCTGTAAGAGCCTGGGTATATCCCCAGCAAGGCAAGCGCTCAAACAAATAAGGCCTTCAGAATGTTCAGCCAAGGTTTCGTAGTCAATACGAGGCTTATAATAGAATCCTTCAGTAAACCCAAGGGAAGACAACCGCATGAGATTTTTGTAGCCTTTTTGATTTTTCGCCAGCAATACCAGGTGGGTATAATTGCCGTCACTTCGGGATTCCTTATCACGCATCCCCCGCGGCGCAACATACATTTCACAGCCGATAACAGGTTTAAGACCTCTTTTTTTTGCTTCTTTATAAAAATCCACAACGCCATACATGGCGCCGTGGTCTGTAATAGCTATGCCAGGCATGCCCAGCTCTTTGCACCTGTCCAGCAAATCGGAAATACGGGCAGATCCATCCAGCAAGCTGTATTCGGTATGAACATGCAGATGGACAAAATTCCTCATTTAGTTACCCACTCCCAGAACCTGTTACTTTTTCATTGATTTTGCAGCCAGCATGGCTTTTGCTATCAATTCCTTATCACGGTATACACATACCTCTACCTTATTGTAAATTCTGCCTTCCTCCACCGGCTGCACTTCAATTTCCAGCATATCCTCCAGTTGTACAGGCTGAACAAAGAAAACTGTAAAGGTATCAACAGCAATATCCGACTGGCGGAAGTTTTTTAGAGACACAATTGCCGCCGTAGACATCAGCATGGCAAGAGCACTCCAGCTGACAGCTCCCATCTGACTTGCCAGCACGGGTGTAACCTTGCCAGTAAAACGCACCCGATTCTCTATCCGCTTGCTGCCAAAATTGGAAAGAATGACATCTTCCAATGTTTCTCCCATCTGTGGCTGGCTCCGCATATATTGAATTGCCTTAATGACATCCTTGCGGCTGACCACTCCTATGAGCCTGCCTTCTTCAACCACAGGCAGCAATTCATAGCCTTCCCAAATCATAAGATGAGCTGCATATGCAATGGTGGTTTTCTTAGTAACAGTAATGGGATTTCGGGTCATATATTGTCCAACAGTACCTGACAAAGCCTCCGGTATATCTTTTGGGGTTAGAACACCAACAATTTCTCCGGCCCGGTTAAGCACCGGAAAACGGCTGTGCCCTGTTTGCTTAAGAAAGTTGCTCCATTCCTTTATGGAATCATCCTCATAAAGGTATTCCGGCTCTTCCATCATAATGTCTTCCACTAATAAAATTTCTTTTTTGATAAGCCTTTCGGAAATAGCCTGGTTGATCATAGTTGCGGTGGTAAAAGTATCATAGGAGGTGGAAATAACAGGCAGCCCTTTTTGATCTGCTAATTCTTTGATTTCATCGCTGCAGTCAAAACCGCCGGTGATCAAAACTGCACAATCATGCTCCAAAGCCAGCTTAAAAGCTTCTTCCCGGTTACCTACAATAAGCAGGCTTCCGGATGACAGATACTTAACCATAGCATCCGGCGTCATAGCTCCAATTACAAACTTAACCAGGGTTTTATTCAGACCGCGATGGCCTCCAAGCACAGTACCATCTACCATAGTGGCAGCTTCAGCAAAGGTAAGGCGCTCAATACCGCGTTTTTTATCCTGCTCAATCCGTATGGTGCCCATGCGCGGAAATGTTTTTACGTATTCCCGCTTTTCTGCCTCTTTGATTGCACGGTATGCTGTCCCCTGGCTTACTCCCAGCTCCCGGGCAATTCTACGAACTGATATGGCGGAACCAGGCTCAAGATTCATTATGTACTGTATAATCCTGTCATGTTTCGTTGTCATTGAACTATTCCTCTTTTGTTTTATTTCTACCGCAATTTTACCACGAGTTACAGGAACATGGCAAGAAATCCACATCATTATGAAATTAATGGTCTAATCAATGGTTACAATGCTTAAATAAATATACTTAATTATTATCCTTAAAATAAGAACTGCCGGAACTGCCAGAAACATCCCCGGTACGCCAAAAAAAACTCCTCCAGCCCATAGAGATAGAATAATATACACTGGATGGAGATTTACGGCTCCGCCTAATATTTTTGGAGTAATGAAGATGTTTTCCAATTGCTGTATCAAGATTATTACAATCAGAGTCCATAGAATTTTATGCGAGCCTGCAATCCAGGCAATTATCAATGCCGGCACAGCACCCAGCCATGGTCCAAAATAAGGAATAAATTCAAGCAAACCTGCCAGGAAGCCCAAGATCAATGCATAGGGAAGGCCTATAAGCGCATAACCTAGCGTAGCCAAAATGCCCACGGTGCCTGCTATGAATACTTCGCCTCTTATAAAATTGTGCAGTATGTGGTTAATCTCTGCTGCTGTTTGCAATACTCGTTTTCTGCAGGCAAGGGGTATAAGATTGATTAAAACCCTGCCAAAGTATTCCCGATCCTTTAAAAGATAAAAACCCAGTATCAGTTCAACAAATAAGGATGGCAGTAATGAAATTACCCCAGCAGACCGTTCCAGAAAACCCATTAGCGAATTTGTAATTTCTATTTGAAATGTATCCATATAAGTTAAAATGGCATTTTGAATGCCTTTAGGAACCCCAAGGGATTCCATATGATTTTGTATACTGTGTGCCGTATTACGTATAAGCTTCACAATGACCGGAAGTCTATCCGCCAAGGTCAATGCTTCCTTTATAATCCGCGGAAGAAATAAAAAAATAAAACCTGATATAATCATACCTACAGATATAATAATTATCAGGATAGCAGCCGTCCTCGGCAGCCTTCGTTCTAAAAAATCACACAGGGGAGTTAGAATATATGCAATTGCTGCACTTATAAAAAGTATTCCAAAAAGGCGCGTTATTTTTTCCCAATGCCGCCACGCGCTCCATAAAATAAGCAGCAGAATAATTATTATTAGAGCTGCCCATGCATGTTTTCTGGTCAGCCTCATTGTTTCACCTCGGAGCAGTATATCTAATATAAACAAGTAAAAGAAAAGGGACATGCTTAAGTCCCTTATCACATTCCGTACTAGTTTTTGCTTTTCATCATTTGGGTAGCATCTTCTATGACATCCTTACCCCTTTTAATAATTTTCTTTCTCGTACCCTGATCCAGTTGGGGCAAAAATATCATTCCGGCTGCTATTCCTAGAAGTCCGCCTGCAACAAATGAACGAAAGCTTTTATTCATTAAAAACCACATCCTTCCTATTCTAGTTTGTTGAAAAGTATATTTTTTATTCCCCTATTGATGGGAGTGATATTCTGGGCCTGTTCCATTGAGATTATCAATGTATCTCCATTTATTGACTCAGAAAGCTCAAAGGGCAAGATCTGCCTGCCGGATATAAGATCGCCTATGATGCCTTCTGATAATTCAAGCCCCTGTATTCGGCCGGTAAGCGGATCAAAAATTATATCGCTTATCATCCCAAGCTCTGTTCCATCTTCTCTTACCACCCTTTTGTACAGCAGCTTCTCCGTAATTTCATCCTCTGCTCTATCAGCATTATGCGGAAAAACTTTGCCTTCTGCAATTACGGCATCGTAACCTAATGACGCATCAATAAATGGAATTTCAATAAAATTGCGGCCCATGTCCCTATTGGTCACATATAAGCCTTCCAGGCGGTTGCTTTGACCGTTAAAATACAAATCCTTTACTACACCCAGCTTTTCTCCATTTTTTCCATCAAAAACCGGCAAACCAATAATTGATTCCCTTTTTACAATGCTGCGTCTTTTGCCAACCATAATATCCCCCGAAATCTATTTTCTTCGTTCTTATGTTTTCCTAAATAGACTATTACAATTATCTTTGTTTTCCTGAAAAAATTGGTATTGTACAATAATGCCCAAAAACAAAAACTGCTGCAAAACCTGGTTTAACAGGTATGCAACAGTCTGTTTCCAGTTATTCTTATTGTTCTTTTTGCTTCTTCTTATAATCTTCAATTGCTGCTTTAATGGCCTCTTCGGCCAGTACAGAACAATGCATTTTAACAGGCGGCAGTCCGTCAAGTGCATCTGCTACAGTTTTATTGGTTATGGCCAGTGCTTCATCTATTGTTTTTCCCTTAATCAGCTCTGTAGCCATGCTGCTGGTAGCAATGGCCGCACCACATCCAAAGGTTTTAAATTTAACGTCTACAATAATATCATTTTCTATTTTCAATGATACCTTCATTATATCTCCGCATCTGGCATTGCCTACTTCGCCAACGCCGTCAGCATTTTCTATTTCTCCTACGTTTCTGGGATTCATAAAATGATCCATCACTTTTTCACTATACAAAATTTTGACCCCCTTTTTGCTGATTGAAGAGTGGAGACATCTCTCTCAGCCTTTGCACCACTTGGGGAATAACTTCCAAAACATAGTCAATCTCTTCTTCGGTATTGTTATCTCCTAACGTCAAGCGGAGTGAACCATGAGCTATTTCATGGGGCAGTCCGATTGCCAGCAGTACATGAGACGGATCCAGGGAACCTGATGTACAGGCTGAACCGCTTGAACCCGCAATACCTTTCATATCCAAGCTGAGAAGCAATGCTTCACCTTCTATGAATTCAAAGCTAAAATTAGCATTGCCAGGCAGCCTTTTTTCTGGATGTCCGTTTAGCCTGGTATGTTCCACAGTAGATAGTATTCCGCTGATAAGCTTGTCGCGCATGGCCTTTAACCTGGCATTACGGCCTGGTATGTCTTGTACCGCCAGTTCAATAGCCTTGCCTAAACCTACTATGGCAGGCAGATTTTCAGTGCCTGCCCGCCTGTTTCTCTCCTGTGCACCGCCATGCATTAACTGCTGTAGTTTTACGCCTTTACGCGCATACAGGGCACCTACGCCTTTAGGCCCATAAAACTTGTGGGCGGACAGAGACAAAAGATCAATGTTCATTTCATCAACATCTATAGGTATACTGCCTATAGCCTGTACGGCATCTGTGTGGAAAATAACGTCTTTTTCTTTGGCAATGCTGCCAATTTCCTTGATGGGCTGGATGGTGCCGATTTCATTATTGGCGGACATAACAGAAATAAGGATAGTATCATCCCTTATGGCGTTTCTTACCTGTTCAGGATCCAGTAAGCCATACTTATCAACCGGAAGGTATGTAACTTCAAAACCATTTCTCTCCAAGTATTGACAAGTGTGCAATACAGCATGATGTTCAATGGAGGTGGTAATAATATGATTGCCTTTTTTCTGGTTGGCAAAAGCTGCTCCTTTTATAGCCCAGTTGTCTGCCTCTGTGCCGCTTCCGGTAAAATATATGCTGCCGGGATCAGCGTTCAGGGCTTTTGCCGTTCTCTCCCTGGCTAAGTCCAAAGCCTTTCTGGCTTCACGTCCGAAAGCATGGACACTGGAAGGATTTCCGTATTGTTCAGTAAAGAATGGAAGCATTTCCTCAAGCACTTCCTGCTTGGTGTATGTTGTTGCTGCATGATCCAGGTATATTCTTTTTTCCATCTATGTCAGGCTTCCTTTCAGATCAGGTTAGGATATTTCACTTTCCTCGCACAATTTATTGTAATCATCAATCATGTCCTGAAGGGTAATGGAATCGATAACATTGTCTATGCTCATACGGATCTTTTCCCAGATGCCCCGCGTGACACACCAGTCAGCCTTATCGCAATCAATAGGCCTGTCTTCTGAAACACAGTCAGTCGGAGCCATAGAACCTTCTAACGTTCGTATTATACTGCCTACCGTTATTTGATTCGGCTTTCTGGCAAGAAGATAACCTCCGCGTGCTCCTCTTACGCTTTTTACCAATCCAGCCTTACGCAGAGCGGCAATTAATTGTTCAAGATAGGGCTCGGATATTTCCTGTCTCCCGGCTATGGTTTTTAAAGGAAGCGGTGTGTCTCTTCCATACAAAGCCAGATCAAACATAGCCTTTACACCATACCGGCCTTTTGTAGACAGTTTCATATACTTTAACCCCCTGAATTCCAAGTAAATTGCTTGGTTTTGTTCCAAAGGGTATGTTAACATATCCTAGTAAACTTGTCAAGATTATTCTTTCATAGCCCTGATTTGTTCCAATCGCTGCTTGATCTTGGCTTCATGGCCGGAGTCTTTAGGAAAATAATACCTCCTGTTTTCAAACCCGTCGGGCAAATATTGCTGTACCGCCCTGGCCATGGGGTAATCATGAGAATACTTGTATCCTTTGCCATGTCCCATTTCCCTGGCTCCTTTATAGTGTGTATCCCGCAGATGAATGGGAACCTGGCCCGTCTTTTCCCTTCTAACATCTTCTAAGGCTTTATCGATACCGATATAGCAAGCATTGGACTTTGGCGAACAAGCTACCATCAAAGCAGCTTCCGCAAGAATAATACGACTCTCAGGCCATCCCACCCTTTCAACTGCCTGGGCAGCAGCTACAGCAACCTGCAATGCAGCCGGGTTGGCCAAGCCTACATCTTCAGCTGCACATATAATTATGCGGCGTGCAATAAATTCCGGTTTTTCACCCGATTCAATCATACGGGCCAGCCAATACAGAACCGCATCCGGTTCCATGTAATTGCGCATGCTTTTTATAAAGGCGCTGGTGATATCGTAATGATTATCTCCATCTTTATCATACTTCAAAGTTTTTTGCTGTATGCATTCTCTGGCAGTCTCCAAATCAATCACAATGGTTCCTTCTTCATTCGGCTGTGTTGTAAGAAATGCCAGCTCCAAAGCATTCAACGCCACCCTGGCATCGCCGTCGCTGATTTTTGCTATATAATCAGCTGCATCTCTTTCCAGTTTTATGGAATACTTGCCCAGGCCTTTTTCCTCATCCTTCAATGCTCTGTCCAGCAATAAAAGAATATCGGCATCCTGCAGGGGTTCAAAGCGGAAAATGGTAGACCTTGACAATAGTGCCTTATTTACTTCAAAATATGGATTCTCAGTGGTTGCACCGATCAGAATTATGGTGCCGTCTTCCACATAGGGCAGCAATACATCCTGCTGGCTCTTATTTAATCGATGTATCTCATCGAAGAAGAGTATGACCTTTCCTTTCGGATTTAACAAAAGATTCTGGGCTTCTGATGCAGCTTCCCTTATCTCCTTTACACCGGCAGTAACGGCATTTAATTGGACAAAACTATATTGAGTTTCATTGGAAATGATACGGGCCAGCGTAGTTTTTCCCGTTCCGGGCGGTCCGTAAAAAATAACAGAGGACAGACGATCTCCTTTAATAGCCCTGTACAGGAGCCGATTCGGGCCTATTATATGCTGCTGTCCTACAAATTCCTCCAATGTTTCAGGGCGCATTCTGGCAGCTAAAGGCATTTGATGTTTCAACTTTTTACACTCCTTTATGCGTGTAATGTTAAACTCCTATTAATTCACAAAAAAGAGGCCGATCGGCCTCTTTCATCTTAACATATTTCATTCATACAAGGGAAACTTAGTACACAAATCTTCAACTATGCTGACAACATTATCCCGATTCTTGCTGAAATCGTCTATTGCCAGACTAATTGCCCTGGCAATCAGTGCCATATCTTCTTCCTTCATTCCTCTGGAAGTTACAGCAGGCGTGCCAATTCTTATACCACTGGTAACAAAAGGACTTTGGGGATCATTGGGAATGGTATTTTTGTTTACAGTTATTCTGACTTGATCCAGAAGCTTTTCCGCATCCTTGCCGGTAATATTTTTGCTTCGTAAATCAACCAGCATCAGATGGTTGTCGGTACCGCCTGAAACCAAATCAAACCCTTCGTCTATAAGGTGCTGTGCCAAGGCTGAAGCATTTTTAATAATCTGCTTTTGGTATTCTTTAAAGGAAGGATCCAATGCCTCCTTAAAAGACACTGCCTTGGCAGCAATAATATGCATCAGCGGTCCGCCTTGTGTTCCGGGGAAAATAGCCTTGTCTATGGCTTTGGCATATTTCTTTTTGCATAATATCATGCCGCCTCTGGGACCTCTTAGGGTTTTATGGGTAGTAGTTGTCACAAAATCAGCATATGGTACAGGATTGGGATGCAGTCCTGCTGCAATCAAACCCGCTATATGGGCTATGTCTACCATTAACAGAGCATCAACTTGATCTGCAATCTGACGGAATTTCTTAAAATCTATAATTCTTGGATAAGCACTTGCGCCTGCCACAATCATTTTCGGCCTGTGCTTTTTGGCCAGATCGGCCAGTCTGTCATAATCGATATAGCCAGTTTCACTGTCTACGCCATAGGGAATAATATTGAAATATTTGCCGGAAATATTAACCGGGCTGCCGTGGGTCAGGTGGCCTCCGTGAGCCAGATTCATGCCTAGAATGGTATCACCCGGTTCCAGCATGGCAAAATAAACAGCTGTATTGGCCTGAGCGCCTGAATGGGGCTGAACATTGGCATGCTCGGCTCCAAATAATTGTTTAGCCCGCTCTATGGCAATCTCTTCCACAATATCCACGTACTCGCATCCGCCGTAGTAACGCTTACCCGGGTAGCCTTCAGCATATTTGTTAGTCAAGTGTGACCCCATGGCAGCCATTACTGCCGGACTGACAAAGTTTTCAGAAGCAATGAGCTCCAGATGAGTTCTTTGCCGTTCAAGTTCCTTTTCCATTGCTGACGCTGTTTCAGGATCCACTAAGGCAATTTCCTTCAAATTAATCATAGCTGACTCCTTCTAATAGTATGTTATGTATAATGAATTTATAAATATACAAATAATTATAAAACGTATTATACAAGTTTTATCAAACTTTGACAAGGAAAAATATTTACAAAAAAACCACCTCTGCCTGGTGCAGGGTGGCTGTTAATATAACTTTTCTATGCTCAAGCCTGCTCTCTTTTTGCTTTTAAAATTGCTTCAAATTCTTCAAAAAATTCTCTCTCTTTAGGGAACATCATGCGCTTTGGCACCACAAACATTTTTCCCCGTATTTCTTCCATTATCTCCAGCTTCAAAAATGGAAGCAATGGTGCGCATTGATACTCAGCAACAGTCATAAACCATTCCGCATTTGTTTTAGGCCGGCTTTTTGACTTGGGCACCATGATCCGCCTGACTGCCCTTTCAGCCAAATCACTGCACAAATCGGGTTTATCCTTTTGAATCTCTTCCAATAACGGAACAAGATCAGATACAATTTTCTCGATTCCGTCCAGGAAATCCTGATGCATGGAATCGCTGGCGGCAGAATCATAACCACGAATCCATTTCTCAAAAAGCTTTGCTATGGATTTATTGGATTCTTCAATTTTGCGGTTCTTTTCAAGGTATTCAGCATATAAATTCTGCAGCCTGCCTATTAAATGATCGGCCTTCTTCTCGGGCGTCTGATCCATGTTTTTAACATCATCTTGCATAGTACTTCCCCTTAACTTGGCATATTTTCCTCAATAACATACAATTCTGTTATTAATTTCATGTTATAAGAACAAGCAAGGTTTGTCAATATCATTATTTTATAATGATCTTATGCATTCTCCAGCAATTTCACCAGTTCTGCTTTTGGCCTGGCACCTACCAGCTGATTGACTACTTCACCGTTTTTGAAAAGCATTAATGTAGGAATGCTCATAACCTTGAAACGCATAGCCAGTTCTCTGTTTTCATCTACATTCAACTTGGCTATTTTTACCTTTCCGTCGAACTCATCTGCCAACTGATCAATTATGGGAGCAATCATTTTGCAGGGTCCGCACCATACTGCCCAAAAGTCCACCAGTACAGGCAGTGAGGAGTTTTCCACCTCTTCTTCAAAATTGTCTGCTGTAAGATGCACAACTTTGTCGCTTGCCATTATCATATTCTCCTTTCCTATCTTTTTTTATTAGCTGCACCATTCTAGGTGAAAATTGATGTTCCTTTTTAAATCGCGGCTCTAATGCTCGAATTCCCAAAAAGGAAAATACGGTGAACAACAGGCCCAGAAGCGAACCTGTAAGCTCCTGATTGTAACCATACCTGCCTCCCAGAATATAGCCCAGTACTATGCCTAAAATCAAAGAAAACAAGGGGAATAAATAAGTTATGGCAGAAGCTTTCAAAACCTGGACGGATTCCAGTTCCAACTCGACAAGATCGCCAACATCACCTTGTAAGGCATTGGGAACAGTAAGCAGCATGTCATCAGGATTTGTTCCCATGGAACATGCGCAACAATCTCCGCAGGCTGCGCTTCTTCGCACTTTAACTACCGCCTGGTCGCTTTTTATTTCAATGATTTCTCCGTATTCGGTCATATTTATCATCTCCCGTTTATCTGGAACATTCCCAGCTGATTAGATCCTTGATAACTTCGCCGGCTATTATAAGGCCTGCTGCCGGCGGAACAAAGGATATGCTTCCAGGTACGGACCTGCGCTTCCCTTCCCCTCTGGTGCTGACTGCAGCCATACTTTCCCTGGCAAAATCCTGCGCTGTAAATTGCGGAACCAGAGGAGGTTCCGTGGAATAGACTACCTTTAAACGCTTTATTCCTCTCTTACGCAGCTCCCTTCGCATGACTTTGGCCAGAGGATCCACTGATGTATTAAATATATCATCCACCTTAAAAAGAGTAGGATCCATCTTGTTGCCTGCACCCATGCTTGAGATAATGGGGATTCCCATATCGCTGCACCGGACTGCCAGGTCAATTTTTGCAGAAACCGTATCTATAGCATCGATTACATAATCGTAATCATTCTGTAACAGCTTTTCACCTTTGCCGGCTGTATAGAACTCCTGATAAGTCTCTACCTTGGCATCGGCATTTATGCTGATGATCCGCTCCTTCATAACTTCTACCTTAGGTCTGCCAATAGTGTCCAGGGTTGCATGGAGCTGGCGGTTTAAGTTTGTCAGGCATACCACGTCATCGTCAATTAATACAAATGATCCTAAGCCTGACCTGGCAAGAGCTTCCACTGCAAAACTGCCCACTCCGCCAACCCCGAATACCGCCACCTTGCTGTTTTTCAGTTTCTGCAAGGCTTCAGCGCCGATCAGCATTTCCGTTCTGGAAAAAGCGTGCAGCATACTATTCATTTTCCATCCTTTGCTCTTTATTATACTTAACCTGCTCTTCAGATTGCAAAACATCTGCTTTTACACATATATGGAGTTCATCCAGCTGGGACTGTCTGACAGGAGAAGGAGCCTCTGTCATTAAATCCGATGCATTCTGCACCTTGGGGAAGGCAATTACGTCCCGTATGGAATCCCTGTTTGCCAAAAGCATGATCAATCTGTCCAGACCATAAGCGATTCCGCCATGAGGCGGTGTGCCATACTTAAAGGCTTCCAGCAGGAATCCAAACCTTTCCCAGGCCTGTTCCTTACTGAATCCCAGTACTTTGAGCATTTTCTCCTGCATTTCAGTGCTGTGAATCCTTATGCTTCCGCCGCCTAATTCCACTCCGTTCATAACGATATCATACGCCTTTGCTCTGACCTTATCCGGATATGTTTCCAAAAGATGGACATCTTCATCCATAGGACTGGTGAAAGGATGATGTTTTGCCGTATACCGCTGTTCCTCCTCATCATACTCCAACAATGGAAATTCCGTAACCCATATCAGGTTCTTTACATTGTTATCCAAGAGGTTCAGCTTCTCCGCAAGCTGCAACCGCAAGTGCCCCAGGGACGCAAACACGACATCATCCTGATCGGCCACAAAGAGCAAAAGGTCGCCTGCTTCCGCTTCCATTCGGGCAAGCAGGGCATTTAACTCATCTTCGGTGAGGAATTTTGCTATGGGCGATTTAATACCTTCCCCTGTTACATTTATCCATGCCAGGCCTTTTGCCCTGTAGGTTTTTACATGTTCTCCAAGCCCATCAATTTCTCTTCTTGAAAACTTATCTCCGCAACCCTTGGCGTTAATGCCCCGGACACTTCCTCCCTCTGCCACTGCATTGGCAAATACTCTAAAACTGCAGTTTCTTACAATATCGCTCACATCTTTTAGTTCAAGGCCGAAACGGGTATCAGGTTTGTCGGTGCCAAACCGTTCCATGGCTTCTTTATAGGTTATGCGGGGCAATGGCAGCGACAGCTCAATGCCCAGTGCTTTTTTCATAACATCGGCTAACAGCCTCTCATTAAGGGAAATAATGTCATCGATGTCCACAAAGGACATTTCTATATCGACCTGCGTAAATTCAGGCTGCCTGTCTGCTCTCAAATCTTCGTCACGGAAACAACGGGCAATTTGAAAATACTTATCAAAACCGGCCAGCATCAACAGCTGTTTGAACAGCTGAGGAGACTGAGGCAGAGCATAAAAGGAACCTGGATGCACCCGGCTGGGCACCAGATAATCCCTGGCACCTTCCGGAGTACTCTTGGTAAGCATGGGGGTTTCGATTTCAAGAAACCCTTCCCTGTCCAGAAAATCCCGTATCCATTTGGTTACCTTATGCCTCAATACCAAGTTTTTCTGCATTTCCGGACGGCGCAGGTCCAGGTAGCGGTATTTAAGTCTGAGGGCCTCCGATGCATCCAGCCCGTCTTCTATATATATAGGAGGTGTAGCAGCCCTGGAAAGAATTTTAAGTTCCTTAGCAATTACCTCCACATCCCCGTTGGGATAGTTTGGATTAATTGCAGATTCATCCCGCTTCACCACTGTGCCCTTTACTGCCAGAACAAATTCACTGCGAATGGTTTCCGCTTTTTCAAAAATATCCTTGCTTTTTTCTGCATCGAATACAACCTGTATAAAACCGGAACGATCTCTTAAATATGTGAAAATCAACTTTCCCAAGTCTCTTCTGCGCTGAACCCAGCCGTTCAGAACTACCTGGCTTCCTACCAGTTCATTAGTAATCTCTCCGCACATATGGGTTCGTTTTAGGTTGCCCATAGATTCAACCATTTTAGTTCCTCCTCGCACTCAAATAGTCGGCTATTTGATCGAATGCTACACTTTCTTCTTCTCCGGTTTCCATTTCCTTCAGTCGCAGCTGACCGCCGATCAGCTCCTCTTCGCCTATTGTGCCTACAAAACGGGCACCCAGCTTATTGGCATACTTAAATTGTGCCTTCAGGCTGCGGCCTACATGATCCATATCACTGGATATGCCTTTTTCCCTAAGCCCTTGTGCCAGTTGAAAAGCTTTTTCCCTGGCTTTTTCGCCTATTGTGGCAAAATATATGTCACATGCTGTTGGTTTTGGTATTTGGATATCCTGGCTCTGCATTACCAACAGCAACCTTTCCAGCCCCAGACCAAAGCCTACGCCCGGTATGCTGGGACCGCCGCACTCCTCTACCAGGCCGTCATACCGCCCGCCGCCACAGACTGTGCCCTGGGCGCCTATGGAGTCGGAGATTATTTCGAATACGGTTTTTGTATAATAATCCAAACCCCTTACAATCATAGGATCGATAATATATTCAAAGCCGGCTGCATCCAAGAATTTTTTTACATCATCAAAATGGCTGCTGCACTCCTGGCACAAATGATCCAGCATGTGAGGAGCGCCTTTGATAACAGGCTGGCAGCCTTCTACCTTGCAGTCCAGTACCCTTAATGGATTCTTTTCATACCTGTCTTTGCAGGCACTGCATAATTCATCCAAATGATCTGACAGATATTTTTTTAAAAACTCATGGTAATCCGGCCGGCATTTTGGACAGCCGATGCTGTTAATCTTCAAAGCAAGCTCCTTAATTCCCAACTCTTTAAAAAGGGTCATGGCCAGAGCAATAACCTCCACGTCCACGGACGCTTCAGGTGCGCCAAACACTTCTATTCCAAACTGGTGGAACTCCCGCTGTCTTCCGGCCTGCGGGCGTTCATAGCGGTAGCATGGAGTCAGGTAAAACATTTTCACCGGCTGAGGATCAGCATACAGTTTATGTTCTATGTAAGCCCTGGCGACACCTGCAGTTCCTTCCGGCTTCAGTGTTATGCTGCGCCCACCCTTGTCCAAAAAGGTATACATCTCCTTTTGCACTATATCCGTAGTATCGCCCACGCCTCGCTCAAATAATTCTGTATGCTCAAATACCGGCGTACGTATTTCGTTGTAACCATATGCCTTAGAAATCCTGCGTATGGTATCCTCTATATAATGCCACTGATAGATCTCCTGAGGCAAAATATCCTTTGTGCCCTTTGGAGCTTTGGTTAACATCTGCATTTCCTCCTTAAATTGTTAAAGGTGTGGAAAATAAAAAATCCCTGCATCCCAATAAGGGACGAGAGATTACAACCCGTGGTGCCACCCTGTTTGAAGAAGCATGCCCTTTCGGTTTTGGTACAAGGCATACTCTCCCACTCTAAGGTGATAACGCTGCCATGCGGATCTGCCCGTATAAGTTACAAGCAGATCTTCTCCGGAGTGTCCTTCCCCTGTACTTCCACCGGAAATGCTTTCAGCCGCGGCAATTTCCTCTCTGATGCTTCCATACCGGGTACTCTCTCCTTCATAGAATTTAAATTTGAATTTTATTGTATTATAATCGCCATAGGAAATAATGTCAACTCATACCCAGCACTTTCTGTTTTTTTTCTATCATTTCCTCTATACGAGACAGGTATGTATTCAAGTCTTTAACGTTGCCAATGCGCACCAGCCTGTCCTCGTCAGGATAGTAAATTTTGCTGGATGCACCTGCCCCAAAAGCCCATATATCCCGCTTCTCATCCATAAATTGAATATTATACAGGCATTCCTTTCCAGGCAAGGCATAGCCTACATTTTCCAGGTGGTCCAGCATATATTTCTGCCTGTACAGATAATAGGGAACCATGCCCATTCTTTCAATCCATTTCCTGCATACCTGGGCCATCTGTTCTGCCAATCCCTGGCGGTCAGCATCATATTGATCGAAGGTATACTTCCAAGCGGATGCCCGCTTCACAGCCAGAGTATGCACCGTAACATTTTCCGGATTCAAAGCAGCTATCTGCTCCATGGTGTGTTCCATATGCTCCGGCCCTTCTCCTGGAAGTGCCAGTATTACATCCATGTTGATGCAGTCAAATCCAAGTTTCCTGGCCTGATGGGTAACCCGGATTATATCTTCCACTGTATGATTTCTTCCTATTAAATCCAAGGTTCCCTGATTCATGGACTGAGGATTGATGCTGAGCCTGGTAACCCCGAACTCCTTTAATAACTCAAGCTTGCGCTCGTCCAGGCTGTCCGGCCTGCCCGCCTCTATCGTATACTCGCGTATGGAATTCTTATCTGCTATCTTCTCCTTTACCAGTTTCAGCAGTTTTTCAAGATGAAAATGGTCCAAGACTGTAGGAGTTCCTCCGCCGATGTAAATGGTATCAACAATTGTACCTCTTGAATGAAGCGCCTCCATGACAACGATCAGTTCCTGTTCCAAGCATTCCAGGTAATCCCTCATTTTATCCGATACCCTGTGGATCAGATCCGAAGGAAAGGAACAGTAATGGCAGCGGGAGGAGCAAAAGGGAATGTGTATATAAACCGACACCTCTTTGTTTTCACCATTATCCAAAAGCGGGCGCTGATTATCGGCTGTCTGCAGCAACAGATCAGCCTTTTCAGGGAGAAGCTTATAAATATTATATAATTGTCTTCGTATTACTGATTCATCCAGACCAAAGTCATACATTTCCTGTACCAGTTTAACAGGACGTATGCCGGTTAAGGCGCCCCATTTGGGATGCTTGCCCGTAAACTTATTTAGCAGATCAAAAACACAGCCCTTTATGCCGTTTTTTATGATTCTGTGTGTTTTCTTCTCTTCATCAGTATGCGGCAGCACATCATCTTCTGATAAAATATTGGTGTGATTACAGACCTGCATGCCGTTGTCATACAAAAAGGCAGCGAATTCAGTATTACCAGCCTTCTCTTCATATCGGGCCTCCAGCAGCATGCCGGTGTCGATTGATTCAGGATCCTGATCAGGAAAAGCAGCTATCTGTTTCTGAGGAAAAAAGACCTTAACCAGCTCAACAATTTCATTGACATAGGGAATCTGCGGCGCTTTGACCCAAATCATAAGAATTCCTCACCGCTTTGCAAGTATGGGTTTGATGCGTATTCATTCCCTATCGTGCTGCTCGGCCCGTGGCCGGGGTAAATAACCAAATTATCATCCAAAACCAGAAGTTTTTCCCTTATAGATTTTATAAGGATCTTGTAGTTTCCGCCGGGCAGATCAGTTCTTCCTATGGAACCTGCAAACAAGGTATCTCCTGTAAAGATTACACCATCGCCCAGATAGGATACGCCTCCTTTGGTATGGCCGGGAGTGTGGATAACCTGCAGTTTGATATTGCTAACCTGCAGTTCCATGCCGTCCTCCACCATAATGTCCGCTGACACATTTATGGGTTCACCACCAACAAAGGAGGATAAGTTTTTGGCTGGATCCATAAGCATCTCTGAATCTTCAGGATGCACTGCAACCCTTGCGCCGGTTTTTTCTTTCAGCTCGTTTACTGCCCCTATATGATCGAAATGGCCATGGGTAAGCAGGATATATTTTAATTGCAGATTATTTTCCTTAATCAGCCCAAGTATTCTGTCAACGCTGCCTCCGGGATCAATGACAACACACTGCCTGGTTTGTTCACAGTATGGTATATAGCAGTTAACCCCCAGTTCACCAACAATCAGGGATAGAATTTTCAGCAATTGATTTCCTCCTAAAATGTCTTTTTACTGTCAAGCAGAATGGTAACCGGGCCATCATTTACCAAGTCAACTTCCATATGAGCTCCAAAAACTCCTTTTTTAACAGCAATTCCATGTGCAGATACTTTATTGCAGAATTCCTCATAGTACTTTTCCGCCTTATCAGGTTCTGCTGCTGAAACAAAGCTGGGCCTGCGGCCTTTTCTGCAGTCGGCGCACAGGGTGAATTGGGATACAACCAGTATTTCGCCGCCGGTATCCTTTACAGACAAATTCATTTTACCCTGCTCATCCTCAAACACACGGAGATTGACAATTTTATCGGCCAGATACTCCATGTCCTGCATTGTATCACCCTGCTCAACCCCGAGCAAAACCAGGTACCCCTTCTGAATACTGGATACAGTTCTGCCCTCTACGGTTACGCCAGCTTGTCTTACACGTTGTACAACAGCCCTCAAATAAATCTCTCCTTGAAAACTTTATGCTAAGCATTTACGCGGTAAACATCCACCACATCAGGCAGCCGGCCCAGGTATTTCATAACCTTTTCCAGCTGATGAGTGTCATGGATATCCATATTAATATTGATAACAACCATCTTATTTTTCGCCGTTCTGGCGTTTATTGCAGTTACATTTATCTTGATTTCTGCTATGGCATTGGTCAAATCAGCCAGCAAAGCCTGTCTGTCATGAGCCACAATTTGAATTTCAGCATTATAGGAGGCTTTGTTCTCAGCTGCCCAGCTGACCTCGATAAGCCTGTTTGCATCCACTTGATCATCTGCCAGATTGATGCAGTCTGCCCTGTGCACTGAAACTCCCCTGCCCCTGGTAATATACCCAATGACAGGATCACCGGGCACCGGATTGCAGCACCTGGCTATACGAATCAATACATTGTCGATACCCTTTACTTTGATGCCGTTTCCTGAATAGCTCCGGGCTTTTTCAGACCGCTGCTCTTTGGTTACAGTTTCCTCCGCTTCTTGTTTATTGGCTTTTCTGTATTCATCTATGAGACGGTTAAGCACAGGTCCGGTGCTTATGCCTCCGTAACCAATAGCAGAGTATAAATCGTCCAGTGAAGTAAAACCAAACTTCTTTAATATCCCTTCTACCCATTCAGGCTGCATAAGTTGGGACAAGGTATATCCGCGGCGTTTCGCTTCCCGCTCCAACATTTCCTTGCCTTTTTCAATATTTTCTTCCCGTCTCTCCTTTTTGAACCATTGCTTAATCTTATTTCTGGCCTGATTGGTTTTTACAATTTTCAGCCAATCTCTGCTGGGGCCGTGATTAGCTGACTGAGTGGTGAGAATCTCAACAATTTCACCGGTATTAAGATTATAATCCAAAGGCACGATTTTACCGTTGACCTTGGCGCCGATGCAGCGGTTTCCGACAGCGCTGTGAATGGCATAGGCAAAATCCAGGGGTGTGGCACCTTTGGGCAAGTCAATTACATCACCTTTGGGCGTAAAAACAAATACCTCGTCGGTAAATAAATCGATCTTCAGGCTTTCCATAAACTCTTTGGCATCCCGGGAATCATTCTGCCACTCTAAAAGCTGGCGGAGCCAAGCCAGCTTTTTGTCCAGATCATAGGAAGTTTTACCGCCTTCCTTGTATCTCCAGTGAGCGGCAATTCCGTATTCCGCTGTACGGTGCATATCCCAGGTTCGTATTTGAATTTCAAAAGGTTCCCCCTCCGGACCAATTACAGTAGTATGCAATGATTGGTACATATTAGGCTTAGGCATGGCAATATAATCCTTAAACCTGCCTGGAATGGGTTTCCAAAGAGTATGTGCTACCCCCAGAACTCCGTAACAGTCTTTAACTGTATTCACCAGGACCCGGATAGCAAGAAGATCATATATCTGTTCAAACTCCTTATGCTGCATGTACATCTTCTTATAAATGCTGTAGAAGTTTTTAGGTCTTCCCTCAATTTCGCATTCGATGGCCACCTCGTTAAGCTTGTCCTTTAAAGCAGCTATAACCATCTGGATGAATTCCTCGCGTTCCTTACGTTTCCTGGCTACCTTTTCCACAAGATCATAGTAACCCTTGGGATCAATATATCTTAAAGATATATCCTCCAACTCCCACTTTATTTTAAAAATACCCAGGCGGTGTGCCAAGGGTGCATAAATCTCCAGGGTTTCATAGGCTTTTTCCCGCTGTTTCTCCTCATCCACATATTCCAAGGTACGCAGGTTATGAAGCCTGTCCGCCAGTTTTATAATAATAACCCGTATGTCCTTGGCCATAGCCAGAAACATTTTTCTTAAGTTTTCTACCTGCTGTTCTTCCTTGGATTTATATGACAGACGGCTCAATTTGGTTACTCCGTCAACCATACCGGCAACCTCTCTGCCGAATCTCTCCTCCAGCTCTTCCTTTGTTACACCGGTATCTTCGATTGTGTCATGAAGCAACCCGGCAATAATGGTGTCCACATCCATGCCCAGGTCTGTCAATATTTTTGCCACGGAAAGGGGATGAATGCTGTAAGGTTCACCGGAAGACCGCTTTTGGTCGGCATGGGCTTTTTCAGCAAATTTATATGCTTCTGCAACTCTTGCTGCTGCATCTTCTCCAAATATGTCTTTTATTCTATTTACCAGCCCTTCCAGCACAATCATCTCCTTTCTTCGGCTAGTTTACAGTTTATTCCATTATTCATCTTTCATACTGAATCAAAGAGTGTACATTATATCCTTCCAAGGTTTTCCGGCCGTTCAGATAACGGAGTTCCATCACAAACAGAATCCCTACAACTATACCACCCAGTTTTTCCACCAGTTTTGTAACTGCCAGGGCGGTACCTCCCGTAGCAAGAAGATCATCTACTATTACTACTTTCTGGCCGGGTTGAATGGCATCCTTATGAATCTCCAGGACATCTGTTCCATATTCCAGTTCATATTCATATCTGACTGTCTCAGCCGGTAGTTTGCCTGGTTTGCGCACAAGCACAAACCCTGTGTTCAGCCCGTATGCAACAGGAGCACCCAAAACAAAGCCGCGGGCTTCCGGACCCACTACTATTTCTGCACCCATTTCCTTACATATTTTCACCATGGTATCTACAGTATAATGGTATGCTTCTTTATCTTTCAGCAGGGTTGTTATATCCTTGAAGGATATACCTTTCTTTGGAAAATCTTCAACTACTCTGATTTTTTGAGCTAAATCCATCCTGTTTCCTCCTTAAATTTACTTACAGCATATTATCACTTATGCCATGGCGGGCTGTCCATTCACTATGGAAATTCACCAGCCGGCTTTCGCTCAAATTGCGGCTTACCGGGTTAGGATTGCAGTAAATACGTATGTAACTATCCTTGGTTTCTATGGATATAAAATCCAACTCCTTAAATATTTCCAGGGCAAGACGCAGCTGAAAACCATTCCATGAAAACCCGCTTCCTTGCCTTAAATCATCCAACAAACGCCTTCCATCCGGCCATATGTTGCGGCCGGGAATCACTTTTCTAAGCCATTTGTATATAATGCCTAATTGTTCCCTGTTTAAAGTATAAGCATTTATGTTGATTGCCGCATCCGGCTTACATTTGTTCCAAACGAAGCAACTATGCTTTTGTTTCCTTTCCCCTGCTGTTTCATAGTAATATAATCCTGTATGGAACCTTTTTTCCTCTGCAGGAGTAATAATGGATCGATAGTACTGCTGAGGGCATCTGAGATAATTTGGAATTAAGATTACCGTATTGGATCCCAGACCGTTGCCTGAATACGGATAATGATACTGAACTGGGATCCGGTTCAGTAAATCCTTTTCCATCATCAGATTCAGAAGCTCAGCTGCATATTCAAAAGTACTTACAAAAACCGCTGTGCCTAACAAAGAATCTGCCAGCCGGTCCAATGCATCTTCAGCCGCCAACTGTTCAGCTTCTTCACAGACCTCAGTTTCTGCGGTTTTTAATAGATTATCATAATCATTATACATAAAATATTGGAAAAAAACATCAAAAAATTTGAAATAGAAAGAAGACAGCAATTCGTCTATATCCTCAGGTCCAAGAAAAGTTCGCTTTACATCATACAAATGGAATTGGGTGCTGCTGACACCCATCCATTCATTTCTTTTCAGCGAAGTAATCAGATTTACACGGCAACCCTGCTGCAGATCCTTACCTGTTTCTCCCATACCAAAACCTACTGCATCCCATGTACGCTGGCCTAAAGATAATGACAATTTAATATGGTTGCTTTCCTTCCCTACCAGCTGGCAGCTTTCCACAACAGCCGAGTCCAGGAAAAATTTCGGTACCGGATTGCCGCAGCCGAAAGGAGCCAGTAAATCTATTTCATCCAGCAGATCAGGAGTAATCTGATCATGTTTAAGCATTCCATCATAAAAATAGCGGGGAACCAGAGCTTCTTCATCCAAAACTTCGTCTGCATATGCACAAATCCTTTTTCGGAATTCATCGATATTGGATTTATCCATGCCAAGCCCGGCAGCCAGCTCATGCCCGCCAAAACGGGTCAATAAATCCTTGCATGAGAGCAATGCCTCATACATATGAAAGCCCTGAATGCTGCGAGCTGAACCCGTTGCCTCATCATCATCCAAAGAGAGAACAATGGCAGGACGATTGTATCGCTCAACAATCCTGGATGCGACGATCCCAATTACACCTGGATGCCAGTTCTCTCCTGCGGTTACAATCACCCTGTCATGGGCAAGATCCACCTGCCGGGCCATATGTTCGAGGGCTGAGTCCAGAATCTTGCTTTCTGTTTCCTTTCTCAGCTGGTTTTGTTCAACCAGCTCCCGGGCAAGCGAAAGGGCCTGGCCAACATTACCGGACGTAATCAGATCATAACCGGCATGAAAGGTAGTCATTCTGCCGGGTGCGTTGAGGCATGGACCTATCGAGTAGGAAATTATGCCGGCATCCACGGCTTTTCCATCCCTGTTCAAAGCCCGTAGCAAAGCACTGATGCCGGGACGAGGTTTTTCATTAATCTGTCTGATTCCCAAAGCTGCAAAAATACGGTTTTCATCGGTAAGGGGCACTATATCTGCAATTGTTCCGATGGCTATCAGATCCAAATACAGGGAAAGAGCTTCAAGCCCCCCCAAAGCCTGTATAAGCTTTGCTGCCACTCCAACACCGGCCAGTTCCTTAAAAGGGTATTGCTGATCTGGAATTTTCGGATTGATAACGGCATATGCATCAGGCAGATCTGCCCCCGGCACATGATGATCAGTTATTATGATATCCATATGCCGGTTAAACTGTTGCACTTCTTCAATGGCGGAAATTCCGCAATCAACTGTAATCAGCAGCCTGGCTCCCTGTTCAAGAACCGATTGCAAGGATTCTGCATGCAGTCCGTATCCTTCATCCTGGCGGCTGGGTATGTATACATCCGCCTCTGCTCCCAGAGACCTCAAATAAAGGGACAATACAGCGGAAGATGTTATTCCATCTGCATCATAATCTCCATAAATTACTATTTTTTCACCGGACATAACAGCCTGTCTGATTCGTACGGCAGCCTTTTCCATATCTTTCAGGAGAAAGGGATCGTGCAGATGGCTAAGACTTGGCTTAAGAAAAGCTCTGGCTTTATCCGGATCGGTTATTCCCCTGTTTACAAGGAGGCCGGCAGTCACTTCACTGATGCCCAGCTCCATCATCAAGAGCATGATTATTGTAGATCTGTCTTTAATATCTGGTACATAGAGCTGATATATCGACATTTAACCCCCTCATTTACTCCTCTTCAGCTAGAAATTCCAATGCCTTAATTGCAAGAGCACATTCCAGTCTCTTTTTCTCCATTTCACAGCCAAGTTCATAAGGTTTGTTTATATCTCCGGAGAAATTATAAGCATTAGCTGCGCAGCCTCCGCTGCAGTAAAATCTGGCCCAGCAGGATACACATTTCTCCTTGGTAAACACATTGGAACGGCGGAATGTCTGTTGCATTTCGTAATCAAAAGAACCGTCTGAAACATTTCCCATTTTAAATGCTTCATTGCCTACAAACTGATGACAGGGATAAATATCTCCATTTGGAGTTACCGCAACATACTCAGTGCCTACTCCACAGCCCGATGTACGTTTGGCTGCACAGGGGCCCTGCTCCAGGTCCACCATAAAGTGGAAGAAATTAAAGCCTCTCCCCTGTTTTCTCCGTTCAATGTAAGCCTCCGCCAACCTGTCATATGCTTGGTTTATTTCCGGCAGGTCGTCAGTGGAAAGATGGTACTCTTCATCTTCAGCAGCCACCACCGGTTCAATGGATATCTGCTTAAAACCCAAATCAGCCAGATGCAACACATCCCGGTCAAAATCCTTGTTATGTTTTGTGAAGGTTCCCCGGACGTAATAATCCGTCTGCCCTCTTGTATCAGCCAGCTTTATGGCCTTGGGAACTATATGATCATAGCTGCCGGTGCCTGCCCGGGTTTTACGCAGATGATCATGAACTTCCGGGCGTCCGTCTATGCTTATAACAACGTTTACAAATTCCTTGTTTATATAATCCAGAATTTCATCATCCAAGAGCAGTCCGTTAGTGGTAATAGTAAATCTGAATTGCTTGTTGTGCTTTTTCTCGAGCTCCCGTCCGTACTCAACCAGTTGTTTTACCACTTTGAAATTCATAAGCGGTTCTCCGCCGAAAAAGTCTACTTCAAGATTTTTCCGATGACCTGAATGCTTAATCAGGAATTCCAGTGCCTTTTTGCCTGTTTCCAGGTCCAGCAGTCCCCTTTCACCCTTAAAATCTCCGGTTGAAGCAAAGCAATAGCTGCACCTTAAATTGCAGTCATGAGCTGCATGCAGACACATAGCCTTGATAACCGGCTCTCCCTGCATGACAGGCTTGTCCTCAGGATTCCAGCAGGTATATAACATATCTGCCTCTATCAGCTGATTTATCTCGGAAAGGCCTTCCTTCAAAGAATTCAAAGAATATTTACCGCCTAATTTCTTCTGAATCTCTTTCCAGGAAAACTGCGGGCCATAGTCCAGTAAATCCCAGATCAATTCATCTATTATATGAACGGCACCGCTGTTGACATCCAGAACCAAGCGGATTCCTTTATATTCAAATTTATGTATCATTTGCGTCATTCTTCCCCCTGTTTCAATAAATATAGCAGTAGCTTAGCTACTGCTATACAACCTTTTTATGTACTATGATGATTTACTTTTGACAACTTTGGTTGCCAACAGTGCAGGATGTTTTACATGCTGATTGGCAAGATGTCTGACATTCTCCGCAGCCCCCGCGGATTAAGCTTTTCTTAATATTACCCTTATGCATTGTTTTAATGTGTTTCATACCCGTTTCTCCTCTTTCTCTTGCTGATTCAGTCTAATTATAGCATAGAATTGGCCGCATGAAAAGAGATCAAAGTTTTTTATGACCCTAGCGGATATTAATGCCTATTGCCCCACCGGCAGCACCAACTACAACTGCCATTAGAATGTCCGACAGTAAAATATAATCTATGGAAAAATGCCCGCCGGATACAAGGCTTATAATAGAAACAAGCACAATATAACAAATGCCTGTAATTGCACCTTTCAACCAGCCTTTGGCAGTTGACTTGTTTGCAACATATGCCCCTCCTGCAGCAATACTTAGTATCCGTATAACCTGAACAACAGGCCTGATAATAGTCTCCGACAAGCTGGATATTTGCATGATTAATGCAAACAGGATGATAAAGAATAGTGTTATGATTACGGCAAGTATTGAACCTTTGGAAATCAATAGTGCTTCTTGAGCAAAGGTAAGTTCCTCTTGTTTTGCAGCAGCTCTCCTGGTTTTTCTCATAAGCTACAACTCCCCTAACATGTCTTATTCCAAATATATGCAATAGAAAATTTTGATATGACACCGGGGAGCAGAAATGAAAAAAGCTGGTTTCTTGAGAAACTCAGCTTTTTTCCGTTAATCTGATTCTTCTGATTCTTCTTCAGGCCGTTCAACATCCCGGATAGCCCATCGTTCAAATACCAACTTGACCTTATCGGCCCCAACTTCAACTGTCAATATATCATCCTTGACTGAAACTATTTTACCGCAGATTCCGCCGATGGTTGTAACATTGTCGCCTGCTTTAAGAGAAGCCAGCATTTCCTGGGTTTCTTTCTCTTTCTTTCTCTGAGGACGAATCAGTACAAAATAAAAAACCACAAACATCAATATAATAGGAAGAAAACTTCCAAGCGTACCAAGAATGCCTCCCTGACCTTCCGCTGCTGTCTGTGCTGCTAGTAACATTTGTTTACCTCCTTTAATGCATATAATAATATATTAAACGGTTTGTCCCGTTTATTCAAGAATTATATTGAAAATTTTTCACTCATATCCAAACTTTGCAAAAAAATCATTTCTGAACTCAATCAGATTTTCATTCCAAATGGCCTGCTTCACCTTTTCCATCAGCCGGATTAAGAATCTGAGATTATGAATGGACAGCAAAACGGAAGCCAGGATTTCATTAGCCTTGATCAGATGACGCAGATAAGCACGGGTAAAATTCTTGCAGGTATAACAGTCACACTCAGGATCAAGGGCAGAAAAATCTCTCTCATAAGCCGCATTTCTGACTACCACCTTGCCCCGGCTGGTAAGGACTGTACCATTTCTGGCTACGCGGGTGGGAAGCACACAATCAAACATATCAACGCCCCTCAGCACACCCTCCAGCAGACAATCCGGGGAACCTACACCCATCAGATATCTGGGCTTGTTTTTTGGCATAATGGGAACAATGCAGTCCAGCATATCGTACATTACCGGCTTAGGTTCACCTACACTGAGGCCTCCTATGGCATAGCCGGGCAAATCATGTTCCAATACGCTTTCAGCACTCATTTTTCTAAGATCGGCATATGTGCCGCCCTGAATAATGCCGAACAATGCCTGATCTTCCCTGCGATGCGCCTGTATGCATCGTTTCAGCCAACGGCTGGTTCGTTCAGCTGACCGCTTTACATATTCATAATCAGCAGGATAAGGCGCGCATTCGTCAAAAGCCATTATTATATCGGCTCCCAAAGCGTTCTGTATCTCCATAACCCTTTCCGGTGACAGAAAATGGGTTGAACCATCCAAATGGGACTGGAAGGTGACCCCTTCCTCTTTAATATCCCTTAACTCGGCCAGGCTGAATACCTGAAATCCACCGCTGTCGGTCAGGATAGGCCGGTTCCAGTTCATGAACTTATGCAAGCCTCCGGCTTCCTTTATAAGATTATGGCCTGGCCGCAGATAAAGATGATAAGTATTGGATAGAATTATCTGTGCATTTATTTCTTCCAATTCCTTTGGCGTAACCGCCTTAACCGTAGCCTGGGTGCCCACAGGCATAAATACCGGAGTTTCAAAACTGCCATGAGGTGTATGAAATTTTCCTATTCGCGCTTTTGATCTGGGATCTTCCTTTATTAATTCAAATTCAAACATACTGCCTCCTATTTATCAGTGATAAACATAGCATCACCAAAGCTGAAAAATCTATATCGTTTTGTTACAGCTTCCTTGTAAACCTCCAGCATCTCTTCCCGCCCTGCCAATGCACATACCAGCATTAACAGGGTGGATTTGGGAAGATGGAAATTGGTAATCAAAGCATCTACTGTTTTGAATCGATAGCCGGGGTAAATAAACAGATCGGTTTCACCTTTTCCTGGTCTGACCAGGCCGTTTTCATCCGCAACCGACTCCAATGTACGCAAGGAAGTAGTTCCGACAGCAATAATCCGTTTGCCTGCCCGTTTGGCTGCATTAATCTTCTCGGCTGATTCCTGCGGTACAGCATAGACCTCCTCATGCATAACATGATCCTGAATATTATCAACCTTGACTGGACGAAAAGTGCCTAAACCCACATGCAGAGTAACCCGGGCTATTACTGCTCCCCTGTCCTCCAGTTTCTTAAGAAGTTCAGGCGTAAAGTGAAGCCCGGCTGTCGGAGCAGCTGCTGAACCGCTGTACTTGGCATACACAGTCTGATATCGGCCGGGATCCTTTAATTTATGGTGAATATAAGGTGGAAGGGGCATTAAGCCGACCTTATCCAACACTTCCTCAAAAACACCGTCAAAAAAAAAGCGGACTGTGCGTCCCCCGTCATCAGTCACGCCCAGCACTTCAGCCTTTAATAATCCATTTCCAAACACAAACCGGGTGCCTTTCTGGGCTCTTTTTCCAGGCTTGACCAATACACGCCAAATATCCTCTTCTTCCCGCCTAAGCAGAACAAATTCCATTTTGCCCCCAGTATCCTCCCGATGCCCCAGAAGTCTGGCAGGAATCACTTTTGTGTCATTAATTACCAGACAATCACCTGGAAAAATATATTCAATTATATCCCGGAATATCCTGTGTTCAATGCGTTTTGACTTCGGATGATATACCAGAAGCCTGGACTCATCACGCTTGTCAATGGGAGTCTGGGCAATCAGTTCTTCGGGGAGTTCATAGTCAAAGTCGCTTACTCTCAAGTTTGTCTCTCCATTTCATTGACGGATTTAGAATTACTACAATAAGCTTTCCTGCTCATTAACAGGCAGCTTGATATGCTTGTACCCAAGGGGAGTCAGGATTCTGCCCCTCGGGGTACGGGCAATAAACCCCAATTGCAGCAGATAGGGTTCACATACGTCTTCAATAGTTGAAGTCTCCTCGCCGGTGGAAGCGGCCAGTGTATCCAAGCCTACCGGCCCGCCGTTAAATTTCAACGCGATAGTCTTAAGCAGCCTCCTGTCAACATCATCCAGTCCCACATGATCCACTTCCAGCATATCCAGCGCTTCCCGTGCCACTTCCAGAGTAATTATACCGTCAGCACGGATCTGAGCATAATCCCTTACCCGTTTAAGAAGCCGGTTTGTAACCCTCGGAGTACCTCTTGACCGCCTTGCGATCTCATAAGCACCCTCATCATCTATTTCTACATTAAGAATTCCGGCTGAACGAAGAACAATCTGCTTCAGTTCTTCGGGACTGTAGAGTTCCAATCGGTTTATTACCCCAAACCTGTCCCGGAGAGGCGAAGTAAGCATTCCTGCCCGAGTGGTGGCTCCAATCAGAGTAAATTTGGGCAAATCCAACCGGATAGACCTCGCACTGGGTCCTTTACCAATTATTATATCCAGAGCATAATCTTCCATAGCTGGATACAGGATTTCTTCCACACTACGGTTTAAACGATGAATCTCATCTATAAAAAGCACATCGTGTTCGCCAAGATTGGTCAGTATGGCAGCCAGATCCCCTGCCTTTTCGATTGCCGGGCCGGAAGTAATCCTAATACCTACTCCCAGCTCATTGGCTATTATGTTGGCAAGGGTGGTCTTACCCAGCCCCGGCGGCCCATACAACAATACATGGTCCAGTGCCTCTCCTCTTTCCAAGGCTGCCTGGATAAAGATCTGCAGCTTTTCCTTAACCTTTTCCTGCCCAATATATTCATCCATGCGCCTTGGCCTGAGGCTAAGCTCGGTATCCTGATCCTCAGCCATTTTCCTGGATGCAATTATACGATCCTCTTGTTCCTGCAAATATAAACCCTCCTATCTGCCCGGATTGTCCAATTTTCTTAGTGCCAGCCGGATCAGAGCAGATGCATCCTTCTCTTCCAAACCTGCCAAAGCACTTTCGGCTTCTGCCGCTCCGTAACCCAATGCCTGAAGGGCCTGAAAGGCTTCCATTCGTTCATTGGACCAGCTGCCGGGCGATGCTGAAGCTGTATCCGAAAAACTCATTGCATCTTTATCGATTTTATCCTTCAGCTCCAATATGATCCGGTCTGCTGTCTTCTTGCCAATTCCGGGAGCCTTGCATAGGGTTTTTCTGTCTCCTGTTAATATGGCAAGAGCCAGCTGGTTTACTGTAAGGGTTGAAAGCATGCCTATAGCTGCTTTAGGGCCAACGCCTGAAACTGTGATCAGTTTTTCAAAAAAGATTTTTTCCTCTTTTTCCAGGAAACCATACAGTTCCTGACAGTCTTCTCTAAGATGCATATATGTATAAAGCTTAACCTTGCTCCCCTTTGATGGCAGCTTCTGCAATATCAAGCCTGGAACAAAGATGTGATATCCAATGCCATTGGCTTCAATTACTACTTGCTGGCTGTCTACTTCTTCCAGTGTTCCATATATATAGGCGTACATTCAATTCTCTCCTATTCATTCCACTTCCTAATCCGGCTGTCCAGTTTTCGGCCGAATTGGGCACTATGCATGTGACATATGGCCACAGCCAGTGCATCTGCTGCATCATCAGGCCTGGGTATTTCATCCAGATTTAATAAAAGTTTAACCATGCTCTGAACCTGATGCTTGTCTGCCCGGCCGTATCCAACAACCGCCTGCTTTACCTGAAGAGGTGTGTACTCATACAGATCAATGGCCTGCCTGGCACCGGCCAATACCGCCGCACCACGGGCATGGCCTATAATCAGAGCTGTTTTCACATTTCTGTTAAAAAACAACTCCTCATATGCCATTGCATCAGGAGAGTACTTTTCAATCAGCTCTTCCACAGAATTAAATATGCGGAGCAGCCGCTGAGGGGTTTCCATGTCAGAAGGCGTGCTTACTACACCATAATCCAGCGCCCTGGCTTTGACTCCGTCATACTCAATTACCCCGTAGCCCATGATAGCCATGCCGGGGTCTATCCCTAATATAACCACCAAATCACCCTGCTTCTGCTTTTCCACTATTGTAATATTATGCTTTTTCGAGAATGATGTCAATGGACCAGCAATAATAGCTAAAAGTTTGTTATATTAATATTGAATATTTATGCACTTTAATGTATAATTATTTCATCATCTGATAAGCTCTGTATCGGATAAATTATATTAACTAAAAAGAAAGGTGAAAACAATGTCTGAAAAGCAGAAGGTGGTACTTGCATATTCTGGAGGTTTGGATACGTCCATAATTATTCCTTGGCTAAAGGAGAATTTCGATTACGAGGTCATTGCTGTGGCAGGCAATGTAGGACAGGGCGACGAACTGGAAGGCCTGGAGGAAAAAGCTCTGAAAACGGGTGCAAGTAAAATATATATAGAAGATCTGCAGGAGGAATTCGTATACGACTTCATCTTCCCTACCATGAAAGCCGGTGCGGTTTATGAAAAAAAATACCTGCTGGGCACATCCATAGCTCGCCCGGTAATTGCAAAACGCCTGGTTGAGATTGCAGAAAAGGAAGGTGCCGTTGCAGTCTGCCACGGTGCCACCGGCAAGGGCAACGATCAGGTGCGCTTTGAACTGACTGTTATGGCTTTAAATCCCAATCTGAAAATTATTGCTCCATGGAGGATATGGAATATCAAGTCCAGGGAAGATGCAATAGAATATGCCCAGGCAAGAAATATCGACATACCGGTAACCAAAGAAAACAATTACAGCATGGACCGCAATTTATGGCATCTGAGCCACGAAGGCAGTGATCTGGAAGATCCCTGGAATGAACCAAGTGAAAACTTATTCATGATTTGTACGCCTCCGACACAGGCACCGGATGAGCCGGAGTATGTGGAAATTGAATTTGAGCAAGGAATTCCGGTTAAAGTCAATGGAACTCTCTATGATGGAGTAACCCTGATAAAATTATTGAATCAAATAGGGGCAAAACACGGAGTAGGCATAGCTGATATGGTTGAAAACCGCCTGGTCGGCATGAAGTCAAGAGGAGTTTATGAGACACCGGGAGGCACAATTTTGCATGCAGCTCACCAGCAGCTGGAGTCCATCACCCTGGACCGGGATACTTTGCATTACAAACAGCTTGTTTCTGTTAAGTTTGCCGAGCTGGTATATGATGGAAAATGGTTTACTCCCCTGCGGCAGGCTTTGTCCGCTTTTGTTGATGAAACACAAAAAAACGTCACCGGCAAGGTAAGGCTTAAACTGTATAAAGGCAATGTAATTCCTGCAGGCGTCCAGTCCCCAAACTCCCTTTACAGGGAAGAGTTTGCCACTTTCGGCCAAGACGAAGTATATAATCAAAAGGATGCAGAAGGTTTTATACACCTTTTTGGCCTCCCGCTTAAAATGCGAGCATTAATGGAACAGGAGAAAGGGTTTAAGCCATGAAACTATGGAGCGGCAGATTTGAAAAGAAAACAGCAGCTGAAGTGGATGATTTTAATTCCTCCATACATTTTGACTGGCGGTTGTACCGCCATGATATTAGGGGCAGCATTGCTCATGCCCGCATGCTGGGAAGGCAGGGCATTATATCAGAAGAAGAGGCCGATTTGATCTGCACAAATCTTGAGCAGCTGCTCAAGGATATTGAATCCGGCTCAATAAACTTCAGCACTGAAGCTGAAGATATTCACATGAATATTGAATCCCTGCTGATTGAACGTATCGGCCAAACAGGAAAAAAACTGCACACCGGCAGGAGCAGAAATGACCAGGTAGCATTGGATACCAGGATGTATGCCAGGGAAGAAACAGACCAAATTTTGCAGCTGTTATCGGCACTTCAATATGAGCTTTTAAAAACTGCAGAAGACAATGCTGAAACTTTCATGCCGGGATATACGCACCTGCAGAAAGCCCAGCCAATTACTCTGGCGCACCATCTTATGGCTTATTTCGAAATGTTCCGCCGGGATATGGAGCGGCTGCTGGACTGCAGGAAAAGAATAAACATTATGCCTTTGGGTTCCGGGGCTCTGGCCGGCACTACGTATCCTTTGGACAGGGAGTGGGTTGCAGAGGAATTGGGTTTTTCTGATATTACCCGTAACAGCCTTGATGCGGTCAGTGACAGGGATTACATTATCGAAATCCTGGGATGCTGTTCCATGATTATGATGCACCTAAGCCGCTTTTGTGAAGAACTGATATTGTGGTCAACAGATGAATTCGGCTTTGTAATAATGGACGATTCCTACAGCACCGGAAGCAGTATTATGCCCCAGAAGAAAAACCCCGATGTTGCAGAGCTTATCCGAGGCAAAACAGGCAGGGTATATGGAAATCTTATTGCGCTTTTGACTGTTATGAAAGCCCTTCCACTGGCCTACAATAAAGATATGCAGGAAGACAAGGAGGCCTTGTTTGACAGCCTGGACACGGTGAAGAAATGCCTTAAGGTATTCACCGGTATGCTGTCTACCTTAAAATTCAGTAGAAAACAAATGAAACAAAGCGCCCTTTCAGGCTTTGCCAATGCCACCGATGCAGCTGATTATTTGGTAAAAAAAGGCCTGCCCTTCCGAAGTGCTCATGAAGTTATTGGCAAACTGGTGCTGCATTGCATAAAACATAATTTAAGCCTGCAGGACCTGGAACTTTCCCAGTTTAAGGAATTCTCTCCTTTGTTTGAGGAAGATATATACCATGCCATATCCTTGGAAACGTGCGTTAATGAGAGAAAACTGCCTGGAGGACCTGCAGCTGAAACGGTGAAACAAGCCATAAAAGAAGGCAGGACCTGGCTGGATAATGTTTTATCGAACCTGGCCACTGCCTAATACAACATATTTGACTGTAGTTAATTCCTTAAGGCCCATAGGCCCTCTGGCATGTAGTTTCTGGGTGCTGATGCCGATTTCCGCCCCGAAGCCGAATTCAAAACCATCGGTGAACCGGGTTGATGCGTTAACATAAATCGCAGCAGCATCCACTTCCCTGGTGAATTTTTGTCCGTTCAGGTAATTGCTGGTTACAATGGCTTCAGAGTGTTTGGTGCCGTATTTGGAAATATGCTCAACCGCTTCATCAACACCATCTACAACCTTTACTGCCATAATCATGTCCAGGTATTCTTCATACCAGTCTTCTTCTGTTGCAGGAACTGCCCATTCAACCAGTTTTAGGGTTTCTGGACATCCTCGCAGTTCCACGCCCTTTTCTTTCAGTTTCGCTGCTATAAGAGGCAAAAGTTCAGGCGCAATTCTTCTGTCAATCAGTAGAGTTTCGGCAGCATTACATACACCCGGACGATTAGTCTTGGCATTTATCACAATCTCTACTGCCATATCCGGATCGCATTCGCCGTCCACATAAACATGGCAGTTTCCGACCCCGGTTTCAATTACCGGCACCTTGGAGTTTTCAACCACTGTTTTAATTAAGCCTGCCCCGCCTCTGGGTATGAGCACATCGATAATACCAGTTAATTGCATCAACTCAATAACACTGCTTCGGCCTGTATCACTAATAAGTTGAACAGCTCCACGGGGAATGCCGGCTCCATAAGCTGCTTCTGCCATTATCTCTGCTATGGCCTTGTTGGAATTGATGGCTTCGGATCCTCCCCTTAAGACCACAGCATTGGATGTTTTGATGCACAAGCCAATGGCATCGGCAGTAACATTAGGCCGTGACTCATAAATAATGCCGACAACCCCCATAGGAACCCTGCGCTGCATGACCTGCAAACCGTTAGGGCGGGTCCATCCGGCAATGGTCTCACCAATGGGATCGGACAATGCCTTAATCTGCCTCAATCCTTCTGCCATGGCCTGTATGCGATTCTCATTCAACAACAGCCTGTCTATCATGGCTTTTGGCCTTCCGGATTCCATGGCAGCATTCAAATCCTTTTTATTTTCCTCAATAATAAAATTCATTCTGCGTTCCAAAGCCTGTGCCATGGCTTCCAGGGCAGAATCCTTAACCGAGGAAGAAATGGTAGCCAGTTTAACAGAGGCATTTTTCGCCTCAACGCCTTTACTGCGCACCTCGCTCATAAACAACCCCCTCCTTATTGGGCACAAACAATGTTCCTACATTTTCCCCTGCCAGTATTCTGTTGATATTGTGAGGATTATCCCCGTTGGCTATAACCATGGGTATGCCGTGCTCAATGCAAATCCGGGCAGCGGCTATTTTGGTCTTCATTCCGCCGGTACCCAGGTCATTGTGGGTATTTCCAGAAGCCCTTATAATTTCATCGGTTATGCCATAAACTACGTGAATAAGCTCAGCATCCTTATTTAAATTAGGGTCCTTATTGTAAAGTCCGTCGATATCTGATAAAAGAATCAGTAAGTCTGCCTTGACCAGTACTGAAACAATTGCGGATAGAGTGTCATTATCGCCGAATTGGATTTGCTCAATGGAAATTGTATCATTTTCATTAACTATTGGTATGCTGTTGTATCTGAATAGGGTCTGAAAGGTATTGATAGCATTCTGTTCCCTTTCCCCGCTGTCCAGAACATCTTTAGTCAGCAACACCTGTGAAGCTACCTGGCCGTATTCGCCAAACAGCTTGGAATAGATATACATCAGGTTAACCTGCCCTATGGCAGCCAAAGCCTGTTTTTCAGGAATGCTGTCCGGACGTTGCAAAAAACCCATTTTTGCCCTGCCTACGCCAATTGCACCGGAAGAAACCAGAACAATATTCTTGCCCTGATTCTTCAGATTTGAAAGAACCCTTACCAAGCGCTCAACAAACATCAGATTCATTTTTCCATTGGGATAAGTAATGGTAGAGGTTCCTACTTTAACAACAATGGTTTCGGCAGATTTTATCCTATCCCTGGTTTTTGTCAAATAAATCTTACCCCCTGCATGCTTTATCTATATTTTTTACTATTTTGTATATTCTACTATTTTTCTTCAAGATAAGCAACGCCGGATGTCAGCTGCCTAAGCTTTCAAATATGTTTTCCACTCCTTCCATGCCGTAGACTACAATGCCCTCTTCCAGCTCCTGTAATAAGTCGGGGCTTAAGCGTTCAACAGGGATTTCCGCAGCTTCGACAACAAGCAGTATGCCTTCTTTGTCAGGGCGGTAAATAACCATCAGTCCATCTTCATGTTTTACCAGGTAATGATCGGGACAATAGCTGTCTATTTCAACCAAAAACACCGCTCTTTCTGGTGAAAAACTTACCATTCTCCAATCGGAGAACATTTCTGTAAGCTCTTCCTTTGTTTTCCCGGCATAATAATTGTCCAGCTCTTCAGTCAGAATATGATTGCATAATCCATATACACGCTGCAGAACTATTTTTGACTCAGCGGCCAGCTTGTCTGTTTCATCATTCAATAAATGTGCGCTTATGGTTCCCTGCGATTCATATTCCAGATCATGTACTGCTTCATTTGGAACCGGGACAGAAGGATGTATAAAGCCGTATATTTTAGGGAATCTTTTTATGTAGCCGTAGGAAAAAACCACTGCGGCCAGCAGCAGGATAAGGGCAAAAGTCAATGCTGCAGCTCTGCCCAATCTATAAAAAAACACCATAATCCCTCCAGAAAAACTGTCTTTGGATTATAGTGTTTCCATTTTTTATCACATTATACATACATGCAGCATTACATACAGAATAATAGTTCTATTTATATATACCCAGAATCTTAATAAAGCGTATTCTGGTCCAGAAATAATTTGACAGCGGATATTCCTTCCTGTCATAGCTGTGTGTATTTATAAGGATATTGTTTATATCAGGTGCTTTACCGCATTTAACTATTATAAGAGAATGGCTGAATCTGCCCGATTCCTGAAAAGCCAGCTGAATTATGTCTCCAGCTTCAACTTCTGTAACGTTTGCCTCCCTGCCAAAGGGCCCTGCTCCGCCTGTCTGCCTTGTAAGAAAATTATAAAGGTATGGAACTCCTGTCCATGCAGGCGCCCTTTCATTGGCATTAATATAATACCAGCCCAGGTCCTTTGTATAGTTCATTACTCCGCCGCCTGCGTACAGGCATTGGGATACAAAATTTGTACAGTCTCCTCCCAGACCGGAAAAGTCATAATAAGCAGGATTTCTGCTTAAAGCCCATCTATTTGCATATTCCACTGCTTTTTTCCTGTCATAAAGCTTGATTTGGACCATAGAAAAACCCTCCGCTATCCTTTATTTTATGCGAAGGGTTGAAGATATGTTTACTTACATTTCGAAGTCATCAGGAAATTCGGCATTGTGGTATACATTCTGTACATCGTCATTATCTTCCATCATGTCTATCAGTTTCATAACGCTTTCAGCCTGCTCTTTACTCAGCTGCACTGTATTTTTTGGTATCATAGCTATTTCTGCAGATGCTAAAGTGTAGCCGGCATTTTCCATAGCTTCCCGGACGGCGGAAAATTCCGCAGGATCGGTATAGATTTCAAAAACATCGGCTTCATCGGACACATCTTCAGCACCAGCCTCAATAGCTGACATCATCAGTTCTTCCTCATCCAGGTCTTCCTTATTTTCAATTACTATCAGGCCTTTACGATCAAACATCCAGGAAACACAGCCCGATGCGCCAAGACTGCCGCCGTTCCGATCGAATATATACCGCATTTCACTGGCCGTTCTGTTGCGGTTATCCGTTAATGCCTCTACGATAATTGCAACCCCGTTGGGACCGTATCCTTCGTAAGTAATGCTTTCATAGTTTACTGACTGGTCCTCACCGGATGCTCTTTTTATATTCCGTATTATATTTTCATTGGGCATGTTGTTGGCCCTTGCTTTTGCTATTGCATCCTTAAGACGAGGGTTGGTATTTGGATCGCTTCCCCCTTCTTTTACTGCAACTGCGATTTCCCGTCCAAGCTTAGTAAATATTTTGCCCCTCTGTGCATCAGTTTTTGCCTTTTTATGCTTTATATTAGCCCATTTAGAATGGCCGGCCATAAATAACCCTCCTATGTGGATATAAAAATTGGTTTTTTAAAATATTATCATATGATGAAATCCATGTAAAGCTGGCTATTCAATGGGCACTAAGTTCAGCATCTGATCTTCATTATCCACATTTACGTATGTATCCGGCACATCACCTATTATAATGGTTTCAGTAATGGGAACCTTAGTGGCGACATTTATTATGTCGCTTCCCAATGGCACAACTATGCGTACCTGGGTCTGCATCTCCATGTATATTTTGTGCCGGGTCTGGTTAATTCCGGCTTGTTTGAACTCATCACTAAAATTTATGGATACAGAGCCTACCGGAATTATTTTTACCTTTATATTGGGCCCCCAGCCTGACAATATTTTGCTTTTTGTTATGGAACCCAATGGTATATCAATACCTTCGGCTCCCAGGGAGCGAATTTCATCCTGTGCCAAAGTCGAAGTCTCGCGGGCCAGAGTGTTGATTAAAATAGTGTTGTATTGTATCATGGCTATTTTACCATCTTTGTCAGTCAGGATGTTAGTAAGGTCAGTATATTTTATGTCGCTGCCCAGTATTTTACTCACAGCATTGTTCATGGCAAGTACGGCTATATACTCTATTTTTGCCTCAGACATGGCAATTATTGTCGGCTTAACTCCGGTATCAATGATAAAAAATATTAAGAATGCAGCAAGAATCAGTATCATAAGGATAATAAGAAACCTGAGTCCAGGCTTTATGCGGCGCATAAGCTGCACCTCCCCATACATTCTATGAGGCCGGTGTAGGAAATGTGCATATATACTTTACTTTTTGAATTTACCATTATACAATTGTGTTATAAAAAGATAGCAAACTGCTGTATGTTCATACGGAGGTTATATGGATACCAAAAATAAAAACAAGGAAAATCAAGATAAAAATAGCTCATCCAAGAATCGGTTTGCCAAGTATTTCACCAATCGGAAAAAAGAGCCTAATTTTTTCCTTTCGGTACTGGTTACCAGTATTAAGCTTATGGTGATCGCCATTCTTGTAATGGGCTTTGCGGGTTTTGGCGCCCTTCTGGGGATTGCAAAAGCCTACGTGGAGGGAACCCCTGAACTGGACGTAAACCGGATCGAGGAACAAAGCCTGACCTCCTTTATATATGACAAGGACGGCAACCTGATAGCCGAGTATAAGGGCTTGGAGCACCGTATCTGGGCTCCCCTGGAAGAGATTCCAGAGAAACTGCAGCAAGCTCTGATTGCAACGGAGGACGTCAGATTTTACACGCACAAAGGACTGGATTACAAACGGCTGGCCGGTGCATTTATCAACAATCTTAGAAGTGAAACCGTACAGGGCGGCAGCACCATTACACAGCAGCTGATTAAAAATACTTTGCTTAGCCCTGAGCAAACCTATAAGCGTAAAATTCAGGAAGCATACCTGGCTATTCAACTGGAACAGGAATATGAAAAGGATGAAATTCTGGAAGCATACCTGAATACTATATATCTGGGGAGCGGCAACTATGGAGTAAAAGCAGCCGCAATAAACTATTTTGGGAAAGAATTAAAGGATCTGAACTTAAGAGAATGTGCGGCTCTTGTGGGAATAACCAAAAATCCCTACCGATATGATCTCAGGCTTAACTTTTACAGCAGAAACGCACCGGAAGTAACCTATGAGAGAACAAACCTGGTATTAAGGCTTATGTACGAGAACGGATTTATTACCAGGGAAGAATATGAAAAAGCCAAGTTTGATGTTGAAAATCCCGGCAGTTTAAAAAATGCTGATTTTGTTGTGCTGGAGGAATCCAGCAATCAAAAACTGTACGACCATCCATACTTTGTTGAATATGTAATCAACGAGCTGGTTGAAGAACTGATGAAACAGAATAACTGGGAAGGATCTGAAGGCAGAAAAAAAGCCAACAATCTGATTCAGACCGGCGGATTGCATATTTACACTACCCTGGATCCGGAAATTCAGAAAATAGTGGAAGATACCATATATAATTATGACAATTATCCAAGCACCAGGAATTCAAAGGACAGCATAAAGCGTGAAAAAGTAGGCGACAGAGTTATTGAAATTCCGCAGCCCCAGGCAGCCGCAGTTGTGTTGGATCACTCCACAGGTGAATTGAGAGCAATTGTAGGCGGCAGAATGGATCCCCAGGAGCGCTTCTGGAACAACCGGGCAAATCAGGACTGGGCGCCTGGTTCTTCAATTAAGCCTATAGCTGTATATGCCCCTTTTATTGAAGCAGGCTATCCTGGAGGTTACATTATAGAGGACATACCGGTTCCCATAGACGGTTGGGATGACGGAGGAGGAAAAGGTTATCCCTCCAATTATACAGACACCAGATTTTACGGCCCGGTTACAGCCAAAAGAGCTGTTCAGAATTCCTATAATATTTCTGCTGCCAGAACCCTGCTGGAAAGAGTCGGTGTTGAATACTCCATGAACAAGCTTAAAGAACTGGGCATTACCGGGGAAAACTATGTGGAAAAACCTCTTCCTTCAAACCTGTCATTAGGCAGTGACCCCATAAACATGATTGAAGTAACTGCTGCTTTTGGCACATTGGCCAACAGGGGAGTTTATAAGGAGCCGACTTCCATAACCAAAGTATTGGACAGGGAAGGCAATATTATTATTGACAAGGAATCACAGCAGCTTACCTTGTCTGTTTTCAAGGAAAGCACAGCCTTCATTATAACCGACTGGCTGCAAAATGCAGTGGCGAACGGTACCGGAACACGGGCTCGCTTCAGCAACATGAGTATTGCCGGCAAAACAGGCACCAACAATGATTTCCGCGGTGTGTTCTTTGCCGGTTATACCCCTTACTATACTGCCACTGTAATGATTGGCCATGATACCCACAGCATCTCATTAAGGGATGGAACTACCGGCGGTGTAGGCGCCGCACCGCTGTGGAAGGCTTTTATGGAGAAGATTCATGAAGGCCTGGAAAACAAGCCTTTTTACGAGGAAATACCTGAGGGAGTCAGATCAGTTACTGTGTGCGCAGTGTCAGGCAAGCTGCCAACTGATGAGTGTGCTGAAACCGTAACTGACTACTTCCCCAGCAATGCAGTACCCAAAGATCATTGCGACATGCATCGGAAGATTACAGTTTGCGGATTCTCAGGCAAATTGCCTTCACCTTATTGTCCTGAAGAGCATCTAATAACAAAGTCTGTCATCGTGCTTCCCAAGGATTCCAAATACCAGCAGCTGACAGATGAACAGCTGAGTAAAATAGAAGCATTGGCCGGAGCATTCAGAAGTCTGGAAGACCTGGATCAGTATGACTATAACAATCCCGATCATGCCGATAAGTTCTGTCCTCTTCATACCGCCGAATGGCATAAGGGGGAAGAGATGAGGGATAATCTTGCACAAGAGGCTGATCAATTGATAGCTCAGATATCAGGAGATATAGTCAAGTATGCAGATTATCTTAAGAAACCACAAATAGATGCATTGAACAAGATAATGGACAAGCTGAAGGAATTACTAACTGCAGAAGAGCTGGAGCTTCCTGGGGAGGACGATCCTTATTACACGGAAATTCCCTCCTTCAAGCCTGATAAGATACAGGAAGAAATGGACAGGCTCAGGAAAACCTATGAATCCATATTTGATTCATCTTTCTGGGAGAGCGTAAATGCTGGCTCTGAAAACGGCAATGAGAGCAACAATAACAATAGTGGCAATAAAAACAATGGTAACGTAGACAACAATGGACGGAACGGCCAAAACGGCAATAATCATAATAAGGGAAATAACCAAAAAAACAACCGGGATAACAATGATGACTGAGAAGACCCGCTTACATGCGGGTTTTCTTTTTTATAGTTTATTTTTCTTGCAAGCCTTCTGCTTCACATCTTTTTCTGCGGCCTGGCTGGTAATGTCCGGATGCCGTATTTCATTTTCCCTGGGGTTTTTTCCAAGCGGAACGCATTCATTCAATTGATGGTATTCTTTCTTTCTCACAAGCCCACCTCAGATTTCAGTGAAACCCCGGTACCAGAAAAAACAGCAAAGAGCCGGCTATCTTACCAATCAGCAGGGTCATAACTATCAGGTACACCCATTTGGCTATGCCCAGTTTATTGACTGTCGCTGAGATTATGTCCAGGGTTTCAGTCAGAGCAGACGTAACGGTCCCAACAAAAATACCTGCTAAAATTCCCAGAGGTATCGTAAGAAAATTTAAGTATTTTAATGTAAAGTCAAAAAAATATACAAGGCAGGAAAGCAATGCTCCAAGAACCATACTGATCTGATAAAATATCAGATATTCATTTTTTTTGCTCCATTTGACGATTTGTGCAGTTACACCCAATACAACAAAAAAAGCGGTTATGCTTGCACCTATGGCCAACCCTCCTGCTAAACCTGCCAATATTGTAATTACATATTTTATCAAATCTGATTTTTGCCCTCCTGATCCCTTAAGTAATCTCTCAGCTCTTTTTCTGACTGATGCATTTCCAATTCCAGCGGCCCTGGATTGTCTTTATCCTTTATCTTGTTGTAGATTTCAAAAAAAATGAATATACCGGCACCTATTCCAATGGAGTAAGAAACTGAAAACAAGATAGGGCTGCTCACTTTTTCTCCGCTGATTAAATAATAAAACATCCGATGTGCTTCATTCATGTTGACATCAGAATGAAAATACATAATGGCTAAAGCAGAACCGAAAAAAAGCAGAAGCATGGAAAAGGCCACACGCAGAAATACCAGCAGCGGATTTTCCTTTTCTTGTTTTACGGGCTGATACAAAGCCGAGGATTCGCCTATGGGAATAACTGATATATTGCTGACTTCCTGCTTAATCAGACCTATTACCTGTACTGATGTCAGTCTGACCGGCTTACTGATGCCTTCCGGAAAAACAGGTATTCTTTCAATTTGCTGTCTGATTTCATGAGATGCAGTCATTTCAATAAAATCTCCTAGGTAAGCTTTTTCTTCCGGCTGCTTATTATAGAATGGCTTAAACTGAAAATAAACCTCCTCATGAACCATTATGCCATCCTCCAGCTTCATACATGATAAATTTCGCCCCTGTAAAGGATTTGTCCTTATTGGCATGCAGGCTTAGAATTGTACAAACCGAAATTAAAACAGCCAGAGCCAGGGCAATTGCAATAATTGTCCAGTTAATCTTTTTCCTGGATTTTACTCCCCTATCCAAAGCAAGATCATCCTAATCAAATAGTATGCTTTATCCGGCATGCTTTAAATATTTTGCGCATAGAATTGATTATTATTCTACCTAAAGCATTTCCCGCATCTTGTTCAGAACTTTTTTCTCAATACGGGATACCTGTACTTGAGAGATGTTAAGCATTTCGGCTATTTCACTCTGGGTCTTGTCTCTGAAATAGCGCATTATGATAATTGTTCTTTCTCGTTTGTCCAGTTTTGAGAGCAGTTCTTTTAGGGTAATGCGCTCCATTGCATCATCTGTTTCCGACCTGTTTTCTGCTATCTTGTCAATAAGCAGAATGGGATTATCTTCATCTTCATATATAATATCATGTATGGACGCCGGAGTCCTGACTGCATCCATAGCATATACAATTTCCTCAGGTGTGGCGCCGACAGCATCTGCAATTTCCTGTATGCTTGGATCTCTGCCCAGCTGCACCTTCAGCTGATCCCTGACAGCTGCTGACTTGACAACCAATTCTTTTAATGAGCGGCTGACCTTTATCATTCCATCATCTCTGAGAAACCGTTTAATTTCTCCCATAATCATAGGCACAGCATAAGTGGAAAACCGCACATCATACTTTGGATCATAGTTTTGTATCGCTTTTAACAGCCCGATAGAACCAAGCTGAAACAGATCTTCATATTCATGTCCTCTGTTCAGGAATTTTTTTACTATGCTTTTAACCAAGGCTATGTTCTTGCGAACCAATATCTCCTTGGCTTCTTCATCTCCTTTTTGTGCTCTTTCCAAAAGGGACAGAGTTTCTTCATGAGTAAGCAGCCGTCTGTCATCTTCATTATATTCCGGCATAGTACTCATCATTCTCTCTCCGTTTCCCGCTCTTCATTGCCAATATACTTTATCATTCTTACTTTAGTGCCCTGGCCAGGTGCGGAGATCACCTCCACTTGATCCATAAAAGTTTCCATAACAGTAAAACCCATTCCGGACCGTTCCAGCTCAGGTTTTGAAGTATAAAGTGGCTGCCTGGCAAGCTCAATGTCTTCAATGCCTTTACCATGGTCAATAACCTCTATCTCCACATATGTGTCATAAATCCGGGTTATGATCTGCACCATCTCATTGGGATTCTCATAACCATGAATAATGGCATTGGTAACAGCCTCGGAAACGGCGGTTTTTATATCGGTTATTTCTTCTAGGGTAGGATCCAGCTGGGCTGCAAAAGCGGCTACCGCAGCTCTGGCAAATGACTCATTCTGTGACCTGCTTAAGAATTCCAGCCTCATTTCGTTTTTCACTTTCATACTGATACCCTCCTGATACCATCAACTGCATGCTGAACAGTATCGTATTTTTTCAGAATTCTGTAAAGGCCTGATAATTCCAATACTTTATGCAGCTGGGTATTGACGTTGGTTATGCATACCTGGCCTCCCCGTTTGCTGATGGTTTTATATCTGCCAATAAAGACACCGATGCCGGAACTGTCCATAAAAAATAAATCACTTAGATCCAGGATCAAATGCCTTATGGACGCATCCTCCAACAGCCTATCCAGGAAATCCCTGACCTTATCTGCTTGGTGATGATCCAACTCGCCTTTCAAGGGAACAATCAGGATATCCCCTTTTCTCTTCCAGTCTGCCAGCAATTCCTCTGCCTCCTTTATCCTCAACCGGTATTTTATGTCTTTCAATTTCATATTCTTCGTAGCCTGTTTATTTCCTGCATCGAATAATGAATGCTTTTGCCAGTATTTGCTGCCAAAAGCAAAAACCCTTACGACTTTTGTCGCAAGGGTTTTTGTTATAAAGGTTATTAAGCTTTACTGTACCTCTACTTCCTGAACTTCGACCCGGATGGAGTGCTTCTTGTTCAGGTCAGCCAACACCTCGTTTTCATCCGGCCAATCTGCATATTTTTCTCGTTCTTCCTTAGTTAGGATAAGCTTATCCAATATTTCCCTGCCCGTCAATTGCCTGTTACTCACCAGCGTTTGCATTATAGGTTTGTTTTCCAAGACAGTAAGTACGGCATAAACATATTTCATAAGTCCAAACTCCCTTTAGCAATTGTCCAACAAATATTAGTCTACACCAAAACTCTGCAAGATTCAATAATTTAAAGGCATGAACAAAAATAAAGCAGCAGTCAGCTGCTGCAAATTACAGAACATATGAACTATAGCCGGCTTAGAAGCCGTAGCGGATTCTTCTTCTCCTTCTGAAAAGCTCGCTGATAAGAATTATTGCAATCAAATCCCGCAAAAGGGGCCTTCTTCTGAACTGCGCTGCATCTATACTATCCGTTTCATGCGCTTTAAGATCTGCATAGTGTATTAAATCCGGCATTTCCCTTACACAGGCATCATAGCACTCATTAATCATACTCTCAACCAGGGCCTCGGAAGGATAGTACATATAGGGATTATCCATACGATCACAAATACGGTGAACATGAGGATATATCCTGTAATAGATTTCAGGGTACATAATCGGCATTACCATCCCATGTTCTATACAAGGATCTATGGATGGATACATATGGCCATATCTGTTATGATATTCGATCGGATACATGATATCCGCACCTCCTTGCATACTTTGCTGTTCCAAGCTAAAAATATCATCACGCTGTATATCTATATCATATGAAGGAGATGCATTCTTAGTTCATACGGCTTCAGCATATGCCTGGATTATTAAGTTCAAATCCTTTTCCTCCAGGGTTTCATATTTCAACAAGTTTTCGGCTATGGCTACCAACACTTTCATGTTCTGTTCTATAAGGTTTTTTACTTCACTGTAAAGCTCGTCCATACGGTTTTTGCATTCCTCAAGAACATCATTCTGTGCCTGACGGAAACCATTCTTATAAAGCACATCGTAATTAAGAAGCCCCGACTTATCATTCATGCCAAACCTTCTGATCATGTTGATAAGTATTTCTGTGGCTTTTTCCAGATCGTTGGATGCCCCGGTAGTAATGTTTTCTTCTCCAAAGATCAACTCTTCCGCTGCACGGCCTGCCAGCGCTATCTTAATGCTGCTTTCCATCTCTTTTTTTCTGTGGTACATGCGGTCGGGAGGAATATTCATGCTGAATCCGCCGGAACCTTTCGTGCTGGGAATTATTGTTATGCGCGTCACCCTGTTTTCAGGGGCAGCCAGCTTGGTTACCAGGGCATGACCGGCTTCATGATATGCAGTGATTTTCCGGTCTTGTTCAGAAATAGTACTTCTGTCCTTTTTTTCAGCTCCTGCGATTACTGTATAAAAAGCCTTATCAATGTCTTTGGCCTGAATGCTGCCGCTGCTGCGTCTGGCAGCATTGATGGCTGCTTCGTTCAATAAACTTTCCAGCTTTGCACCGCTGAAGTATACAGTTTGATGGGCCAGTTTTTCCAGGTTCACGCTGTCATCCAAGGGCTTATTTTTGGAATGGAGTTTCAGTATCTTCAAGCGGCTCTTAAGATCAGGCAGTTGAATTTCTATGTGGCGGTCGAACCTGCCCGGTCTTAATAATGCTTCATCCAGGATATCCAGACGATTGGTTGCAGCAATTACAACAATGCCCTGATTCTCATGAAAACCTGACATTTCGGATAAAAGAGCATTTAATGTCTGATCCCGTTCATCATTGCCGCCTCCATCCAATCCTGCATCCCTTTTCTTTCCAAGAGCATCGATTTCATCTATGAATATGACACATTTTCCGTAACTTCTGGCTTTCCTGAAAAGATCACGTATACGGCCGGCTCCTACACCCACATAAACCTGTACAAAATCGGAGCCCGACACTGCAATAAAAGGAACACCGGCTTCACCGGCTATAGCCTTGGCCATCAATGTCTTTCCGGTACCAGGTGAACCATATAGGATAACCCCCCTTGGCATACGGGCTCCATATCTGGTATACTTTTCCGGATTTTTTATAAAATCAACCAGCTCCTGCAGGCTCTCCTTTGCTTCTTCATTGCCGGCAACGTTATCAAATTTTACATTAACATTTTCAGGCAAGATGGCATTGAAGAGCTGTTTGCCTGCTTTTCCCTGTTTCTCTCTGGAAACATTACGGTTAATTGCGAATATAAAAAAACCAACAAGGCTTAGGGTAATTATTGCGCTGAACACCTGCCCGCCCTGAATCTTTTCCTTTACTTCCACAACTTCTATTCCCTGGGTGAGCAAGAATTCCTTGAAATTCTCCGTCCGGGGATTGTCGGTTATGAAAGTTTTTCCATCCTTGTACTCTGCCTTAATCCTGTCTGAATTGCTCAGATAAATCTTATCTACTGCACCTCTCTCAACAGCCTGAAGGAACTGATTATATGGCAGCTTATCATGCTCAGGCTCATTGTATATTAATATGCCTGCTATAATGGCAGCAATAATCAAGATTCCTGCAATAATATGGCTTATTCTTATATTACTCAGAAATTTCACCGCAACCCCTCCTTCCTTTATGCAAGCACTCATCTTAATAACTCATTTTAATTGGTTTACATAATATTAGACATACATGAGTATTATACATAACAATTAATAGGTTTGTCATGTGGAATATTTTGTGCTATAGTATTCTAATGGTTTTCAGCATATTAAAGCATTGGTTTAGCAATATCAGCATTGGATAGAATATAGATGTTGTATATCAGAAATGCAATGCCTGCAAGGAAGTGGTTATGTGAAACGTGGAAATACATCTGTCAGTAAGAAGAAAAAGAAAAAAAGCTCGGTATGGAAAAAAATATTTGCCAGCATAGGGATACTTGCTGCAATTTCAGTTATTGCCGTTACTATTTACCTCATTGGAATTATTGGTGCCTTGGATGAATTGGACCTGGATAATCTGATAAATTATGAGCAAACCTCCATGATCTATGACAGCCGGGACAATCTGATCACCAGCATTCATGGTGTTGAAAACAGGATTTATGTACCCTTGAACCAGATTCCCAAACATGTCCAGCATGCGTTCGTTGCAGTGGAAGATGTCCGTTTTTATTCACACCCCGGCTTTGATGTTATTAGAATGTTCGGTTCTCTTTGGCAAAACATAAAAGCCCGGGATATTGTAGCAGGTGCTGGAACCATAACACAACAGGTGGTTCGTAACACCGTTCTTTCATTTGAACAAACCATTGACAGGAAGGTTAAGGAAATCCTTCTGGCATGGCAGCTGGAGCAAAAATACTCCAAGGATCAAATACTGGAATTATATCTTAATATTATATATTTTGGGAAAGGCGCATATGGTATTGAGGCTGCTTCCAAAACCTATTTCGGCAAATCAGCCAGTGAACTTACAGTTGCAGAAGGTGCCTTGCTGGCAGGTATAATAAAGAATCCAAACAGAAATTCTCCCTTTATTGACCGGGAACGTTCCCTGGAAAGGAAAGATTTATCCATAGATTTGATGGTAAAAAACGGTTATCTGGATCCTGAAGAAGGCGAAAAGGCAAAAAAAGAGGAAATAAAATTTGCTGAAAATGTAAAGCCCTCATATGTGCATGGATATTTTATAGATTTGGCACTGGAAGAAGCTGCTTCAATCCTTAAAATAAAGCAAGAAGAGCTGTATACTGGCGGATACAGAATTTATACAACCATGGACAAGGATCTGCAGGAATACGCAGAACAACTGTATTCTCAGGAGGACTTATTCCCCAAGAGTCCTGTTTCTGGAAAAACCAGCGAGGCAGCTTTGGTAATCATGGATACCGATTCTGGGGCACTAAAAGCAGTCATGGGCGGAAGAGAGTATCCGGAAGGCCAGAGGTCTGTCCTCAACAGAGCAGATACCAGGCGTTCGCCAGGTTCTGCCATTAAACCCCTGGCTGTATATGCACCGGCCGTTGAAATGTTTGATTATACTCCAGTCAGCTTTATCGATGATTCTCCGGTTACTTTCAGCGACTACAACAATTATTCTCCCCGTAATGCTGACGGCCGGTTCAGAGGACCTGTAACGATGCGGACTGCTTTGGCAAAGTCTATCAACGTTCCTGCTGTAAAAATACTGCACGAAATCGGTATAGAAAACGGCCTGTCTTTCGCTGAAAAACTGGGCATTCCCCTGACTGAAAACGACATGCACAGCCTGGCTGTAGCTTTGGGTGGAATGGAACAAGGCGTTACTCCCCTGGAGCTGGCCAGAGCCTATGCTGCTTTGGGAGACAGGGGCAGCTATAAAGATTATACAACTATAAGAAGAATTGAAGATTCCAAAGGCAAGATTCTATATGAGCATCAGCCCGTTAAGAAGCAGGTAATTTCTGAAGAGGCTGCATTTATTGTTAACAATATGCTGCAGTCGGCTGCAAAATCCGGCGGCACCGCCCACCGGCTTGAAGGACTGAAGGTGGCTGCCAAAACCGGAACCGTACAGCTGCCTGATACGGAAGAATTCGCTAATATAAAGGGTGCTAATGATATTTGGCTGGCTTCCTATAATCCTGAATATACCGTTGTGGTTTGGATGGGGTTTGATAAAAGATCTGCTGAAGATTATCTGCCGACGGATGCCTATGGAAGCACTTATCCCGCCATTATTGCAAGGCAGGTATTTGAGTATCTGTATGACGGCAGGGAATTGCCTGATTTTGTGAAACCGGCGGGTGTGGTGGAAGTTAAACTTGACGGCAAGGCTCTGCAGGAACAAAAGCAGGTATTGCTGGCTTCTGCACTTACTCCGGCCAAATACATAGTAACGGAATATTTTATCAGGGGCACAGAACCTACCAAAGAGTCAGAATACTGGGTTGTTCCCGAAGCACCATATAATTTCAATGTATACTTAAATGAAGATAACAAGCCGGTAATTTCCTTTGTGCCGAAAGACACCTTTGCAGCTTACATTATCATGAAATCTCTTGAAGGTCAGGAGGCCTCTGCGGCCAAACAAGTACAGCCCGGCAGCCTTGATCAGGTGGAATGGGTGGATACAGATGTTACTCCAGGAGAAAGATACCAGTATTATGTAGTGCCTGTCCATCCAGAGATTAAACTTAACGGAGAACCTGTACAAGGGCCGCGCACACAGGTTATTACCATAGAAATACCAGGCCAATCTATCTTCGATGAGAATTTCCTGGAGGACATACTGGACTGGCTCCGTCCTGGAGAAAAAACAGATGATGAGAAAACGCATGAATTTGAAGATAATGAGGACATGAGCGGCAGCGAGGATACCATAAACAGTGAAAATAAGTCAGATGACGATTTGGAACAGGAAGATTCAGACATGGAAATAGTAGTTCCTGTCAAACCATAAACAATTCAGGGGGCATTATATGCCCCCTGAAATTGCTTTCAGCTTTCTTCTAAGACGTCTTCGCCTGTGTAACAATTCCTCTTTCATGCTTAAAGAGTTTTTGCTTAACCTGTCTGCCAATACTATGGCCCTCTCAGTACATGCCAATGCCCGCTTGTAATCCTTCTCCCTGTGTTCAAAAAATTTTGCCATCTCGATCAATGGGAATATGAGCAGGCTGTCCGGCTCTTCGGCTAAATCAATCCATAGGTCCATGGCCTTTTCAGGCCCTTCATGCTTCTTTTTAAGATATGCCAATCTTTTTTTTGCCTCAGTCGCAATTGAATACTTGCTGGAAATCTGAATGCAGCGCTGATAGCAGGCAGCTGCATCCTGGATTCTGCAATTTCTCTCCAATTCCTTTGCAATGGCAAGCAGTTCGTATTCGTCTGCCTTTCCTAACGGGTCTTCATACAGCTTTTTTATGTGGATCAGCAAAGCTGCCATTGCTGCTATGTCCCATTCATTATGCTGCATTATCTGTTCTATAGTGTCTGCATTGCGGGTTTCCAGGTAATCAAAATATATGCCGGGAATTTGGAACCCTGGGATATCATCCTCGCGGATATGGCTCAGTATCTTTTCCTCAATACATGAGAGGGAACAGCTTTCCAGCTGCTTTCCCCACAAACGTCTGGAAGTATGTAGCAGATCCAGGTGTGCATTTTCCCAGCTAATGGAGCTTAGTCTGGAATATACCAGGCGGGTTTCCAGCAAAGGCCAGTCAAAGGCTTTTCCATTGAAAGTTACCAGCAGCCGGAAGTTCCTAAGGGTGCTTATCAGCGATTGAAGCATGGGATATTCCTCATCAAAATCTCTCATCAGATATTGTTCAATAACCAGGCCTGCGTCAGTTATATAGCCCAATCCAACCAAAAACGCATATGTGCCGGTTCCACCTGCCAAGCCGGTGGTTTCGGCATCAAAAAAAACTATATCATGGGGTTTAAAGCCATTACCTGTTCTGGTCCACCATGAGGAATCTGAAAGATCCAGATCTGCCAATCCGGAAAAAACAATATGCCCAAAACTGCTGGTCATCTCATATATACTGCGTTTTAACACAAAAGCACCTGATGTGCTTTCAATTATCTGACCATTAAAGCTATGTCTTGTTTTCCAATCTGCGGCTGAAGAGCCATGCTCCCCTTTCCTGGACACTTCTACATAGTCAGTTGCTGTACCGGTATCTTTTCTATCAAGCAAATGGGAGCCGGATGACATTGCTTTGAGTTTGCTCTTCAGATTGCGTATCACCTAAGATACCTCCCAATAGCTTTATTGCCAGGGATTTGCTGTTTTCTGCATTTTCAGATGCCGGCCCCACACAGGCAGGACAACCGCTTTCGCAGCTGCATTCCGATATTACTTCCCTGGCTTTTTTGAAAAGCTCCAGATGCAATTCATACAAGCGTTCGCTGAATCCAATGCCTCCCGGACAGCTGTCGTAAATATATATGGTGGGTTTCTGTGTAAAAGGTGATTTTACATGATAAACCACATTTATATCCCTGGGATCGCACATCAGATATAAAGGTACGATCTGCCCCAGCACATTGGCTATACCCATCAATCCGTTTTGCAGGTCATCCTGGCTGTGAATGCTGACTGGCACCTCATTCAATGTCATCCAATACGCAGTGGTCTGAAGCTCCAGTTCCGGAAGATGAACCTGCCCCCAGCCTAAATTCTCATGGGTATCGAATTTAATCTTTTTGAACATAGTTACCAGGGATGTAACCATTACATCTCCCCAGCTTCTGCTGGTTCTTTTTTCTTCACTCGTCTGGAATACATCCAGCACCTTCAAAATAACGGCCAGGCTGGCGTCAGTGTAATAGTCCACATCAACTTTTCTGACATAAGCCTTCTTTTCTTCAAAATCCAACTCTTCCACCTGGTACTGAACACCTTCATGGATATATATGGCTTCTTCGTGAATAAGCTGGGGAGCGCTGAACCGGTCAACTTCCCCAATCACCCGGGGCTTTGGCCGGGTTATATCAATGATTACAAAGTTGTCTGTATCAGCTGTACGCAGACTTACTCCATCAGCCGGAAAGTTGTCGGCTGTCCAGTGCCAACGGCTGCCAACCCGGCGGAGTATCTTTTCTTCTTGCAGAAACTCCAATACAGGTTCCAGGGTGTCCAAGCCAAAGTTTTCTCCTTCTTCAAAGGGAAGCTCGAAAGCTGCGCATTTAATATGGGATATTAGAATGTACAAGTTGTTGGGATTTATAAGGCCGTGTTCGGGAGAGGCATGGAGAAAAAATTCTGGGTGTTGGATGATATACTGATCCAAAGGATTGCTGCTGGCAACCAGAATTGCAATGGATGTATCATTTCTGCGGCCTGCACGGCCGGCTTGCTGCCATGTGCTGGCTATGGTGCCCGGATAACCGCACATTATGCATGCTTGGAGCCTGCCGATATCTATGCCCAGCTCCAAGGCATTGGTACTGACAACACCTAAGATATCCCCGGATCTAAGCCCTCTTTCAATTTCACGCCTTTGAGTGGGAAGGTATCCGCCCCGATAACCCCTGACGGTTTTTGTACCTCCCAGCGCATCCTGTACCAGCTGCTTCAAATAGGTAACCAGTACCTCAACCGTAAGGCGGCTTTTTGTAAACAAAATTGTCTGGATTTTATTGCTGATAAAATGGGATGCAAGCTTCTTGGTTTCCAGTATTGAACTTCTCCGGATTCCAAGCGGCTTATTCACTACGGGAGGATTGTAGAAAACCAGATGTTTTCTGCCGGAAGGCGCACCATTGTTGTCAACCAATACTGTTTCTCTGCCGGTTAACTTGTCTGCCAGCTCTTTAGGGTTGGCTATGGTAGCCGAACAGCAGATAAACTGGGGATTGGAACCGTAGAACCTGCATATCCGGTGAAGTCTTTTCAATACGTTTGCCACATGGCTTCCAAATACCCCCCGGTAAGTATGAATTTCGTCCAAAACAACATATTTCAGATTTTCAAATAATTTTACCCATTTGGTGTGATGGGGCATGATGCCTGAATGGAGCATGTCTGGATTTGTTACAACTATGTGCCCTGCCTGACGGATGGCTTTTCTTGCGCCGACAGGCGTATCTCCGTCATATGTATATGTTTTTATTGGCTGTCCCAGCAAATCCATTAGCTCATGAAGTTCACTGACCTGATCCTGGGACAGCGCCTTGGTAGGAAATAAGTATAATGCACGGGCATCGTTATTGTTAAGTATCTCATTTATCACAGGTATGTTATAACAAAGCGTTTTGCCGGATGCTGTAGGCGTGACAATAACTACATCTTTTCCCTGAAGAACCAGGTCTACTGCATTGGACTGATGGGAATAGAGCTGATGAATCCCTTTCTTTTTCAGCACTTCTTGCAGGTCCTGGCGCATCCCATCGGGAAAAGGCCCGTACTGCGCCTTTCTCGGTTCTATTTCTTCCCAGTGGGTTATGTTATTTAAAATTTTGGGGTCGCTACGCATATGATCTATCAATTGATCAATATTCATACGAACCATACCTCTTTTTCAGTTTATATGACAAGTATATCATTGAACATTTGTTCGGTAAAGGCTTTTTTGAACTGGCAAAAAGCAAGCCTAAAGCTCAAGGGATTTCTAAAAAGCTTCAGGCTTGCAATTACGCTAACCTTCTTATATTCCTATATTGGATTGATATATACTCATAATTCAATTATATGTGAATTGCCCAGCCTTCCGCCGCGCGCATGGATTCCATTACAGCTTCCGAAAGAGTGGGATGGGCATGAATCATGGTCGCTATATCTTCTGGCAGCAGTTCGGCTGATTTGGCCAAAAGCAACTCATGTATCAGTTCCGTTGCATCGGCACCTATGATATGGGCACCCAGAATTTCCTTGGTCTTCGGATCGAACAATACTTTTACCATGCCTTCCGGCTGTTCCACTGCAACGGATTTGCCTGCGCCCCTATAGGGAAAGACGGCTTTATCATATTCCAGTGACTCTTGTTTTGCACGCCATTCCGAATAGCCGAAACTGGCCACCTGGGGTTCACAGTATACGGCACTGGGAACAACCATAGGATCTATACTTTCAGGCGGATTCAGCCCCGCTATGTGTTCAACTGCAATTTCGGCTTCTTTAGAAGCTACATGAGCCAGCAATGGTGTATTGATAACGTCTCCTGCTGCATAAATATTGGGAACGCTTGTCTGATAGAAGCTTCCAACCTTTATAAAACCTTTTTCCGTCTCAATGCCCACATTTTCCAGGCCGATTCGTGAAGTGTTGGGCACCCGCCCTACCGCTACCAGAATCTGATCGACTGTCAAGGTATTCTTAGCTCCTTTGCCGTCTTCCAGAACAACTAAAACCCTATTTTCCTTAACTTCAATGGAAACGGCCTTGGTGCCGGTCATTATCTCTATACCCTGTTTCCTGAAGGCTCTCTCCAGTGCTGCAGAAATCTCTTCGTCCTCCAGAGGCAGGATTCGATCCATTACTTCAACAACAACCACTTGGGCTCCAAAAGACTTCATGACATAAGCAAACTCGATGCCTATGGCGCCTCCGCCTATTATTAACAATTTACCGGGAAGCCTTTCCTGCAGCAACAGGCCGGTTGAGGAAAGAACATATTTCTCATCAAAGCGGAAACCGGGTATTTCTCTGGGACTGGAGCCGGTTGCAATGATTATATTCTTACCTGTTACTTTTTTGCCGTCAGACAAGCTTACCTCATTAATCCCGGTGATGGTTCCGGCGGCCTGAATCAAATCCACTTTGTTTTTCTTCAGAAGAAAATTTACTCCTTTTGAAAGGGTCTCAGCCGCCTTTCTGGATTTATTTACCACCTTCCTATAATCAAATCCGCTGCGGTCAATAGTAATTCCCAGCTCTTCCATTTCTGTCAGGCTCTGAAACCTTTCTGCCTGATGAATAAGTGATTTGGAGGGGATGCAACCAACATTCAGGCATACGCCGCCAGGTTTGTCTTTTTCTATTACTGCAGCCTTCAGACCCAGCTGAGAGGCACGAATGGCTGCCACATATCCGGCAGGGCCGCCGCCAATGATTACCACATCATAATCATAGTAATTTGCCATAGGACTCCTCCTGTCTTGTAATATTCTATAACAATGCACGGAAGGGATCTTCTATAATATCCTTCAAGTCCTTCAGAAATGCTGCGCCCACTGCCCCGTCAATTACCCTGTGATCGCAGGAAAGGGTCAGCTTCATTTGTGTCTGAACTTTAATATTGTCTTCCTCATCCACCACAGGCATTTTCTTCATTTCCCCTACAGCCAATATGGCTGAACCTGGCGGATTAATAATTGCAGTAAATTCCTCTATTCCAAATGAACCTAAATTGCTGATAGTAAATCCCGCATTCTGATATTCTTCCGGCGTCAGTTTGTTATTTCTGGCTTTTTCAATAAGCTTACGAAGTTCTCCGTCGATTTCCTTGATTCCCTTATTGCCGCAATCCCGGACCACCGGAGTAATCAAACCATCCGGCAATGCAACCGCCAGGCCTATGTCAATCTGTTTTCTTATAAGGATATTATCATCTTGCCAGGCTGCATTTATCATCCTGTGCTTTTTTATTGCTTCAGCAGCATATTTTATTATAAATGCATTGAAGGATATTTTATCAGGCAGCGACTCATTTATCCTCTTTCTGGTATCTATCAGCTTATCCACAGCTGCTGTCACTGTCAGATAATAATGAGGAGCACTGTATTTAGATTCTGACAGGCGCCTTGCTATAACCTTCCGGGCGGCAGAAGCCGGAATCAATTCGTCTCCCGATGACGGTTGTACAGCATATGGCGGTATGCTTCGTACAGAAACTTCCGGAGCTGCTTTCTTCTCCATGTATTTTTCCACATCAGCCTTTATAATCCGGCCGTCCGGCCCGCTTCCCTTAATTCTGTCCAGAGGTAAATTATTAATTTCAGCTATTCTTCGGGCTAAAGGTGATGCTTTAATTCGGGAATCGGCCGCCGTACCCGCATCTGCCTTTATTTTTTCAGTCTTAACATGTATTTCAGGGCTTTCCTCAGCCTGATCAGAGGAGCTGCCTCCGCCCTTTATGCCGCTCTTTTCACTTTTTATGCTTTCCAGCAAATCATCAATGTTTTCTCCTTCCTCACCAATGACTGCAATAACTTCACCTATGGCAGCCTGTTCCCCTTCCTGGACAAGGATTTTCAGCAGAGTCCCCTCCATGGTGGATTCATAATCCATTGTGGCTTTATCAGTTTCAACTTCGCATAAAACATCTCCGGAATTTACAAACTCGCCTTCCTTCTTATTCCACCTTACCACCGTACCTTCTTCCATAGTAGGTGACAGGGCAATCATCAATACTTGTTCAGCCATGAGTTTCCCCCTTCACATTGATATTGGCTTTCAGATATACAACACTTTCTTTGCCGCATCAAGTATCTTCTCAACGCTGGGCTGGACTGCCAGCTCCAATGTATGATTGTATGGCATTGGAACATCTTCGGATGTTACCACCTCTATTGGTGCATCAAGATAATCGAAGCAGTTTTTTGATATAAGCCATCCTATGTGGGTAGCCACGCTGGCAAAGGGCCAGGTTTCGTCAACTATCACACATCGGTTGGTTTTTCTGACAGACTGATAAACAGCCTCTTCATCCAGGGGTTTAATGGTGCGCAGGTCAACAATCTCTGCATCCACGCCCATATCCGCCAGTTGCTGTGCTGCCTGCTCCACCAGCCGTAATGGCTTGGAATAGGTTATAAAGGTAATGTCCTTTCCTTCCCGTTTGATATCTGCCTTTCCAAGAGGTATTAAATATTCCTCCTCCGGCACCTCGCCTTTCCAGCTATACATAAGTTCCGCTTCCAGAAACAGAACCGGATTATCGTTACGAATACTGGATTTAAGCAAGCCCTTCGCGTCATAAGGGGTAGCAGGTGCAACAACAATCAAGCCTGGTGCATGGGCATAAATAGACTGGAGGGCTTGAGAATGCTGTGAACTTAAATATTCTGCAGGCCCGTTTGGTCCCCTGAATACTATGGGTACACTTAGCTGCCCGCCGGACATATGCCGCATTTTTGCTGCATTGTTTACTACCTGATCATATGCCAGAAGGGAAAAATTAAATGTCATCCATTCCACTATAGGCCGGAGACCTGCCATAGCCGCTCCTATGCCTATGCCGGTAAAGCCGGCTTCAGTTATGGGCGTATCAATCACCCGTTTTTCTCCGTATTTATCGAGCAGCCCCTGGCTGACTTTGTACGCTCCGTCATATTCTCCTACTTCCTCCCCCATCAATATGACCCGCTCATCCCGTGCCATTTCTTCATCCATTGCCTGCCTGATGGCTTCACGAAAAGTAATTACAGCCATTTGCTTCACCTCCGATTAAGCGTAAATATCTTCATATATGGCCTCAAGGGGAGGCTCTTCACTTTCTTCTGCAAAACGTACCGATTCATTTACAATCTCCTTACACTTATTGTCCAGCTCCTTAAATTCCTCATCTGTCAGAAGCCCGGCATCCGCCATTTTTTTGCGCAGTATTGTGATGGGATCCTGGCTTTTATATTTTTCCAGTTCTTCCTTAGTCCTGTACCTGGCCGGATCACTCATGGAGTGGCCGCGATAACGGTATGTCTGAATCTCCAATAATACAGGAGTATTTTCCTCTTTAACCATTTTTATTGCTTTCTGGGTTTCTTCGTACACTGTAATAACGTCCATGCCGTTGACCTGCCATGCAGGTATGTTATAGGAAGTGCCCATTATGGAATAATCATGAACGGAAGATACCCGTTTATAATTTGTTCCCATACCGTAATGGTTGTTTTCACAAATGAATATTATCGGCAGATCCCAAATTTTTGCCATATTAAGTGTTTCATGGAATACACCCTGATGAATAGCGCCATCCCCAAAGTAGCAGAGCACTACGCCGTCTTCATCAAAATATTTAATCTTTAGAGCCACACCTGCCGCAATGGGAATATGGGCTCCCACAATTCCATTGCCGCCGTACATATGGTTTTCAACGTCAAAAAAGTGCATGGAACCGCCTTTGCCTTTGGAACAGCCTGTGACTTTTCCAAATAGTTCAGCCATGGCAGCATTAGGATGCATGCCGCAGGCAAGAGCGTGACCATGATCGCGATAGCTGGTCAATACATAATCTTTTTTCAGATCCAATGCCGCAATGGATCCTACGGCCACTGCTTCCTGGCCAATATATAGGTGTAAGAAGCCGCCAATCTTTCGAAGCCCATACATTTGTGCAGATTTCTCTTCAAATCTTCTAATCAAAAGCATTTGTTCCAGCAGCTTCATTAAAAATGTCTTATCATAATTAGGCAGACTCAATATCATCCCTCCTAGAATTGAATAGTATATGATGATCCTTTCAAGGGCTCATAATAGGAAGCCTTTTCAATTACGGTTTCCAGTACCACAAATTCGTCTATTTCCTCATTAATTTTCCAGAACATGGTAAGCCTGTCTCCGACTGTTTCAAGCAATTCAGTTTTCAGCGACGGATTCTCGATAACATTTGTCTTTCCATAAATGTTTATTACCTGACTGAGTGAACGGGTTTGAATCATCCAAGTGACATCAGGATTATGTAGAATATGCTGAACCTTCCTGGAATTTTGTGGTGTAACTGCATATATAACTCCTTTTCTGCCCCTGATTAGAATTGGTGTCATCCATCTGATGTGGGTAATACCGTTTTCATCCCTTGTTGAAAGGATCCCTGCATTGGAAGCATCTATAATTTCCGCCAGTTTACTTATGAATTTTTGCTGATCCATGTTTCTACCCTCCATAGGCTGATTTGTTATTGTATATATAAACACAAAAAACACCTTTCAATCCAATAGGAATGAAAGGTGTTTACAGCTATATTTTATATATTAGTAAAAGAGTTTGGCCGGCAAAAGAAAAGTCCAAGGAAGGGTTACAACTGCTATTAGGGCTGCTGCTTTCCATCTGGCCAGTACATCCTTTATGGACCTGCGGAAAGTATAATTATAATTGAAAAGCAGAATAAGCAGGCCTGATATAAATATGGCTACAAGTATCAATGTAAAGGCAAGGAAATTGCTGTAGGGATCATAAGTTATGCCATTTATAATTTCATCGGAAATGCCAAGGACATCCTGCAGGAGCACACATGCATAAAGAATAGCAGCGCCGATAAAATCTGCCAAAAAACCGAAAAACCACACTTTTACAATATTCTTTTTATAAAACTTCAGCCAACTCCATTCCTGGTTAGGCTTTAATAGAAAATAACATGCTGTAAGCACTATTGAGTCAATAATCCAATTTCCAACAAGTGAAACCAATATAACCGGAGGAAAGAATATCAACAACCAAACAGGAAAAATAATATTGTACAGCTTGGTCTGCTCTGATGGTTGGGCCTGTTCCATGGTATAAACTCCTTTTACCGTTAACTGTGAAAAGCACCGATCTTTTGATCAGTGCTTTTTCTGCATTCTGTATTACTTTTTTATCGTCTTAATATATTACCGCCGTTGCTCTTTAACCCAAAATTCTTTGATATAAGCGATAATTAAGCCTAACATAAGACCAATCACCAGGCCGATTGCCACATTGCGCTTGGAATTCGGGCTTATCTTTTGTCCTGGTGCAACAGCCTGGGATGGCATGTAAATGCCGTTTTTAACTATTCCTTCAACGTCCAGCTGTGCTACTTTCTCATAATTACCTGTTTCATAATAGTCGGCAATCAACTTCTTTTGTTCTTCCAAGGCATTCAATTGCTCGTTATGCTTTTGTATAGTATCTTCCATTACAAAGATTTCCTGCTGTAAAGATATTATGTTTTTTTCTACTTCCAGATAATTAGGATTTATTATATTTCCCAGCACAATATAATCTATGGATCCATTTAAGCTTTCCTGTACTTCCAGCATAGCCTCCTTCTGATTAAAGAACTTGGGCATTTTTGCAAGCAAGTCCTCATTCATTTTCAGAAGGGCATATTTGCTCTCAAGAGTTTTTTCCAGTATTGTCAGATCAGTGTTAAGCTGGTTATAAAAGTATTCTACAATTCTATCCCTGATCATCACGTCAACAAATTCAACATAATTCTTATACAAAGCTTGAGCCAGCTGCAGGGATTTCTCAGGATCATCAGCTGAAACCAGTACAGTAAAAGTATTCTGCTCCTTTTCGTCAGAGCTTTTTATGGAAATACGGCTTCTAAGGCCGTCGACTGATCCGCCGTATCCCAGATCCTCTTTTGTGTTCAGCAGCACCTGGTTGCTGGTAATCAGATCTATGTATTGTTTATTGGATGTAATAGGCAGAGTATATTCACCGTACCGGGTATTATATTTCTCCGGCATATTGACTACTATATCCAGCTTTGTCTGATACACCGGCGAAAGCATGAACAAGCTGTATAAGCCGGTTAGTACGGCTGCTATAATGGCTATGCTTAGAATTATGTACTTATTCCGCCACAATGCTAAAATCAGCTCACGCAGATCAATCTCATCTTCATGCTTATCTATTTTATCCAGATTGCTATTTTGAATATCACTCATATTTCCTTATTTCCTCCTGAATGCTTTTAAATTACATGATACATATTATACCATGAAAATAATACACGTACAATAAGAATAATAAATGCCGAAAAATATTGTCATTCAAAAGGCAATATGCCCAGTGCTTTGTAAGTGTCCCAATCCACATAATGATCAATGGGCAGCAGGTTTTCTTTTTTGAACTTTATGAGGGCAGCTTTCATTCCCTCCCCGTATATTCCATCCAAGGCGCCTTCATAGTAACCCAGCTTTTGCAGCCGTTTTTGCACCTCCAGCACCTGAGAATTGCGATCGCCTGGCGCCAGCTTTTCAAAAGAGCTGCCCATATTGCCGTAAGGGCCTCCGTAGATAAAGACACGGGTTTTATAAGGAACGATGCTGTATAACTCTTCCACATCGCTGTTTCTCATACGGATGCACCCCGCAGATGCCCGGTAACCAATGGAGCCTGGTTTGTTTGTTCCATGGATGCCATAAACACCCCAGGGAACATTCAGCCCCATCCAGCGGGTTCCAAACCCGCTTCCCCAATTCCTGGCCTTGCTGGTAATATACCATACACCTACAGGCGATGGCGTTCCAGCTTTGCCCTGAGCAATAGGATATTTCTTTATGAGTTTATTATTTTCAAACAAATAGAGCATGGATTCAGTTAAATCGATAAGTATGTCGTACCTTTCCTCATCCGGATCATTTTTTTCTGATAAGACCGGCCTTTCAGGCTCGCTTAACATAAAAGCATGCTCCACATGTATAGTGTAATTATCTAAAAATATATACATCACAACAATTATTATGACATATGCAATGGCTTGTATTTTTCTTAGGCTGGATTTGGAAAACATGGCTGGCACCTCCGCTATAGAAATATATTATTTCCAGCGGAGGTATTAGAACATATTATGTTATATTATGCGGGATCTTTCCTAACAAGAGTTTCAAAGTCAAGGACTATATCGCTATCCACATTATGTCCTGATATGACATCTGCAGCGGTTCTAACCGCCTCGTATCCAAGATCGGAATAGTTCAAACCGACTGTGCCGCATAACTGGCCATGGTTAATCAGCTGCACAATTTCATCTGTATAATCAAAAGCAACTATTTGAATTTCTCCTTTTCTTTCATTATTCACATATTCCGCTGCTGCCGCGGCTGTTTCGGGACAAGCTGCAAGTATCCCCTTAATATTTGGATGAGCTGCCAAAATATCCTGCAATGTTTTTCGGGTGTTATCCCTTTGACCATTGCAGTAATATAAGTTTATAAGCTTTATTGCGGGATATTGCTGCAAAGCTTCTTTAAAACCATTTTCAAGGTCAGCAGCTTTAGGATCGTCCCAGGAAGTGTTCAACAGCACAGCCTCTCCTTCCTTTTCCATTGCCTCTGCTAACAGCTGTCCGGCCTTTACTGCCGCTTCCTTTTTGTTGTAAGTAATATAAGTGCCTGATATGTCAAATTTTTTTACCGGATCCATATAAATAATCGGAATGCCCTTTTTATGGGCTTTCTCCAGATATTTTGCAAGCTCATCATTTTCAAATGAAGAGATAATAAGGGCTTTGGTGGATTTCCGGATTGCTTTGTTAATCTTTTTAAAGGCATCATCCGGATGATATGATAAATCCATTTGAATAGTTTCTATGCTTAACCGGAAATCATCTGCAGCCTTTTCCAGCCCTGATATAATTTCTCCGACTTGCCCTGTACTGGTTTCACTGCTGATAAAGGCATATACTTCAGGCCTTGGATTATCAACAGTTACCTCTACGCTGCAGCCTGCCATAATGGGCAGTAAAAGTAATGCCGCAAATAAAGCCAATTTTCTCATGGAGAACCCCTTCTTCTATTCTTTCAATGCAACTAAAACACAATTCTTCACATAGTTAAGCCCTTTTTCCTCTAACAGCTCAACTATTTCCTGGTTATGTGTTCCCGGCTGAAGCCAGATATACTTTACACCCAGCTGGGCTGCCTCTTCGATTATGCCTTTTCCTATTTGAGGGTTTACAACCATATCAATTACATCAGGCTTTTCCGGCAAATCCTTCAGGCTTGGATAGCATTTATCCCCATCTACTGTATCATACCCCGGGTTTACCGGATATACCTTATACCCATGTATTTTTAATTTTTTATATATCTTGTAGCCAAACTTATCAGGTTTTGTATTTGCACCTACCACAGCCCAAACTTTCTTTTTCAGCATTTCCTGGGAAAGATCCATGGTTAAACCTCCTTTTACAATTCGATCAACTCTATATTCTCCAGAGCTTCCTTTATTAATATATTACCATCTACCAGAGCTTCAGACTCTAATATTTTATTTAAACGAGGCTGAGTAACCGGATGTTTCGGAGTAAAGATGGTACAGCAATCTTCATAAGGTAAAATGGAGGTTTCATAGGTACCTATTGTTTGCGCAAGATTCATTATATCAAGCTTATCAAAGCCAATGAGAGGACGAAATACCGGCATGGAGACAGCATCATTTGTGACTACAAGGCTTTCAATGGTCTGGCTTGCTACTTGGCCTATGCTCTCCCCTGTTACCAGGGCAGAAGCCTTTTCCTTGCGGGCAATTTTCTCTGCTATTTTCATCATAAATCTCCGCATCAGTATAGTAAGCTGCTGATCCGGACATTTTTCGTACAATTCCTGCTGTATGCGGGTAAAAGGAACCACATGGAGTCTCATGGAACCAGTATAGCGTGTAAGAATTCTGGCCAGCTCGATAACTTTTTCCTTAGAACGATCACTGGTATATGGGAAACTGTGGTAATGCACAGCTGTCAATTCAACGCCTCTTTTGGCAATCATCCAGCCGGCTACCGGACTGTCAATGCCTCCTGATAACAGCAGAGCCGCCTTTCCATTTGTTCCTACCGGCATGCCGCCTGCACAAGGAATAACCTCATGGTACAGATAGCAGAATTCTCTTACTTCCACATTCAGCGTAAGCTCAGGCTCGTGGACATCCACCTTTAACCGGGGAAACTGCCTTAGCAGGCTTGCACCCAGCTGTCTGCTGATTTCCATCGAATTCATGGGAAAATGCTTGTCCGCTCGTCTGGATTCCACTTTGAATGTGAGAACACCCTTGTTGAAGCCGGTTAAAAACTTTTCAATAATCTTTTTGGAATACTCTGTCATTACTTCAAAATCTTTTTCTACCTTATATGCCGGGCTGATTGAAACTATGCCGAAAACCCTGGTAAGAGCATCTATAACGGCAGCTTCATCAGCGTAGTTTTCCACATAGAACCGGCCTTGAGCCCGAACTACCTTTACATCAGGAATGTGCCGCAGTGATTTTTTTATATTCTCAAGCAGCTTTTTTTCAAAATACGGCCTGTTTAAGCCTTTCAGGTGAATTTCACCATATCTTATCAATATTACTTTTTCCATTATTACCTCCTGGTAAACCTTTCAATGCGCTTAACAGCACGCACCAGCCTGGGAATAAATTCCTCAATTTCTTCCTCAGTAGTGAGATAGGATACGCTTACACGTATAGATCCTTCCAACACTCGATCATCCACACCCATAGCTTTAAGTACATGGCTGAGTTTTCTGTCTCTGCTGGAACATGCAGACCCGGAGCTGACATACACCCCTTCCTCTTCCAAAGCATGAAGGAGAACTTCTCCTTTGAGCCCTGGAAAGCCAATATTCAGAATATGAGGGGCACCATTATCAATATTTCCGTTGAAAACTGCATCAGGCAAGGCCTGCTTAACTTTTTCGACAATAGTATATTTCAGCTTTCTCAAATAATCACTGTTTTCATGCAGCTGCCGGGCAATCCACTTAGCTCCTTCTCCCATACCCACTATGCCGGAAATATTCTCTGTTCCGCTGCGTAATCCGTCCTGTTGATTTCCTCCGAACAGTATAGGCTGAATTCGTACACCGCTCCTGATATATAGGGCGCCTATACCTTTAGGGGCGTGTATTTTATGGCCGCTGACCGACAATAAATCAATTCCCCATTGGGAAGGATATACCGGCAGCTTGCCTGCAGACTGTATTGCATCAACATGAAATACCGGCTTCCGGGGCCTGTTCGCCAGCATTACACCTATTTCCCGGATGGGTTGAATAGACCCGGTTTCATTGTTTACATGCATAACGCTTACTAGTATAGTATCCTCCCTGATGGATTTATGCAAATCATCCAAGGATATTACCCCGTCTGCATCCACAGGCAGGTAAGTTACCTCAAACCCTTGGTTTTCCAAATGCGCAAAGGCCTGCAATACCGACGGATGTTCAATGGCTGTGGTAATGCAGTGCTTTCCCCTGCGCATCCTGCTGTAAGCAGTTCCCAGCAGGGCCATATTGTTGGCCTCAGTACCTCCTGAAGTGAAAATAATTTCTTCAGGCTCTGTCTTCAACAAATCCGCCACATGACGCTTTGCGTCTTTTATCCTTTTCTCGGCACGAATGCCTAAACGGTGCATGGAGGAAGGATTGCCATAATCATTTTTCAAGCAATCAGTTACAGCTTCTACAACTTGCGGAATTACCGGAGTTGTTGCTGCATTATCCAAGTATATTTCCTTCATAGAATACTTACTCCCGTCTGGAATATTCCTGAAATACATAGGACATTTTATCATGATTTCATGCATTATTGTACCCTTGTTCGCCGAAAATCTACAAATAACTCAACTTGGCAGGCTGTACAGGAAGGAAATCCCGCTTTGATTGCGAATTATTATAATAAATTGGTGGCAGAGAAGTTCGACAGAGGGGGTCAGGTTATGATTTGCCCATCTTGCGGCATGAAGAATAATTATTATCATAGATATTGTTTTAATTGCGGTACCAAACTGATCGATGACGAAGCGGAAAATATATCAATGGAAAAAGAATGGGGATACGCGGATTATGAAGACATTGCTCCTACATGGGATGATGAACCGGATAAACCGGAAGATCAACTGGAAGTATTTGATGCCGAACTGATTGACCCGTGGGATGAAGAAGAAGATAATGAACCAGAAGATGAGACTCCGCCGGATGATGAACTTACCGATGAAGCTGAAGATACACCGGCTGATCCATCTAAAAATGATGATGCGAACGCCCTGGACTGGCATGAGCAATATGAATTATGGAAAAACAGTCTTGAGCCTCAGACTGATTATTATTCAGACTATCTGTTCAGCGATAATGAAGACTCGGAATTTGACATCCAAACCCAGCTTCCTCTTCGCCGTTATAAAAAGCCGGAAAGAAAGACAGGTGCACTCAAGAAAGTCCTCAAGGCAATCGTCAGCATATTATTAATATCCCTGATTGTGTTTTTAGGTTATGTGGGCTATGTTGAACTGATACAGAAAACAGCCGCAAACAAACCTCCGGTTATGGAAATTGATGTAGACTACTGGGTTGAAGAAATTCAGCTGGACGGCAAGACCGGCAGAAAAATATCGGTTAAATCCTCCCTGGGCGAACAGGTTAAATTAATGGACAAAGTAGCTGCCATAACTGGCGGTAAAGCGGAAATTATATTGATGGACAATGAATTTGATATAAATGATTTTGAACAATCAGATGGATATTTGCAGGTTATACTGCCTTTGACTGTTATGGCAGACGGCTATCCGAGCCGCACGGAAGAAGTACGATTTGAAATACCTGTCCGGTATGCTCCTCTTGAATTTGTTTCACCGGCGGACAAAGAGGCTGTAGTGGAAGGCAGCACCTATCAGCTTATGTTGAAAGTTCTGCCCGGATCAAAAATAATTATTGACGGCAACAATTACTCCCATGTTGTTGATGAGGAAGGTCTGCTTACACTGCAGCTGGAATTGCCTGATCAACCTGAGATCAGATATGAAATTCATGTTTCCGCCGATGGATACGAAGATACGTATGAGGAAGTAGTATTTAAGAGAAAGCAGATGGAATTCGCTTTGTCCATAGATCAGGAAATTCCAATACAGGCATCGGAAAATACATGGGTAGAAATTACCGGCATCACGCATCCGGAAGCAAAACTTTCCGCTAATTTGGAAGTACGCGATGACGTCACGGTTGACTCCGAAACCGGAAACTTTGCCATGCATGTTAAAGCGCCAAGTAAAGGCTATACCCCGCTGATTCTCACTGCAGAATTGGAGGGCAAGGAAGATTCGGTGTTGGAAGCAGTTATTCACCGGCCTGTCAGCGAATATGAATATACCCATTCGGCCTGGGCTTTTGACTACAATAATCTTAAAACTTATCCAGACCTGCATAACGGCGTTGCATTCGTGTTTTCAGGAACTGTAAACAAGGTAGAGTCTACCGGCTTGAAAACTATTCTCCTGGTGGATACAGCCAGCCAGGGTCAAAGCGAACAGCTGGTACATGTAGAGTATTGGGGAACAATCAGCGCAAGCCCGGGCCAGAAAGTCCGCATCTTTGGAAACCGCTGGGGAAACAAGGGTGATTATCCCTTTGTAATTGCTTCTTATGTATATAAATAATTCGTTTAAAAAAATTTAACCCGGATAACTCGATTGAGTTGTCCGGGTTTAGATTTATTCCTTACACAGCCAATCCAGGCCTAAATCATACATGGTTGCTTCAAGCGGCCTGCCCTGTTCATCCCAGCCCATCATCTGATAGTAAAATCTTATCATCTCGTGGAACTTTTCCTTATCCAGTTTAGTACCCTTCAGCCTGCCGGCATCTATTTCCTGCTCAAAGAATCTGTCAGGCAGAGTATCCTGTCCGGCTGTTATTCCTTCCCTCAGATTATACCATCTGAACAACTGATTTCTCATATTGCCCAGCCGCATTATCTCATAAGAGGATGTTTCAAAACCGGTGATATTATGATACAGCTCTGCCATTTCCGCCAGGCTGTAAACCCTTGTCGGCGCTGAAGCAAATATGCACATGCCCAGGCTGTCAACCGCCGACCATAAGTCATTCAAAGCCTTATACATACCTACTTTTTCTTTGCCCAAATAGTTCATGGGAATCCTGTCCAATATGCCCAAAGTACGGCAGTAATTCAGTGTATGGTCCCAGCCCACTTCGGTATCAAAATCCCAGTCATGTTCGCAGATCTCATATCTAGGCCCGGTTGCAGATACTGCAAAACCAAGTGCCAGGTTGGTCTGAGAGCGGGCTTCAAAAGGCGTCATTTCGTTCTTTTTCACTGTCATGCTGAATTTCTCCGCGCCTTTGCCGATTTGCTGCGCTGCCCTCCAGCTTCCTTCTGCAAGCAGATCTCCAAGACCTTCTCTTCTGGCTATCTTCTCTATGATTCCAACCAAGTCAACATCTTTTGAAAAACTCAGATTAAGCCCTTCGCTGTCAATCAGGCCGTTTTGCACACATTCCTGCGCAAAAGATATGGTAAAGCCAAGGGAATTAGGATCCATTCCATATTCATTGCATAAGACATTTGCCTTTATTATCTTTTCTACATCCGGATTACCCAGGTTAGGCCCGAAAGCACCCAGCGCTTCCTGATGCAGTCCTCCTGCCAGTTCATTATCCCCTTCGGTTGCATATCGCTTTATGCAATTATTAGGACAACCGGGACAAGGAGCCTCTCCCTCATAAAATGGGTCAAATTTTTCAGGTGTATATTCATCTGTATAGTTGCATACAGAGGTTTGATAATTGTTCACGCATAATGCAGCATCTATGCCATGGGTATGTATCCATACGCCAAATCCCGGCCGGTTATGCTGCCACATAGAAAGCACATTATTGCGCATCTTTTCTTCAAACCATTTGTTGGTTTCCTCTATCTTATCAGGGGCATATGTATCCGGCAGCCTTCCCCCTCTTAACACAACAGCTTTCAGATTTTTGGAACCCATTACTGCACCCATGCCAGCCCTTGATGCCTGATGGGTATTGTTGCAGATTACATTTGCAAACCGTACCAGGTTCTCTCCCGCTATCCCAATGATAGCAGTATCTGAACCGGGATATCTGGATTGAATTATCTTTTCGCACTCGCTTACATTCCTGCCCCACAGTTCCTCTGCCGGTTCTATTAAGTATTCGCCATTGTCTATAACCAAAATGGAGGGCTTCTCGCATGCACCTTTAATGATAATCCCATCATATCCTGTTTTCTTTAAGGCAACCGCAAAAGGCCCTTCACATATGGCCTCGCCTATGCCGCCAGTCTGCGGTGATTTGCCGCATATTACAAACCTGGCCAGCCCGGGTGCGTTAAATCCGCTCATAATGCCGGCAAAAAACATCAGGTAACTTCTTGGATCAAATGCATCCAAGCCCGCAGGGGTTTCCTTCAGCAAATATGTTACAGCCATGACAGAACTGCCCGTATATCTCCTATAGAAATTCTCGCCAGGCGTTTCTACTTTAAATGTTTGGCTGCCCAGATCCACATGCAGTATTTTCCCATGGTAACCATAACTCATTTATGATTCCTCCTTGGTTTAATAATCGAAAAATAAATGCGACCTTCAGAATTGACTGAGAATTGCGTTTCAATTATATTATAGTAAATGAAATGTGTCAAATTGGCTGTTCAGTAATAATTTGTTTATGCAACTCTATAAAAAACCCAGGCAAACTATAATGCCTGGGTTTCACTTTGATTCCTATTGCTTATTCGTATACATCCATGCCGCCAAGTTTGACTTTCAAAACAAATTCATTTTCATTTCTCCACAGTTTAATATCCACAACTTCGCCCACCTTGCTTTTTTCTATAAATGCTTTTAATTGTTGTGATGTTTCTACTTTCTGATCGTTATAACCTATAATCACGTCTCCAGGTTTTAATCCTGCTTCAGCAGCAGGACTGTCTTTTTCAATATCTGTAATCAGCACTCCTACAGGATAACCGTATTCCCTTGAAATAGCTTCGGTTACATCAAGAATATATACTCCCAGCCAGGGCTTTTGCGGATAAGTTACCTTGCCGGTTTTAATTATTTCTTCAGCAATGGGCTTGAAAATGTTTGAAGGTATAGCAAAGCCCAAACCCTCCACCAGTTCACCTCCAAACTTAATTGTATTCATGCCGATAACTTCACCGTTCATGTTAACCAAAGCACCGCCGCTGTTACCCTGGTTGATTGCTGCATCTGTCTGTATCAGTTCCATGGTTCTTCCATCGTTCAGCTGCAATTCCCGGCTGGCAGCACTTACCACGCCGAAGCTTATCGTACCGGCCAGCTCATGCCCCAGAGGATTGCCTATAGCAATGACAAAATCGCCCTTGCGAACCTTATCGGAATCTCCAATCTTGGCCACGGTCAAATCATCATGTTCTATCTTTAATACGGCAATGTCACTCTGAGGATCCGAACCTACCAGTTCTGCTTCAACCGTTTTCCCATCGGACAGGATAACAAACAACTCTTTAGCACCGTCAATTACATGGTGGTTGGTAAGAATATGCCCTTCCTTGCTTATAATGATTCCCGAGCCGGTTCCTTCAATATTTTTCTTTACCATGGAAAAGAAGAAATCCTGTACCAAAACTTCTCTTCTGTTGGTAATGCCCACTACTGCTTTATCAACTTTTTCAGCAATATCTGCCACGGGGTTATCCCGGTCAATGTAGAGATCTTCATTGCTGCCAATAATGCTGCCCGAATCATCTGCTTCCGGCTGTCCGCCGGCAATGCTTCCGTTACCCTGGCTGCCCGGCTGATTATCTGCCAGGCTCCTGCCTGTCAAGTATGGTAATACGGTGTACATAGCCAAGGCGCCTATTAAAGTAAATATGATCGCCACTAGTATATAATTTCTTATTCTGCTCTTCCTTTGATATCTTTCCTCATCAAATTCATAGAATTCCCTCATTACATTTACACCTCCATAGATAGAGCCATACTGCTTTGCTTAATTCAATTCTACAATGGTTTTTTGAATAAAATATGAACTGGGTGTAAATATTATTTTTTCTTTACTGATTTGAGGGAAAAGATAAAAGCGGAACCTTTGCCTTCTTCACTGTTAAGCCATATGTTCTGGCCATGGCCTTCTATGATTTTCTTTACAATGGACAGCCCAAGACCGGTGCCGCCTTTTTCTCTGCTTCTGGACTTATCTATCTGATAAAAAGGCTCCCAGATATGGGCCATCTCTTCTTCCGGTATTCCTGGTCCCTGGTCTGCAATCTTAACATACACGGTATCTTTATGCTGCCAGGTTTTCAATGTTATCAGACCGCCTTCCCGGTTGAATTTGATAGCATTATCCAGCAGATTGATTATTACCTGTTTTATACGGTCAGGATCTCCTTCTGCCAACAGAACCTCCTGATCAAACTCCACCTGGACATCCATGCCCTTCTCATTAATCCGTTCTTCGCAGGCAATCAGTACTCTGCGGATAGTTTCGTTTATATCCAATGTTTTTATATCCATGGAAAACTGCCCTGTTTGAATTTGAGACAGGTCCAGAAGATCGTTGATCAGACGGTTCATCCTGTCCGTTTCCTCCAAAGCAACAGCCAGGTATTTATCCTGTTCTTCCCTGCTGATGGTATGATCCAATACGCCCTGTATATAGCCCCGCATCGAGGTTAGAGGAGATTTCAGCTCATGGGACACATTTGCTACAAAACTTCTTCTCATTAATTCCAGCTTTTCCAATGAATCCGCCATGGCATTGAAGCTCATGGCCAATTGCCCAATTTCATCCTTTGTTTTTACCTTTACACGCCTTTTGAAATTACCCCTGGCAATTTCCCTGGAAACGATGTTGATTTCAATAAGAGGATTGGTGATCAAGCGGGTGATAAAATAGGATATTATTATGGAGAGAACAGAAGATATAATTGCCGAACGCCAAAAGCTGATGTAAGTATCCCTCAGGGTACGGTTAATGCCTTTTATGGGAGAATGGAGGAAAATTGTCCCCCCTATCTTATCATTGATTTTAAGGGGCATCCCCACAGTCAGCACAGGTGTAGGAAAGCTTTCGCCAAACCTGCCTACCCGCGTGATGGTATTGCCCTGCAGCACCTGCACAAATTCATCCACCGTGAGTTTTTGATTCTCCCATTCTACCGAATCCAGCTGGGACGAATTATGGCTGCTCCAAATATTCCCCCTGGCGTCTGTTACCCAGATAGTCACTCCTAGAAAACGGTCAATTACCTGGTATTGATAGTGCAGGGTTCGGCTGTCTATAAGGTCTGACAAATAGTATTCGATGTACTGGGATATGGCTTTGCCTTCCCGTATTAATTCCTCCGTACGGGTTTCCATTAAATAATTCTGAAAAAATGAATACAGCAGGACACCCAAAATAGCAAGAGCAGACAGAATAATTACAAGGTATGATGCCATCTGCCTGACAAACAGTGATCGGAACATCTACTTCACCTCAAATTTGTAACCTACACCCCACACGGTTTTTATCTGCCAGTTGTTGTTTTCGTTGTCCAGTTTTTCACGAATGCGCTTTATATGCACATCCACTGTTCTTGAATCACCGTAAAAGTCAAATCCCCAGACATGTTCCAGCAGCTGTTCGCGGGTAAAGACCTTGTTGGGGTGAGAAGCCAGGAAATACAAGAGTTCCAGTTCTTTAGGCGGAAATTCCAGTTCCTTGCCGCGCAAAGTAACCGTATAATTCGTCAGGTTCACCGTAAGCCCCGGAAAAGACACTTCTTTGCCCAAGTCCCGGGCCGGCCTGTTTCTCCTAAGCACGGCCTTGACCCTGGCTACCAGCTCTTTTGGATCGAAAGGTTTTACTATGTAGTCATCAGCACCCAGTTCCAAACCCAGTACCTTGTCAAAGGTTTCCCCCTTGGCGGTAAGCATGATTATGGGCACATCGCTTATCTTTCGGATTTCACGGCATATCTCCCAACCGTCAATGCCAGGCAGCATCAGATCCAGTACAACCAAATCCGGCGGATTCTGATGAAAGGCTTCTAAAGCTTGCTGGCCGTCTTGAAAGGGTTCCACCCGGAACCCTTCCTTCTCCAAATACAATTTGACCAGCTGATTTATGTTAAAATCATCATCCACAACCATTATGCGGTAACTATACATCTTTTTCTCGCTCCCTCAGGATTAAAGCAGCTTTCGATACAAATCTTTCAGGGCAGGATAGAGGCTTTTGTAAACCTCATAGAATTTTTCATACACAGGTATGTTTTCTTTTATGGGATCCTGAACTGAAACCACCTGTATAGCCCTGTCACAGGCTTCTTTCACATCCTTATATATGCCTGCTCCTACACCCGCCAATAAAGCTGCACCCATGGCAGGACCTTCCTTGGAATTTATAACTGCAATAGGTGTCTGGAATATGTCGGCCTGCATCTGCCTCCATAGAGGACTTCTGCCGCCGCCCCCTGATGCTCTCACTTCCTGGACGGGCACCTGCATATCGCGGATAATCTCCAGACAATCCCGCAAGCTGTAAGCTACACCTTCCATGACAGCACGAATCATGTCACATCTGTCATGTTTTGCTGTCAAACCAAAGAACACTCCTCTTGCATAGGGATCCAGATGAGGCGCCCTTTCACCCATCAGATAGGGCAGATAGATCAGACCATTACAGCCCGGCTCTGCTTTTTCTGCCTGTTTATCCATTAATACATAAGGATCTATTCCCATAAAAACAGCCAGTTCTTTTTCCATCCCGCCAAAATTGTTTCTCAACCACTGCAAAGAAAGCCCGGCTCCCTGGGTTACCCCCATAACATGCCAGGTGTTCGGGATGGCATGGCAGAATGTCTGGGTTCTTCCCAAGGGATCCATCTTCACCTCATCCATGGAGGCGAATACTACACCGGATGTGCCGATAGTGGAGGATATTACTCCAGGCTGTATGATACCATTGCCCACAGCACCTGCTGCCTGGTCACCGCCGCCCCCTGCTACAGGAGTGCCTTCCTTAAGCCCTGTAAGCCGAGCGGCTTCTGCTGAAACGGTGCCGCTGATCTCATGGGATTCATAAACCTCAGGCATCCAATCCATGGAAAAACCCAGCCTGTCCAGTAGCTCTTCGCTCCACCTGCGGTTAGGAACATCGAGAAACTGGGTGCCGCTGGCATCTGATACTTCAGTAGCAAATACACCGGTAAGCTTGTAGCGTATATAGTCCTTAGGCAGCAAAATTTTGTCAATTTGCTTAAATATATCAGGCTGATGATTCTTAACCCACATTACTTTGGATGCAGTAAACCCGGTAAGGGCTGGGTTTGCCGTTATTTCAAACAATCTTTCCCTGCCGACCAGTTCTGTAATCTGGTCGCATTCGGCCTGGGTTCTCTGATCACACCAAATAATGGATGAACGGAGCACATTGCCTGACTCATCGAGCAGGACCATGCCGTGCATCTGGCCGGTCAATCCCACGCCTTTTATATCCGACGGATTGACTCCGCTGGTTTTGATTACACGGGCAATAGTATCCACAACTGCATTCCACCAGTCATGGGGATCCTGCTCAGCCCAGCCGATGTGAGGCTGATGCAATGGGTATTCCGATGTCGCGCTGGTTATGGTATTACCCGCATCATCGAAAAGAACAGTTTTTGTACCGGAAGTGCCTACATCGATTCCCAGTAAATAGTTCATTAAATGTCCCCCCTGTTTATATTAAGTTTATAATTAACTTTATTTGATCTGCACTACCGTTACGCCGGCTTCACCTTCCCCATATTTTCCCAGACGAAATGAGGCTACATGAGGGTGCTGGCGCAGCAATTGGTGAATGGAGTTTCTTAAAACACCGGTGCCTTTTCCATGTATTATTGTAACTTCTTTCAAACCCGCCAGGAAAGCGTTGTCCAGATACAGATCGGTTTCCATGACAGCTTCTTCGGCAGTCTGCCCTCTTAAATCAAGTTCCGTGGAAACAGCCAGGATTCTGGGCTCAATACTTCTGCGGGATATGGGTTGACCTGCAGTTTCTTCCTCAGCCTGCCTCAAATCGGACAGTTTTACGCTGACCTTCATAATACCCACCTGGACCATAACATTTCCATCCTGGTCGGGCATGCTTAAAACCTGACCCTTTTGATCCAAGGTGGCAACATAAACTGTCTGGCCCAGTTGGACCATTTCCGGCACTTTCCTTTGGGTATGCGCAGGTTTTCTCTGCTCCCTTTCTCCCAGTCTGTTCAAAGCAGTTCTTAGTTTTCTCCGGGTTTCTTCAATTGCCCGGCTCCGTTCTTTTTCCTTAGTTTCACGGGCCAGCTGATTAAGTTCCTTAATAATCCGGTCAGCTTCCGCTTTAGCATCCAATACAATCCTTCGGGCCTCTTCCCTGGCTTTGGCCAAATGCCTTGCTTTCTGTTCTTCCAACTGTAACAGCTTTTTCTCGTACTCTACCCTTAATTCTTCGGCTTCCGCCAGTTCCACCTTTGTTTTGGTCCGTTCCTGCTCTGCAGCAATCCGGTTTCTTTCAATATCACCCATTATGTCTTCAAATCTGATATTTTCCTGGCTCAGATATTTCGCTGCGCCTTTAATCAATTCTTCACTCAGACCCAGACGCTTGGAAATTTCAAAAGCATTGCTCCTGCCAGGAACGCCAATCAGCAAGCGATATGTGGGACGGAGGGTTTCAACATCAAATTCCACTGAAGCGTTTTCTATTCCGTCTCTGCTGATAGCATATAATTTCAGTTCACTGTAATGAGTAGTTGCCATGGTGGATATTTTGGCAGAATAAAGATGATCCAGTATGGACATGGCCAAGGCAGCACCTTCTGCCGGGTCAGTGCCTGCACCCAGTTCATCCAGGAGAACCAGATCGCCCTCACCTGCCCTGTGCAATATCCTTACAATATTGGTCATATGAGATGAGAAAGTACTCAGACTCTGTTCAATGCTTTGCTCGTCTCCTATATCGGCATAAACATTTTGAAAGATCCCCATTTCCGTGCCGTAATCGGCAGGCAGATGCAGGCCTGACTGGTGCATAAGCACAAAAAGACCTGCTGTTTTCAGGGTAACCGTCTTTCCTCCTGTATTAGGCCCGGTAATAATCAGAGAGGTAAAGTTACGCCCTAATTCCAAGGAGATAGGAACCACCTGCTCCGGGTCAATCAATGGATGACGGCCGTTTCTAATTCTAAATGAAGGAGTATCAGCTATGCGGGGGCGCATGCCCCGGATGGATAAGCTGTAAGCCGCTTTGGCAAAAATAAAATCCAGGCGTACCAGAATTGTATAAGCTGACAGGATTTCATCTCCAACATTGCCTGTTAGTTCAGTCAGTTCTGCCAGTATGCGTTCAATCTCTTCTTCCTCTTTCAACTCAAGCTGCTTTATCTCATTGTTGGCTTCTACCACTGACATGGGTTCAATGAAAAGGGTTGCACCTGTGGAAGACTGATCATGTACAATCCCAGGCACCTGGGAACGGTATTCCTGTTTTACGGGCAGAACATATCTGCCATTACGGATAGTTATTATGGGCTCCTGCAAATACTTCTGCATTTGAGGCGAATGCAGGTACCCGTTGAGCCTTTCACGAATTTTGTCATTGGCCCGTCTTATACGCTTCCGGATGCTCGCCAGTTCAGGGCTGGCATTATCGTATAGAGAATCTTCCGTCTCAATGCAATCTTGTATTCGCTCAAGCAGAGCACGCTGGGGTTTCAAATTATCTATCATGGAAGGTATTAATTCAAGCTCTTCTTTATCCTTATGCTCTTCCATGCCCCTTTTGACCGAGCTAACCAGGGATAAAACCCGGACAACTTCCAACAATTCCTTAGGGCTTAGAACCGATCCGATTTTAGCCTTCCTGACTGCGTGCTGAATATCCGGAAATGGGGCAATAAGATTACTGCCCTCTGCAGCAAGAATGGATTCTGCTTCCGAAGTCTCCTGCTGCCACTCCATTATCTGAATCTTATCCGAACTGGGTTTTAACTGGAGCGCCAGCTGCCTGCCCGAATCTGACTGGGCATATCCGGCCAGCTTCTCTATGATTTTATTATATTCCAAAACCTTAAGTGTTCTGTCGTCCATGTTCACTCCTCATTGTTAAGACACTAATTTTATTCTACACCTCGATAGAAATGTCCTTTTGTAAATCCATTTTGCTTAAATCTGTTTGCAAAATCCGCCAGGTGCCGGGGCAATTCTGTGCCTGGATAGTCCAAGGCATAACGATAAATCTGAATAACCTGCCTGCATTCTTCATATGGCAGCCCTTCCAGTATTAATCCCCATGAAAATGCAGACAGTTCATGAAAAGGATACATATTATCTGCCAGAAAGATGGGCTGACTGTTCAAAAGCTCGCTGTAACAACGGGAAATCCGTTTTTTGCGTATCGAAAACGAATAACCTTTCCGATCGGTCAATGTATAAGTGCCCATGAACCTGCATTTGTTACAGTCTGTATTTGCGTTATAATGGGGACAATATTCCAGTGTCATCAGCACAAGACGGCCGAAAACCAAGATCTCACACGGCAGTAAAGTACGACTCATTATATCACGTATTTCAGTCATTGTTAATTCAGGTGACAAGCTAACCCCTTTTAGCCCCAACTCGGCAAGCTGGGCAAGGCTAAGCGAATTTGCAACGTTTAATGTATGGCTTCCATAGCAGGCATCTATCCCTTTTTCTTTAAGCAGCATAAGCTGCCCCAGGTTTCCAATCTGATAATCATCAAAAAGTGTCCATAACTCATCAGGCAGGTTTCGAAGCAAATCCATATCAGCCTTTCGGGTTATAGCAGGCAGCACCAGCCTGACAGAAATACCTGTATCTTTTATATTGTTTACCTGACGTCTCAGCTGCTCCCATTTAAAGGAAAACGAAGAGGGCGTAAAGGATACTGTATCCAGCCCTGTAAAAACCTCAGGATCAAAACTCAGATGATCTATATATCCGTTTAACATGGGTTTTCTGCTGGTTATCAGCTTATCTACGGCTGCAGTATCCTGCAAAGACTTGTTCCGGTATGAATGGTTCATTCGATTTTCCGCACTTTTTAAAGCCCTGTCATCAAAATATGCAGTTCTTTTTATAATCAAATCCTTTATAGCATCTTTACGCAGCTGATTCAGAACCGAAACCGGAACAAATACCTTTCCGTCCAGCTGCAATTTCAGGTAGGTCAATTTGAATGGGGTATCTCCCAGACGATCCAGATGTATTCTTATGATATTTTCATCCAGGGGCGCATTTAAAGCCCTCTGAACCTGATAATCACATGATGCCTTTCCTTCCAGGCCTATATCATCACGCACTGTCAATACGGGTTTTTCCCCAAATCGAATAACCGCACAGGCTGTTATCGGGATTTTACGGCTGTAATTGTTCTTATACGAGATTTCAGCTTCTTTCAGCTGGGCAGCTTTTGAAGTTCGGTAAACAAGGCATCCCGGTTCCGGGCGGACTGAGGATGAAATAGCAGCTGTCTGCCCTTTTACAGCCCGATTTGTGTGCCTGCCGTTAATTAATATGTTGTTTACTATCTGGCCTTTATTTCCATTTTTTTGTGTCCAGAATTCGATTCCATCGCCGGCTTCCAAATCGTCTTCCAGAGAAATCCACACCAAGCCTTTATCCAGCTTTTGCACCCTGCCCAAGAAAACTCCCCAGTTATTGGGTTTTTCTTTGGAATAGAGAGTTTTATGATCAGTCCCATAGTAATAGCCCTTGGTAAAGCCGCCGCGGTTGAATATCTGCTCCAGCTCCTGTGCTGCTGCTTTTTCCGGTTTATATTCCCCGGTTTCCAGAATGCTGTCCAAGGCTTTGCGATACTCCCTGGTTACCACAGCAACATATTCAGGTCGTTTCATTCTTCCCTCTATCTTAAAGCTGCTGACTCCAGCCGCCAGGATTTCCTGCAGGAAATCCTGGGCAGACAGATCTCTCATGCTAAGATGATATGCTTTTTGATTTTTGGGATCTTGTCCTTTGTTCAATGTGTAGGCAAGGCGGCAGGGCTGAGCGCACATGCCCCGGTTACCGCTGCGCCCTCCCAGCATGCTGCTCATAAGACACTGTCCTGAATAGGAAACGCATAAAGCTCCGTGAACAAAGCTTTCCAGCTCAAGGCTGGTATTTTCAGATATATATTTTATTTCCTCCAAGGTTAGCTCCCTCGACAGAATGACCCGGTCAAAGCCCATATCCTCCAGAATCTTCACGCCTTCCAGCTGATGAATGGTCATTTGTGTGCTTGCATGCAGGGAAAGCTTGGGAAAATACTGCCTTACCAGTCGGGCTGCACCCAAATCCTGTACAATAACGCCATCTACCCTGAATTCTTCCAATTGTTTTAGAAAGGCTTTCAGCTCTTCCAGTTCTTTTTCCTTAATCAATATGTTGACTGCAACATAAATGCGAACACCATACAGGTGTGCATATTCGACAGCTTTCCTCAAATTATCATTATTGAAGTTATCTGCCAACCTACGGGCATTGAATCTTGTACTGCCCAGATAAACTGCATCTGCTCCGTTTTGCACTGCGGCTGCCAGGGCTTCCCAGCTTCCTGCAGGAGCCAGCAGTTCTGGCAACTTATCCTGCAATATCACCACTTCCTTCATGTCTATTATACTATTTGAAGAAAAAAAAGAAACGGTTATAAAACAAAAAGTGCCGGGCATCAACCCAGCACTTCAATCCTCGTATAAAACAACAGCTTATTATCTTTTTCCCTTCCTGGAAACATCGTAAATGGCAGGTGGTTTGGGATTCTGTTCAATTGCAGACACAGCGGTCTCTACCTTCATACTCTCCATGGTTTCCTCCAGTTCCTTGATCCTCTCCTGAAGGATTTCCATTTCTTTTCTCAGTTTTAAAGACTCATCAGCCAGATTTATTGCAGTCAGCACCGCAGCCATGGCAGTACTCAGTCCGGGCTGTCTGTTGATGACTTCTTCCATAATGCGATTGACATGTATAGCCACCTTGTGTATATATTCTTCCGATTCATTTCCCCGGATTGCATATTCCCTCCCGGCTATCCGGACAATGGTTTTAACCTTTTCAGCCATCCATGAACAACCCCTATATTTATTTTATGATACTATTATACAATACTTTCCATTTTTATACAATAGAACTTGTCGAAATTGTCTAAAAAAATCATCTAAGTTTGGCACCCAATTTTTCTTCCAATGTTTTTATTATTCTTTCGTGAGCCTCGTTTACCTCTTCATCTTTCAAAGTACGGTCAGGCGCTCTGTATGATAAAGCATAGGCCATGCTCTTATGTCCTTCCGGAATCTGGCTGCCTTCATATATATCGAACAGATTAACTTCTTCAAGAATTTTTCCTCCGGCTTTCCTAATCAGCTCAACAATTTGAGCAGCCTGGACCTTCTTATCCACAATAAAGGCCAGATCCCTTGTAACAGCGGGGTAGCGGGGCAAAGGTTTATACTGCCAGTCGGTGTCTGCCTCCTCCAATAAAGCTTCCAAATTTAATTCTCCCAGTATAGTTCCTGTATCTGTCTCATATCTTTCTGCAGTTTTCGGATGTATCTGGCCAAAAATACCTATGGTTTTTTCGTCCAGAAGCACTTCCGCTGTTCTGCCGGGATGCATGGCTGTATGCCTGGCAGGTTTGAAGGCAATTCTGTTCTCAAGTCCCAATAATGAAGCCAGTGCTTCAATTTTTCCTTTCAAAGAATAGAAATCAGCTTCTTCACCATATTCGCCCATTGCCAAGGTAAGAAGCTCATTGGGAAGTTCGGTTAAGGGCAATGCTTTGGGAATAAATACTGGATTAATTTCAAAAATACTGCACTTTTTAATCTGGCGGTTGTAATTGTGAGATAAAACTTCCAATATTGAAGCCAGCATAGTTGTGCGCATAATACTCTGATCCTCTCCTAGAGGATTGGAGATCCTGACTGCCTGAGGATACTCAGATGGATCTGTCATGCCCAGATTTTTGTAGACACTGGGGCTTGTAAAGGAGTAGGTAACAGCTTCATACATTCCCATGCCAGTCAGGGCAGTCTTAATCCTGCGAACAAGCTTCTGCTTTTGGGTTCTGCTTCCTTTGGCAGCTGAGCCCTCCATCAAAGTAAGCGGGATACGGTCATAGCCGTATATTCGGGCTACCTCTTCTGCCAGGTCAGCCATCCCTTCAATATCATTTCTATAAGTGGGAATTATCACGGTCATATATTCTCCGTCTACTGTAATTCCCATGCCCAGACTGGTAAGAATCTCCGAGATCTTTTCTGCCGGTAGATCCAGGCCGAGTAATTGATTAATTCTGTTCCATTTTACCGTCAGCTTTCTTTTTTCAATAGAAGCCCCCAGCACATCAATCCGGCCTTCAACCACTGTGCCTGCGCCCAGCTCCTGAACCAATTGAACTGCACGTTCCATTGCGATTAAGGTCATATTTATATCCAGGCCTTTTTCAAACCTGCTGGAAGATTCACTGCGCAAGCCTAATTTTTTGGATGTAGAACGCACGCTGGCACCGTCAAACAGGGCACTCTCAAATACTATTTGCCTGGTACCTTCGGTAATCTCTGAATTGGCGCCGCCCATTACGCCCGCCAGGGCTATGGGTTTATTGGCATCTGCTATAACCAGCATGTCAGGCGTAAGCTCCCTCATCTTATCGTCCAGTGTAACCAATGTTTCTCCGGGCAGTGCATTCCGCACTATGATTTTTCTGCCTTCCACCTTATCAAGGTCAAAGGCATGCATGGGCTGGCCAAGCTCCAGCATAACATAGTTGGTAATATCCACAATATTATTAATGGGACGTACTCCGGCCGCAGCCAGCCTTCGGCGCATCCATTGAGGAGACGGCTGTATTCTAATATCTTTAACCACCCTTGCCAGGTACCTGGGACAAAGCTCTGCATTCTCCACTTCAACCTGCAGCTCATCTCCTATTTGGCCAGTACCCGGCTTAACGATAATCTCCGGCATTTTCCATGTCTTGCCGGTCGCCACTGCAATCTCTCTGGCCATGCCTACTACGCTTAAACAATCGGGGCGGTTGGAAGTGATCTCAAAGTCTATTACATCTCCGCCCAGATCAAGGGCTTCCTTAATGTCCATGCCAAGGGGATATTCTTCCTGCAGAATCAGTATGCCATCTGCTTCTGCACCGGGGTAATCGCTGTCCTTTAATTCCAGCTCTTCTCCTGAACACATCATTCCCTGAGATTCCACTCCCCGCAGTTTTCCACGCTTTATGGTAATGCCTCCGGGAAGTTTGGCACCATGCAAAGCCACGGGAACCAGCTGGCCGGATGCAACATTGTCTGCACCTGTTACCACCTGGATAACTTCTTTACCCACATCCACCTTGCATACCAGCAGTCTGTCCGCATTGGGATGGGATTCCACTGAAAGAATTTTTCCGACAACTACATTGGAGATCTCTTCCCGCAGGCTGATAATCTCTTCCGCATTTGAACCGGTCATAGTCAGCATTTCAGCAAGCTCTTCGGTGCTGACATCAATTTCTACGTAATCTTTAACCCAATTTATCGGCAATAGCATATTATTTCCCTCCTAGAACTGTTTAAGGAATCGGATATCATTTTCGAATAATAAACGTATATCATCAATTCCATATTTCAAGTTTGTTATCCGATCAAGGCCCATGCCGAAAGCAAAACCGCTGTATTCTTCCGGATTAATGCCGCAGTATTCCAATACTTTTGGATGAACCATTCCTGCACCCAGTATCTCGATCCAGCCAGTGTAGGAACATATCCGGCATCCTTCACCATGGCAAATGGAGCAGGACACATCTACTTCGGCACTGGGTTCAGTGAAGGGGAAATGATGGGGCCTGAACCGGGTCTGGGTTTGCGGTCCGAATACCTGCTTGGCAAATACGTCCAGAACTCCTTTTAAATCACCCATGGTTATATTCCTATCCACCACCAGGCCTTCAATCTGGTGAAAAATGGGAGAATGTGTGGCATCCACTGCATCGGACCGGTATACTCTTCCGGGGCAGATGATCTTTATCGGAGGTTTTTGTTTCAACATGGTACGTATTTGAACCGGAGAAGTATGTGTCCGAAGCAAGATATTGTCATTTATATAAAAGGTGTCCTGAGTATCCCTGGCAGGATGATTCTTAGGAATGTTCAGATATTCAAAATTGTATTTATCCCATTCCACTTCCGGCCCTTCGGCCACATCGAAACCCATTCCCAGGAAGATATCTTCCAGTTCATACAATACCTGGGTTAAAGGATGCAGCTTACCCATAGCAGGTTTTTTGCCGGGTACAGTAACATCTATGGTTTCTTCTTCCAGCCGCTTTGCCAGGGCAGCCTCTTCCAATTCAGTTCTTTTTGCGTTCAATGCATTTTCCAAAGTAGTGCGGATTTCATTGGCCAACTGACCGACTACCGGTCTTTCCTCCTTGGGAAGCCTGCCCATCTCACGAAGAACCAGGGTCAATTCACCTTTTTTTCCGAGAACCTTAACTCGAAACTCTTCCAACTGCTCAAGGCTGTTTAAGCCTTTTAGAACTTCCATGGCTTCTGTTTTTATTTGCTCCAATCTTTCTTTCACTGTTTAATACATCTCCTTTCGCCACCATAAGCATCTGTCACCTGCAAACCATTCATATGAAAAGCCCCCACCCCAGCAGATATGGGACGGAGGCTTATAACCACGTGGTACCACCCAATTTCATTTCATTAAAATGAAACCTTGTTTATAATAACGGTAAAAACCCGGCAGAACCTACTCATATTTCAGAACTGCGGCTCAGGAGCGAACCTTCGATTCAGGATTAAGGGGAATGCTCGCAGCCTATGGCATTCCTTCTCTGGCATAACCCTATTTGAATCTACTCTTCTCCGTCTCAGCCTTTATCAATATGTAAGCCTCTAATAAAGCTTTTTTACATATGATTATAGCACAGGCAGGAAAGCTGTCAAGGTTTTAACTATCCATTTTTCTCCTCTTACGGAAGAATTCATATATCAAAATGCCGCCGGCTACCGCAGCATTCAAAGACTCTGCCCCGCCAACCATAGGTATTTTAACAAGGCTCTGAGCTTTTTTCCTTACTTCCGGACTGACGCCATGGGATTCGCTTCCAATCACCAAAGCCAATTTATTGGTTTCTTCGGCATATGTAAACACATCCATGCCATCCAGGCCACTGACAACTATGTGATATCCCGCTTGAATCAAAGCTGTAAGAATTTCTTCCTTGTTTACTGCCTTCAGAACAGGAACCCGCAGTATGGAACCCATAGTTGCCCGAATTGCTTTGGGGTTGTAAGGGTCTACACAGTCATTTATCAATATGACTCCATCGCCGCCTGCTGCATCCATGGTCCGAATCATGGTGCCCAAATTGCCGGGATCTTTTATGCCGTCCATTATCAGCAAAAAGCCTGATCTGCTGTCCAATATCTTATTTAACTCATATTCCTTTTGGCGGATTACAGCCAGCACACCCTGAGGCGACTGGGTGTCCGATAATTGACCGAAAAGCTTATCTTTGAGCCTTATGCAGCGAACACCTTTGTTCATGGCCTTTTCTTCCAATAAAGGATGAAAATAAGCTTCGGAAAAGAGCATCATATCAATTGCACAATCGGATTCCAGGGCTTCCAAAACTGTTTTTTCGCCTTCAAGTATAAATTGCTTGTATTCTTCCCTGTATTTTTTCTTATGAAGCTTTTTTACATGTTTGAGTGTATTGTTGGAAGGACTGCTGATTACCTCTATCATATAATCTCTCCTGAAATATCCCTGTATTTCTAATTCTTATCATAATGCCAAAACGACATAGCTGCGGCTCCAGCTATGTCGTTTTGAAGATTTTTTATGGTCACTTCATTATTTTTCGTCAACTTGGGTAGACAGGAACACGGGCAGACCCATCTGTTCAATCTGATCCTGCAGTTCTTCTATTTCGTCCACATGCTCATCTTCATCGTTCAGGATATTCTGTAAAAAGTCACGGGTAGCATGATCTTTCAGCTCTGCTGCCAGTGCAATGGCTTCGTTATAAGCCTTGACTGCACCCATTTCAGCTTCCAGATCATACTGCAGCTGCTTGGCAACATCGCTTCCAATGTGGATTTTGTTGAGCTTGTCTACTCTGGGTATTCCTTCCAGGAAAAGTATTCTTTCAATCAGCTTCTCAGCATGTCTCATTTCAGTGATAGCCCGCTTTTCAAAATGCTCATGCAGTTTTTCATACCCCCAGTCTGAGCACATTTCTGCATGAACGATATATTGGTTGATAGCGGTCAGCTCATCGGCAAGCAAATCATTTAAAGCATCAATGATTTTGGGATCCCCTTTCATAGTATATACTGCTCCTTTCCACTTATGTATTGTCTATAGTTTAACATCATTCTAGCGGAATTTCAAGAAATTGGACATATATTATTGATATATGCCAAAAACTATAAAAGCCTGCAAAGCAGGCTTTATGCATTATGCATTCAGTTTTTCTTTAGCTATGTTTACCAGCTGTGCAAAGCCTTCAGCATCATTAACAGCCATGTCAGCCAGTATTTTTCTGTCTACCTGTATTTCGGCCTTTTTCAAACCATTAATGAATCTGCTGTAGCTCAAGCCGTTCTGGCGGGCCGCAGCATTGATTCTTGCAATCCATAGCTTTCTGAAATCCCTTTTTCTGAGTTTTCTGCCTGTATATGCATATGCCAGGGCATGCATGACAGCCTGGTTTGCAGGACGGAACTGTCTGCTGCTGGCACCATAATAACCCTTGGCAAGTTTCAATATCTTCTTATGTTTCTTCCTGGCATTGAGTGCATTCTTTACCCTTGCCATTTCCGATAACCTCCTCCTGTATTATTTATAGGGAATCAACTTCTTGATGTTTTTCTCCTCCTGTGCTGCTACATAGGCACCTTTGCGGAGATTTCTCTTTCTCTTTGCAGTCTTCTTGGTAAGAATATGGCTTTTATAGGCTCGTGCCCTTTTTACTTTACCGGATTTGCTCAAGCGAAAACGCTTGGCTGCTCCTCGGTGTGTTTTCATTTTAGGCATGATTGTTTCCTCCCTTCAGCTACTCTTTCGGTGCTAGAATCATTATCATATTTCTGCCTTCGAGCATTGGTTTGCGTTCTATAACCATGTCCGAAGTCAATAATTGCACGAATTTCTCCATGACCTGAAAGCCAATTTCACGATGAGCCATTTCCCTGCCGCGGAAACGTATCGTCACTTTCACTTTATCACCGGAGCGCAGAAACTTATCTGCATGTTTGGCTTTTACGCCCATATCATGCTCTTCAATAGATGCAGACAAGCGTACTTCCTTTACATCAATTACACGCTGTTTCTTGCGTGCCTCCTTTTCCTTTTTAGCAACCTCAAACCTATATTTCCCATAATCCATGATTTTACAAACAGGAGGGTTGCTTTTTGGGGCAATCAACACAAGGTCCAACTGCCTTTGATCGGCAAGTTCCTGAGCCTTTTCTATAGGCAGGATGCCTATCTGCTCTCCTCCGCTGTCAATGACTCTGACTTCCTTAGCTCTGATTTGTTCGTTAATGGAGAATTCCTTTTTGCTGATATTTGTTCACCTCCGGTATTTTTGACAGCCGTTTTGCCGGCTGGAATAATGCCCCACTCAATTGCAATACACATGTATATAAATGAAAAGAGTGGGTAAGATCTACCCACTCCATAATTTCAGCATAAGAATAAAATTCCATTTGCTTGACCTTCCTAGCCGCAGCTGGAAGGTGAGAAGTGGATAGCTTCTACTTTTACCGCAAATAGAATATCACACTATGTTTATACATGTCAACAGTTTTACAGGGCTTTTTCTTCAATTTCCTTTAAAAGCATGGCCTTGAACTCTTCCACCTTCATTGCTCCAATATCGCCTTCTTTTCTGGAGCGCACTGCCACCGTTCCGTTTTCCACTTCCTTATCGCCCACTATAAGCATGTAGGGAACCTTTTCCATCTGGGCTTCTCTGATCTTGTAGCCAATCTTTTCATTCCTCAGGTCGATCTCCGCCCTTATGCCGCTTTCCTTAAAATCTTCCAGCAAACTGGATATATATTCATTGGACCGGTCGGTAATAGATAAGAGCTTAACTTGGACCGGTGCCAGCCAGGCCGGAAAAGCTCCGGCAAAATGTTCGGTGAGAATAGCGATAAAACGCTCAATGCTGCCGAAAATTACCCGGTGGATTATTACCGGACGGTGTTTTTCTCCATCTGGACCAACATAGGTTAAATCAAACCGCTCGGGCATTTGGAAATCCAACTGTATGGTGCCGCATTGCCAGGTTCGGCCCAGGCAGTCTTCAAGATGAAAGTCAATTTTAGGTCCGTAGAATGCTCCGTCTCCTTCATTGATTTTATAGGGCATGCCCTTTTCGTCCAGTGCTTCCCGCAGAGCATTGGTTGCCCTGTCCCATTCTTCTTCGCTTCCCATATAATCCTCAGGCCTGGTGGACAACTCCACATGATACTTGAATCCGAAAAGATTGTAGAAATCATCCACCATATTTATAACGCCGATAATTTCATCCTTAATCTGCTCCGGCAGCATAAACAGATGGGCATCATCCTGGGTAAAACAGCGGACCCGCATCAATCCATGAAGGGTTCCTGACAATTCATGGCGGTGCACCAGCCCCAGCTCACATATTCTCAGGGGAAGGTCACGATAGCTGTGTATCTTGGTATTGTACAAAAGCATGCTGCCAGGACAGTTCATGGGTTTAATGGCATAATCCATTTCATCAATTTTAGTAAAATACATGTTGTCCTTATAGTGATCCCAATGTCCGGAACGGATCCACAGATCCTTATTCAATATAATAGGAGTTTTTATTTCTTGATATCCATTTTTTACATGTTCCTTGCGCCAGTAATCCTCCAGCAGATTACGCAGAACCATGCCTTTAGGATGAAAGAATGGAAATCCGGGCCCTTCCTCCTGAATGCTGAACAGGTCCAAATCCTTGCCCAGTTTTCTGTGATCGCGTTTCTTTGCTTCCTCCAGCCGGGTCAGATATTCTGTCAGCTGGCTCTTCTTCGGAAAGGACACTCCATATATGCGCTGGAGCATCTTGTTTTTCTCACTGCCCTTCCAGTATGCCCCGGCCACACTAAGCAGCTTTATTGCCTTGACCGGCCCGGTAGACATAATATGAGGTCCGGCACACAGATCTACAAAATCACCTTGCTGATAAAAGGAGATTACCTCATCCTCAGGCAGTTCGTTTATTAATTCAACCTTGTAGCTTTCCCCCTTCTCCTCCATAAGCTTAATGGCTTCATCACGGGGCAGCTCAAAATATTCAAGTTCCAGATTCTCCTTTACAATCCTGGCCATTTCCTTTTCTATGGCTTCCAGGTCCTCAGGGCTGAAAGGATTGTCCACATCAAAATCATAATAGAAGCCGTTGTCGATTGCCGGCCCTATGGCAAGCTTTGCTTCCGGAAAGAGCCTTTTTACCGCCTGAGCCAGGATGTGGGACGAGGTATGCCAAAAAGCCTTCTTTCCTCCTTCATCTTCAAAGGTTAATATATTTAAATCGGCATCTTCATAAATTTTAGTTCTTAAATCGGTTGTCCTGCCGTTCACTTCTCCGGCCATGGCAGCTCTTGCAAGGCCCGGGCTTATATCCTTGGCTATATCTAGCACGGACACGCCTTCCGGATATTCCTTTACGTTATTATCCTTAAGCCGTATTTTCATCAATTCCTCTCCTTTCAAACTTGATTTATTTTATATATATCAAAAAGCTCCCATCCCATAAAGGGACGAGAGCTCTGCTCGCGGTTCCACCCTTGTTGGCAATATAAGATTTAATTATATCGCCCAACTTATTTTGAATGATAACGGCATTCCGCCGAAATGCTCCAAGGCTGGTTTTCGACCAATCCTGCCAAGGAATGCTTCCAGCCTGAGACATTCCCTCTCTGATGACGGTGCTTTGGCCTACTCGTCCTTTTCATCGCATTTAACTGTAATTCTGCATTTTATTAGCAAATATTATAGGCACATTTCCAGATAAATGTCAAGAAAAATTTCTCATCAGAATAAGTAGAAGTCCCTGAACCAGGCCTATTAAACCGCCAAGAATACCGCCCAAGTATTCAATATATTTAAGCTCGCGGCTGGCTACCTCCAACGTCAGCTGTTCCACTTCCTCCAATTCCATGCTGTTAATGCGTTCTTCAACCATGCTGCTGATGTCGATTTTCTGTATAGCCTGTTCTATAAGATCATCCATGGAAGTGTCTACAAATTTGTTTACTTCATCGGTAACCACATCCCTTACCTTGGACAGTATTGCTTCTTTAATTCCCCTGGGTATAAAGGATGGAATCCGTTCCTCAATCGCAGACATAATGCTTGCTCTGATTGTTCTAATTAACTCAAGCCTGTTTTCTCCTTCAATAAGCCTGCTGATTATATCCTTCATGGAAAACAATTCCCGCTCAACTGTTTCCCCTATGGTAGAGGAAATTTCCTCCCGCCGCTTAGGAATCAGGCCTTGGATTTCCACTTTGGTAAACGGCAGTCTCCATGGACGGATAGGCCTGAACAGCATCTTTATGGCCAAAAAATTTGTAAACCAGCCGATCAGAGCCCCTACAGCAGTCATTACAGATAATTCAAACAAGTATTTTTCACCCCCGGTCTTGTCCGACCTGAATCAAATTTCATTTTAACCCATAACCGGGGAGAAAAAAAGAGTCAAATTTTGTCAGGCAGGAGACCTTCTTTGGACAGGCTTACCTTTCCGCTGAACACATTATTGATGGTGTTTAACAGCTCTTTATTCTTAATCCGCTCTGACTCATGAATTGTTATTTTTCTGGGCGCAATGGTTATAAGGGAACTGATCAGCAAGTCATCATGGCTGATTTCCTTATCACTGATCTCCCTTGCCAAATCCTCGAGCAGATCATTATTTATAATGCGCAGGCTGGAATCCAAAAGCACGTATCTATTATCCTCACCCACTACCACATGTATTTCATCAACCTTGGGCTCCTGAATTTCCACAAAATAGCGAAGCAGCCTGATAAACTCCCCATATTCCTTTTCAATCAGCAAATCGTCCACAGCCCGGTCTACGGCTTTTTCCAGCTCATACCTGAAATCCTTTAGGCGAAAACGAATAAAGCCGTTAAGATTCATTTCATCGCTGGTTTTCAGGTGATCCATTATTCTTTTCCAAACCCTTTCCCTCCATCTGTTCCTGATTGTTTCAGAACAGGCCGCCGGATTGCCGCCCCACATTATGGCCATGGCATCACGAAGGATCTTATTGCGCTCTTCTGCTCCAAAATAAAAATATTCATCCTGAATAATCTCCTCAACCAAGCGGGACTGCATGTCCTCTAAGATAAGCTCCGATATGATATCGGCTATATATCTATTCAGCTGCTCTCTTAACTGCTCTATTGTGCTGCTGTCATATTCCTTATCACTGATATAATTGAGAAAGAGCAGATTTCCTGCTTTTTTTTCTTCAATATCCAATCCATCCGGTTTCCTGCTTCTAATTTTGCGGAACAAAGCTTCCTTGATTCCTGTGTCCCGTTCTCCTACCCCGATGGAAAAAAGCTGCATTAAAACACTCCCTTTCCATCTTTTTCTGCTTCTCTTTTGGAAAAATTGATGCAACCTAATAATAATCAATTCTTCAATTCTGCTACATTATATGCATCGGTTTTTGGAAGTTTCCCTCGAGACTAGTATTCCCCACCATGATTTCAAAGTTATGATGTATTTAATGGATTAAGAGTTGCTCAATGCCATTGAATTTTATGAATCCTTATCCTCTGTTTTCTCTTCCTGTCGAACTTGACTCTTTTTTCCTGCAGCAACTCCTTTTTGATATTTTTTGATTTTTAGTTTTGTGAATTTATAAATGCCCAGTATAATGATGAAGATAATTCCAAACAGCAGCAGGTATGGAACAGCTGCAACCAGAAATAAAAGCAGACTTTCTGCCATTTTCATCACACTTTTGATTGAATTTCTAAAGCTTTGTGCAATTTTTTGCCAAAGATCAGCCGGTTTTTCCTCCAATTCGGTAATTTCCTCTACCTCAACCACATCCAGTTCCAAGGTAGAATAAGCAACCAAGTTGTCATATTTACGCAGTGTCCCGGTTAAATTTTCAATCTGGTATCGGACACTGGAAAGCTCCCGTTCAATCTCAATAATATCTGCAAGTTTCTCTGCCTTGGACAGCAGGGTAAGCAGGCGTTCCTCCTGCATGGTAAGGGATTTCAGCCTGGCTTCGGTATCAAAGTATTTTTCAGTTACGTCTTCTCCCCATGTTTCACTTATGGTTACATTGCCCATATCACCTATATCGGTCATAAACTGTTCAAATTTTTCGCTGGGAATACGGATTTTATAGCTGGCACGTCTCAATGGTTTATATCTGGCATCTTCCCTGGACCAGCCTTCAACATTTGATGAGGCAATAAAGCCGCCGGCTTGCTGGACTCTTCTGGTAATAGCAGAAGTGGTTTCCACGAAATCAACTGTTTCCACCGACATATAACCGGACTTAATGAGCTTTGAACCCATTTGCTCAGCTATTTCGGCTGTTGAAGCGGAATCTTCCGTGTCGGGCATAAAACCCTCTCCGCTTCCGGCTTCCGGATCACCCCCGAAATGTTCATCCTGGGACACTTCTGCAGGTACAGGAGCCGCTGCCCCTTCTTCCGGATGAGCAGTTTGCTCCTCAGAAGGCACTAGCCCAGCACAAGCAGAAAATAAAAGGGCAATAATTATAATGGATGCCATTGCCAATAAAAAGCGCTTTTTCATTTTATAATCCTCCAATCAAAAATATAAGGCGCTGATAAATGTTAGTCTGCAGGCGGCGCTATTTGCTATTGTAGAAGTATTGACGTTGACAGAATAAAATAGTTCCGTTTAAATGACTTATTAATCATTTTCTAAGAATAAAAACAAAAAGCTGCTGCAGATCGGCCTACCGACCGTGCAACAGCTTTCCTTCCACTAGAATTATCTATGACTTTGGATCCAAAACGTCCCTTAAAGCATCGCCAAACAAATTGAACCCAAGCACCACCAGCATTATCATTAATCCCGGGAAGAAAGATACCCACGGCGCCTGTCCAATCAAGCCTTTGCCGCTGTCCAGGATCACTCCCCAGCTAGGCAGGGGAGGCTGTGCGCCCAGTCCTAAAAAGCTTAATGATGCTTCTATAACTATTGCCTTGGGCAGTTCCAAGGTTGCCATTACGACCACCGGGGTCAGGGCATTGGGAAGAATGTGTTTAAATATAATCCTGGAATCGCTCATGCCCAGTATACGGGCTGCCTCAATAAATTCCCGCTGTCTCAGGGATAAGACCTCTCCCCTTACCACTCTGCAATAACCGGACCAGCTGGCCAGGGCAATGGCAATTATTACATTCTGCAGCCCCGGGCCCAGTGCTGCAATAAAAGCTATGGCAAGCAGGGTGGTTGGAAAAGACCAGGCTATATCAGTAATAGAAGTGATGATATAATCGACAACTCCGCCGTAATACCCCGCTAAGGCTCCCAGCACGGTGCCTATGACCAGTGAAACAGCCACCGCTATTAAAGATACTTTAAGGGAAATACGGGACCCGTATATTATCCGGGTTAGAATGTCTCTGCCGAATTCGTCAGTTCCAAAGGGGTGTTCCCAGCTCGGTGCCTGAAGCATGGCGTTGATATCCGGACTTTCATAGTCATATGATGTCAGCCACGGAGCAAATACCGCTGTCAATATGAATACCAGGATTATGGCAGCTCCGATTACTGCTCCCTTGTGTTTAAAAAGCTTCCTGATAAAATCCAGCAGGATACTGATATCCTTATCATGTTTCTTTTCCAAAACAGTATCACGTTCAAACCAAACCTTGTCTGCGTGTGCTTTTACATCTCTGCTTTGATATATTGACAATTCCATCACCTCTATTAACCAGAATCAGCCGTATCTTATCCGAGGATCCACAATGGCATAGAGTATATCTGCCAGAATATTTGCCAGTATTATTGACGAGGTCAGCACCAGCATTGAGCCCTGAACAACGGGAAAATCCCTGGATAATATTGCATCTACCATCAGTCTTCCTATTCCCGGAATACTAAAGATAATTTCCAAAGCCACAGATCCGCCCAATATCCAGCCCAATCTTAAACCCATCAGCGTGATAACCGGAATGAGGGCATTTTTCAATGCATGCCTGTAAACTACTGTTTTTTCCAAAAGCCCTTTACTTCTGGCTGTACGAACATAATCCTGCTTTAATACTTCCAGCATGCTGGACCGGACCATCCTTGCAGTAATGGCTGCATTGGTCAGTCCTATGGCAAAACCGGGCAGGACAAGCTGCTTAAAGCTTCCGTCTCCGGAGATGGGAAACCACCTTAGTTTATAGGCAAAGACGTATAGAAGCAGCATGCCCAGCCAAAAGGTAGGGACGGCTATCCCCAGCAGGGACCCTGTCATGCACAGGTAATCAACAGCGGTATTTTTTTTTACCGCCGCTGCAACCCCTGCGGGAATAGCTATTGCAAAGGTGATTGCAAAACCAAGCAGCCCTATTTGCAGGGTTACCGGAAGCCTTTCCTTAATCATTTCCAGTACAGGCCTGTCCTGTAATATAGAAATTCCTAAATCCCCTTCTGCAACGCTTTTCAAAAACCTTAAATACTGTACAACGAAGGGCTGATCCAATCCATATTTTTTTTGTATGCTTTTATATACTTCCTCGGTCACATTGGGCCCCGCTATGCGGGATACCGGATCCCCAGGCGCAAAGTAAAATATGGAGAAAACAACCAAAGTCATTAGAAGAAGTACGGGGATCATCAAAATCAATCGTTTTGCCACGTATTTAAGCATTTATATGCACTTCCTATTTCGCTTCTATATCGAAGCCGTCATTATATTGAAGCATCCAGGGATGGTATTTAAAGTTCTTAACTTCCTTGCGCACAGCGATCATTTGTACAGGAATGTATATGGGGGCCCATACAGCCTGATCAATCAGATAGCGCTGGACTTCCTTGTAGCCTTCTGCCCTCTCTTCCCAGGTAGGCTGGCGTGCAGCACTCTTGATAAGCTCATCGGTTTTTTCATCAACCCATCTTGAATGATTGGGATAGGGGAATCGTTCAGATAGCAGGAACCAGTCAATAATATCGGCATTGGACCAGCTGTATTCCCTGATAAAAAGTTCCTGCTTGCCTTCTTTCAACATATCTGTATAACTTGCAGAATCATACAATTGAATATTTGTATTAATGCCAACTTCTTTAAGCTGGTTTTGTATAATTTCAGCCAGTTTACTGCTCTTGGATGAGTTATCAGCAGATAAGGTCAACTCCAGTCCATCCGCATAACCTGCTTCAGCCAGCAGCTGCTTTGCCTTATCCGGATCATATTCATAAGCCAGTTCCTGGCTCTCTTCTAGATACTCGTCTTTCAATGCAGGAGGCAGATAACCGTATGCCGGCTCTCCCATGCCTTTGAATACGAATTGTATGATTTCTTCTTTGTTTAACGCATGATTTATTGCCCTTCGAACTCTTACGTCTGTAAAGGGCTCCTTGTCCGTTGCATATGCAAGGTATCCCAGTTTTGTTGCCGGGTTTTTGTGAACCGTAATATCCGGATTATTATCCAGCTGTTCAACATATGTTTCAGGCACATTTCTCAATATGTGAATTCCGCCAACTTCCAGCTCCATTATTCTGGAGTTCTCATCCGGTATGATCTTTAATACAATCTTGTCGATCAGGGCAGGACCCCTGTTTTCCATCCATTCTGGTCCCCAATTATAATCTTCGTTTTTAACCAGAACAGTCTTGTCTCCGGGGATCCACTCCTCCAGCTTATACGGTCCGGTTCCTATTACAACCTTTTTACCGTAATCATCGCCGTACTCCTCATAGGCATTTGCCGGATGTATGCCTGCAGCAGTAGCTGACAGATTGTACAGTAGATTGGGGAACGGATATTCAAGAATAAACCTTACCGTATGATCATCTATTACTTCAACCTCTTTAATGGCTGCCAGATCTTCTCTGAAGGGTGAAGCCGTATCAGGATCCTTAATGGTATCAATGGTCCACTTGACGTCCTCTGCAGTAAATGGTTTGCCGTTATGGAATTTGACATCTTTTCTTAAATGAAAAGTCCACACTGTGCCATCTTCAGATACATCCCAGCTTTCAGCCAGGCCGGGTTTATAGTTAAATTCATAGTCTCTGGTTATAAGCCTGTCATGAATATAGATCAATGCATCGGAATACCAGGCTGTTCTCATGGTATCCATGATGTCGGAATCCTGGTCAAAACCTATTACCAGAACTTTTTCCCCGTTCTCTGCAGCTGCAGCTCCCGCATCTGCATTCTCAGTATTAGAATCGGTTGTTCCACTTGAACACCCTGTAAATACACTGGTCAAAAGTGCCATAACCAATGCTATCAGTAAAGGCTTTTTAATTTTGTTAAGACTCATTCAACATCACCCCTGTTTGTTTTTTTTTTTTTTCCGTATAGCTTGCATCTTGTCATTTTAATGCAGATGACACCTTACAAAGTGTTCACCTCCCACATGCTTCAACTTTGGTTCTATCTCACTGCATCGTTTCATTGCATATTTACACCTGGTTCTGAATCTGCAGCCGGAAGGAGGATTTACCGGGCTGGGCACCTCTCCTTCCAGTACTATTTTCTTTCTTTTTTCACCAGGTCTGATTGCCGCAATGGATGACAATAAGGCTTGGGAATAAGGATGTAAGGGATTGTTGAATAATTCATCGGCAGGTGCGGTTTCTACTATCTTTCCCAGGTACATGACTGCCACACGGTCGCTCATGTATTTGACAACCCTCAGATCATGGGATATGAACAGGTATGAAAGGCCTAAACGTTTCTGAAGGCCTGTAAGTAAATTTACAATCTGCGCCTGTATGGACACGTCAAGGGCAGCCACAGGCTCGTCACAAACTATCAGCTTTGGATTAACTGCCAGGGCACGTGCAATCACGATCCTCTGCCGCTGGCCTCCGCTGAACTCATGAGGATATTTTTCCAGTTCTTCCTGCCTCAATCCCACCATGTTGAACAATTCCCTGACTCTCTCTTTCCGCTCTGCCTTGTCCTTTACCTTATGGACATACAGGACCTCTTCTATGGCATTGCCTGCCTTCTTTCTTGGGTTTAAAGAGGCAAAGGGATCCTGGAATATAAGCTGCATATCCTTGTACACAGACCTCATTTGCTTTCTGCTGTATTCGGTTATATCCCGCCCTTGAAAAATTATCTGCCCTTCAGTTGGATCCAGCAGGCGGAGAATAGTGCGGCCTGTAGTAGACTTGCCGCATCCGCTTTCACCTACCAGCCCCAGCACTTCACCGTAATTTATGTGTAAATCAATGCCATCAACAGCCTTAACAGTTTCCCTTGTTTTTCCATACAGGTTTTTTTTGACCGGATAATGCTTTTTCAGGTTCTTGACTTCCAGAATTTTGTTCACAATTGCACCTCCGATTTATTGGCTTAAATAATTCCAGCAGCGCACCTGATTATTACCGACCTGTATAAAAGGCGGTTCCTCTGCCAGGCACTTTTCATGCACATAATCACAGCGGGTTTTAAATCTGCATCCTTCTTTTATCTCATCCGGGAATGGAACCACTCCCCTGATTTCCTTCAATCTCTTGCTTCTGTTCATGTTGATGTCAGGAATAGCTTCCAGCAATCCCTTGGTGTAAGGATGCTTTGGACTGGTAAAAACCGAATGTACATCTCCATATTCCACAATACGGCCTGCATACATCACTGCAACCCTGTCTGAGACTTCGGCTACTATTCCCAGATCATGGCTGATCATTATGATTGAAGAGTTTATTCTGCTTTTCAGTTCATTAATCAGACCCAGTATCTGTGCTTCAACGGTTACATCAAGTGCAGTAGTCGGCTCATCAGCAATAATAATCTCAGGCTCACACGCCAAGGCTGCGGCTATCATCACCCTTTGCCTCATGCCGCCGCTTAACTGATGCGGATATTGTTTTACCACCTTTTCAGGTTCCGGTATCCTTACCAGTTTTAACATCTCTATTGATTTTTCCAGTGCATCTTTTTTTGGCATATTCTGATGCTGGATTAAGACTTCAGAAATCTGACGGCCTATGGTAAAGACCGGATTCAATGACGTCATAGGTTCCTGAAATATCATGGCTATGTTTTTGCCGCGAATCTGCCGCATTTCTTCATCAGTCATGTTCAGCAGATTTTGGCCTTTGAAATAAATTTCTCCGTTTCTTATTTTTGCAGGCGGCATTTGAAGCAATCTCATTATGGTAAGGGCGGTCACACTTTTGCCGCATCCGGATTCTCCGACCAAACCCAGGGTTTCCCCTTTAGCCAATGAAAAACTGACTCCGTCAACAGCAGGGATTATACGATTATCCAAGTGAAAATCCACGCAAAGATTTTTGACCCTGAGTATTGCCTCTTTCAATTCAATTCCTCCCATTGAATTCATAGTCCAAGTTTCTGCATCTTTTTACCTGTAATTTGATAGAATTAATCAGATCCCGTCAAAATAATGACATATATTTAACTTACTGGTTTACATAATTCCTAAAAAAGCACAGAAAAAACAGACCGTAGACTTCTTCTACGATTTTTCTGCCTTTTATACATTGCATAAAAATAAGCTAAAGCCGGCAACCGCCAAATAAGTGGACTGTTACAAGTTGAAACCCGAATTTGAAAAACAAATGTTTATTAAAAGTGCGCCTTAATAAGTGGGGCGTAAAATGATCTATATAAAGCAAAAAAACTATGGGAGATCCATGGTTTTTGCATAAAAACAGATGAACTTTTACCAGCAATCTCCTCTTCCAACGCCTGCGAGGTTAGCTGACGGGTTTGGGTTGGAGAGTTAACCCATCACTGTATCAGTGATTCACCCCTAAAATTTGGGTCCCCCGCTTCTATATGATTATAGAATTCGGCGCATAAATACTTACAAGTCCACAGGAAAATTATATCATAATCAATTTTATCTTTCAACTTTTTTGTTGCATTTCTGACAGTCTGTGCAAGCAAAACTGCAATTGTGTTGCAATTATATATGCTTTTTTGTAATTCTGATGTATTATGATATAATCTTATTGCTTTCAAAAAGAGGTACTTTAATACATAAAGAGGGCGGAGTGTTATCGATGCAAAATGACAACATTTATGTTATATACGGAGATAATCCAAAATCCATGGTTCTGGAGCTGCTTGTCAAGATAAGTGCGGAAAGAATGATACCTCCCTATGCCAAGATCGGCATAAAACCTAACCTGGTTGTGGCAAAACCATCCTCCAGCGGTGCTACAACTTCCCCTGAACTGGTGGAAGGCATAATAGAATATTTACAGTCAAAAGGTTATAAAGACATTTGCATATTGGAAGGTTCCTGGATCGGCGACAGAACTTCCCGAGCTTTCAAGGTATGCGGATATGAAGACATATCCAGGCGATATAAGGTGCCTCTCATCGATCTTCAGAGGGACAGCTATATAACATGCAAGATAAATGGTACGGCGCTTAATATATGCAGCAGCATACAGAAGATTGATTTTCTGATAAATGTACCTGTGCTGAAAGGCCATTGCCAGACAAAAATAACCTGTGCGCTCAAAAACCTTAAAGGCTGCATACCGGATTCTGAAAAGCGCAGGTTTCATACCATGGGCCTTCATAAGCCGATCGCTTACTTGAACAAAGCCATTAAACAGAACTTGGTTATTGTTGACGGCATAATGGGGGACCTCAATTTTGAAGAAGGCGGAAATCCGGTCAGGATGAGTCGCATACTTGCAGGAACGGACCCTGTTTTAATTGACAGCTACGCAGCCAATTTGCTGGGCTATGATGCCGATGAAATCCCTTACATAAAGATAGCGGAACAAATAGGGGTTGGAACATCCAGATGGAACAAGCACAACATAGTCGAGTTTAATAAAGATAAAGACACAGAAATCAATGCTTCAACCGGACATGTAAGGTATCTTTCCAAATATATTGAAGACCGGGACGCCTGCTCGGCCTGTTATGGCAGCCTGATCCATGCCCTAGACCGGCTCAGGTCAAAAGGACAACTGGGCAGAGTAAAAACCAGGCTCTATATTGGTCAATACTATAAAAACAAAGCTATAGATGAAGGCATAGGCATCGGCCAGTGTACCAAGGGCTGTGCACAATTTGTGCCTGGATGTCCGCCGTCTGCCAAAGATATTGTGGCGTTTCTGGAAAAAGTTTAAGGTATTAAAACAGATATGTCAAAAAATTTAAGGGTTTTAGCTGATTGCTGAAACCCTTTTCTGCTGGTGCCGGAGACCGGAATCGAACCGGTACGATTCTTTCGAATCGCAGGATTTTAAGTCCTGTGCGTCTGCCTGTTCCGCCACTCCGGCGTGTGATATTTAAATCCCCGCAACCAATTATTGACATTATTTTATAATAAAATGGAGGCGGCACCCAGATTCGAACTGGGGGTAAAGGATTTGCAGTCCTCTGCCTTACCACTTGGCTATGCCGCCTCAAAATGGAGCGGAAGACGGGATTCGAACCCGCGACATTCGCCTTGGCAAGGCGACGCTCTACCACTGAGCCACTCCCGCTCATTCAAATGACTTCTTAGTCAAACATGGTGCCTCGGGGCGGAATCGAACCACCGACACGAGGATTTTCAGTCCTCTGCTCTACCAACTGAGCTACCGAGGCTAATGGCGACCCGGAAGGGACTCGAACCCTCGACCTCCAGCGTGACAGGCTGGCATTCTAACCGTCTGAACTACCGGGCCACTCATGGTGGGAGCAATAGGGCTCGAACCTATGACCCCCTGCTTGTAAGGCAGGTGCTCTCCCAGCTGAGCTATGCTCCCATAAATAAAATCGCAATTTTTCAGCGACAAATATGATTATATTATATGTCTGTCATAAAGTCAACTTCTTTTTCGAAGCTCATCATAGATATCATCCAACGTAACTCCCTGCTCCACAAGCAGCACCATCAAGTGATAGATCAGGTCAGCCGTTTCGTAGACGACTTCCTCTTTGGAGCGGTTCTTGGAGGCAATAATCACTTCTGATGCTTCCTCGCCTATTTTTTTCAGAATTTTATCAAGGCCTTTATCAAAAAGGTAATTGGTATATGAACCATCCTTGGGATTAAGCTTTCGGTCAGCCACCACATCATAGAGTTTTTTCAGAATTGCGGCCTTGTTCTGGTAAACATCTTCCGGCTGAAAAACCTGGTCGTGCTCTGTAATTATATCATATTCATCGTTAATTTTGTTGAAGAAGCAGGAGTAATTTCCTGTATGACAGGCAGCCCTGGTCTGCCTTACTTTGAAAAGCAAAGCATCCCTGTCGCAGTCAAAATATGCTTCCTGTATAAGCTGGATATGCCCCGAAGTTTCACCTTTCATCCAAAGCTTATTGCGGCTCCGGCTCCAGAAATGGGTTTTGCCGGTTTTCATGCTTTTTTCCACCGCTTCTTTGTTCATATAGGCAAGCATTAATACCCTGCCCGACTCGACATCCTGTATTATTGCCGGCATAAGGCCATTTTCATCGAATTTTAGTTTATTCAGCAAATCCATCATAGACAAGTCTCCAATCTGACTCTTATTCCCTTTTCTTTCAGATAATTTTTTACATCAATAACTGTAAGCTCTCCGTAATGAAACAAGGATGCGGCCAGCAGCCCCCTGGCGCCGCCCTTGGTAACTGCCTGTGCAAAGTGTTCCAGCCTTCCTGCGCCCCCTGAAGCTGTTACAGGTATTTGCACAGCCTGGGTTGCAGTTTTTAACAGGCTTAAATCATATCCGTCCTTGGTTCCGTCAGTGTCCATGCTGGTAAGGAGAATTTCCCCTGCACCCCGCTGTTCTGCTTCTTTGGACCATTCAATTGCGTCCCTGCCGGTTTTTATATTCCCGCCGCCTATATAAACTTCATAGCTGCCGTCCAGATTCCGTTTAGCGTCTATGGCAACTATTATGCGCTCACTTCCGAACCGTTTGGCAGCTTCTGAAATAAGCTCAGGCCTTCTTACTGCAGCGGAATTTACAGAAATCTTATCAGCCCCTGCATTAAAAACGGCTTCCATGTCTTCAAGGCTTTTTATCCCGCCTCCAACAGTAAAGGGAATTGTAACCTGTTTTGCTGTTTCTTTTACCAGATCAAGCAGTATTCCCCTGTCTTCATTGGAAGCTGAAATATCAAGAAAAACCAATTCATCTGCACCGCTTTGGCTGTAAGCAGCAGCAATTTCAACAGGATCGCCTGCATCCCTTATGTTTTTAAAATTAACACCTTTCACCACACGCCCTTTAAAGATATCCAGGCAGGGGATTATTCTTACATAATTCATTGCATCTTCCTTCCTATCATCAAAGCGCTTGCAAGGTCAATCTTGCCCGTATACAGGGCTTGTCCGATAATAGCTCCGGCAGCCCCGATCTCCAGTATTTGCTGCAAGTCCGACAGGCAGGATATTCCGCCTGATGCAATTATATTCAGGCCGGTCTGTTCGATCATTTCCCTGGTTTCCTTTATGTTAGGCCCTCTCATCATACCGTCTTTTGCTATATCAGTATAGACAGCTGTATCTATGCCGATTTCCTTCATTCTTCTTCCAAGATCTGCCGCCGATATATCCGTTGTTTCAACCCAGCCCTTTACGGCTGCCTTGCCGTCTCTGGCATCTATGCCGACTGCTATTCGGCTGCCGTATTTGTCCACCGCTTGTTTCAGCAGCTCTTTATTCTCTATGGCTGCTGTTCCCAGAATCACTCTTTCAACACCGTATTCCTCCAGGTAAAGCTGAATTTTATCCATGGAACGTATCCCGCCCCCCACCTGGATGGGGATTGACAAGCTTCCTGCTATGGTTTTTATTATTTGCTCATTGGGAGATTCTCCTCTGAAAGCGCCGTCCAAATCCACCACATGGAGATATTCAGCTCCTTGTTTTTCCCAGGTGCGGGCCACTTCCGCCGGATTGGAGCTGTATACGGTTTCATCTTCTGCACGGCCTTGCAGCAGCCGCACGCATCTGCCTTCTTTTATGTCTATTGCAGGATAGATAATCATTGGCTCAACCTTTCTAATTTATGTTCAGATTAATCAAGCATGCCTTTTGTAGAAGGTATCCCGTCCCATTGGGAGCTTGTATCCACTGCCTGCCTAAGGCTTCTTCCCAATGCCTTGAATGCAGCCTCTAGTATGTGATGGGTGTTCCTGCCGTGTAGGACACAAACATGCAAGGTTATGCCGGCATGGATTACAAACGCTCTTAAGAATTCCTCAACCAGCTGGGTATCAAAGTCCCCCGCCATGGGTGCCATGGCAGGAAATTCAGTATGCAGATATGGCCTGCCGCTGATATCAAGGCTGACCATGGCTAAGGCTTCATCCATGGGGACAAAAGCCGTGCCGAATCTTTGTATGTTCCTTCTGCTGCCCAAGGCATGCTGAAAGGCTTTGCCCAAGACAATGCCCACATCCTCTACGGTGTGATGCCCGTCTACTTCCAGGTCGCCTTTAGCCTGGATATCCAGGTCAAACCCTCCATGAGCGGCAAGCAAAGCCAACATATGGTCAAAAAAACCTATTCCGCTAGTGCAGTCTGCCTTTCCTCTGCCATCCAGGTTTATTTTTACCGCAACCTGGGTTTCTTTGCTTTCCCGCACTGCTTCTCCGATTCGATTCATTACCATTCCTCCATATTAGTAAGTACCTCCGCCAGGCTGTGCAGAATAAACTTGTTGTCCTCACTTCTGCCTATGGTGATCCGCAAGTGATTCTTAAGCATTGGATTATCCGCAAAATGCCTTACCAGAATGCCTTTTTCCAGGAGACCCTTGTAAACAGCAAGACCGTCTTTAACCTTTATCAAGATAAAATTGGCATGAGAGTGATATGGCTCCACGCCTCTCAAACCATCCAGGGCTTGATACAGCCATTCCCTTGATTCTATGATCTCCTGCACCCGCTCCATCTGAATATCCCTGTGCTCCAGCAGCAGCTCTGCAGCCCTCTGGGAAAAGCTGTTGACATTATAGGGAGGTTTGACCTTGTAAATCTCATCCACCAGGTACTTATTTGAGACCAGATATCCTACCCTGAGCCCAGCCATACCCATAGCCTTGGAAAAGGTACGGAGCACTATTACATTTGGGTGCTGATTTATCTTATCCGCCATGGTCTCCCCATAAAACTCATAATAGGCCTCATCTACCACTACAACTCCGTCAAACCGCCTGGCCAGATAAGCTATGTCTGAAACCGGCATTACGCTTCCAACAGGATTATTAGGAGAGCAAATATGTATAATTTTCGGCCTATGTTCCATAATGGCCAGCTCAATTTTAGGCAGGGAATACTGAAACTGTTTATTCAGCGGATAATCGACCGGAATAGCTCCTGTCAACCTGGCATAATAACCCGGCATACCGAAACCCGGTGACGGACAGAGCACCTTATCCCCCGGGCCGGCAAATGCCGTAGTTACTATATGCAGCAGCTCGTCCGATCCATTGCCGACCAGAATATTGTCGCGGCTTACCTTAAGCTGTTTAGCCAGAGCATCTCTCAGGCTGTTGGCATCGGAATCAGGATATAACTGGTAGTCATTGCCGTTTAACAGCTCCGAAGCTAACTGCGCCCTGATCTCCAGGGGAATGGGATATGGGTTTTCGTTGGCATCCAGCTTCAAAGTACAGGACTGCTGCCCTGCCTGATAAGCCTTTAAGTTTCTAAGGTCCTCACGTAGATATTCTCTCTTTATCATCGCTATCAAACCTCACTTCCATGGCATTGGCATGGGCCTTCAACCCTTCCATCCGGGCAAATCGGGCCACATCTTTATAAGTCTTTCGGAGAGCTTCCTTTCGATAAAATATTATACTGGACTTTTTGACAAAATCATCTACGCTGAGGGGTGAGAAAAAGCGTGCAGTTCCGCTGGTGGGCAGTACGTGATTTGGCCCTGCCATATAGTCCCCCACCGGTTCAGGTGAATAATGACCCAGAAATATGGCACCTGCATGTTTAACCTGATCCAACCTTTCCATTGGATTTCGTATAGCCAGCTCCAGATGCTCAGGTGCAAGGGCATTGGACAAATCTATGGCTTTTTCTATGGAATCCACCAGGATACACGCACCATAGTTTTGCAAAGATGAACGAATTATGTCCTTTAATGGTAATTTCGCTGTCTGTCTTTCCAGTTCCTGCAAGACATCATCAAATATTTCCTCCGAATCGGTAATCAGAATGGAAGATGCCATGGAATCATGCTCGGCCTGTGACAGCAAGTCTGCTGCCACATATGGAGCTTTGGCGGTTTGATCCGCTAAAACTATTATTTCGCTGGGGCCGGCAATCATATCTATATCTACATGTCCGTATACCTCTTTTTTGGCCAACGCCACGTAAATATTGCCCGGGCCTACAATTTTATCTACCTTAGGAACAGTCTCTGTTCCGTATGCCAGTGCTGCAACTGCCTGGGCTCCTCCTATGCGGTATATACAGTCAACGCCTGCAATTCTGGCTGCAGCCAGAATAGGCGGATGGATGCTGCCCTCTTTCCCCGGTGGTGATACCATGATGATTTCTTTTACTCCGGCAATCCGGGCCGGAATTACATTCATCAATACCGAAGAGGGATAAGCCGCTTTCCCTCCGGGAACATATACTCCAACCCGTTCTACCGGAGTTACTTTCTGACCTAAAACGATGCCATCCTCGTCAAAAGAAAGCCAGCTTTCCTCTTTCTGCTTTTCGTGAAATCTTTTAATCCGCTGCGCTGCTTTTTCCAATATTTCAATCATTTCAGCAGGGGTGTTTTCATAAGCTTTCTTAATCTCCTCTTCTGAAATCTTCAGGTTTTCAGGATTTTCAAAATCCACTTTGTCAAAAAGCCTGGTATATTTCAGAAGGGCTACATCCCCTTCCTTCAACACATCGCTTATGATGGAAAGGACGGTTTCCCTTTCCTTATCAGCCTCCAACTGAGAAGGGCGATTAAGGCTTTTTAATATATCTCCAATTGTTTTTCCCCTGCCGTCAATTGTCTGAATCATCATTTTTCCCCTCCACCAGCCTTTTAAGGCTGTCTATAATCCGCCTTATCTCATCATGCTTGGTTTTTAAGCTTACCTGATTGACAACCAGTCTGGCGCTTACGGGACAGATTTCCTCCAGTACCACAAGCCCGTTCTCTTTCAATGTTCTGCCGCTCTCCACGATATCTACAATAACATCTGACAAACCTGTAAGCGGCCCCAGCTCCACAGATCCGTTCAGCCTGATTATCTCCACCGATTGCCCCCTATCGGCAAAAAACTTTCGAGCTATGTTAGGATACTTGGTAGCCACCCTGATAATGGAATTGCTTATGCTGCTTTCATTCATATTTTCAAAACCCGCAACTGCCAATCTGCATTTCCCAAACTTCAAGTCCAGCATTTCATACAGGGGCCTTCCCTCTTCCAGCAATGTATCTTTGCCTGCTATGCCTATGTCGGCTGTTCCATATTCCACATAGGCGGGTACATCGCTGGGTTTTACCATAATAAAACGAACGGAGCCGTCCCTGGCAGTAAAGATAAGTTTTCTGGTATCTTTTCTTACTTCCTCGCAATCTATGCCCATCTGTTCAAGCAGGTCCAAGGCTTTATCCGCCAGCCTGCCCTTTGCCAGAGCAATGGTTATCATATCAATCTACCCCTTACCGAATACAAGTTTATAAATATATTTCCTCCATTTTACCAGCCTTGTACCTAATAATTTTGCTTATTCCTTTTTTTTCAGCTAGTATTTCGGCTGAAGGTCCGCTTTCGTCTGAAAGGAATACCTCTACCCTCAGACCTTCTGATCTGAGCTTTTGGATCACTTTATAGCCCTCGCAATCCACTATTGGATCGTACACAAATAATAGATCGGAAACCGGCAGCGTCGAAAGCTTATTTTGCCTTTCCAAGGCTGTCAGAAGCTGCCTGGTTTGCAGGGCAAAACCGGTTGCTGGTAGATCTACCCCGAATTCAGAAACCAGGGTATCATACCGGCCTCCGCCGCAGATGGGATAGCCCATTCCCTTGACCATGCCCCTGAAAATTATGCCGGTATAATAATTCAGGCTTTGTATCATGCCCAAATCAAAGGCTGTATATTTGGACAAACCGTATCCCTTAATAAGTTTGTAAATCTGATCAATATTTTCAAGAGCTTCTATGCTGCGCTCATTTTTGGTAAGTTTCATTGCGGACCGGATAATCTCCCGGCCGCCAAACAGCATGGGAAGCTGCAGCAGATTATTCTTCGTATCAGCATCTATGGCCAGTTCCTTTAATTGCATTTCCAATGCCAGGCTGTTTTTTTGGTCGATGAGATGTCTTAAGCTTTCAGATTTTTCCCCATCCAGCCCAGCTTCCTCCAATAAACCTTTAAAAAATTCCACCTGGCCGATGTCGATCTGGAAATTGGATAAGCCGAGTTCCAAGAGGGACTCAATTGCTACAGCAATTACCTCGGCATCCGCTTCCGGCTTGCGTGAACCCAGCAGCTCAATGCCTGCCTGGGCTATCTCCCTATGCCTGGTATGCCCTCTCCCTTCATAGCGGTAAACGCTGCCAATGTATGATAAGCGCAGGGGCATAGGATGGTTCTTCATCTTTGTCGCCGCAATCCGGGCAATGGGCATGGTTATGTCGGGCCTGAGTACCATGATACGGCTGCCAGGCTCAAAAAACTTATACATCTGCTCCTGTTTAAGGGAAGCCGTTGCTCCTTCAAATAAATCCAGATATTCGAACAAAGGCGTGTCAATTTCATCATAACCACTCAAAAAAAATACTCGGCGCAACTTTTCTTCTATTTTTCTGTGATTATAACATTCTTCAGGAAGCGAATCCTGCACTCCTTCAGGAACCTGCTGCATCCATTTTTTTGAAGAACCGTTCACTTTAGGCACCCCGCTATATGCTTTATTAATTTATCATGGTAGAGTGATAAATTAATAAATATTATAGTCTCTTCGACTGCATCTGTCAACCGGAATCTAATTATGTGTATTTATAATATAAAACTCCGGCTTCAGCCCTGGTTGACTTATGCCGATATGGGTTATACAATACCATGTAATCATAAAAAGAGGAGAAGCAAGCATGATGGATTATCATATGCACACCACATTCTCACAGGACGGTAAAATGACTATGGAGGAGGCCTGCCTGCAAGCTGTTAAAACAGGCTTAAGCGAGATTGCCATAACTGATCATATGGACATAGATGAACCGGATAACCCGGATGCTTTTCAGATAAAGGATTTAAATGAATATATGGAAGAGCTTAAGAAGGTTAAAGAAATGTTTCAGGATAAGCTGCAGGTAAAAGCCGGAATTGAAATAGGATTGCAGGACTGGACCCTGAGACAAGCTTCAAACATCGCTTTGAATTATCCTTTTGACTTTGTGATTGCCTCAATACACCTTGTAGACGGAATAGACCCCTATTTCAAAGAGTATTTTGAAGACAGGGATAAAATAAAGAGTTATACAGATTATTATCAAACTATCCTTCAGCTATTAAAAGATTATGATGATTATAACGTTTTAGGCCATCTGGATTATCTCAGGCGCTATTCCCCCTATGAATATAAGCCGGAAGACCGATGGATCGGCAGGGAACTGTTAGAAGCTATATTCAAAATTCTGATTGAAAAAGGCAAGGGCTTGGAGTTAAATACGGCTGGTTTCAAGCATTATTCCAGCCAGCCCCATCCCCATCCGGATATTTTGAAGTTATTCAGGGAAATGGGCGGTGAAATTGTAACCATCGGCTCCGATGCCCACTCTGTTGAATACGTAGGTTATGAATGCAAACGGGCACTGGAATGCCTCGATTATGCCGGCTTTGAGTATGTTGCTTCCTTTACGGACATGAAGCCCGGGTTCATAAGAATTAAATAATATGCCGGAAATTAAAAAGGTATACCATACAAAATGTATGATATACCTTTTTTGCATTTAACAAGCTTTTCTGCCGGCTTATTTACCCAGCACTTTTAAGGCTCTTTCTACAACATTTTCTACCGTAAAGCCGAATTCCTTGAACAAAATGTCTGCAGGAGCGGAAGCGCCAAAGTCATCCCTTGTAATGGTATCTCCGTCAAGACCTACATACTTGTGCCATCCGAAGGATGAACCTGCTTCCACTGCCAGCCTTGCCCTTACATTCTTAGGCAATACCTTTTCCTTGTATTCCTCCGACTGTTCTTCGAAAAGCTCCCAGGAAGGCATGCTGACCACTCGGGCATCCACGCCTTTTTCCTTCAGAACCTTCTGGGCTTCCACAATCAGCTGAACTTCAGAACCCGAAGCCATCAGGATGATGTCCGGCGTACCTTTTTCGGAATCAGACAGGATGTAGGCGCCCTTCAGTGCATCAGGACCTGTTCCTTCCAGCTGAGGCAGGTTCTGCCTTGTCAGAACCAGGGCAGTTGGACTGTCCGATCTGGTCAGTGCTGCAAGGTAAGCTGCAGCAGTTTCTCTTGAGTCTGCAGGCCTGATAACGGTGAAGTTGGGGATGCTCCTTATTGCAGCCAGGTGCTCTATCGGCTGATGGGTAGGCCCGTCTTCGCCGACGCCGATGCTGTCATGAGTCAGTATATATATTACAGGCTGTTTCATTAAAGCTGACAGACGCATTGCTGCCTTCATATAGTCGGTGAATACAAAGAAGGTAGCTACATAAGGCCTGACTCCTCCATGCACGCTCATGCCGTTGGCTATTGCTGCCATAGCATGCTCCCGGATACCGAAGTGGATATTGGAACCGGAATAATCCTCAGCTGAGAACACTCCCCTGTCTTTCATGACAGATTTATTGGAGGGAGCCAAATCTGCTGAACCGCCGATAAGGTTCGGAATTATCTTTGCAAGACGATTCAACACTTCACCAGAGGAACTGCGGGTGGCTGTAGGCTTGTCATCAAAGGTCCAGTAGGATTCATCATTCAAGAGGTCTGCCTGCAGTTCCGGATTATGCCAGGCTTCCCATTCCTCGGCCAGTTCTGGATAGTTCTTCTTATAGGATTCCCACAGCTTGTTCCATTCTTCCTGGGCTCTCTTGCCCTTTTCCATAATGGTCTTCATATGGTCCCGAACTTCATCAGCTACATAGAATGCCTCTTCTGTATTGTAACCCAGGAACTTTTTAGCCTCCAGCAGGTTTTCTTCACCCAGGGGCTCGCCGTGGGCTGATGCCTTGCCCTGCTTGGCCGGACATCCATAACCGATTTCGGTACGGATTATAATCAATGATGGTTTTTCAGCTTCCTTTTTAGCCTCTTCAATGGCAGCCTGGATGGCATCTATGTCATTGCCGTCCTCAACCTCAAGTACCTGCCAGTTATAGGCTTCAAAGCGCTTGCCTACATCTTCTGTAAATGCCAGATCTGTGCTTCCTTCAATGGTGATTTTATTGGAATCATAAAGCACAATGAGCTTACCCAGCTTCAGTGTTCCTGCCAGGGAAGCTGCTTCGCTGGCAATGCCCTCCATCAGGCAGCCGTCACCGGAAAGAACATATGTATAGTGATCGACAATTTTATGTCCGGGCCTGTTAAACTTAGCAGCCAGATGGGCTTCAGCCATGGCCATGCCGACAGCACTGGAAATTCCCTGGCCCAGGGGGCCTGTAGTTACTTCAACACCTGCTGTATGGCCGTATTCCGGATGGCCCGGTGTTTTGCTGTTCCATTGCCTGAAATTCTTAATCTCTTCCATGCTCAGGTCATAACCAAACAGATGGAGCAAAGAATAAAGCAGCATGGACGCATGCCCTGCGGATAAAACGAAACGATCCCTGTCTACCCATTTGGGGTCGGCGGGATTATGTTTCATAACCTTTGCCCAAAGTGTATAAGCCATCGGAGCAGCCCCCATGGGCATGCCGGGATGACCGGATTTTGCCTTTTCAACGGCTTCTGCTGACAAAACTCTGATAGTGTTGATTGCCAATTGATCAATGTTACTCATCCGCATATCCTCCTGTATTTCTATTTTTCACCTGCCGGTGATTCATTAGTAATATTGGTTTTATACACAGACATAATTCATTAGCATTATACTATTTTTCCATTTCTAAAACAAGTTTTAGAAAAAAAGAAGCCTCAAGTAACTTTTACTTAAGGCTGCCGTTCAGTATTTCATTTTAATGATTGCTGCCTAAAGTATAATGCAGATCAGGCCTCCGCTGCCTTCATTAATGATCCTTTGAAGCGTTTCCTGGATTTTGAATTGGGCATCTTCCGGCATCCTGGCCAGCTTGTTGGAAAGCCCTTCCGTCACCAGTTCATGCAATGATTTGCCAAAAATATTGGAAGACCAGAGCCTGGATGGATCGCTTTCAAACTCATCCAGCAGATACCGAACCAGCTCTTCACTCTGCCTCTCTGTGCCTACAATAGGGGATACCTCGGTTTCAATATCGGCCCGGATAAGATGCAGAGAAGGCGCGCTGGCTCTCAGGCGCACGCCGAATCTTCCGCCCTGCTTGATGATTTCCGGCTCTTCAAGGGTCAGTTCATCCATGGTAGGCGGAACCATTCCATAGCCTGTGTTCCTTACATCCATCAAGGCCTGGGCCATTCTGTCGTACTCCCGCTTGGCAAAGGCCAGTTCCTTCATCAGGCCTATCATCTGATAATCCCCTTTTATCTCATAGCCGCATTCTTCGCCCAGCACCTTATAAAAGAGGCCGGATTTTGCATCCATTCGTATGAGTACATTTCCTGTGCCAAGATCTATGTTTTCAATCTTGGGATGTTCCATATACTCGGATTCCTCAAGATCTTTTCCGAATATATCCATATCTCTGATCCGATAAGCCTGCTTGCAAGCTTCCCTGGCTGCATCCATTACATACTGTATAAGCCAGTGGTCATCATCCAGGCTTAATACCCACTTGGGCACATCCACCTTGATTTCGGCAATGGGGAATTCAAACAGGGCATGGCTCAGTATCTTATGAATGTCTTCTTCGTCAAGATTCAGAACATCCAGCACCAGGACCGGCACATCATATTTTTCCTCCAATGCACCCTGGAGCCTGATTGTGTCTTCATTTTCGGGATTCTTTGTGTTAAGCACTATTATAAAGGGTTTGTTCAATTCTTTTAATTCCTGAACAACCCGCTCCTCTGCCTCTACGTAATTGGACCTTGGTATTTCGGTTATGCTGCCGTCGGTAGTAACAACCAGGCCTATGGTGGAATGATCCGTTATCACTTTACGGGTGCCGATTTCTGCAGCCTCTTCAAAAGGAATATCATAATCAAACCAGGGCGATCTTACCATTCTGGGCCCGTCCCCTTCCATATGGCCCATGGCGCCTTTTACCATATAACCAACACAGTCCACCATTCGGATATTCAGGTTGGCGGTTTCATTCAAAGATATCCGTACCGCTTCATTGGGAACAAATTTGGGCTGAGTTGTCATAATGGTGCGGCCAGCCCCGCTTTGAGGCATTTCGTCCCGAGATCGCTCTCTTTTGAACTCATTTTCAATATTTGGAAGAACCAATAAATCCATGATTCTCTTTATCAAAGTAGACTTTCCTGTTCTAACCGGGCCAACCACGCCTATGTATATATCACCATCTGTGCGCTCGGCAATATCTCGGTACAGGTCATACTTTTCCATCAACATTCCCTCCCCTTTCCAGGACATCGATTTAAGGCTCTTGTCATAGTAAATGTATATGGAAAGGGTATTGGGAATATGACAAGTTGTCGTCTAAAGCATTACTAATTTTTCACTTTCATGAGTTTTTTCCCGCAGCATTAGTTCATCAACTGCTGAAGCGGGATCTTTTCCCTTGTACAAAATCTGATAAAGCTGTCCGGTAATAGGCATTTCCACTTTCAGGCTTTTTGACAGTTCATATGCAGCCTTGCAGGTGCTTACCCCTTCCACCACCATGCCGATTTCTTCAAGGGTTTCCTTTACGGGCATGCCCTTACCTATTAAAATACCTGCTCTTTGGTTCCTGCTGTGCATGCTGGTACAGGTTACAATCAAATCTCCAATTCCGGACAAGCCTGCAAAGGTCAAAACAGATGCTCCTAAAGCCTGGCCCAGTTTTGCCATTTCGTAAACTCCACGGGTCATCAAAGCTGCCTTGGTATTGTCTCCATATCCCAGGCCAACACTGATGCCGGCCGCCAGAGCAATTACATTTTTCAAAGCTCCGCCTGTCTCAACGCCGATAAGATCCGGATTTGTATAGACCCGGAAAGCAGGATTCATAAAAAGATCCTGCACCATTTCTGCAGCTTTCATGTCACGTGAACTGCTGACCACCGTTGTAGGAATATCCCGGGCCACCTCTTCCGCATGGCTGGGGCCGGATAGAACCACTATGCGTGCTTCGGGAATTTCTTCTTCAATAACCTGGGAAAGGCGCTTATAAGTTTTGTCTTCAAATCCCTTTGCTGCATTTATAATAATGGGCGGGCTGCTGATATGGGTTGCAATTTTCCTCGCTGTTTCCCGCACAGCATGGGAAGGCACCGCCAGCAGGATAAAATCCTGGTCTGTGACAGCTTCTTTCAGCTTGTGATATACGGCCACGTTGTCAGGAATGGCTGTACCAGGCAAATAACGGCGGTTTTCCCTTTCATTCACAATTGCCTCGTAATCATCCTTCTTATATACCCACAGCTTTACCTTATGTCCGTTCTTAGCAAGAAGCACCGCCAATGCGGTGCCCCAGCTGCCAGCGCCTATTACAGCAATTGATTTAGAAATCTCGACTCACCTGCCCGCTTTTCTTCTGAAGGAAATCCTGTTCTCGGTACCCTGCTTCAGGCGGATAATATTATCCCTGTGCCTCAGCAATGCCATACCAGCCAAAATCCCCGCGATCAGGCATATTTCCCACGAATAACCAAAAATAACAAGGAGTATGGGGCATAGAATAACAGCGGTTATGGAACCCAGGGATACATACCGGGTAATCAGGATAACGATTACCCCCACAGCAATTAGGATCAAGCCTATTTGGGGAAACAGAGCCAAAACCAGCCCCAAAGAACTGGCAATGCCTTTCCCTCCCTTAAACCGAAGCATTACAGGCCAGTTATGACCTATTACTGCCATACCTCCTGCCACCATGCCTCCAAGCTGGGTACCTATCAGCCAAAGGCCTGCATGAACAGCCAGCATGCTTTTTAATACATCGCAAATTAGAACGATCACGCCTGCTGCAGCCCCCAGCACCCGGAATGTATTGGTTGCCCCTGCATTGCCGCTGCCGTAATCACGAATATCTATATTCTTGGTTATTTTTCCGATAAAATAGGATGGAGCAAAATTTCCTATGAAATAACTGATTACTATAACCAGCAAATATCGCAAGAAAACAGACATATTTATCTTCCTTTACCTGGTTTTTTCCCGTGCAATAATTCGCACCGGTGTGCCTTCCAGCCCAAAGGTTTTACGGAAGTAGTTTTCCAGATAACGTTCATAGGAATAATGCATCAGCTCCGGATCATTGACAAAAAGAACAAATGTAGGCGGTTTTACTGAAACCTGCGTGCCGTAAAATATTTTTAATCGTCTTCCCTTGTCGGAAGGCGGTTCATTCATGGCTATTGCTTCCGCCAGGCATTCATTTAGCACTCCCGTGGATATTCTGAATGTATACTGATCATATACATAGTTGACCAGTTCCAGAATGCGGTTGACCCGCTGGCCGGTTTTAGCGGAAATAAAAATGCTGGGAGCGTAAGTCATAAAGGCGAGACTTTCAGCCAAGCGTTTCCTGTATTTGTTCATGGTATCGGTGCTTTTTTCGACCAGATCCCATTTATTCATTACAATGATTGAACCCTTGCCTTCTTCATGAACCAAACCGGCAATTTTAGTATCCTGTTCCGTTACCTCGTGAACTGCATCAATTACAATCAAAGCAATGTCGCACCTGCGTATGGCACTTAACGCCCGCAACACGCTGTAACGCTCCAAGGAATGGTCTATCCGGCTTTTTCTGCGAATTCCTGCTGTATCTATGATAACATATCTCTGGCCGTCAACTTCCAAGGGTGTGTCTATGGCGTCCCGGGTAGTACCGGGAATATGACTTACAATTACCCTTTCTTCACCCAATATCTGATTAACCAAAGAAGATTTGCCTGCGTTGGGTTTCCCTACCACAGCAATTCTGATTACATCATCGTCATCTTCTTCCAGATCTTTCGGATCAAAATGTGCAACAATTCTGTCAAGCAAATCTCCAAGCCCTCTTTTATGAGATGCGGAGATGGGCACCGGATCACCTATAGCTAAATTGTAGAACTCATATAAATTAGCTTCCTCTTCCAGGGTGTCCAGCTTGTTAACCGCCAATACAACCGGTTTTTTGGATTTACGAAGCATTTCTGCCACATCCCGATCGGTGGGAGTTATGCCCTCTTTCCCATCGGTTATGAAAAGTATAACATCGGCTGTTTCAATTGCAACCTCAGCCTGGTCTTTTATCCGGCGGAGCAGTTCATCCTGGCTGTCCGGATCCAAACCACCCGTATCAATCATGGTAAACTTGTAATTCAGCCATTCGGAGTCTGCATATATTCTATCCCTGGTAACCCCGGGAATATCTTCAACAATGGAAATCCGTCTGCCTGCCAGCTGGTTGAATAATGTGGATTTTCCCACATTGGGCCGGCCTACGATAGCTACGATGGGTTTTGGCATTTCTATCACCTCCACGCAATCAGTCCATCAGTAATGCATGCAAAAATGCATCGCCTCTAACAGGTACCGCAACAACGGGTATTCCCAGCCTTTCTTCCAATTCTGCCAGCGACATGTCATCCAGAAAAACATCCTGCCCTTTTCTCAGCATGGTTTCCGGAATCAGAATCCGCCTGCCCAGCTGCATACCCTGAAGGCTCTTTATAATATCACCGCCGGTTACAAGTCCGGCCACGGTAACACTAGGCCCGAAAAAGCGGTTTTCAACTCCGATCACCTTAACTCGGGTCTGAAAAGCTGTATTAACCTTATCGGCCATAGCCTGGATTATGCCGGCTGCTGAAAAGCCAGTAACTATGGTTTGATTTATAGGTTTATACTGCCCTTTTTCAACTGTCTTTTCATTTAAACGCCTGTATGCCAGTGCCTCCTCAAATTCTGATGCAAACTGTACAGTAAGCCCGACTCCGTTCTCCACCTGTGGAAAATTATCATAATAATCAGCCGGAGGAAAATCCCTGCCTGCTGTAACAAAGAATTCATCCGCAGCATATATAAAGCCTGTATTGCCTTTGCTTCGAAAGATTTTCTGCCATTTATCCACCTGATCTATGACCTGGGAAGCCTGCTGAGGGCTGAAGGGCTGGATCAAGGTAAGCCTGTCCCGATGGCCGGTCAGCCCCACCGGAACCACGGCTACGGATTGGACAGAATTTCGTTTTTCCCACAAGTCAGATATGGTCTGATCCAATTCTTCTCCGTCATTCCAGCTGGGGCACAAAACAATTTGCGTATGAAGCTGGATGCCTGCATCTGCCATGCGCTGCAGATATTTTAAAGCATCCCCGGCAAAGCGGTTGTTCAGCATCTTTTTGCGCAAATCGGGATTGGTGGTGTGAACGGAGATATAGAGAGGGCTGATTTGCTTTTCAACAATACGAGTTACATCAAAATCTGACAAATTGGTCAGCGTAATATAGTTGCCTACCAAAAAGGAAAGACGCCAGTCGTCATCCTTGTAATACAGGCTGCTGCGCATACCTTTCGGCAGCTGGTCCACAAAACAGAAAATGCATTTATTCTTGCATGTCCTCTCCTGATCCATCAGATCATATTCAAAAATCAGGCCCAAATCTTCGCCTGGCTCCTTTTCCAGCTCAATTATCCATTCTTCGCCATCTGCCTTTATTATAGAAAGCTCCAGATATTCGTCTTCCATCCATTCTATATAATCAATTACATCCGTAATTTCCCTTCCATTGATCCTAAGAAGTATATCCCCTTTGGCCAGGTCCAATTCTTCAGCAATAGAACCTTTTTGTATGTCTATAATTTTATGGCCGTGCACTAAAATCGATCCTCTCAAAAAAACTATTATCTATTTATAGTACCAGATACTAATTTGCTTAACATAATCATTATCAGCCATATTACCTTTCAAGTCAAGACAATTCCTGCCTGGCCGCCAAGTTTTCTTTAACCTGCTCTACCAATGCTGCAAACTTTGGATAGGTCTTTCTGATGCCCCAGACTGTCATAGGCCTGCCGGGGAAGACAAGGCCAAGCCTTCTGGAAAGCATGCCTCCGATGGAGGTAACCGGATGCAGCTCCACCAAGGCATTGACCAGCACAAAACTTTTTTGGTCCAGTCCGCATGCGTTAAGATAGCTTTTCATGGATGTAATAACTAACTGCTTTGCATTTTTCATTCCCATTATGTAAACGTCCCAGCCCAGCTCATCCTTCCCCATAAAAACAGGAGTGCCCAGTTCCTTATTCTCCATTTTGTCATAAAAGGGCACGCTTAAAAACTCCCTTGCTTCCGGAACTCTGTCCTTGGGCAGGTATCCCAAATGTATGGATGCACAAGTAACGGAGGTGTGAGCACCTCCGTAACAACAATAAAACAGTTTCATATGTTATTGCCATCCTCCAGTTCCTGCATTGCAGACTGAACCTGTTTAAGACAGGCCCAATATTTATTACTAAACCATGCTTCAAAAAGTCTTTCCGCCGTCCTGCTCCATTGAAAGCTGCATCTTTGCAGCAGGCCGGGAATCTTCCCTTCCATCGGCCGGGCATCTATAAAACACAACGGCTCTTCAATCTGGAATATTTTGCTTATATGTTTAAGAGCCCGGGCAACCATTCCGGAATGCTGTCTGCATCCAAGGCTGTATATTTCTCGAAACCGGCTGTCCAGGCCCACATAAATTAGATTTCCATACTGCCCGCCGTACCTGCGGCATAAATCATATTGTGCAGCAATCCATTCTGCCTGCGGAAGGCGGTCTTGTTTATATATCCCTGCATGGATGGCTGCCATAGTATATGCAGCATAGGTACCCCAATAACTATAATATATTATTCTTCCCATTACTTCTTTCTTTTTTTCCTGCCAAGAAAACTGCTTAATTCTTCCCCTGATCCCTTAAATTTAGATTTCAGCTCCCTGCCGCCCATGCTTATCAGTAAGAATACTGCTGCAGCAATGGCAGCTGCCACGAACAGCCATAATATCCCTCTGCCCCCGCCTGAGTCTCTATCTTCCTGATCAATTTCCCTGCCAAGCGGCGCTGCCCGGTTTTTTTCCCTGTCTTCTTCATTTCCTTTTCTTTCTTTTCTATCAGCATCCCTTTCTTCAGATTTATCCTGTTCAGTACCGCCGTACAGAGTTTTCTGTATCACATCAGCCAAATAACCTGTTGACTTTTGCGCCGCCTCCTTGCTGTTCTCAAAGGTTCCTACTTCAAACAGAAGTGATCTGGGAGATAATTCCTGATTATAGGACCCTCTGCCCATAAAAATATCTTTGATCAGTCCCGGATAAGCCTTGTCTGCCACTGACTTTATTTTGTAAGCCAGTTCCTCGTTGGCTTTACGGTTCTGATTGCGCCGCCCGATTACAATCCTTATCTTGGCTATATCCTGGCCTTTCACATTTGCAATATAATGGCTTTTGGGTACTGCATCCCTGTGAATGTCAAAAACTGCCTTTACCGGCATATTTTCTTTAATAAGGCGAATTGCAGTCTGCCGTGACCTTCTATATGCTCCTGCATCGTGGGGGTCATGTTTTTCATCGCTGAAAACAGCGTCTATCCCCTTCTTTTTTAAATTTTCCTCCAAGGTTTTTGCCACATCAATGATCCCGCCGTTCCCTTCGATGCTCTCGGTGCCGTCTGTTGGAACATAGGATTCCGAATTGTGTGTACAATACAGCAATATGGCACCGTCATCCTGCTGCACCGCTGTCATATAAAGATCCGGAACCATCACAGGCAGGGTGATCTGTCCCTGATACCTGGCATAGGCCTTTTTATTCTTCCTATCCACCCTGGTAACAACATAATGCTTATTATCACCACTTACATATTCATCATCCACGGATATTTCCCTGGCCATAACCGTCAGTTCACTGCCATTCTCGTCCAGCAAAGTGTAATAACCGGGTTCTGATTCGAACCAATCATCTGCCTGTACGGTGCTTGCAAACAAAACAGCTGACATAAGGATCAGCAGTGCTGCCGCAGTAGAAATCTTTCTCATTGATCTCCCTCCTTAACGGGATAATCATCATCTTCCAGAACATCCCCTTCCTCATCCACTTCACACCAGTTTTCCACAGGTTCGGATTCTTCTGATACCTTTTCTTCAGATACATCCTCTGCTCCAATTGCACTGGTAAACTCAGCATGGTCAAAGCGCATGTGTTTTTTTTCCGTGCCTCCTTGCAGCCTTTCCCTCAATTCACCCACCACTTCTGCCAGGAGCACCGCCAGGAACCCGGATATAACCACCGTATCCACTGCTCCTGCTGAACCGAGGCGCACAGGAGCCGGTATTCCGCGTATAATATTCTCTATACCCTGAGCAATATCAGCTAATATAACGCCCATAATGCCTGCTATAAAGGAGGATCTTCTGGAACGTCCGAAGAGATATGCGATTATTCCAGCCATAATACCATAGACATAATTAGGATCAATCATAATTGTCTCCGGTTCATGGGGCAGCAGCCTTCCGGCCAGATAAATTGCAGCTCCAGCCGCCAGCGAAGCCAATACCGCCCTGCCTTTTTCTTTTCCGGTTCCCGCTTTTATAAACAAGTATACTGCCAATATAAAGGGGATTACCGCCCCTCCCAGATTTATGGAAAAACGGTCCCCAAAGGAAATATCCGGCAGCAATCCGCCGATAAAAATTCCCGTCATGAATAACAGGGCAGTTTTATCATTCAGTCTCATCCTGTCTAGAACCTGGTGGCCTACCCCGAATAAAATCAATATGCTGGCAACAACCAGAAGCGTTAGTCCGAGGGGCATATGTTTTCACCTCTTTTTGCATTTTGAATTCAGATTTATCTTTCCCTGCAAAAAGAGGATGTATGCCCGAAAAAAAGAATCGGTTTGGATTGCCATATCCAATAACCGATTCCTTGACTTAAAACTTATTGCCTGATAGTTCAAAACTATTTCATTATACCAGCATTAAAACAGCAGCCATGCTGCCTGTCCTGCCTTTTTCCTTCCTGTGGCTGAAAAATATATCCGTATTGCAGGAAGTGCAAAGAGCAGCAGTTATAATATTATTGTTCGGCACTCCCAGCTCTTCCAGCTGGATACGGTTCGCCTCCCACAGATCAACGGTAAACTTGGCCTTGCCGCTGGACCTTACAATTCTATCACCATACTCAGGCCAAGTATCAATAAACTCATTTGCCACCGGGCTGTCTACTTCAAAGCAGCAAGGTCCGATGGAAGGGCCTATGCCCACTAAGCAGTCCTCAGGCTTTGTGCCGTAATGGTTTTGCATGGCTTTAAAGGTCTTCTGTCCAATTTTTGCCACGGTTCCCCGCCATCCCGAATGGCTCAAGCCTATCGCCTTATGCACCGGGTCTAAAAAGAAAAGAGGAACACAATCTGCATAGTAAGTTACCAAGGCAACACCCGGGCAATCTGTAACCAAACCATCGGTGCCTTGTATTTCAGATTGCCTGGCGAAGCCCATTCCCTTATGTTTCTCATTTACAGCCACGACCTTATTTTTATGTATCTGATCGGAAAACACCGTTTGCTCCGGTTGTATATCCAAAGCCTTGCAGAATCTTATGAAATTCTCCTTTACCTTTTCAGGACTGTCATTCCGCTTAAAACCTAAATTCAGGCTGAAATACTCCCCTGTGCTTACACCGCCCAGCCTTGAACTGAATCCATGTTTAACCATTCCGGATTTCTCAAAGGATGGAATGGTATAATAGACCAAATCCCCAAAGCTTCGCTTCAGGAATGTGTTTTTCATGATTGGGCTGTTTTCCTTTCTTCCTTGCATTATTATGTTAATTCCTCCATCTAGGAAATCAGATGCCTTTACTGCTCATTCAACAGCTTTTTCAGTTCCTCCATGAATGTGTTTATATCCTTGAACTGGCGGTAAACAGAGGCAAAGCGCACATAGGCCACCTCATCCAGTTCCCGCAGCCGCTCCATGACCATTTCTCCAATTTGCTTGCTGGTAACTTCACGCTCCATAGAGTTATACAATTGTTTCTCGATATCCAGCACCACTGCCTCCAGTTCCTTAACGGGCACAGGTCTTTTTTCACAAGCTTTGAGGAGTCCTGCAAGGATTTTATTGCTGTTAAAGGCTTCCCTTCTGCCATCCTTCTTTATTACCATTAAGGGAATTTCTTCAATTTTTTCATAGGTAGTAAAGCGTTTGCTGCATTTGGTGCACTCCCGCCTGCGGCGGATTACAGTGCCTTCATCAGTAGGCCGGGAATCTACTACCTTGCTGTCATCAGCATAACAAAACGGGCATTTCAACACCAAAACCTCCTTCCGGGCCGGCTTTGGTTCCCATTATATTATCTTTTTCTATTCAAGTCCATTGTTTATTATATCTATCGCTTAATCAACCTACCTTTAATACGATAAATAAATGCCTTCCATTTTACGGATTTCACATTTTGCTCATGCAGGCAGTCATAAACTCTCCGGGCAAGTTTATCAAGGTCTTGCATGTATGTAGTTAAGGAAAGACTTTCTGCCTCAGGGAAATCATCCACACAAACTATATCTATATTCTTTATTCCTTGCTTTAATAATTCCTTTTTTAAAGCTATTCCTATTTCTCCGTCTCCGCAGATTATGCCATCTGATTCTATTCCTGGTGTTTTTAGCTTATTTATAAATTTCTCCATTGTACCAGGTAGACTATTTTTATCAGACCAAGGTATCCGGATGAGGTTATCCACATCACCGTGCAGTTCAATAAACCTGTTTTCGCGTTCCTTTACACTGGTCAGATTTAAGTTATCCCAGCCAATGTATCCGATTTTTTTCGCACCCTTATTTTGCAAATAATCATAAAGTGCTGTTATTGCATCACAGTTGTCAAGTAAAACGCAATCAGCATAGGGCATGGGTATCGCAACGTCAAAAAAGACCATGTTCATTCCCAGTCCCCTTAGTCTGCGTATATATTCTATGTCCAATTCCAAATCTTCAAGCCAAATTACTGCGTTCCGGATGTTTTTCTGAAGAAGATTGAATAAACTATATTCCACTCTTTTACCCCTGGGGTTTTGCATAAACAGTACCAGGGAATCATTTTTATCTGCATTTCGCTGAAAGAAATCTATAAAAGATGCAAAGAAAGGGTTCTGAGCCGGCGCAAGAAGAGCAATGATATCCATTGTTCCATCATAACCGGCTTCACTAAGTCTTACAATGTTACCTCTTCCCTGTACTCTTTCCAGGATCCCCTCATTTTGAAGCAGTTCTAAAGCCTTGCGTATTGTTACGCGGCTGACATTGTAATCTTTCGCCAGAACCCTTTCCGGCGGAATATTTTCGCCGTCTTTATATGCACCGTAGAAAATGTTTCTGCATATTTTATTCTTGACGTTAATATAAAGCTTGCTGTTATCCATCCCCACTCCTTATGCAATACGCGTTGACTTAAGATCCAGACGTTTAATGATATCCTGTTGGATTTCAGGAGATAAATCAAGGAAATTTACAAATGTTCCGTGTATTCGCATTATATAAACTCCGCTAGGGGCATACTTCTTTGGATTTTCCAATACCTTCCTGAGCATTTCCGGCGTGGTAACATTTACATACAAATAAAACGGTGAAGTATTTTTGTTCATTTTATTAAAGAACAGCGGAGTTATCACCCTGTCACGGAATTCAATGCCTTTTTCTTCAAAACTGTTACCCTTGAAATAATTGGGATCGATGCCAAAATGAGAAGCATACCCTCCGCTCATTTTCGAAAATGGAAGCTGCATATTGGAGAGAATCCTGAAGCCCATCCCGGACTGGGCCTCTCCGTATAATGGATCTATGCCATAATTAAGCATTTCCCTCGCTTTTCTGCCATCAGGAGTTGCACCTACCCAATACCCGTACAGCAGATGGGTTGTTGGTGTGGACCAGTCAGGCCGGAAGGGATTACCAAGATAATTCTTTTTGCTGGCAATCATATCGCTTATTCTAGTGGCAATTTCTTTTGCTTCTTCATCAACTTCTTTGATATTGTTACCGTATTTAGGACATTGTAATAAGTATTGTCTCAATTCTTCATCCTCTTCAAAGTTTGTTCTCAATGCATGAAGCAACCTCTCTGCATCATCCGGACGCTCTTCCAGCAATTTGTCGATAGCAGCAAAAGAATCAGCTACTACAGACAGCCCATGGATAAGGCATCCGCTGCCATTGTACTCTGTTCCTTGCCTCTTTGTATCCCGCATGTCGGTACCAGATTCTATTGCTCCCATAAAAGTGGAGAGAAATGGAACCGGCAATAATGAAATAGCTTCTGAAGCTCCGTTTGCTGCTTCAACCATTTGATCAGCAAAATAGTCCACATGTTTATAAAATGCGTCACGGATATTCTCCAGCACAGCCTTTGCATCATCACTTTCCAAGCCCAGTTCTTGGTAACCGAGTCCAAGCTTATTGCCTGATATCTGGGATACTCCTCCCTGTATAGTCAGTTCCAAGATCTTGGCTAAATTCAGCCAGCTGTTTGTGGTGTTTCCATTATCCTTTCCCATAATTAATGGTTCCTGACAGCCTGCTATGGAGTAGTTTTCAAGATCTTCATCTTTAACACCTGCTTTGGACAGCACTTTAAAAACTGAATCATCATTAAACAGCGAAGGGGTCAGGCAGCCTGGTGTGAAAAAGAATCGTCCGAGACTGGCATATAATTCTTCAGGAGTATTGGCATGCAGTTTAACTGAAAGTATGGGCTGAGGCAGGTTCATTTCATAGAATGCATCAAGCAATGCATAAGTGGTTGGATTGGTAAGATCCCTGCCATCGACAGATTTTCCACCAACAATTATATTCTGAGATATTGCCCAGCTTCTGTCTCCTACATTAAAAAATACAAGGAAATGCTTAAAAAGCGCTGCCGCTTCTTCACGGCTTAATCCTTCCTTCTTCCTGTAAGGTTCAAAGATTCTGTCCGCATTTCCTACTGAGAAAGCAAAAGGATTTGGTGCCTGTTCAAGACACATTACCTGCCATAGCAATAGGTAAGACTGAATGGCTTCATATAAGGTTTGAGCGCCTTTTTTGGGTATTCTCCTCAAGGTCTCCTCAATCAGCTTAAGAACTGCCTTGCGGTTGCCCTTTGCATCCCTCTGAAGACCAGCGGCACATTCAGCATATCTATCTGCTAGAATAAGAACTGCTTCCATGGCTATATCCATGGCTTTATAATAGTCCCGTCTATCCTGGTCTTCTGCCTCATCCATTTTCTTTTTAATCTTCTCCCTGATACTGTCTATCCCCTCTGCCAGTACTGGTTTAAAATCAGGGATTACGTGTCCTGTAACTTGTTCAATAAAGAATACTGCTTCTGACGTTCTGTCTTCGACTTTCTCATAAACTTCACTTAGTTTACGTATGAAAGAAGTATTTCTTGTGTATTCGCGCAAATCGGAAATTCTTTCTTCGGTAAACTCGTCATTCGGGGTTATATCGTCAAATACAGCTGTAGGATCACAATAACCCGTAAATGAGTCTACTTTAAAAGCAGGATTTATCAAGGCATAAGACCGGGCAAAGGAATCATTCTGCGTTCCTGCAAAAACAGCATATTCGCTAATTGAAACAGGCAGTTTTATCGCAATTTCCCTTAAAGTCTTCGCTGCCTTTATTGCACTGGGAAGATTTTTGAATTTTACGTCACAATCCTTGGCAATCTCCTTAACAATAAACCAACCATCCAAACGTTTAGTATTTCGTTCTTCTCTAAACCTTGACTTAGCCAGACTATGCATTTCGTCTGTGCTGAGAAATGAGTAAATGTTCATATTTTCCCTCCTCATGTAAATATAACCGAAAGATTGTTTTCTTCAAAAATGCTTTTGTATAAAAGAATTATAGAATGATCTACATAAGCCCCGCTCATTTCATAAGCCATCCCGCACTGCTGCCATTTTTCTTTCCCATATTCATGATATGGCAAGAATTCAAAATTTGCATTTTCAGTATTGTGTTGCATAAAGAACCCAACAAAACCTCTTATGTCTTTTTCTGAATCATTTACTCCTTTTACAACTGGTATTCTAACTAGAACATTTTTATGAAAAGCAAAAGCTTTTGCAAGATTCTCCTTAATTATAGAATTGCCGATGCCGGTTACTTTTTTATGCATTTCATTATCATAATGCTTAAAATCCATTATAAGCGTATCGATGAGCGGAAAGAGGTTTTCAAGCTTCGGGTGCGAGGCGTTAGTCTCTATTGCAGTATTGATTCCACTTTGTTTTAATTTATTTAATAATAAAGTAATTGCGTCAAACTGGAGTGTTGCCTCTCCGCCTGTCAATGTGACTCCTCCGCCATCAAAAAAAAGCGGCACACTCCTGACAGCTTCTTCAACCAGTTCATCCACCTCGTAATCCTCACAAGAGAGCTTTATTCCCTTATTCTTATATTTGATACATTCTCTCGTTGTGCATCCTTCGCAAATATCTCTGTTCAGGCTCTTATTCTGTATGGCACCATAAGGACAAACAGAATCCAAAAGCCACTCGTTATTGACTATTAGAGTTCCATTAATTGATAAGCCTTCGGGATTGGAACACCAGCCACAACGCATGTTGCAACCCTGCAAATGATACACCAGGCGATTGCCGGGTCCGTCCTGAGAATAGTTAAAACCCTTTTGAAAAATTTTTATCTTCATGAAATGATTCTCCTAGAATATATAGCTTTCTAATTGGTATTATATTATAATACCAATTGTCATTCAATAAAAATATATGTAATATATAAATTTTTTTAACTTTTCAAATAGGGTTTATGATGTTCTAGGTTGAATATTATGAAACATTATTTAATGAGGTGATTCTATGGTTTCAATTGGAGTTGATATTGGCACAACTACTATATGTGCTTGTGTATTAGACACAAATACCGGGGAAGTTTTAAAAACCTGGACGAAAAAACACGGTTTCATTGCAGCACCCAGCCCCAAAACAAAGATTCAAAGCGTCAACGAAATCGAAAGCATGATTTCAGCTATATTAAACGAGATTACAACAAATTATGACGACATTGCCTGCTTAGGATTAACCGGACAGATGCACGGCATACTTTATTTAGATTCCCATGGATCTCCTGTTTCTCCATTAATTACCTGGCAGGACGAAAGAGGAAATGAGATCGTGCCCGGAGAAACCGTTTCATATGCTCAAAAACTATCCCAGTTGACCGGATATCCGTGTGCAACCGGCTTCGGCGCCGTAACACATTTCTATAACGTAAACAACGACCTTGTACCCTCTGATGCAGTAAGCTTTTGTACAATTCATGACTATATTATGATGAAATTAGGCCGTCTGAATAAGCCTGTTACCCACCCCTCGGATGCTGCCAGTATAGGCTTGTTTGACCTAACAGCAAATAAGTTCGATGAAAAGGCCATTATTGCTGCAGGTATGGACCCCTCATTTTTCCCTGCAGTTTCTCATAATCTGTCATCAGAAACTGCTTATGGATTTCCGGCAGCTGTTGCTATCGGTGATAACCAAGCATGTTTCCATGGCTCAGTACGCGATCCGCAAAACAGCATTTTGGTAAATGTTGGCACAGGCAGCCAGATATCCTGCTGGACCAAATGCTTTCATTCCGGCAGTGAAACAATTGAGACGCGCCCATATCTAAAAAATGATTACATCTTGTCAGGTTCATCATTATGCGGCGGACGCGCCTACGCATTATTAGAGAGCTTTTTCCGGGAATTTCTGTCAGAAGCTGGTTACTCTGCCGATTCCTTATACGATGTCATGAATCGGATGGCAGCTTCTTATGACACACTGTCAGATCCGTTGATTGTTGAAACCACTTTCTGTGGTTCACGTCAGAATCCAGATTTGCGAGGATCGATCAGTAATATAGGAACTGACAATTTCACTCCTGCGCACTTGACAGCAGGTTTTTTGCAGGGTTGTGTAAATGAACTGTACGCTTACTTCGAACAAATTTTACCAATTATTAAGAGGAAACCCAGGTATCTCGTTGGTTCAGGAAATGGTTTAAGAAGAAACCCTGCTCTGCAATCTATGTTTTCACGTACTTTTCAAATGGAACTCCTGATTCCTGCCCACTTGGAAGAAGCCGCCTATGGTGCAGCCCTGTTTGCAATGATATGCACCATGCCAGACCGGGATCCGCAGGAGATACGTAATCTAATCCGGTATCAAGACTAATCCCTGCAGCAGTTAAACCGTTAATATGCCAGAAATCAGTCAGACGCCTGTGGACCGGGTTTCCACATCCACCAATATGACATCGTCTCCAATCTTTTTTATTCTCTCCCAGGGGATAACTATATCGTCCTCCTCCCTTAAGAGACCGAGAAAGCGGCTGGTTCCTGGTACCACAATAGCTGTTATTCTGCCTTCATGCAGGTTGAATTCCATATCAATTATGTTGCCCAGACGCCTGCCATCCCGTATATTGATGACCTCTTTGGTTCGAAAATCAGACGATTTAGACATGGAAAAACCACCTCGCCACTATACAAACTTCTCCTTCTATCCTATTAGACAATCCTAAAAATGATGACAAAAAACCGCCTCTAATGAGACGGTTTATTTTTTAAGGGCAAAGATTATATGATGCATGTATAAGGTGCGGCCGTTTAAATGTACTTTCTCATATGGCTCAAAGCAGTCTTCTCCAGCCTGGACACCTGCGCCTGGGAGATGCCAATTTCTTCTGCCACTTCCATCTGGGTGCGGCCGTCAAAGAAGCGCATGGTCAGTATAAGCTTTTCCCTGTCATTGAGCTTTTTCATAGCTTCCCTTAGGGCAATGCCCTCCAGCCAGGTTTCATCCTGATTCTTCTCATCGCTGACCTGATCCATAACATAGATGGCATCCCCGCCGTCATGATAAATCGGCTCAAACAGGGAGATGGGATCCTGTATGGCATCCAGGGCAAACACCACTTCTTCCCTGGGCATATCCAGTTCCTCGGCAATTTCGCTTACAGTTGGCTCCCTGGAATGTTTGTTAATCAGCTGATCTCTCACCTGCAGAGCCTTATAAGCCGTGTCCCGCAGGGACCGGCTGACCCGGATGGAGTTGTTGTCCCTGAGATATCTGCGGATTTCGCCTATAATCATGGGTACTGCGTAGGTTGAAAACCGTACATTCTGGGTTACATCAAAATTATCTATAGCCTTGATCAGCCCTATGCATCCTACCTGAAACAGATCGTCTATATGCTCGCCCCTGTTATTGAATCGTTGAATAACGCTTAATACCAGCCTCAAATTGCCCTGTATGAATTCTTCTCTGGCACTTTTGTCTCCGGCATGCATTCTGGCAAAAAGTTCTTTCATTTCTTCGTTGGTAAGAACCGGAAGCTGAGATGTATTTACTCCGCATATTTCAACCTTGTTTTTGTGCATGATTTTCCCTCCATCCAAGGCTAAAAGAAGCATCTTGTTCGTCTAACAAAAAGTATTGCCTTGGACGGAGTAATTTATTCGCTCAGATCATTCTGCTGATTTCCTTTTTCAAACGTTTTATAATGCGTTTTTCCAGTCTAGAAATATAAGACTGGGATATTCCCAATAAATCGGCTACTTCCTTTTGGGTTTTTTCTGTTCCGTCATGCAGGCCGAACCTCAGTTCAATTATGCGTCTTTCCCTGCGTGACAAATGGCTCATGGCCAGTTTTAACAGTTCCCGGTCCACCTCATCCTCTATGTATTTATATACCAGGTCATTATCGGTTCCCAATATGTCTGACAGCAGAAGCTCATTACCGTCCCAATCAATATTCAGAGGCTCATCGAAGGAGATCTCCAGCTTAGTTTTTCCATTTCGCCGCAGATACATAAGTATTTCATTTTCAATGCAGCGGGAAGCATAGGTAGCCAGCTTTATTTTTTTTGACGGATTAAAAGTATTTACAGCCTTTATGAGCCCGATTGTACCGATTGAGATCAGATCTTCTACTCCAATGCCTGTGTTTTCGAATTTTCTGGCTATGTACACCACCAGCCTGAGATTGCGTTCAATCAGTGTGCTCTTTACCGATAAATCGCCCATTTCCAGCTTATTAATCAGCTGAATTTCCTCTTCATTGGTCAAGGGAGGAGGCAATGCTTCGCTTCCGCTGATATAATGAATAAATTTAGTTTTAACGGTTTTGAACCTGATGATGAAAGCTGCCCAGACAGCCATGCAGTACATTCTCAGCCTGTGATACAGGGACATGACTAATACCTCCTGTCTGTTTACGGGATAATATGAGGCTGGATCAGGGCATGGTATTCACCGCTGGCCGACAGATCCTGCTTGCGTATGCCTATCAGGGTATCGGCAGCTTCCTTCCAGCCTCCGTTGGTCAGAATATGAACGCTGTCCGGCCGGAATGCCAGCAGTAAACCGTTGGAATGCCCAAGAGTTCTGTAAGGTACAATACAGAACCGCCTGATCCAATCGGATTGCTCCATGGTTTGGATAATATCTTTTAATTCCCCTTCCCTGCCATGCAGGTAGATCTTTTGTATATCAGGCGGAAGAACAGACCGGATCTTATCGAACTCTGCCACCATAACCGGAACACCGGAAATAGGATCCGTCAATTCATTCCCCGTATCCAGAAAAGCATCCAGAACAATGCAGTTATTGTCAAATTGAATTTTTACCCGGTACACCAGCTGATTTCTATTTATTCTAAACTGAAGCCAAGGCCACAGCCAGCGGTATAACATAATAGTAGAAACTATTGCTGAAATCAGTATCTTAGCTGGAAAATCCTTTATAAGAAAAACACCCCCGGATACCTGTATTCCTCTGCCAAACAGGTAAAATAAACCAAAAGCCGCTCCTCCCAAGAGAAATGTAATGCCATAAAAATATCCAAATAATTTAAAAAACTCCCGTAAAGTGCGGATACGGAATCCTGCCGCCAGCATAATAAGTGACAGCAGAAACTTAAACGGCAGCATATTAAGACAGCCAAAACCAGGCAGGATAAGGGCGATTGCATAGGAAGCTCCCAAGCCGGCAGAACACCACAGTCTCCACATGGGGCATGAGTTTCCGGCCAGCTTCCTGGTAAGCCAAAGAACTATGAAATTTACCAACAGATTATCCAGCCAAATAATATCAAGAAATCGCTGCTCCAAACCAACCCCGCCCTTAACCTGTTCCAGTTCTTTGTCCTCATTATAAACTATTCAAATAAAGAATCCTGTAGAACGATGAATGTGAAGATAAAAAAATAACGACAATAAGCATGCTTTATTGTCGTTATCTCAAATATTTTTTGAAATGGTCTTATTATCCTCTATTTTAAACGATTCCTTCTCAGGAAGGTGGGTATTTCCAGATCATCCTCCAGATCCCGGCTTGCAGCAGCCTGCATGTTTTCCATTGCCTTTTCCACCTGTTTCCGTTCTTTTTTCTCTACCTTATGTTCAAAACCGGTAGCCATAACTATGATCTGAACTTCATCACCCATATTTTCATCGATTACCGCACCGAAAATAATATGGGCATCCGGATCTGCTGCCTGCGCAACCAGCTCTGCTGCCTCGTTAACTTCAAACAAGCCCATGTCGGGACCTCCGGTTATGTTGAGAAGCACCCCTCTTGCTCCGTCAATGGTTGTTTCCAACAGCGGACTCTGGATAGCCTGTTTTGCTGCATCCGTTGCACGATTTTCGCCGCTGCCTTTGCCAATGCCCATATGAGCCAGGCCTTTTTCTTTCATGATGGTGCGAACATCAGCAAAATCCAGATTCACCAAGCCGGGTACGGCAATCAAGTCGGATATGCCTTGTACGCCCTGACGCAACACATCGTCTGCAATCTTAAATGCTTCCACCATGGAGGTGCGTTTTTCCACTACCTGGAGCAATCTGTCATTGGGAATGGTTATCAGGGTATCCACCTTATCCTTCAATTCGGCAATTCCTTTTTCTGCATTAATAGCACGCCGCCGGCCTTCGAACATAAACGGTTTGGTAACAACACCTACCGTTAAAATGCCCAATTCCTTGGCCAGGTCTGCCACAACCGGAGCAGCACCAGTTCCGGTGCCTCCACCCATTCCGGCAGTTATAAATATCATGTCGGCACCTTTTATTACCTGCAGGATCTCATCTTTACTTTCCTCTGCAGCCTTCTGACCAATTTCCGGATCAGCTCCCGCACCCAGACCCTTGGTTAATTTTTCTCCAATTTGGATCTTCTGAGTAGCTTGTGAAAGGTATAATGCCTGTTTATCCGTATTGACGGCAATAAAATCCACACCTTTCAAACCATGCTGAATCATGCGGTTGACTGCGTTGTTGCCTGCACCTCCCACTCCTATTACCTTTATCTGTGCAAACTGATCCATATCAATGTCAAATTCCAGCACGCCGTACCCTCCCTCAAATCTTATAGTATAAAGTTAGAACTTATTCCTAGCTTTTTAATCATATAATTGAGAAACTGTCCTATTCCTTTTCTGCCTGCCGATTTATTCAAGCCAACATAACCAACGGAATACACTGCTGAAAATATTGGGCTGGACAAGCCAATTACATCAGGAACCCCCAATTGTACCGGCTGATTCAATATCCCGGCGGCAAAACTTTTGATCCCGCGGAACAGTGCCAGCCCTCCGCCTGTCAGTATTACCTTGGAATACTCTGCCTGCAGCCCTTCTTCCTGTATGCGTTTTAAAACCAGCTCCAGTATCTCCTCTATGCGGGCTTCCGCTATTTGCTGCAACAACTCCATGGACACATTATGTACATGCTGTCCGTTCCTGACAGGCATTTGCATTTCCGATTCCGCAGATTCATCATTGTTCAAATCAATGCCCAACACACAGCTTCGCTTCAATTTCTCTGCATCATCCAATGATATGCCTATGCCTGCGGCTATATCCCGGGTAATGACATTGCCGCCCAAGGGAAGCCATTCATAAAATACGGGAACCCCATCCTTATATATTACTATATCGGTGCATTCACCGCCGGTATCAATCAATAAAACTCCATTTTCTTTATCTTCCTCGGTAAGAAGAGCCTGGCCGCATGCAAGAGGAACAGGAATCCATTTTTCTACCTGTAAATTGAGTGAATGAAGAACCTTTGTCAGCTGCTTTGCAAAATCCGTATGTATGCATATAATGGAAGCCTGCAGCTCAAGCGTTCTGCAGGAAAGACCAATGGGATTGTCCACCGGTCTGCCGTCTGCCAAGTAGTCACCATAAATTACATTTGATATCTCCCAAGATGCGGGAAGTGGGTACTCAGCCGCCAACTTGCGTAATTCCTGTAAATCCTGCCTGGATATAGGATGGTTTGGCGTAATCTTCCCGGTGTTGCGGACAAGGCCGCAAAACTCATTGGGAACACCCAGCATGCACCGGTTGATTTTATAACCGGCCATTTTTTGCGCTTGTCCTATAGCAGCATTAAGAGTATGGTAGAGCATCTTCTCAGATTTCCACCCATCCCTCTGTACACCGCTGTATCTAACCTGACCAAGGCCGATCAGCTTCAGGCTGCCATTTTGTGCTTTTCTGCATGTCAGCACCGACAACTTTGTAGTACCCGGTTCAATCACTGTGACAGCATTGTTCAAAGCTGAAAAACCTCACTTCTGCATAGTCATATTTATAACCTTGTGCTTATGTTATCACAATTTTTTGTAAAGATAAATAACTATTTGTCGGAGTATTTATTTGTATATGATTTTTTTCTCAAGATTCCCAAAAAGTGCCTGCGGATTTGGGCGAAGTTATTGAACAGCCTGTAACCGAATACAAATATGGCACAAAGATAAATGGGAACATCCAGCCGGTCGCCTATATAAGCCAAACCGGCTGCCAGGATTGCATTGCCGAAAAAACCGGAAATAAATACATCTGCCTGAAAATTCTTTTCCAATGAAGCCCGGATGCCGCCAAACACGGAATCCAATGCTGCCAGTACGGCTATGGACATATATGAGGAATAGGCTGTTGGAATACTTATAGGCAATACCATCCCCAGTATAATTCCTATCAGAATGCCAAGAAGGGGCAGCCACATATCAATCACCTGCCTGTATGCTTTTTGCATAAGTAAATTCGATATCTCCTATATACCTGGGGATCTCTACGGAATCCATCCTGCGAATATGAAATTCCAGCCCCCACGCTGCCAAACTATGGTATATGCTGTCCTCCCTTTGAAATGCAGCCATCAGCTCATCCGGATTGCCTATCGCGTGAATAACAAAGGGTGGAGTAAATCTTTCAGATTTTCCTACGTTAATAGTGGGTCCGCCGCAACTAATGCGGGAAGTTGCCATGATTCTGGTTCCGTTTATGGCAATAGCTTCCGCCCCGGCCCCTCTCAGTTCATTTATAACATGAAGCATGTCACTGTCATGTACGATAAAATAGTTCATTATATATGGATCCGAATCAAGAAAACTGTCTCTCTTTCTGTCATTTAACACTATCTCTATTCCGGGCCCTTTAACAGGCAGAAGCCCGGCAGTCAGTCTGGTTGCCTGAATTTCTTCCTGCAATTGCTGAACCCGCCTGCTCTTGTCAGCTGCCCCGGCCTCATATTGGGCCAGCTTATTTTCATAATCTTTTATGATTTCATCCAGCTCTGCTTTTCTATTCTCCAGAGCCTTTTTTTCACTCATCAGCTTTTCTATAGTCTCCAGGGAGGTTACTCCGCCAATCTCCATTTCAATATTTGGCCCTTCCAAAGCTTTAACTACAAAAAAACCAAGTATGACGCAAACAAAAGTAATCAGCCAGACGGTCTTATTGGATCTTCTCATCATTTCAAGTTTCCCTCCAGGGGCCATACTACTGAACGGGAACGGCATATTCAAACTGGAGCACGCCGTTATACTTGGGTATTTTAATGGAGTTTTCCTTACGGATTTTGATTTCCAGATCTTCTCCCAGGGTATCCGCCACTCCGCCCAGCAGCATCAGGGAAGCCTCCAAAGTGTCGGGATTCCCCAAAGCCTTTATTTCAAAGGGAGCTGAGTGCCGGTTGGTGTTGATGACGATATAATCTCCTGCATCCCGTATTTCAGTGGTGGATATAATGCGTTCATCATTTATGGCAATGGCTTCGGCGCCGGCAGCATTGAGTTCGTTGACCAGCATTAATAAATCTTCATGATATACATTTCTTATAATTCCGGACTCCCCTGATTCCTGGTATGAAATGTGGTTAACAGTCACCACAATTCCTGCTCCTTCCAGGTCTGTCAGACCGGCAAGGTTTCTGGCACGTTCCAGATCCTTGTACATGGCTTCATTGAGCTTCCCTGCATCCTGAGCTGCGCTTTCATATTCCTTAACCCTGTCTTCCAGCTCCTGAATCAGCTTCTGCTGGCTTTCTATTTCCTGGTTCAGCTTCTGTATTTGTGCAGTAAGCTCCTGCGCCCGCTGCAATGATACGCTGCCGCCAACATTCTGGACATTCTTAAATTGCGCCGCCAGCATAAGCCCCAAAATAATGCAAACCAGCATCAAAAGAATTCTATCGCCAAGCTTTTTCAACCTGTCACCTCATTCCCGCCTTGCTCTTATTGCTGATCCGTTTCTTCACTCAGCTGTTCATCATCTTCCGTTTCGCCGTTCCCCGATTCCTGATCTTCAGTTTCCTCGTCCCCTGTCTGGTTATGGGGATTAAATACTGCCTTTCCTGGAACGCTGACATCCAGAATGCCAGGTTCACCCTTTGCAATCACTTCAGCATAGGCGTCAGACTTAAGCCAGCCCAGCTTTCTGTCCAAATCCACGGCTTGTCCCAGTTTAACCCGGATTTCATCTCTCGTAACCAGCAATATATCATCCGGATTATCCATATATATGACAGCTATCATATCAATAACTTCCCATTGTTCCAGGGATTCCAACAACCGAATCAGAACCTTTTGCCTGTAATTGCCGTTCTGATCCAGCTCCAAAGGGCTGCCTTTGGTTAACTTGGATATAGCAACTCCTTCCACTACAGGATAGGATGGATCGTGTGTTTGCTTAAAAATATCCAGTACAAATCCGCTTGAATCTATCATTATATAGGAGCTCAGATAGGGAACCAGCGCAGCAGGCACCCTTTCTTCAACAATAATATGTATCTCATCAGGAAGCTTTAACGATATGCCCTCCACAACCGGAAATGGGGGACTGCTTTCTATCCTCTTTCTTACCTGTTCCCTGCTTATTTTAAATATATTGTCTCCTGGATTTATACCTGATGCATTTATTATAGCATTCTCATCCAGCGAACCGCTACATGTAACTATAATATTTTTTATCTGAAATACTTCGGTGCCTATAAAAACAACGGCAGCAAAACAAATCAGCAAAATCAGAAACATCAGAATGCCTTTTTTTGTCCCATTTCGAGCCATAGATCTTCCTCCGCAGGATCAATGGGATCCCTGAATAATCAATCGGTCAAGTTAAATTCTTTCAATGTCTGCTCCTATGCTTCTAAGATACATGTCCAGTTTATCATAACCCCGTTCTATATGCCGTATATTGTCTATGATAGTTTCCCCTTCCGCTCTTAATCCGGCCATAACCAAAGCAGCTCCGCCCCTGAGATCTCCGGCACTGACCTCAGCACCTCGAAGCACAGGAACTCCCTGAATGACAGCCACCTTGCCCTCGGTCCGGATGCAGGCTCCCATCCGAATAAGCTCAGGAACATGCTTGAACCGGTTTTCAAAGATGTTTTCGGTTATTATGCTGGTTCCTTCTGCCACGGTTAATGCACTCATGAGCAAAGCCTGCATGTCCGTGGGAAAACCCGGATAAGGATGGGTTTTAGTGTGCTCAATTGCCCGCAAGCGTTCAGGCGCCTTTATTCCGATAGCATCCAGTCCTTTTCCCCTGTATGGAGTAAAGGTGCAGCCGGCTTCTCTTAACTTGTTGACAACAGCCTGTATATGGTCCAAAATGACGTTTTCCACTACAATCTCGCTTCCCGTGATCGCTGCTGCTATCAAATAGGTTCCGGCTACTATCCTGTCGGGTATTACGGTGTATTCCGTTTCATGAAAAGATTCTACGCCTTCAATAACTATGGTATTGCTGCCTGCACCGGAAACCTTGCCGCCCATGCTGTTGATGAAATTCTGCAGGTCTGTTATTTCCGGCTCCTTAGCCGCATTTCGTATGGTAGTCCGCCCCTTGGCGCAGGTTGCTGCCAGCATAATGTTTTCCGTTGCACCTACACTGGGATAGTCCAGATGAATGTCAGCCCCGGCCATATTGGCCGCTTCGCAATGAAGATAGCCATGGGATTCAGTTATAACCACACCCAATTGCCTAAGCCCCTGCAGATGCAGGTTTATAGGCCTCTGCCCGATTTCACAGCCGCCAGGATAGGTTATTACTGCTTTTTTCATTCTGGCCAGAACAGCGCCAAGCATTACAATGGAAGAGCGGATTTCCTTAACATGCCGGTCCGGGATCATCCAGCTTTTTATATCTGAAGGGTCGATAATCAGGGTGGAGTTTTCTCTCTTTATTCGGCAGCCTATGGATTTTAATATAAGCAGCATGTTTTCCACATCAGCAAGATGAGGAAAATCGTACAGAACAACCTGCTTCCGGGTGAGAATTACGGCTGCCAGAATAGGAAGAATTGCGTTTTTTGCGCCTATTACCTTAACGTTCCCTTCCAGCTTTCTGCCTCCCCGGATTCGAAATTTTCCCATATAAGTAACACCTCTTTCTCAACGTACAGCGGCATATCAGTTTTTACACAATTAACTCCAATTCAATATCATAGTATGCAGGGATTATTCAGGTGTTACAGATGGAGAAAATTGCGAACCCTTGTCACGCTGCCTTGCAATGCCTTGAAATATTAAGCAGGACGCCGATACTGGTCATAAAAATAGCCAGTGAAGAGCCTCCATAGCTGATAAAGGGCAAGGGCAGCCCGGTTGGAGGCATGGAAGCTGTTACTACCGCTATATTAATCACTACCTGGATGGCTATCATGGAAATAATGCCTGCAGCCAATAAGCTGCCAAATAAATCGGGAGCAGTCAACGCCACCCGGATGCCTCGCCAGATAAGTACCAGATAAAGCAGAATTAAAAATGTCGCCCCTATAAACCCCAGCTCTTCTCCGATAATTGCAAAGATAAAGTCGGTCTCCGGATAGGGCAGATACAGATATTTCTGCCTGCTCTGGGCCAGCCCCAATCCAAAAAGACCGCCTGAGCCCAAGGAGTATAATGATTGAATCAACTGCCAGCCGCTGTCCTTGGGATCGGACCAGGGATCCAGAAAGGCGGTGAGCCTGTCAAGCCGGTAATCGGCAGACAGGGTTAATGCCACTGCTCCTGCAGCTCCTGCTGCCATCAATAAGAATAGGTGCCACAGCTTGGCTCCGCCGACAAAGAGCATAATAAAGGCCAGCATAACAATGCTGCCTGCTGTACTGAAGTTCGGCTGTTCCATTATAAGCACAAATACCAGGCCTGTTACCAGCAGAATAGGAAGAACGCCCTTAAAAAATTTTCTGATTCCGCCTTTGCTTCTGGCTATGGTATCTGAAATGAACAATATCATGGCAAATTTTGCTATTTCGGCAGGCTGGATGCTGAAGCTTCCGATTCCCAGCCATCTTTTGGCATTGTTTCTCTCTTCTCCGATAAACAATACCAGCACCAGCAAGGCTATGCTGATGAGAAGAAATATTCTTGAAAACTTCTGCAGCCGGGTATAATCAAAGCGGGAAGCAATAAACATACCGGCAAAACCAACAACTGCCCAAAGGCACTGGCGTTTAAAAAAGTACAAACCATCGCCCCACCGGTCAGCGGAATAATAAAAGCTGGCGCTGAATACCATTACAATCCCAAATGCAACCAGTATTACAGTGGTCAGCAAAATCGGAAAATCAACGGGCTTTCTTTTCACTCGGTCTGCCTCCTCAACGCCCTCACTGCAGATTTGAATACCTCTCCCCTCTCTTCATAGTCCCGAAACATGTCCCAGCTGGCACAAGCCGGGGAGAGAAGTACCTGAAAACCCGGAGAGGACAGCGCATAGGCTTTTTTTACAGCTTCTTCCATGCTGCTTGTCATATGAATATTTGCAAAACCCTTTTCTTTGGCTGTATCGGCAATTATGCCGGCCGTTTCTCCCATCAGAACCAGTTCCTTAACCTTGTTGCCAAAGGCATCAACAAACCTGGAAAAATCGGCCTTTTTATCCATGCCGCCGGCTATCAGCACAATGGGCCCCTGCAGGGCTTCAATGGCTTTTATGGAAGAGTCGGGGTTGGTTCCCTTGGAGTCATTATAAAAAGTTACCCCGTTTATAACTTCAACTTTTTCAATCCGATGTGCAATTCCATGAAATCCCGCCAATGCTTTTGCGATTATCTCTGGTTTTATGCCGCACAAACCTGCAGCCAACGCAGATGCCAAAGCATTTTCCAGATTGTGAGCCCCGGGAAGGCTGATTTGGTCGACCCTGCATACGGGTATCTTACCTGCACCTATGTTCATCATTATTTGCCTGCCTTCCAGCCAGATGCCTTCCGACAGGGTTTTTGTCCGGCTGAAATAAAACACCCGAACTCCTGAATCCGGTTCAATACTGGATAGTATTTCATCATCTCCGTTTAAAACCAAATAATCCTCGCTGCCCTGATTTTCAAATATCCGGCACTTAGCAGCTATATAGTTCTCCATGGTTTTGTGACGGTCCAGGTGATCTTCCGTGATATTGAGAATCAATGCTATATGAGGACGGAAATCTGCTATGGTTTCCAGCTGGAAACTGCTGATTTCAGCCACTACCTTATCCATTTCTTCGGTTTCAGGGGCTTTGGCTGAAAAAGGAACCCCAATATTGCCTACAACATGGGTCTTCTTGCCGGCAGCCTTCAATATCTCGCCGATCCAGGCGGTGGTGGTTGTTTTCCCATTGGTTCCGGTGACGGCAATTATGGGTGCTTTACAGTATCTATACGCCAGTTCCACTTCGCTTATCACTTCTATGCCCAATTTAGCTGCTTTTTTTAGAAAGGGAACATCTGCAGGCACTCCGGGACTAATGACTATCTGACCCACCCGTTCCAGAAGCTTATCCGGGTTTTGTCCCAGATAAACTTCGCAGTCTATGGATTCTTGAAGCTGCTTTGCAGCTTTTCTAATTTCTGCTGCATTGCTGCTGTCATTAACTATTACTTTCCTTCCCGTCCTGTGAAGAAGTCTGGCGGCTGCAATGCCGCTGCGTGCCAGTCCGATTACCAAAGCGGTTTTTTGTTTTGCTTCCATATTTCCTGACCTCCTAAATACTTAGCAGTGCGAACAGGCACAAAAGTGCAGCTGCAATCATAAACATGGCTACCACTTTGGTTTCCGGCATGCCGGCAAGCTCAAAATGATGATGCAGCGGAGCCATCCTGAAAATTCTTTTGCCCCGCAGCTTAAAAGACACCACCTGCAGCATAACTGAAATGGATTCTGCCATGTATATGCCACCGATTACAGGCAGCCAAAGGGGAATACGCAGCAATACAGACAGAGCTGCTACCGCGCCGCCCAGACCCAAAGAGCCTGTATCCCCCATGAAGACCTGGGCAGGATGGGAATTGTACCTTAAAAAACCCAGGCAGCAGCCGGTAAGGGCAGCTGAAAAAACTATGAGGTTCTGATAGTTCTCCGCCAGCCAGCTTATACCCTGCTGGTCTGCCAGCTTCCATGCGGCAGTTATGATAATGCTCAAGGTTGCGGATACAATAAGCGTTATGCCTGCACAAAGGCCGTCCAAACCATCAGTCAGGTTAACGCTGTTTACAGTGCCTATGATTATAAATACCGCTGCAGGTATATATAAAATACCCAGATCCCACTCCGTCCCAATGAAGGGGATTACCACGCTGCTTCCAATATACTCATTGTTATAAGCATAAACTGCCAAAGCAACGGCCACAATCAGCTGAAGTATTATTTTCTGGTACGCCTTAAGCCCTAGAGACCGTTTTTTTACCACCTTAATAAAATCATCTATAAAGCCTATTAATCCAAAACCGATGGTGGTTAGCACAGCGGTCAGGGCATATTCACGGCTGCCCTTGGACAAGATCAGGCTAAGCACAGCCAGGGGAACCAAAAACAAAATTCCACCCATGGTAGGAGTGCCGCTTTTGGACAGGTGGGTTTTGGGTCCGTCATCTCTGACCTGCTGGCCTAGTTTCAGCCTGTGCAGCCAGGGAAGAAGGAGAATTCCCATCAAAAGCGTTGCCAAAAATGAAAGTATGACAGTTGTTGCATAATATCTCAAATCTGATCATCTCCATCTTTTAAGTAAGATACAACCTCTTCCATGTGCATGCCCCTCGAGCCTTTTATAAGTATCCGGTCACCCTGCTGCAGGTTTGTGCTGAGCCATTGGATGACACCCTGATTATTTTCAAAATGAATTATACTTTGTTCATTCATGCCGGCCTGTATAGCGCCTTCTCCAATCCAGCAGCTGTCCCGGCCTTTGGTAACCAAGATATTAACTCCGCTTTCAGCAACCGTTTTTCCCACTTGCCTGTGGGCTGAAGCTGAATATTCGCCTAATTCCAGCATATCTCCCAAAATTGCAATTTTGCGGGTGCCGTCCATTCCTTTCAGCACATTCAAAGCAGCATTGACCGAGTCAGGGCTGGCATTGTAGGCATCGTCGATAACCTTGATATTTTGCTGTATTGAAAAAATATTCAGCCGCATGCTGCCGCTTACAAAGTCCAGCAGCCCGGCTTGTATATCCTGCATATCTATGCCAAATGCCCTGCCTGCTGCTATAGCTGCAAGGCTGTTGTATACATTGTGTATGCCGGGTGCATTAAGCCTTATAGGAAAGATTTGCCCCTCCGCATATAGATTATAGGCAATTCCTTCCTCACCCAGCTGTTGAATGTCACCTGCCCTGTATTCCGCATCCGGACTGGTGCCAAATAGGATTATCCTATAAGGAACCTTATCCTTCTTCATTAGTTTTACGGCATTGTGGAGCAGATCATTGTCATCATTCATTATGGCAATACAGTCATTATTAAAATTTTCCAGAATTTCCGATTTGGCTTTCCAGATATTTTCCCTGCTGCCCAGTTTTTCTATATGAGATATGCCGATATTGGTTATTATTGCTATCTTAGGAGGAGCTATGGCTGCCAGGCGCCTGATTTCCCCGAATCCGCTCATGCCCATTTCCAAAACGGCTACCTCGTGGCCGGGTTCAAGATTAAATAAAGTGAGGGGCAAGCCTATTTCATTATTATAATTCCCCTGTGTTTTAAGCACATTGAATTTTCTGGAAAGCACACTGGCAATCATATCCTTGGTGGTTGTTTTTCCGGTACTGCCGGTAATTGCCACCACATCAGCCGAAAACTTTTTAAGATACCAGGCAGCCAGATCCTGAAGTGCTGTCAAAGTATCATCGACCACAATTATACCTACATTTTCCGGCAAAGGTTTATCCGTATTGCTGATCAATAATGCTGCAGCACCTTTTTGAGCTGCATCGGCCAAAAAATCATGGCCGTCATACTTTTCGCCTTCCAAGGCTGCAAAAAGATCTCCCGGCTTTATGGTACGGCTGTCAGTTGATACGCCGCTGATTTCCAGCTTTTGACCTTGACGAAGGATCCGCCCTCCCGCTGCATCTGCCGCTTCTCTTATGCTTATTGGTTTCATCTGACTTTCTCCCTTCCCAGGATCTGGGCTACAATTTCGCCTTCATCAAATGGAATGGTTTTCCCTTTGATCGATTGATAAGTTTCATGTCCCTTGCCAGCCAGTATGATAACATCATCTGCTTTGGCATTTTTCAGGGCATATTCGATGGCCTTCCTGCGGTTCTCAATTACAACATAGGGGCAGTTGGTCTTTTTTATGCCAGGCAGAATATCATTTATTATTGCCATGGGCTCCTCATTACGGGGATTATCGGAAGTAATAATGCAAAAGTCTGAATATCTGCCTGCAACTTCCCCCATCAAGGGACGTTTGGCAGCATCCCTGTCGCCCCCGCAGCCAAACAGGGTTACCAGTCTGCCTCTGGTAATGCCCCGGGCGGTTTTCAGGATGTTTTCCAGGCCGTCCGGAGTATGGGCATAGTCTATTATAACCGAATAATTGGTTCCGGTGTTTAGCAGTTCAAATCTTCCCGGCACCCCTCGGATGTTTTCCAGGCCCGCCTGTATATCTTCCAGGGAAATTCCGGCTGCATAACAGGCGGCAGCCGCAGCCAGGGCATTATATACGCTGAAGAGACCCGGTATCGAAAGTTTGACTGAAATCTTTCCGCCAAGAATATGAAGGCTGAAGGAAACTCCCTCTGCATGTATTTCAATATCCCGGGCAAAGATGTCGGCCGGTTTGTATATTCCATAAGTAAAAGCACGGTTTTCCAACCCTTTTAATATAATACGTCCGTTATCATCATCAACGTTTATGACAGCCAAGCGGCTGTGCTCAAACAATTTTGCCTTGGCTTCCCGATATTTTTCCAAGGTGCCATGGAAGTCCAGATGATCCTGTGAAAGATTGGTGAAAATGCCCACCTCAAACTTACAGCCATTGACCCTGTCCAATTCCAGGGAATGGGACGAAACCTCCATGACTGCCGCTTCTACACCCTCCTTCAGCATCGCATGCAGAATTCTTTGCAAATCTGCTGATTCCGGGGTAGTCCTCTCTGCCGGGATCACCCGATTACCGATCATATTGGCAATGGTGCCCACCAGTCCGGTTTTCTTTCCTGCCTGTTCCAAAATAGATTTTATCATATAGGTGGTGGTGGTTTTTCCGTTGGTGCCTGTAACACCCAATAACAGCAGCTTCTGAGCAGGATTCTGATAAAATGCGGCTGATACAGGCCCCATTGCTTTCCGGGATGAATTTACAAATACTTTGGTAATTCCTTCAGGCAGCCGGACATCCTTTTGCAGCACCACCGCCGATGCGCCTTTTGCTGCTGCTGATGCAGCAAAATCGTGGCCATCCGCCTGAAAACCTTCTATACAAAAAAACAAGGACCCTGGGGTCACCTGTCTTGAGTCATAATGTATATCACTTATATCAATATCCAAAGAGCCTTCTGTACGAAGAATCTCTATTCCTTTCAGCAATTCTTTCAGCTTCATTCCCATTCCTCCCAGACTATGGCCTTAACAGGCAACAACATCATTTGTAAGTATATACATTTAATTTCCAATTCATACTTTTTCCGCCTCTATTGGGGAGGCTCAAAACTCACGGTAACAGTTGTCCCAGGTTCTACTCTGGTTCCCGGTGCAGGCTGCTGGCTGACTGCAAGGCCGGTGCCCTCTATTCTCAGTTTTAAGCCTTTTGATACCAATATATTATTGGCTTCCCGGATGGATTTGTTTGTTACATCAGGCACTTCAATCAGATCGTCTTCTCCAAGCTGCTGGCCGTTTTCTTCGCTGTCCGTATACAGAAGCACCGTAGTATTGATAAGTACCTCCGCATCTGGCAGCGGCATCTGCTTGGTCACAACAGTACCTGTCTGTTCTGCCAAATAATCCAATCCGGCTTCCCGTAAAATACTGGCAGCCTCACTCAGGCTCTTGCCTGTAACATCCGGTACAACCACTGTCTGGCTTTCCTGTTCCGTATTCTCATCATAAACCGGTTCTACCCCCAGGTAATTCAAGGTGTCCTCCAATATCATTTTAACATATGGAGCAGCCACTACGCTTCCAAAATCTACTGCCACCTGAGGTTCATCCACCATAAACAATACTGCAACCTGTGGATCATCTGCCGGCGCAAAACCAATAAAAGAGGCAATTACCGCTCCCTGCTTAATTCCTCCGCCTTCACTGTATTTCTGGGCTGTACCCGTCTTTCCTGCAACCCGGTAACCTGGAATATAAGCATTTTTTCCGCTGCCCTTGGTAACGACGCTTTCCAACATTTCCCTCATAATGGCAGAGGTTTCCTCCGAAATCACTTTGCGTACCGTTACAGGCTGCATTTCCTCATAAATATACTCGCTTCCGTCATCAAATTCAAGTGCTTTTACCAGTCTGGGCTGCATTAAATTTCCGCCGTTTATCACAGCACAAACTCCATTGATAAGCTGCAGGGGTGTTACTGCCAGCGCCTGGCCAAATCCCATGCGGGCAAGATCCACATTTCTGACGGAATCCCTTTTCATGATTACGCCCTTTTCTTCCCCGTGCAGATCAACACCGGTGGGGCTGCCAAACCCGAAATCCTCCAAATAGTCGTAAAACCTGTCCACTCCCAGGCTTAAAGCCATATCCATAAATGCAGGGTTACAGGAATTCTGCATGGCTTCAAACAATGTCTGATGTCCATGGCCTCCTGCTTTCCAGCATTTAATGCGCTGGCCGTCTACCATCCGATAACCTGGATCATTAAAGGCGGAGTTTACGGATATTACTCCTGCTTCCAAAGCAGCAGCGGTGGTAATTATCTTAAAGGTTGAACCGGGATCCATATTATCCTTGGCGGCTATATTTTTCACATATGCCTGCATTTCTTCATATCCCATTTCCCTGGGAGGATTATTGGGATCAAAGTCCGGCCGGTTAGCCATAGCCAGAATATCGCCGGTTTTGGGATCCATAACTATACAATATACCTTATTTGCCTGATATTGATCCATGGCATCGGAAACCGCTTTTTCCGCAAAATGCTGGATCACCTGATCTATGGTTAAAATCACATTCCAGCCGTCTATGGGAGGAATCATTCTCTCTACATTGGTAGGAGTTTCCCTTCCTTTAGTATCGGTTTCCATCACAATCTGACCCGGCACGCCTTTCAGATACTTATCATAATAAAGCTCTATTCCCTCCTGTCCTTTGATTCCTTCACCGGGCTCAGCATATTTCATGGTAAAGCCTAAAACATGAGAAGCCAGGTTGCCGTTGGGATAATACCGCTTTGGCTCCTCAGTAAAATAAAGGCCCTTTATATTCAATTGTCTGATCTGAACAGACTCTTCCCGGGTCAGCTGGCGTTTAATCCATACTTCTGACTTGGATTTATCGGTAATTTTATTATATAGTTCGTCTGCATCCATATTTAAAATTTCTGCCAGCTTATCGGCTGTGGTCCTTGGATCGCTGATTTGATTGGGACGAACTGCTATGCTGTCGGCGCTGGCGCTTTGAGCCAGCACAACCTTGTTGCGGTCATATATGATCCCTCTTTGAGGGTATACATCCAAAGAACGGGTCCATTGGTCCAATGCCTTTTCGTGAAGCTCTTTTCCCCATACCAGCTGTATGTATCCGTTTCGCACTATCAATGCAAATAAAATAAGGGAAACTGCCAGTAAAAAAACCAGAAGTCTCCTCCTATTAGTCACTGCTGGTGCGGACACCAGCAATCACCCCCTTAAAAAGCAGGAAACAGCCTTCAGTTGGAAAGCCCCAAAAAACGGCTCAACAGGCTGGGCTCAGGCTGCCGGCTGGAAGCATCGGCATGTTCCACTGTAGTCTGCTTTTCAGGAAGATCCACATATTTTACCTGGCCTTCTTCAGGATATTTCATTCCCATTTCCGTTGCCAGAAATTCCACTGACTCCAGATTCTTCCTGTAGGATAATTCCACTTCCAAATTCTCGCGCCGCATAATTTCCTGTTCCAACTGTTTTTCCAGCTCCAAAATGGTTTTGTGGTTTTCCGAAATCAAAGTATATCTATACACAACAAAACTTGCTGCTGCAAAACATATCAGCACCAATCCAATAGTTACAATCCTGTTCAGGGTCTGATGTTTTCTGACCGGAGCTGATTTGGGCTGATCCTTACGAATCTGTTTCTTTTGCCGGGTCGGCTCCCTCCGCTTAGGTTCCGTTTCCGGAACCATTTCTTCCAAATATGCATATTTCTCTGCTAACATTTGTATTCAGCCTCCCCGCTGATTATGTATTGGAATCCCGCGGTTACAGTTTCTCACATGCACGTAGTTTTGCACTTCTGGCTCTGGCGTTGGAATCCAGTTCCTCTTGCGAAGGAACTACAGGCTTCCGGGTTATAATCTTTACCACCGGGGTCCTGCCGCAAGTGCAGACAGGTGCTTCAGGCGGACAGATGCAAGGATCTTTCAGGCTGCGGAAGGTATTTTTTACTATCCGGTCCTCCAGGGAATGAAAGGTGATAACGCAAAGCCTTCCTCCGGGCTTTAATACGTCAACAGCATTCCGGAGCGCCTGTTCCAACAGGGAGAGTTCCTGGTTTACCGCTATTCTCAGTGCCTGAAATGTCCGCCTTGCCGGATGAGGCCCGCCTCGCCTGGCAGCTGCGGGTATGGCCTTTTTAATAACTTCCACCAATTGCCCGGTGGTTTCCAAAGGCCGGTGTTTTACAATAAAGGCTGCAATCCGTTTTGCCCAGCGTTCTTCCCCGTAATCCCATATAATTCTGGTCAATTCCTCCTGTGAAGCCTGATTTACCAATTCATATGCGCTGAATTCCTGGGTAGTGTCCATGCGCATATCCAGCCTTACATCCTCATGATAGGAGAAGCCTCGTTCCGGTGAATCCAGCTGATGAGAAGATACGCCCAGGTCCAGCAGAACTCCGTTTACAGCAGTTATATTAAATCTCGCCAGAATATCTTTAATGTCCACATAGTTTCCATGTACAGGCGTAAAGCTTTCTGACCATGCCTCAAGCCTTTCCGATGCGGCTTTGCAGGCAGCCGGATCCCGGTCTATTCCTATCAAGCGTCCGGCGGGATGAATTATTTTCAGAATCTCCTCGGAATGGCCTCCGCCTCCCAGGGTACCGTCCACATACGTTCCGCCGGGCTCCGGTTCGAGCAGTTCCAGCGTTTCATGCAGAAGAACTGGTATGTGATGATATTCCATTGGCCCTGCCTCCCTTCTGCACTCCTCCGCTTTGAATCTATAAGCCGTCAGGCTGGGCTAGATGCCCAGTTCTGCCATCTTTTCTATGATGGATTCCTGATCAAGGCTGGACTGTCCATTGTATTTCTCCCAGGTTTCCCTGTCCCAGATTTCCACACGGGTGGAAACACCTATAATGGACAACTCCTTTTCCAAAGATGCGTATTCTCTCAGATTGGCGGGTATAAGAATTCTTCCCTGTTTATCTGCTTCGCATTCTGCAGCTCCGGCAAAGAAGAATCGGATAAAAGCCCTGGCTTCCCTGCTGGTAAGCGGCAAAGTGCGCAGCTTGCTTTCCAGGCTCTGCCACTCTTCATTGGGGTATACAAATAAACAATTGTCCAGGCCTTTGGTGACAACAAACTTTTCACCCAACTTTTCCCGGAACTTAGCTGGCATAAATACCCTACCTTTTGAATCAATAGTATGCTGGTATTCCCCAATGAACATGCAGCCTGGCCTCCTTTCCCCACCGGAAAAGTAAAAGACATGTAATTGACCTACTTATACCCACTTTACACCACTTTACACCACTTTAATTAAATATTCTATACTTATTTTGAAATTCCTTCAAAAGATCGAGAAAAAATAAAAAACATAGTCTCAATAAAAGACTATGTTTACAGATGTGTCCAACACCGTATGTATGTTCTGCATCAAATGATCTGCTTAAGCCTGAAGTTTAAGTAGTCGCAAGATACCAAGTGATAATGGGTATCCTTATATATCCCTTCGAAAGCATACCTGGTGCTTTCATCATGAAGGTGGCCGTATACTACATGAACGGGCTTATACCGGCTTATGATATCCACAATTTCCGTAGGCCTGCCCTTATCATCAAAAGGGGGATAATGAAGCAGAACAATCAGTTCAGTGCCCGCTGTTTCACTTTCCTCCCTGCCCTTTTCCAATGAAAGTCTAAGCCTGTGTAATTCCCTATTAAATATTTTGTCATCATGCTGAGTAAATTCCTTCATACCGGGATTAACCCAGCCTCTGGTGCCGCAAAAAGTGTAATTTGACATAGTAAGGCTGTCGTTCTGAATAACATGAATTGAAGGATGCACAATGCTGCGCAGCCTGGAAATTGAAGACCACCAGTAGTCATGATTTCCCTTTATCATTATTTTCCTTCCCGGAAGGCTGCCGATACTGTCCAGGTCAACCTGGGCATCCTGGAGCTTCATGGCCCAGCTGACATCCCCCGGTATTAATACTATATCCTCATCTGACCTGACCTGCTTTTTCCAGTTCTCCCTAATTTTATCCCAATGGTTCTCCCAATGCTGTCCAAATATATCCATGGGTTTGTCTACAGAGCCAGACAAATGCAGATCGCCGATTGCAAAAATTGAAACACTCATTTTGCCAGCAGTATGCCCTTTTCCTTTATTTTTTCAAAAATCTGATTATTCAATTCTGCGGGAGACAAAGAAGCATCGTCCACAGATATGGTTATATACACAGCCGGGCTGCTGAGGTAGTATGCATGCAAGGGTGCTGTCTTGTCCTGGTATTCCTGAAGCCTTTTTTCAATAATCTCTTCATTATCGTCTGATCGGTTAACCAGTTCCGTTCCGCAATTTGAGCATCTCGTCAATCCTTGTCTCTTATGATACACCTGTTTGCAGACAGGACATATCAGCCTGCCCAGGATACGAAAGAATAATACCTCCCGGGTGACTTCAAAATTTATAACCAGATCCACCTGTCTGCCCATTTCCAATAGAATTTCGTCCAGGGCCTTTGCCTGGGCTATAGTCCGCGGATATCCGTCAAAGATTATCCCATTTTTGTATTCCGGTTTCTGAATGCCGTCTTTTACTACCAGGTTAACCACTTCATCGGATACCAGTCTGCCATCCTTTACCACCTGCACCTGAGGATATAATGGATGTGCCTCGTCTTCCAATATCCCTCTGAATAAATCTCCTGTTGACAAAAGCTTGATGCCCAGCTGTTCAGCCATCAAACTTCCCTGGGTGCCCTTACCTGAGCCGGGCGGGCCGAGCAATACTATATCCATTCAAGTATCCTCCTTAAATGATCTGCTTTGAACAATTTTACTAGATAAGAAGAAAAATGGCAATCAATTTTCAAATACCTGCTTATATGCTCTGATGGTATCTGCCATCTCTTCAGCGGCAGGATCCATTACAGCACAGTCCAGCCCCGCTCCCAAAGCTGCTGCAAGGAATACTGAATTCAATCTCTGCCTGTTTTCCATTCCCTTGGAAATATCGCCAATATGCAAAAGTGTTTTAAGGCCAAGTCTTTGTTTGATCAGCGAAACGGTGCGCAGAGTCGTCTCAGCCAGGCCCAGCCTCAAGGCAGCGCTTTCTGCCATGCAGTCTATAATCAAATCTTGTTTCCTGATTCCATGAGACAAGGCCGCCTCCAGTATTCTTTCGGCTATAGCCAGCCTTTCTTCGGGACTCTCGGGAACTCCATTATCATCGGAAGTTTTTCCGATGAGGCATGCCCCATATTTGGCTGCGATAGGAAGGATCTGATCCATGGATTGTTTTGTTCCATCCACGGAATTCAGAAGGGGCTTGCCGTTTATCACCCTGGCACCTGCTTCCAATGCTTCGCAGTTTTGACTGCTTAACTGCATGGGAACCGGCACCATAGACTGGATAAGCCCGACGGCGTCCCTCATGGCTTCAGCTTCGTTTACCCCTACCGTGCATACATTAATATCCACTAAATCGGCGCCTGCCTCTTTCTGAACCAATGCTTCTACATAGAGAAAATTCAGATCTCCATTTTGCAGTGACTCAGTCATATGCTGCAGACAGGCAGGATTGATTCTGTTTCCGACAATCCGGATCCGGCTGTCAAACAATACCGTCTGCCGGGAAGAAGCAACAGCCGTAATTATCGGATTATCAGGTTTTTTCCATTTTCTTTTATGCAGCCGGCTGCGCAGTTCACCGATAAAACCAGGGTTGGTGCCGCAGCATCCGCCCAGCAGCTTAACGCCCATTTCAGCCATCTTTACCGCTGCATCTGCAAAGGTTTCAGGGTCCAGTGGGTAAATGGGTTTGCCACCCTTTAATTCAGGAACGCCTGCATTTGGCTGAACCAGTATAGGCACATGAGCAGCCTCGGTAAACTGCTGCACTACAGGCAGCATTTCTTTCGGCCCAAGAGAACAGTTTATGCCCAGGGCATCAGCTCCCAGGGCTTCCAATACCGTGACTGCCGTAAGCGGATCATTTCCAATCAGGGTTCTTCCATTTTTATCAAAAGTAAGGGTGCATATAACCGGAAGCCGGGAATTCTCTTTTGCAGCCAGTACCGCTGCCTTTGCTTCATACAGGTCCGACATGGTTTCAATTAATATAAGATCAGCACCGGCGTCCTGCCCTGCTTTTACCTGAATGGCAAACTCTTCATAAGCCTCCTGAAATGACAAGTCTCCCATAGGAGCCATAAGACGGCCCAGAGGCCCCACATCCAAAGCAACAAGCCTATTGCCTGCGGCTTTTTTGGCTATTGCCACCGCTTGTTTTATGACTTCTTCCGGCAAATATCCTAATGGCTTTAATTTAAAAGAATTGGCACCAAAGGTATTGGCAGTTATTATATCAGCGCCGGCCTCCGCATATTCTGCATGTACTTCCTCCACCAGATCAGGCCTGACCATGTTGCAAACTTCCGGCGGTTTGGAATTGTTCCAGCCTTTTTCCTGAAGCATGGTGCCCATGGCACCGTCAAAAAACACCAGTTCATGGTTTTCAAATATGCCCCTGCTCATCTTTACCCCATCCTCTTAGTTTAATCTAAATCTCTTCTATCAGGAGACAGAATCTTTTCCAGCTGAGCCTCTGCATCATCCAGATTTGCCGGCAGTTCCAATGAATAGCCCTTTTTCCGCAGCCGGTCAAACAATTCCATCAATACGGGCAGCTGCAGGTTTGCCTCCCTGAGCAGGTCCGCCTGTCCAAAAACCTCATTCAGGCTGCCCTTGGTTACGATGGAGCCCTTGTTTATTACATAGATGATGTCAGCAATGTCAGGCACAATATTTATATCATGGGTAGTAATTACCAGCGTAATTCCTTTTTCCTGATTCAAGCGGTTCAGCAAGTCAATCATTTCATCTTTTGATTTTGGATCCAGACCGTTAAAGGGTTCGTCCAATATGAGAATTTCGGGCATCATGGATATAGCGCCTGCCAGAGCCACCTTTTTCTTCTGGCCGCCGCTTAGATAATGAGGTATTTTATTTAAAATATCCTCTATCCCCAGCATGGCAGCTATTTCCCCCACCTTTTCTTCCACCTGCTGTCTGCTGAAGCCTTCATTGCGAAGTGAAAATGCAATATCATCAAGAACCCTGGGCCCGATAATCTGTTCATCCACATTCTGAAACACAACCCCGATATGTTTCCGCACCTGGTTGAAATGCTTGTGGGGCTGCATACCCAATACTTCCACCTGGCCCTCCACCGGTTTCAGCAAACCCAGTATGTGGGATAAAAGAGTTGTTTTCCCTGCTCCGTTGGGTCCTAGAACAACAACCCGTTCTCCAGGCTTTACCACAAAATCCAACCCGCATATATTCACCTCGGTTTTATCCGGGTATATGTGCCGAAGACAGTGGACCTTTATCAAATGTTCCATGGTATCAACACTCCTGTCAGAACAATCAGTGCAAATAAAAATAACAAGCCGTCTGCAAGACTCGGCGGCTGCCATTCATTGTCAATGGGAATCTTACCCTCATATCCCCTGAGGGAATATATGCGGTACAGCCTCTCGCTCATATCAAAGGCATGTATGGTCATAACGCCCACAGCACCAGCCAGGTTTTTTAGGTTAAAAAACAGCCTGCTGGGATGAAAGCCGCCCCTTAAGCGAATGTTTTTTACCATATTTTCCAATTTCTCCAGCAAAATGAATAAAGACCGATATGTAAACAGAAAAACATCTACTATTACGCTCGGCAAAAAAAAGGAAAGAAGGCCGAACAAATCTGTGTAAGGAGTAGTAGCCAGCAGCAGCAGCATATTCAAAGCTGCCCCCAGTGCCTTCATAAGTACCAATACTCCCAAAACCCATGACTGCTGCATGCGGATAAAGGCAAATATGAGGCTGAAGACAAGGGGATAGGCAGCCAGATGCAATATCTGCCTTATATTCACCTTGGATAAGAAAATCAGGATTATTGTAACGACCAGCAAAACCGCTGCCTTGTATAAATGATTTGAGATTACCAGGCTGATTAAAAACAAAAAAGAAATTACAACCTTGGTAAGAGGCCGGGCCCGGTGAAGAAAACTATCACCGTTATTTGCCATATAATCAATAGCTGCCAGATGCATAGTATCCGCCTCTCAATTTTTTATTGCCGAATTCAACAGGTCAGGCCTGACCTTAGAGAAAAAGCGTACAATCAGGCCGGTTATAAAGGATTCTGTAATAATTCCCAGGACTATTATCAAGTAAACAGCGCCCCAGCCAGCCAGGGATAAAAACCTGATATTTTCAACTGCTCCTTCTGAATCATGGATGGGCAGGGCATGTGTCAGGCCGACAGCAGAACTGACGACTAGAACCATCAAAGCCGTTGACAAAGCCAAAGCTATGATATTGGCAATCACAGAAGAAGCCAAAGCGTCCAGACGGCGGGATAAATTTTTGAATATCAGGCTGCCCAAAACCGCTTCTCCGCCCATGATCAAGGCATTAAGCCCGATGGTTGTAAAACCCCCATGCCCCATGAGGGAAAGTATGGTGTTTACAGCAAATACAGCTGTGAATCCCAGCTCAGGTCCGGCCAGAATTCCGCAGAGAACTGCCAGGCTTAAATGTACTGGAATAAAGCCCAAAGGAATCGACATGAATATCAGCATCAGGGCGCCCACAACTCCGATAAATGGAATTTTGCGCCTTATATCTCCGCCTTTTTTCAATCTTCTCGCAAAAAACAGGATCAACAACAGGCAGATAATCCAGGCTGTAACCCACCAAACCGGTGAGATCACGCCATCCGGCAGATGAATATGACTCATTACGGCGCCCTCCTTCTTTTCACAAATGGCATATCTAACCCTATTCTATAAAAGCCGGGAAAACCCTGTCAAGCAAGCAGCATTCTTCCATAATTTTTGCTGTTTTCTTGTAAAATTATTGCTTTATATCTATACTGTAAGGGAACTGTATATTAAGGAGACAGGCAAATGAACAAAGAAACATTGAAAAAATCCCTGAAACTGTTCACAGTATTTTTCAGAATCGGCGCCTTTACCTTTGGCGGTGGATACGCTATGATCCCCTACATCCAGAGGGAAATTGTTGAAAAAAACAAGTGGATTGAGAGCGATGAGATTTTAGACATATTTGCCATCGTCCAATCCGCTCCCGGTGTCATAGCTGTCAATTCCTCCACCTTCGTAGGATACCGGATAGCCGGCCTGGCAGGAGCTGTGGCGGCCACCATAGGGGTTGTGCTGCCATCATATATTGTTTTGACTGTAATAGCCTTGTTTTTTTATGGTTTTAAGAATTATCCCTTTGTTAATGAGGCATTTTACGGTATCCAGGCCGGAGTAGCTGCCCTTATGAGCAGTGTGGTATACAGGCTGGGAAAAACAGCATTAAAGAGCGTCTTTGCGTTTATTCTTGCCGCGGGCGCATTTCTGGCTCTGACAGTATTCGGAGCATCAGCAATCCTGGTGCTTGTCACAGCAGCCGTCTTAGGACTTGCTGCCATGGCTGTGCGCAACATCAAAGCACATGAAAAAGGAAGGTAAATCATGCGGATATTAATTGAGTTATACCTGATTTTTGCTAAAATCGGTCTCTTTACCATAGGGGGAGGTTATGCCATGATACCCCTTATAACCCAGGAGATTACCCGTCGAAACTGGCTTAGCCTGGAAGGGGTCATTGATATTATAGCCATATCAGAAATGACACCAGGCCCATTTGCCATAAATTCCGCCACATTTATAGGCGTTCAGCAGACAGGACTGCTTGGAGGCGCAGCTGCCACTTTAGGAGTTATAACGCCATCCTTTATTATTGTAGTGCTTATAGCCAGATATTTTGCCAAAGTGAAGGATCATCATATCGTACAAGCTGTCTTGTCCGGTCTGCGCCCTGCAGTCATCGGCCTGATTGCTTCATCTGCTTTTATGATTATCAGAAATGCCTTTTTCCCGCATGCAGTGGGCAGCTGGTTACATGGCATCAATTGGAGAAGCATAGCAATTTTTATAATTGCATTAGTCTCAATTTTTAAGTTTAAAATTCATCCTGCACTAATGATTATTTTAAGCGCCGCACTGGGAATTGTATTCTATGTCTGGATTTGATCAATAATATACTCCCCGTTCTTCAATTAAGTCCCTTAATTCAACCAGCTGAACCAGGTGCCTTTTCTCTTCCTGTATTATGGACTGGAGAATATTTTTCGTGCTTTCTTCCCAGTTGAGCCTGGAAAGCTCCACATAAAAAAGGATTGAATCCTTTTCAGTCTGCATACCGAATTCTATTACATCCTGAAGGGTCTCGAACTTTTGATCATAAGGCCTGCCGTCATCGGCAAAAATCTCGCTTTCAGCCAGAGCGGCAAGATAACCGACAACCTGGTCATCCATTTCTACCACGCGGCCGTTTTTAGAACTTACTTCCTTCTGAAGCTGCATAAAGTATTTTTCATGCTGCCTTTCCTGTTCTGCAAGATGAAGCAGGATATTTCGGCCAGGTTCATTTTTTACCGCCTCAGCGGCCTCGGCATAAAGCGCGATGCCCCTCCGCTCAATCAGGATTGCATAACCTATTATATCCTCATATGTAAAATGCACGGTTTTCATCCATGGATGCCTCCTTTGCTTATCACAAGAATAACTTGCATTAAAATTATTATAAACAAATTCCATACTATAAAACATTTTCCATCAGCTTATTCTTGCCTAAAGTTGCAAATTTCATTATGATAGTTATAATTATTCATTATCAACTTATATTTATAGACAGGAGATTAATGCTATGAAAAAAGACATCTTAAGGGGTTTGAAAACCGCATTTCCTATTGCTCTAGGCTATCTGCCTCTGGGCATGGCCTTCGGCATACTGGCGGCACAGCAGGGGCTGACTGCTCTGGATGTTTTCTTCTTATCTTTTCTTGTATATGCAGGTTCCGCGCAGTTTATCGCTTCGGCCATGATATCGTCGGGAGCCGCATCAGCGGCTATAATACTGACTACCTTTCTGGTTAACCTGCGCCATCTGCTTATGAGTGCATCCCTTGCACCTTATCTGAAACATATATCTTCACCTGTCCTGGCCTGGATCAGCACGGGCATAACCGATGAAACCTTTGCAGCAGGCTATCCTGAAGCCTCATCAGGAAAGGTAACTCCCGCATTTTACATAGGATTGCACTGCCTTTCCCATGCCAGCTGGATCTTTGCTACCGTTACCGGCTGCCTGCTGGGAACCCGTATTACCAACCCAGAAAAATGGGGTCTGGATTTTGCCCTGCCTGCCATGTTTATTGCCCTGCTCTTTATGCAGCTTAAAAACAAGAAGGATATATTGGTAGCCCTGGCAGCAGGTATTTTATCCACAGCCCTGGCATTTGTACTGAAAGATAATTTCAACATCATTGCTGCAACTATGACAGCTGCAAGCGTAGGAGTGTTAATAGAAAAATGAAAAAAGAAATTTTATTTATTATAATCGGCATGAGTATAGTCACCCAATTGCCCCGGATTATTCCCCTGGTTGTATTAACCCGAATAAACCTTCCTCCCCTGTTGGTCCGCTGGCTGAAGCATATACCCGTTGCCGTTCTCTCGGCCCTCCTTTTTCCTTCCCTGCTATTAACCAATGGTTCTTTCTCCCTGTCGCTGGATAATACTGCCCTGCTGGCTGCCATTCCCTGCATGGTTCTGGCAGCCAAAACAAAAAATCTTTTCCTTACCGTTTTTACTGGCATAATCATTTCCGCCCTGCTCCAGCTGCTATAAAATTTACTTATATGCTGTAAATCATTTCGGTTGATACATGGGATAAAATAGTATATAATATTTTTTTGTACTATAAGAAGAAAGCTGGAGAAGACAAATGAAGCTAGGAATTGTAGGACTTCCCAATGTAGGCAAAAGCACATTGTTTAATGCCATAACCAAGGCAGGAGCAGAATCGGCAAACTACCCCTTTTGCACTATAGAACCCAATATAGGAGTAGCAGCAGTTCCGGATGAACGCCTGGAGAAGCTTGCTGAAATGTATAAGTCCGAAAGAATAGTTCCCACGATAATAGAGTTTGTGGATATAGCAGGCCTGGTCCGGGGCGCCAGCCGGGGAGAAGGCCTGGGCAATAAATTTTTGTCCCATATAAGAGAAGTGGATGCCATTGTTCATACAGTAAGATGTTTTGAAGATACCAACATTACCCATGTTGATGAAACCATTGACCCGGTCCGTGATATTGAAACCATAAATCTGGAACTGATTTTTGCTGATTTGGAAAGCCTGGAAAAACGCATGGAAAAGACACGAAAAGCGCTGAAGGGCGAAAAAAAATACCAGGCTGATCTTGATCTGATGGAGAAAATCAAGGAAAACCTGGAGAAAGGCATCCCTGCCCGCAATATTTCCTATACTGAAGAAGAAGCCCATAGAGTGGAGCAGATGTTTCTTCTGACATCCAAGCCGGTTATTTATGCGGCCAACATATCGGAGGATGATCTGCTTGCCGACCCGGAAAGCATTCCCATGGTAAAACGTGTATTGGAATATGCTCAAAAGGAACAATCTGAAGTGCTGGTAATCAGCGCCAAGGTGGAAGAAGAGATTGCCCAGCTGGATGAAAAAGAAAAAATGGCTTTTCTTAAGGAACTTGGCATAAATGAATCCGGCCTTGACAGATTGGTTAAGCGCTGTTACAGCCTGCTTGGGCTGATCAGTTTCCTGACTGCCGGCCCTAAAGAATCACGTGCCTGGACCATCAAAAAAGGCACAAAAGCTGCCCAGGCTGCCGGAAAAATTCATTCCGATTTTGAACGAGGTTTCATACGTGCAGAAGTAATACATTATGATGCCTTAATGGAAGCCGGCTCCTTTGCCGCTGCCAGAGAAAAAGGCCTGGTCCGGTCAGAAGGCCGGGATTATATAGTTGAAGACGGCGATGTTATTCTGTTCAGATTCAACGTGTAATATGACACTCTCCTTTGGGGAAAATAAGATTGAAAACTTATGTCCTTAAGGAGAGTGAGCCTGATGGTAAAAAATGTTGGCGAACTGGATGCCTATTGCAGGATAGCCGGCGGCCTGACCTTATTGAGCATGGGTATAATCTGTTCTTCCAAAACCCTGTCTGTTCTTGGTTCCATGAAGGTGGCAGAAGGAGTTACCAGGTTTTGTCCCCTGCTTTACCTGCTGGATAAAAACTCTTTTGGATGGGATGAGAAGCTGATAAAGCAAGTGGAGATAGCTGCAGAAAAACCTTCAGCAAGTGACTAGATTATTTTATGTGACTGAAGCATTTGTGGATTCAATTCCGCAAATGCTTTTTCTTTTATTTAATGTTATTCTTTCTCCCTGCCTGAGCATATGATTTTAGCAGAAGGGAGTGTTCAGCTTGCTTAAAAACAAGAATGTATTTGGACTTATCATTTTTATTGGAATTTTGATAACGGCTGTTTCCTGCGCACATCTTTCAAAAGATTTGCCAAAAAGCACTGAAAAAAATCCGTTTTCCAAGGATGCAGCTTCACAAAGCAGCTCTTTTCTGCTCCATATGGATGATTTGAAAGCCATCAATCTGGCTGCCAATTACCTGAAAGAACGGGGTGAAACGGTAATCTTCCAGGAAACTTATATAGAGTACCATGAAGCCGGTGAATCTGCATTAAATATTGGACAGTCAGATAATAAAAAAACTGATTATACAGGAGATTATCTGGAAATCCGTTTATATCAGAACGATGAAAAGACAGGAGATTCATGTGCTCATTATACAGTTGTGTACATTGCTCAGGATGGAAAGGTTATTGGTTATTTCAAATATTAATCTTTCAATTCTAAAGAAACATCTAAAAATAAACCGTTAACAAGAAGTAATAAGTCCATGTAAAAAATGTGCCTGATAAAGAAAGATTCACGGAATAATAACAAATGAAGCAAATCCAGGAAAAGTCCTTGGAAAGAATCAAATGAATTTTGTTTCCATCTCCCCTTGCAGCCATCAATAGCATTCTGTTGCTGCAGGGGATTTTTATTAAGTCCTTTTACATAATTTTGTATAAAATTACCACACTATTAACAGGATATCTTTTTAGGGGTAAAGTTGGATGTTTAAGGTGATTGCCAGGATTATTAAGTCATTACAAAAAGAAAATCCTGCCGGCCCTTCTTCCGTGTCTTTACAGGGTTCAAAAAAATCCATGGCAGAAAAAATTCCTGCAAATATCAAGGACGTGAAGGCAAAAATACGCAGGGAGTTTGACCGTTGTGAAGATCTTGTAATCAGGGCACTGGAGATTGGAGAGAATAATTTTATAACCATGCTGGTTGTTTACATTGACGGCATGGTTGATAAACAAATATTGAATTCCCATGTGCTGAGGCCTCTGCTGATCGATGCCCGCACTGCACCGCTGGCAAAAACGGCTGATAAGCGTACCATAGTAAATATCATTGAGCGGAATCTCCTGGACAACTGCGAAGTGTTGGAGCTTACTGATTATAAGCAGAGCGTAGATAAAATTTTAAGCGGCGACACGGTGCTTTACATTGACGGTTGTGATATTGCACTTGCCACGTGTACCAAGGGTTTTCCTTTAAGGAATGTAGAGGAACCGGATACTGAATCCAATGTACGTGGTCCACGGGAAGGCTTTGTTGAAAGCTTCAGGATAAATACTTCACTAATAAGAAAGCGTATTAAGAGCCCTGCCTTGAAAATAGAAGAGATGACCATAGGCAGACAAACCAATACAAAGGTGGGAATAGTATATGTGGAAGGCATAGCTGACAGAAATGTTGTTGAAGAGGTAAAAAAAAGACTTTTCAGTATAGATATAGACGGGGTGCTTGAATCTGGGATGCTTGAGGAACTGATAATGGATTCGCCTCTTTCCCCGATACCTACCATTGCAAACAGCGAAAAGCCCGATAAAATTGCAGGCAAGCTTTTGGAAGGCAGGGTTGCTATAATCACCGACGGCACACCTTTTGTGCTTACTGTACCGAATTTATTCATAGAAGCATTCCAAAGCAACGAAGACTATTATTCCCTTCCCTTTTTTTCTTCCTTTATAAGAATTCTGAGATACGCGGCTTTTGCAATTTCTGTCTATGGACCAGCCTTATATGTTGCCATGCTGGGGTTCCATCAAAGTGTTATCCCTTTCAGGCTTGTGGCCACAATTGCCGCAGCACGGCAGGGGCTGCCCTTTGATTCATTTACAGAGGCCTTTATCATGGGTATAGCATTTGAACTCCTCCGGGAAGCCGGCGTCAGGATGCCGAAACCAGTTGGACAGGCGGTAAGCATTGTAGGAGCACTGGTTTTGGGCGAAGCATCTATCAGGGCGGGAATTGCCGGCGCCCCCATGGTTATTATAACCGCTATTACTGCTATTTGCGGTTTTATACTAACACCCTATTACAGTTTTATGCCCATAGCCAGGTTTTTTCTTCTTGTATCCGCACAGGTGCTGGGTCTGTTAGGCATATCCCTGGTTACTGCTGCCGGTCTGATTCACTTGTGCAGCTTAAGATCCTTCGGCGTTCCTTTTATGGCTCCATTGGCTCCCCTGAACCTTTCAGATTTGAAAGACACCATAATTAGAGCTCCATTATGGACCATGCTAAAAAGGCCAAAAACCTTAACCGGCATACAGGAATATCAAAACAGGGCACGGATGACTCCGATACAATCCTTTGAGGATTATGATGAAAATGAACACAATTAAGCCTTTATTATTAACTGCCGTTTTTATAGCTGTTTTTTTTCTTACAGGCTGCTGGGATAATTATGATGTATCTGAGATTGCAATTGTAACAGCCATTGGAATTGACAGGAGTGAAAACGGACTATGGTCTATGACATGGCAGATACTTAAGCCTGACGCAGCCAACCCAGGCATTGAAGGAGGCCAGTCAGGAAAAGCATATACGAATTACACAGGCACAGGGCTGACCTTGAATGAGGCTCATAAAGAATTGATACTGTACTCGGGCCGTAAACCCTTTTACGGGCATGTACAGGTAATACTAATAGGAGAAAGCCTTGCAAAGGAAGGGATAGTTGAAGCCCTGGATTTATTCGAACGCCAGTATGAATTTAACCAGAAGGTTAAAATGCTTCTTACAAAAGACATGAAGGCTGCAGAATTGCTGGATGCAGAAAGCGACCTGGAAGACCTGCCTGCTGCGCACCTGAGCACCTTGATAGATGCAAACAAATTCACAGGGAAAGTAATAGACCTGTCTATTTATAAGCTGATTATGGAGCTTGAAAGTTATGGCAAAAGCACAGTTATATCCGCCCTTTCCAGCCAGAAAACCGAGGAAAAAACTACCACTACCATAAAGAGTATGCAAATGGACCATGCAGGTATTTTCAAGGAGGGCAGGCTTGTCGGTTATATTGACTCCACACAAGTTCAAAGTTATTTGCTCATTACAAACCCCAATCTCCGGGAAACCCTGTTTACCATAAAACATCCTAAAAGCCCTGAAACCTACATTTCCCTTGAAATCATGAGAGGTGAAGCCAAGCGGGAAATAAAACTTGAAGGGAACCGGCTTAAGGGAACCATTACTGTATCCCTTTTGGCACGAATAGCCGATGTTCATGAATCCCGGTTTCCACTGGATCCGGATACATTTGATGAAATAGAAAATGCCCTGTCAGTATACATAAAGAATAATCTGACAAATCTCATAGACGATCTTCAAAACAGATTCGGAACGGATGCAATAGGGTTTGGCCAGATAGTTTATAAAAAAGAACACAATTTCTGGAAAAACTTAGAAGATGACTGGGATGCTTATTTCATTCAAATGCCCATCTATGTGAACGTAAATGTACACATTAAAAGGACAGGCTTTATAACAAAGCCTTCCGAAGCCAGGTGATGAGCTGAAAATGAATGCAGTGCTTATAATTGCTGCTTACTTATTGATAATAATTATTGATCTGCCTTACTTTTTCAGAGAAAAGAACAAGACCAGGTTAATGGCAGTTTATTCCTTTTTAGTTATATGCGGTATAATTGCAGGTATCCTGCTCGGCCGCCCAGAACCGCCAGTAAGCTTATCCGATGTTATAGCTAATATGCTGAACTTATCTATAGGAAGTGACTAGTTTGACGAAGGAAAGATTGTCCAATATACAGCTTAGTATGCTGTTTGCCGGCTTTCTCTACGGCAACTCTTCTTTGCTGAGCCCTGCCTCTTCAGCCTTGCAGGATGGATGGCTGGCCTTTATCTTCGGCTGGATGCTGGGCTTTATACTAATTGGAATCTATGTTTTAATATATCTTTTAAACCCTTCCCTCACTTTAATCGGGATAGTAAGAAGAAATTTTGGAAAAATACCTGGATCGGCAATAGGAGCACTTTATGCATGGTATTTTTTGCATCTGGCAGCTATAGTTTTAAGGGATTTCGGTGAGTTTTCAGGCCTGGTAATGCTGCCGGACACACCCATGCCATTTATAATTGCATGCTTCGGCCTTTTATGCGTCTATGGCCTTAAAAAAGGGATAGAGGTTGTCGCAAGGACCAGTGAACTGCTGACACCGCTGGTCCCGCTGGCTTTCCTGGCAATTACCATAGGAGTGGCTGGAATCATGGATTTTTCCAATATACAGCCGGTATTGGCCAAAGGCGTAAAACCGGTTATTAATGCAGGGTTTGGAGTGCTGACCTTTCCTTTTGGCGAATCCATCGCTTTTTTGATGATACTGCCCCTGGCAAGGAAAAGAAACAGCCTTATGAAAGCCATACTTTTAAGTACCTTGCTGGCTGGAACTTTGCTTTTGATGGTGGTGCTGCGTGATATATTTGTCCTCAATCCCTTTTTCGGGCAAAGGGCTGCTTTTCCTGCAGAGCTGGCATCCAAGCTGTTTCCAAACATAAACATTTACCCTTTGATCTATGTAAATTTGATGATAGGCGAAGGAATTAAAGTAACCGTGTGTCTTTATGCTGCTGCAGCCGCTGTTGCCGAGCTTTTCGGGATTTCGGATTATAAGGCCTTTATTCTTCCCATGACTGCATTTGCAGTAGTGTTGTCCATTTGGCTGTATGACAACGTCATGCAAATGTTTATTTTTGCTAACAAGGTATACCCATATTACGTTCTGCCTTTTCAAATCATTTTGCCATTATTGCTGCTGCTGGTTTCATTCATTAAAAAAATAACCAGGAGCAAAAGACTTTCCAGCTCATAATAGTACCGGTATTTCCCGGTCAAGTTCTAACCCATCGGGAGTCACAAGGCAATCATAGGCAATAATATGCACTCCTGCTTCATGAGCCTGGCGAAGGGCCTGCCCGAATTCCCTGTGGGTTTCATCATTGGGAGTTACATGACTGACCCCCTTCATCTGGGCTACAAATACTACATAGGCCAGATACCCTTCCCTTACAGCATCCATCAATTCACAGATATGCCTTACTCCCCTTTCCGTGGGAGCATCGGGAAATTTAGCTGCTCCCCGATCTTCCAGGGTCACGCCTTTCACCTCAATATAGGCTTTTTCTCCGCCGGCTGTAACATAAAAATCAAAACGTGAGCTGCCGTATAAGGCTTCCGGCTTAATCAGGCTGACAGGGCTGTTCAGATTAGGCAGCCTTAAACCTTTATTTAATGCTTCCATAAAAACATAGTTTGGAGCCTGGCTGTCTATATTTACCAGCAGATCCCCCTTCTGTACTGCTATCAGAGAAAACCTGGTTTTGCGCTTGGGATTATCATGTTCCTGAAGATATACAAGTGCGCCTGGAATCAGCAATTCCCTGCATCTGCCAGTGTTCTTTACATGGGCTTTTTCTTCCCTGCCGTCAATAATTACATGGGCAATGAACCGGTTAGGCCTTTTAATAAATATACCAGTTACTATATTTGCATATATCATTTCGGCCTGTACTCCCAGCCATAATCTCCGGTGTATATCATCAGCTTGGTCATGCCCCCGTCTATGGTTATGTTTTCCCCATTGATAAAAGAATTGCGTTCATCACACAGGAACATAACAGCACGGGCAATGTCCATGGGATCTCCTATCCGCTTTGAAGGATGCTGCATAATATCAGCTTCACTATGCTGAGGCATGTAATCTTCAGCATAATATTCTCCTGTGTCAATCCAGCCGGGCGCAATGGAATTAACTCTCACCTTTCCGGCCAAACTGACGGCAAGAGCGTGGGTCAGGGCAGCAATCCCGCCCTTGGCTGCGGTATAACTCTCAGTATTCGGCTGGGACATAAATGCCCTGCTGGAGCTGATATTAACTATACAGGCTTGTTCACTGAAATAAGGGAGAAATAATTGAGCAAGCATGTAAGGCGCCGTAATTCCCAGCCGCAGTACATAGTTAAAGTCATCATAGGAGCAGGGATCAAGTATGCCGCCCCTGTTCACGCAAGCGTTATTAATAAGGCAATCCACTTTTCCATATTGTTTAATTACTAAATCTGCAAACTCCTTAAGGGTCTTCTCTTCCGAAATATCTCCGTGGAAAAAAATTACCTGACCGCCATTTCTTTTTATGTACTCTTCATTTTCCTTTCCTGCCTGGTTATTAATATCCACAAAGGCAACTCTTGCGCCTGCCTTTGAAAACTCCCTGGTCAGGCACCTGCCGATGCCCAGGGCTCCGCCGGTGATAACGCATACTTTGCCTCTAAGCATAACTCTTTCGCCTCTTTTCTTTTTACATTTCTTTCTTCCTCTATAATATACACTCCAAAGAAACAAAAAAACAACGTATTCAGCTTAATCTGAATACGCTGCTTAAATGGTTGCGGGGGAGGGATTTGAACCCCCGACCTCCGGGTTATGAGCCCGACGAGCTACCAGCTGCTCCACCCCGCGTCATATGGTGGGAAGTATTGGAGTCGAACCAATGACCTCCACGATGTCAACGTGGCGCTCTAGCCTGCTGAGCTAACTCCCCAAACCATGCATCTGAAATCCGGTGCTTTATAATATTAACTCAAATACGATGATTTGTCAATACGCAACCGCGTCCATTAAATTGGTGCAAATATTAAAGGAGAATCCCGCCAGGGGATTCTCCCTAAAAGGGTTTGAAATGACCGGCACTGCTTATTTGATCATCTCTCACCCTTGTGTTACTATTTTTCCCGCTTCTCAAAAAATTAGTAATGTGAACTTTTGTCAATTTTGGTTTAGAATCTTCAAGAATCTATCATAAGCCTCATCCCAGGCATCCGTATCCTGAGGCAGGTAATCCTCAGTGGGGAAGGAATTCTTTACAACCTGACGGATTTCTTCCTGGTCTTTCAATTCGCCCAATGCCATAGCCTGTACCATCAGATTGCCTATCGCTGTAGCTTCCACCGGCCCGCAGATAACAGGCTTATTCAGCACATTGGCAGTAAACTGGTCTACCATGCGGTTCTTGATGCCGCCGCCTACCATGTGCAGAACATCCAGGGGCTGTCCCAGGATTTCTTCCAGTTTTTCAAAGGACCAGCGATACTTAAGAGCCAGGCTTTCAAAAATGCAGCGGACTATTTCACCCTTGGTTTCAGGTACGGTCTGGCCGGTCTGCTTACAGAACTGCTGTACCTTCTCAGGCATATCCCCGGGGCTGTAGAACAAGTCATCATCAGGATCAATGAATGCCAGGAAAGGTTTGCTCTGCTCCGCTAATTTATCAAGGTCTCTGAAGCTGTATACTTCTCCTCTTCTATCCCATTCTCTCTTGCATTCATTGAATATCCACATGCCCATGATATTTTTGAGCAGCCGGTATTGTCCTCCCACGCATCCTTCATTGGTATAATTCCATTTTAGTGTGTAGTCATTGATAATGGGCTTATCTACAACGACACCCATCAATGACCAGGTCCCGCTGCTCAGGAAAGCATAGCTGCCGCCCTGTGCAGGAACTGCAGCAACGGCTGAACCAGTATCATGGGTAGCCACAGCTATTACCGGCGCTTCATTTATACCCAGGAAATCGGCAATTTCTGATTTTACCCTGCCCCGTACAGTGCCGGGATAATCGATCTCCGTCAGGAAATGGTGCGGAATGTCTAACTTATCCAGAAGTTCCCGGCTCCATTGCCCGGTAGCAGCATCCAGCATCTGGCTGGTGGTGGCTTCTGTAAACTCTGTCTTTTTCTCACCGGTTAAGAAATATGTAAACAGATCGGGCATGAACAGCATAGTAGCTGCTCTCTCCAGAGTTTCAGGTTCAGTCATTTGCATTGCAAGCAATTGATACAGGGTGTTAAATTTTTGAAATGCTATACCCGTATGCTTGAATATCTCCTCCCTGGGCACCCTGCTGCATGCCTCCTCTATCATGCCTTCAGTGCGCTTGTCACGATAGTGGTAAGGATTGCCCAGTAATTTGCCGGATTTGTCCAACAATCCGAAGTCCACTCCCCAGGTATCTATACCGATGGATGCCACATCGCCTTGTTTGCTGTTGGCAAACTTGATAAGGCCTTGCTGCATTTCCCAATACAGCCTCAGTACATCCCAGTAGGTATGGCCGGCTACGTCAACCGGATCATTGGAAAAGCGGTGTACTTCTTCTACTTCAAGGCGGCTGCCGTCAAATCGGCCTACCAACCCTCTGCCGCTGCTTGCTCCGAAATCAAAAGCCAGCATATTCAATTTCTTCACTGTTGCATCACCTCTATTAGTTAGTTTTGCAATAATGTATTTAATTTAATTAAGCTCGTCCAGGGTCAAATAAAAGCTTGGCAAGAACTTTTCCATAAAGTATTCTACTTCTGGACGATTAAGATTAACCAAGTCCTTGTAAATTGCATTTTTTGCCTTTTCAAATTCCCTGTTTCCTGCCTTCAGTTCCTCAATACACTTGAGATAAGCACATATTTTATCCGCTGCCTTTACTATCTGCCAATGTTCCTTGTCTTCCTCGCCAGGCATCAGGATTGATTCATAATCTTCTTTAAGCTCCTCCGGCAGCATGGATAAAAGCCTGTAATTGGCCACCTTTTCAATTTCCTTATAGGCCTTTTTGATTTCAGGATTAAAGTATTTGATAGGGGTAGGCAAATCCCCTGTAATTACTTCGCTTGCCTCGTGATAAACTGCCAGAATCAGAACCCTTAAGGGATCCACATTGCCTCCAAACCATTTGTTCCTGACAAGAGCCAGATTATGAGCAATCATGGCCGCCTGCAGGCTGTGTTCCTGAATGTTCTCCTGCCGGACATTCCTCATAAGGCCCCAGCGTTGTATAAATTTCATTCTTGCCAGATAGGCAAAAAAATGGCTCAAATTCTATCCCCCCATTAGTCATATTCTCCATAAAAGTTTAAAATCCTACCTGTTGTAATGGATAATTGTTTTTGCTATAATTAACTTAATCACGTGCAGAGTAGGAATGGCGCGTTAAGTGTCAGGGGATGGGATGTTGCCCCTGAACGAAGGACAGACTTGTCCGCGATGCCCTTCCGCATCCGCTGCCACTATTAAGGAGAAGTATAATATGCACCACTCTCCTTGGAGGTGGCACAGATGCCAATCTAAGGAGAGGAGGTGTAATTTTTTATGAAGGTCAGAACAAAAAGGGTTGCTTTAGCAGGGGTTTTTATTGCTCTCAGCATCATATTTACCAGGTTTCTAAGCCATACATTTCCTATAGCCGGCATGCCTGCACTGCGATTGAGCTTTGGCGACCTTCCGCTTATAATCAGCGGAATAACTCTGGGGCCGGTTTACGGTGCTTTTACCGGGGTACTGGCAGACTTGCTGGGTTATCCGCTCAACCCGCTGGGTGCCTATTTCCCAGGTTTTACCCTGAGCGCAGCCCTGTCGGGCTTTCTGCCCGGGCTGATGGCTAAGGCTTTCAACAAAAAATGGACATGGGTGTCTCTAGCCCTGACAATATTAATCACCCAGACAATTACTTCGCTTATTCTCAACACCTTATGGCTGAGCATTATGGGAGGGCAGGCACTTGTTGTTCTGCTTCCGCCCAGAATTATCGCTGCATTAATACTTATGCCTGTATACGTTGTGATAATAAAGCTGTTTTTAAAGCATGTATACCATACTATAAAGATATAGATGAATATATGATTCTTTATCTAAAAATAAGTCAAGGGAAGCATTTTCCTTGACTTATTTATTAATTTTAAAACCCTCTTCACCCAGGTGATCCGTAGTCTCTGCCCAGACTTCCTGTACACGTTTTAAGGCAGAAGCATTTATGTCTCCTTTATCTTCTTCCATAAACCGGCCTACAGGCAAAACCCTGTAATCACGCCTGCCGTTTTTCTCAAATACATATACCCAGGTGGGAGTGTAAGAGATTTCCCCCAATTCTATGGTGCCTTTATCATAATCCTTAATAATTTCTATATCCACTATTACGCCGCTGTCCCGGTATCGGTCCCGCTGATTGGATATGAAGTTGCCCAGGGAATAAATTATAAAAACCTCTTTTTCCAGGCCGTCATCCAATACTACTTTACGTCTTTCCATTGGCTGCAGCACATGGGGATGACAGCCCAGAATAATGTCCACACCATGGGAAACCAGAAATTCCGCAGTTTCTATCTGAAAATCGTTGGGCTGGCGGACATATTCATCACCCCAATGAATGCATACAATCAGTACTTCAGCTCCTGCTTCCCGGGCACGCTTAATATCCTGTTCAATCTTTTCCTGGTCAATATAGTTTACCACATAGGGAAGCTTCTCTTCCGGTATGGTAACCTCCATGCCGTTGGTGCCATAGGTATAGGCAAGAATGCCGGCTTTTATATCATTGATGTCCATAATCAGAACCTGGTCCCGCTCTTCCTGGCTCCGGGCGCTTCCTGTATGATAAAAATCGTATTCATCCAGCTTGTCCAATGTGTACTCAACGCCGAATTCCCTGCCGTCCAGGGTATGATTATTGGCCGTTGTAAGCAGATTAAAGCCTGCATATTTCAAGGCCGGCAGCAGTTCTTCCGGTGTACGGAACATGGGATAACCCCCATATCCCTTTTCCTTATTGCTTATGGTAGTCTCCAGATTGGCTGCTGCTATGTCAGCACCTTTCAGGTATGGTCGTATATCTTCAAACATGTGAGTAAAATCATAGCTGCCGTCAGCCTGCTGTGCAGCTTCAACCAGAGGCATGTGCATCAATATATCGCCTACAGCCCTTATGTTTATCCTGGTGCTCCCCCTGGACGCAGGCACGGGATCAGGCGAAGGTGTATGGACAGCAGCGGGTGAATCCGCAGGCACATCCGTTTGCGGCCGCTGACTAATATCCGGTGCTTCCGTTTGTATCGGCTTATGAGTTTCTTCTGCTTTTTCCTGTCTGAAAATCAGGTCGGTTACACAAGATGTCAGTAACAGGGTGATGATAAAAAATACACAGGCCAGCCTGTGCAGGTGTGCTTTTCTCATATTGACCCTGCTCCGTTTCTTATTTGGTTTTCAATTTTAATTTCCCGTTAAGGTTGCTCAAATAGTATGAAACAATGCATCCGGCTGTCAGCAGCAGATAGCACAGCACATACCGCCATCCTGTTCCAAAACCGGGAAAAATAGCAAGAATCGATCCGGCGGTCAGGCCGAATATGGCATAATAAGTAAATCCATATGCTTTTTCAAACAGCATGTTAATCAGCTTGGCAAATCCCAGTACACTGATTACAAAGCCTAATCCTGCGGGCAAAAGAACCAGCGGATTAAGCCGGGCAATTCCTTCCATCATAATTCCATAGGTGCCTAAATACATAAGTATGAAGGAGGCGCTGATTCCCGGTATAATAGTTCCAAACCCGATTATTGCTCCGCAAAGCACCAGCATTAGAAAATGAAGTTCAGCAGAAGAATTCTTTTCAGCAATAAAGCTCCACTGTGGCGAAAGCAAGACGGCGGCAGCCAGCATAACTATGAAGGGAATCAGATACCAGAGTTTAAAACCTTTCCTGTCTGCCTGCCTGCGCAGAGCAGGAAAGGTACCAATCATCAGCCCTATAAAGAGATATTTTACTTCCACTTCATAATGGTGAAACAGATAATTGATAATATTGCTGAACCCCAGTACGCCTACTGCTCCGCCGAGAGCCAAAGGGAAAAATTCTTTCACTTTTTTCCAAAACTCATTGAATAAATCAGCTATGGCATGAGTAATCTTCTCGTAGATGCCCAATATTACCGCCAATGTACCTCCGCTGACGCCAGGTGCAACTGCACCTATCCCGATGACCAGGCCTTTAAGAAAATCTATCACTGGTTTCCCCCATTCCTGCGACTTATGCTTTGCATACTTTTATTCTTGATATGGTTTTATCTTCGATTTCTTCTACCTTAAATACCAGATTGTCTATTTCTACCACAGGCTTTTCCCCTTGGTTGGGAATCTGGCCCAGCTGCCCTATTATATAACCGCTTAAGGTATCGTAATCATCCACAGGTAAAACTACCTTGATAAGCTCAGACACCTGTTCCAGGCTGATGGAGCCATCAAAGAGATAGGTGGATTCATCTATCTTTTCATATTTAAGCTCTTCTTCATCATGCTCATCAAAGATATTTCCTACAATTTCTTCCAGCAGATCCTCTACTGTGATTATGCCGGCCGTGCCTCCATATTCATCCACCACAACGACCATGTGCACTTTTTTTACCTGCAGTTCGCGGAACAATTCATCCAGTTTTTTGGACTCAGGCACAAAGTAAGGCGCACGGATCAGCTTGTGTATATCAAAGCTGTTCAGGCCGTTGCTGGCCAGATACAATAAAAGATCCTTCACATGCAGAATACCCACAATATTATCGATGGACCCATCATATACAGGTATCCTGGTATATTTTTTATCACCTATTACTTTTACAATATCATCCAGGGCGGAGTCAATAGAAACTGCAACAACCCTGGTCCTGTGGGTCATAATATCTGCAGCAACCTTGTCATCGAATTCAAAAACGTTATTTATAAACTGTTTTTCAATTTCGTCTATTGTGCCCTTTTCTTCCCCGACATCAATGAGCATGCGGATTTCCTCTTCCGTAACCTCTTCATCATCTGCATTGGGGTTGCCTCCTGCCAATTTTACAAAGAAATTGGTGGAAACGGTGAGCAGCTTGACAATGGGAGAGGTGATGACCGATAGGAATCGAAGAGGACCAACAATTCTGAGTGAAAGCTTCTCTGCATTCTGCATGGCCAGCCGTTTGGGTACCAATTCTCCAAATACCAATGTGAAATAGGAAAGGATAAAGGTTATAACCACTACAGCAATGGGTTTCATTACAGAAGCTTTAATTCCTATTCCTCTTGTCAAAAACCACTCTACCAGCCTGTCGGCAAAGGCTTCAGATGCAAAAGCACTGGAAAGAAAACCTGCCAGAGTTATTCCAATCTGGATTGTGGACAGAAATTTGCTGGGTTCACTCAGCATATTTTTGACGGATTCCGCTTTTTTATTGCCGGACTCTATCATCATTCTGATTTTAGTTTCATTAATTGAAACCAACGCCATTTCCGAGCCGGCAAAATAAGCGTTAAGCATTATCAGAACGACTATAACCAAAACACTTGTTAACAAAATTTTCGACCTCCGTGGAAAAATAAATCATCAAAAAAGAAAAAAAGACAATTAACCCCGGTTAAATGAATGCTAACAGGGGGTCATTGTCTTATATTGCAAACATTATTTTTCCAGTAGCAGGCCGTACTACCAGGACCGTCGTCCACGAACCTTACACCACCTTAATTGAATATATATTACAGTATATTATAGCAATGGCCGTATAAATTGTAAAGCAGATTATTCAAAAGTACTGCCTCCAATGAACTCCCTGAGAATGGAATTGTTTGGTACATATTTGGACTCCAGGGTCAGGAAATATTTAAGGAAATTCTTCAGGCGGTTAACTTCAGGGAAGAATTCATGGTCCTCCGATATCTCTTCCAGCAAAGGCAGTATATATGGTTTTAATACAGCCAACTCATACAGCAAAGCAGAATTAAACATAATATCGGCAGACTCCTGGAATGGAAAAATATTTTTCTCCTCTCCTCTTCTGACAAAAGGCCACATAGCCAGGGTTTCCTCTATGGGAGCACCACGAAAATGATAGTCCCGAACCATCCTGCGAATCAGTCTGACATCGGTTGTAGGTATCCGGTTATGATCATCCACGTTTAGCTGAGTCAGAGCACTGATGTATATTTTATATTTGTTCTCAGCCGGAATCATTTCTGTCAGTTTTTCATTCAGGCCATGAATCCCCTCCACTATGACAGGCTGATCTTCTGACAGTTTAATCATATTGCCCCTATACTCCCTCTTGCCGGTTAGAAAATTATACTGGGGAATTTCAACTTCCTGGCCTTGAATCAGCTGAGTCATATGCTCATTGAAAAGTTTTAAATCCAAAGCCTTTATGGATTCCAGATCCTGCTCACCGTTTTCATCCAAAGGAATCTGATCCCGGTCCAGATAATAATTATCCATGGATATAGGAACGGGGTGCAGACCGTTAACCATAAGCTGAACCCTCAGCCTTTGTGCAAAAGTGGTCTTTCCCGATGAAGACGGGCCTGCAATGAGAATAATGCGCACCGCATCCGCATGCTGTGCGATTCGGTCGGCTATAGCTCCTATCTGTTTTTCCTGATACGCTTCACTGATACGGATCAGATCCGGACCCCGGCCTTCCTCTATACATTTGTTCAAATCCGCCACATTTCGGATTCCCAAAGTTTCAGACCATTTCTCCGCCAGGCGGAATACTGTGAACAGCTTGGGATTATCCTGAAAAGGCTGTACTTTGGTTGGGTCGTCATGTTTTGGGTATTGCAGTATAACGCCGGGCAGATAGAATTTTAAGCCGAATTTCTTCAAATACCCGGTGGACGGCACCATATAGCCGTATAGATAGTCTATCACATTACCACATTTATACAGGCTGATAGTTTCTTCCCGGCGGTATTTCATCAGCTCCACCTTATCATCCAGGCCCATCTGGCGGAAAATCCTGTTTGCCTCCTCAATGGACACTTCCTTTTTCTCAATAGGTTCATCCATGTTTATAATGGCACGCATGCGCTCCTCAATACGCTCCACTACCAAGGGGCTCAAGGCAACACAGCCATGCACTTCACAATATATGCCTCCGCCGAAGGAATGTTCCACCGTTACCGTGCAATCGGGAAACAGTTCTCTGCATGCCCTTAAGAATACAAGCACCAGACTGCGTGAATAAATACGTTCTCCATCCTTCATGGACAAATCCACTGGTTCAACTCTGCAGTCTTCCATTAAAGGATATGTCAGTTCTCTCATTCGGTTGTTTACCTTCGCTGCAACTACCAAGGGTTCTTCTGTATCCATATTGCAGGAAAACAATTCCAGCAGGGTTGTTCCTTTTTCAACTTCAATACACTTATCCTTCAAGCTGACCTGGATCATTTCTGCCATATCAACTCTCCTTTCTGCTGCATACAGGCATAGTATGTCTAAATTATACTATTTTCATAGATAAAGCAAAGAGGCATGTATCAAACATACCTCCTGCATTTAAGGCTTATCTTCTTTATTCTGTGTTAGTTTTCAGACTTTTCACCATCATTGGAATCAGGTTCCTCCGATGTGCTTTTAGGCCCATTATCTTTTTTGCCGCTCTCAGTCTTTGGTTTTTCGTCCTTAGGTTTTTCCTCATCCTTGGGTGCTGCACTGGGTGTCGGCGTTGGATCAGGCTCCGGTTTTGCTTCCCTGTAATAAATTATACCCTGGATAGGCCGGTAGAAGTTTGTCACCAGTAATTCGGAAGATACGATTTTGCCGTTCTGAACCAGCACCCGGTAAGTATTCACCTTAAGCCCAGTTCTGGATTTTACATGTACATATTCTCCGCCAGGTTTTTTCACATATTTGCCGTTTTTGTCTTCAATACGTTTGGGAGCAGGGGCTTTCATGGTTTCGATAACCTTGGTCGTCAGCTGGTACTTGCCATTGTTGGGCAAGGGTTCCCCGTAGATTTCCACGCATGCTTTTGTACCGCTGCGGTATGCCCGGATAAAAACAGGAGTATTCCTATTATTGCGGAATTTTAGATCAGCTCCGCCCCAGGCTACCGTTGCATCAAGGCCGGGATCCAGGTATGCTACCGGAAAAGAATGGTGGTAACGCTCAACAATTTCCAAACCGGCCAAGGCTGCTGCATTGAACAAGGTGGAAGAAGCCTGGCAAATACCGCCTCCTATGCCGTCCTGCATACTTTTATCCGGCATAATAACAGGTGCAGGTTTGAAACCCGCCTTTGCCGTTCTGTTCCCGACAACCTGATTAAAGGAAAAAACTTCGCCCGGGTTTAATTTGGTTCCGTTTATTTTTCTCAGCGCCAGAGCAATATTACTCATACGGTTTTCGCTGCTGCCGCTCATGCTGGTGCTGAAGGTAACAATCTTGGAAGTTGCCCTTTCCAGATCCGCTGCCCTTACTTCCGGTTCTACCACAGCAGGTTCTATGGCAACAATGCCCGGCTGTCCGGATTTAAAAATCTCTTCAACTGAGCGATACAGCTCATCCGAATCCACCTTCCTCCCCTCCTGCTCAGGTGTTATGCGGAACATCTGCTCTTCACCGGGATGAAAGGAAAGATCTGCATTTACCGGCTCCACAGACAGGCTATCAGCTATTTCCTCAACTGCACCCCTGATCCGGGTAATGTCCATGGTCAGAGTGGTTTCGGCCTGCACCTTATTCTCCCGAATCTCTTCAATCTGTTTGTAACGCTCTTCCAAATCCCCTTCTCTGCCCAGTTCGTATAATTCTTCCAGCTTTTCTTCCCAGTTGATTTCAGCATTTATATCTTCATGGGTGAATACCCAGCTTTGATCTTCATATGTAAGCTCCGCCCTCAGGTTATTCAGCCGTTCTTCGGCTGCTATTTTAAACTGGTCATATGCTTCCTGCAGGGTAAGGCCGCCCAAATGCACATCGTCCAGATATATGCCCTCATAAAAGGTATCGCGCTCCACCGTATCGGTCATATGGGCTATCCATTGTTCCTGTGCCTTCTTCTCCCTGTAGTTATGATACACAAATCCTGCAGTCAGCAGGAGTGCCAATGCCAGCACTCCAATCAGGATGTAGCGCTTTTTCATTATGACTCCTCCCATTATGCAGCACATAGCTATTGATCAATATATCATACTTTAACGGAAAATTTTTCATAATGTTATTAAGAAAAGATTACAATAATATTACAATTGGGAAGTTATTTCCAGAGCCTTGTCCGGCACATTGGTTATAATCCCATCCACTCCGTTTTCTGCCAAAGCCCTGATATATTCCGGCTGATCCACTGTCCATGCGTTCATCATGATTCCATTTTTTTTGCATCCTTCTATAATAGGAGGAATAAGGCTGTAAAAGAGAGGATGGACAGCGTCCGCTCCGATTCTCTTGGCATAATCCCATGGATCAACCAGGCCGGCAGTATACAAAACTCCTGTTTTCAGCCTGGGTTCCAGCTTCTTGACGGTCAGCAGGCTGTAGTGGTTGAATGAGGATATAATGGTATTATCTATGCGGCTGTATGCTCTGAGGATATCCACTACTTTTTCTTCCAGACCTTCATACAGGATTATCCCGGACTTAAGCTCCACATTTAATATACCGTCCCAGCCGTCAATAAGTTTTAAAAACTCATCAAATGTAAGTATTTTTTCTCCTTCAAACGCTTTTCCGAACCAGCTGCCAAAATCCAGGTTTTTCAGTTCATCCAAGGTCTTGTCCCTGATAAGGCCTGAGCCGTTGCTTACCCGGTCCACCTGCTCATCATGGCATATTACAACGTGCCCGTCTTTGGATAAATGTAAATCCAGCTCAATGCCCCCTGCCTCCATTTCAAGGGCTTTTTGAAAGGCTGCCCATGTGTTTTCCGGCGCATAGGCAGAGGCACCCCTGTGTGCATATATAACCGGCTTTTTCAATCAATTCCCCTCCTTAAAAGATTTAAAAAACAACCCGTCTGGATGATGATCCGGTTGACGGGTTTCACTTATAATCTGTTTTTAGTTTTCTTTAATCAAGGCAGGATTCATAACAAAGGAATCCTTAAGTGAAATATCCATATAGGATTCAATTACATCGCCTTCCACTGTAAACTGAACCTCCGTAATCCCGGTTCGGTTAATGGGATCGGTGAGAGAATTTACCAATGCATACAGATCTCGAATTACCCTGTTGTTATCCAATCTAATTTCATCGAAGTACTCCTTGGGCACATCAACTACAGCCAGCTCATCCTTAACTTCCAGCTTAAAGTCATCCGCCGGAATATTGGCCGGCAATACCCTGACTGCGCCAGGAGTGACAGGATTGGTAGCCAGTTCCTTTAAGATACGGTATGCTACATCCTTTTCGTCATGGGATATGGCCCTGTATTCAGGAACCAGCAGGTTCTGGTCGCTGCCAAAATATATCCTTATGCGCTTGCCCATCCTGTCCGGATAATTTCTTTTGGTCAGTATCCGGTTCAGGGAAATACCGTGTACAGGGTCATCAATGTAAAAGCCGTAACCGTTGTCATAGTAAATCTTAACAAAATGAATGTCCGGCAAAGATGTCAGGCTGTATATCAAAGAGCCTATCAAGGACTGTTCATAACTGGGGTTCATGGTAAACTTTTCCCGGAATTCTTTGGAGAAAAACAAAGCAATGCCGTTCCTGCCACTATTTCCTTCAATAAGTTCAGTCTTCTGCAGGGTTGTGCCCTTCGGGAAAACCGGGTAGTAACCTTCCCCTTCGGTTATAGGTCCTTTAATCAATTCATTTACGATGGACTCCGCAGCCTTGCCTTCCGAAATCGTAATGGATCTTACCTCAGACAGCAGAAATTCTCCTGAGTTATCCCTAAAAAAGAGTTCCCAGTTAACCTTGCGGTTTTCTTTGTTGTTAAAGTTTTGTTCCTCCAAGGCGGTGATTTCTGCCACTTCCACAGGGTACCGGGTCAGAAGGCCCAAAGGTCCGGAATCGATGTCTGAGCTGACTGTGGCTTCTTGTCCGTCAATATACAATTTGACATATTTAAAAGCTCCCATATCCAGCAAAGAGTTAACCAGGGCAGCCCTTGCCAAGGCTGGTTCCTTGGATTCATGAAACTCGTCCGACAAATCCACGGCCAGGATATTTTCGCCTATTTCTACCCGGTTGACTTTAACGTTCTCCGGCATCACCGGGCTCAGACCGCTGGTTTCAGGCCCTTCAGTCAACTCCTTCAGAATATAAAAAGCCAGTTCGGTTTCAGATTCATTTCCACTTATTTTTCTTGTTTCAGGGGACAATTGTCCGGCCGCCTCATCCAGGAAATAAAGGTTAACTCCTGTTCTTTCTGCGGCATAAAGTCCGCTGATGGATTGTTCCGTAGTGTCTTCCGGGGTATCCGTTATTTCAGCCTCTCCTTCATCGAGCTTGTTAAACTCGGTTATCTTTCCATTATCCTGTTTAGCAGGCTGTTCATATGCACAGGAAACCAACAAGATGCTAATTAATGTTATCAGGGTTAAAATAAACCTCATCTTTCTAAACATGGTCCGTCCCCCCTCCTTTCATAACTCGAATAGCCTGATCCGGCCTGTCTAATTAAACTGACTTAAGAAGGAAGGCAGCCGCACTTTCCATATCCCGTCAATTAAATCCACAGTGAGCGTTTCTGTTACCTCTTTCGCCGTTTCATTGGTTTTGTCTGTATACTGCACTGTTACAAATGCTTTGTCATAGAAGTACTCCTCATCCAGTACTGGATTGCCCTCAAACTCAATCATCCCGCCGACAACCGAAGGCATCTGGGCTTTGAATTCATCCAGAGGAGGCAGGGTGCTGCCATCCATGGTTTTGCTTGACAAAAATGGATAAACCAAATCCCAGTCCGGCTCGGCAGACAAAGCATTCAAGAGCAGCCTTACAGTTCGTGCAGGTGATTGATTCATATTCTTGTTTCTCCGCAAGGCTACCATAGGTGAATCAGGTTCCAGTTCGGAGCCCTCTTCTATCAGCAGCTCGGTTCCCATTTCATGATAGGAAAGCTGAGTGTTGTTTACCATCAGTTTTACTAAATTAACACCCTCCAGCATGGTCAGAGAGTTAACGATTGAATACACTGCAAGCCTTTTCATCTCCGCCTGTACTGCCGGGTAATCTTCTTCGGAAGTATTCTCCCTGCCGGGTATGGCGGTTAAATCTATGGGATTCAGAAAATCATCCGTCAGATTGACAAACACCGTATCATTCCGCCTGATTACATCAATAATGTCCGTACCCGGCGGCATAACCAGCAGGCGTTCAAATCCCTGGGGGCCTTTAAGCAGTTCCTCCATAATGATCTGTTCAGTGCTCTTTTTCTCCTGGGTAACTGTTCGAATTTCAGGGATCAGAAAATCTGCTATTTCGTGTTTAAAGTATAATACAATTTGAATTTCTCTGGCCTGTTCATATGGATCAATGGGTACCGGGTCAGCTTCCTGCCCTTCGTTTTCAGCAATTATGTCACTATTGTTCTGCCGGCTGCGCAGATTGTCTATTAACCCGGCACAGCCTGTATGAATCATAAGAATAACCACAGCCAAAGCTATTAAAAGAATTTTTTTAATATCGGTCACCTGCCTTACGTGAAAGTATACTATCAGGTGTATTTTACAAATCCATTAAGCAAGCTTAACAATCTGATGAAACCTTATGACTCTAATGCATCTGTATTTTCATAAGGCAATTCTATGTAAAAGGTGGTTCCCACGTTTTCCTCGCTCTCTACCCGGATAAACCCGTTGTGCAGCAGAACTATGCGGTTGGCGATGGACAATCCAAGCCCGGTGCCTCCGGTGGAACGGGACCGTGCCTTGTCCACGCGGAAAAACCGGTCAAAAATACGGCCCAGGTCTTCCTTGGCAATGCCGTATCCGGTGTCGCTCACCTTGACAACACCGTATTCAGGCGTGTTATATACCTCCACAGTTACTTTGCCGCCTTCCGGCGTATACTTGATTCCGTTGTCTATAATATTGGATATTACCTGCTGAAGCTTAAGCCTGTCGCCGGGAACCACAACCTCTTCATCCCGGGCCAGTTCCAGGCTGATATTCTTCTGGGCTGCCAGCAATTGAAGCCCCTTCATGGTTCTCTGGACCAATTCCTTCAAATCCACCGGCTCCCGCTTAAAGCCTGTCTCTGCACCTTCCTTATCCATCTCAACCAGTACCAGCAGGTCTGTTATTATGGCATTTAACCTGTCAATTTCAAAGTTGATATCAGTTAAGAATTCCTTATATAAGGCCGGATCATCAACTTCCATGTTAAGCAGCGATTCTGCTAGAACCTTCATGGCGCTGAGGGGGGTTTTCAATTCATGGGAAGCATTGGACACAAACTCATTTCTGGCCTTATCAAGGTTTTCCAGCTTCTCACACATTATGTTGAAGGCTTCGCCCAGCTGGCGAAACTCTCCGCCGCCCCGGATATTCACCCTCTGGTTCAAATGGCCTTTGCTCATCTTGGTGATAACTGCAGTCAGTTCCTTGATGGGATGTGTTATAAAGCCTGATAAAACAAGGCTTACCAGAACAATGGATAAGCTGATTATTCCTGAAAAAAATGCAATGGCTTTTCGGATATCTGCCAGTATAGCTTCAATTCCGTCAAGCGATGTGGACATAAACACCATGCCTATGATGCCCTCGGAATAGTGGGTAATAGGCGCGAATGAATAGAGTATTCTTTTATATTCGGGAGGATCACCCGTTGCGATAAACAGGTCTATGGCAGGCACCGATTCGCCGTTCAGCACCCTTCTTACCTCTCCATAATCCTCCATCAGATTCCTGCGCAACAAACTGGTGCTCTGATAGGAATCCTGCTCAACAATTCCCCTGTTGTTGAGCACAAGAATCCGGGTGGATTCTCCCTCTATCTGATCGATTTCATTGCCAAAATCACGGATTTGATAAAATATGTCAGGATCCCTGTCATGATAGCCGTTTGCTATTATCTGAGCCAACTGGATTGAATATTTCTGATAAGCTACTTTTTTGCTTTCTATTAAATGCTGTTCCAAAATTTCCATTATTGACAAATTTATAATCAAAAACCCAATACCAATTACCATCAGATAAGCAAAGGCAATTCTCCAGCGCAGACTGGAAAAAAACTGCTTATTTATCCGCAAAGTAATATCCAACTCCCCATTTGGTATAAATGAATTCCGGCTGGCTGGGGTTTTTCTCTATCTTCTCCCGGAGCCGACGGATATGTACGTCCACTGTCCTTAGGTCGCCCAGATAGTCATACTTCCATACAGTCTCCAAGAGATTTTCCCGGCTGAATACCTTGCCCGGGTTGCTGGCAAACAATTGCAGCAAATCGAATTCCTTGGCAGTCAGATTAACCTCTTTGCCGTCAATGGCAACAGTTCTGTTGGACAGGTTTATCTCCATATTGCGTATCTTTATAACCTGTTCTTCGCTTGTGCTTCCGGCATCGGCTGCCCGGCGGAAAACGGCCTTGATGCGTGCCTTTAACTCCAAAATGTTGAAAGGCTTTGTCATATAATCGTCTGCGCCGTAATCAAGGCCTAGTATCTTGTCCATATCTTCGCCCTTTGCAGTCAGCATGATTACAGGCACCTTGGACTTTTCGCGGATGCGCTGGAGCACTTCCAGCCCGTCCATTTTGGGAAGCATCACGTCCAGAACAATCAGATCATAACTGTCGCTGTTGAACTTTTCTATAGCCTCTTCTCCGTCATAAGCTGCATCTATGTCGTAACCATCCTGTTTCAGGCTGAAGGATAGCCCCTTGACAATGGCAGGTTCATCGTCCACAATCAATATTTTTTTTGGCATATTATCCTGTCCTTTCATATACCAGTATTTGATGCATATGGAACATATGTATTTATCCAGAATATTCTATCACAGCAGGCCGCTAAAATCAATTTTGCCCGCTTTTACTGATTACCATACTCTTCCTGAATCCTTCTACCTGACACATATATTTTCCTTTATATTTTCAAAGGTTTTTTCGCCAATCCCTGAAACATTCATAATTTCTTCTATGGATTTAAATCCGCCGTTGGCTTCCCTGTATTCAATGATTTTCTGTGCTTTTGCCGGCCCGATTCCGGTCAGTGTCTGAAGCTGGTTTTCATCTGCTGTATTAATGTTTATTTTTTCAGTCCCTGCTTCTCCTCCTGTCTGCACTGCAGGAATGCCGGGATCAATTTCCTCCCCTGCCGCAGGCACATAATACATGCCTTCGTCAACTACCCTTGCAGCTAGGTTAATCCGGTTCAAATCAGCTTCCGGAGTGCATCCGCCCGCCAGTTCAATGGCATCGATCAAGCGTTTGTCTGGAGCAATGGTATATACACCCGGGCGCTTAACCTGGCCTGTAATGTAGATTTGTATTGTCTCCTGCTGTTCCGGTTCTGTTAATTCGGCTGTTTCTGCAGCCTCATCCTCTTGCTGCTCCTGCAGCAGAATTTCACCGGTTGCTGCCTCCTGCAGGGGATTATCTGTCCGGCCTGAGATTTCCTTGTAAATCAGCCCTATTGATACTGCTAATATAACTGCACCAATTATGAGAAATAGTTTCCTTTGGATGGAATCAACATGAAACATATTCTCACCTGTTGCATATATATTAGTCATAAAATAAATATAGATTTTAAGTATACATTTCGATGGAAACGTGAAAAATCCTTCCAATATTTGCTTCTCCCGTTGAAAATCCAGCCTTATGACCTAATATAGCTGGTGAATTCTCAATTATGATATGGTATAATACATTTTAATTAACATGCATATTGAAAAAGGGGTTATCCATGAAACGGTTACTGAAAAACTCGCTGACAATTACACTGATCCTATTCCTGCTTGCATCCTTTTTTCCCCGATCCGCAAATGGCCAAGAATTGAATTCCAGTTCAACAGATATAGAAATAACCGTATCGGATAAAGAACAGACCTTTCTCTCTCCTCCCTCTGACCTGACAGCTGAAGGAGCCGTAGTGATAGAACAGAACACAGGCAAGGTGCTTTTTGGCAAACACGAGCATCTCAGGCTTTATCCTGCCAGCACCACCAAAATCCTGACCGCATTGCTGGCTGTGGAACTTGGAGACCTGGATGAAATAATTATTGTGGGAGAAGAGATACATTTGGCGCCCTGGGACGGATCCAAAGCAGGCCTTGAAGAAAATGAACGAATAAGCCTGAGGGACTTGGTATACGGGTTAATGATCCATTCCGGCAATGACGCAGGCAATACCATTGCAGTACACTTGGCCAGGAAAGTTTCAGGGAAAAATCTTCCCACAGAGGAAGCCCTGGAATACTTTGCAGATATGATGAATAAGCGTGCCAAAGAAGCCGGCGCCCTTAATTCCCATTTCGTCAACCCCCATGGTTATCATGATCCCGATCATTATACAACCGCCTATGATCTGGCCATGATCGGCAGGGAAGCGCTTAAAAACGACTTCTTTCGTGAGGCCGCTGCTACAACAGCCATGAATAACTACTACTGGTCATCAGGCGAACCCCGTTTTTGGAGAAGCAAAAACAAGCTGTTAAACGAAAAGGATGCGGAATACTATCCATGGGCTACCGGCGGCAAGACCGGTTATACCAGTGCAGCCGGACACTGCCTTGTTACCTTTGCTTCAAAGGACGGCCTGGATTTGGTAGCAGTAGTTCTTAAGACCGATTACAATATGCAGTGGAGTGAAACTAAAAACCTGCTTGAGTATGGATTTGCTAATTACGTCTATCATGTGGAGGTAAAAGAAGATGAGATTATAGAAACACTGCCAGTGGACAATTATGCCTCTGATGATTGGGGCAGCCTGGCAGTCAAAGTCTCATCAGCAGACTGGGGCGATGTTTTTCTTAAAAATGAAGTTAATGATATAACAAGAAAAATTGTGTGGGATCCGGATGTATTATCAGAAAAATCAACACAGGATATGCCCCGGGTGCAAGCCCCCATTGCCAGGGGGCAAAAGCTGGGAGAGCTTAAAGTTATGCTGCATGGAGAAGAACTGCAAAGCCTCCCTCTTGTTGCAGTACGGGATGTGAAACCTAAAAAAATTCTTGATATCCTCCCCGGCCAACCTGGCGAAGGAAAAGCCTCCGGCTTGAAATGGGCCAAGTTGGCGGGTTTGATACTTCTGGCTTTAATTGGCCTGAGAGCCCTTATATTGCTTATATATCGCAGAAGGCGCAGGCATTATACCATTTTCCGCATGTATTAATCCGCATTGGATGAGAGCCGTCTGGCGTCTGCCCAAAGCCTTTCCAAGTCATAAAAGGATCGTTCCTCATGATGAAAAATATGGACGATTATATCTCCATAGTCCATAACGATCCACCGTTTGCTTTGGTCAAGATGTTTTGGGTGGATGCCTTTTTGTGCCAGATTGTCATGAAGCTCGTTGTATAAAGCTTCAACCTGAAGCTCAGAGCGGCCTGATGCTATAACAAAATAATCGGCCAGTACCGTCAGCCGGCTGATATCCAGCACCACCACATTTTCCGCCTTCTTGTCATCCAGCAGGTCTGCAATCTGCTGAACCAGAATATCGGGATTGTACTTTACGCTAATTTTACATCCTCCTCATCTTTAATTTCCAAAAGCAATGAATTTCTTGCTTCTATGGTCATTGGGTGCAGGAGCTTGCCTTTGTCTACAATGTTTTTAATGGATAAATCAAATCCGGCCAGCAATGCCCTGTTGATATCCACAAAGGCAAGCTTTCTTATATCTTCTACACCGTTATAGCTTCGTCCTTCTTCTATAAAATCTGCAAGGCATATTATTTTTTCCAGCAAGGTCATATTCTTTCTTCCGGTAGTATGCCAGGCAATGGCGTCCAGAATCTCAGGATCATCTATGTCAAACAGTTCTCTGGCCAGGTAAGCGCCCAAGGGCGCATGTATTAAAATCGGATTCATGCGGGTTATCATATCAGGTTCATATCCATATTTTTCTCCCAATTCAAGAGCTTTGTCAAGAGGCAGATTTTTTGCGCAATCATGAATCAGGCCCGTAAGCTCCGCTTTCTCCACATCAGCACCATAATGCCCGGCAAGCTGTGCAGCGCATTTGCTTACATTTACTGAATGCTCTAAACGATACTCGTCTATCCAGTTTTTCAGCGTTTCCAGGATCCTGTATCGATCAAACATCTATAATTCCCCTCTGTATAACTTATGTTTCATTATATACTTAACCACATTGTCAGGAACTAAATAACGTATTGTTTTGTTTTGTGCCAGTCTTTCCCTTATAATGCTGGATGAAACCTCAAGGCAGGGCCCGTCCATAAATTCTATCTGAGCCTTGTAAAGATTCTTCAGCCTTTGGGCTTCTTTCCTCATATCCTGCCATCCATATCCCGGTCTTTCATACACAATAAAACGGCACATCCCTGCTGCTTTTTCGAAGCTGCGCCAGGTTTCCAGCTCCAAAAGCGTATCCCCGCCTATAATAAAATATAACTCGTCTTCAGGGTAAACGGCCCTGAGTTCTGTTAAGGTATCAATGGAATATGTGGTTCCTTTTCGCTTAACCTCCATGCTGCTTACCTGAAAAAAGGGATTATCCTGAACAGCCAGCTCCAGCATGTGGACCCTCTGCTGCCCAGTGACCCCGGATGTCTGTTTATGCGGGGGATAACCGGTGGGAATAAATAAAACCAGGTTCAGTTCAAAAGTTTCCCGCGCTTGTTCCGCTATAAACAAGTGGCCTATATGCACCGGATCAAATGTGCCTCCCATGATTCCTATTCTTTTACCTGCAGATTTCTTGCCCATACAACACTAACCTTTCTATAATGTTTGAAATCCTGATATTTTGGCAAAGATTTCCTTAGGAGGTGTTGCATTATGCAAAAATGGCTGGATTCCATCAGACGGTGGAGCTACTACCGCGGCAGTTCACTGCTGGCTCCTGTTATAAATCTTCTGGTGTTTCAATTAGTGGTGCTGGCAGCAGCATACCTATGGTTTGTTCAAAGGACCAAAATCCCCCTCCTGTCCCTGATTCTGAGCCTGATCATAATTACGCTTCTGACCTTGGCCGTCCTCCTGCAGGAGCGCAAGTCTTTCAAGATAAAGAAAGCCGAAAAAAGGCGCAGGATAGGCCGGGATTATCTTAAGAATAAAATCAAACAGCTGAACCAGGATGAATTTAAGTGGCAGGTTGCTCAGCTTCTGCTGAAAATAAAAGGCATCAACGATATTCAGGATCAGGAATACTTCCTTGAAACCAGCCTTCACGGCCGAAAAACAGCAGTGGGGATCTATCATGCCGATTATGAGGATGAAGTGCCTCCCCCAACCTTAGCCGAGTTTTTAAATCAGGCCGCCCTGGAAGGATACACCCAGGCACTCTTTATTACATCAGGCACCTATACCGACAAATGCCGGGCTTTGGCAGATAAAAAGAGTTCCATGAAGATACAGCTGATGGATCTGGAAGATATGCTGGACTACATGGAACAGACAGGCTTGTTTCCTGATGAGAATACCATTGACAGGCTGATAGACAGGGAAATCAGCAGCGGTAACAAGAAGCTTCAGCTTATTAAAAAACATCTGCTGATGCCGAAACGCATCCGGACCTATTTGGTATATTCCCTGCTTTTCCTTGTCCTGTCCAGGATATTTGGAAACATGCTTATCTACTATACATTGGTCTCAGTTTTTTTCCTTGCCATGGCAGTATTTACCTGGCTGTTTAACTATAAGAACCAGGACCGGCCGGGAAAAAGCAAGTCTTTGCTGGACCCGCCGTCAGCAGGCAGCCGTCAGGGAAGCTGAATCCGGGGATTTTCCTCGGATTTTTTATAGAGCACTATTCTGCTCCCCACTACCTGCACACCTTCCGCCCCGGTCTCTCCTGCCAAGGCATCGCAAGCTTCCCTGGGTGAGAGGCCTGAATTTTCCAGTACGTGTATTTTGATCAGTTCCCTGGCTTCCAGGGCTTCATTTACCTGTTCCACCAATGCAGGGCTTATGCCGCCCTTGCCTATCTGCAATATGGTCTTTTCCTTATTTGCCAGTTTGCGCAAATAGCTCCTTTGTTTACTTGTTATCATAATCCTTTTTCCTCTTTTCATCTCTGTTAAAGCTTAATACTGTAACGCAAGGTTATTCCACAAAGTCAAATTCCCAATCCCCTATGCGCACAGTATCTCCATCATGAATGCCTTTTTCACGCAAGGCATCTATTATGCCTGCTCTTTTTAAAGCTCTTTGGAAATATTGAAGCGATTCATAATCATCCAGGTTAACCCTGTCCAGCAGACTGTCTGCAACCGAACCGGACAGGACATATACACCATCTTCAATGGTAATTTTAAAGGGCTGTATTTCATCAAGGCTGTATACATCCACTTCCTCATCTTCAAAGGACGGGATTTCAGGAAGCTGGTCAAGAAGATGGATGATTTCATTGAGCAGAGGCTCAAACCCTTTGTTTTGTGCTGCAGATACCGGAAACACCTTGTATCCTTCAGGCTCCAGAGCCTCTTTCAGCCGCTTTATATTAGCCTGGGAATCCGGAATGTCCGATTTATTGGCTGCTATTATCTGAGGCCGCTGCGCCAGCTCTTCGCTGTATTCCTTCAGCTCTTTGTTGATTATATGGAAGTCTTCCAAGGGATCCCGGCCTTCCATGCCGGATACGTCTATCACGTGCACCAGAATTCTGGTGCGTTCAATATGCCTTAGAAAATCAATGCCCAGGCCCACACCTTGATGGGCACCTTCGATTATGCCGGGAATGTCTGCCATAATAAAGGATTGGCCCCGTCTTACTTCTACCACTCCAAGATTGGGTCTTAGGGTAGTAAAATGATAGTCGGCTATTTTCGGCCGGGCAGATGTTAAAACTGACAATATTGTGGACTTGCCCACATTGGGAAAACCTATAAGCCCTACATCGGCTATGGACTTAAGTTCCAGGATAACAGTCCGTTCCTGACCCTTGCCTCCTTTAGTAGCAAATCGGGGAGCCTGCCGGGTAGGGGTGGCGAAACGAGCATTTCCTTTGCCTCCCCAGCCTCCCCGGGCCAGTATCCTGGTTTCATGGGGTCGGCGCAGATCCGCCAGCACCAGTCCTGTCTCCTCATCCCTGACAATGGTTCCCGGAGGCACTTCTATTATAACCGGCGCCCCATCTTTGCCGGTCTGATTGCTTCCCCTGCCGTTTTCACCAGGCTGTGCGGCAAATTTCTTTTTATAGCGGAAATCCATAAGGGTATGCATGCCGGGGTTTACCTTGAATATGACATCCCCGCCATTGCCGCCGTCACCGCCGTCCGGCCCGCCGGCAGGTATATATTTTTCTCTCCGGAAGGATACAGCTCCGTTGCCGCCGTCGCCCGCTTTTATGTGTATTTTTACCTTATCTACAAACATTGCATCACCTGCTACATTTTCTGCAATAGGATTATACCACACTCGTTTATAAAAAAACCACTGCAGTAATAGCAGTGGTCAATCTATCGGTAAATTATGCCTGAACAGCTGCACCTTCTGTAACAGGATAAACGCTTACCTGTTTCTTTTTCTTACCCTTGCGCTCAAAACGTACAATTCCGTCTACAGTAGCGAACAGGGTATCATCTTTTCCAATGCCAACATTGATTCCAGGATGAATCTTGGTGCCTCTCTGTCTAACCAGGATATTGCCAGCTAAAACAAATTGTCCGTCTGCTCTTTTTGGACCAAGCCGTTTAGCTTCGCTGTCACGTCCGTTTCGGGAACTTCCTACTCCCTTTTTGGTTGCAAATAATTGCAAATCCATCCTAAACACTTATTCCACCGTCCTTTCCTGTATGGATATCAGGTTGGGATATCCGCTTTTTATGCTCTGTAACCCGGCCAGCATGGTTTGGACTATAATGCTGGCAGCTTTATTCTCTTCTTCACTCATTCTATCCGGCAGCACGCACTTCAAAAAACCGCCTGACTGTATGTGCTCCGGATCTATGCCGGCCACCTTCTTCAGGCCTATCACTGCAGTCTGCACCACGGCAGATACTGCTGCACAAACTATATCTTTTCCATATTCATCAAAGCCGGCATGCCCTTTTACTGTAAATTCCTGTATCAGACCTTCCGAGTCTGTACGGATTTCCACCCGAATCATTTTAGCACCATCTGTTATCCGCTGATTTTGGTTATCTTAACTTCAGTATAGGGCTGGCGATGTCCTTGTTTTTTGCGGTAGTTCTTCTTGGGCTTGTACTTAAAGACAATAATCTTTTTGCCTTTTCCATGCCCCAAAACATCACCTTCAACAACGGCTCCGTCCACCAAAGGATTGCCAACCTTCAAGCCGTTGTCATCTCTCACAGCAAGAACCTCATCAAACTGTACGGTGGAGCCCTCTTCAACATCCAGCTTTTCTACCCGGATGACGTCTCCTTCCTGTACCTTGTATTGCTTGCCGCCTGTTCTGATGACAGCATACATGGGCAACACACCTCCTCTGACCAGTCTCGCCGGATAGTGGTATCCCTTAAAGGGAGTTTATTGACCATATCCGTGCGGCTTACACAAAAGTCATTCTACCACACTATTATTTGCATTGTCAATAAAATTGTGTCTGTAAATGCCGCTTCCGTTGCAATGGGGGCATGGCTTGAGCAGAGACTGGGAAATCCGTGCTCTCACCTTCTTGCGGGTCATCTCCAGCAGACCCAGTTCGGTGAAACCTAACACGTTGGTTTTGGTGCGGTCCCGTTTCAGGGCTTCCTTCAGAACTTCCATCACCTGCTGCCGGTGCTCCTCCAATTCCATGTCTATAAAATCAATGATTATGATTCCTCCCAGATCCCTTAACCGGATCTGCCTTGCTATCTCCTCTGCAGCCTCAAGGTTGGTTTTAAGCACCGTATCCTCTAAGCTGTCCCCGCCCACATACTTGCCTGTGTTTACATCTATGGCGGTCAGGGCTTCAGTGGGCTCTATTATAATATACCCTCCATTCTTCAGCCATACCTTTTTTTGCACAATTTTTGCGATCATATCCTCTATACCGTATTCCTGAAAGATACTGCGTCCGGCTTCATAGATTTCCACAGAGTTACTCAGGTTTGGCGCTATAAATTTAACCCATTCCCTTATTTTGTAATACTGGTTCTTATCGTTTACAATAAGCCTTCCCACGTCACCGGTGAACAAATCCCGGACAGTTCTGTAAACAATGCTTTCATCCTTGTGCAGAAGCCTGGGCACCCTGCCCCTTCTGCCCTCCCGGTCCTTGATTTTGTTCCATAGTTTGAGCAGAAATTCCAAATCCGGCCTAAAATCGTCAATATCCTTATCCATGGCTGCAGTTCTCACTATCAGCCCCATGGTTTCAGGCTTGATGCGCTCCGCCGCTTCCTTAAGCCGCTGCCTTTCCCTTTCATCCTCTATCCTCCTGGATACTCCCACATAGTTGACAGTGGGCATCAAAACCATATAGCGGCCCGGCAGGGTAATATGTGTGGTTACCTTAGCCCCTTTGGTGCCTATGGGCTCCTTCTGTACCTGAACCGTTATTTCCTGGCCTTCCTTTAATAAATCCTGTATGGAAGGACAGCACAGGCTGTCTTCTATTTTACTGTTGTCATTGCCGTTAAAAACGAAAACTTCCTTGTCTGTATTAATGTCTCCTGCATACAGGAAGGCATTTTTCTCCAGGCCGATGTCCACAAATGCTGCCTGCATGCCTGGCAGGACATTAACCACCCTGCCCCGGTAAATATTTCCTGCTATTCTCTGCTGATCGTTGTCTTCAATGTGCAGTTCCACCAGCTCGCCTTCCTCCAGAAAGGCTACACGGATTTGTTCCTGTTGAACATCTATGACAATCTCTTTACTCACCGAATGCCTCCTAATTCCTCTTCATTGACAAAGGAGTGGTCCATTGGCCGTTTATGCGGCAATATAATCCGATTCTGTGGATGAAAACCATACTTCCATTTTCCTTGTCGTTCTGTTCCGGCAGCTTCAACAAGGCTTCTGCAACAGCACCAGGCGGCAGGCTTCCTTTTTTCCCTATCGACAGGGAAAGATAGAGTATATCGCGGCTTTCCTTATCTGGCTGCAGAGAATATATGCTGTCTTTTAGATTTACAGAAGTAACTTTTCTTTTTGTCCTTTTCTCAACCAGAATTTCAGTTCTTTCATTATATGCGTCCAATACTTGCTGCCAGTCAAATCCATGGACAGTTACCCTGTAATCTGCTCTTTCTACCATGCTCATAAGGGATGGGGCTTTGTCATCCACCACCGCTGCATCCAATATCCCGATGCCTTTTGGCAGAGCGTGGTTCAGCCTTTCTCTCAAGACCGGCAGGGACATGGGCTGTTCCAGCACAATATCCATATATTCAGCCTGGCTGGTTACCCCTACCGGCAAGGGGCTGGCAAAGGCCATTATGGGATGCGGATTAAAGCCCTGGGAGTAGGCAACCGGTATATCCGCCCTGCGCACAGCCCTCTGCATGGCCCGCATCAAGTCCAGATGAGATATATATTTGACCCGTTCTTCCCTGGTATATTTTAATACTACCCGCATCAGCACAATCCCTCCCCAAGCCTGCGGATTCCGCAGCCGGTACAGTCAAGCCTGCAGTCGGGAGTTGTCTTTCCCTCGAGGGCTCTCTCCCATTCTTTCCACAGATAGGCCTTGGACACGCCGACATCAATATGATCCCAGGGGAAAATTTCATCCTTCTCTCTCTTTCGATGGGCATAGAATCCAGGCTGTAAATTGTTTTCTTCAAAGGCCTTCATCCATGCATTCATTTTGAAATGTTCAGTCCAGCCGTCAAATTTGGCGCCGTTTTTCCATGCTGACAGCAAAACCTTGCCCAGCCGCCGGTCGCCTCGTGCAAAAACCGCCTCCATATAGCTTGTTCCCGGATCATGCCAGTTATAATATATGTTTTTTAAGTTCAGCGCTTTCTTCAGGAAGCTTTGTTTTTCCTTAAGCTCTTCCATAGTATTCTGCGCTTCCCACTGAAAAGGGGTAAAAGGCTTGGGCACAAAGGAAGAAGTGCTGATGGTAATCTTAAGCCCCTTATGGCGTTTTTCCGGATCCACGTTATAGTAGCACTGTGCAACCCCCTTTGCCAGGTCTGCAATTCCCTGCAAGTCTTCCTGGGTTTCGGTGGGCAGGCCTATCATAAAGTAGAGCTTGACTCCGTTCCAGCCGGATTCAAAGGCATCGGTTACGGCTTTAAATAAGTCCTCCTCTGTAACCCCCTTGTTGATTACATCCCGCAAACGCTGGGTGCCGGCTTCCGGAGCAAAGGTAAGGCCGGTCTTTCGTACCTTCTGCATCTCCTGGATATAATCCTTTTCGAAAGAATCCAGGCGAAGGGAGGGCAGGGACAAGGCTACACGTTTATCCTGATAGCGCTCCATCAGCTGCCTGACCAGGCCTTCCAGGCATGAATAATCGCTGGAACTTAAAGATGCCAGGGATAATTCCTCATACCCGGTGCTCCTGATTAATTTATCTGCCATTTCCAGCAGCTTTTCCGGCGTCCGTTCCCGGATGGGCCGATAAATCATGCCTGCCTGGCAAAACCGGCAGCCCCGGGTACAGCCCCGGAACAGTTCCAGCATAATGCGGTCATGTACTATATCCATAAATGGAAGGATAAGCCTGTCCGGAAAATACGCTTCGTCCATATTCCTAATTATGCGTTTGGCAACCCGCTCCTCAGCTGCCGGATTATTGGGCTTGACTGACCTGATGCGTCCGTCTTCCAGATAGCTGACATCGTAAAAACCAGGAACATAGATTCCGGGAATTTGGGCTGCCCTTTCCAGAAACTCACGTCGGCTCTCTCCTGAACCCTTCCATTCTGCATACTGGTCCAGCAGCTCTACTATTATCTCTTCTCCTTCCCCCAGCGCAACCAGGTCCACAAAGTCCGCCAAAGGTTCAGGATTATATGCACAGGGGCCTCCCACGATGACAAAGGGATGGCCTTCCTTCCTGTCCTCTGCCAGGAGAGGGATTCCGGCCAGATCCAGCATGTTAAGCAAATTGGTGTAGCTCATCTCATATTGCAAGGTAAATCCTACCAAATCAAACTGCGAAACAGGTGTTTTGGTTTCCAGGGAAAAAAGGGGGACACCTGCCTGACGCATTTTTTCCTCCATATCTGTCCATGGAGCAAATACCCTTTCGCAATAAGTGTCTTCTCTTTCATTTATCAGATGATACAGTATTTTCATGCCCAAATGGGACATTCCTACCTCATATACATCGGGAAAAGCAAATGCAAAACGTATGGAAACATCCTCCGGATTCTTTTCCACCATATTGTATTCATTGCCCATATAACGAACAGGCTTGGAAACCTGTCCCATAATGCTGTCCAATAATAACCTGTCCAACAAGCAGCCTCCTTATCAATTTATCCTTTTTGTTTTCGACACTGGTCTGTGAATTCCTGCTATCTTTTTCCAAACAACCTGCCTACCGGAACATGAGCGCCGAAATCCAACAGCCCGTTTACTATCTGGCTTTCATTGAGGATGCCCCTCTCCATTAGCTGATCATCCAGCACCTGTATATAGTGATAGCGTTGGGGCACAAATCTGCGCACCACCTCTTTCAAAGGCAGGCTGTATAAAACAGCAATATTGCGTATGGGCATGCTGCCCTCCCGCAGCAAGGCCTCTTTTTTGCAGGTGATATCCATAAGCATGGCATAGGTTGCATTTCTTCTTTCCCTGAGCGCTGAATAAAATAGAAATCCGGAAAATACAAAAAGCGAATAATTGAAAACCCTGTAATATAATCCGTACAAACCTATGGTAAAAAGAGCCAAAGAGAGCAAAAAGCCCATACCTGATGCAATTTTTGTAGCCCTTTCAATATTCATCTGCCTTGCCAGAACAGCCCTCAGTATCCTCCCTCCGTCCAAGGGCAGAGCAGGCAAAAGATTAAATCCCGCCAGCATAAGATTAATATTTACAATGTCCGGATCCGGCATGCCTGCGGGCAGCCATTTCATCTGAATTCCGCCTAAATATAAAAGCAGCAGTAAAATATTTGCCAGCGGTCCTGATGCAGCCACAACTATTTCATGGACCGGATGTGATTCAAAGTAACTGTGAATCTTGACAGCACCGCCAAAGGGCAGCAATTCTATCTCCTGTACCTTCAGCTTAAGAAGTCTTGCGGCAGCCACATGAGCTGCCTCATGGATCAGAAACATGAAAAAAACAGCGGTAAAATTACCGCCTTGGCCGGTTATCAGCAAAACAGCAATCAGCAATATCAGTGTTTTGCTTATGTGAATATCAATATCGAATATCCTGCCAATGCGCATTACGCTTATACACCCCGGTCTTCCCCTTCTTTATCAGCTCTGCCTATCAGATCCAACGGATCCTGAGGTTTGTCATTCATCCAAATCTGGAAATGAAGCACGGGGGTTCCATCGGAAGGAGTCATAACCGTGCCCAGCTTTTGCCCTCTTCTGACCTTCTCGCCCTTCTTAACGCTGATTTCGCCGCATCTGCCGTAAAAGGAAAAAATCCGGTCATTATGGTCCAGCCACAGGGACTTGCCAAAAACTTTGTGCTCTTCCACCGCAGCTACCATGCCATCGGCTGCAGCAAAGAAAGGGGCGTTTTCCAGGGTTTCAATGTCAATGCCCTGATTGGTATAGCTTATGCCGGCGTCTTCCAGATCTATCTTCTTGCCAAAAGTGTTTATTACTCTTCCCTGGACAGGAGATACAAACAGCATGTCTTGACCCTGGCCGAAAACTGCTCTTATCTCATCGGGCAAAACTTCACCCACAAACTTCAGTTTGCCCAAAGTGTCATCCAGGTCAAACTCCTGGGTGAGAGCATTTCTGACATGGCCTACAAGGGCTTGAGCAAACGGTAATTCTATGTTGTTCAATAATAATATAATCAAAGCTATCAGTACCGATACAGCAATTTTTATCATCAAAGGATTGCTTTGAGCTGGAGTGTCCTCACTGTATCTCAGGGAACGGGGCCGGGGAAGCCCTGAATCAGTTTTGCGCCTTGCAATACGAGGCCGAATATGCGGCTTTTTCCTGGCCATTGAGTTCCTGTTTTCCCGAAGAGCAGATAAGGAATAACAGTCCGGACGCCGCTCTGCCTGCCTGCCGCCTCTGACGCTTCTTCCCTGTATAACAGGTGCCTTGTCTTCCATATCCGGTTCCTCCTCATTCTATCACCGGTACAGCAAAACTTTCTGCTGCTTCCTATAAATTAGATATATTTCAAGGAAGTACCGAATATGACCCCATAAAAAAGAATCCTGGCGGCAGGATCCTTTTAATCATTCTGTTCTTTTGGGGGATTGACCAGATACCGCCAGTCCAGATCCCCCCGCTCCACCGCTTTCAGCATGGCTTCAGCTGTAGCCAAATTGGTGGCCAATGGGATATTGTGGACATCGCATAAACGGAGCAGTGCATTGATATCCGGTTCATGAGGCTGTGCCGTCAAAGGATCTCTGAGAAATATTATCAGATCTATTTCATTATACGCCACACGGGCGCCTATCTGCTGATCCCCTCCCAGCGGGCCTGAAAGGTAGCGGTGAATTTTCAGCCCCGTCGCTTCGCCGATCAGCTTGCCCGTGGTGCCGGTTGCACATAAATTATGTTTTTTCAATATATCCTGATATGCTATGCACAGGTTAATCATATCATCCTTTTTCTTATCATGAGCAATCAATGCAATATTCACGGTACAACCTCCTAAAAGTTGATCTTTTGCCGCCGCATGCCCACGTTGAGTACCAGACCGAATGAAATCATATTTGTCCACATGGAGCTTCCCCCGTAACTTATAAAGGGAAGCGGTATGCCGGTAATAGGCATGATGCCCATGGACATTCCTATATTCTCAAACACGTGGAATAATACCATGGAAGCAACACCGACGCAAATATACGAACCCAGCTTGTCTCTCGAGCGCCTTGCTACCCTCAAGGTGCGCATGATAAGAAGATAATACAGCACAATAATAGTTATGCCGCCTATAAACCCCAGGGCTTCCGTTGTAACGGAGAATACAAAGTCAGTGTCCTTGGCGGGCAGAAAATCCAATTGGCTTAACAGATTATCGCCCAGCAGGCCTGCTCTTCCAATCTGGCCGGTCAGCTGTCCGGAACCGATAGATATGATGGACTGAAGCACGTGATAACCATCACCCAATGGGTCCATGCCGGGATTCAAAAATACCTGGATCCGTTTCTTTTGGAAGTCATCCAGGATTGTGTACCATACAACAGGAACTGCTGCCACAGCGGCTGCCAATGCTATAAAAAGATATTTATATTTAATTCCGGCTACAAACACCATGCCTGCGAATATTACCGCCAGCACCATGGCAGTGCCCATGTCCGGCTGTATAATTATCAGTGCAAGCGGCAGGGCTAAGGCAATTATAAGTTTGCCTATGGTTTTAAAATCATTGATTCCCTCTTCCTCTTCCTCATCTTCCCTGGCCATAATCCTTGCCAGTATGAGGATAACCGTAATCTTGGTAAACTCAGAGGGCTGCATACGGAAAGACCCGATTGCAATCCATCTTTGAGCTCCGCCTCCGGTTGTGCCGAAAAATTTAACAATTACAAGCAGGCCTATGACTGCCAAATAGGCATACGGGGCCAAATCGTTGATTTTGTGATAATCAACGCTGACTACAATGATCATTAAAACAAGCCCGGTTGCAAACCAGATAATCTGCAGCTTTACCTGCTGCAGATTAAAGCTGCCAATGGCCTCCGCGATGGCTCCCTCCGTGCCCTCCATGGGAGAACGGGTAGCCAGGGCAATGCCGATAAGGCCGAAGCCGGTAAGCAGTATTATGATAAACAACAGCAAAAAATCAAAATTCTTTATAGCATTCTTTTTTTGAAACATTAACCGTCCTCATCCCAACAGAGTTCTCGTTTAATTATAACATAAGGAAGGAACTCCTGGGAACAAAAAAGCGGACAAGAAACTAAAAAGAGGGAGATGGCACACTCCCTCCTGTACGCTTCTATCCATTGTTTTTTCCCAAATTTTTCATTCTCTTTATGGGTATATTGGCGATCAGAGCAGAGGTATAGTCATCATTATCCTGCGCTATGCGGGATAACTTGATATTAAACCCTGATTCATCAATTTCCATATAATTTGAGATTACCTTGATGATATCGCCTTTTACCATATCAAGAAATTTGGGGGAAATATTGGCCCGGTCATGAATAAGTACCAACTTAAGCCGTTCTTTGGCTATGTCCTTGCTTTTATTCTGATCTTTGCTGAAAAATTTGAAAAAGTCCAGCAATGCCTGTCACCCCTTTTTACTGCCTTTTATTGTTCTTTCCGGAAAACATCCTGCGCAGCTTGTCTAAGAAGCTGTTCTCGGTTTCCAAATTGATAAGAGCAACTTCCTCGCCCAACAAGCGTCTGGCAATATTGCGGTAGGCTTGTCCGGCAAGGGATTTCTCCTCGGTTACCACCGGTTCTCCACGATTGCTGGACACTATAATACTCTCATCATCCGGTACCACACCAAGTAAGTCTATGCCCAGAATATCGATGGTATCTTCTATGTTCATCATGTCTCCGCGCTTTACCATGTCCATGCGCAGCCTGTTGATTATCAGCTGCGGTTCGTTTATTTCATGGGCTGCCAGCAGGCCGATTATGCGGTCGGCGTCTCTTACGGCCGACACCTCAGGAACCGTAACCACAACAGCCTTATCCGCTCCTGCAATGGCATTTTTGAAGCCTTGCTCAATACCTGCCGGACTGTCAATTAAGATGAAATCAAAATGTTCTCTCAGATCATCACAGAGTTTTTGCATCTGCGCAGGCGCCACAGCATTTTTATCCCGGGTCTGGGCTGCAGGCAGCAGATAAAGGCCTTCAAAGCGTTTATCACGGATAAGAGCCTGTTTCAGCCTGCATACACCTTCCACTGCATCCACCAGATCATAGACAATTCTGTTTTCCAAACCCATGACAACATCCAGGTTTCGAAGCCCGATGTCTGCATCAACCAGTACAACCTTCCTGCCTGTCAGAGCCAAGGCAGTTCCTATATTTGCGGTAGTGGTAGTCTTCCCCACTCCTCCCTTTCCGGATGTAATGACGATTACTTCTCCCATAACTTTTCCCCCTATTAATCAATGTCAAACTTTGTTATTTAGTATGAAATCCGCTTGTCTTCCTTTACCAGGTAGATATGGTTCGATGTAAAGCTGCTGATCTTTGATAAATGCAACCTCTGGATACAGCGGCTTTTCGGTATCGCCTTCCGGTGCCCGGGCAATAAAGCCGGCTATTCTGAGCTGGGTAGGCTGCAGGCAATAGGATGCCACCACAGCCTCTGCATTGCCGGTAACTCCGGCATGGGCAATTCCACGCAAGGCTCCCAGTACCAGGATATTGCCTCCGGCTATTACTTCCCCGCCAGGATTTACGTCGCCGATAATTACTATGTTGCCATCGTAGATTACCCGCTGCCCGCTTCGGACTGTACCCCTGATAAAACGGGTCATCCCTTCTTCAATGCCGCTGAAGAAATCATAGTGATCCCTGTCAGGCTTTTCATGCTTTTCCTCGGGCTCCAGCCGGGACTTGAATGCCACCTCGCCCAATTTCATATAACGGGAAAAAATGTCCAGTAATTGGGATTTTTCCTCAGAATCAAATTCCCGTCCGATAAAAGTAAGATTTACCGTGGCTCCTTCAAAAAAAGGCTTGCCGGACTGCAGTTTTCCGGCTGCCGCCTCCAGAATTTCAGATAAGTCCGAATCATTTGCAACATATATATTAAGGCCGTTTCGAGTGCCTTTGAAAACAACCGGTTGTTCTTTCATTATCCATCCGTCCCCCGCAGTCATCGACATAGTCCTTGGCATATTATATTGATTGTTTATTCTTTCTACAAATTTACACAAATTCCTCTAATCTTTTCATAATTTACTTTTTAATGCATCATGGAACCATTTGATCGTATTCAGGCAGAGAATTGGCCTCCTCGCCTTTCATCAGCTTGTAGTACTCCTCAATTATGCGCCTGCCGATGGGGGCTGCATTTCCTGAAGTCTTCCCGTTGGGTACTACCACAGCGATGGCGATCTCCGGCTCCTCATAAGGAGTAAAGGCTACAAACCATCCGGTGTTTCGTTCAATCTGTCCCGGCTTGGTCTGAGCAGTTCCGGTCTTGCCTCCCAGGGTAATGGACGGGTCCATATCTGCAAAAGCTCTTACAGCGGTGCCGCCGGGTTCATATATCACCCTGCGCATGCCTTCCTTAATTGCAGCCACATGTTCCTCCCTGACATCCAACTGCTTATACTCAGGCTCGGTTTCATGAAGCAGCTTTCCATCCTTGCTTCGCACTTCCTTGAGCACATGGGTGTCCATTACCCGGCTTCCATTGACCAGAGCGGCAACATACCTGGCAATTGCAAGGGGGCTGACGCTGCTTGCGCTTTGCCCGATAAATACCCGGAGAAATTCCCAGTCGGACCACCGGCCTTCATAGAACCTGCTTAGGATATCATTGGCTGCCTGATGAACAGTCTGATCATCTTCTTCAAATATGCCCTGAGTGCGCAGATATTCCACCAGCTTGGAATACTGCAGATCGATATCCACCAAATCCCATACCTGCTCATCCGTCAGCTCTATTCCATATTTATTGCGCATTATGGACTTGGTAGTGTTGAAAGCATTGTTGCGCCTGATTTCTTCCACCACATCCGGATTAGCTATTACGTTGAAATCGGTTTTGCCGTCTATATTAAGCAGCTCCAGGCCTGTAGGACCGTGCAGGCCGTAGGCTTCTGCCCATTTGTGAAAATCCCATATATCCAGCCTGTCGCCTATGGCTGTAAAGTAGTAGTTGCATGACACTTTAAGGGCATCCATTATGTTGACCCTGCCATGTCCCCTGGAAGACCAGCAGGCAGGACCTGATTCCCTTAAGCGGATCCGGTCAAGTATTGTTTCACTGACCGTAACCTTGCCTTCCTCCAGAGCTGCCATGCCAACCAGCATTTTTATGACTGATCCGGGCAGCTGTCCTCCCTGAAATGCAATGGCAAATAGGGGCTGAGCAGGATCATTCTCCAGATTCCTGTATTCCTCAGTGGTTATGCCCCGGGCAAAATCATTCAGGTCATATTCATATTCGCTGTTGGCATAACTGGCCATGGCCAGAATTTCCCCCGTATTTACATCCAGCACCACAGCAGCTCCGGTATTGGCCAGCGGCGCCTGATTGTCTCCGTCATATGGTTCGATGCCCTCCCGCATCTTCTCCAGTTCTTCCGCCAGAATCTCTTCTGTCTTTCTTTGCAGCCGACTGTCTATGGTCAGGACCACATCATTGCCGTTCTTGGGCAGCTGTTCATCCAGCACCTTAATAACCCTTCTGGAAGCATCCACCTCCGCCTCCAGGTATCCATGCTTGTCCAGTGTGCTGCCGGTAAGCCAGTATTCAGCATAGGCTTCAATGCCGTCCTGGCCGTACTTGTCATTGAAAATGTTATAGCCTGCATCTTCCATGGGCCTGCCGTGGGTACGCTCATAGGCCTCAATATTGTTCTCCGTAATTCTGCCCACATAGCCGATAATATGCTGGGCACTGGTGCCGTAAGGATAGTACCTGCCCAATTCGATGGAAGTCTGTATGCCCGGCAGCTCATTGGAATAGGTTTCCAAGTGAGATACGGTTCTATCGCTGATATTCTCGGCAATCTTAATGGGCTCATCCTGCTTGTACCGATTCATATACATATCCAGCCGGATTGAAATGATCTTCCTGGCCATTTCATCAGAAACGGCAGGATCTATTTCATAACGCTTTCTTAAGGCCTGCAGCATCTGGTCTGCAGGCAGGTCTTCCTTTATGTCAGCGTCCTTTCTCCAGGCATTGTAACGCTTAATCATGGTCTCAGCATCTTCAGTTGAAAAATCATAATAAAACCCTTCAGCAGCATGGGGTATTATTCCGTTATATACCTTAACACCGCTTTTAATGGGAATATTATCAATAACCGTATCTCCGTTTTCTTCTATAATTTCAATGGCCTTCATGAGGATATCATTGATTTCCTCGCCGTCTGCCGGCAGCCAGCGCCTGTCCACCTGGGCTACATGAATCTGCCGGTTTACAGCAAGAGGAATCCCATTGCGGTCAAGAATATCGCCCCTGGCACCCTTTAGGGTTACCTGGATACGCTTGCGTTCCTGAGCCATATTGTAATAATGTTCGCCCATTTCAACGGTAAGATATGCCAGCCGGAAACCCAGCAATCCAAACATAAACGTGATTATCAGACTGAATATGAAAAACCGGTTTTGAATCAGTTTAATGAATTTTTTCCAAAACACGGTGTGTCCTCCCCTTAAGCATCCTGTATGGTGCATAAATTTATTTTATCATGACTTAAGAAAATAAAAAAGGAGAAGTGCTATCTTCTCCTGAATTGCCACTTTTTTTTCATAAACCTGTACTGGAATAAAAGAGACATCAAGTAAAATGCGATAGGCATGAAAACCGCGGTATAAAGCGCTTCAGGCAGTATAACCAAAGTGAAGCCAAAATCCAGGGATATGGGAGCTCTGGTGAAGTATAAATAACCCAGCATCATTAGCCCTCGCAGCAGGGATGCGCAAAAGACAATGAAGGTGGGTATTATAAACCTGCCTGTAAATATTTTCTCATATAAAAGCCCGGTCAGGAAACCTATCACCATGTAATGCAGGCCGTTCAAGCCCACGGGGCTTCCATACAAAATGTCCTGCAGCAGGCCTCCTGCCAGGCCGGTGAATGTTCCATAACCGGTGCCGCCCAGCAGGCCGAAACAGGTAACCAGCACCATCAATGTATCCGGCTGGATGCCCGCAATTCTCAGAAAAGGAAGTATTGCAGACTGGACAATGAAATTAAAAAGCAGAATTGCTGCCACAACCCAATACTTCATTTAACAACCCCTGTCTTTTTCACTCATCCACCCTCCGAATTACCAACGCTTCCTCCAAGCGCAGAAAATCCACATGCGGCTTTATAATGGCAGTTTTGTACATGTCCCTTTCCTGATCCAGCACTTCTATTACTTCACCAATGGGTATTCCCTTGGGAAAGATCTCGCCCAAACCGGAGGTAATCACCCGGTCTCCTGCTACCACATCGGAATCAAGGGGCAGGTTTATCATCCGGCATAACCCGTCTTCGAAGGTCAGGGTGTTATTCCCCTTAACCATGCCATTGTCACGGGTCCGTTCCACAATAGCAGAGATGGAACTTTGACCGTCCACAATAGTGCGGACGGTTGCCCAGTTTTTGCCCACGTCTATAACCCGTCCGATCAGTCCCTGATCGTTTACCACGGCCATATTGACGGCTATCCCGTCTTCAGATCCCTTGTCAATGGTTATGGTATTGAACCAGTTGCCGGGATTCTTGCCTGTAATGCGCACGCCTTCAACTACGAAATGTTCTTTCTCTTCCTTAAAATCCAGCAGCTTCTTCAGCCGCTGATTTTCACGAATGGCTTCGTCCATTTGCAGCAGCTGTTGTTCCAGCTGCGTTACTCTTTCCTTCAAAAGCTCATATTCTTTCAGCATCTGCTGCCTTCCGGCCAAAGACTGGAAAAAATCTGATACAGATGTGGCAATGCGATACATAAACCCTTGTACGGGAGATATAATATCCCCCACAACCCCTTCAATTTTAGTCAGGTTTTCCCTCTGCCCTGACGTCAGAATAATAGCTGCTGTCAATAATACTGCCAATACTATTACAAGTACCAATTGCCACCTTTTAAGCAAATGGGGCAAGGTTTATTCCCCCTACCTAATGTTTTTCGTGGAAACAGCCACACGCTTCAGCGTCTCTATCTCAGCCAACGCCTTGCCGGCCCCTAATACTACGCAGTCCAAGGGATTGTCTGCAATATGTACCGGCATGCCGGTTTCTTCCTGCACCAGCCGGTCCATTCCATGCAGCAGGGCTCCTCCGCCGGTCAGCATAATCCCCTTGTCCATGACGTCTGAAGCCAGTTCAGGCGGTGTCTTCTCCAGCGTAAGTTTTATGGATTCCACTATATTTGTAATAGGTTCCCGCATTGCCTCAAACACTTCTGTAGAAGTAATTCTAAGTGTTTTAGGCAAGCCGGTAATCAGGTCGCGCCCGCGTATTTCCATGCTCTCTTCCTGTTCCAAGGGGAAAGCGGTTCCAATTGTAATTTTGATCTCCTCAGCAGTGCGCTCGCCAATCATCAAATTATATTCCTTTTTAATATAGGAAATAATTGCTTCATCCAGCTTGTTGCCGCCTACACGAATGGAACGGCTGGTAACAATTCCCCCCAGGGATATGATTGCAACTTCGCTGGTGCCGCCGCCAATATCCACCACCATGCTTCCGGTAGGTTCCTGTACCGGCAGTCCGGCTCCTATGGCAGCTGCCATGGGTTCTTCAATCAGATAAGCCTCCCTTGCGCCGGCTGAACGAGTTGCCTCTTCCACAGCCCGTTTTTCCACTTCCGTAACTCCAGAGGGTACACATACTACCACCCGGGGATGGAAGGGCATGAATTTGGGCAGGGCCTTCTTAATAAAGTACCGCAGCATTTCCTGGGTTACGTCAAAATCGGCAATAACCCCGTCCTTCATGGGACGAATGGCCACAATATTGCCAGGGGTGCGGCCGATCATGCGCTTGGCCTCTTCACCTACGGCAAGAACCTGTTTGTTGTCGCTGCGAATGGCAACCACCGAAGGTTCCCGCAGCACAATTCCCTTGCCTCTGACTTGAACCAGTGTGTTAGCAGTACCCAGATCAATTCCTAAATCTCTTGAAAATATATTAAACAAACCCATTTATGCATTTCTCCTTCCGCATCTCGAATCCCATATCAGGCATTCATATTATTGCCATACTTGCCAAGTTCAATAACCTGAATTCAACCCTCTATACAGCATAGATATTTATGGTATTTATGCAGCATTGTATACAGCAGATGAATCGGGAGCCCCACAACGTTAAAATAACAGCCTTCTATCTTTGGTATAAAGGCCGCGGCCAGGCCTTGTATGCCATATCCACCGGCTTTATCACGGTATTCGCCGCTGTCCAGATACGCCTCCACTTCGCCGGCACTTAATTCCTTCATATATACACGGGTGCACTCATAGGCTGAATCCTTATAACCCGTTTTTCTATCTATGAGAGCTGCCCCGGTCAGAACCTCATGCCAACTGCCCTGCAGGGAGTACAGCATCTGAGCGGCCTGATCACGGTTCTGCGGTTTTCCCAGTACGCAGCCGTCCTTGACCACAACGGTATCTGCGCCTATGACAAGGCAATCCTGCTTCAGCCGGCTTGCAGCATCCTCAGCCTTTTTCTCGGCCAAAAGACACACTTGCTCAGCCACTGGAAGAGCATGCAGCCCTTCAATTGATTCCTCAGCTCTGCTGGGGAATATGGTAAAGGAAAGGCCCATACGGGCCAGCAATTCCTTTCTCCGCGGGGATGCTGATGCAAGTACAATTTTTTTGGGTATGTAAATCAGAGGTTTCATGATCGGAAATATAAGGCCAGCCCTATAATAACTCCGATAAGAGTACCAAAATTTAAATGCATGGTAAGCCCCAATGTGATGGTGAACAATTTCAGATTCAGGGTTATGGGCTTATCCACGTCCATACCCAGATTTGCATTAAAGGTAAAAATTGGACTGTCTGTAACTAATGACAAAATATGGCCGATAATAGTACCGATTATGAGGCCGCATAACAAAAGCAGCAACAATCTGCCGGTTCCCCGCCTGGCTGCTCTGCGCATGAAAAACTCCTCCTTTGGTTACCCAGCAAGGTGTCATACTTATTTTAGTATAGCACTTTTATATCATATTACAAGTTTTTTTGTTGCCCATGGATATAAAAAAGACCCGCAACGGGTCTTGTCAATCCAGTACGAAACGGGCTATATTATCGGCATGATCCGAAATTCTTTCCAGATTATTGACAATATCCAGGAAAACCACGCCGCAGCTGGGTTCACACAACTGCTTGTTCAGCCTGTCTATATGGTTTTCCCTCAGAATTCTTTCCAGCTCGTCAATGGCTGATTCCTTGCTCCTGATGGTCCTGGCCAAATCCCTGTCTTTGTTCTTCAATGCCTTTATGGTATCATTAACCACGGTCATTACCTTATCCTTCATCATGGTTAATTCTTCGATGGCCATATCCGACATGGTAAGATTATGCTCAATCAGGTACTCGGCATACTCTATAATATTCTCCGAGTGGTCGCCGATCCGTTCAATATCGTTTACCACATGAAAGAGGCCGCCTATCAGCTGCAGGTCCTTTTCAGGCAATTCCAGTCCGTTGGCCTCAACCAGGTAGGAGGTAATTTCCCGATTGAGAAAGTTTAAAACCTCTTCCCTCTGCAGTACATCTTTTTTCTTTGAATCATCCTTGCTTATTACCATATCCATGGCTTCTTCAAGGTTCTTCTGTGCTATATCTGCCATCCTGCCCACTTCATTCATAATTTGAGCAACTGCGATAGGGGGGGTTTCCAAAATACGCTTGTCCAAAAATTTCAGACGCATCTCCTCCTGCTCAGGCTCTTCACCCGGCACCAGCTTAGAGGCCAGCAAGGGCAGATATCCGGCAACCGGCAAGGTTATGATGGTATTGATAACATTGAAGCCGGTATGCGCATTTGCTATCTGACGTACAGTGTGACCCGGAGTCAGCGCTTCTATCCATTCCACATAGGGCAGACCAAGATTGATCAATATTATGAACAAGGCTGTTCCCATAATATTGAATATCAGATGAATACCGGCTGCCCGCTTGGCAGTAATGCCGGTTCCAATGCTGGCCAGAATGGCTGTGACACAGGTGCCGATATTCTGGCCGAACAGTATGTATATGGCAGTATCCATATCTATAAGCCCCTGCATGGCCAGGGCCTGCAAAATACCAATGGATGCAGAAGAGCTTTGCAGAACAGCGGTGGATACCACTCCTACGATCACGCCCAAAAATGGATTACTTATCTGCATTAATATATTATGAAATGCCTCATTATCCCGAAGGGGTTTCATGGAAGTGGACATGAGATCCATACCCATGAACAGGATGCCGAAGCCGGCAATTATTTCTCCGATGTGCTTTATGTAGCGCTTCTTAGCAAATAAGATCAGACCGACACCTATAAATACTGCTATGGGTGCATACTCCGTCAATTCCAGGGCTACTATCTGAGCGGTAATGGTAGTACCGATATTTGCACCCATTATAACCCCTGTGGCCTGAGCCAGGTTCATCAGGCCTGCATTAACAAAACCGATTACCATAACCGTAGTAGCACTGGAGCTTTGAATGATTGCCGTTACCAAAAGGCCTACCAGCACGCCCATTAACCGGTTGGTGGTCAGTATCTCCAGCAGACGTTTCATTCTGTTGCCGGCAGTCCTCTCCAGACCGTTCCCCATCATATTCATACCGAATAAGAACAGTCCCAGGCCGCCCCCCAGCATAAAAAACATCTGATAAGACATAAGGCTCCTCCTGTACATATATCTATATATTTATTATTCCTGGGCAAATTCCATACGCCATAAGGTATTATACTTTATTTTTACCTGTTATAAAAGAATAAAAGATAGAAAAAGGCGGAATTCCTTAGAATTCCGCCGATTTTATCCTGCATTTACTTTATTGCATACCCTGCTGAAGCTGCTGCTGTGCCTTTGCTATTTCCTGCTGGGGTGCAGTTTCCACCTGATAATAGCCCTTACTGCTCATGTAATCCCAGATCATTTTCTGATGCTGGTAGGTGCGGTATAAAATTTGTGTAACATCCTGCCGCAGGTTGGGATCAACACTTTCCAATATCAGGTTGTTCAATGAATTTGCACTTAATTTGTGATTGTTCAGCAGAACCGATGCAAGCTCCCTGTCTCCTAATCCCTGACTCTGTACCATGGAAGAATCAACTCCTTTTGTTTTATTGTATATTGGTATTGGTTATATAGCCGGACAGTATCCTGGCATCTTCCTTGTGATCCTGCATCATCTGCTGACAAAGATTCTTTAACTGGGGATCGCTTACCATGCCTATGCAGCCCTGCAGAAACTTTTCAGTCTCCTGGCACATTTTAATATTATCCTGCAGCAGCATCAGTTCCTTCTGTGTTAACTGAGCCATAGATCATCCTCCTTAAAGCGCAAAAAGATTTACATTTCTAGTATTGCATGATGCTCTGTTTTTTTACCATGAAAAACATGGAAAAGCCGGACCTGATAAGTCCGGCTTAATTAGACATAATATTAATAATAAAAAAATTAATTAGTTGGTTATTTGTCTATCCTCTCCACTACAATGCGAAAACCTTCAACCCGTGTTATGCGGATTGGTGTTCCTTCGGGAATAAACTCCCCTTCGGTAACTACATCCATTTTTCTGCCCTGAAAATCGCCTGTTCCTGCAGGCCGCAAGTTGGCAGCGGCTACGCCTTCCAGCCCTACCAGATCTTCTGTGTCAGGGCTGCTGCTGTAGCCTTCTTCCTTGCTGGTCTTAGCTTTCAGCATAAGCAGGTTGGAAACTCTTCCGCCTTTGACAGCAGACTTGTAGAGCAAGAATAACATGGCTGCAATTAATAGAAGCACTCCGGCAATAATCAGTATCAAAACTGCTGTAGATACAACCTGTGCCGCCAGTATGACTCCCGCAACCAGGGAAAGAATCCCCAATATGCCGGCCAGGCCTATTCCCGGCATTATCATTTCTATTACAACCAAAGCAATTCCCAGAATAAAAAGAATTACTATCAGGCCTTCCAGACCGGTAAGATCCAAACCTCCAATGGACAACATGAGCTGAATAATCGCAAATCAACTCCTTTTTCATTTATGCCAATTTTTATGCAGCTGTGCATAAAAATATATATAAACTTTCTCAAAAATTTGAAAATATCTATGTTTTCATCGTAAAGCTTTCAATAACAATTGTCAATATGAATAAAAATAAACCTTATATATATTTGCTAATGCTTCCATTATTTAATAGACATAGATTCAACCTGCTTTGTTCATAATAAAAATACAAATGACAAGGAGGTGATATCGTGGCCACCAATCGTTCCAGCAATCGCAGCTCGGGTGCATTTGACAAAATGAAGTTTGAAGTTGCCAATGAGCTGGGTGTTACCCTTAACCAGGACTATAACGGAAACCTGACCTCAAGAGATGCAGGCCGAATCGGAGGAACCATAGTTAAAAAGGTATTTGCTCAATACAGAAATCAGAACCAGCAGCAACAGTAACAGCAGTTATATAGTATGCGTCTTATGATGCAGTAAAGTATTAATATAATGAAGCAAGTGAAAGCACAAGTCCTGACGGCTTGTGCTTTCATTATATAAGGAAAGGATGACTACCTTGCTTATTTCCCTGGTACGGGCTCTTCTCATATATACCATTGTTGTCCTGGTCATGCGGATCATGGGAAAGCGGCAGCTGGCCCAGCTCCAGCCATTTGAACTGGTAGTGGCCCTGATGATTGCAGACCTGGCAGCCATTCCCATGGAGGATACCAGTAAACCCCTGCTGATCGGCTTAATTCCCATTGCAGCCCTGATGCTGGCAGAACTTATATTATCCTACCTGACCCTTAAAAGCGAACGCATACGGGCTTTTGTGTGCGGCTCGCCGGTTATTGTCATTGAAAACGGCAGGTTAAACTATGATGAACTGAAAAAACAAAGGCTTAACCTTAACGACCTGATGGAACAGCTGCGTTCCAAGAATATTTTCAATCTGTCCGATGTGGAGTTTGCCATCCTGGAAACAAGCGGCCAGCTGAACGTTATTCCCAAATCGCAAAAAAGGCCGCTGACGCCTGAAGATTTAAACATCCAGCCGCCATATGAAAATATTCCCTATACATTAATAATGGACGGCCATATTCATCACCAGAACCTGATGAAAGCCAAGCGGGACATTGCATGGCTTAATCAGCAGCTGGAAGAGCGGAACCTGAAAGCAGAGGATATAATATATGCCGGCCTGGATTCCGGCGGCAGCTTTGAAGTGCGCACATATGAGGAGGCAAATAAATCATGAGAACGCTTTTTCTATGCCTGTTGCTGCTGGCTGCCATTATTGGAATCGGCTTATTCTTTCAGAAAATGCTGGCCGGAGAATCACAGGATATGATTGGCAGGCTGCAGGATATTCAAAGCTGTATATTGGATGATAAGTGGGAGCAGGCAGGTAAAAATATGTCTGATGCAGCCAGCCAATGGCAGCATATACGAAAAAAATGGCATGCTGTAACCGATCATACCCAGATAGGCATAATTGACGAATCCCTTGCCAGGCTGCAGGTTTTTGTGAAGCAAAAAGAAAAGAAGGACTGCCTTGCAGAAATCGCAGCCCTTCAACAAAACATCCGTTATATACCTGATAAGGAAAAGCTCACCTTAAGCAATATATTCTGACTGTCAATAGCCGCGATCCAGAATCTTTTTCAGGAACATACCTGTATAACTTTTTTCGTTTTGGGCCACCTCTTCAGGGCTGCCGCAGGCCACAATTTCCCCGCCTGCATCTCCGCCTTCGGGGCCCAGGTCCAGAATATAATCGGCTGTTTTTATAACATCCAGATTATGTTCAATTACAACCACGGTATTTCCGTCATCAGTCAGCCGCTGCAAGATATTGATCAGCTTCTTCACATCAGCCGCATGCAGCCCTGTGGTAGGTTCGTCCAGAATATATACGGTCTGCCCGGTGCTTCTCTTGCCCAGCTCATTTGCCAGTTTTATACGCTGGGCTTCACCGCCGGACAAGGTGGTTGAAGGCTGGCCAAGTTTAATATAACCCAGCCCCACATCATACAAGGTTTGCAGTTTTCTCTGCAGCCTCGGTATGTTCTTAAAGAATTCCAGCGCTGTCTCCACGGTCATATCCAGCACATCTGCGATATTCTTACCCTTATACTTAACTTCCAGTGTTTCCCTGTTATAACGCTTGCCCTTGCATACTTCACAGGGTACATATACATCAGGCAGAAAATGCATTTCTATCTTTATTATGCCGTCACCCCGGCAGGCCTCACATCGGCCGCCCTTGACATTGAAGCTGAATCTTCCCTTGTTGTAGCCCCGCATCTTGGCTTCGTTGGTCATGGCAAAAACGTCCCGGATTATGTCAAATACCCCGGTATAGGTGGCGGGATTTGAACGGGGTGTCCGGCCAATGGGAGACTGGTCGATATTTATAACCTTATCCAGATGCTCCAGGCCGTCTATTCCGTCATGGGCGCCCGGTCTGGTCTTGACGTGATTCAGCTTTTGCGCCAGATGTTTATATAAGATCTCATTTACCAGCGAACTCTTTCCCGAACCGGATACGCCTGTAACACAGGTAAATACGCCCAGGGGGATGTTAACGTCAATATTTTTCAGGTTGTTTTCCCTGGCACCCCGGATTCTCAGCCACTTGTTATTGGGCTTTCTTCGCTTTGAAGGAATTTCTATGCGCTTGGCGCCGCTCAGGTACTGGCCGGTGATGGAATTGGGGTTGGCCATTACCTCCCGGGGAGTTCCCTGGGCCACTATTTCACCGCCATGGACACCGGCTCCGGGGCCTATGTCGATCAGATGATCGGCAGCCAGCATGGTTTCCTCGTCATGTTCCACTACGATCAGGGTATTGCCCAGATCCCTCAGGTTTTTCAAAGCATTGATCAGCCGCTTGTTGTCCCGCTGGTGCAGGCCTATGCTGGGCTCGTCCAGGATATAAAGAACCCCTACCAGACCTGAGCCGATTTGGGTTGCCAGCCGGATCCGCTGGGCTTCGCCGCCGGAAAGGGTGCCGGCTGACCGGGCCAGGGTCAGGTAATCCAAGCCCACGTCCACAAGAAAGCCCAGTCTGGCATTCAACTCTTTAAGTATTTGATGGGCAATCAGCCTGTCCTTTTCAGACAGCTGCAGATTGCTGAAAAAATCCCGGCATTCCCGGATGGACATGGAAACAATCTCATGAATGTTTTTGTCTGCCACTGTTACGGCCAGGGATTCAGGCCGCAGCCGGGCGCCCTTGCATTTGGTGCATGGTTTCATCCTCATAAGGGCTTCAATTTCTTCCCTACTGTAGAGGGACTGGGTTTCCCGGTATCTCCGTTCCAGGTTGGGAATAATGCCTTCAAAGGGGGCTTCAAAGGCACCGGTGCCATGCTCCCTCCTGTAGTGGACTTTAATCTTTTCTCCCTTGGTACCATAGAGGATTATATCTATTATTTCAGGATCCAACTCCCTGATTGGTGTGGTCAGCTTGAATCCATAATGCCGGGCTAAAGCCCTCATATACATCTGGGCTATGCTGTCCCCGTTGGTCATGTTCCACCCTGGGGCTGAAAGGGCCCCTTCTGCCAGGGACATATCCCAGTCGGGCAGGATCAGGGCAGGATCTATTTCCATTTGGGCGCCCAGTCCGTTGCAGGCTTCACAGGCCCCATAGGGTGTATTGAATGAGAACATTCTCGGATCCAGCTCTTCTATGCTGATATTGCAATCCGGACAGGCAAAATTCTGGCTGAACAGGTATTCATCCCCGTCTATGACATCCACAACTGCCAGCCCGCCGCCCAAAGAAAGTACGGTTTCCAGAGAGTCAGCCAGGCGTTTTTGAATTCCGTCCCGGATTATCAGCCGGTCCACAACCACTTCTATGGTATGCTTTTTGTTCTTGTCCAGATCGATCTCCTCAGACAACTCCATCATTTCCCCGTCTATCCGGACCCTGACATAGCCGTCTCTTCTGATGCCGTCCAGCAGCTTGACATGCTGGCCTTTTTTCCCTCTTACCAGAGGTGCCAGCAGTTGAATGCGGCTGCGCTCCGGCAGCTTCATAATGGCATCCACCATCTGGTCCACAGTCTGCTGGTAGATTTCCTTGCCGCACTTGGGACAGTGGGGTACGCCAATTCTGGCAAACAGCAGCCTGAGATAATCATAGACTTCCGTTACCGTTCCCACGGTGGAACGGGGATTGCGGCTGGTAGTCTTCTGGTCGATGGAAATAGCCGGGGATAAGCCTTCAATATAATCCACATCAGGCTTCTCCATCAAGCCCAGAAACTGCCTGGCATAAGCGGACAGGGACTCCACATAGCGCCTCTGCCCTTCAGCATATATGGTGTCAAAAGCCAGGGAAGTTTTTCCAGAACCGCTGAGCCCGGTTACAACAATTAATTTATCCCTGGGTATGGAAATTTCTATATCTTTCAGGTTGTGCTCCCGTGCACCCTTGATGTGAAGTACGTCCTTACTCATCAATGTCTCCCATTTCTTCCTCTTGTATTTTGATAAGTTCCATAATCTTGTCGCGCAGTTTTGCTGCAAGTTCGAATTCCAGGGCGTCTGCCGCTGCTTTCATATCCTTTTCCAGCTTCCTGATCAGTTCTTCCCTTTCCTTGGCAGTCATGGCAGTGCCTGTTTCATATTCAGCATGCTCCTCGGCTGCCTTGGTTATTTCTATCTTGTCGTAAATCTGCTTTTGAATGGTTTTTGGAACTATACCATGCTCTTTATTATACTCTATCTGCATGGATCTTCTGCGGTTGGTCTCATCTATGGCCTGCCGCATGGATTCGGTTATGGTATCCGCATACATTATTACCGTTCCGTTGGTATTTCTGGCAGCCCGCCCTATGGTTTGGATAAGAGAAGTATATGACCTTAGATACCCTTCCTTGTCCGCATCCAGAATGGCTACCAGGGAAACCTCGGGCAAATCCAGGCCTTCCCTCAGCAGGTTTATGCCTACCAGTACATCAAAAACACCCAGCCTCAAATCACGGATTATCTCCATCCGTTCCATGGTATCTATATCCGAATGCAGATACCTCACTTTTACATCCATTTCCCTTAAGAAGTCTGTCAGGTTTTCCGCCATCTTTTTTGTCAGAGTAGTGATAAGCACCCGTTCGTTGCGTGCAGTTCTTTCCTTGATCTGCTCCAGCAGATGATCTATCTGGCCTTCAACCGGCATGACAATGATTTCCGGATCCACCAGGCCGGTAGGACGGATAATCTGTTCCACCACTTTGGATGAATGCTCCAGTTCAAAAGGCCCGGGCGTTGCGCTGACAAACACAACCTGGTTCAGCCTGGAAATAAACTCATCAAAGGTCAAAGGCCGGTTATCAAAAGCTGCAGGCAGCCTGAAGCCGTATTCCACCAGGTTTTCCTTTCTGGAACGGTCTCCCGCATACATGGCCCTGACCTGGGGCAGGGTAACATGGGACTCATCCACAAAGAGCAGAAAATCCTCGGGGAAATAATCCAGCAGAGTATAGGGCGGTTCACCGGGATTTCTGCCGTCCAGATAACGGGAATAGTTTTCAATGCCGGTACAATAGCCGATCTCTCTCATCATCTCAAGGTCATAATTGGTTCGCTGCTGCAGCCTCTGGGCTTCCAGCAGCTTGCCCTCTTCCTTAAACTTCCGGACCTGTTCCTCCAGGTCCCTCTCTATCATTTCCATAGCCTTCTCCAGCTTGCCCCTGGATGTGGCATAGTGGGAGGCAGGAAACAAGACCACATGGGACAGATACCCCAAAACCTCGCCTGTCAAAGCATGGATTTCTGAAATCCTGTCGATTTCGTCCCCGAAAAACTCAACCCTTATAGCCTTTTCAAAGCTGTTGGCAGGTATTATTTCCAAAACATCGCCCCGGACGCGGAAGGTGCCCCGGACGAAGTTTGCATCATTGCGCTCATATTGGATATCCACCAGTTTTCTGAGCACTTCATCCCGGTCCCTGATCATTCCGGGCCGGAGGGAAAGCATCAAATCCTTGTATTCCTTGGGATTACCCAGGCCGTAAATACAGGAAACGCTGGCAACAATGATAACGTCCCTTCGTTCAAACAGGGAAGATGTTGCCGAATGCCGAAGCTTGTCAATTTCATCGTTGATGGATGCATCCTTCTCTATATAGGTATCGGTGGAGGGCACATAAGCTTCCGGCTGATAATAGTCATAATAGCTTACAAAATACTCTACGGCATTGTCCGGAAAGATTTCACGGAATTCATTGCACAGCTGTGCCGCCAAGGTCTTATTATGAGCCAGGACCAATGTCGGCTTCTGAACCCTTTCTATTACATTTGCCATGGTAAAGGTTTTTCCCGAACCTGTAATGCCCAGCAGAGTCTGATACTTCTCGCCCCGCATGATGCCTTCCGTCAGCTGTTCAATGGCCTTGGGCTGATCTCCTTTGGGAGTCATGCCGGATTTGATGACAAACTTCATGATTTCCCTCCTTACGATCATTCATTATAACATATATGTCAAGCAAATAGAACATCCGTTCTGTAAAATTAATGGTGAAATCTAAAGGAATAGTTTTATGATAAAATAATATATATTAATACAGGAGGTGGGATGGCTTGTGATCCAATATATAGTCCAGCCAGGCGATAGCCTGTATACCATCGGAATCAGATTTAAAACCAGCGTCAGCGCCCTGATGCAGGCAAACCACATATCGGATCCCAATATGATCTACCCTGGCCAGGTTTTGAAAATTCCTCTCCCCCTTTCGCCGACGGACGGTACCGGCTGCCTTCCGGATCTCCGGCAGGGCAGCAGCGGGCCCTTTGTACTGCTGCTGCAAAGCCAGTTGGCACGGCTGGGTTTTTATAAGGGTAAGCTGGACGGCATCTTTGATCCCACCACCGAAGGAAGCGTCAGGCAATTTCAGATCAGCCGCAGCCTGCGGCCTACAGGCCATGCGGACTTACATACCTGGAGGCATCTGCTGGATGATGCCAGAGGCTCGCAGAAGGCGCCTCCCTACCATGCAGATATGCTTTTGTCCGGTCTGTTTTTGATATTATCTGCAGACAGGCCGGCCTATAATCCAGGCCAGGCGGTTGAATTAGCACTGACCAAAATTAACCTTTCCAGCAAAACCATCAGTCTTAATTACAATACCAGCCAGCGCTACGATTTTAAGATTACCTATCCCAACGGCCGTACCCTGTGGCGCTGGTCTGATGATAAAGCCTTTACCCAGGTATTGGGTGAGGTTTCTTTCCCGCCAGGCCGGATAATACGCTACACTGAAAAACTTATCCTTCCTTCTTCCGTAAAGGATGGAATCTACCATATTTATGGATGGAACACTGCAAAGCAAATAAACCACATCAAACTGCACATAATGATAAACATTGAGCCCAACTAGTTAACAAACCAGTTGGGCTCCTGCTTTAATACATTCTATTCTTTAAGCTGTTTCTTTACTTCTTCCAGTCCTCTGGACAAGGGGGCATCCAACTCCAGGGGCAGTTCTTCATTGGGGTTTTCCAACAGGTACTCATAAGCCTCTTCCAGCTCCTCCACTTCTATATCCGGCTCTACACCCTTTTCATTGATGTCTCTGCCATTGGGAGTGAAATATTTGGATGTTGTAAGCTTGATTACATCCCCTTCCTTAAAAGGTCCGCGTATGGTTTGAACCAGCCCTTTTCCGAAGGTGGTCTTGCCTATAATCACCCCGGCGCCATGGTCCTGAATGGCCCCGGACAAGACTTCAGAAGCGCTGGCACTAAACTCGTTAACCAATACAGCCAGAGGGATGTCCAAATGCTCCTCATTGGAAGGGTACTCCTCCCGGTTTCCATGCTTGTCCTCGCTGTAAAGTACCAATCCTTCAGGCAGGAGCATATCTGCTATGGCCACGCATTCATCCAGCAGTCCGCCCGGATTGTTGCGCAAATCCAGCACCAGGCCTTTCATACCCTGGGAATTCAGATCATTGACCGCATCAACAAAATTCTTGGCTGAATCTTTGTCAAAGCGGTACAGCCAGATATAGCCCACCTCTTCATCCAGCATCCTGTACTCCATGTCCGGTATATCAATGACGGCTCTTTCTATGGTATAATCCTTGATTTCCCCGTTCCGCAGTATTGATATGGTAACGGAAGTTCCAGGCTCACCCCGCATTTTTTGCACTGCTTCATCCAGCATGGAGCCGTCCACATCTTCACCATTTACGCCTACAATTTTATCCCCCGGGGCAATACCAGCCTCAGCCGCCGGGCTTCCCTTAAAAGCATTGACTACCGTTATCATATTATCCTCATCGCTGACAGAAACTGAAAGCCCTACACCTGCATAGGTGCCTTCCATGTCCATCAGAAATTCCTGGTATTCCTCGGCAGTTAAGTAATAAGTATATGGATCATCCAGGGAAGCTACCATTCCTTTTAAGGCACCTTCTGTCAAGGTATCCAATTCCGGTTCTTCCAGGTAATCCTCCATTATTACTTCCTTAAGCTGATTAAACTTCCGGTAAAAATCCTTCAGCTCAGCATATTCCTGGGCTTGTATAACATCGCCTTGTTTAATCATCAAATATTTGTTTACCTGCAGGGTTATAAAGGATGAAAAAAAAGCCGTGCAGATTATGAGGATAATTGCCCCAATCACGGCAGCCCTTTTGCTTATCATTTTATGTCCTCCCGAATACTTGCTGAATCCGCAATACTTATTATAGCATCTATACACTGCTTAATACAATTAAATTATTGATAAAAAAAGAGCCCCGCATAAGCAGAACTCTTAGCATGCAAGTGCCTTAAAGACCTGTCCGGGTTCATACCCGCAGATGTTTCCTCATGGACAGCAGGCTTGCAATCATGCCCACAAGGGTGCCGACCAATACAAAAAGCGCTGTTATGGGGTATATAACTTGATCCAAAGGCAGCAACCTGAATATGGCCAGCAGATTTCCTTCCAAGGGAGAAGGACTGCTCAGCCTGTTCTCCAGCAATGAATACATAAGAGCCACCAGACCGGAGGAAATGACAGCGCCAAACAGACCCAGGAGCATCCCTTCCATCAGGAAGGGCCATCGTATATACCAGTCGGTAGCACCGATATATTTCATGATATTGATCTCCCGGCGCCGGGAATAAACCGATATCCGGATGGTATTATTAATGATTACCATGGCCATGGCAACCAAAATTCCTACCAAAGCCAAGCCGAACAAGCGGGTGGTGGAAGCTATTCTGGTTATGGTATTTACCACATCCCTGCTGTATTGAACCTTCTCCACCGATGTCAGTGCACTTGCCTTGTCAACAATTCCGTCTACATATTCAGGTTTTTGCACGGTTATATGAAAGGAATCGGGCAAGGGGTTGTTATGGGCATGATAACCCTCCAGCAGGTATTTCTTGTCACCCCATTCTTCCTTCCACTTATTCAGGGCTTCCTGCTTGGATATGAACTGGTAATCCTTAATCCCTTCCCAGCTCTTGATTTCCCTCTCCACGCTGCTTATATCCGATGAGTTGGCACCGGTTTTTAAGAACAGGGTAATTTCCACCTGAGACTCCAGATCAGAAATCATATTGTTGATATTCATTACAATGACCATTACCAGCCCCAAAACAAATAAAGCCGCGGCAATGGCGCTGATGGAAGCCAAAGACATAATACGGTTGCGGAAAACATTCTGAAAACCCTGTTTTACCATCCGCCTCCAGGTTCTAATCTTCAAAGTAGTACTCCCCTTTCTCCTGATCGGAAATAATGGTTCCTTTATGAAAGGTGACTACTCTTTTTCTCATGGAGTTAACTATATCTTTGGCATGAGTGGCCATTATTACGGTGGTTCCCCTGTGATTTATCATGTTTATAATCTTCATAATTTCCCTGGCGGTGGCGCTGTCCAAATTACCGGTAGGTTCATCTGCAATCAATATGGAAGGATTGTTGACAATTGCCCTGGCCAAAGCAGCCCTCTGCTGCTCGCCGCCGGACAACTGGCCGGGATAGTGATTGGCTTTGGATGCCAATCCTACCATGCTTAGTACCGCAGGCACCTGCCTGCGTATTTCTTTACGAGAAGCTTCCACTATCTCCATGGCAAAAGCAACATTTTCGTACACGGTTTTATCCGGCAGCAGACGAAAATCCTGAAATACAACCCCCATACCCCTTCTATAAAAAGGAATTTCCTTGCGTTTCATATGAGACAGATTCCTATCATTGACAAACAAGGCTCCTGATGTTGGCTCTATTTCCTTCAACAGCAATTTGATTAAAGTGGATTTCCCGGCACCGCTTTCCCCCACTATAAAAACAAATTCGCCTTTTGCAACTTGTAAATTGACATTATTTAATGCACGAAGTCCGTTTTCGTATACCTTAGTAACATTCACAAATTGGATCAAACACTATACCTCCCAAGTGTATCTGTCCATCAGCATCATCATAATCTTGAATGTTACTGCATGATGGAAGTTACGCAGATCCAAGCCCATAACATTCTGGATTTTATCCAGGCGGTATACAAGAGTATTCCGATGTATAAACAGCTGCCTTGCTGTTTCGCTCAAATTCAGATTGTTTTCAAAAAACTTTTCAATGGTTTCCAGCATTTCCTCAGACAGAAGCTTTTTATACTCCTTGACAAACAGCACTTTGCTGTACCTCTCGCATAAATGCAGAGGAACTTCGTGTAAAAAACGCTCCAACAAGAGGGAGCTGTACATATAGATCCGATTGCTGGCATTATATACTCTGCCTACCTCTATTGCTTTTAAGGCTTCCTCATAGGATTCATTAATCCGGAACAGGTTGTCCTTAATTCCTCCTATTCCTATGCAGGCTTTTACTGTTGTTTCATTATGAATGGATTCATCAATGGCTGCAGCCAGCTGCATCAGCTCTTCCTCTTCCATATCCATGGATACTGCCTTGACCAGGGCAACTGTCATGCCGTCTACCAGAATCAAAAAATCCTCCCTGTCTTTGGGAAAGACCTTTTGCAGCATTTTATAAACCTGCTCTGCTTCAATGCCCCTAGTGCGGATAATATATGCACAGCGGGGCAGGCCCAGTTCCAGTTTATAAGCATGAACCAGTTCCCGCAGCTCCAGGTCGCCCAGCTGATTGACAAGAATGCGGCGGATTACCTCATCCTTGTCCAGTTTTTGCATGGAATCCTGAAACTGGGCTTCGAACAGAGAAACCATCAACAGACAATAGTTGCGGGTCTCCCTGTTTGTTCCTTCCATGGAAAGGAAGTATGTCATATTATCGACAATAAACTTCATATAAGTGCGATTGCTGTCTATAAAAATGGCTTTGTCATTTTCCTCAGTCAATTCCTTAGCAATGTTTTCCAGGCTCCCTATACGGGACTTGTCACTGCTGGCAACCACCATGCCGTTGGCATCCAGTATATTTGTATCCACCTGGATGCTTTTCACCAATTTATCCAATAATCTTTGTATTCTTCTCTCTATTAACATCCGTATCCACCTACTCTATTTAGTATACATAATATAGTTTCGCTTTGCCAGAGGAAAATTATTCTTCCAATAAAAAAGCAGAAATTTCATCCTCCTCAGGATTACTATTTCTGCTAAATAGACAAAAATCCTTCTTTATAATACAGCTTTTTTATCTATTTAACAAGGTTTCTTGAGTAGTTTTATCAAAGAAATACAGCTTGTTGGGATCAAAAGCCAGTTTGATTGTATCACCTGCTCTGGCCGTGGATCTTGGATTAACTCTGGCTGTAAGGCTGTAACTTCCTGCCTTCAGATGCAGGTAAGTTTCCGAACCCATAAGTTCCGCCAGCTCCACATATGCCTCGATGCTGCTGCCTTCCACACTGTGCAGGAAGACTTCCTCATCATGGATGTCCTCAGGGCGGATTCCCATAATAACCTCCCTGCCAAGATAGGAAGAGTCCTTCAACTTCTTTATTTTTCCTTCAGGTATTTTTATCCGCTTATCTTCAAAAACTGCAAATGATTCATTATTTTTACTTATGAGAGTGACTGGTATGAAATTCATCGGGGGGCTGCCTATAAAACCGGCAACGAATTGGTTGATGGGATGGGCAAAGAGTTCCTGGGGCGTGTCCGTCTGTTGAATTACACCGTCCTTCATTACCACTATGCGGGTACCCATAGCCATAGCTTCAGTTTGATCATTGGTAACATAAATGATGGTAGTTTTCAGCCTGTTATGCAGCTTGACAATTTCTGTCCTCATCTGCACCCTGACTTTTGCATCCAGGCCGGATAAGGGTTCATCCATTAAAAGCACCTTGGGCTCCCGGACAAGGGCACAGGCCAGCGCAGCTTTCTGCCTTTGTTCAGCTGTCAGTTCTTTGGGTTTTGTGTTCAAAATCTGTTCAATCCCAAGTATTTCAGCCGTTTCCTTAATTCCGGAATCACGCTTGGATTTGGGCACTTTTCTAAGTTCCAGACCGAAATCCATGTTTTCATATACGGTCATATGCGGAAACAAGGCATAGTTCTGAAAAACCATGGCAATGTTTCTTTCGCTCGATTCCGCCTGGTTCATCAGCTTTCCGTCTATGTACAGTTCACCTTCGGTGATTTCCTCCAAACCGGCAATCATCCTAAGGACAGTAGACTTGCCGCAGCCAGAAGGGCCCAGCAGCACAACAAATTCCTTGTCCTCTATATCCAGGCTGAAATTGCTCACTGCCGTCACTTTACCATCATACACCTTGGTTACATTTTTCAACTTAACATTAGCCATGAATACCCCTCCAAATCAATTATTCAAACCCTGGCTGTAATTTACATTATATCTATACATATGGAATAAAGCTATATCCAGAATTCACAAAAATTTTGCGAATATTGTTACAGACTGGATGAAGGAGCTTTTAAAGGGAGAATATAAAAACTGCCAGCCGTTTATTTTCCGGCTGGCAGTTTTATGTATGCCTTACTCTTTCACAACGCCTTTTTTGAGGATAATATTGGCATATAAGGCACCTTCACCAGTTGCAACAATTGCATAGGCTTTCTTCGCTCTTTCATAGAAGGCAAAGCGTTCCATATGCTCAATTTTATTGTTTTCAGGATCATGCTTATCGATAATCTTTTTGTATTCTTCCCAGATTACCGGTTTTACGTCATCACCGGGAACTACTTCCATAAGGGCTACAGGTGCTTCCACATAACTGTCCAGAGGGAAGAACTTCAATATGGCATCCAACAGCTCAGGAATGCCATGACCATCACATCTTACTAATCTTTGAGCATAATTGGCTGAAGGGAAATTTCCATCCCCAAGCACCAACTCATCTCCGTGCCCCATTTCCATCATGATTTTTAAAAGATCAGGGGGCAGAATTGAAGGTACTCCTTTCAACATGTTCTTACAACTCCTTTCATTCTTTGCTATATCGAAAACAACAGCAATTGTTGTTCCCTTGCCAGACCCGCTTGAAATGTCATCCAGCATCTGTTAATGTTTGGCTTCATTATTTCTAAAAGACAAGGCGTTTGTTTCACTAGTCTATCCAAGTGAAACACAACGCCTTCACAATTTCATTAACTTAATACATTTTACGGAGGTGTAATTTCTCCGTTAACATCCCACAGGTCTTCCCAGCTTTGGCCTTCTTTCCATAAGAATACATGCCCTTTGATGAGACGACAATTCCTGTCTATTTTTTCGATCTCCTTCATCTCTTCATCTGTCAGAGGATCTACAGTTATATTGTACAGATTGCTCAAATAATGTTCACGATATACTGAGAATGGAATAGGTATTTGTCCTCTTTGCACTGCCCACTTCACACAAATTACTGCAGGATGTACATTATGCTTTTCTGCAATTTTTATAATTACCGGGTCTTCAATCGGGGAAGTATCTTCCGGTGTTCTGTCACGATCGGGCCGTTCTGGTGAGCCTATTGGACAGAAGCCAATGGGTACAATACCGTTGTCTACTACAAATTGGAATAACTCCGGCTGCTGGAAATGAGGATGCAATTCCATTTGATTGCAGGCAGGCTTAATATCAGCATCTCTTAATACAAGTTTAAGCTTGGGTATTGTCATATTAGAGGTTCCAATATGTCTTACAAGCCCCATTTCGACAAGTCTTTCCATTTGACGCCAGGTTTTCATGTAGTTTTCATGGATATAAGGTTTGGCATCAGGGCTTCTGTAATTTACATCGCATCCCGGTTCATGATAGTTGGGGAAGGGCCAGTGAATTAAAAACAGGTCCAGGTAATCCAGCTTAAGGTCCTTCAATGTCTGCGCACAGGAGATAAGCACATCCCCTTCACCATGCATGTCATTCCATAACTTTGAGGTGATCCACAATTCCTCTCTTTTAATTCCGGCCTCCATAACTTGCTGAAGTACTTCACCAATCAAATGCTGGTTGCCATATACTGAAGCACAATCTATATGCCGGTAACCAACGGATATAGCTCCTTTAACAGCTTCAGCAACCTGTTCAGCAGAATAACGATCTGAACCAAAGGTTCCTAAGCCGATTGCCGGGATTTTTGCTCCCGTATACAATGTTTTGTACGGAACCTTGGAAGGATCCACTCCATCTTTGGCAATCTCAAACTTTTCATCTAATTTCATTTATATATCCTCCTTTTTCATTAACTATTCGTTCAATAATAGTATCTTTCCCTTAACCTTGCCTGGTATTTTGTAATAATCAAATGCTTTTTTAGCTTGGCTTAAGGGAAGTTTTTTGAAAATCATGCCCTCATCAATTTTTAATTCGCCGTTTGAGAAGTAATGGGCAGTCAATTCCCATTCCTCTCCAGGAAAGGGTGCACTATAAGACATCCAGGACCCGGTAAGGAAAAATTCCCTGCGCAGTAGCATTTCAAATAATTGTGGAGAAAAATGCAGTTCCCGGGTTGGAGTTCCGATTAAACAAGCACTGGAATTGTTTCCTGCAAGTTCAAAGACCATCTTTATGGTAGGCTCTGCGCCGGCTGTCTCGAATATATAATCAAAACCTTCTCCTTTTGTTATCTCGAATGCCTTGTCCAGGAAGCCTTCCTCCATTGTGTTGATAGTGTAATCAGCACCAAGCCTTTCGGCAAGTTTTAGACGGTCATTGTCAATATCAAATACAACTACCCGTTTTGCTCCAAAAATTTTTGCCCACTGTGCTGTAAAAAGACCGATTGTGCCTCCCCCTAATACTGCAACATCCTTGCCGCCCTTATAACTTACACGCCTTATTCCATGCAAGGCAACAGTGGATGGTTCAATCAAGGCTCCTTGTTCAAAGGAAACGTTGGAATCCATTTTAACTGCATTTCTTGCATTAAGCTTGATATATTGGGCAAAACTTCCCTGCACGCGAGAACCAATAAAGCTATAGGATTTGCACAGGGAATAGCTGCCTTTTTGGCAATGATTACATTGGAAACATGGGATAAGGGGTGCACCTGCAACCCTGTCTCCTACACTGAATCCTTCAACTCCTTCCCCAAGTTCCACTATCTCTCCAGAGAATTCATGTCCTAATACTATGGGATAAAAATGTGCACCGTTGTGTAATACCCTTGGCACGTCCGAGCCACATATTCCCGTTGCCCTTACTTTTACCAACACCTCGCCTTTTCCAGGCCGGGGCATCGGATAATCATCATATCTTAGATCATCATTCGCATATAGCACTGCAGCTTTCAATTAATCATCCCGCTTTCTGCAAAAATGTCCTTTAATTGGTCATATAATTTAAGATATATTTTGTAATATTTCTGATACAATAAATGATTTTGCTCATTGGGTTTATGAGTTCTGGTAACTATCACAGTTTTAGTAACGGCATCCTCAAAATCCTTATAAGCTCCTGTGCCTACACCGGCCAGTATAGCAGCCCCAAGTGTAGTTGCGGTATCGGAAGATGGTACCTTTATTACCTTGCCGGTAATATCTGATTTAATCTGTGTCCAAAGCCTGCTATTGGCCGCTCCACCCATGGCAACAAGTTCTTCGATATGGGCTCCGGCTTCTTCAGCCGTTTTTATGTTGTGTTGCAATGCATAAGCACAGCCTTCCAGTGTTGCCCTGATCATATGACCTCTTGTCTTACTGTAATCCAGCCCATAATAAACACCTTTCGCATTTTTGTCCCAGATAGGAGATCTTTCGCCTGCCATATAGGGCAAGAAGATAAGTCCTTCAGAGCCGGGCTTGACCTCTGAGGCTTCCTCATCCATTACCTGAAAAGGACTTTTAATTATATCGCCTTGTATAACTTTATCATAGGGTCCAAATTGCTTCTGAAACCATTTCAGTGCACCGCCTCCTCCGACAGTGCCGCCCTGGAGCAGCCATTTATCCGGAACAACATGACAGCTTAATATAAGCTTGGGATGAGCAGCGGCTTTATCTACGCAAATGCTCATTCCACCGGCCTGGCCTCCCTGCTCCTGTGTTTCTCCGGTATGTATAACACCTGCACCGAGAGTGCCGCATGCAGCATCCAAACCTCCCGCTACCACAGGCAGTCCAACAGGCAGCCCGGTTTGACTGGCGGCTTCACTGGTTATGGTGCCAACCACCTGATGACAAGGATATATTTCAGGGAATTTATCCAGTGAAATACCCAGGTCTTCGCATAACCCTTCGTCCCATTTTTTTGATTTCATATCAAAAAAATGAAGTCCATAGCCCTGTGACACATCCTGGGACATGACGCCAGTCAGTTTATATACAATGTAACTATTACTCTGCAGAAACTTGTAGGTATTCTTGTATAGATCAGGCATGTTTTCCTTGAACCAGATAACTTTGGGTGTAGTATAAGCAGGTTCAAAGGGATTGCCGCTTACAGAAAAGATTCGATCAAATCCGATTTCCTCTGTTATTCTCTCACAGATCTGCTCTGCACGGGTATCCATCCAAATCGGAGTATTGCATAATACATTTCCCTGTCTGTCAACGGGGATAGCAGACCAGCTTTGACCATCAACGCCTATCCCAACGATCTGGCTGGTATCAACGGAAGCAGTCTGCAACACCTCTCTCACGGCATGACAGATTGCCTCCCACCATTCCAAGGGATTCTGCTCGACGTGACCTGGTGCAGGATAATAAACCTGGTACTCTTTTGTACTCTGGGAAACAACACTACCGCTTGTATCAAATAATGCTACTTTACAGGAAGATGTGCCCACGTCTATACCCATTAATAGTTTTTCCATGCCAGTTATTCTCCCTTAACTAAAGTTAAACGTTTAACTAGTTTAATTATAGCATACTCAAATAATCTGGTCAATGAATTCTATTTGTGACCTTTGTACATACAAAATAGCACTAAAATTATATATTTGCGACAAAATATGAAGAATACTCGGATTTTGTCGATTGACTATTATGATACTGAATGATAGAATTTAAATGCTAAACGTTTTATTACATAAAGGGTGATACAGCATGTCCGTAACTATAAAAGATGTAGCTAAATATACCGGTCTGTCCATAGCAACAGTATCAAAGTATCTCAATGGCAAAAGAGTATTGGAAAAAAATAAAATTTTAATTGATGAAGCAATTGAGGCTCTGGGTTTTCAAGTTAATGAAATGGCAAGAGGATTGAAAACTAATCGTTCTATGACAGTGGGCATATTAATACCCAATTTGGAAAATATATTTTTTACCAGTATTATTTCCCATGTTGAGAATATACTGATACAACACCGGTATAGCACTATTATCTGTGATTATAGGGAGGATCCGAAGTTAGCTGAAGAAAAAATCAATTTTCTGGTTAATAAAATGGTAGATGGAATTATTATGGTGCCCAAATCTGCCAATATTGAGAGCATAAATCAGGTTATCAATAAAGGCATTCCGGTTATATTCATCGATCGTCTGTTAAAAGGAGTTAAGTGCGATGTAGTTTTATCTGATAACCTGAACGCATCCTATGATGCAGTTGAGCAGCTGATAATTCGCGGGCACAGGCGGATTGGCATAATATGCGGCCCAAAGGATATATACACTTCCCAGGAACGTCTGAAAGGATACTTAAGGGTACATGAAGACTATGCACTTGGTATAGAGAAAGATCTCATTCTGTATGGAAATTATGATATTGAAAGCGGCTATCAACTACTCATTCATTTGGCGGAAATGAAAAATCCTCCCACTGCAGTTTTTGTAACCAATTATGAAATGACATTGGGTGCAATTATGGCCATCAATGAAAGAAATATTAAGGTGCCGGATCAATTATCAATAATAGGGTTTGACAATATTAATATGGCGAAAATAGTCAAGCCTCCATTGTCCATTGTAGTCCAGCCCATGAAGGAAATTGGAGAAAAGGCAGCTGAAGTTCTCCTGTCCAGGCTGCAGGGTGAGAATAACGGAGAATACTCTATCTACAGGCTTAAGACAGAGGTATTGATCAAGGAGTCTGTTAAAACTATAACAAACTGATAGTACCGCCGGGTTATAGTTTCCCTGGCGGTATTTTTATGTATTAAATAATATATTCATCTTTCTTTTTCGGCCTGGCATCCAGTTCAGCCTTTTTCTCTTCATATCCCGGTCTGCCCAGCAAGGCATAGGTTGCATTTTTGCCTTCCTCAACACCGGGCTGGTCAAAAGCATTAATACCTAATAGTTCTCCGGCAAAGGCGGTTTCCACTTCCATAAAGTACAGGAGCTGGCCGACTGTAAAGGCATTGACTTCAGGCAGGTTTATTGTTCTGTTCAACCTTTTTGCTTTCAAGAGTGCGTACTCGGTGGCAGCCTGTTCGGCGCTTATAAGCTCATTTAAGGTATGGCCTCCTAAAAAGGATACAGCAGGTATGTCTTCAAATCCTTCAGGGATATCCATGCTTGTGCGGTACCTGCCTACGGTCAGAAAGGTTATAACCTTATCAAAAGGACCTTCTGTATACAATTGTATTTGAGAATGCTGATCGGTCACACCCAAAGCTTTCACCGGTGTCTGCCCGGCAAAAATTTCTTCTCCCTTGAGGTTGTAACGCTTGCCCAGGCTTTCCGCCCAGAGCTGAGCATACCAGTCGGCCATATATTTCAAAGAATCGGCATAGGGCATCATAACCGATATGTTTTTTCCTGCTCTCATGGCCAAATATTGCAAAGCTGCCGCCATATAGGCGGGATTATCATACACATTCTCTGCTTCGCATATCTCATCCATAAAAGCTGCTCCAGCCAGCATCTCCCTAATATCAATTCCGC